>BNJV01000983.1_pt1 | contig 496466 bp, 436 predicted proteins | sample 8540591 | NCBI WGS metagenome assembly BNJV01 (sample SAMD00202457, study PRJDB9452) | human saliva metagenome | host: Homo sapiens | reverse complement strand
CTCCGGGTCTGTCAATCCCGGGTACAAGCCCCATTTTTGGTAGAATCTACAAGGTTAAACATCTATTTTTCGCGCAATGCGAGGGGAGCCACGTGGCTGACAACGAGAAGACCGCCGAAGGCGAGCAGTCCTACGGCGCATCGGACATCACCGTCCTCGAAGGCCTGGAAGCCGTACGCAAGCGCCCGGGCATGTACATCGGCTCGACCGGCGAACGCGGCCTGCACCACCTCGTCTACGAGGTCGTCGACAACTCCGTCGACGAGGCCCTGGCCGGCTACGCGGACCACATTGAGGTCACCATCCAGGCAGACGGCGGCATCAAGGTCGTCGACAACGGCCGCGGCATCCCCGTCGACGAGCACCCCACCGAGCACAAGCCCACCGTCGAGGTCGTCATGACGATCCTGCACGCCGGCGGCAAGTTCGGCGGCGGCGGATACGCCGTCTCCGGCGGCCTGCACGGCGTCGGCATCTCCGTCGTCAACGCCCTGTCTACCCGTGTCAACACCGAAATCCGCCGCCAGGGATACGTGTGGCGCATGTCGTTTGCCAACGGTGGCACGCCCATCACCCCCCTCGAACGCGGCGAAGCCACCGACGAAACCGGCACCACCCAGGTCTTCTACCCGGACCCCGAGATCTTCGAAACCGTCGAATTCGACTTCGAAACCCTGCGCCAGCGCTTCCAGCAGATGGCCTTCCTCAACAAGGGCCTGCGTATTACCCTGACCGACGAGCGCGAATTCGCCACCGACGAAGGCGACGAAATCGCCGGCGGCGAGGAGGCCTCGGACAAGAAGACCAAGGGTCACCGCACCGTCTCGTACCGCTACGAGCACGGCCTGCGCGACTACGTCGAATACCTCGACTCCGCGAAGAAGTCCGACACGATCAACAACGAGATCATCGACTTCGAAGCCGAAAACGACGAAGGCACCATGAGTGTCGAAATCGCCATGCAGTGGACCACCGCCTACTCCTCCTCCGTCCACACCTTCGCCAACACCATCAACACGACCGAAGGCGGCATGCACGAGGAAGGCTTCCGCACCGCGCTGACCTCCCTCGTCAACCGCTACGGCCGCGACAAGGGCATCATCCGCGACAAGGACGACAACCTCACCGGCGACGACGTGCGCGAAGGCCTGACCGCCGTCATCTCCATCAAGCTCACCGAGCCGCAGTTCGAAGGCCAGACAAAGACCAAGCTCGGCAACACAGAGGCCCGCACCTTCGTTCAGCAGCAGGTCTACTCCAAGCTCACCGACTGGCTCGACGCCCACCCCGCCGACGCCAAGGCCATCATCAACAAGGGCCAGGCCGCCCAGGCCGCCCGCGTCGCCGCTCGCAAGGCCCGCGAGGCCACGCGCCGCAAGGGCGTCCTTGAATCCGCCTCCATGCCCGGCAAGCTGCGCGACTGCTCCTCGCGCACCCCCCTCCGAGTGCGAAATCTTCATCGTCGAGGGCGACTCCGCAGGCGGCTCCGCCGTCGGCGGCCGCGACCCCGAACGCCAGGCCATCCTGCCCATCCGCGGCAAGATCCTCAATGTCGAAAAGGCCCGCCTGGACCGCGCCCTGTCCTCCGACACGATCCGCTCCCTCATCACCGCATTTGGCACCGGCATCGGCGAAGACTTTGACATCTCCAAGCTGCGCTACGGCAAGATCGTCATCATGGCCGACGCCGACGTCGACGGCCAGCACATCGCCACGCTGCTGCTCACCCTCCTCTTCCGCTACATGCGACCCCTCATCGAGGGCGGCCACACCTTCATCGCCATGCCCCCGCTGTACCGCATCAAGTGGACCAACGCCGAACACGAGTTCGCCTACTCCGACAAGGAACGCGACAAGCTCCTCGCCGCCGGCGCCGCCGTAAACCGCCGACTGCCCAAGGAAGGCGGCATCCAGCGCTACAAGGGCCTCGGCGAAATGAACGACCACGAACTGTGGGAGACCACCATGGATCCGGAGCGCCGCATCCTCAAACAGGTCACCCTCGACGAGGCCGCAGACGCCGACGAAACCTTCACGATCCTCATGGGCGACGACGTCGACCGACGCCGCACGTTCATCCAGCGCAACGCCACCGACGTGCGCTTCCTCGACATCTGAGACACCCCACGACCAGCCCAGCCCAGGCCTCGTCCCGGGCAGCGGGCTAATCTCGCAGACACAACGTAAGGAACACTCGTGAGCGACGAGCCCACTACCGACGCGCGGCACATCTCGGACACCGAGCGCATCCGCCAGGTCGACCTGCAAAAAGAAATGCAGCGCTCCTACCTCGACTACGCGATGAGCGTCATCGTCGGGCGCGCCCTGCCCGACGTGCGCGACGGCCTCAAGCCCGTCCACCGCCGCGTCCTGTACGCCATGTACGACGGCGGCTACCGTCCCACCTCCTCCTTCTCCAAGTCCTCCCGCGTCGTCGGCGAGGTCATGGGTAACTACCACCCCCACGGCGACGCCGCGATCTACGACGCCCTCGCGCGCCTCGTGCAGCCCTGGTCGCTGCGCTACCCCCTCGTCGCCGGCCAGGGTAACTTCGGCACCCCCGGCAACCTGGGCCCCGCCGCCCCCCGTTACACCGAGTGCAAGATGGCACCCCTGGCCATGGAAATGGTCCGCGACATCGACGAAGAATGCGTCGATTTCCAGGACAACTACGACGGCCGCAACCAGGAACCCACCATCCTGCCCGCGCGCTTCCCCAACCTCCTGGCCAACGGCTCCGAAGGCATCGCCGTCGGCATGGCCACGCGCATCCCGCCCCACAACCTGCGCGAACTCGCGCGCGGCGTCCAGTGGGCGCTCGACAACCCCGAGGCCTCGCGCGAAGAACTCCTCGAGGCCCTCCTGACCCTCATCCCCGGCCCCGACTTCCCCACCGGCGCCACCATCCTGGGCCACAAAGGCATCGAAGACGCCTACCGCACCGGCCGCGGCTCCATCACCCAGCGCGCCGTCGTTAACGTTGAGGAAATCCAGGGTCGCCAGTGCCTCGTCGTCACCGAGCTGCCCTACCAGGTCAACCCCGACAACCTCGCCGACAAGATCGCCCAGCTCGTGCGCGACGGTGCAATCGGCGGCATCGCCGACATCCGCGACGAAACCTCGGGCCGAACCGGCCAGCGCCTCGTCATCGTCCTCAAGCGTGACGCCGTCGCCAAGGTCGTCCTCAACAACCTCTACAAGCGCACCAGCCTGCAGGAGAACTTCTCCGCCAACATGCTCGCGCTCGTCGACGGCGTGCCCCGCACCCTGTCCATCGACGGCTTCGTCCGCCACTGGATCAGCCATCAGATGGACGTCATCGTGCGCCGCACGAAGTTCCGCCTGCGCAAGGCCCTCGAACGCCTGCACATCCTCGAAGGCTACCTCAAGGCCCTCGATGCCCTTGACGAGGTCATCGCCCTCATCCGTCGCTCCCCCACCGTCGACGAGGCCCGCGCCGGGCTGATCGAGCTCCTCGACGTCGACACCATCCAGGCCGACGCCATCCTGGCCCTCCAGCTGCGCCGCCTGGCCGCCCTCGAGCGCCAGAAGATCATGGACGAGTACGCCGAACTCAAGGCCCGCGTCGACGACCTCAACGACATCCTCGCCAAGCCCGAGCGCCAGCGCGCCATCATCTCCGCCGAACTGTCCGAGATCGTCGACAAGTTCGGCGACGAGCGCCGCACCCGCATCCTCCCCTTCGACGGGGAAATGTCGATGGAAGACCTCATCCCCGAAGAAGACGTCGTCGTCACCATCACCCGCGACGGCTTCGCCAAGCGCACCCGCACCGACAACTACCGCTCGCAAAAGCGCGGCGGCAAGGGCGTGCGCGGCACCCAGCTGCGCGGCGACGACGTGGTCGAACACTTCTTCGTCACAACCACGCACAACTGGCTGCTCTTCTTCACCAACCTCGGCCGCGTCTACCGCGCCAAGGCCTACGAGATCCCCGAAGGCGGCCGCGACGCCAAGGGCCAGCACGTCGCCAACCTGCTGGCATTCCAGCCCGACGAGCACATCGCGCAGGTCCTCGCGATCCGCACCTACGAGGACGCGGACTTCCTTGTCCTGGCAACCAAGCGAGGCCTCGTCAAGAAGACACCGCTCAGCCTGTACAATTCGCCCCGCTCCGGCGGCATCATCGCCATCAACCTGCGCGAAGACGAAGACGGCAAGCCCGACGAGCTCGTCTCCGCACAGATCATCATGGCCGACGAGGACCTCATCCTCGTCTCCCGCGACGGCCAGGCCGTGCGCTTCACTGCCACCGACGAGCAGCTTCGCTCCATGGGTCGCTCGACGTCCGGCGTGCGCGGCATGAAGTTCCGCGGCGACGACGAACTACTCAGCATGGAGGTGCCGCGCGAGGGTACCGACCTGCTCATCGTCACCGACTCCGGCTACGCCAAGCGCACCCCCGTCGAGGAATACCCGACCAAGTCGCGCGGCACCCTCGGCGTGCGCGTCGGCAAACTCGTCGACGAACGCGGCGGCCTCGTTGGCGCCCTCGTCGTGCGCCCCGATGAAGACGTCATGGTCATCACCTCCTCCGGCAAGCTCGTCCAGGTCAACGCCTCCGACGTGCGACCCACCGCCCGCAACACCATGGGCGTCATCTTCGCCCGCCCCGACGAAGGCGACCGCATCATCGCGATCACCCGCAACCCCGAATCCGGCGACGACGAAGAATCCGAGACGCCCGAGGCCGACTCCCCCTCCGGTGAGGATTCACCCTCCGGTGAGGATTCACCCACCGAAGGCGGCGCAGGGGTCAACACCACCGAGAAGTGAACAAATGATCACGGGACGAGGGTCGGCCTCGTCCCGTGATCAACATTCCAAAGCGGCGCGGACTGTGCGCCGGGGCCCAGCGATGCGGTAGCCTGGCCTGTAGGAAGTGCGACCTGGAAGGAATCCCATGAGCGACCACGTCACGAGCGCCCGCACAGACGCTCCCCGCCGAGTAGACCTGGCGATCGCGCGTATCGACGCGTGGACCGTCATGAAGGTGTCTTTCCTTCTGTCCGTCGCCCTGGGAATCGCAATGGTCGTCGCCACGATTGTCCTGTGGCTCATGGTCGACGCCATGCACGTCTTCAGCCAGATTGAGGAATTCCTCAAGACCATGGGCGCCGGCCGCTACGCCGACCTGCTGGACTACGCCCGCTTGCCGCGCGTCATCTCCTACGCGACCATCGTCGCGGTCATCAACGTCATCCTGCTCACCGCCCTGTCGACGCTGGGAGCCATGCTCTACAACGTCGTCGCCTCCCTGGTGGGCGGCATCAAGGTGTCCCTCATGGATGAGTGAGGGCACTCGCGCAAGGGGTCGGCTCACGTCGGCCCCTTTTGCTATACCCGCGCGGTGTTCCACCTGCGCGTGGTTGCGCGGATGCGCGGTTGCGTCTTCGTTGGTGGCTTGGGTTTGCTGCGGTGGCTGGTGGTATGTCTCTGGTGTCGTGGTGGTGTGGCTTGTCTTTGTTGGTGGCTTGGGGGGAATTGCTACCATAGGCGCTGCTTTGCGGCGTGTCGCCGGCGTGTCGGGGGTCTATGGTCGCAAAACCCCCCGCGTGGTTGCTCATAGTGCAGTCCACCTCGGTGGAATGCGGGTGGAATGGGGTGTTTGGGGTGTAGTGGACTACGGTTTGGGCGTGGTGGTTGGGTTGATGGGGGAGTGGTGGCTTGGGTTTGCTCTGGTGGCTGGTGGTATGTCTCTGGTGTTGGTGTGGTGTGGGTCGTCTTCGTTGGTGGCTTGGGGGGAATTACTACCATAGGCGCTGCCTTGCGGCGTGTCGCCGGCGTGTCGGGGGTCTATGGTCGCAAAACCCCCCGCGTGGTTGCTTGGATGGGCCAGCGTCGCGTGCTCTTTAGGTGGCTGTGTTGGTCGTGTTCGACATCCTTGTCCAGTTGTCGTGGTGGTGTGGTTTGTGTTCGTTGGTGGCTTGGGGGGAATTGCTACCATAGGCGCTGCTTTGCGGCGTGTCGCCGGCGTGTCGGGGGTCTATGGTCGCAAAACCCCCCGAGAGCTTGCTTGGATGGGCCAGCGTCGCGTGCCCGTGGAGGGGTCTATGGTTCTAAATCTCCCGTGTGGTTGCTCAAAGTGCAGTCCACCTCGGTGGAATCTGGGTGACATGGGGTGTTTGGGGTGTTTCAGTGGGTGAGGCTGTTGCCGATGTATGAGGTGGTGTGGTGGCGTGGGTCGTGTTCGACATCCTTGTCCAGTTGTCCTGGTGGTGTGGCTTGTTTTCGTTGGTGGCTTGGGGGGAATTGCTACCATAGGCGCTGCGTTGCGGCGTGTCGCCGGCGTGTCGGGGGTCTATGGTCGCAAAACCCCCCGAGTGCTTGCTCAAAGTGCAGTCCACCTCGGTGAAATCCGGGTGACATGGGGTGTTTGGGGTGTAGTGGCCTACGGTTTGGGCGTGGTGGTTGGGTTGATGGGGGAGTGGTGGCCCGTCTGTGCGCAGGCGGGCCTTTAGGTGGCGGTGTGGACGGCGTGCCCGGGCTGCCACTTGTGGGGTTAACGTGCGCAGTGGAGGGGCTCGTGCTGCCACCTGACACGCCCAGCGACCACCTGCGGTGCCGAGGCCGCCAGGACCGGTCTGGGCGTCCGACAGGAGAGGAGCTCCCACCACTCCCAGCGTCCCCAGAACCCCGAGTGGGTCAGGATGGATCTGGGAACACTCGAAGGCACCTAGCGTGTGCGTCCCAAAACCCGACAGGGGCAGGAAAGGGCCCGTCAGTGGCCTGGGGCGACGCGGATGGGCCTCAGACGCAGCATGAGGCTCACAAGCCCTCCGAGGGCCGCTCCCGAGCGCGACGGCGTCCGATCGTCCCGCGCCAGTTCGTCCCCGTCGATCAGCCACGTGTAGGGGTTGTGGCTCAGGGGCCCAGGCCACAGCGACGCGATGATGGAGGCACCTGTGGGCAGAGGAAACAGGGGACTCACCCAGGACTCGGCCGGCGTGTAGACGCTGGAGAGCGGCGCGATACCGGAAAAGAAACCGTCGTCAATCACGGATTCTGGGAAGCCGACCGGATCGAGAGAATACACGTGATCAAGCGTCGGCACGCGGGTCGCGGCGGCTGCATACAGCGCCAGGTTCCCGCCCTTGGAATGGCCGATGACGGTGACGGGCCCGGGGGCGCGCCCCGCCGCGTAGCGCAGGTAACGCGCCGCCCACAGCTGGGCGATTGTCGGAAAATCGAGGCCGAACTGTGCGTCCTCGGCCCATCCGACCGCGGTGCCGTCGGTCCCGCGGAAGACCACGTAGGTCGCCCCGGCCTCGTCGATGAAGGTGACCGCGCCGAACTGCGCGAGCGGCTGCACCCCAATCCTCGTGACGGCGTCGCGCACGCGCAGGCTCAGGAAACGCGGACTTCCCCCGGCCGCGCGCAGCAGGGAACGCAGGAGCGCGCAGTTGTGGTCGGTGACCATCGCTCGGTCGTAGAGGGTGCGAATGGACGAGGCCTGGGCGACCTCGCGAAGGAGGCATCCGTTGGGCGATCGCGGTCCGGCGAGGGCGTGAAAGTCCACGTAGGTAAGTGTCGCGAGGGCGAGCGCGTCGGCGGGGGGAGAGGGCGGAACGCAGGGGCGTCGTGGCGCCGCGAACGTAGTCGATAATCGTGGTCACGAGGCTTCTCTTTTCTGCTCCGCGCGTCGTTGCAACGGGTGCGTGTCGGACGTCACCAAGTCTCGATTTTGCCGGAGGGCCCGGTGCTGTGTACTATATCCGAGTGCCCGCAAGGGTGCCGGTTGGGCCTATAGCTCAGTAGGTTAGAGCGCAGTCCTGATAAGACTGAGGTCGGTGGTTCGAGCCCACCTAGGCCCACCATCCGCAGGCTAGTATGAGCGGAGGATCATCATGAAGAAGTTGGTCACTTGTTGTGTGGCTGTCGGATCCGTCGTGGCCGTTGGTATCGTCGTTCGACAAATTCTTTTTGATCTCTCGGATAATGCCGACCTGTGGACGTCCGTCACGGACGCCGTGGAGGACTGAGATTCTCCCACGGGGCTATGGCGCAATTGGTAGCGCACCTGCTTTGCAAGCAGGGGGTTACGGGTTCGAGTCCCGTTAGCTCCACGTTTCACCCGCAACCTGATGGTTGCGGGTTTTGTCGTTTGTGAGCTTGCACAATTTCTGCGGGTTACTGGCGAGGGTGCTCACAGACGTGACCCACGCATTAATTTGTCCGACCAGCTGGTCATCACTGTGGATTATCCGAGCCGCGTGTGTGTGAGCGTGGGATCGGCGATCTTGAGCTGCTATTGCGTCATTAGTTATCCACAGGAATGTCCACAGTTGTGAATAAACCTTGTGGATGGTCGTTTCACAAAATTGGTTAAAAAAACGAAATCTGACCTAGCAAACCTCAGTTTACGGCCGAATTTGCGATGGTTACAGCCTTTTCACACTTGCTGCAAAACCGCTAAATTGGCCTGTTTCATCCCTATACCCGCAGACCAGGAGAACGCTGTGCACCTCAATCACACGTGGTCAAGGGCCACACGGCCAGCCCAGATGCTTGCCATGCTCGTAACAACGGCTCTCGTCATTCTCGGCATCACGTCGCTGCCCACCTTCGCGGCAGCCCCGACCCTCAAGCTGGCGATCAACGCCGACGAGGACTCCTACCTGTCGGGCGTCGAGCAGCGCTACGTTGTTGAGTTTTCGTGCGCCTCCACCACAGAGGACTGCCTGGACTCGGTCGTGACCATCTCGCTGCCGCACACGATCACTCCTGACGGCAACTCCAACCCCGACTCGGCCCCCGACGGCGTCAACGCCACCGCAACCACGGGTAACAAGGTCGTCACGCCCGAGATCAAGCGCCCCACAGCCACGACCGATGGCCTCGTCACCTACAACCTCGGGACCGTCGCCGCCGGTACCTCCTTCCAGACCGTCCTGACCTTCACCGCTCCCCGAGGCCTTACCCCGGGCGGCTCCACGGTCACCCCGGTCGCCACCTTCACCTCGGGCGAGACCAGCGTCACGGCTCAGGACACAGTCACGATCAAATCCGAGCCCACACCCCTCCTGTCCAAGACCGGCCCCGTCGCAACCCCCAAGAACGTCGACGTGACCTACCAGATCACCCCCAAGTACGACACGACCGTCGACGGCTCAACGGCAAGACCAACATGACGAACGTCGTCGTCACCGACCCGCTCCCGCAGTGCGCGACGTACGTGTCCTCCTCGGCATCGGGCAACACCATCACGAACACCGCGGCCACCGTCCCCAGCTCCTACGACGCCGCGACCCACACCGTCACCTGGAACATCGGCGAGGTCAGCCCCGCCTTCATGAACGTCGTCCTGTCCGTCACCGTCCACTACGACGACACCTGCGCCGACGACACGGTCACCAACACCGCCAAGCTCACCGGCAACGAGAAGCACAACGAGACCAAGACGGTCACCGCGAACGCCTCGTTCACGCACCACTTCGACAACGAAATCCGCTACGGTGGCGGCTTCAACAAGCGCGCCATGAGCCAGTTCGAGCGTGGCAAGCAGGGCAACTGGCTCTACAGCTACTCCAACACCTCCAACGTTCCCGTCGTCATGGAGTACACCGACTACATGACCTGCGGCCTGGTCTCGCCGACCGATGGCTCCAAAGACTGCTCTCAGCCCCTCATGCGCGTCCACACGATCGATACCCAGACGACGACGCCCATCGATATCACCTACTGGACCAACAAGGGCACCACGGGCACGCAGACCGTCTACCGCGGCAAGGCCTTCGATTTCTCCTCCTTCGCCGCCGACGAGTACCTGACCGTCTTCCACTACAAGCAGACGATCCCCGCTGGTGAGTCCTCCATCCTCAACGTCGCCGGCCCGGTCGGCGCGGGCACGCCCACCACCGAGGACGGCGTCACGTACGTGGACGTCGACAAGAACGCCGCCGCCTGGAAAGCTGGCAAGTCCGACCAGTGGGTGCGCATCCAGAACTGCGTCACCGACTGGTCCATGAAGTCCCTCGACGGTACCAAGTCGATCACCATCCCCGAGGACGACTACTGTGACGTCCTCACCCTGGGCACCGCGCTGCCCAAGTACTACAACGCCAAGTCCACGATCAAGGGCAACCTGGCGTCCCCCGGCTCCGAGGTCACCTTCAGCGTCACCGCGAACAACACCTCGACCGTCGTCGACTCCCAGCCCGTCATCTCCGACCTGCTGCCCTGCGGCATGACCTTCGTCGAGGATTCCGTCACCGGCGGCCCCTCCGGCAAGGACAAGACCGTCACCGTCCGCGACGTCACCGACGCCACCGGCTGCACCCGCCAGCTCGTTCAGGTCACCTGGCCCGGCTACCAAACCAAGGGTGGCACCACCATCCAGCTGCGCGGCAAGGTCGGCCCCTCCATGAGCGCCGGCACCCACAAGAACGAGGCCTACATCTCCGCGGCCGAACCCGAGTACGCGCTGACCTCCAAGAAGACCACCATCTGCTTCTACGGCTCCACCGACGACGCTTACGACGTCAACGGCGACGGCAACACCGCCGACCAGGTGTGCCCCGTCTCCTCGACCTTCACGGTCTCCGAGCAGGCCGGCGCGGACGTCGTCCTCGAGGGCCTGGGCTCCGTGCCCGGCTCCGTCTACAAGAAGTACACCGACGGGCCCTCCGTCATCCGCCAGAGCGAAAACGGCCAGTTCCGCATCACCCCCACCAACTCCGGTAACGCGGACCTGTCCGACATGACCCTGTACGGTATCCTGCCCCACGTCGGAGACACCTCTGTCCAGGGCGGTGCTGACCGTGGCTCCGAGTGGGCCCCCATCATGACCGGCCCCATCCAGATCGGAGCCGGCTCGGGCATCGACGCATCGCAGGTCACCATCGAGTACTCCACCTCGACCAACCCCTGCCGCGGTGAGGTCATCAACCAGGGCGACGCCATGGCCGCCGCCCCCGCAGGATGCGACAACAACTGGACCGCCACCCCGGCCTCGTGGGCGGACGTGAAGTCCTACCGCGTCTACATCAACGGAAAGGCCACCCCCATCAAGGCCGGCGCCTCCATCCCGCTGATTGTGCCCATCAAGGCGCCCGACAACGCCACCGGCATCGCCTACGAATCCGTCGCGATCGCCGCCACCCAGGCCTCGAACAACCGAGCCATCCTGCCGACCGAGCCCATCAAGGTCGCCCTGGTCGTCGCGCTCGACGTGGCCCTGAACAAGACCGTCGTCTCCGACGCTGACAACCTCGCGCCCGGCGACACCGTCACCTTCCGCATCGACGCCGGCAACACCGGCCAGGGTAAGGCCCCCGACGTCAAGGTCGCCGAAGCCTTCCCCACCGGCACCACCTTCGTGTCCGCCGAGACGCACAAGTGCGCCTCCGGCTACACCTCCGGGCTGCCCGGCGAATGTCAGGGCACCGACCCCGCCGGCACCTTCGACGGCACCACCTGGAAGATCGGCGACCTCCTCGCCGGCCAGTACGCCTCGCTGTTCGTCACCGTCAAGCTCGACGAGGGCACCGACGGCAAGACGCTCAACAACACGGCGTCCTTCGTGAACCCGCCCGAGTACGATCAGAACCCGGACAACAACTCCGCCAAGGCCTCGATCACCGTCAAGCACCGCCTGGCCGGCAAGGTGTACTACGACGCCAACGACTCCTCCTCCTACGACAACGGCGAAGAGGGCTTCAAGGACATCACCGTCGAACTGCTCGGCGCCGACGGTAATGTCGTCGCCACCACCACAACCGACGCGGACGGCAACTACTCCTTCACGCGCCTGCCCGCCGGCGACTACACCGTCAAGGTCACGAAGGCCGGCGCAATCGCCAACCTGACCCAGACCGAGGACCCGGACTCCACGAAGGACAACACCTCCGGGACCGTCACCCTGAACGCGGACAACCCCGTCCAGGAGAACATCAATTTCGGCTACGTCAAGAAGCACGCGATCTCCGGCAACGTCTACCTCGACCAGAACCGCGACAAGACGAAGAACACGGGCGACCTGCCCCAGGGTGGCGTCACCGTGAAGCTGGTTGACGCCTCCGGCGCCGTCGTGGCCACCACGACGACCGACACGGACGGCAACTACTCCTTCACCGGCCTCGGCGACGGCACCTACACGGTCGCCGTCGACAAGACCGGCCCGCTGGCCTCCACCGAGCAGACCGAGGACCCCTCGGGTAACGCCGACTCGCGCTCGCAGGCCATCACCTTCACGCGCAACGACCCGGACGTCACCAACGTCAACTTCGGATACGCCGAGGACTACACGGTCTCCGGCACCGTCTACTACGACAAGGACCGCTCCGAGACCCTCAACAACGGCGAGCCCGGATTCGACGGCATCACCGTCAACCTCCTCGACGAGGCCGGGGCAACGGTTGCGACAACCACGACCAAGGCGGATGGAACCTACTCCTTCGCCAAGCTGCCCGCCGGCAAGTACACCGTCAAGGTGGAGCCCTCCAACCTGCTCAAGAAGCTTGAGCAGACCGAGGACCCGGACGGCACCAAGGACCACACCTCCGGCGTGGTCCAGGTCAGCCACGACAACCCCTCCGTGACCAACGTGAACTTCGGCTACGCCACGAACTACACGATCAAGGGCACCATCTACCGCGACGCCGACCGCTCCGAGTCCCTCGAGGACGGCGAGAAGCTCTACCAGGGCGTGACCGTTGACCTCCTCGACGCCTCCGGTAACGTCGTGGCCACCACGACCACCGACGCTCACGGCGCCTACGCCTTCACCAACCTGGAGGAAGGCACCTACAAGGTCCGCGTGCGCCAGGAAGGCCCCATCGCCGACCTCGTCCAGACCGAGGACCCCGACGCCACCAAGGACAACGCCTCCGGTGACATCACCCTCGAGCTGAACAACCCGATCAAGGAGAACGTCAACTTCGGGTACATCTCGGACAACTCGATCGCTGGCACCGTCTACCGCGACGACAACCGCTCCGGCGCTCTGAACCCCGGCGAGAAGGGCTACCCCGAGCAGACGGTGCAGCTCCTCGACAAGGACGGCGCGGTCGTTGCGACCACCAAGACCGACGCGAACGGCGCCTACTCCTTCGACAACCTGCCCGACGGCACCTACTCCGTGCGGGTCGTCAAGGACGGTGCCCTGACCGACACCGAGCAGACGGGCGACCCCGACTCGACGCTGGATAACGCGTCCGAGCCGATCACCCTGAACGAGGCCAACCCGACCAAGAAGAACGTCGACTTCGGCTACGTGCCCGACTACTTCATCACGGGCACGATCTATCGTGACGGCAACCGCTCTGGCGCTCTGGACAGCGATGAGAAGCTCTACGAGGGCGTCACCGTGCAGCTGCGTGACAAGGACGGTAACGTCGTCGCCACCACCACGACTGACGCCGACGGCACCTACTCCTTCGACAAGCTCCCCGCGGGCACCTACTCCGTCACGGTCGTTCAGGATGGCCCCATCGCCTCCCTCGAGCAGACCGGCGACCCGGACGCCACGAAGGACAACGCCTCCGAGCCCATCACGCTGAACAACGACAACCCGTCCAAGACGGACATCAACTTCGGCTACGTGAACAACAACTCCCTGTCGGGCACCGTCTACCGCGATGACTCGCGCAACGAGGAGCAGGACGGCACCGAGCCTGGATACTCCGGCGTGACGGTCCAGCTCCTCGACAAGGACGGCACCGTCGTTGGTACCACGACGACCGACAAGGACGGTCGCTACTCCTTCGAGCACCTGCCCGACGGCACCTACTCCGTCACGGTCGTCAAGGACGGCGAACTCACCGACACCGAGCAGACCGAAGACCCGGATGCCACGAAGGATGGCGCCTCCGAACCCGTGACCCTGGGCGAGGACAACCCGTCCAAGGATGGGATCAACTTCGGATACGTGCCCGACTACTCCATCCACGGCCTCGTCTACCGAGACGGTGACCGCTCCGAGTCGCACGGCACCGGCGAGAAGGGCTACGCCAACCAGACCGTGCAGCTGCGCGACAAGGACGGCAAGGTCGTCGCGACCGCCACGACGGACCAGGACGGCGCGTACTCCTTCACCAAGCTGCCCGACGGCGACTACACCGTCACGGTTGTCAAAGGACGGGGCCCTCACCGACCTCGATCAGACCGAGGACCCGGACGGTACCAAGGACTCCGTCTCCGGCGTCATCTCGCTGGGCAATGACCACCGCACCGAAACGGACGTCAACTTCGGCTACATCGCCAACAACTCCATCAACGGCACCATCTACCGCGACGGTGACCGCGACGGAAAGAAGGGCGACACCGAAGGACGCTACTCCGGCGTGACGGTCCAGCTCCTCGACAAGGACGGTAAGGTTATCGCCACCACGACGACCGACAAGGACGGCAAGTACTCCTTCGAGCACCTGCCCGACGGCACCTACTCGGTCAAGGTCGTCAAGGATGGCGTGCTCGCCGATGCTGACCAGACCGGCGACCCGGACACGACGCTTGACAACGCGTCTAAGCCGATCACCCTCGACGAGAAGAATCCCACCAAGGACGACGTCGACTTCGGCTACGTCCCCAACAACACGATCACCGGCACCGTCTACCGCGACGACAACCGCGACAAGACGATCAACGGTGACGAGCCCGGCCTCGAGCGCGTCAGCGTCCAGCTCCTGGACGAGGACGGCACGGTCCTGCAGACGCTCGACACCGCCGCCGACGGCTCGTACGCTTTCCAGCACCTGCCCGACGGCAAGTACACCGTCAAGGTCGTGCGCTCCTCGTCCATCAAGGACTACGACCAGACCGAGGACCCCGACGCCACCGTCGACGACACCTCCGCGCCGTACACGATGGGCCCGGACCACTCCCTGCAGGAGAATGTCAACTTCGGCTACGTGCCCGACTACTCGATCGCGGGCCGCGTCTACCGCGACTCCGACAAGTCCGGCTCGTACACCGACGGTGAAGAGACGTTCTCCGGCGTGACGGTCGACCTGCTCGACAAGGACGGTCACGTCGTCGCCACCGTGACGACCGACGCTGACGGCAACTACTCCTTCGAGAAGCTGCCCGCCGGAACCTACCGCGTCAAGGTCCACACCGACGGAGACCTGGCCGGCCTCGACCAGACCGAGGACCCGGACGGCATCGCCGACTCCATGTCCGGCGAGATCACGGTCGGCTTCGACAACCAGGCAGTCACCGGCGTGAACTTCGGTTACGTCGCGCCCGACGCCCCGGCCACCCCGGCGCCCGGCATCGGCCAGCGCGTCGCCCGAGGCCTGGCACGCACCGGCTTCGACGGCATGGTCGGCACAGCCGGCCTGGGAGCCGCGGCCGTTGGCGGCCTCTTCCTGTGGGTGCGCCGCCGTCGCCAGGGCTGAGCCTGGTTCAGCCTGAGCCTCGACGAGGCCGTGGCTGAGTCACGGGGGTGGGTACTTCGGTGCCCACCCCCTTGGTGTACTTGGGCGGTTGTGTGGCTTGTGTTTGTGGCGCCGCTGGTGTTCCGGGCGCCGGAGGGCCCGGCCGCCCGCGAGGCTAGGCGACCTCACTTTGTTCGGCGCCGCGCCTCGAAGCCCGCCCGTGCCCTCCGGTCCCTCCGGCGCCCTTCACACCTGTGTGGCCGGGTCGCTGATCGGCGCCTCTACGCGTCGGCTTGTTGCCCGGCCAGGCCCCGCCGCCGCCCACTAGCACTGCGGCCGAGCCCTCGGGGTCAGCGCCCTTCACTCCGGCGGGGCTGGCGTGGTCGTGTGTGGGTGACCGGGATAGTTCCCCAACAATGTCGCACGTAATTCCTCTGCGACTCTTTCCAATTTTGAAATTGGCCCCTTGCAATTCCAACGTTTGTGAGCGTAGTCGAATACTGACCGAGGGAAATTATGTGCGAGATTTGGGGGGAGAGGGGAGGAGGCGTACGCGGGCGGGAGTCCGCGCAGCCCCACAGCCCCGCAGCGCACGCAACATACGCAACACACACAACACACACAACACACAGCGCACGCAGCCCGCAGCGCACGCAACGCACACAGCCCCTCAGCGCACGCAACGCACGCAGAAGCGCCCGGGGCCACGGCCCCGGGCGCCCCGGCAGCAACAAGTCCTATCGGTTCCAGCGCAGCGCGTTGGGTCGCAACATGAAGGGCGAGAGAATCAGCGTCGAGCCCAGGCCCACGCTGAAGCCGCCAATCACGTCGGTCACCCAGTGGACGCCCAGGTACAGGCGCGTCACGCAGATAAACACGATGAACGCAACGGCAGCAACCCACAGCAGGTGGCGGATACGGCGCCCGAAACGCGTCATCGTCAGCACCATAACGAGCGACACTATCAGGGCGGTGACCGCGGTCGCGTGGCCCGAGGGGAAGGAGTAGCCGTCCTCGGTGATCAGACGGTAGGCCTCTTCGGGGCGGGGGCGCTCAAAAACGTGCTTGATGATGAAGCTGTTCGCGGCCGAGAACGCGACGGAGCACAGGATGTACAGCGCGTGCATGACCTTCTTGATGAACCACCAGACGGCGGCCGCGACGAGGAATGCCAGCACGACGGCGCGCTTGGGGTCGAACAGCCAGGACGCGGCCGTCATGAAGGTGTTCAACGCGGGCGAGCGCGACTCGATGAAGTCGGACCATACGGCGGTGTCGATCGGCAGCGGATTCGTGATGAAACCGCCGACGATGGCAACCGCCACGACGAGAGAGGCCCCGACGATGACGGGAGGTGACAGGAGTCGACGAACAAACATATTGAAATCCTACCGCAGTGTCAGTCGTTCGCGCCGTACTCGTACACCCACCGGCCAGCGCGGCGGGAAAAGCGCGAATGTTCCCGCATCTGGCCGCTCTCACCCGTCAGCGCATCGCGCCAGGACGCCACAAACGTGACGGTTCCCTCCTTGTCGGAAGGCCCCCCGGCCTCGGCCCCCAGGATCGTCAGGCCCGTCCACTGCGTCCCCTCCACCCAGTACGGGGGAGCGGGGCGCGTGCGCGGGTGCCACGTGCGGAACAGGTAATCCTCGTCGCGCAGGGCGAACGCCGTGTAGCGCGAGCGCATGAGCGCCTCGGCCGTGGGCGCGGCCTCGCCGTCCAGGTAGCGCCCGCAGCACTGCGCGAGCAGCGCCCCCGACCCGCACGGGCATGTACGAGGCCGGGGCGCGCCAGCGCTCGCAGCGCCGGGGGCAGTGGGGGAGGGGATCACGCCTGGTCGCCCAGGGAGGCCAGCCAACGCTCGGCGTCCAGGGCCGCGCGGCAGCCCGACCCGGCGGCCGTGATGGCCTGGCGGTACGTGTGGTCCACGGCGTCGCCGCACGCGAACACGCCCGCGACGGACGTGCGCGTGGACGGCTCCTCCACGCGGATATAGCCGGCCTCGTCGAGGGCGACCTGGTCGCGCAGGAAGCCCGTGCGCGGCAGGTGGCCGATCGCGACAAAGACGCCGTCCACGGCGATCTCACGGGTCGAGCCGTCCACGGTAGAGGCCAGGCGCAGGCCCGTCACGGCCTCGTCGCCCAGGACCTCGGAGACGGTGGCGTTCCACTCGAAGGAGATCTTCGGGTTGTTCAGGGCACGCTCGGCCATGACGCGCGAGGCGCGCAGGGCGTCGCGGCGGTGCACGACGACGACCTCGGACGCGAAATTCGTCAGGAAGGTGGCCTCCTCCATCGCGGAGTCGCCGCCGCCGATGACGGCCAGGCGACGATCCTTGAAGAAGAAGCCGTCGCAGGTCGCGCAGTAGGAGACGCCGCGGCCGGAGAACTCGTCCTCGCCGGGCACGTTCATGTGGCGGTACTCCGAGCCGGTGGCCAGGATGACAGCGCGCGCGTAGAAGACCTCGTCCTCGGTCGCAACCGCCTTCACGTTACCCTCAAGGTTGACGGCGACGACGTCCTCGTAGCGAACATCCGCGCCGAACTTCTCGGCCTGCTCGCGCATGTTGTCCATGAGCTCGGGGCCCTGAATCCCCTCGGGGAAGCCCGGGAAGTTCTCGACCTCGGTCGTGTTCATGAGCGCGCCGCCCGCGGCCAGCTGGCCGGCCAGCACGATGGGGGCGAGGTCGGCGCGGGCCGTGTAGACCGCAGCCGTGTAACCGGCGGGGCCCGAGCCGACGATGACAACGTCGTGGACGGGCACGCCCTCGGGGACCTGGTTCGAGGGGATTGCGACCTCGGCAGCCTCGGTGGTGGGCTCGGCGGCCTCGGCCTTCACGAGGCCCGGAATCGTCACGAAAGACATGTACCCTCCTTGGGGGTTACTGGACGGTGAGCTCGGAGATCCACGCCCAGTTGCGTCCGTCCTGGCCCTTGGGCATGGAGCGGAACTGCAGCGCGATTGAGTCGGTTTCGACGGGCTCGGGCAGTGTGATCGTCGTCGTCGGGGACAACGAGGACGTGGCCAGTTCTGTTCCCTCACGCGGCTTGGTCGGATCGGTGACGTTGCGCACGACGAGCTCGCCGCCGGAGGTGGCCGCGTCCATCGTCAGGGTCACCGAGGACACGGTGGCCTTCTGCTGGAGCTTGACGACGATGGTGACGGAGGTTTCGTCGCGGAACTGGTTGTTGTCGAACCAGCGCGAGCTCCACGACGTCGAGGGGTTCGAGTCGATCATGTTGATCGCGCGGTCCGGGTGGTCGCCGTCGTCGTTGTTCCACGACAGGACCTGCACCGAGGAGATCACGGGCGTCACGGAGGACGCGGGCGGCGGCGTGGTCGTCAGGTTGGGCGCGGGCGTGTTGTCGGACTGGATCTGGGAGGCGCCGGCGCGCAGGGACTGGGCCAAGTCCAGATCGGTGACCGGGCGGGTGGCCATCCACGGACCCCAGATCGCGCCGAAAAGGAACAGGGCGACGCCGAAGATGAGCGCGGGCTTCGTCGGGTCGATGAGGTGACCGGAACGCTCGGGACTCTTCTTCTCTTGCGACGAGGCCGGGGCGGGCTCGTCGGCCGACTCCGGATTCGGGGTGGGGAACGCCGGGGGATCGTGGTTGTCGACTCGGCGGCTCCGGCATCGGCTTCGGCATCGGCTTCGGCTGCATCACCTGTGGCTGCGCCCGCGACAGCGGCCGCTCCGGCGACCGCGGCTGCCGTCGCCTCATCTGCGGTATCCGCAGGCGGGGGAGCGAGCGGCTGGATGCGCGGAATCTGGTGCGTCGAAGGTGCGTCCGCGAGCGGCTCGGGGTGGGGAAATCGGTCACGTAGGCATCCCCTTCGCGCTCGTAGCCGCTGGCCGCGGGCTTGGGCGGCGGGGGAGCGACAGGGAAGGGGTGACGGGAACCTGGGCGGCGTCGACGCTGGCTGTGGGTTCCGCGTTCGGCTCGGAGTCCTCAGTCAGGATCTCGACGCCGACTTCGGCCAGGGCCTCGGCGACCGGGTTCGTAGCGTGTGCCTGCGACGAAGGGTCGATGACCGGCGCCTCGGCGGGTGCGGGCGCGGGGATCGTGGGGACGTCTGCCTCGGGTGCGGGGAGGGGCTCGCCGGGGGCGCGGGGATCGGCGAGGTAGCGACGACCTCGTCAAAGGACGGCAGGTTATTCTCGTCGCCGGTCGGTTCGGGCCTGGAAGCCATCGATTCCTCCGTCTGTGCGGGTGTGGTTGACGCCATTATTGCAGTTGCGTTGGCGGTGGGCGTGGAGGACGCCGCCAGGATGTTCACCACAGAAGCGGGAACGTGCAGGCGCGTCAGGAGGGGCCGCATCATGGCCGCGGATTCGCGCGGCGAGGCGAAGCGGAGCACCAGCAGGTAGACGAGGCCGGTGACCGCGGAGACGATCGTGAGCTTGACAGCCGCGATGCCCATGCGCGCCAGGGTCGAGGAGGTCTCCGAGTGGATGCCCATGAGAGCCAGGACGCCGAAGCCGACGAGACCAGCGACGATGGCGGCGGCCAGGAAGGACACGTAGGAGCGCAGCAGGCCTGTGCGGTCCACGAAGCGGTTCTCGCGCGAGACCCACACGACGGCGATGACGCCCTGGGTAAGGCGGCACGTGGTCTCGCCGAGAGCGGCGGCGATGATCCACCACTGAGCGCCGGTCACGGCGTACATCGACCATCCGACGATCACCTGGATGATGGTGGGGCCGATGCCCATGAGGAACACGGGCTTGACGTCCTCGTAGGCGAAGAAGACGCGCTGGCTCATGAGGACCATGCCGGTGGATGCGACGCCGGGCATGAGGGATGTCAGGACGAGGGCGTAGGCGGTGACGGCCGCGGGGTCTCCGCCCTTGGCGGCCATTGCGATTTCCATCATGGGCACCGAGCCGGCCATGAGCATCGCGGCGGCGACCAGGGTCAGCGACGTGATTGTGCGAACGCCCAGGTGGTAGCTGTCGGCGACCGCCTTGTCATCACCGTCGGCGACGGCCCCGGCCATGCGCGTGAAGATCGCGGTCGTCAGGGACACCGTGATGAGCGACTGGGGGACCATGAAGATCATGAACGCCGTCGAGTAGGCGAGGATGCCGACGACGCCGCTCTGCGCGCCGTAGCGGCCGATGTAGCCGTCAGCCATGGCGGCCAGGTTGTTGGTCGACAGGACGCCGACCTGGGAGACGCCGAGGGTCGCGAAGGTCCAGCCGGCCACGCGCGGCATCGACCCGAAGGAGGTGCCACGGAAGTGGAAGTCCAGCTTGAAGGAGATACCTGCGCGGCGCATCGGCCACAGCAGGCACAGGGCCTGGCAGATGACGCCCAGGGTGGCGGAGCCCGCGAGGACCCAGAACTGGGCACCCGTCAGGTCGTCGGCGGGGATGCCGCCGTCGGGTGCGCCGCCCCAGATGCCCAGGAACAGGGCCAGGCCGGCGATGCCGACAACGTTGTTGACGACGGGCGCCCACATGTAGGGGCCGAAGATTTCGCGGGCGTTGAGGAGCTCGCCGAGCAGGTTATACAGGCCGTAGAAGAAGAGCTGTGGCAGGCACAGGAGCGCGAAGAGGATCGCCAGGTTGCGGATGCTCTCCGTGTAGCCCGCGGCCGTGATGATGACGAGGAGTGGCGCCAGCACCATCGTGATGAAGGTGACGACGAAGAGGACCGTGCCGGCGAGTGTCAGCAGGCGGTTGACGTAGGTGTCGCCGTCGTTGCGGCGCTTGATGGCGCCGACGATCTGGGGAACCAGCACCGCGTCGAAGATGCCGGAGGCCAGCAGGTTGAACACGGTGTTGGGCAGCGTGTTGGCGGTCTGGAAGGCCGCGCCCACGCCGCCTGCGGTGGCGCCGACTGCGGCGATCAGCATCGCGTTACGGATGAAACCGAGGATTCGCGACACCATAGTTCCCGACGCCATCAGCGCCGATGCCCTTAGGATCGATCGGCGAGGCGTTTTCGAGCTCATGGTGTCTCCTTCATCGTGGCGGTGTCTGAGTCGGTGCTGTCGTCTGCGGTGTCCGAGGCCTGGGCTGGGTCCTCGGTGTCATCGCAAGATGCGGGTTCGTCCGTGCCGGAGGCACTGTCGGAGGCGGCTGCTTGCGCCTTGCGTGCGGCCCTGCTGCGCAGTGATCGGGTGATGCCGGCGATGAAGAGGAGGCCGAAGAGGGCGGCGATGACGGCGGTGATGGCGTCTTCCCAGCCGGCGCGCATGCGCACGATGACGGTCTGGGAGTCGTCGAGGACGTGGCCGTCGGGGGTGGTGACCTTGTAGGTGACCTCGATGTCGCCACTGCCGATTGCGCCAACGGGCACTTCGACCGTCGTGGCTCCGTGCGCGGCCAGCTCCTGGGACATCGCAGGTGTGGCTTGGAGGCGCGGGTCGTCGGGGATCAGGGTGACGTCGACGTACACCGGCCAGTCCAGGTTATTGCGCACCAGGACGGGGAAGTTTGCGGACTTGTTGATGAGGTTGACGGCCGAGGAGGGTTCGACGGTCACGGAGGTGAGCATGGTCGTGACCTGGTTGGTCATGGCGGTCGCGGCGTCGAGCTGCTCGGTGGGGGTGTGCCCGGCCGTGAGAGCGGGCAAGACTTGGGGGGTGATGGAGTCGAAGACGGCGTCCGGGTCGTCGGTCGCGTTGGCCAGCGGGATGAGCGCGGTCAGTGACGTGGCCATGTCGTCGATGGCGGTCGCGGTCTCCTCGGCGAGGGTGCCTGCGCCGACGGTCGTGCGGTCGACGTCGGTGGGTTCGCTGGCGGCCATGACCGAGAAGGAGGTGGCGGAGACCCAGCGGGGGGACAGGAGCGCGCTGGCGCGAGAGGCCAGGCGGTCGTTGATCGTGGTGCCGCGCGCGGCCGTGGCGAAGATGGTGCGCGAGGAGGAGGGGCGCTCGCGCGCGATGATCGCGGTGATCGCGGTGAGGGCCTGCTCGGCGTCGAGTTCGTCGCCGCCGTTGGCGTTCCACGACAGGATTGCGGAGATGTCGGCCTGCTGGGCGAGGACGCGCGCGCCGGTGCCATTCGTCGAGGTGTCGCCGGTCGCCGGGTTGACGTTGACACGCGCCATGGAGGTGAAGGGCACGTCGTCGGTGGGTGTCAGGGCCGAGGCCGGGGCAATGGAGATTTGGTCGGCCGCGGCGAAGTTGGACAGGAAGGTCGTGCCGAAGGTCGCGTCGTCGGGCCATCCGACGTTGCGCAGGATCGTGGGGCCCGCGTCCGGCCGGGTCGTCGTGCTCGCGTTCTGCCCGGTGGAGGAGGCCGTGGGCGAGGCCGAGGGGGTTGCGGAGGGCGAGGCCGAGGGGGTTGCGGAGGGCGACGCTGAGGGGGTTGCAGAGGGCGACGCTGAGGGGGTTGCAGAGGGCGACGCTGAGGGGCTCGCAGGGCCGGAATTGTGCGAAGACGTGGGCGCGACCCAGCCGGCTGCGCGCGGCGTGCCGGGGAAGGCGTTGATGGACTCGGAAGCCAGGCCCCAGAAGCCGGTGTTGCCCGACAGGGCCAGGGCGCCCAGGTCCGCGTCGGCGTCGGGCAGGGCGATGACCTCGGAGGCGGTGGACATGAAGGAGGACACGAAGGCCTCGGACTGGAGGTCGCGCGAGCGCTGAGCCGGGTCGGTCGCCGTGGGCGCGGGGGTCGGCGTGGGGGAGGCCGAGGTCGACGGACTCGGCGAGGCCGTGGGCACGCCGGACTGGCCCGACTGGCTGGATTGTCCGTCAGACTGCGCCTCCTCCTCTTCGGTCGGGGAGGGGCTGGGCGCGGTCGTGGGCTGGGGGCCGCGCGGGATCAGGAGGGGTCGACGGCCAGGGTCACGCCCGATGTCCCGGCCAGGGACAGGAGAGCGGAGCGCTCGGACTGGGTCTGGGCGGCGTTCGCCGAGGTCCAGGGAACAACCGTGGAGACGCGGGAGGCGGCGACCTGCTCGCCGGAGTCCCACACGAGGATCGTGCGGTCCTTGCCCGAGAACTCGCCCGAGGAGGCGGTCACGGTCGCGACGCGAGGCCCCCACTCGTTGCTGTCCGACAGCGGCAGCGAGGCGGTGGGGATGCGGATCTCGAAGGCGGTGTTGACGCCGCGCAGCACGTCGGTGAGTTTGGTCGAGGCGGCGTGCGTGGCGTCGGGCTCGTCCTCGCTGAGCTGGGTCGTCATCGCCGAGACGGAGATGGGGGTCTCGTTGGCGACGAAAACCTCGAGGGAGACGGCCGCCAGCGTCGTCGGCGAATCGTTACGCAGCGTCCCCGAAATGACAACTTCTTCCTCGGTCGTGATGATGCGAGGAGACAGCTGGGTAATCGTCACGACCAGCCCGGAGTCCGTGGGAACCGTGCCCATGACGGAGGGACGAGACTGCTCGACCGCAGAGGTTTCCGCGGGCGCGGGAGCCGCCCCGGCCTCGTGAATCGAGAGACCGAAGGGAACCATCAGCGCCGCGCACAGGGCGGCGACCCACCTGCCGCGCCTAGCCACGGCTGTCCCGGTACAGCAGGTCGAGGGCGATGCGCACGATGCGGCGCTCGTTGGGGTAGGCGAGCTGACGCGATACGTCACGCAGGGGAACCCACGCGGCCGCCTCGGCCTCGTGATCCGGATCCCCGTCCACGGAGATCGTGCCGGACTCATACCCCATCAGGTAGTGATGGACGACCTTGTGGACGCGGCGGTCGTTGCCGGAGAACCAGTAATCGATCGACGCGAGGTGGCGGATGATGCGCCCCTGGATACCGGTTTCCTCGGCGACCTCGCGCAGGGCGGCCTGCTGCGGGGTCTCGGAACCCTCGAGGTGGCCCTTGGGCAGACACCATTCGACGCGGCCCGCGCGGTTGCGTCGGGCGATGAGCGCCGCATAGGGAATTCCGTCACGTACGTCAACGACGATGCCGCCCGCGCTGGTTTCCGCGGAAATCGGCAGATGAGAGCGGCCCGCGCGCATGGAAGCAGACCGACGCGGGGGTCTGGGAACCCCGGATCGGCGGTCAACTGAACGTGCAGGCATGACTCCACTTTAGCCGGTGGGCGGCCCCCGGTAGTCGGCTAGGGCGCTTTCCTGGCATGCTTAGGGGCGATGAGTACCCAGTCAGCTTCCCCGATCAACGGCCCCGTGACCGCGCAAAACGCCGGAACGACGGACATTCCTACCCTCATGGCGAACGCCACGAGGACGTTTGCGGCGCTTCCGCCCGCGATTATGGAACTCGGCACGATTTCGACGAGGCCGGGGAGGAGCTCGCGCTTGTCGGCGGGCCCGTGCGCGACGCCTTCCTGGGTGTGACCCCGCACGACTTTGACATGACGACCTCCGCGCGCCCCGAGCGCACCGAGGAGCTGGTCGCTCAGTGGGGGAACGCGACCTGGGATATCGGCAAGGAGTTCGGCACGATCGGCGGTCGCCGCGGCAACGTCGTCGTCGAGGTGACGACCTACCGCACCGACGAATACGAGATCGGCTCGCGCAAGCCCGAGGTGACCTTCGGCGACACGCTCGAGGGCGACCTGACCCGGCGCGACTTCACGGTGAACGCGATGGCGATGCGCCTGCCGCAGATGGCCCTCGTCGACCCGTGCGGCGGCCTGGCCGACCTCGCGGACGGCAACCTGCGCACCCCCGTGTCCGCCGAGCAGTCCTTCGACGACGACCCGCTGCGCATCATGCGCGCCGCGCGCTTTAGCGCCCAGCTGGGCCTCGACGTGGACCTGGACGTCATGAACGCCATGGAAACCATGGCCTCGCGCCTGGAGATCGTCTCCGCCGAGCGCATCCGCGCCGAGCTGGAGCGCCTCATCATCTCCCCCTACCCGCGCCGCGGCATCGAGCTGATGGTCCACACGGGCGTCGCCGACATCGTCCTGCCCGAGGTCTCCGCCCTGGTTTCCACGGTCGACGAGCACAAGCGCCACAAGGACGTCTACGAGCACACGCTCACCGTCGTCGAGCAGGCCATGGACCTGGAGACCGGCCCCGACGGCGCGGTCCCCGCCCCCGACTTCGTCCTGCGTTTCGCCGCCCTCATGCACGACGTCGGCAAGCCGGCGACGCGCCGCTTCGAGAAGAACGGCACCGTGTCCTTCCACCACCACGAGATTGTGGGCGCGAAGATGACGCGCAAGCGCATGAAGGCCCTGCACTTCGACAAGGCCACGATCGAGGCCGTGTCTACTCTGGTTGCGCTGCACCTGCGCTTCCACGGCTACGGTGAGGCCGCCTGGTCGGACTCGGCCGTGCGCCGCTACGTGGCCGACGCCGGGGACCTCCTCGAACGCCTGCACCGCCTCACGCGCGCCGACTGCACGACCCGCAACCGTCGCAAGGCCAACTTCCTGTCCTCGGCCTACGACGACCTCGAGGCGCGCATCGCCGCGCTGCGCGAGCAGGAGGAGCTCGACGCGATCCGCCCCGACCTCGACGGTGACCAGATCATGGACATTCTGGGGCTGCGTCCTTCGCGCGCCGTCAAGATCGCGCGCGACTACCTGCTGGAGCTGCGCATGGAGCGCGGACCCCTGGGCGAGGAGGGCGCCCGAGCGGCGCTCCTGGAGTGGTGGGCCTCCGAGGACGTGCGCGCCCTCGCCGAGGAATACCAGGCACAACAGGCCCAGTGGGAGGCAAAAGTCGCGGACAAGAAGGCCCGTAAGGCCGCCGCGAAGGCCGCCCGCGAGGCCCAGCAGTAGACCGTTGCAAGCTAGTTTGTTGTAGCTTGCAGGACGGTCTTGCGGCCGTCCGCTCCAAGTCTTACGCGGTTGTCGCCGCGGCTTGGTTCGCACTTCACTGGGTCCAGCGTTGCACGACCCGACAGGTCGTTCCGTCTTGCGGTCCCTCTATGCGCGTTTAGGGTCTCCGGGGCACTCCCGGCGACCTTGATGTTGATGGCCGCGTTCAGATCACGGTCCATGGTCACACCGCAGTGTTCGCACCTGTAGGTTCGCTCAGTGAGGGAGAGCTTGGCTTTCACCCTCCCGCAGCGTGAGCACATCTTGCTACTGGGGTACCAGCGGTCAACAACATGCAGTCTCGCGCCGGTCCTCGCGGTCTTGTACTCCAGTTGGCGGCGCAGCTCAGCGAACGACGCATCGTTTACCGCCTTGGCGAGCCGATGGTTCCTGACCATGCCCGCCACGTTCAGGTCCTCGATACTGATGTCCGAGTATGTGCCAGCGAGCCAGGTGGTGAGCTTGTCCAGCAGGTCGCGGCGTCGGCTTGCGATGCGCGCGTGGATGCGCGCCACCTTGTTCCGCGCCTTGAGGCGACGCTTCGACCCTCTGGTTTTGCGGCTCAACGCCTTGTGCGCGCGCTTCAACCGCCGCTCACTGGCCGCGAGGCAGCGCGGGTTCTCGATGACGGTGCCGTCCGAGAGCGTGGCAAGTGTTTTCACGCCTAGATCAATGCCGACCGCTCCTGCCTTCGGGGCCTGCTTCACCGTCGGGGCGTCACGTTCGACGGTCAAGCTCGCGTACCAGCGTCCCGCACGGCGCGAGACCGTCATGCGCACCACCTTCGCCCCTCTCACGCGGCCCGTCACGTTCTCCATGCAGTGCACGCGGCCGATACGCGGCAGTCGCAAGGCCTTCAGATCGCCCTCGATCAGGCCGAAGCTGCCAGTCGTGTACGCGAACCTTGGTCTCTGCCGATCTTTCGCCTTGAACGTGGGGAACCCGACCCTGCGGCCCTTGCGTTCACCCTTGCGGCTTTCGACCAGTTCGACAAGGCGTTCGCCAACGATTCAAGCCCGCTACTGTAGGCTTCCTTCGAGTTCTCGCGCCACCACGGCGTCCCGTCCGCATTCACGGCCAGCGTGTCCTTGTTCGCGTTCCACCAGCGGCGCAGCCCATACAGCGACCACTCCGGCTTCTCCTTGGCCTCGATGGCGGCCCTGACATGGGCGAGCCCAGCGTTGTACGCAAACCTGGCCGCTCCCGCGTGTGACAGTAACAGCCGTTCCTGCGCGGGGGTCGGATCCAACGCCACCATGACAGCCTCAAGCATCAAGCGCCGCCTTCAACGCGGCCTCCGCCTTATTTCTCGCCGCGCGCCGCCCATACAGTCGGGCGCACAACGAGGTCAATACCTCGGTCATGTCACGCATCAGATCATCATCCAACTCCGAATCGTCCACGACGATCAGCCGTCGCCCCTGCGCCGCCAATGCGGATTCGACCAGCCCGGCGTTCACGCGGGCCAAGCGGTCACGATGCTCCACAATGATCGTGCCCACCGTAGGGTCAGCGAGAATCCGGTTCAATGTACGGCGTTTGCCGTTCACGCCCGAACCAACCTCCGACACGACCTCAACGCCCGACGCGCCCAGATTCAGGGCGAACGCCTTCAACCTATCTGCCTGACGTTGTAGTCGACCTTCTGGTCGGCAGACGAGACACGCACATAGCACACGGTGCGCGAACCCGCCGCAGGCGCGCCCGAAGCCTCATACTTCGGGTCGTGGACCAGCCACACGCTCCCCGCCTTCTCCACCGCAACGGGCATACGGCCCTCACGGCACCACTTCCACACCGTCTGCTCGTTCAAGCCCTCAAGAGCCGCCCACTCCTTCACACGCATAAACAAAGCATAGCGCATGCCAGCAAATCACAACAAACCAAAACCACAGCAGCATACGACCCCGCCACGCGGCGACCGAGCCGGCGAGCGATGCGTCGGCAGGCCTCGTGCGCGCCGGTGAGCGCGGATGAACGGCCCCGGCGCGACCATCGTCACGCCCGCGCGCGGTGCACCTCCACCTGCCCCGGACGTACCCTGGTGACAATTCAACTATTCGTTAGGAGAGTCACCGCATGAGCACGTTCACCCCCGAGAAGGCGTCGGCCGACATCGGCGTGTACGGCCTGGGAGTCATGGGTGCCAACCTCGCCCGCAACCTGGCCCGTAACGGCTACGCGACCGCCGTCTTCAACAGGACCCCGGCGCGCACCGAGAAGCTCATGGCCGAGCATGGCGACGAGGCCACCTTCGTTCCCTCCTCCACCCTCGAGGACTTCGTCGCATCGCTTCGCACCCCGCGCGTCGCCATCATGATGGTCCAGGCCGGCCCCTCGACGGACGCCGTCATGGGCCAGCTCGCCGACCTCATGGACGAGGGCGACATCATCGTCGACTGCGGCAATTCCCTGTTTACCGACACGATCCGCCGCGAGAAGTGGGCAGCCGAGCGCGGCCTGCACTTCGTGGGTGCGGGCGTCTCCGGCGGCGAGGAGGGCGCCCTGTGGGGTCCCTCCATCATGCCCGGCGGCACCCCGGCCTCGTACGATCGCGTCGGCCCCATGTTCGAGGCCATCGCCGGCACCTACGACGGCGTCCCCTGCTCCACGTACATTGGCGCGAACGGCGCCGGCCACTTCGTGAAGATGGTGCACAACGGCATCGAGTACGCCGACATGCAGGTCATCGCCGAGGCCTACACCCTCCTGCGCGAGGGCCTGGGTGCGACGCCGGCGGAGATCGCCGATATTTTCGCCGCCTGGAACGAGGGCGAGCTCAACTCCTACCTCATGGAGATCACCGTCGAGGTCCTGCGCCAGGTGGACGCCGAGACGGGCAAGCCCCTCGTCGACCTCATCGTGGACGCCGCCTCGCAGAAGGGCACCGGCAAGTGGACGGTGCAGACCGCCCTCGACCTGGCCGTCCCCGTCACCGCGATCGGCGAGGCGACCTTCGCGCGCGGCGCGTCTTCCGAGCCCGCCCAGCGCGCGGCCGGTCAGGCGCTCGCGGGCAACGCCACCGCCCTCGTCATCGAGTCGGACGAGGCCCGGGCCGCGTTCATCGAGGACGTGCGCCAGGCGCTTTTTGCCTCCAAGATCGTCGCCTACTCGCAGGGCTTCGACGAGATCGAGGCCGGGGCCGCCGAGTACGAGTGGGGCATCGACAAGGGTGCCCTGGCTCGCATCTGGCGCGCGGGCTGCATCATCCGCGCGGCCTTCCTCGACGACATCACCCGCGCCTACGAGGCCGACCCCGACCTGCCGCTGCTGCTGGCCGCAGAGCCCTTCGCGACCCGCTTCCAGGAGTGCACGCCCGCGCTGCGCCGCGTCGTCTCTCAGGCGGCCCTCGCAGGCGTTCCGATCCCGGTGTTCGCCTCGTCCCTGGCCTACTTCGACCAGATCCGCGCGACGCGCCTGCCGGCCGCCCTCATCCAGGGCCAGCGCGACTTCTTCGGCTCGCACACCTACCACCGAGTCGACAAGGAGGGCGTGTTCCACACCCTGTGGGCCGCCGAGGGGCGCCCCGAAGAGCAGTGGTCCTGAATCGGGAGCGCTGACGCAACTCGCGCAGGGGGTGGGCGCTGATGGCAGCACCCACCCCCTGTGTTTGTGCCCATACTTTGGGGAACTTTCAGGAAAGGCAGTTAACCTATGAGTAAGACAATCCGCTGAAAGGGCGAACACGTGGCGACTAGCAACGGACAGAACAACTGGAACGACATCGTCGGACCGGGCGAATCAAGCGCGTCCGGGCAGGAACACCTGCCCTCGCGTCGCTCATCGCACGCCGCGCACGCGTCCCACTCATCGAAGGGGGACACCACGGCCTCGTCCGACGATAAGACGGGCCCCACGAAGAAGCGTTTCCGCTGGGCCAAGCGCATCGGCTTCGGAATCCTGACCATCTTCCTGGGCGTCTTCATCGCCGGCATGTCCATCTTCCTGTACCTGTACAACACGCTGGCCGTGCCTGCGCCCGCTGACCTGGCTCTCGCGCAGAAGACGACCGTGTACTACGCGGACGGCACCACCGAGATGGGGACCCTTGGCGAGATCAACAGGCAGATCATCGACACGACGGCCCTGCCCGACTACGTCTCCAAGGCGATCGTCGCCTCCGAGGACCGCACGTTCTACACGAACAACGGCGTCGACCTGAAGGGCATTTTCCGCGCCCTCGTTAACAACCTGCGCGGTGGTGCCCGGCAGGGCGCATCGACCCTCACCCAGCAGTACGTTGAGCGATACTTCGTCGGTAAGACCACGGATACCTACGGTGGCAAGCTCAAGGAAGCCGTCCTGGCGATCAAGATCAACCGCGAGCAGTCCAAGGACGAGGTCATCGGCGCCTACATGAATACGATCTACTTCGGTCGTGGCGCCTACGGAATCGACGCCGCCGCTCAGGCCTACTTCGGCCACGGCGCCGACCAGCTGACGCTGTCCGAGTCCGCGCTGCTCGCCGCCGTCATCCCCGCGCCCTCCGCGTGGGATCCGGCCGTCAACCCCGACAAGGCGAAGGAGCGCTGGGAGCGCGACCTGAACCTCATGGTCGAGGACGGCTGGATCACGCAGGCCGACAAGGATGCGGCGGTTTTCCCCGAGACGATCGACCCCGACACCCTCAATAGCGAGTCGATGACGGGTACGAACGGCTACCTCATGGCGCAGGTCAAGTCCGAGCTGCTCGCTTCCGGCCAGTTCGACGAGGACAAGATCAGCCAGGGTGGTCTGCGCATCACCTCCACGATCGTCAAGGACTACCAGGAGCAGGCTGTCGCGGCCGCCGAGGGCATGAACGAGGTGGACGGCTGGGATCCCACGTACCAGCACGTCGCGCTGTCCTCGATGGATCCGGCCACCGGTGAGATCCTCGCTGAGTACGCGGGTCCCGATTACGAGAAGCGCCAGCAGAACGCTGTCACGCAGGACATCGCGATGGCGGGCTCGTCTTTTAAGCCGTTCGCCCTCCTGGCGAACGCGCGCCTGGGTGGCACAGTCTACGACACCTACTCGGGTAAGTCCCCGCAGTATTTCCGAGGCATGGGCACCCCGGTCATGAACGACGGCGGCTACTCGTTTGGTAACGTCACCCTCGTGAAGGCGACCGCCTACTCGATGAACACGGTGTTTGTGGGCCTCAACGACGACGTGGAGCCTGAGAACACGCTCAAGGCCGCCATCGACGCGGGTATCCCCGAGGACACCGTGGGCCTGAATGACGAGCTCCTGAACGTTCTGGGTTCTGCCTCCCCGCACAACATTGACCTGACGACCGCCTACTCGACGATCGCGAACGGTGGCGAGCGCGTCACCCCGCACATCGTCAAGAAGGTTGAGGATTCTAGGGACAAGCTCCTGTACAGCGGCGACGTTGAGCCCGTCCGCGCGTTCGACGTCGAGGAAGTCTCTTCCATCATGCCGGCCCTCGAGGCCGTGACGAAGGGCGAGGGCACCGCCAACAAGGTCGACCCGGAGATTGAGCGCCTGGTGACGGCCGGTAAGACCGGTACCTCTTCGGACCAGCTGTCCGCGCAGTTCGTGGGCTTCGTGCCCGGCATGGTGACCACCGTGTCCATGTACCAGTCGGACGACGCTGGTAACTCGGTGCCCCTGGACGACGTGGGCGGCCTGGATCAGTTCCACGGCGGCGACTGGCCGGTCGACGTGTGGATCGACTACATGAAGCCCGTGGCGAAGACCCTGCCGGGCAGCGACTTCACCTGGAAGGTCGAGTCGAACCGCAGTGCCCAGAACTACGGACCCGCGCCGCTGCCCTCCGCGACGATCGAGACCCCGCAGTCGGCCTCTAACCCCGAGCCCACCCAGACCCCCTCGGAGACCCCCTCCGCGGAGCCCTCCGCTGAGCCGACCGGCGGTTCCAACAACGGCGGTGGCAACGGCGGTAACAACGGTGGCGGCAATGGCGGTAACAACGGTGGCGGCAACGGCGGCAATAACGGCGGTGGCAACGGCGGTAACAACGGCGGTGGCAACGGCGGTGGCAACGGCGGCAATAACGGCGGTGGTAACGGCGGTGGCAACGGCGGAGGTAACGGCGGTGGTAACGGCGGTGGCAACGGTGGTCACAACGGCGGCGCCAACGGCGGAAACAACAACGGCGGTGCTAACAACGGCCGCTAGCTCTGCTGTCGCCTGACGCGCGCACATGCATCGCGGGCCCCGAGGAGAATCCTCGGGGCCCGCAGTGTGTGTGTCTGGAGCTGTGTAGCGGCGTCCTGAGGGTCAGAATGACACGCGGGCAGGGCGAGTAGCGTCCCGCATAGTGGTGTCACCGTGTAGTGGTCTGCCCGTTGCTTGCTATGGGTGCGGTCACCGTGTGATCTGCCGACGCGGATAGGTTACGAACACGCGAATAGGTTACGCACATGTGGATAGGTTCATAACCTATCCGCGAATGAATAACCTATCCGCATACGCTCAACCTATCCACGAGCGCGCCTTGGCGGGCCCGACGACACCGCCCGAATATAAGAGGATCGGAATACGATCCCAGCAAGACGACGTCTCCATCATCCGAGTTGGTCGCCGCCACCTTCGCTGTCGACTGTGGCCTACGGCCTTGCCGAAAGTGGCTCTTGATAATTGGAGGTGTAGTTGGGGTCTCAATCAGGCTCTTCGCATGTAAGGGTGTGGGAGGTGTTGGATTGGGCCGGAGTGGGCTGGAGTGCGGGTGGTGGCGTGGGCGGCGTGCCCATCCTGCCGCCAGTAGGGCCCAGCTGCGCATGGAGGGGTGTGGCGGTGAGTGGTTCGGTGTGTCAGTTCCGCGTTTGTTCTTGTTTGTTGGGGCAGTGCACCCGATCCGTAGGCAATGCACCTCTTCTGTTCGGGTGCACCGCCACGTAACGGGTGCGCCGCCACGTAACGGGTGCAGCGCCACGTAACGGGTGCAGTGCCCCCGTGCTTCTGGCAGTTGTGATGGTTGCCGGGGATGTGGGCGCTTTCTGAGCTTGAGTTGTCTTCTACTTGAGTTGTCTTCCGCTTGGGCTGTCTTCCGCTTGGGGTCTTTGCGGCGCCTCATGTTGTGGTTCCTCAGAAATGTCGCACGTAATTCTCCGACATGTATTTCAAACATTGAAATCGCATCGTTGGAATTCTGCGGTTTTCTCGATACCTATGAAAAGTTAGGGTACCCAAATTACGTGCGAGTTTTGATTGATGAGGCACCCAAGGCGAACTCCTGTGTTCGGTCGTCGTCCCACGACACTGTCCACAATCCCCGGGACGCTTCGAACACCACCCCCACACCCCACAATGCGAAGAGCCGCATGACCCCGCAGGTAGCAAAAAAGGTGGCCCCCGCTCGCATGAGCGGGGGCCACCCCCTTCAGTCATTCAACCGATGCGTGAAGCCTTCACTTGGTGGCGATAACGCGGACGCGCAGGTTCGCGGACACCTCGGAGTGCAGGCCGACGGTCACCGTGTAGTCGCCGGCAGCCTTGATGGGCGAGGCGATGATGACGCGACGACGGTCGATGGTCTGGCCCAGCTGCTCCTTGACCGCGTCAGCGATCGCAGCAGCGGAGATGGCGCCGAACAGGCGGCCGGAGTTGCCGACCTTCGCGGTGATCTCAACGACACCGGCCTGCAGCGTGTCACGCACGACGCGGGCGTCGTCGATCGTGGCGATCTCGTGACGGCGGCGGGCAGCGGCGATCTGGTCGATCTGCTTCTGGGCGCCAGCGGTCCACTTGGCGGCGAAGCCGCGGGGGACCAGGTAGTTGCGGGCGTAGCCAGCCTTGACCTCGACGACCTCGCCGGCGTGGCCGAGCTTGGGGACGTCGTGGGTGAGGATCAGTTTCGTGGTAGCCATATCAGCTGTGTCCTTCCCTTATCAGCGGCCGGTCGTGGAGTAGGGCAGCAGGGCCATCTCACGCGCGTTCTTCACGGCGCGAGCGATCTTGCGCTGCTCCTGGGTGGAGACACCGGTCACGCGGCGGGCGCGGATCTTGCCGCGGTCCGAGATGAACTTACGCAGCAGAGCGGTGTCCTTGTAGTCGATCTTCTCGATCTTGGCCGACTTCAGCGGGTTGGCCTTCTTCTTGATGGGCTTGTTGCGAAGTTGGGGCTTCGCCATGATGGTCTCCTAGTGAATCCGGGCGGGCTGACCCGCCCCAAGCGTTGTGTCTTCGACGTGGCGCTTCCGGCATCACGGCCGGTGCGCGCGACTTTAGAACGGGGGCTCGTCGCCGAAGGAGGTGGTGCCGCCGGAAGGGGCGGTGCGCCACGGGTCCTCGGGGGAGCCGCCGGTCGGTGCGCCGTAGTTGGCGCCGCCCTGGCCGTATCCACCCTGCTGGCCACCGCCGTAACCGCCGCCCTGGGGGGGCTGCCTGCTGGTAGCCGCCCTGCTGCTGGCCGCGGTTGTCGGACTGGTAGCCGCCGCCACCGGAGGGGGCGGTGCGGGTGACCTGCGCGCGTGCGCGACGCAGGGAGGGGCCGATTTCGTCGACCTGCAGCTCAACGACCGTGCGACGTTCACCCTGCTGGGTGTCGTACGAGCGCTGGGTGAGGCGACCCTGAACGATGACGCGCATGCCCTTGCGCAGCGACTCGGCGACGTTCTCTGCGGTCTCGCGCCACACGGAGCAGCGCATGAAGAGGGTGTCGCCGTCGCGCCACTCACCGGCGTTACGGTCGTAGGTTCGGGGGGTGGAGGCCACCGTGAAATCGGCGACCGCGGCACCGGACTGCGTCCACCGCAGTTCGGGATCGGCGGTCAGGTTACCGATGACTGTGATGACGGTATCTCCGGCCATGTCGGCTCCTCGGGCTTAGGGGTGGTGTCGGCTCAGTGAGCGTCGGGGCGCAGGAGCTTCGTACGGAGAATGGTCTCGTCGATGCCCATGCGGCGGTTGATCTCGAGAGCGACCTCGGGGGTCGTGGTCATGTCGATGACGACGTAGATGCCCTCAGAACGCTTGAGGATGTCGTAGGCAAGGCGACGCTTGCCCCAGATGTCAACGTTCTCGACGGAGCCGCCATTGGCAGCCACGGGTGCCAGGTACTTCTCCATCGTGGGGGCGACGGTGCGCTCGTCGATCGAAGGATCGAGGATCACCATCAGTTCGTAGTTACGCACGTTGGTTCCCACCTCCTATGGTCTCTGCGGTCACGGACGGTCCGTGACAGGAGGGCGTTGCGTATGGCCCCGGGGGGCCTGCTGAACGGTCCGCGGGTGCGGATAGTCCAGCTGCCCATTTTACACGGGTGCGGGCCGGCTCGCGAGAGGGGTCCGTCACGCTCGCGGCTCTCAGGGACGAGGCCCGGGCCGGCTCCGCCCGCTCGTTTCCCCTGGTGGGGGTTGGCTAGGCGCGAGGCCTGGGCCGGCTCGGCAGGGTCGGTGCGCTCCCACGAACGAGAGATGGGGAGGTGACCCCGCCCCGGCCTCGTCAATGAGTCACAGCGAGCGCGCGCCGTACCCGTTGGTCAGGGCCCTCATGCCGGTGTACACGGCGGAGTAAGCGAGCCAGACGAGCGCAAGGGCCAGGGCCGGGCTGTCGGCCAGGGCGGAGGAGTGGGCGATGAGCCACAGGACGGGCGCGTACACGGCGAGGTTCAGGATGGACGCGCCGGCGAGGTAGCGCCCGCGTCCCGCCCCGATGAGGATCCCGTCGAGCAGGAACACGTAGCCGGCGACGGGCTGGAAGAGGGCGCTGACGATGATGGCGGCGGTCGCGTCGTCGATGACGGTCAGGTCGGTCGTGAAGATACGGGTAACCCAGGGGGCGGTGAGGGCGAGGGCCACGCCGACGGCCCCGCCGAATCCGAGGCCCCAGCGGCTCAGGGTACGCAGGAGCGGGGCCATGGCGCCGCGCTCGCCGGTGCCCGACGCGAAGCCGGCCAGGGCTTGGGCGGCGATCGCGAGGGCGTCCAGGACGTAGGCGGCGAATGACCACAGGGTCCACACGATCTGGTGGGCGGCCAGGGCCTGCGTGGAGATCGAGGTGACGGCCGTGAGGGTCGCCAGGAGTGCGACGCGCAGCGCGAGGGTGCGGATGAGCAGCGGCGTTCCTTCGGCGGCCGAGGCGAAGAAGCCGGAGGTGGAGGGCTTGAGGCTCACGCCCTCGCGGCGGGCTGCGCGCACGATCATGGCCGACAGGAAGAGAGCCATGAGGGTCTGCGTGATCGCGGTGCCCAGGCCGGAACCCGCCACCCCCATCCCGAGGGGGTACATGAGCGCCCAGTTTGCGACCGCGTTGAAGGCGGCTCCCACGGACGCAGCGATCAGGGGAGTGCGCGTGTCCTGCAGCCCGCGCAGGGTGCCGGTCGCCGCCAGGACGACGAACATGCCGACCAGGCCGGGCGCGGAGAAACGCAGGTAAGCCAGCGCGTGGGGCATCGTGGCGGCGTCGGCGCCGAGCCAGGTGAGCAGGGGGGAGGCGAAGACGGCCAGGAGGATCGCCGCACACGCCCCGAGGGCGCCCGCCAGCCACATGGCCTCCACGCCCGAGCGGACCGCCAGGTCGCGCCGCCCGGCCCCCAGGTGGCGCCCCGCCAGCGAGGTCGTCGAGTAGGCCAGGAAGATGAACAGGCCGACCGCCGTGTTCAGGACGGTCGATGAGACGCCCAGGCCAGCCAGCTGAGGCGTTCCCAGGTGGCCGACCATCGTGGAGTCGATGACGGTGAAGAGCGGTTCGGCGATGAGCGCGCCCAGGGAGGGCAGCGCGAGGGAGAGAATCTTGCCGGTCGTAATCCTCGGCATTGACGAGGCCTCGGTGGCCTCATCCGGGTCGCCCACCGCCTGGTTCACCCAGTCGCGATTACTGCCCATTACACGCTCCACTTCTTATCCACAACATGTGCACAGGCCTGTGGAAAACTGTGCACATAGAAATTCTAGCCGCCTCAATGAATCACAACGATGTGACTGTGATGAGCATATCTGCCCTGACAGAGCGGTCATTAAGCCCTGTGCACAGGCGCGGTCGGCGTTGTGCACAGGTTATCCACAATATGTGCACATGTCCGTGCACAGCGTCGGTCGCGCAATCGCCTACAACGCGTTAGTCTTCGCCTGAAGGCCCTCTATCCACAGGGCCACAGGCCGTTTGTGGCCGCCGAACCCGGCCCCGGCCTCGTTCAGGCAAGCCACCGCACCCGAGAGGATCACGATGTCCGACGACCAGTTCGACCGCGTCCCGCCGCAGGACATCGACGCGGAGATGAGCGTCCTCGGATCGATGATGCTGACGACCGACGCCGCCAACGTCGTCTCTGAGATGCTGCGCGGGCAGGACTTCTACCTTCCCAGCCACGAGACGATCTTCGATACCATCATTGAGCTCATCGGCCGCGCCGAACCCGCCGACGCGATCACCGTCGCCGGCGAACTCAAGCGCGCGGGCGTCCTGTCGAAGGTGGGCGGCGCCGCCTACCTGCACAGCCTCATCGCCTCCGTGCCCACCGCCGCGAACGCCGCCTACTACGCGCGCATCGTGCGCGAGCGCGCCATCATGCGCCGCCTCGTCACCGCGGGCACGCGCGTCGTCCAGCTCGGCTACGCGGACGCCGGCGGCGACGTCGACGAAATTGTCGACCAGGCCCAGGCCGAGGTCTACGCCGTCTCCGACGGACGCGAAACCACCGACTACGTGTCCATGAACCAGATGAGCTCAGACGTCCTCAACACGCTCGAAGACATCGAGAAGAACAAAGGCAAGCTCAACGGCGTGCCCACCGGCTTCACCGACCTCGACGAACTCACCCAGGGCCTGCACGGCGGCCAGATGATCATCGTCGCCGCCCGACCCGCCATGGGTAAGTCCACGCTCGCCCTGGACTTTTGCCGCTCGGCGTCCATGAAGCATGGCATCACGTCCCTGATTTTCTCGCTGGAAATGAGCTCGCAGGAAATCGCGATGCGCATGCTCTCCGCCGAATCCGGCGTGCGCCTGTCCAAGATGCAGGCCGGTAAAATGAGCGACGTCGACTGGCGCAAGGTCGCCGAAACCACCTCGCGCATGAGCGAGGCACCCCTGTACGTCGACGACTCCGCGAACATCACCATCTCCGAGATCCGCTCCAAGTGCCGTCGCCTCAAGCAGCAGGAAACCTGGGCCTCGTCGTTATCGACTACCTCCAGCTCATGACCAGCGGCCGTCAAGTCGAGTCGCGTCAGCAGGAAGTCTCCGCGATGTCGCGAAACCTCAAGCTGTTGGCCAAGGACCTCGACATCCCGGTCATCGCAGTCTCACAGCTGAACCGTAACTCGGAAGGGCGCACCGACCGCAAGCCCATGATGAGCGACCTGCGTGAATCCGGCTCACTCGAGCAGGACGCCGACATCATCATCCTGCTGCACCGCCCCGACTACTACGACAAGGAAGACCGCCCCGGCGAGGCCGACATCATCGTCGCCAAGCACCGCGCCGGCGCGACCGCGACCATCACCGCGCTCTTCCAGGGCGACATGACGCGCTTCGTCAACTTCACCGGACGCCCCGAGCCCGGCGTCGGCGGAGAGTAAGGGGCGGTTCGCTCGCCGCGCTGCTTTGTGTGCTCCGCCGGTGTTCCGGGCGCCTTCGGGCCCGGCCGCCGCGGGGCCTGCCCGCCCGCTTTCTGGGCCGGGCTGCTTGGTGTACTCCGCTGGTGTTCCGGGCGCCTTCGGGCCCGGCCGCCCGCGAGATCGCCACACGCGAGCCTGCGGCTCGGAGTGGTCGATCTCGAAGCCCGCCCGTGCCCTCCGGACCCTCCGGCGCCCTCCACACCGGCGGGTTCGATTGATGGCGTTGCTTGTGGCCCCACGGGTTTTCGGTCGCCGCGGGGCCTGCCCGCCCGCTCGCCGTCCGCGCCACGAGCCTTCGGCTCGGCGCGTCGTCTCGAAGCCCGGCCAGGCCTGCAGGCCCCGCGGCGGCCTCCCATCGGGCGGTACTTGGTGCCGCCGGGTTGTCCGCCCGGGCGTTGCCTCAGTCTCGGTGAGAGGCGCGCGCCAGGCGCTTGGCCCGCACGGAGGAAAGCAACCAGTCGGCGCTCAGGCAGCCCAGCGCCACCCACACGACGCCCATCGCGATCCAGCGGAACGTGGGCACGGTCTCGTGGAAGATGAACACGGCGACGAGCAGCTGCAGGGTGGGCCCCAGGTACTGCAGGAAGCCCATCGTCCCCAGGGTCAGGCCCCTCGCCGCCGAGGCGAACATGATGAGCGGGATCATCGTCAACGCACCCGCGCCCACCAGGAGCGCCAGGTGAACCACCCAGGAGACCCCGGCCTCGTCGGTAGCGGCGATCGTGTGGAAAGACGTGGAGGACGTGGCCGCTAGGTAGGCGTAGTAGCCGAGCAGGACGGGCGAGACCGCGGCCGTCTCGATCGCCATGCCCGCGAGGGGGTCGACGCGCGCGGCCACGTCCTTCTTGACGAGGGAGTACAGGCCGAACGTGAGGGCGAGCGTGAGCGAGACGATGGGGACCGAACGCTGGCCGATCACGAGGATGACGACGGCGACGACGCCGAGGGTGAGGGCCACCTTCTGGATCGGGGTGACGCGCTCGCGCAGCACGATGAGGCCCAGCGCGACCGTCACGAGGGGGTTGATGAAGTAGCCGACCGCCGCGTCGGTCGTGTGGCCGGCGAGGACGGCGTACACGTACACCGACCAGTTGACGACGACGAGCGCGCCCGCGACCGCGAGGCGCCACAGGGCTCCCCGGTCGGCGATCAGCGCGCGGATCTTCCCCAGCGAACCCGTCAGGGCGAGTGCGACCAGGCAGAAGAACAGGCCCCACACCGCGCGGTGGACGATCACCTCGACGGCGCCGGCGGGGGAGAGCAGCGAGAAGTATAGGGGGAAGAACCCCCAGATCACGTAGCAGGAAACGCCGAGGGCGAGTGCGCGTGGATCGTTCTTCTGGGTGCTCATGCACCCAGTGTATGAACATCGCGGGGGCAGACGCCGCCGTGGGAACCGGCGTGATCACTAGGCGAGAAAGCGTGATCGGCCGCGTCGTCTCCCGACATCAGGGTGGTCTCGTCGATGCCGAGGACCACGCCGAGGGCCTCCAGGTAGCGTTCCTGCTGGCTCTCCTCGCCCGCCCGGCGTGCCATGACGGTCGGGTTGTGGATGAGGCGCGCGGCCAGGTGGCGCAGCGCTCGGGCCGCGTCGTCGGTCGAGAGGGGAGCCTCGCCGAGGCGATCGATCTCCTCCTCAACGATGCGGAAAACGCGTGAGCGCAGGTGTCGCACGACCGGGTCCATGGATCGGGCGCCGAGGCCGCGCTCGAAGGAGGAGACCTCCTCGTCGATGATGGCGCGGGCGCGTGTCAGCGCGTCAGCATCGGCTGCCGGGACCGAGGCCTGGATGGTCGGCAGATCAATGAGAGTGATGTTCGGGAGTGAGGCGACAGAGCTTTCGGTGTCGCGCATGAGCGCGAGGTCCAGGACCACGGTGGGCCCGGATGCCGCGGCCATGTCGCGCGTCAAGATGGGACTTCCCAGCCCTCGGCACGTCACCACGAGGTCGGCGCGCTCCAAAGCAGAGGGAAGGTCTGCGGCGCTAACCCAGCCGATGCCTCGTCCCTGGGCGAATTCGCGTGCGCGCCCAGACGTCGAGTAGACGGACACGTCCGACGCGCCGAGCGCGTGCAGGGCGCTGACGGTCGCCCCCGCGTAGGCGCCCGTGCCGACGATGAGTACGCGCGCGTCCACCCACGGCCCCAGGTGAGCCGCAGCCATGTCGAGGCCGACGGCGACGACGGATCGTCCCGCTCCGGCCAGTCCGGTCTCGGTGGCGACGCGGCGGGAGGTCGCCGATGCTCGCTCGGCGGCGCGCCCCAGGTCGCAGCTGAGGGTCCCGTCCTCCCAGGCCGTGCGCGCGGCGCGGCGCATTTGCCCGGCGATTTCGCGCTCGCCGATGACCATGGACTCCAGTCCCGCCGCCGTCGAAAACAGATCGACGAGGCCGTCGCGACCCCACAGGTGACGCAGGTGCACGTCCTCGCGCTGCGCGTGCGAGGCCTGGGCGAGCTCGCGCTCCACCGTGTCCTTGAGCGCGTGGGGGTTGGCCGAGGCCGGGGCGTCGACGTAGATAGTGACCCGATTGCAGGTGCGCAGGACCATGACTCCGCGCGCGTTCGGCAGCGAACGCACGAGGGTAGGACCCAGGTCGTCCGCGCTGGAGAGCTGGGCGATGTCGTCAAGGGGGGGGTGTAGCGGTGGTCCGCGGAGAGCACATGAATAGTCACAACGCGTCCATTTAAGGGCACGTTGGTAGCGCGGGCAGAGGAGTGAACCTATTTATGTTGGTGACGTCGTGTCATTTCGGGATATCGGCGAAACAAATGGCTCTCTCCCGCTGATAAATGGATATAAAGGCACGTAAATCCAAGCATTTGCGACGTGTGAGAAATTGTCTTGAACTAAACTGGAAAACAACGGAAATGCGCGAATTAACGCATGAAAACATCATTTAATTAAGGGAGACACATGACGACGCCCCCGCTGATCGCCGCCCTGACCGGGCAACGCGGGCCCACCCCCGTGTGGTTCATGCGTCAGGCCGGACGCTCCCTGCCTGAGTACCGCGAGCTGCGCGCCGACGTCGGCCTGCCCATGCTCGAGGCCTGCCTGCGCCCCGACGTGGCCGCCGAGGCAACGGTGCAGCCCGTGCGACGCCACGGCGTGGACGCGGGCATCTTCTTTTCGGACATCATGGTCCCCCTGCGCCTGGCCGGGGTGGGCGTCGAGATTGAGCCCGGCGTCGGCCCGGTCCTCGATCATCCCTATCGCACGCGCGACAGTATCGACGAACTCCTGAGTCATCGTTACGGGGAGGGATCCTGGACCGATTCCACCGGACGAACGCGCGACTGCGGCGAGGGAGCCCAGTCCGTGCGCGACGGCGTCGCAACGGCGGTGCGCGAGCTGGGCTCCACGCCGCTCATCGGATTCGGCGGCGCCCCCTTCACCCTGGCCGCGTACATGGTCGAGGGGCGTCCCTCGCGCGATCACATGGCTGCGCGCGCGCTCGCGGCGTCCGACCCGGGCGCGTGGGATGCTCTCATGACCTGGTGCGCTCGGGTGAGCGCCGACTTTATCACCGCTCAGATTGAGGCCGGTGCCAGTGCCGCGCAGCTCTTCGACTCGTGGGTAGGGTCTGTCTCGCCTCGCACCTATAGGGAATCCGTCGCGCCATATTCGCGCATGGTTGCGCAGCGCGTCGCGGGTGCCGTCAGCCCGGTGACGGGCGAGCGCGCTCCGCTCATCCACTTCGGGACGGGCAGTGCGCCGATCCTGTCCGATATGGCCGAGGTCGGTGCCGACTGCGTGGGTGTGGACTGGAAGACGGACCTGTCATGGGCCATCGAGCAGGTGACCGGAAAGGCCGTGCAGGGAAATTTGGACCCCGCGCTGCTTCAGGCTCCGTGGCACGTTATCGAACAGGCTGTTCGAGATATCCTCGACGCTGGACGCTCCGCCCCCGGCCACGTCTTCAACCTCGGGCACGGCGTGCCGCCCACGACCGACCCGGACGTGCTGACGCGCATCGTGGAGCTGGTCCGCGAGCTGGGTGACGAACGATGAACCCCCGCTCGGCCATCCCCACCCACCCCAGCGCGGTCGTCGTCGGCGGAGGCATCGCCAGCCTCGTGAGCGCGTGGGAACTGGCCCGCGCGGGCGTGCGCCCCTCCTCATCGAGGCGCGCGGCTACCTGGGCGGCCTCATCGCCCGCGGCACGGTCGGCGGAGTGGACGTAGACCTGGGCGCCGAGACATACGTCGTGCGCGGCACCGACACCTCGTCGATCGTGGAGGCCCTGGGGCTGACCTCGGTTGAGCCGGCCGGATCGGGCGCCCGCCTCTACGCACCCTCCCTGCGCGGAGGCTGGGAGCTGCGCCCCTTCCTGCGCGACTCGTTCCTGGGCATCCCGGCCCACCCGGACGCGCCCGACTGCGCACACGTACTCGGCGAGGCCGGGGTGCGCCGTGCCCTCGAGGATCGCTCGATGGGCGGCGGCATCGGCATGGACGAGGCCGGGGAGACTCTGGCAGGTTTCGTGGCCGCGCGCATGGGGGAGGCCGTGCTGGAGCGCTCGGTGCGGCCGATCATCGCGGGCATTTACACCGCCGACCCCTCCGTGCTGGCAACCGACACGGTTGCCCCCGGCCTGCGCGCCGAGACTGCCCGTCACGGATCCCTGGCCGCTGCGGTCGCCGCGCGCCTGGCCGCCGTGGGATCGCGCCGCACCCCCGAAGCCTGCGTCGAAGGAGGCATGTTCGTCCTCGTTGACGCGCTGCGGGCCGCCATCGAAGAGGCCGGGGGAACCGTCCTGACCCGCACGGGTGCGTTCTCACTGAGGCGCACGGCCTCGGGATGGACCCTCGAGTGCGGGCCGACCAAGCCCGGGCCCACCCCCGGAGCCGAACCCGTGCCCAGCGGGCCGGGCGTGAACGTGACGACGGAGCGCCTCGTCCTCGCCTGCAGCGCCAGCGCCGCCCTGCGCCTGTTGACGCAGGCGCGCATCCCCGGCCTCGTGCCCGATGTGAGCGTTCCCGAGGGAGCGCCCATCGCGCGCCTCACCCTGGCCGTCCACGCCCCCGAGCTGGATGATGCACCCGTCTCCCAGGGCCTCCTGGTCGCGCCCGCGCCCGCCGACGAGCGGCCGGTGGCGGCAAAGGCCCTGTCCCAGCTCACCATCAAGTGGCCCTGGCTCGCCGACCAGTGTGCGCCCCACACGCACCTGCTGCGCCTATCCTACGGGCGCCTCGGCGAGGCCGAACCCGCCGTCACCGTCGAAGGCGCCCTGCGCGACATCCGCACGCTCACCGGCGTGGACATCGCCCCCGAGGCCGTCACCGACCGCCTGCTCGCCCGGTGGAATGGCACACTCCCGCCCCTGCCGCCCGAGTATCGCAGCCGCGTCGGTGCTCTCGAGGAACAGGTGCGTCCCCTGGGCGGCGTGGCACTCACGGGCGCCTGGGTCGCCGGAACCGGCATCGCCTCCGTCGTCTCCCACGCCCGCGCGGGCGCGAAAGGACTGCTATGACCACGCGGACATTCGTTCTGGGGACCAGGGGATCGCGCCTGGCGCTCGCCCAATCCACCACCGTCGCGCGGGTGATCGAAGAGGCCGGGGCTCGCCTCGGCGAGGACGTGCGCGTCGATCTGGAGGTCGTGCGCACGCACGGTGACGTGTCCGCCGCGCCCCTGGCTGCGCTCGGCGGAGTCGGCGTGTTCGCCGCTCAGCTGCGGCTCGCCCTCCTCGGGGGAGAGTGCGACCTGGCCGTCCACTCCTTCAAGGACCTGCCCACCGCCCCCACGCCGGGGCTGCGCATCGCTGCCGTCCCGCAGCGCGAGACCCCCGCGACGCCCTGTGCGCGGCCGACGGGGCGACCCTGTCGTCGCTGTCCGCGGGCGCGCTCGTCGGCACGGGTTCACCCAGGCGCGCCGCCCAGGTGCTCGCCGCGCGCCCCGACCTGCGCGTGTGCGACCTGCGCGGCAACGTGCCCACGAGGCTCTCGCGCGTGCGGGGTATCGACCTGGGCGCCGACGCGGGTACTGCGCCCTCCGCCCTCGGTACGGGCGAGCGTCTCGATGCGGTCGTCCTCGCCCTTGCCGGGCTGCGGCGCATCGGCCTCGATACCCACGCCACCGATGTACTCGACCCGGCCATCATGATGCCCGCCCCCTCGCAGGGCGCCCTCGCCATCGAAACGCGCGACGAGGAGGACCCCCTCCTGCGAGCCCTCCTCGGCATCCTTCACCATCGGCCGACCGCGCTCGCGGCCAGCGCCGAGCGCGCCGTCCTCTCCGCCCTGGGTGCGGGGTGCGCGGCGCCCGTGGGCGCGTTCGCCCGCGTGGACGAGGCCTCCTCGACCCTCCTGCTCGACGCGCGCGTGATGAGCGTCGACGGGCGTGAGCGGGTCGAGGCGAGCGGCGCGCACGCGCTCACGGACGCGGTTGGTCGTGGCGACGCTGCGCCTGGCGAGGCCACCCTGGGCGAGGCGGCCCGGCTCGGAGCCGACGTGGCGCGCCAGCTGCTCGCGCGTGGCGCCGCCGAGGTCACCGACCTGGGGGCGACGAAAACGCCGAGGCAACCCTCGTGAACGAAAACCCAGTGAGCGCACCTTGCGTGAGCGGCCCCCTCGTGAACGCCCCCGTCGTGAGCGGCCCCCTGAGCGGGCGGCGAATCCTCCTGACCCGAGTCAAACCCGATGACGCCATCGCGCGCGCCCTGCAAGCTGCTGGGGCGCACGTGGATGCTCTCGCCCTCACCGTCTCGACGCCGCTGGAGTCCGCGCAGCTCGACGCGGCGCGCGCCCGGCTCGCGGACGGGGAGTACGCGTGGGTCGTGTTCTCCTCCTGGAGGGCCGCGCGGGCCGTCATTTTCAGCCTTCCACGAGCGCGCTCGCGCGGCACGCGCGTCGCCGCCGTCGGCGAGGCCACGGCCCGATGGGTCAGCGACCACGCGGGAGTCCGCGCCGACATGACCGGCGCGGGATCCGCCGCCGCGCTGCTCGAGTGCTTCCCTGCCTCGGCCTCCGGTGCGCGCGCGGTCCTCATCCCCCGCTCGGCGGCAGCGCCCGACACGCTGCCAGACGGGCTACGCGCTCTCGGCTGGAGCGTCGAGGCCGTCGACGCCTACACCACGACTCCCGCAGACGCCGCCGATATTCCCGACGATATCGCGGGGAATTTCCGCGCTGGACGTTACGACGGCGCGGTGCTCACCGCATCTTCCCAGGCGCGCGCCCTCCCCCGCTCCTCGGCCTGCCGCCCCCTCAACTCGGGTCGTGACCATCGGCGCACCCACCGCAGCCACCGCCAGGCGGCAGGGGATCGCGGTCGCGGCCCAGGCCTCGTCCCCTACACCCGATGCCATCGTCCGCGCCCTCATCGACGCCCTCGACCACCCCGCCCACGCCGACGCACCTGAAGAAAGAGACTCATGACCACCGTCCCCGAATCCGTTACCTCCTACCTCGCCGAGGCCGGGGTGGACAGCGCCCCGATCCCGACGATTCGCCCGCGCCGCCTGCGCACGACCCCCGCGATGCGCGCCCTCGTGCGCGAAACCCACGTCGATCCGGCCAAGCTCATCTGGCCCGTCTTCGTGCGCGACGACATCGACGAACCCCGCGAAATCGCCGCAATGCCGGGCCAGTACCAACACACGATCGACTCGCTGCGCCGAGCCGCAGCCGAGGCCGCCGAAGCGGGCGTGGGTGCCATCGACCTGTTCGGCGTGCCCGCCCACCGCGACGCGATCGGCTCGCAGGCGTGGGCGGAGGACGGGATCCTCAACCGTGGCCTCGCCGCCGTGCGCGCCGAGGTCGGCGACGCCCTCGTCGTGTGCGCGGACACCTGCCTGGACGAGTTCACCGACCACGGGCACTGCGGCCTCCTCGATGCCGAAGGTGGCGTCGACAACGATGCGACCCTGCCGCTCTACCAGGCGATGGCGATTTCCCAGGCGCGCGCGGGTGCGCACATGGTGTCGCCCTCGGGCATGATGGACGGCCAGGTTGCCGCGATCCGCGCCGCCCTCGACCAGGCGGGACACGCGGACGTCGCCATCCTCGCCTACTCCGCGAAGTACGCGTCCGCCTACTTCGGACCCTTCCGCGAGGCCGTCGGGTCTACCCTCAAGGGTGATCGGCGCACCTACCAGCAGGACCCCGCCAACCGACGCGAAGGCCTCTTCGAGGCGCTGCTCGACGCGGCCGAGGGTGCCGACATGCTCATGGTCAAGCCCGCCGGACCCTACCTGGACGTGCTGGCCGACGTGGCCGCTGCCTCCGATATTCCCGTCGCCGCCTACCAGGTGTCCGGCGAGTACGCGATGGTCGAGGCCGCCGCCGCCAACGGGTGGATCGACCGCACCCGAGTCATCGACGAATCCCTCACCGGCATCTTCCGGGCGGGAGCCGACTCCGTCCTGACCTACTGGGCCCTCGAGGTCGCCCGCCGGGCCCGCTGAGCGCGCATCCGTGTGCCGATATTCCCCTTATCCCTGATGAAGGTAGCTATGACCACTAACGAAACCGCATTTTCCCAAGCAAAAGCCGTCATCCCTGGCGGCGTCGACTCGCCCGTGCGCGCCTTCGGCGGCGTCGGCGGCACCCCGCGCTTCATCGCGAGCGCGAGCGGTGCGCGCGTCACCGACGTGGAGGGGCGCTCCTACGTGGACCTGGTCGGGTCGTGGGGTCCGGCGCTGCTCGGCCACGCGCACCCCGAGGTGGTCGCCGCCGTTCAGGAGGCCGCCTCGCGCGGCCTGTCCTTCGGCGCACCCACCGAAACTGAGACGCTGCTGGCCAGCGCCGTGCGCGAGCGCGTGCCCTTTGCGCAGCGCGTCCGCTTCGTGTCGACGGGCACCGAGGCGACGATGACGGCGATCCGCCTGGCGCGCGGCGCCACCGGGCGCGACCTGATCGTGAAATTCGCCGGCAATTACCACGGCCATTCCGACGGCCTGCTCGCCGCCGCCGGATCGGGCGTCGCCACGGGTGGCCTGCCCGGGTCGGCCGGCGTCCCCGAGGCCATCACCGCCCAGACCATTGTCCTGCCCTACAACGATGTTGACGCCCTGCGCGCGTGCTTCGAGCAGGTGGGTGACAGTATCGCCGCGGTTATCTTCGAGGGTGCCCCCGCCAACATGGGCACGGTCCCGCCCCACCCCGGGTGGAACCGCGAGATCCGCCGCCTGTGCACCGCGCACGGCGCGCTCATGATCCTCGACGAGGTCCTCACTGGCTTCCGCGTTGACCCCGCCGGCTGGTGGGGCCTCGAGGCCGTGGCCGGATGGGTGGACGGCGCGCCCTCGGGCCGCTACAGCGCCGGCTTCGTTGATGCGTCCTGCGTGGAGGGCGCCGACTGGGTGCCCGACCTGGTGACCTTCGGCAAGGTCGTGGGCGGCGGCATGCCCCTGGCGGCCGTTGCCGGGCGTGCGGACGTCATGGACCTGCTGGCTCCCCTGGGACCCGTCTACCAGGCTGGCACGCTGTCGGGCAATCCCCTGGCCACGGTCGCCGGCCTGCGTACCCTCGAACTGGCTGATCAGAGCGTGTACGACCGCGTGAACGCCTCGGCGCAGGAGATCAGCACGATCGTGTCGGACGCGCTCAGCGCTGCCGGCGTCGCGCACCGCGTCCAGCGCACGGGGTCGCTGTTCTCCATCATGTTTGGCGAGGCCGCGGCTGCCTCGGGCGTGTACGACTACGACCAGGCGCGCGCCCAGGAGGCGTGGCGCTACGCCCCCTTCTTCCACTCGTTCCTGTCCTCGGGTGTGGCTCTGCCGCCCTCGGTGTACGAGGTGTGGTTCGTGTCCGGCGCTCATGGCGAGGCGGAGCTGGAGGCTATCGCCGCCGCGGCTCCGGCGGCCGCGCAGGCTGCTGCTGCAGCTCAGCCCGAGTGATCGACCGCGTCGCGTAGCCCGCGCTGGCAACGCGCGAGGGGGCGGAAATCCTGTCGGATTCCCGCCCCCGGTGCGCAGGCGTGCGCGGCGCGTCAGTTGGAGCTCTTCATGAAGTTCCACGCGATGACCAGCATGGCGCCGACCGGCTTGTTGGTCGTGGCCATGTCGCGCAGCTCGTTGGCCGAGACCTCGGTGCTGGAGCCCGCGAAGCCGCTCAAGCCGTTGACGGCGTCGTTGACCGCGGCGTCCGTGGCCTCGAGCAGGTTCAGGTTACCGACCGTGCCGATCAAAGACACGTGCCAGCCCTTGTCGCCCTTCACGGTAAAGATGCCCAGGCGCTCGGGGTTGACCAGGCCCTCCGTGAAGCGGACGGTCTGGCTCCGGGTCTGGGGGGTCGTGTTGCGCGAGTTGTAGCCGTAGGCGGAGTACTCGGGGTAGGAGTAGGTCACCGTGTCGTTGTTGAACTCAACCTTGTAGCCGCCGTCCATCGTGATGGACGTCGTGCCGAAGTTGACGACAGATCCGCCGCTCACCTTCGTGGACTTCAGGCCCCAGTTCACCTGGATGCCTGCGCCGATGTTCGCGGACGACGTGGCGGAGTTGGAGGAACCGGCGGAACCGTACACCGCGGCGACACGGCGCTCGGGCAGGTCAAGGAAGCGGTAGAAGTCCTTGTCGCCGATACCGGCACCGTTACGCAGGGCATCGACCATGCCGGAGACGGCCTCTTCCGGCGACTTCGCGCCCTCAACGTTGGTGAAGTCAGCGCCGTAGTTCGGCGTGACCGAGCTGTCCGCTACCATCTGCTCCGCGATGGTCATGGTCGGCGAAATGTACCACTTGCCACCTTCCTTGACGGACACAAGCGTGAGCTTGTCCGTCTGGAAGAGGCGCTGCAGAATGTTGCCCGAGAAGGTGGATTCCTTCTCGATCTCCCGCTTGAAATCGTCGAACATCTTGGACTCGTCGGCCGTGAGCTTGTCGCCCTTGGCCTTCTCGTAGTTCTCGCGGAACTTGTCAGCCAGCTCGGGCTTGACCGTGACCTCGCCCTCCCACTTCGTGATCGTGATGAGGCTGAGATTGTCCGACTTCTCGTCGACGTTGTGCTCGATGGTGGACTTGCTGATGTCGATCTGGTCGATGTAGTCGGCCAGGGCCTCGGGGCTCATCAGCTTCGTCCAGTCGGCCTTGCCGTTCGCCTTGTAGTCCTTCTGCCAGAGCGTCGCGGCCTCAAGCTCAGAGGGAGCAAGAGCGGGAGCGAGGTCCGCCAGCTTGTTGGAGTCGAACGCGGAGTTGATGGAGTTGGCCAGAGCGTCGGGGCTCGAGAAACCGCGCGCAGAGGCCGAGCGGGTGAGCGCGAAGGCGCCGCCGCCGATGACGACCAGGACAACGGCGACGATAGCTGCGATCAGCGCCGCGCCCTTGTTGCTCTTCTTGCGGGGTGCCTGGGGCATCTGACCCGGGAACGGACCGTTGGGTTGCACCGGCTGAGGCATCTGGCCCTGGTACTGACCGTTGAAACCTGCCTGCTGGGGAACCTGGCCCGGGAACTGGCCGTTGGGTCGAGCCGGCTGGGGGACCTGACCCGGGAACTGGCCGTTTGGCTGCCCCGGGTGGGGAGCCTGGCCGCCGAAATTGGGGTTGGACACTGTGATACCTTTCAACCGATTGGAAGCTAACTTTGCATTCTGCCATGGTCGCGTGGAGAAGGCAACCCCCTTGTGAGGCAGCCAATGTCGAGGTGGGGGCGGCGGCGTGCGTCTTTGTCACTTGCTCCTCGGCGCTGAGGAGGGGGCGAGAAAAGTAAAGAAAAAGCGCGACACCTCGGTGGTGCCACGCTGGTGGGGGAGGGGCGCGCGGAACTCACGCGCCCCGCAGTGTCTCAGGCGCGCGTACGGGCGATCGAGAGGATCGCGGGGGAGACGATCAGGGCGGTCAGGGCGATGACGACGGCCAGGACGGTCGAGGCGATCGAGCCGACCTGGAGGGCGGCGGTCATGCCGAGGCCGGCGAGGACAACGATCAGGGCGATGAGGACGGAGGCCGAGGTGGTGGCCTGGCTCATGGTGGGGGCGGTCTCAGCCTTGACGATGTTGTTCATGGGGTTCTCCTTATGAGTGTCTTCGCACGGATGCGCGAAGCGCGCCCCGCACGCCAGCGTGTTGTGTGGGCCGATTGGCCCGCGTCGCCCGGGAGGGCGACCGCATCAAAAAAGGGGGCCGACTTGTGGTCGCCCCCGTTGGTGCATCACCAATTCTACGCGCAAGTAACCGCGCGGTCTATACCGCACAAGTGCTTGTTAGGGACCGCACAGGATGAAGTCAATAGTAATTAAAGGAAGGTTCTTGAGGGGGACAATCAGGGGTGGGAACGAGTGAGAGCCTGCCACTTCGTGTAAGTGTGCCCGAGTGGGCTATCCACTCGGGCACACGGTGTCAATTGGCTCGTGTCACGTTGAGAGCTTGGAGGCCCTTAGGCCCCTCGAAGACCTCATACTCGACCCTCTCGCCCTCTAGTAGAGTGCGTCGCCCAGATTGGCCGATGATGTTGGAATAGTGCACGAAGACGTCGCTGGATTCGCCATCGGGAGTGATGAAGCCGAAGCCTTTGGCGTCATTGAACCACTTGATGGTCCCGGTAGCCATGGGCACTCCTTCGTGTTCGCCCCAACGCTGGGGCACCGGTCGGTCCCGCCTGCAGGGATCGACGCAATCCCGCTCGTGCGCCCGGCGTCTCTCACGTACCCGCGCGCAGCGTGTGGGATCACACTCTTAAGGTACCGCATATTGGTCCAAAATGTGTCTGACCTGCGAAACGTGACGAAGTATCGTGTCTGTCGGCCCCTAGTTCTGAGGTGTGAGTCGCACCGGAACGATCGCCCGCACGTCCTGGCCCTCGAAGGGCACGCTGCCGATCGCCACGTCCACCCCGAAGACGCTCGCGAGGGTGTCCGCGTTCATGACGGAGGATGCCGGGCCGACCACGGCCTCGTGCGTGGAGGAGAAGAGCGCGACCTGGTCCGCGACGCGCAGGGCGTGCGCCGGGTAGTGCGTGTTCATGATGACCGCGAGGCCTCGGTCCTTCACGAGGCGCTCCAGCAGTCCCAGGACGATGAGCTGGTTGCGGAAGTCGAGGCCGGTTTCCGGCTCGTCGAGCACGAGGACGCGCGGGTCGGCGACGAGAGCGCGGGCGATGAGGATCATCTGGAACTGGCCGCCCGACATGGTCGCGCAGGGCATCTCGGCCAGGTGGGAGGCGCCCACCTCGTCGAGGACGTCGCGGGCCATGCGCTCCTCGCGCGCTCCGGGCTGGGCGAGGGTGCGCATGTGCGGGGCTCGCCCGACCATCACCATCTCGAGGCCGGTGAGCGCCACGTTGGATGCGTTGCGGGCCTGGGGAACGTAGGACAGGACGCGGCCCAGCGCCCGGGTTGACATCGACGAAATGGGGGTGCCGTCGATGAGGGTGCGCCCGCTGTCCCACTTCTGCAGGCCGATCATCGTGCGCAGCAGCGTCGTCTTGCCGGCGCCGTTGGGGCCCAGGATCGCCAGGAGCGAGCGCTCGGGCACCTCGAAGGACACGTCTCGCAGGATCGGGGAGGGCGCGCCCGGATAGGTGAAGGTCGCGTTTTCGACGCTGATCATCGCGCTCCTCCCGTCCGGCGCAGCAGCACGATAAAGAAGGGGGCGCCGATGATGGCCGTCAGGATCGAAATGGGGATCTCCGAGGCCGACAGGGAACGCGCGAGCGTATCGATGACGATCATGAGCGCCGACCCGAGCAGCAGCGACACGGGGATAACCGCGCGGTTGTTCTGCCCGCACAGCATGCGCGCGCAGTGCGGCACGAGCAGGCCGATCCAGCCGACCTGGCCGCACATCGAAATGACCGAGGCCGTGATGACCGTCGAGGCGACGATGAGGATGGCGCGCATGAGGGAGACGTTGACGCCGGCTGAGCGGGCCTCGTCCTCGGAGAGGGAGAGGATGTTGAGCTGCCAGCGCAGCGCTACGATGACGACGACACCCGCGATGATGAAGGGGGCACCCAGCGCGATCTGGTGGTAGGTGACCGCGGCGAGGGAGCCCATCAGCCAGTAGGTGATCTCCGGGAGCTGGCTTGTGGGGTCGGCCGTCAGTTTGAGGAGCGAGAGGATCGCGTTGGCCAGGGCGGAGACGATGACGCCTCCGAGCACGAGCGTGATGACGTTGAAAGCACCCGTTCGCGTGCGTGAAATCGCCGTCGTGAATGCCATCGTCGCCAGGCCCGCCGCGAGGGCCGCCGCCTGCACGCCGATCAGGTTCCAGTCCAGCAGCAGGGCGATGACCGCGCCGACGCACGTGCCCGCCGCGACGCCCAGGGTGTCCGGCGTGGCCAGGGGGTTGGAGAAGAGCGACTGAAACGAGGCGCCGGCAACCGACAGGCCCCCGCCGATCAGGATCGCCACGATGATGCGGGGCGCACGCAGGTCAAACACGACGGAGTTGACGCGCGGGGGCACCGCCGGGCCTCCCCAGAAACGTGCGCGCAGCGCCGCAACCACGTCCTCCAGGGACACGGAAAAACGGCCGATTAGCATGGCGCCGGCGGCGCAGGCGACGATGAGGGCGATCAGCGCGGGGACCACCCACACGCGCAGTCGCCCGTTCCTGGTCAGCACTGACTTCATGATGTCCTCTCCCCGACGCGTAGCCGGGCGTATGGCGCACAAGGGACCCCGGCCTCGTCGATAGGGAAGACGAGGCCGGGGCAAGGTATCAGGACGCGGAGTCCGGGTTGATGATGGTGCGGGCCTGCTCGTCCGTGAGCGTGAAGTTGTACATCTTCTGGTAGTAGTCCTTCGTCATGGCTACGAGGTCAACGTCGGAGAACTGCTCCGGGTACAGGGAGGCGCCGATCCAGTTCGCCACGATCGGGGAATCCGGGTTGGGGGTGAACCAGTTCCACATGCCCAGGCCGGTGGAGTAGACGCGGCCGGACTTCACGGAGCTGAGGGTGGACAGTCCACGCCCTCGACCGAGTTCGTCAGGACGGTGTTTGCCGTCATGTTCGACATTCCCTTGCCGGTGACGAGGAGGACCTGGGGATCCCACGTGAGGACCTGCTCGAAGGTGACGGGCGTGTGCGAGGTGTCGGTGTCGCGCGTGACGTTCGTGTAGTTCAGCGAGTCGGCCCATTCGTTGGTGAACCAGCCGTCCTTGCCGCCCGCGACTGCGAGCTGGCCGTCGGCCGCGCCCATGAGGACCATCGTCGAGACCTTCTGGTCCTCGGGAACCTTCGCGGTGCGCGCACGGGCGTCGGCGACGAGGTCCTTGCCGAGCGCGATCTTGTCGGCCATGTGACCGTCCTCGTTGAAGACGTCCTCGAGGAGCTCCATCCACTCCGCGTAGGTCTCCGAGGGGTTGCCCAGCGTCGTGAAGCCGACGGCCGGGATGCCGGCCTTGCGGAACATTTCGCCGTGTTCCTTGTTGAAGGCGTTGTAGAAGACGACGTCGACGTTCAGGTTCAGGAGGGCCTCGGCGTTGAGCTCGCCCTTGTCGTAGTAGCTGGTGTCCACCTGCATCATTTCGGGGGCCATCTCGGCGGCGATCGTCTGGCTCATGGCCTTGACGCGGGCGGCGCTCATGCCCACCAGGTAGGGGGCCTTGCCGTCGAAGTAGGCCAGGTAGGTGGATTCGATGGGGATCTGGTCGATGGCGACGCGGGTGATTGTGGAGGGCAGGACGACCTCGTTGCCCGCGTGGTCGGTGATCGTACGCGTCGACGAGGCTGAGGCCTCCTGGGTGGTCTGCTCCGACTGGGTGGCGGAGCCGGAGCCGCCCGCGCAGGCGGTGAGGGCAAGGGTGGCGGTGGCCAAGATCGCGGTCAGGGTGGCGAGGCGGGTTTTCATTGGGTCCTCTCGTGTGTTGTGGATTATGAGGGGAATACTACACAAAATTAGGTGCCTCTCACAAGGGTGAGTGTGGCATTATGACACGGTGTTTTTTCCTTGGTTTCTCGCGGGTGCTGTCGGTGCGCGAGACGCGGCCACGGCCTCGTCGATCGTCTTGCGGGGAGAGGACGCAGATGTGCATGCCTCCTCGTAGCCTGACGGTGTCGGGCGAGGATCCCGGCGCGAGTGGAAGGAGCGTGTCATGGGTGAGACTCTGGACTTGGAGCGTGCCCTCGTCGTCGGGGTGGCGTCCAGCGCCCTGTTTGACCTGGCGGAGTCGGACGCGGTGTTTCGCGAGAAGGGGGAGGAGGAGTATCGGGCCTACCAACGCGAACACCTGAACGATGTGCTCGCGCCCGGCGTCGCCTTCCCCCTTTATACGGCGCCTCCTGGACCTCAACGCCCTGTCGGAGACCGAGCGCCTCGTCGAGGTCATCATCCTCTCGCGTAACGACCCGGAGACTGGGATGCGCGTCATGCGGTCGGTCCGGAGCCACGGCCTGGACATCACGCGCGCGATCTTCATGCAGGGACACGCGCCCTACCTCTATATGGGGCCGTTGAAGATGTCCCTGTTCCTCTCCGCGAACGAGGCCGACGTGCGCGAGGCGACCGAGCTGGGGTTTGCGGCCGGGCATGTCGTGGGGCGCGCCGTGCCGGACGACGGGGACGCCGACCTGCGCATCGCCTTCGACTTCGACGGCGTGCTGGCGGGCGACTCCTCCGAGCGCGTCTTCCAGGACCGGGGGCTGGAGGAGTATCAGGAAAGTGAGAGCGCCCTGGCCGAGGTGCCGCTCGAGCGCGGGCCGATGGCTGATTTCCTGGAGAAAATCAACCGGATCCAGGGGATCGAGGACGCTCGCAGCGTGAGTGATCCCCAGGGTTTTCAGCGCCGCGTCCGCGTCGCCGTCGTGACGGCGCGCAGCGCGCCCGCCCACGAGCGGGCGATCAACTCGATCCGGCAGTGGGGACTGCGCGTCAACGACGCCTTCTTCCTGGGCGGACTCCCCAAAGGGCCCATCCTAGAAGCGTTGCAGCCCCACATTTTCTTCGACGACCAGCGCCGCCACGTCGACGGCGCCTCCCCCCTCAACCCCGAGCGTCCACATCCCCTTCGGTGAGATCAACCGGGAGTAGGGGTGTCGGCGAACCTTCGGGTCGCCCGGCCCGGCGGTCGCAGATGTGGGCGGGGCCTGGGAGACTAGGCACATGAGTAACCACGCGCGCGACGCCCGCCGCCTCACCCCCGTCGAGGTGGCGACCGCCGGCGCGCTCTCGGGCCTGGCCGTCACCTTCGGCCTCATCGCCGCCGTCACGCCCGTCTTCCAACTCTTCTTCCAGGTAGCCACGGCCGTCCCCCTCGCCATGGTCTCCCTCAAACTACGCCCCCGAGCCTCTGTCGCAGCCTTCGCCTCGACCGTCCTGCTGGCCATCGCCGTCGGCGGATTCGCCACCGCAGGCCGAGCCTTCCAGGCCGCCCTCATTGGCCTCATCATCGGCTTCCTCCACAAGAAACGCGCGTCCTGGCTCAGCGTCAGCGCGGTTGCGGCCGGCCTCGGCCTCGTCTGGGGGGTGGGCACCGGCATCGCCTTCTGGATCCTCGTCGACCTGCGCAACCTCGGCCTCGAAAGCATCCAGAAGACCCTCAACGGCTTCCTCAAGCTCGTCGGCCAGATCCCCGGATCCGGCTGGTTCGTCGACGCCGGGCACGCCTTCGGCCAATGGGTCGTTGACTACTGGTGGCTGTGGCTCCCCATCACACGCTTCATCGGCGTCGCCTTCCTGGTCCTCGCCGCGCGCTGGCTCCTCGGCGCAATCCTGCGCCGCATCACCCTCGACGCCGGATGGGACCCCCTCCTAGACGCACCCACCCGCGCCGACGCCACCCCCGCGGAGAGGGGCAGGTCGGGGGAGGGGAGCGGACCCGACGAAGCGGCCACGGCCTCGTCCCCCCTGCCCCTGACGCTCACCGACGCCGCCTTCACCTACCCGGGCGCCGACCACCCCGCGCTGAGCGGCGTCACCCTCAGCATCGAGCAGCCCGAATACGCGGTCGTCGTCGGGCACAACGGCTCCGGCAAATCCACCCTCGCGCTGCTCCTCGCTGGTGCCACCCCCGGCGAGGGCACCCGCTGCGGCGGAGGCATGCTCGGCGCGGTCGGTGGCACCGCCCTGGTCGGGCAGCGCTCCGAACTGCTGGTCCTGGGCCAAAACGTCGCCGAGGACATCACCTGGGGCATGAGCGCCGCCGACGCGCAGGCCCTCGACATGGACGCCCTCCTCGAGCGAGTCGGGCTGGCGGGCCTGGCCGACGCCGACCCGCGCTCCCTCTCCGGTGGGCAGCTCCAGCGCCTCGCCCTCGCGGGCGCCCTCGCGCGCTCCCCGCGCCTGCTCATTTCCGACGAATCCACCGCAATGATCGACCGGGCGGGCCGCGCCGCCATGCTTGAACTTCTCGCCGCCCTACCCGCCTCGGGCATCGCCGTCATCCACATCACGCACGACCCCGCCGAAGCCGCGCGCGCCGACCGCGTCATCACCATCGACGGCGGGCGCATCGTCTCCGACGAACGCCCCGGGCAGCGCACCGCCCCCATCGACGAGGCCGAGGCCCCCTCCCCGGGTTCGCTCCCCCACGGGGAGCACCCAGCGTGGCGAGGCCCGAGGATGGCGTGACCCGTGAGCCGGCCCAGGCCTCGTCCATTGGGTCACATGGCGAGCGTGTGTGGGGAGCCCCCACCCTTATTAATACAGAGCACCTGTGGGCCGACCGAGTAGCGCACACCTACGACCTGGGCACCCCGTGGGAGAAGCCCGTCCTACGCGACGTCAGCCTGATTCTCGACCCCGGGCAGGCCATGCTCATCACCGGAGACAATGGGTCGGGTAAGACGACACTGTCGCGCATCCTCACCGGGCTGCTCGAGCCCACGTGGGGCAACGTGACCCTCGGAGGGACGCCCATGCAACGGCGCGTCGGCGACGTCGCCCTCTCCATGCAATTCGCGCGCCTCCAACTCCAGCGCCCCTCCGTGCGCTCCGACATCCTCGCCGCCGCCGGGCACGGGCCCGGCGTGGGCAGCGGGGGTGGGCGCGCCGCGAAGAAGGGGCTGAGCCGCGAGGACGGCGACCGAATCGTCGCACAAGCCATGGACCTCGTCGGCCTTGACCCAGCCCTGGCCTCGCGCAGCATCGACGACCTGTCCGGTGGGCAGATGCGACGCGTCGCCCTGGCGGGGCTGCTGGCCGGCGAACCGCGCGTCCTCATCCTCGACGAACCCATGGCCGGGCTCGACATGGCCTCGCGCGACCTGCTGATCTCCGTCCTCGAAGAGCGCAGGCGCGCCGGGCTGTCCATCCTCGTCATCTCCCACGACCTCGAAGGCATGGACGCCCTGTGCGACGCCCACCGACACCTGCGCCAGGGGGTGCTCGCATGAATGATCCCTACTCCTCGTGCGGGGCGACCGGCCCCGGCGGCGGTGCCACCAACGGTTGGTTTTCTGCGGATCCCGATTCTCGCCGCTTCTCCGGTTCTGGTTCTGGTTTGGGCGGCGAGGTTGCGCGCCGTCGCAAGCCGCGCAGGGCCTCGGGTTTCCCCTTGCCTCGGCCCCTGCCGTGGCCCACGGTCCTCGGGCGCGCGTGGCCCGGCACCCTCATCGCCTGTTGGACCATGTTGACCACCTGCGTCATCCTGCAGCCGCACTGGACGACCCTCGGGATCGTCGGTGCCCTCCTCGCCGTCGCCTCGATTGCCATTCGGCTGCCGCTCAGCGTCGCCCCGCGCCCGCCCATGTGGATGATCTCCGGTTTTATCGGCGGCTGCATCGGTGCCTGGCTCGGCGACGGGCTCGAGGTCTTCCTGCGCATCTGCGTGCTGGCCATCGTCGTCCTGTGGGGCTCCGCCCTCATTGCGTGGGTGACGCCCACGGCCGCGCTCGCGGGCGCGCTGCGCGTTTATGTGCGGCCCCTGCGTTTCTTTGGGGCGCCCGTGGACCAGTGGTCGCTGGTCATGGCCTCGGCCTACGAGGCCTGCCGATGCTGCGCGACCAGGCGCAGGCCGTTCTCGACACGGCCAAGCTGCGCCTCGGTCGGGACATTGCCACCCTGTCGCCCGGCGGCTACGTGCGCCTGAGCGTCGACGTGATCACGGCGGTCCTGTCCGCGACATCGCGGGGGGCGGCCGAAACCGGGCGAGCCATGTCCATGCGCGGCGCCCTCGAAGCCACGGGCAGGGGCTGTGAGAGCTCGCCCCGGAGTCGCACCAGGCTCGGATTGGTCGATGCCTGCGTTATCGCTGCGACCCTGTTGGGTGTGGCTGGCGTCGTTGCATGCGCGTTGATGCGCTAGGGTGCGCGTCGATTTTTCGTTGCAACTACGGGTATTAGTGCCCATTGTGGTGAATTATGTGTCCTGGGTCATGCTGTGTTGATTTGACGTGGGGCCTCAAAACCCCCTATTCTGTCTGGGTACGCGCGAGTGGCGGAATAGGCAGACGCGCACGGTTCAGGTCCGTGTTCCAGTGATGGAGTGGGGGTTCAACTCCCCCCTCGCGCACGATGAAACCGCAGATCCTTCGGGATCTGCGGTTTTTGTTTTCCTCTGGTTGCGGCGGAGGTGGGTTAAGGGTCAAAATGTGTGTCTGGCTCGGCGTGTCGCGGGGGTTAGATTTGGCCTTTTTGAATGCCGATTGAGTGGGTGTAGTCGGTGTCGATAGCGTTGTCGTAGAGGGCTGGGCGTCCTGTTTCGTGGTCGGCTTGGTTCTCGGTTTGGGTCAGGGTGGATACTTTGGCGAGTTGGCCCTGGCCCCAGTCGGACTGCCTGGCGATTCGTACTGGATCGTCAGGCAGTTCCGTTTTTAAGTAGAGCCACCAATCCAGCATGCGGCGTTGTCGTTCGCCTGATCTGCCGCGGTGGGTTCTGGCGAGCAGTTTGAGCTGGGCGTTGATGCCGCCTTCTAAGCTGTTGGTGGTGGATTTGATCCGCTCGGGCGCAAGGACTCCTGCTGGCGGGTTGAGGTAGACAAACAGCATCTCGGACCGCCAAAAGATGGTTGAGGCTGTTGTAGGGCCTTGCGCACGTTGTGGTGGGTCCACACGCGGGTCCATGCACCTGTTTTGGGGTCTTTGATCATGGTTTTCTCGTTCATCCATTCCCGGTAGATCGTTGAAAAACTCGTGCAGTTGCACACCCCACGCGGCGGCTTCATCCAGTGTGGTGATCCGGGTCAGTTTCAGCGCAAGTCGGTAGATGGTGCGCCCGGCATCGGTGCGTGGGTTGGTGGTGGTGTAGCGGCGGACCACGCGTTGGGCGTGGACGAGGCAGCGTTGAATTTTTCGTAGTCGGCCAGCACTTTTTTTGATTGCGCTGTATGCGCTTTGGCCGCCGTCGATGACGGCGATGAGTGGGGCTTCGATGCGTTCAAGCAGCAGTTGGTAGTCGCGGGTGGTTTCGTGTTTGCACCAGTGCCAGGCGATCACGTGGTCGATGGTCGCCGCGACGATCAGGCAGCCACCGGCGGTGTAGGTGCCATCGAGAAATACCTGGTCGTAGATCCGCTTGTGGTGGCTTTAGCGGTGGGGTCAGGCACATCAACGAGCCAGCACCACTTGAAGCGCCGCTTCATGGTGGCGCGGCTAACACCGTTTCGTTTGGCTAGGTCGTCGAGTGATATTGCGGTGGTGCAATGCTCGATGAACTGGGTGAACACTGCCGCGTTGGTGATGTCGTTTCGACGTTTGACGCTGGAGGCGCCGCATTGTTTGCAGCGCCATCTGGTGGTGCCTTTGCTGGTGGTGCCGTTGCGTTTCATTTCACCGCCGCAGTGGCAGCGTGGTTGGTTCTTCGACATTGCGACACCACACCACGCCGCGCATAGCACATCACGGCTGCCACACCGAGGATTTCCCGTCGGGGGCTAGATATATGCTTCCGGAGCATATACTTTCCGGAAACCTACAGGTCAATCCGTGAAAATCCGCGATTCCGGACACACATTTTGACCCTTAACCCCCGCCGTACCGATCGGGTTATAGGACACTGCGTGTTGCTGGAAGGGTGACTTTTCGGCTTTCTGGTGCGGGAAAGTCGGTGTTTTAGTTGGTTGGAACCAACTATGAGGATGGACAGATCGTGTTGCTGGAAGGGTGACTTTTTGGCTTTGTTGCGCGGGAAAGTCACTTTTTTAGTTGGTCGTGTTTGCCTCGTTCTTGTGAATACTGCATTGTGCCCTGTGTGTGGCTGTCCCATGATCCGTCACGGTAAGACGTCAACAGGTCGTCAGCGCTGGCGGTGTAAACCCTGTAAATCACGACGCTGAACGAAATAGACTCCACGGCCAAGCACCTTGATGAGTTCTTGGCCTGGCTGCTGGGTCGGCGTCGTCAGGTGGATTTGCCTGGCGGGGGACGTTCGTTTCGTAGGCGTTGTGAGCCGTTGTGGCAGTTATGGCCGTTCAGCCCGATCATCGATGAGGTTCATGACGTCATCTTCGTCGATGGTATCCACCTGGGGCGAAACGCCGTGGTGCTCATCGCCCAAACACCCGATCATGTGCTGGGCTGGTACGCGGCTAGGAGTGAGAACTCTCGGGCCTGGGGCGCGCTCATGAGCCGGATCGCGCCCCCGGCCCTGGTCATCACCGACGGGGGCAGCGGGTTTGCGAGGGCGTGCAAGAAGGTCTGGCCCGCCACGCGCGTCCAGCGCTGCACCTTCCACGCGTATTGCCGTATCCGCCAAGCCACCACAACACGCCCCAAACTGGAGGCCTCACGTAGCTTGTACGCTCTTGGACGCCAGCTCACCTGCGTGCACGATATCGATGGCGCCCAGGAATGGATAGGCGCCTACCAGGGGTGGTGCACGCGCTGGAAGGGCTTCCTGGAGGAGAAAACACGCAGACCTGACGGAGGGTGGGAATACACCCACGAACGTCTCGTTCGGGCTCGTAACAGCCTCAACAAGCTCATCTCCCAGGGACTCCTGTTCACGTACCTGGACCCCACCTGGACACATCAGATGCCCGCGATGACCAACCAGATCGAAAGCACGAACGCGCGCCTGCGCCAGATGCTGCGCGACCACCGCGGCATGGGCCTGACCCGACGCATGAAAGCCGTGTTTTGGTGGTGCTACACCCACTCTCCCCACCCGCAACCAGCAGCAACAATCCTGGCGACCATGCCCACCGACGCAACCCTCGAAAATGCCTGGTACCACGCCAGCCAAACCCACCAAGCCACCGGCACCATCCCCGGCTGGGGCGACGCAATCTGCTTCAACGAACTCCACCACACCACCCCCTACCACAACACCTGGGACTAACCCCAGCAACACGAAATGTCCTATAACCCTACCGATCTGGGTTAAAGGACAAAACGTGTTGGTTTTGTGGCGACTTTTTGGCTTTCTGGTGCGGGAAAGTTGGTGTTTTAGTTGGTTGGGACCAACTATGAGGATGGACAAATCGTGTTGCTAGCAGGGTGACTTTTCGGCTTTGTTGCGCGGGAAAGTCACTTTTTTAGTTGGTCGTATTTGCCTCGTTCCTGGGGTTATAGGACACTGCGTGTTGCTGGAAGGTGGCGGTCTGCCCCGCTCGCCTTCCGCCCCGCGAGCTTTGCTCGGCGCGTCGGCTCGAAGCTCGGCCAAGCCCTCCCACAACACCTGTGGCCTATCCTCAACCAACACGTTTCGTCCTATAACCCTCGTCCTCTCGCACCATACTCAGTAATCTCGCACGTAATTCCCCTGCGGCTCCTTCAAACATTGAATTTGCATCGTTGGAATTGCAACGTTTTCCCGCGGTCTCGAAAAATTACCGTCTTAAATTATGTGCGAAATTTGTCTGGGCCAGGCCTGCCATCGCCTGCCGTCGTCGCGGCCAGGCCCTCCCACCGCCTACGGGCACTTCGGCTTGGTCCGGTAGCCGTGGCTCTCCGGCGCCTTCTTCCGCGTCCACCACTTCGCCCCGCAAGCGGCCGCGCCGATGCCGCTTCTCTCCGCCATTGCCTCGCGCACGAAGGCCATCGAGGTCGGAACCGGCGTCATCGACATGCGCTAGCGCATGTCTGAGTTATGGCGTTGGACGGAACACCTATTGCTTGCGGGCACGCGCAGCCCGCAGTCCGTTGGCGATGACGACGACTTCGGCGACCTCGTGCACGAGGACGACTGCTGCCAGGCCGAGCACGCCGGTGATCGCCAGCGGCAGCAGCACAGTGATGATCGCCAAGGACAGCACTATGTTCTGGTTGATGATCCTGCCGCCGCGGTGGGCGTGGCGCAGAGCCTGCGGGATGAGGCCGAGGTCGTGGCCGGTGAAGGCAACGTCGGCGGACTCGATCGCGGCGTCGGAGCCGGTCGCGCCCATCGCGATGCCCACGGTCGCCCCGGCCAGGGCGGGCGCGTCGTTGATGCCATCGCCGATCATCGCGGTCGGCGACGTCTCCGAGAACCCGGCGACGATGCGAGCCTTGTCCTCGGGACGCAGCTCGGCGTGCACGTCGCCGATCCCGGCCAGCTTCGCCAGCGCAGCAGCGGTGCGGAAGTTGTCGCCGGTGAGCATGCTCACCTTGACGCCCTGGTCGCGCAGGGTCCGCACGACCTCGGGGACCTCGGGGCGCAGCTCGTCGCGGACGCCGATCGCCCCGGCCAGGAAGCCGTCGACGGTGACGAGCACGCAGGTCTGCCCCTCGGCCTCCAGGTCCTCGACCCGGGCCTTGAGCGGACCGGCGTCAATCCAGCGCGGACTGCCCACCGCCACCCTGCGGCCGTCGACCAGGCCACCGATGCCGTGCCCGGCCTCCTCGGCCACGTCCTGCGCGGCGGGGGTTCCCCAGCCCGCGGCGGCGATGGCGGCGGCGAGTGGGTGCGTCGAGTGCTGCTCCACGGCGGCAGCCCAAGCAAGCACCTGCGCATCGTCGAACCCATGGGCGGCGACGATGGCGGTTACCTCGGGCCGGTTGCGGGTCAGAGTGCCGGTCTTGTCCACGGCCAGGTGCCGGATGCCGCCGAGGCGCTCGAAGGCGGCCCCGCTCTTGATGACGACGCCGAACTTGGTCGCCGCGCCGATCGCGGAGACCACGGTGACGGGCACCGCGATTGCCAGCGCGCAGGGGCTGGCCGCGACGAGGACGACCAGGGCGCGGGTGATCCAGGTCTCCGGGTCGCCGAGCAGGGACCCGAGCACGCCGACGAGGACGGCGAGGACCATCACACCGGGCACCAGCGGGCGGGCGATCCGGTCAGCGATCCGGGCTCGGTCGCCCTTCTCGGTCTGGGCCTGCTCTACCAGCTCCACGATCGTGGTCAGTGAGTTGTCGGTGCCCGCGGCGGTCGCCTCGACCTCCAGCACGCCGGCGCTGTTGATCGCGCCCGCCGACACCGCTTCTCCGGGCGCGACCTCGACCGGGATCGATTCACCCGTGATCGCCGAAGTGTCCAGGCTCGACCGGCCCGAGCGGACCAGCCCATCGGTCGCGACCCGCTCGCCAGGGCGGACCAGCAGCACGTCGCCGACGGCGATCTCCCTGGCCGGGATCGAGGCGGAGGTCCCGTCGCGCAGTACGGTCGCGGTCTCCGGCACGAGCTTCAGCAGCGCGCGCAGCCCGCCGCGGGCGCGGTCCATCGCCTTGTCCTCCAGGGCCTCGGCGATCGAGAAGAGGAACGCCAGCGCGGCCGCCTCCTCGACGTAGCCGAGGATCACCGCGCCCACGGCGCTGATCGTCATCAGCAGTGCGATCCCGAGCTTGCGCTTCACAACGAGATTCCGGATCGCACCGGGCACGAACGTGTACGCGCCCAGCAGCAGGCCCGCCCAGAACGCGACCAGCGCCGCGATGTGCAGCCCCGACCACTCCAGCGCCAGGCCGGTGCCGAACGCGACGCCGGAGAGGATCGGCACGACCAGGCCGGGATCACGCCACCACGGGCGCTCTGCCTCCTCTGCCTCGTCCGCGGGACTGGTCATCGGCTCGTCGCAGCCGCAGGCGGCGCTCACGAGGCGTCCCCCGAACTGCTCGCGGCGCAGCAGCCCGGCACCGAGCAGGCCGGGTCGATGCACGGCGCGCTCTCGTCCACGGCGAGGGTCACATTGACCAGTGCCGTCAGCGCCGCGGCCAGGTGCGGGTCGGCGATCTCGTAGCGAGTCTGGCGGCCCTCGGGCTCGGCGACCACGATCCCGCAGTCGCGCAGGCAGGTCAGGTGGTTGGACACGTTCGAGCGGGTCAGCCCCAGCTCGCGCGAGAGCACCGCGGGGTGGCTCGGGCCGTCAAGCAGGGACATCAGGATCCGGGAGCGCGTCGGGTCGGCCATGGCCCGGCCGAGCCGGTTCATGACGTCAAGACGCGAAGCAATGGTCAGCATGCACTGAACTATACAGTGATAGCTGACCGATAGTCCAGTTGCAGGGGCTGCCTCACGCGCTCCGCGCGCTTGCCCTCGTGAGGCGTGATCACCTCTTGCGCCAGCGGGGCCACTTCGGCATCCCGCGGCCCTTCCAGGTCTCCACGAGACCCGCAACCCAGCGGACGGACGCGAAAACCGGCTCTTCGCATGTAAGGGTGTGGGAGGTGTTGGAGTGGGCCGGGGTGCAGGTGGTGGCGTGGGCGGCGTGCCACCAGTAGGGCCCAGGTGCGCATGGAGGGGTGCGGCGGTGAGTGGTTCGGTGTGCCAGTTCCGCATTTGTTCTTGTGTGTTGGGGCGCTGCACCCGATCCGTAGGCAATGCACCTCTTCTGTTCGGGTGCACCGCCACGTAACGGGTGCAGTGCCCCTTATCGGGTGCAGCGCCCCCGTGCTTGTGGTGGTTGCCGGGGATGTGGGCGTCTTCTGCTTGCTGGACGAGCGACGTTGAGCCGGGCCCGGTAGTGGTTGCCGGGGATGTGGGCGTCTTCTGCTTAGGCTGTCTTCCGCTTGGGTCTTTGTGGTGCCTCATGTTGTGGTTCCTCAGAAATGTCGCACGTAATTCCCCGACATGTATTTCAAACATTGAAATCACACCGTTGGAATTCTGCGGTTTTCTCGATACCTATGAAAAGTTAGGGTACCCAAATTACGTGCGAGTTTTGGTTAATGAGGCACCCAAGGCGAACTCCTGTGTTCGGTCGTCATCCCACGACACTGCCCACGACCCCCGGGACGCTTCGACCACCACCCCCACACCCCACAATGCGAAGAGCCGGAAACCTGGTCGATCATCCGCAATTTCGCAGAGTATGTGGCCCCGGCGCTCGGATGGGAGCCGGCGCGTTCGGGAGCCCTCCCGACGGCTACGACATTGACGAGGTCGTGGCCGAGTAGGGGGTCACGGCACCGCGAGTGGGGCCCGTGCTCGGGGCGTGAGACCTGGGCCCTGCGCGGGGCGGCGGCGGGAACATAGCTGCATGATTGTCGCGGTGTTGAGCTGTAATAAGCGTGACTGAGCGTCTGGGCCTGACGGGATGCAGACCTGTTGACGGTGACAGCGTCAGGCCGGGGTGGGGGTATCGGAAGGCCCCCACCCCGGTTTCACTTTCTGTGTGCGCTGGCCTACACTAATTGGACAGTATCAACGCAAGACGACGAGGTCTCTCTGTAATGGCTCGACGCTCCAAGGGTGCGGTGTCAATCAATCCGCGCTCCGCTCAGAATATGTCCACGCGACCGGCTGCAATCGCGAAGAAGAAGCAGTCGATCAGTCCGGTCAAGGTTTTCGGTGCCGTCGGTGCGCTGGCCTGCATCGTGACGTCCCTGTTCATTCAGCTGCCGGGCCTGGATGTGTCAGGTACCCGCATGTTCGGTATTTTCCTGGCGGCGATTCTGCTGTGGGTGACGGAGGCGGTGCCCCTGGCGGGCACGGCGGTCCTCGTCATTTTCCTGGAGGTCCTGTTCATTTCGGACCACGCGCTGCTGAGCGTGGGAGAGGGAGCCCCGGCGTACACGAAGTTCTTTGGGGCGCTCGCCAACCCGGTGATCATCCTGTTCCTGGGTGGCTTCATGGTGGCCGACGGCGCCGCCAAGTACAAGCTTGACCGCGCGCTGTCGGCGGTCCTCCTCAAGCCCTTCATGGGCAAGCCGCGCCTGACGGTCATGGGCGTCATGCTGATCACCGCGATCATGAGTATGTTCATGTCGAACACGGCGACCACGGCCACGATGTTCGCCGTCATGATGCCGGTCATCATGGCGCTGCCCGAGGGCAAGGCGCGCACCGGCATTGCCCTGTCAATCCCGGTGGCCGCGAACGTCGGCGGTATGGGTACCCCCCGTGGGCACGCCCCCCCAACGCGATTGCCCTGGGCGCACTGGAGAACGCGGGCGTCACGGTGACCTTCCTGCAGTGGATGCTTGCCGCCGTGCCGCTCATGCTGGTGCTCCTGGCCCTGTCGTGGGCGTTTATCGCGTGGCGCTACATTCCCGCCGACGCGACGTTCAACATCGACACGTCGGCGCGCTTCGAGAAGTCACGCAGCGCGATCATCTTCTACTCGGTCGCGGGAGCGACGATCCTCCTGTGGATGACGGAGTCGCTGCACCACATTTCCGCCAACGTCGTGGGCTTCCTGCCGGTCGTGGTCCTTTTGATGACGAAGGTGATGAGCGGCGACGACCTGCGCGCCCTGGACTGGCCGGTGCTGTGGCTGGTCGCGGGTGGTATTGCGCTGGGCTCGGGCGTGGCCGCCACGGGCCTCGACAAGTGGATGCTCGGATCGATCCAGTGGGCCTCGATCCCCGGCATCCTCCTGATCTTCGTGCTGGCGCTCGTCGGCTGGGTGACCTCGAATGTCATCTCGCACTCGGCGTCGGCGAACCTGCTGATCCCGATGGGCATGGGCCTGGCGACCACGGTGTCCACGAGCGCAGCGGAGATCGCGATCGTCATCGCCCTGGGTTGTTCGCTGGGCATGTGTCTGCCGATCTCGACCCCGCCCAACGCGATCGCCTACTCGACGGGCACCACCCCGACGCGCGAGATGGTGGTCGTCGGCATCGTGGTGGGCGTCGTGGGCATCATCCTCCTGGCGTTTGTCGCGCCCCTGACCTGGGGATTCATCGGGGTGATGTGACGTGTCCAGGGACGAGGCAGTGGCCGGCTCGGGTGCAACCAGTAACCCGAGTCCGGGGCTGGCCCACGGGTGGACGCAGGGGCCGATGGCGGAGGACGCTACGGTGCTGGCGCGCACGGATGTGCGCGGCGGCGGGCACCGTGTGGGCTACCCGATCCACATGTTGGTGGTCGGTGATGATTCGAGGCATATTGCCGGCCCGGTGACCAGGGACTTGGCCCACGCGTTCCCGAGGCTGTGCCTGGATCGAGTGGACGGCATTGGGGACTTGGCGGCCTACGAGGCGAGCCTGCGCCCCGGCGATCACGTGCTCATGGGCCTGGTGACCTCGGAGGTCGGCGACATTGACGCGATGATTACTCATGCGGCTGCGATCCCGGTGTTGGAGCGCGTCCAGTGGGTGGTCGTCACGGATAAGTCGGAGCATCGTGATCTCACGGGCTGTATGCAGTCGGGGGCTCTGTCCTCGGTGTTGAAGGCGCCGTGGACGGTGCCGCTGCTGGCGGGTCAGGCCTATTCGACGATGGTGCGTTTCCTGAGCGGATGCGGCTATTCGCAGCCTCAGATCCGTAACCTGATCGCTGATCCGCCGCCGTTCGCGGTGCAGGGGCCGCTCCTGGAGGGCCTGGATCGCGATGAGCGTGAGGTCGTCATGGAGCTCCTGGCGGGCGTGGAGCGGGTGCTTGGTCAGAGGCCGCGCCTCATCGTCCCTGAGGGCACGCAGCTGGTGACGCAGGGGCAGCCGGTGGGTGCTGTCTACCTGGTGCTCGAGGGTCAGGTGTCCTTGCACAGGGATTCGTCGCAGGGCGAGGTCTTGTCTCACTTGGCCACCTCGGGCCCGCTGATCGGCCTCGTGTCTCTCGCCCGGGCGGAGGACGCCTTCTTCACGGGCGAGACGGCGACCGAGGCGACGGTTGTGCGCCTGACGACCGAGCAGCTCCAGATCGTCATTTCCGAGGATCCGTCAATTGGTGCGACGCTGACGGCGCTCGCCATTCGCTCGCTGACGCGCCGCCTCATGCGCGCCGAGGACCTTCACTTGCAAAACGCGATGCTCGCCGAGGACCTTGAGGCCCAGAAGGAGGCCCTGGCGGCCACCCTCGAGGACCTGCGCGCGACTCGCGCCGAGCTGGTCGAACGTGCGCGCTTCGCGATGCTCGGTGAGCTGAGCGCCGGCATTGCCCACGAGCTCAACAACCCGGTGACCGCCCTTGTGCGCGCCGCCAAGCACCTGCACGAGGACGTCGATTCGATCCTTGCGTCCCCGGCCACGGCCTCGTCACGGGAAGCCATGTCCCGGGCGCTGACCGCGCCCCCGCGCTCAACGTCGGTTGAGCGTGCTCTCATGAAGGAGCTCCTGCCCGTCGTCGGCGACCGCACGCTCGCGCGTCGCCTCGTGCGCGCGGGGATCCAGGGGGCGGACGGTGCACGCGCGCTCGCCCAGATCCCGGGCGGCATCGAGCGTACGAGGCCGGGGCGCGCCTGGGCGGGTCCCTGCGCTCGGTGCTTGCCGCGGGTGACCGCGTCATCGAGCTGACCCAGTCCCTCAAGGGATACGCGCGACCGGACGCCGAGGACCTCAAGCCCGTGGACGTGCGCGAGGGCATCGACGACGTGCTGCGGCTGACCGCCCACAGGGTGCGGGGCATCCGCATCGACTGCGACTACGAGGACGTGCCGCTCGTGCGCGCACACCCGGCGAAGTTGCAGCAGGTGTGGACGAACCTCATCGTGAACGCGGCCGAGGCCATCGAAGACGAGAATACCGACTTGATCGCGGCGGCGGAGGCGTCGGGCGGTGTGCCCGAGCTGCCGGCACGCGGTGAGGCCGAGGCGCTGATCCGCATCACCGTGCGGCCGACGCCTGAGGGAATCACCGTCACCGTGTTCGATAACGGGCCGGGCATCGACCCGGCAATCGTCGAGAAGATTATGGAGCCGCACTTCACCACTAAGGCGGGGCGCGTCCGATTCGGGCTGGGTATGGGCATGTCCATCGTCCGAAGCATCATCGCCGATCATGGGGGGACTCTCGTGATCTGCTCCGACCCGGGGTCCACCACTATGCGGATCTCGTTGCCCACTCAACCACAAGAGGAGGAATCATGACCCTGACAATCCTGTCCCTCGAGGACGAAGCGGACGTGCGAGACGCGCTTGAGCGTGATCTTGAAGAGTTTTGGGACAAGATCCGGCTTGAGGTCGCCGAGGACGTCGACGACGCGTGGGCCGTGATCGACGAGATCGTTGAGGACGGCGACGAGCTGGCCCTTGTCCTGTCGGATCACCGCCTGCCTGGCAAGTCCGGCGTTGACTTCCTCGTGGAGCTCATGAAGGATGAGCGTTTCGGCGCGACTCGTACGGTGCTGGTGACCGGTCAGGCCGACCAGTCCGACACGATCCGAGCGTTGAACCAGGCGGGCCTGGACTACTACATCGGCAAGCCCTGGAACCCCGAGGAGCTGCGCACCGTCGTGCGCGACCAGCTCACCGAGTACGTCCTCGAGTCCGGTGTGAACCCCCTGCCCTACGTGACCGTGCTCGACGGCGTGCGCGTTATGGAGGCGATCCGCTAAGTTTGGCGGCAATCCGCTGAGCTGCGAGAGGAGGCCGCCGCCCACCAACGATGGTGGGCGGCGGCCTCGTTTGCTGCCACGACGGTGTTCCTCATGTCGGAGGTTGGCACGATCGCGGTGGGAGTGCGCGTGGCCGTCGCGGTCGTGCAGTGAGCCCCAGCTCCCCCTCACCAGGGGAACTGGGGCTCAGCCGAAGTTTTGCTGTCGTAGCAAAACTACACGTACCGTGCCTGATCGACGGATCGATCAGGGCAGCATGCCGAGAATGCTGCCAACAAAGGCGAGGAACGCGTTAATAACTTCGGTGATCTGTGCAAACATTGTTGCCTCTTTCTTCCGGTCAGCTCCCAGTCCATCTGGTGGGCTTAAGACGTCAGAATGTCCTGTCTGACGTGCCTTAAATGTATACAAAGGTGAGCGCGTGGTCAAGTTTTACAAATGTAACAAATGTATATATTTTGCTTGAGATTTCAATGTTTCATTCTTTCCGTATGTGTGATGCGCCGTCGCATCTAGTCGCCCAAGAAGTGTGTATATTCGCGGTGAAACCTGAGTGTTCGTATATGTTATAGGGGGTTGCGTTGGTGTCGCGTGTGCGCTGGACTGACGGGGGTTGATGTCCACAAGTGGGTGACCATGAGCGGAGGTGTGTTGCCGCAAGGGGGTGGGATTCAGTTTTGTCGATTGCTGACACTGTGCTCAATGTATGACTCGCGGCACACGGTGGCTGACCAGCTGTGCAGTATCTGTCTCATTGTCGAGGTAGACGCGACTGCTCCATGCGTAAGCCGTCGAATCTGGAGGAGCCATGCATGGCCGCGTGCGACCAACTCACCGACACCGTCCCCAACGCATACGTCGACCTCTGCCCGACGTGATTGTGCACGACGGCGTGCGCGTCATGGAGGCGATCCGCTAAACCCTCAAGCGAGGGGCCGCCGCACAACCAACGATGGTTGCGCGGCGGCCCCTCACGTTGCATGTGAGTGTCTCAGGTTGTCGGCTCGCACGCCCACAAGGGGAGTGACTGCCAGTTATCGGGTGTGCCCGTCGCTCGCAGGGGGACGACGTCGGTAGCGGGGAACGTTGCGAGGACTGAGGGAAGGGCGGTTCCATCTCCCAGGCCCATCGTGCAGGTGAGGTATTGGATGAGCGTGAGCTGGTCGAAACACTTGTTTTTGGCTTCGGATAATCCCATGATCCCTATTTCTGAGGCGTTGTGAGGGATGGTTGGAGTGTTGGAGAGTGAACGGTTGAAGAACCGGCTGTGGTGCGCCGAAATATTGCGAATAACTCGCAGGCAATTGAGCCATGAGTCGAGGACTGAGGGTGTCAGTCGTAGCTTTGCTGCTATTGGTCTCCGTATTTCCTTAGGTAACATTGAAAAGAGTGTCTGTAGTGAACCCCAGTCAAGGATGTGGACGGCACACCATATGGGTAGAGTTCCCCCGTAGTTTTCTACGTGGTGCTGAACAAATGTCTCTGTGGAGTTTTTGAGGGAATTCTGGTAGCGGCGTTTCCAGTCTTTGTATAGTCTTTTTTATTTCTGCTCCGCTGAATTCCAGGCTCTTTCGTTGAGGGAGGTGGCGGTGAGATGAAGGAGTGGATCTACTTCACCGATTTCGTATCCGATAATCGCTCGAAGCGATACTTCGATTTTCGTCAGCTCTTTAAAGACAGTAACTCGCAATTGAGTATCAAAGTCATATAGCCTGATGACCTGATCGAAGGACGGCAGTGTCATAGGGTGTAAGCAATTTTCGTGTAGCGGTGATGCTGTTTGGAGGCTGATCATGGGGTGTCGTCGGATGCTTGGAGTCGAGGATCGTGCGGCGATCATGGCGGGGGTGAATGTGGGCTTGTCCAAGACGCGTATCGCTCACTTGATTGGGCGTAGCCCCTCGGTGGTGTGCCGTGAGATCGCCCGCCATACGGGCCTGACGGGCAGTATCGGGCCGATGAGGCTGGCAAGGCAGCCCGCGCGGCCAGGCGTCGCCCGAAGAAGCGCCTGTTGGATTGTGACGAGATCCTTCGCGACCGTGTAATTGCTGATTTGTCCCAGGGGCACACTCCCCGCCAGATCAGCGGGCGCTTGCGTGAGGAGGCGTGTGGCACACTGCCCTCCATGGACACTTCTCCCGACGCTCAGGGCCACACGATTAGCCACGAGGCGATCTACACGTGGATCTACGCCCACCCCAAGAAGACCCTCATCGAACACGGCATATGCTTGCCCTCGCGCCGGTGGATGCGCAAGAAACCCCCAGCAAGCGGGCGCAAACCACCCATCGTTGGGATGCGGCTGATTGATGAGCGCCCTGACATTTCTGATCGGAAAATCCCGGGTAACTGGGAAGGCGACCTGATCATCGGCCAAGACGGGGCCAGCGCGTGCGCGACCCTGGTTGAGCGCACCACCCGCTACCTGATCATCGTCGCCTTGCCTCTGGGTCGGAAAGCCGACCAGGTCTGTGACGCGCTCACCCGCCGCATCCAGGGTCTGCCCGACCAAGCGATGCGCACACTGACCTGGGACCAGGGCCGGGAAATGGCCCGCCATCAGCGCCTCACCCACGACACCGGCGTGGAGGTGTTCTTCGCTCACCCCCACAGCCCCTGGGAGCGAGGAACCAACGAAAACACCAACCGGCTTATCCGCCGTTACCTGCCCAAAGGAACCCCCATCACCAGCCACCAACCCTACCTCGACGCCATCGCCTACGAGCTCAACAACTGCCCCAGAGCCACCCTCGGCTACCGCACCCCCACAGAAGCATTCAACGAACTCATTGCTACCACCCATTGACACCGCCGACGTTCCTGGAATGAAGAGATCGGATCGGCATCCGAGAGCTTCTTCTGGTGCATGTTCTCTGAATGAATACCAGTATCCCGACAGTCGGTAGTAGCCAAGCGTTTCGAGAGCGTGCCGCGCCACCTCATCGTCCGCAATGGTCATGCCGCGGTAGCGGAGGAGCTCGATCTGTTCGTCGATGGTTTTAAAAGGTTTAGAGGGTTAAGGGTCAAAATGTGTGTCCGGAATCGCGGATTTTCACGGATTGACCTGTAGGTTTCCGGAAAGTATATGCTCCGGAAGCATATATCTAGCCCCCGACGGGAAATCCTCGGTGTGGCAGCCGTGATGTGCTATGCGCGGCGTGGTGTGGTGTCGCAATGTCGAAGAACCAACCACGCTGCCACTGCGGCGGTGAAATGAAACGCAACGGCACCACCAGCAAAGGCACCACCAGATGGCGCTGCAAACAATGCGGCGCCTCCAGCGTCAAACGTCGAAACGACATCACCAACGCGGCAGTGTTCACCCAGTTCATCGAGCATTGCACCACCGCAATATCACTCGACGACCTAGCCAAACGAAACGGTGTTAGCCGCGCCACCATGAAGCGGCGCTTCAAAGTGGTGCTGGCTCGTTGATGTGCCTGACCCCACCGCCGGCCACCACAAGCGGATCTACGACCAGGTATTTCTCGATGGCACCTACACCGCCGGTGGCTGCCTGATCGTCGCGGCGACCATCGACCACGTGATCGCCTGGCACTGGTGCAAACACGAAACCACCCGCGACTACCAACTGCTGCTTGAACGCATCGAAGCCCCACTCATCGCCGTCATCGACGGCGGCCAAGGCGCATACAGCGCAATCAAAAAGTGCTGGCCGACTACGAAAATTCAACGCTGCCTCGTCCACGCCCAACGCGTGGTCCGCCGCTACACCACCACCAACCCACGCACCGATGCCGGGCGCACCATCTACCGACTTGCGCTGAAACTGACCCGGATCACCACACTGGATGAAGCCGCCGCGTGGGGTGTGCAACTGCACGAGTTTTCAACGATCTACCGGGAATGGATGAACGAGAAAACCATGATCAAAGACCCCAAAACAGGTGCATGGACCCGCGTGTGGACCCACCACAACGTGCGCAAGGCCTACAACAGCCTCAACCATCTTTGGCGGTCCGAGATGCTGTTTGTCTACCTCAACCCGCCAGCAGGAGTCCTTGCGCCCGAGCGGATCAAATCCACCACCAACAGCTTAGAAGGCGGCATCAACGCCCAGCTCAAACTGCTCGCCAGAACCCACCGCGGCAGATCAGGCGAACGACAACGCCGCATGCTGGATTGGTGGCTCTACTTAAAAACGGAACTGCCTGACGATCCAGTACGAATCGCCAGGCAGTCCGACTGGGGCCAGGGCCAACTCGCCAAAGTATCCACCCTGACCCAAACCGAGAACCAAGCCGACCACGAAACAGGACGCCCAGCCCTCTACGACAACGCTATCGACACCGACTACACCCACTCAATCGGCATTCAAAAAGGCCAAATCTAACCCCCGCGACACGCCGAGCCAGACACACATTTTGACCCTTAACCCGGTTTAGACATCGTAGTCTCCCTCAAAAAAAGAAGACCGGCTCTGGATCCCGAAAGGGTAAGAGCCGGTTCTGTTACTAGTAGTCTAGCATCGAGGATGACTAATAGTTGGCTGATCGCATGTTAACTATGACATTGAGGGTTGTCCCGTCTTGCGGGATCCTTGAGGGTCAGCAACTCCCCTAACTAGCTCGTCGCTGAAAGGGTGGGTAGAAGAAAACCGGCCCTGGACCTTGCGGCGGAACCGGTGTTAATGGCTCCACTATAGATTGCGAGGGGCCGCCGCACAACCAACGACGGTTGCGCGGCCCCTGCTGCACTTGTCAGCCCTGGGCCTGCTGACCTGGGTCGTTGCACATGGTGATGCCCTCGAAACCGGCGGCCCCCAGGACCTGGAAGATGTCGTCGAGGAGGACCATCGGCTCGGCCGTGCCCGCCGCGAACTCGGGGTGGCGGATCTCGATGGCGGCCATGCCTCGCGGGTCCGTGACCGGCTCGGTCTCGAACTTCTCCGACAGCAGTCGGTTCGCCTCCTCCAGGTCGGCGGGGGAGCCGAACGCCCAGGTCACGGCCTTGTTGCCCGCTCCCGTGGGGGTGCGCTGAATGTACATGCGCGTCATGAGGATGTGGCGCCCGTGGCGCGGGAACACGTCACCCACGCGCATAAACAGGGCGATGTCGGCTAGCTCGCCGCCCAGCGACGAATCTACCAGCGCGTACCCGTAGGCGCCGATGCCGCGCAGGGTCAGGGCGTCCGCGAGAAGCCCGATGACCTCGTCACTGAAAGGCTCGGGCTGGAAGTACACGCCCTCGCCGACCCTCGGCGCGTCCGGGCCGAGCAGCGTGATGTCGAAGCCGGCGTCCGCCAGTGCGTCCCGCACGAGCGCCACGTTGTGCTCCGGGAAGGGATGCAGCGCGGCCGCGTTCGCGGCGATGCGCTCGATAAACACGTAGGTGGAAAAACCAAGCTCAGCCATGCGCTCATTGTAAGCGCCGGGCCAGCCGGTCATGCGACGAGGCCGCGGCACCCCGGGCGGTCGGGTGACCACGAGGGGGAGGCCACGGCCTCGTCAATGACGGAGAGTCAGCGCAGGCACAGGCCCTGCTCGTTGAGGACCTCCATGATGGGGGAGACGTGCGCGCCGCCCACGCCGATGTTGGTGGCGACCAGGTGGGTGAAGGACTCGAGGCGCGAACCCGAGCGCAGGTCGTAGTACTCGGTGACCTCGCGGTCGTAGTCGGCCAGCGTCTCCGAGTAGGACTCCACGCGCGGATACGTGTTTTCCGCGGTCATGACGGAGCGAGCATGCGCGGCTTCTGGCCGGGCTCCTGGTCCGCGTGTCCGACGAGCAGGCCGAGAACCGGGAACGTGAGTTCGGGAAGCTGAAGCACCTTCACGACCGGGCGCGGATCGGCGAGGATCGAGCCGAGGTAGACGGTGCCCAGGCCCATCGACTCGGCGGCCACGACCACGTTCTGAGCGGCCAGCAGCGCGTCCTCGAGGGCCGTGAGGAACAGGTTCATCGAACCCAGGGCTTCGGAGGAGACGCCCTGCTCGGCGCGGATGCGGCTGTTGCGGTACAGGTCGGCGACGAAGATGAATAGGTCGCCCTTCGTGCCGCCCACGTAGGGCTGGCCGGACGCCTCGGCGATTGCGGCGCGCACCTGCGGGTCGGTGATGTGCAGGACCGTGCACGCCTGCAGGAACGAGGAGGTGGCCGTGTGGCGGGCCACGTCCATGAGGGTCTCAACCTCGGCCTCGGTGAGGGGCTGGTCCTTGTAGGCGCGGATCGTGCGGTGGTTGAGCTGGCTAGCAATCGTCTCGTTTGTCATGCGTTCATTCTATGATTGGGCACGTGAAACAGATAGAGCCTTTCGGTCCCTTCGCTCTGGACTCGCGCGTAACTGCCGTGGCCGTGCCCTCCCCGGCCGGAGAACTGAGCGGCCTGCTGACCGGCCCGAGCGCCCCCAGCCTCGTCGACGGAACCCCCGCGATCTCTGCCGCCTCGGCCCCGGGCGCCGCGGGGGAGAACCGCGCGCTCCTCGTCCCCGGTTACACGGGCTCCAAGGAAGACTACGCCCCCGTCCTGCCCTTCCTCGGGGAGGCGGGCTGGGACGTGCTCGCCTACTCGCAACGAGGCCAGGGCGGGTCCGCCGCGCCAGTCGGCCTGGGCGCCTACGGGATGAGCGACTTCGTCGGCGACCTCATCGCCGTCGCCGAGGCCTGGGCCGGGACCACGGGTCGCGTGCACCTCGTGGGCCACTCCTTCGGCGGCATCGTTGCGCGCGCAGCCGTCGTGAAGCGCCCCGATCTCTTCGCCTCCGTCACCCTGTTCTGCTCGGGGCGCGCCGTCCATGACCGGATGAACGCTTTGACGATCCTCGACCCCCTGCCCACGGGCCCCGGCGCGCGCCAGCAGGTGCTGCGCGCCTACTTCCCGGACATGAACTTTGACGAGCCCGGCGTCGGATGGGCGGAATTCCAGCGTGTCCGCGCGCTGGACACGGCCTCGGAAAACCTGGTGGGCATCGCCCGCATCCTCTCCCAGCTGCGCCCCGACACCCCCGCGCTGGCGGCTACGGGCGTGCCTGTGCACGTCCTGTACGGGGACCAGGATGAGATCTGGCCGCCCTCGTGGTACGCCGAGGAGGCCGCAGACCTGGGTGCCCGCGAGAGCATCATTCGCGGGGGTGCGCACAGTGCCCAGCTGCAGTTCCCGCAGGAATGGGCGCGCCTGGCGAGCTCGTTCTGGGCGGAGGTTGAGTCGGGGGCGCTGGTCTGGTCGCTGTGACCTATGTGTACGTTGTCCCAAAAGCTGGCATGGTGGCGCGGCGTTGTGAGCTCCGCTGCCTATGATGGGGTATGAACAAGCGTTCCATCCTCACTGCAGTGCTCGCACTCGGCCTGGGCGTCACCGCCCTGACCGGCTGCAATTCCAACACCGGCGCCAACTACGTGACGCCCAGCAACGTCGAGACCATCACGAACACGATCGCCGAAATCGGCGATCAGGGTGTCAAGGTCCCCGAGAAGCGCGACCTGAAGGTCGTGCTCCCCGAGTCCGACATGGCAGCGGACTACAAGGTTGACATCTCGGACCCCGAGACCCTCTCCGCGGGCAAGCCCGACAAGAACATCATCACCCTGCATCCGCTCAAGGTGACCGGCGAGGACGCGGACCCCGTGACCGTGACCCTCACCGACAAGGACGGCATCACCACCGACTTCAAGGTGACCGTCACCGAGGGCGCCAACTGAATCAACCGCATGAAAGGGCCCGGGATCGTAGCGATCCCGGGCCCTCCCGTATTGGTGCCCGATCGGGCATCTCACAGAGCGTCGATGAACTCCCGCATAGCGCGCAGCGGCAGCATGAGGTGGTTCTCCGCTCCGGGGCAGGGTACAAACTGCGAGCACTGGTTGAGGTAGAACTCGCGCGCGTGGTCGTTGGCACAGTGGACCAGGAGGGCGGCAAAACCGGCGTCGTTGCTGACCTTGTAGGCTCGCAAGAGTGCGTTTTTGAGGAGAGCTGCGCCGATGCCTCGTCCCTGCGCGCGCTGATCGACGGCGAGGCGCGCAAGGAGGAGTACCGGGCAGGGCTCGGGGCGTTGACTGGGCTTCAGGGCATCTGGGAGTTTGCTGCGCTGTACTGCCCCCATCGATAGGGCGTAGAAACCAAGTGTCTCTGGTTCCTGCGTTGTGACGAAGACGCGAGCGTTTCCGGCTCGGTGATTCTGCCACGCAAATCGGTGGAACCAGTCGTCTATTTCTGAGTTGCCCGATTGGAAGCGTGACCGGTCGTCCCTCCGCTCGAGCGGCCGAGGTTCTTGCAGGACTGGTACGTACATCAGTTCTCGAGTGCGCGTGAGGCGTTCAAGTCGATGTGCGTGCCGAAGGGCGAGGGGCGCTCGAAGAGCTTGCGCAGCTTGGGATCGTCCGTCGGCGAGGCCGCAAGGATTTCTTCGAAGCGGGCGTGCTCCTCTTCGTTCAGAATGAAGAAGCGCTGGTCGGCGAGACGTCGCTGTGCCTCCAGAGTGGCGGCGGAGAGAACGAAATCACTGATGCTACGGGCGTCCTGTTCGGCCGCCCGACGAATGAGTGCATCCTGTTCTTCGGTGAGGCGCAGGTCCAGGCGTCGTGTCTTCGTGGTGCTCATCGGTTGTCTCCTCTCATCTGTACGGAATATATCCGTACAGATCGTACTCTAGCATGTCGGGACGAGGCCGTGGCCACCTTCCGGTTCCACGCGCGGGTACGAGAAAAGGGGACAACCGGCTGTGAACCGGTCGCCCCCTTCCGTGTCGCTCAGGAGTTAACGCAGGATGCGCGCCAGGAAGTCCCTGGTGGCCTGCTCGCGCGGATCATCAATCACCTGCTCCGGCGGGCCCTGCTCGACAATCTGGCCGTTTTGCAGGAACACGACGCGATCAGCCGCCTGGCGGGCGAAGCTGATCTCGTGCGTCGCCATGAGGATGGTCGAGCCCGCCTCCTTGATCTCGCGCACGAGGTCCAAGACCTCGCCCACGAGGACCGGGTCCAGTGCCGCCGTGATCTCGTCCAGGAGGAGCAGCTCCGGGTTCGTGGCGAGCGCGCGTGCGATGGCGACGCGCTGCTGCTGGCCACCCGACAGGCGATCCGGGTACTCCTTCGCCTTGTCCTTCAAGCCGATACGGTCCAACAGCTCCATGCCGCGCGCGTGCGCGCGATCCTTCTCCCAGCCGTGCACCTTGCGGGCCGCGAGCGTCACGTTGTCCAGCACCGACATGTGCGGGAACAGGTTGTAGTGCTGGAACACGACGCCGATGCGCGCGCGGATCTGATCCGCGTTTGCACGCGGGTCCGTAATGTCCTCGCCGGCCAGGAAGATCTGGCCGTCGTCCACCCGCTCCAGCAGGTTCGCGCAGCGCAGCAGCGTCGACTTACCCGAGCCGGACGCGCCAATGAGAACGACGACCTCGTGCGAGGCAACATCCAGGTCCAGGCCGCGCAACACGACGTTATCGCCGAAACGCTTCACGACTCCCACGGCACGCAGGACCGGAGTGCCTTCCTGCGCAGAGCCAGCCAAGGCCTCGTACGTATCGGGAACCGACATCAGACGGTACCTCCCATCTGCTCGCGCTTACGCAGCCGGGCCGTGTACCAGTCCGACAGGCGAATGAAGGGGAACGACAAGATGATGAACAGCAGGCCGGCGACCACGTAGGACGTCATGTTGTAGGTCTTGGCCTGGACCATCTGCGCCGAGCGGATCGCGTCCACCGCGCCCAGGACCGAAATCAAGCCCACGTCCTTTTGCATCGAAATGAAGTCGTTCATGAGGGCGGGCGTCACCTTTGCGGATCGCCTGCGGCACGATGATCATGCGCAGCGTCTGCCCGTGGGTCAGGCCCAGCGAGCGGGCAGCGTAACGCTGGGAGGGGTGCACCGAGTCCAGGCCGGCGCGCAGCACCTCGGCCACGTACGAGGAGTACGTCAAGACCAGCGCGACCGTGCCCAACACCGCGGTCGGGATGCGCGTCGTCGGGTTCAGCGCGGGGATACCGAAGCCGATCAGGTACAGGACCACCAGGAAGGGCACGCCTCGGAAAATATCCGTGTACGCCGCCGCCAGGAAACGGATCGGGAAAAACACCGGCCCGCCCAGCGTGCGCGCAGCCGCCAGGAGCGTCGCGAACACGGCGACACCGAGCACCGCGACCAGCAGAATACGGATGTTGAGCCACAGGCCGACCATGACCTGGGGCAGAGCCTCGACGAAATACTTGCTGCTAAAGAAAGTCTGACGGGTCGCCTCCCACCCGTCGGAGTTGACGACCACGGCGACGAGGATGCCCGCCACCACGATCGTCGACGCCAATGAGACCAGGACCGAGCGGACCGTCTGCTTACGCCGATAAGCGCGCCGGCCACGCTCCACCGCCGAAACGGGGGGCGTGGCCAGCGCATCACTCGAGTAGTCACTCATGAGCCCGGGGCCTCACTTGAGGATCGGCACGTTCTGTGCCTCGTTGAGCCACTTCTCCTGCAGCTCGGCGAGCTTGCCGGACTCGGCCAGGCTATCAACGGCGGCGGACACCGTGGGGGTCAGCTTGGATCCCTTGGGCAGGACGATGCCGTAGTTCTCGCCGTCCTGAGCGTCCGCGAACTGGCCGACGACCACGCCGTTATCGACCTGCGTGGCGATCATGTTGAACGCGGTGGGCAGATCGACGACGATCGCGTCCACGCGGCCCGTCTGCAGGGCCAGGACCGTGTCGTCCGAGGAGTTGAACATCTGAAGCTTCTGGGACAGGCCCGGCTCCAGGGTCTCGGAGGCGAACTGCTGCGACGTCGTGCCCGCCTGGACGCCGATCAGGACGTCCTTGAGGTCGGCGATGGACGTCGCGTTGGCGGCGGGGGTGCCGGCCTTGGCGATGATGGCCTCGGAGGTCGTGTAGTACGGGGACGTGAAGTCGACAGCGTTCTTGCGCTCCTCGGTGATGGAGAACTGCTGGATGTTCAGGTCCCAGTCCTTCGCGCCGGGGGTGATCGACGACTCGAAGGTGGCGCGCACCCACTGGACGTTGTCGGCGCTGTAGCCCAGCTCCTCGGCCAGGGCGTAGATGACGGCCGACTCGTAGCCTTCGCCCGAGGCCGGGTCGTTGTTCAGGATCCACGGCGAGTAGGCGGGATCGGAGGTAGCGACGGTGAGCTTGCCTTCCGTCACGGTCGGCAGCGCGCCGGGACCGTAGGTCTGCTCAGCATCGGAGGAAGAAGAGGAGCTCGTGCCGCTCGAACAGGCGGCGAGCCGATGGCCGCGACGGCGGCGACGGCTGCGAGGGAACGGACAGAGCGGCGCATGGGGCCTCCCTTTGTGGCGTGGGAATCCCGCCCGTGAAGCGGGTCTGACTCGATGAGCGTATCGACGCGTCGCGACCCGCGCTGATAACGTTTCGAGGCACGAAACAATGAAACACGACAGAGCGCGAAGGATCGTTGAAACGTCACGGATCATGGGCGCTTAGGGAATGGGCCACAGTGACGCGGAGGTGCACAAAGGGGGCCGGGCCGCGGCGGCCCGACCCCCTGAGCGTGTCGTCACTTCTGGAACTTGTCCTTGAGACCGGAGGCAACCTCGGTCGCCTTGTCCTTGGCGACCTCAACGATCTTCTCGACGTTTTCTTCGCCGATAGTTTCCTTGGCCTTCTCGAGGCCTTCTTCAGCCTGCTTCTTCAGATCTTCCAGACCCATGTGTCCTCCTTGAAATCGAGCCGCCCGAGTGATCCGGGCGGATGCGCTAATCCTAGGGGCTGTGTGCCCGTGGGTGCGCAGTGAAAACGCCTCGCGTCGCCGTTGGGGGCGCCCCTGCACGGTGGGGGAGGAAGGGAGGCGGGCGCGTTGGCGTCAGTTGGCCTCGGCGAGCATCCAGTCGTCAAACGTGAACTCGGGGGAGACCACGCAGGTGGCCAGCGCGTAGTCGCCGCGGGCGAAGGTGCGCTGCCAGGTGCCGGCTCTCACGAGGATCTGCACGGGGTTGGACGCGTCCGAGGCCTGCCCGCTTGCCGGGGAGTCGAGCGTGACGATTGTGGGGTCGGCCTCGGGTGCGTCGCCGCTGCCTCCCAGGTGCACCTCGAGGGCTCCGGGCCCCGACCAGATCCACAGTTCGTCGGAGTGGACGAGGTGCCAGCGGGCCTCCTCGTCGCTCTCGAGGAGGAAGATGATCGCGGAGGCGCTGTGGCGGCTCCCGCGCGGCGTGTCCACCTGCGCGGGCGCGGTCCACGTGCGGCGGTAGTGGCCGCCCTCGGGGTGGGGTGCGAGGCCCATGGCATCAATCAGCGGGGACACGTCGGTCATGCGACACTCCAAACGAAGGGAAAGAGAGGCTGAGCGAAAGGGAAACGACAGGGTTAGCGCGAGGCCGAGTAGCGCACGCGCCCGGACACGACGGTTTCGACGACGCGACCGGCGCCGTGGCGGGCGATGGTGTCGATGGTCTCCACGATCGAGGTGACGGGAACGTCGACGACGCACATGTCGGCGACCGCGCCCGACTGGAGCTGACCGAGGCGGTCAGGGCCGGTCGCCAGGCCCATCGCGGTGGCCCCGCCCAGGGTCGCGGCCTGCAGGAGGCGGCGAGCCAGGTCCTGGTCCGCATACCCCTGAGCTCGCGCCAGATCGAAGAGGAGGGCGACGTCCTCGAGCAGGTCGAGGGAGGGGGAGGAGGACAGGGAGTCCGTGCCGACCGCGATCATGTTGCCCTCGGTGAGGTAGGCGGCCACGGGCGGGGCGTCCAGGCCGATCACGCGGTTCGAGCGCGGGCACAGCGCCACGGCCGTCTGGCGGGCGCGCAGTCGCCGGCGGTCGTCGGCGCGCATGTACACGCCGTGCGCGACGTGGCAGTCGGGGCCCAGCACACCCAGCTGGTCGACGAACTGCGTCGAGGAGAAGCCGCCGCCGCGCGAGCGCATCGCCGTGAACGACGAGGAGTGCTCGCTCTTCCACAGGTCGGCCAGGGCGGTCGTGCGCGTCTCGGACCATTCGGCCTCGGAGTGGGACTCGCCCAGGTGGATGTGGATGCGCATGCCGCGGCGCCTGGCCATGTCCGGCAGGTCCAGTAGAGGCTCGGCATCGAGGGAGTAGGGGGCGTGCGGGGAGATGCCCACGGCTGGAGGGGTCGGCATGGCGTCCAGGGACGCGGAGACCTCGCGTTCGCCTCGGGCACGCCACTCCTCGTTCGACCAGCTCATGACCTCCCAGTAGGCGACGCCGTGCAGGCCCGTGTCGTGCAGGGCCGAGGCCGCGGCTGCGTCCGTCACCACGTCGGCGGCGGCGGTCGTGCCGCTGGCCAGGAGCAGGCGCGCGCCCGCGGCCGCGTCCCCTGCCCAGTCCAGGCCGCCCGCGTCGTAGACCTCGTCGAAGGCGCGCGCCCAGTCGTCGAAACCCCGATACTGACCTGCGCCCACGGACGCCATGCCCGTGTACTGCAGGTGCGTGTGCGCATTGACGAGGCCGGGGAGCAGCACGCCGTCAAAGTGGCGTTCCGTGAAGGAAAAGGCCGCGCTGCGTGAGCGTGTTGATGACCCAGTCGCGCGCGCCCACGTGCTCGATGCGCCCGTCGCGCACGGCGACAGCGCCGTCGAGGATCGAGGGGGCGGTGATCGGAATGACCATGCCGGCGGACCAGACGACCACGTCGCTCATGGGGGACCTTTCAGTGGGGAACGCTGACTATCAGTGTAGAAGCGGGGCGGGGGCGACCGCCCGCGGGTGGGCGTGAGCTGCGACTACGACAGGGACAGGGCGGCCAGCGCTGCTGCGGCCACCGCGTCGTCGGCCTCGCGCGGCAGGTCGTGCAGGCCGGGGGCGAGCTCGCCTTCGTGGGTGAGGAGCTCGCGCAGGGATGCCAGCTGCACGCCGAAGCTCATGTCCATGATCTCGATGGGGTTTCCCTCGCCCGCCGTGTAGTTGATGCCCTCCCCTCGCTCGAGGACGCGCAGCGTCTTGCCGGAGGGGCTGGTCAGGGTCTGCACGTGGGGATCGCCCGACTCGACCATGACCCAGGAGGCGGCCACGGCCTCGTCAATGGACACCTCCCCGTCGACGCCGCCGGCGACCGTGATGATCGCGCCGCCCGGTGCCGCTTCCAGCGCGCTCAGCGGGATCGTCGAGCGCTCGCCCGTCGCGGAGATCAGCATGCCGGCGCTCGCAGCTGCCTCCTGAAGCGAGGCCACGGCGAACCCGTCCATCGACGCCTGGAGGGCGCGCACGGGGTCCAGCTCCACGACGGTGACACGGGCGCCGAGCGCCGCGCCGAAGCGCGCGCAGCCGCGACCCACGTCGCCGTAGCCGATGACGACGACGCTCATCCCCGCCACGGGCGCGCCGACGCCGCGCGGGTCGATGAGGTCCAGGATTGTCGTCCAGCACGACTGACCCGTCCCGTAGGCGTTGTCGAACAGGGTCTTCGAACGCGCATCGTTCGAGGCCATAACCGGAATGCGCAGATCGAAAGAACGCAGGGGGCGCAGCCCCGAGGTGGTCTCCTCCGCCGCGCCGACCAGCGCGTCCAGGACGCCCGGGCAGTCTTCCGTGTCGTGCGCCAGGCGGATCAGGTGGGAGCCGTCGTCCAGAAGGAATTCGCTGCGCTGGGCCAAAAACTCGCGCGCGAGCTCCCACTCGCGCTCGCGGGAGGCTGCCGAGTCCGCGAACACGGGGATGCCGGCGTCGCGCAGGCGGGCCGCGACGTCCTCGCGGGTCTCGGACGCCCAGCCGAAGACGCTGACGCGCGCCCCGGCCTCGGCGAGCATGAGGGCCAGGGAGGCTGTTTTCGGTTCCAGGACGAGGGAGAGCCCCACGCTTCGGCCCGCCACCAGGGGAGCCAGGGCGCGCGCCGCCGCCTCGGTGACGGGCATGTGGGCGCGCGCCCACTCGATGCGCTCCTCGTCGCCCGGGCCCGTGATGGTGCGCCCATCGGGGGCGACGACCGCGCGGAACACGCCTCCAGGTGCCAGGACCGTGATCGCCCCGGGCCTCGGGGCCGCATCCTCCTCGAGCGCGAAGACGACCGGGGACGAGGCCGGGGTGGCCTCGGCGCCCGACAGCGGGCGTACGTGGGCGCCGAAGGCGCGCAGCAGGGCGGCGAGCGTCGGGTCGTCCGTTGTGAAGGAACGCCCCGCGATGAGCATGTTCGTGGCCCGCGCGTAGGCGCGTAGCAGCAGCTGGGCGGCGAGTGGATCCAGGGCGCGGTTCATGCGTCAAACGTAGCAACTGCGGCGTCAATGTCGGGGATGAGCCAGGGGGCGACCAGGGCGGTCCCTCATAGAAATGCGTGGGGCTGCGGGCCTATCGTTCAACACATGACACACGACACGGCGGGTCTGGTGACCCGAGCACTGACGAAGACATACATGCGCGGGAATACTCCCGTCCACGCCCTGGCAGGCGTCGACCTGACCCTCCCGCAGGGCACGCAGGTGGCGATCATGGGTCCCTCGGGCTCCGGTAAGACCACGCTCCTGCACTGCCTGGCGGGCGTGCTGCGCCCCAGCTCAGGGTCCATCACCCTGGACGGTGAAGAGATGACGACCATGTCGGAGCGGGTGCTCTCCAACCTGCGCCTGCGCCGCTTCGGCTTCGTGTTCCAGGACGGCCAGCTCTGCCCGAGCTCCCCACGCAGGAGAACATCGCGATGCCCCTCATGCTCGCGGGAACGCCGAAATCACAGGCGATCGCTCGCGCACGCGAGATCCTGACGAACCTCGGCCTCGACGGCGCCGGCCCCTACCGGCCAGGCCAGCTCTCGGGCGGCCAGGCCCAGCGCGTCGCGATCGGGCGCGCGCTCGCCACCAATCCCTCGGTGATTTTCGCGGATGAGCCCACGGGCGCCCTCGATCAGGCAACCGGCGGCGAGGTCATGTCCCTCCTGACGAGCGCCTGCGCCTCCACCGGCGCATCCCTCGTCCTCGTCACCCACGACCCCGCCGTCGCCGCGCGCCTGCCGCACACGATCCACGTGCGCGACGGTCGAATCTCCCTCGAGGGACGAGGCAGTGGCGCGCCCAGCCCGGCCCCGGCCTCGTCGGGAACGACCCTGAGCACCCCCACGGTGGCCGGCGCGGCGGGCCAGGGGGTGGCCCGATGAGCGCCGTGCGCACAGCCGCCGGGGCGCTCCTGCGGTCGCGCGACCGGGCGACGAGTGTCCTCACGGTCGCGGCCTTCGCCCTGCCGCACGCGTTCCTGCTCGCGGTCACCGGCGGCGTCATGGCCTTTGGGGCGAGAGCCGCCGTGGCTGCCACGTCCGCCACGGGCGATGACCCGTCGACCCTCGACGGGATGGCGCCCTTCTACGTGATGCTTGCGTACTTCGCGGCCACCCTGCTGATCGTCCCCATCATCTCGATGGGGGCAGCGGCTGCGCGCCTGGGCATGAGCAGGCGTGAGCGCGACCTCGCGGTCCTGCGCCTCGTCGGCCTCGCGCCGGGCAAGACGAAGCTTGCCTGCATCCTCGAAACCTGCGTGTTCGCGATTGTCGGCGTCGTCGTCGGATCGATCCTGTACGCCGTGACACTGCCCGCGTGGGGTGCCCTGTCCTTCCAGGGCCGCCCGATGGGGGTCGGCGAGATGTGGGTGGGGGTCGTGGCCCTCCTCGTCGAGGGGCTCGCCATGATCCTCTTGGCCGCCCTGTCCTCGTGGCTGGCCATGCGCAAGGTCGCGATCACGCCCCTGGGCGTCGCTCGCCGCAGCCAGGCGGGCCGTGTGAGCGCGGTCGGCCCCGTCCTCGGCCTGGTCCTCCTCGTGGTGTGGCTGAGCGTCGGCACGCTTGCGATGAACCTGGGAACAGCGATCGGCATGGCCGTGTTCATGGGCTTCATGGGTGCGATCTTCCTGATCGTCAACCTGGTGGGCGTCTGGTCGATCAGCCTCATGGGGCGCTTGATGGCTTGGGCCTCGCGCACCCCTCAGATGATGGTGGCTGGGCGCCGCATGGCCGACGACCCGCGCGCCGTGTGGCGCTCCTTCGGGGCGGTTGCCCTCGTCGGGTTCCTCGTGGGCATCATGTATCCGGCCTCCTCCGCGATCTCGATGAGCGGGGATGGCGCGGACGAGGTCGCCCGCATCGTCATCGGCGACATCAACCGGGGCATGCTGCTGACCTTCGCGATCACCCTCGCCCTGGGCGCCGTGTCGACGGCGGTCAACCAGTCGATCCGCGTCCTCGACTCCGCCGACCAGGTACGCGCCCTGTCCTACATGGGTTCGCCGAGGGGATTCATGGACCGTAGTCGCCGACTTGAGGTCGCGATTCCCGCGTTCGTCATGATCGTCGGCTCGATGCTGCTCGGCATGGTGTTCCTGTCGCCGATGCTTGCGGCGGGTGCGGGAAAGGGCTTCCTCATTGCGCTCGCCTCCGCGCTCGCGGGTGTTGTCCTCATCGTCGCCGCCTCCGAGGCGACCGTCCCGCTGCGTCGCCGCATCCTGGCGGGCGTGCGCGAGGGACGGGAGTAGAGCGCTCGTCGTCAGTCGCGCGGGTCCGAGCTGCGGGGGAATGTAAAACCGTCGGGGGCGCGAGTGCATGGAGAAGGGGGGCGAACCTCTTGGTTCGCCCCCCCTTCTGGTGGCTCACTTCTTGAGCTCGTCCTTGGCGTCCTCGGCCTTGTCCTTGGCGTCCTCGGCGGCCTCCTCGACCTTGTCCTTGGCGTCCTCGGCGATGTCTTCGGCCTTGTCCTTGGCGTCCTCTGCCTTGTCCTTGGCGTCGCCAGCGAGCTCAGCAAGCTTGTCCTTGGCTTCTTCAGCCTTCTCCTTGGCCGCGTCAACGACCCTCTCGAAGCCTTCTTCGGCCTGCTTCTTCAGATCTTCCAGTCCCATGCTTCTCTCCTTGAAATGCGATTGTCGATCAATTTAGGGTGTGACTACACTAACACACTGTTTGTGATGTGGCGCATTAAAATGTTGGCCTTCGCTTGGGTCTCCGATGTTAGCTGAGAGCCGTGCTCGGGGAGTGGGCCGCGGTCGCCCGAGCGACGATCCGCACAATTGCAGTGTCAAACCCCGGCGGCATGCGTCTGGGCTGGCGTAGCATCGAGTTGTATCGGAACGCGCGACCTCCACGCAGGGTGTTGGCTTGATCTTGTGTCCCTCTCCTTCGTCGTTGAAGGGCGGGGACGTGAGCATGGATTGTGAGGGACCTGCGTTCCGGTTTTTGTAGGAATCAATCCATTGCGAACGAGGAGGTTCGACGATGAACGATGTCACGATGAGGACGCCCCGCCCAATACCCGCGCAGATGCCGCCGATGGGATTGATTCAGCCCCCCTCCCGGCCCCGGTAGGCCCGTCTCGGACATGGCGTGGCAGCCGGGTTATGTTCCTCCGACTCTGCCAGCTCGCCGTGTTCGAACAAAGCCGCGGGTGCCCAAGATCTGGCTCATCTTTGCCCTCTTGACAATCCTGCTCCTCGTGAGCCCGGCAATCGTGAAATTCGTGCTCGACTTGCAGCCGGGGGATCACACTGACAACGGTGACGGAACATACTGGCTATACGGGCTGCACTGGGTCTTCGTTATATTTACGGCTCCCCCGCTGGTGGCCCTGACGTTGTGTGTCGCGATCACTGAGGGCGTCATGTGGATGGTAGACGAATGGCGGATACACGGTATAACCGTCCGACTGTGGCTGCTGCCCCTCCTGGTCGTAGCCGCGCTGGTCGGCGGCGTCATGTACTTGTTGTATGGCTACGACCTCGTCCTTATTTGACGGCGATAGAACCGAGCACCGCGGGGGCGGCGTCGGCACTTCAACGGGGCGGTGCTACCCGTTCAGGCTCGTGACCAGGGCTTGCCTCGTCCCCGGGCGTGAGCACCCGTGCCCCCGGTCAGGCACAATGGACGCATGATGACCCCCACTGACCCCGCGCGTTACGCGGGCGCCGACCTGCGCCTGGCCGCTGTCGACATGGACGGCACCCTCCTGGACGATGACAAGAACTTCCCGCCCGGCATGGATGAGCTGCTCGACCAGATGGACGCGCGCGGCGTCACTTTCGCTCCCGCGTCGGGTCGCCAGGTGTGGACCCTCATCGACATGTTCCCCGGGCGCCCCGGTATGACGGTCATCGGCGAGAACGGCGGCATCGTTATGCGCGACGGCGTCGAGGTCTCCTCCCACCCGGTGGATACCCCCACGGTGCGCGAGGTCATCCGTCTCGTCCGCGAGGCAACCTCGGGTCCGGACGGGATCGACGGAGGCCTGGTCATGTGCGGCAAGCAATTTGCCTACGTCGAGCGCACCGACGACCGTTTCGTCGATGGCGTCATGCCCTACTATCACCGCACCAAGCGCGTGGATGACCAGGTCGCCATCATCGACGGGATCGAGGTCGGCGAGATCGACGATGCGATCGTCAAGCTAGCGGTCTTCGTCCTTGGGCCGGTCGAGGCGCTCGCGGAGGCCACCCTGGCCAACTTCGCCGACACGCATCAGTACGCTATTTCGGGCGCGAATTGGGCGGACCTGCAGATCCGCGGCGTCGACAAGGGCAGCGCCGTGCGCGACCTCCAGCGCTTCCTCGGCGTCGAGCGCTCCCAGACCGCCGTCTTCGGCGACGCCGGTAACGACCTGTCCATGATGAGCGAGGGGGACCTGTCCTTCGCGATGGCCAACGCCTCCCAGGATGTCATTGAGGCCTCGCGCTTCATCGCCCCCTCGAACAACGAGGCCGGGGTTGCCCAGGTGTTGCGCGCTCTCCTCGTGTGAGTGTCCGTTGCGCCGGTAGGAACTTACCGTTAATCTCAATTCTTGAAAGACTTTTCGGTACGGGGGATGTGTGGGTTCTTCACAGTCTCGTTGCCGCATGTCGGTGCAACAGAGGAGGAATCTGATGAGCACGCCTTATCCTCAGCAGCCTGCGGGGCAGCCCGCAGTTCCCGCGCAGCCTGTGCAGCTCGCGCCGCAAGGGTCGCCGCAGGTTGTGCCCCAGGCGGGCGTGCCATATTCGCTGGCGCCCCAGCGCCAGGTCCCGGAAAAGATCAGTAGGCTGTCCTTCATTTTTGCGATCATCGGACTGGGTGTCCTGGTTCTGTCACTCCTGTTCTGCGCCTATATCGTTTTCACTGCTGTGCACAGTGATCATCCCGAAGGCGGTGGCTTTGTATGGATCATTCCGTTCGTTGTATACATGTGCCTCCTGCCACCCATCAATCTTGCCGGTCTGATTGCTGGCTTCCTGAAGGTGGGGCCCTCGGTCTCTGGCCGACAGCGGATGTGGAGCCTGCTCGGTATCGGCCTGAATATTCTTCCCTGGGTGATCGCTGCAGCTCTTCTTGCCTGGATTCGCACGTCGAGCTTCCCCGGTGCTGCTGGTGCCGTGATGGCTCTCGGATGACTATTGTCTGCGAATAGCGCCCATTGAGTGGAGGAAGCAAATGAGTATGCCGTATCCACAGCAGCCTGCGGGGCAGCCCGCAGTTCCCGCGCAGCCTGTGCAGCTCGCGCCGCAAGGGTCGCCGCAGGTTGTGCCCCAGGCGGGAGTGCCATATTCGCTGGCGCCCCAGCGCCAGGTCCCGGAAAAGATCAGTAGGCTGTCCTTCATTTTTGCGATCATCGGTCTGGGTGTCCTGGCTCCGTCACTCCTGTACTGCGCCTATATCGTTGACAGTGCTGTGCACAGTGCCCATCCCGAAAACGGTGGCTATGTATGGATCATCCCGTTTGCTGTGTACATGGGCCTTCTTCTGCCCATCAATCTTATTGGTCTGATTACTGGCTCCCAGAAGGTGGGGCCCTCGGTATCCGGCCGACAGCGGATGTGGAGCTTGCTCGGTATCGGCCTGAATGTTCTTCCGTGGGTGATCGCTGTTGGTCTCCTTGTCTGGATTTGAATGCCTAGTTTTCCGGTACTGCTGGGGCCCTACTGACCCTCGGATGACTGTCGTATGCGAATAACGCTAATGAGATAGAGGAAGTAAATGAGTATGCCTTATCCTCAGCAGCCTGCGGGGTGGCCCGCAGCTCCCGCGCAGCCAGCGCAGGCGCCGCAGGGGGTTCCCCAGGCGGGAGTACCCGCGCAGCCAGCAGCTCCCGCGCAACCGGCGCCGCAGGGGTATTCGGCGGTGCCCCAGGGATTTGCGCCGGGCTATGCGCCCGTGCCCCAGGGGCCTGTGAAAGTGCGGGTTAACTACATCTCCCTCGTCTTTGGAATTGGTGTATGGGTGTTCATCGCGCTGTTAGTGCTGGACGCGTGGAGATTGATGCACTCACCAGACGTGTCCGCGAGCGGGGCGGCTATCGTCGGCTTCTATCCTCTTTTTGTGCTGGCCATCGGTGGTCCGTTCAACCTCATCGGTGTCATCGTGGGATCCTCAAGGGCGAAGGAGAAGCCGGCGAAATGGAAGCTCAACAGGCTGGGAATTATCCTCAATGCGAGCCCGTACGTCATCGGTTTGGGTTTTTTCTTTATCGCGTACATCGCCGGGGCTGTGGCGGAGTTTTTCTCGTAGGTCGTGAGCGTGCGCTTCTGGTGAAGCGCTCCGTTGCGCGGGTAGGACCTTACCGTTAATCTCAATTCTTGAAATACTTTTGGGGAGACGACGTCGGCTCCCCGCGATGATGAAGGGGAATCCGGCATGTCCAATGATCAGCGACCTGCTGCTCCGCAACAGGCTGCGGGTACGTACCCTCAGCCCGGCTATCCGCAGGTTTCCCGGTGCGTCCGCCCAATCCCTCGGCCTTCGCACGTAAGGCGCTCGCGTGCGGAATCGCCGCATGGGTCGTCTCGGTCCTCACCATCGTGGGCGCTGTTGCCCTCGTGCTCACCGCGCGCGCGATGCGTGATGCCAGTGGACTCGGGTGGATCGGCTTCGTCGCCCCAATGGTGATCCTCCCCGTTCTCATCGTCCTGACCGTCATGGGATTCAGCGCTGGGGCTCAGGGCATGGCCTACGCATCCACCCCGCGGGAATTCACAATGAGCAAGCTCGGTAAGCGTCTGAGTGTCACTCACTGGATACTGCTGGCGCTCGCCTTCGGGGCCGAGTGGATTCGGGAGATGGTCAACTACTACATGCGTCATCCCGGGTAGTGAATGTGTGAGGAGTAGACGATGACTGTGGTGGGTGACGTCTCACCGGCTCCTGCCGTCTCGACGCAGGTTGGTACTCCCGCTCCTCGGGGGTAGGGCTGGTGTTGTCGGTCGTTGTCTGTGTGGGGATCGAGTTCGTTCCCGGCGATCATGGGGACAGCGGAGATGGACTTGCCTGGCTCGGTGTCATGGTCCTCCTCGATGTGGTGCCTTTTGGGTTGGTGCTGGCACTCTGCGGCCTCATGTTGTTTGTTGCTGGACGACAGAAAACGCGGTGACCGACATACGTGGGGCAGCCGGGGTGCTGCGCGCTCTCCTCGGGTGAGTGTCCGTTGCGCGGGTAGGACCTTACCGTTAATCTCAATTCTTGAAATACCCGCTAGATGGAGGACCCTGTGAGCACGCCCGGATACACGCAATATGGAGACAGGCCGCCGCAGGCGGGCCCCGCACAGCCGTACGCAGCGCAGTATCCGGGGAATCCGACGGGAGGACCCGCCTACCCGGGTGGTATTCCACAGCTCTACGGCGGGGTGGGTACTGAGGCAAGCAAAAAGAAGATCCCGGCTGCCTTCTTCTTCGGGATCGCGACCTGGGTGGCGATCCTCCTGATCGTCGGCGTGACGGCCTTGATGATAGCGAATTCGACCGGCGAGAGTACCTCCGCGGGGGGTGTGATCGCTATTATCCCGATGGTTGGGACCCCGCTTGTCGTGCTGCCCCTCACCGTCTGCGGCGTGGCCACCGGCGCGTCAGCGAAGAAACGCCTGATGACGCGCAAGCAGCTGATCATGAACAGGATCGGTTTCTGGCTGAGCGTCGCACCGCTCGTCATCTTCCTCCTGCCCTCCGTCCTTGCCATGATCGACGCTATCGTCTCAGTGTTTTCACCGTCCTCATGATCTTCTGATGTTTGTCAAGTGGGTCACTGAGGCGTCGTAAGAATGTCGTCGAGGACGATGCGCTTTCGATCGTCCTCCTTGCGTGAGCGCCTCCTCTCCATTAGTCTCAAGTACTTAAAATACTTGTCGGAGTGAGGGGTGTTCATGGAAGCTTCCGACGGCAGCGGGTCTGTCGCCGCTCGGCGGGTGCGTACGCGCAGTACGTGGACCCTGTCCATGGCGTGCGGGGTCGGCGGCTGGCTTTGATCGCTGTTACGATCATCTTGGGTGTCGTCATCATCCTTATGGCCGCGAACAAAGACGGGGCAGTGCTTCAAGACTATCATTTCTTCTTTGCCGTTGTCCTCCTGGTTCTCGTGCCCCTCGTGCTCTTCGTCATCAACGTCATCGGTGCTCTCGTCGGTTTCGTCAACCTCCTTCGGTGTCGCACCCGCAGAGAGGTCATGCAGAGCTGCCTCGCGCTCTTTCTCAATGTGTTGCCGTGGATCATTGTCGGCACCTGGACGTGGATGGTGTAGTCGCGTGACGCGAGGAGGCCTCATGCCTCGTGGCGCCCTCCAATAACGAGGCCGGGGTTGCCCAGGTGTTGCGTGCTCTCCTCGGGTGAGTGTCCGTTGCGCCGGTAGGAACTTACCGTTAATCTCAATTCTTGAAAGACTTTCGGTACGGGGGATGTGTGGGATCTTCACAGTCTCGTTGCCGCATGTCGGTGCAACAGAGGAGGACTTGATGAGCACGCCTTATTGTCAGCAGCCTGCGGGGCAGCCCGCGCCGCAGGGAGCTCCCCAGATGGGAATGCCCGTACAGCCTGCGCTGCAGGGGGCGAACCCGTACCCGGGTGCGGCGCCCTATCAGGGGTATCCACAGGCCTATGCGGTCGGCCCCTATACGCAGTTGCCCCCGCGGGTCAACAAGCTGTCCGTTGGCCTGGGTATCGCCGGCTGGGTGATTATCGGCCTGACTGTGCTGCTCATGTGGTTGTCGATACTCGCAACCGAATCCGACCCGGATCCCTCGGGCAAGGAAGTTATCGGATTTTACCCGCTCTTTGCCTCGATTTTCTTGATACCCGTGAACCTGGTCGGCGGGATCACCGGGCTGGTGCGCGCGGGGGGACAAGATGACGAAGTGGAAGCTGAACTGGCTCGGAATCATCCTGAACGCGAGCCCGCATGTCATCTTCTTCGTCGCCATGCTCGTGTTGCCGTTGATTCCGTCGTAGCCTTTGAGGAGAACGTCGAAGCTCCTCCTCATGAGGCGATCATCACCGCCGCGTGAAGCGTCGTGCTAGGTGCAAGGGAAAAGAACATGAGTCAATGGCATACCAATGGGGTGGATCCACGCAATTATGGGGGTATGCCCTACCAGCCCGGCATGCCCCACCCGGGTGTCTACCAGAGGCAGGGGTTTGACCCTCGGCTGGTGAAACTACGTGCAAACGACAAGATTGGCGTCTGGTGTGGCATCGCGGGATGGGTGCTGATCGCCCTGCTCATCTGTGTCGGATTCTTCCTCTATCTGGCGTCACTAGACGGGCCGAATTCCGAACTCGCGATTCTTGCTTTCTATGTCCCCTTCGTGTGGGGAGGGGGTTTACTCTTCCATCTCAATCTCGTGGGAGGACTGAGCGGGCTGGTCGGCTACGGGTCGAGCATCACGCAGCGTCAGAAGTCCTGGTGTCGGTGGGGAGTCATCCTGAACGCTGCGCCATGGGTGATCGCTGTCGTTGGTTATATGCTGCTCCAGGTATACACGGCTACGAGGATTGGGTGACGCCGCCCCGGCCCCGGCCCGCTAGGGGCAGATCCGTCGGCGTTCAGCGTTGCTGCGGGCGCGCAGCGCTGCCGCTAGCTGAATGAAAGGTGAATCATGAGTGCTCCGAATACGCCCGCGGGTCCACACCACCGGTATCACGCAGGTCGATTGGGGGCTGAAGCGAGCCAGCAGCCGCATCCTGGCGGCCACTCCCAGCCAGCCACGCAAGTCCCGGGAACCTGTCGGCGCCAGTCGCGGGCGGGCGTAGTCGACATGGTCTCGCCTGGGTGCGGCATAGCCGGATTAGTCATCGTCGTGGTACTGATCAGCATGCTGAGGACGCAGTTGTTCGGTGAGTTTTTCCTGCTCACCCTGACTCTCATTGCCCTGTCCGTCATCGGATTCCTCTGGGGGTGCATCCGTCTGTTCACGTCCACGACCCGTACGCAAAAAATGATGAGCCTGCAAGGAATAATCCTGAACGTGATGCTCTGGCTCATCATGGGCGGAGCCTACGGCATCGTCGTGTTTGGCAACTTGTGAATCACGGTGCGACGCAACGGGTGGGGGCCGCGACGCCATGCGTCGCGGCCCCCACACCAAGCAGCTAAAACCTCGAAGCGTCAGCCCTCGAAGGTAGCCTTCTCGGCGTCCGTCTCCGGCACGAAGGAATCCGTATCCAGATCGGCCCAGTACTCCTCGGCCCACGGATCCTCGATCGGCTGCGAACGCTTCCAGAGGATGTAGCCCGCACCGGCGGCGGCGCCGACCAGTGCGGTCAGGCCGAAGGCGCGCAGGAAGCGGCACTTGCGGCGCTTACGGGTCGGGGTCGTCAGAGCGACAGCCGACACCTCGGAGGCGCGGCGAGCGCGATCCGACAGCGAACCGCGAGCGGTCAGGGCGGCGCCCGCCTGGTTCACAGCGAGGGACGCGCGCGGCAGGTAGTCATCCACCAGGTGCTCGCGAGCGTTCTCAATCGCGGGGCCGGCGTGCGCGGCGGCGGCCTGCGCGCGAGCCGCGGCGTTCTCAATTGCGGGGGTCGCGTGCTCGATCGCGCTGGTCAGCGCAGCCTGAGCGCGCGGCGCTGCCCAATCAACGCCCTGATTCGCCAGATCGGCAGCCCGAACGGCAACCTTCCCGGCGTAAACGGCGGCGGCGTCGCGAAGCTGCTCAGAGGTAGCACGCAGCTTATCTGCATCGAAAGTCGGCGAGGTAGCCATGTTGTCTCCGATCCTGTCCACATTAACGGGGGCGCACATGCGCCACTCACGTCCTATTGTGCTACATCCGCCTGTGATGTGCAGCCCACTAGCGGGCGTGAGCTGAACGACGGTCAGGAAACCACCAGGAAAAGATGCGACCATTACAGTCATGAAAGCTATTCTTCACACCTCCGCCGGCGACATCACCGTCGAGCTGTTCCCGAACCACGCTCCCAACACCGTCAACAACTTCGTGACGCTGGCCAAGGGCGAGCGCGAATGGGTCGACCCCAAGACCGGTCAGAAGACGTCCCGTCCCCTCTACGACGGCACCATCTTCCACCGCGTGATCCCCGGCTTCATGATCCAGGGTGGCGACCCCCCTCGGCACCGGTACCGGCGGCCCCGGCTACCAGTTCAACGACGAGATCCACCCCGAGCTGAACTTCAACGAGCCCTACCTGCTCGCCATGGCCAACGCCGGCAAGCGCATGGGCCGCGGCACCAACGGCTCCCAGTTCTTCATCACCGTTGCCCCCACCCCGTGGCTGCTCGGCAACCACACCATCTTCGGTAAGGTCACCGACGAGGAGTCCAAGCGCGTCGTCGACGCCATCGCCACGACCCCCACGGGCCTCCAGGACCGCCCCGTGACGGAGCAGGTCATCAACTCGATCGAGATCGTCGACTGACCCTCTCCCCTCATCATCGACGAGGCCGGGGCCGCCCCCGCTGCTCACTGCAGTGACCGGGATGGTACGCCCCGGCCTCGTCCCTTATCTCCCCGTCGAAAGGGAAGCTATGAGCATGCCGAGCTACGGCCAGCGCTCTGACCCGCGCGCCGCCCCCGACTGCCCGCGCCACCCGGGCGTGCGCAGCGTCGACTACTGCAAGCGCTGCAACCGCCCCATGTGCGTGGACTGCGCGATCCCCACCGAGGTGCGCTCGATCTGCGTGGACTGCACGTCATCCAAGCGCGGCTGGGCGCGCCAGGCCTCGCGCGCGGCTGCGGCTGGGGCGCCGGTCGTCACCTACGCGATGATGGCGATCTGCGTCCTCGTGTACGCGCTGACCTTGCTGGCGCCAAGCGTCGGGGCGTCACTTGCACTCGTTCCCGCGCTCCTCGCGTCGCACCCGTGGATGATCCTGACTCAGGCGTTCGTTCATATCGGGTTCTTCCACATCGTGTTCAACATGCTCACCCTGTACGTGGTGGGTCGCTCGATTGAGCCTGTTCTCGGGTGGTGGCGCTACCTGATCGTGTATCTGGTGAGCGCGCTCGGCGGATCGGCGTTCATCCTCGCCTGGTGTTTGCTGCAGCCGCAGTACGCGTTCGCGTCGGCGGCGGGTGCGTCGGCGGGGGTGTTCGGCCTCTTCGGGGCGATTTTCGTCCTGCAACGCCTGGGTGGCGCTGACACCAGGCCGATCCTGGTGTTGCTCGGCATCAACCTGGTGTTCGGCTTTCTGGGCAGTGCAGTCGCGTGGCAGCTGCACCTCGGCGGGGCGATCGCCGGCGTGGCTGCCACGTGGGTGTTGGTGCGCATGGCCCGCCCGCGTCCGGGCGTCACGGAAGCCGCGCAGAATCGGCGTCAGGCGCTCGTAGCGCTCGGCATGATCGCGGGCATGATTGCGGTCAATGCGCTGGCGTTCCGCGTCCTGCTCGAGGTCCACGGCGCGTGACGGGTCAACAGTCGTCAGGCGCATGACATCTAAGGATGACCTAATATAGGAAGGGTCCGGCAAATAGTGCCGGACCCTTCCTCATGCGCCCCCACAGGAGACACCATGACCAGCCCCTGGGACCTGTACGACCAGCTCATCGACGAGATCCCCGCCGACATCACCGTCGCCCAGATCCACACCGACGGCAAGTGGCGCCGCGTTGCCACCAGCGACAACGGCGTTGGCATGGCCTTCGGGATGAACGTCCAATCCCGTCCCCGTTTCACTGACGATCCCTCCGACCTCGTCGGTCGCCCCCTGCGCGACGTTGCCGCCCTGGCCAAATCCTGGAACTTCGAAGACGCCGGCATCGGCATGGCAGCTGTCAACGCCTACCACTCCCACCCAGTACGCGCCCTCGCCCACGGATTCCGCCCCTGCGAAGAAAACAACTGGGCACGCACCTTCCACCCCTACGCGCCCCTCGTCGCCGGCAAACGAGTCGCCGTCATCGGCCACTTCCCCTTCGCGCCCGCTGCTATGCCCGACGCCGCCGAGCTCACCATCCTCGAACGCAACGTCTTCGACGGCGACTACCCCGACTCCGCCTGCGAATACCTACTCCCCGAGATGGACTACGTCTTCATTTCCGGATCCGCATTCGTCAACAAGACCATGCCGCGCCTCCTCGCGCTCGCGGCGAACGCCCACACCGTCGTCCTCGGCCCCTCCGCCCCGGCGTCGCCCGCGATCCTGCAAGCCGGTGCCACGACCGTCATGTCCTTCGCCAGCGCGCACCCCGCGCGCCTCGAAGACGGCCTCGCCGGGCGCACCCTCCAAGGCATGTACGACGTCGGCATGAGGGTCCAGCTCAGCAGGCCGTGACCCGAGAACGAGGCTGTGGCCCGCTCGCTCGGCTGAGATCCGATAGCCAGCCACGGCCTCGTGTCTTCGCGTGCGTCTCCGGCGCTCACACCGCGGTCCGGGGCCCCCGAACTCCGCGCGGTGACGGGACGCGGGCCATGCGTGGCTAGTCGGCCCCTTCCTCTGTCGCTCCTGTCAGGCTTGCGCGGGCATCCTTGAGGATGCGCGTGACCAGGGTGACTCCTTCGGGCGAGGATAGGAGGGGACGGTCCTCGGGATGCGCGCCGAAGTGACGCATGAGGGCATCAAGGCCCGTGTAGGGCAGCCCGAGATGGTGAGAGGAGATCGTCCAACGTCCCTGATGGGTGAGATCACCGGAAAACAGAATATTCACGTCGTCTACCGAGCCGATGGCGAGATGGTCCTTCCAGCGGACCCACACCTCCGTGTTTCGCTTGTGTTCCTCAGTCGACAGGAGGGGTGGATAGTGAAAGTGAATCCCCTCTTCAGTCAGAGTCGTCGTCTGCCGGTCACCGAAGGCTATCCGCAGATCCGCGAGCGGGCGACGCGAGCACAAGAAAAAGGCCAGTACTGCGGTTGCGGACGCAGTAAGGACAGCGAAGACCGGCTGATGCATCATCGTGGCCCAGACGAGCATGAAGGCGGCCGACAACCATGTCACACAGCTCGTGAGAACGAGCCCTATTTGCTCGTAGCTCCCAGGAATCACAATTGATGAATTCATGAATCGTGGGCGCGGCCTGAAGAGCGCGTGAAGGCTTCGCTCGACAATGTGCGGCAGTGTCGCTCCAAGGTTGAGTGACACCCACGCTAGTTCGAACTGCCAGATCGAATAACTAGGATTCTGAGCAGCCCACCGTGCGCCGAGTGCGGTGCCAATCACACACGCGACGAGTATCGCACAGGAGGGCAGTATTCGCCGCGCCCTCGCGTCCTGCGCGCGCGGCGTGGGAGGGGTCTTGTCATCAGGAAGACGAAACCTGGGAACGGTGAGCGGTATCACCAGTCAAACCCGATGTAGTACGGCAAATGCCACAAGGTATTATCTATGCGTTCGCGATACTCTAATGGAATCTGGTCATAGGTAACTTTAATGATTGATTTCGCAATATTTTCAGTTACAACGCTGGTAGCAGTTCCAGCAACAACACCAGCTTGAGGACGCTCAGAAGCGACCGTGACTAATCCGCCAACAAATGTTCCGGCTGCTGCTCCTAGATACATTGCGGCGCCGCCAGATACGGCCTCTTTCGTCGGTTCGTCTGATGTGGCGACATCGTAGGCGAGAACTGCAGTAGACAATCCCGTGGTAACCTTCGTTGCTATTGACGAGTGTGAAGCTGCTGAACGCGCAGCGGCACTACTCTCGAGGTACTGACTAAGTTTAGCGTCCATGTATGGACGCACTTGGTGGATGCCGGGTAGCTTCGTCAGTTGCGCTAAATCAGATGCGCTCTGCTCAAGTGCTTTCTGTCGAGAAGCTGCACGAAGGGCAAAAGCCTCCATCGCCTGCGATTACTAGTGTCTCGCCACGGGCGCTCGACGTAGGTGTGCGTGCTCTCGTCTAAGTAACTAAGAAAGCCTTTTGGAGGATTTGCTTGCAGATTGAGTAAATGTTTGCGAACCCAATCGTCTAGGTCGTCGCGGACTAGCTGCGTTTCGCGCGACAGGCCGTCGTAATCAATAGCCTTTTGGATCTGGAATTGGTGCTCTGCAAGCTCAACGCGATAGAGGTCCTGGTCGCGCATTGGGGCGGTCACTGGGGGAGCTGTCGGCGGCGTTCCGGCCGGTTCGGGAGCCAAAATGTCGTAATCATTGGCGATAGTGAGGCCGCAACGTAGGGCATTGGTGCGGATTGTCTCCATGTCGCGGTAGTGATAGTCGAGCTGTTGCGCATATGCTCGTAGGGCATTCCACACCTCATAGATGTAGTTAGCATTATCTCTTGTGCGCTTTTCGAAAGTGTTGATCGCCTCCCAGTATGCGTTTGCTGTCATGCCTGACCAGTAATACTCGGTATAATGAGCATGAGGCAGTGCCATGTCGTAGGACGCGTCGTGTAGAACGTCGTATAGCTCGTAGACTTTTGCTGCAGCATCGCGGATTTCTTCGGGATTTCCATAGATTCTCGTATCAATGGAACTGGTTGAAAACTCTGGACTGCTTCCGTTACCTGAAATTAAACTCATGACGACGATTCTTCCTTGAGTTGATCCTTTGCTTTAATGAAGTACTGGGTGGCAGTGTCGTCGCTTTCTTGGTGTTTTTTCAGTAGAATTTCTAGGTTTTCTGCAAATTCTTTGGATTTGTCAGCAAATCCTGATCCAGAACAGTCGAGCGTGCCCATGATGTCGGTGATGATATCAGTTGCGACTCCGGCATCGACCTTAATGGGGAGATCCTGCGCCTTTTGTGTCGCTCTCTCACTCCGGCCATTATGGGAATCCACTTGTGCCTGTATTACTTGTTCCATAATGCGTAATTCTGCGCTCATTGTGCCCTCGCTATGCGTGCTTCAGGATCTATGTAGCGATCGACTTCAAGCTTGTCGAAGCCAATCTCCTCTTTGAGTTCTGGGAGCCGATTCGTCTCGATGAGTGCCCAGCCTTGTGTCTTGCCCATTCCATCTAGCAGCCGATCAAGCGACGTGTAGACGAGCAGTACACGGGTCGTGTCAAACATGTGCGCCAGTGCAAACCTGATCTCGCCGTCCTCCCGCTGAGCGATCGGGGCGTAGAGGACGGGTGGCGCAATGTCCGGATGTGTGTTGCGTGACATAGTATCCATGTGACGACGCTACCAGACTTGTTGTCACGATGGCGCGTATGTCCGCATAGCCCGCCCCGGCCTCTTCCTGAACTCCGCGTGCGAATACCTGCTCCCCGAGATGGACTACGTCTTCATCTCCGGCTCCGCGTTCGTCAACAAGACCATGCCGCGCCTCCTTGCGCTTGCCTCCGAGGCCCACACCGTCGTCCTCGGGCCCTCGGCACCCGCGTCCCCCGCGATCCTGCAGGCCGGCGCCACGACCGTCATGTCCTTCGCGAGCGCGCATCCCGACCGCCTTGAAGACGGCCTCGCCGGGCTCACCCTCCACGGCATGTACGACGCTGGGATGCGAGTCCAGCTCAGCCGAGCGTGACCCTCAGGCGCGCATGAGGCAACCATGGCCTCGTGTCTTCGCGTGCGTCTCCGGCGCCCACACCGTGGTCCGTGGCCCTCGAGCCCCGCGCTGTGACGGGCCGCGGGCCATGCGTGGCTAGTCGGCCCCTTCCTCTGCGCCTCCTGCCAGGCTTGCGCGGGCATCCTTGAGGATGCGCGTGACCAGGGTGACTCCTTCGGGCGAGGATAGGAGGGGGACGGTCCTCGGGATGCGCGCCGAAGTGACGCATGAGGGCATCAAGGCCCGTGTAGGGCAGCCCGAGATGGTGAGAGGAGATCGTCCAACGTCCCTGATGGGTGAGATCACCGGAAAACAGAATATTCACGTCGTCTACCGAGCCGATGGCGAGATGGTCCTTCCAGCGGACCCACACCTCCGTGTTTCGCTTGTGTTCCTCAGTCGACAGGAGGGGTGGATAGTGAAAGTGAATCCCCCTCTTCAGTCAGAGTCGTCGTCTGCCGGTCACCGAAGGCTATCCGCAGATCCGCGAGCGGCGAGCTCGTACCGAACATATATGCAAAACACGCGGTCGCGCACGCCACGGCGATGGCGCTCAATGGTTGGCGCATCATCAAACCCAGCACGAGCGTGACGACGGTCGACAACCACAGCAAGCAGCCCGTCAGAACAAGCCCTATTTGCTCGTAGCTCCCGGGAATCACAATTGATGAATTCATGAATCGTGGGCGCGGTCTGGACATCGGATGAAGACTTCGCTCGGCTATATTCGGCAGAGTAGCGGCGGCATAGAGTGACAGACATGTGAGTGAGAACTGTGAGCCTTGAAGACGATGGTTCTGCACGGCCCACTGCGCAACGAGCGCGGCGCCAATCCCGATCGCAACGATTGCGACACCCACGGGCACCATGCGCCACTTCCGCCGATCCTGCGCGCGCGGCGTGGGAGGGGTCTTGTCATCAGGAAGACGAAACCTGGGAGCGGTGAGCGGTATCACCAGTCAAACCCGATGTAGTACGGCATATGCCATCCTCTTGACGAGTGGCGTGGGTGTAGAGGATCGGCAGCGCAACATCCATATGTGTTGCGTGACATAGTATCCATGTGACGACGCTACCAGACTTGTTGTCACGATGGCGCGTGCGTCCGCATAGCCCGCCCCGGCCTCGTCCATGAGAAGAAAGTGGGGCGCCCCGGCCGCAGCCGGAACGCCCCACTCACGTATCGAACGACGACGCGCGCTCAGCGCCAGCGCAACGTCATCAAGAAGCCCACCATCATCGTGCCCAGACCCACCGCGATATTCCACTGGCCAATCTTCGGAATCGGGTAAATGCCCTGGGAAATGTAGAACACGACAACCCACAGCAGACCCACAATCATGAGGGTCACAAACGTGGGCGCCCACCATGCGGGACTCAACGGAATACCATCCGTCCAGCTCTTGATCTCGGTATCGTCCTCGACCTCGTGCCCATTCTTCTTACGCTTCTTCGATTCGGCCACGTCGGGTCCTCTCTACTGGCCCGCGCGGGAAGAAAACCGCCCGGCGGTGATGAATTAGTCGATACTCTAGCGTAGTCTCGGACCTAGGAAGTGCCAAAACGCAGCGCCATGGAAGGGGAACAATGCCCTCACGCAAAGCCCGCCACGTGGCCGGAGTCCTCGCCGTCACCATCGCGTCCGGCCTGCTCTTCTCCGTCTCCTCCCTCAACGAACGCAAAAACCCAGCCGGGACCTCGGACCTCGCAACCCTCGTGCGTACGCGACAGGCCCAGGTCGCAGTCCTCGACAGCGAGGTCGCCGCCCTCGACGCCCAAGTTCAAGGCTTTTCCTCGACCTCCGCCTCCGCAGCGCCCCACGAGGACGCCTTCACCGCCTATCCACGAGGCCCGTGAGCGGCCCGGGCGTCCAAATCACCCTCTCCGACGCGCCCCCCGGACGCATCCCCGCCGGCGCAACACCCAACGACCTCGTCATCCACCAACAGGACATCGAGGACACCATGAACGCCCTGTGGGCCGGCGGCGCCGAAGCCATGACCGTCCAAGGCGTGCGCATCACCAACCGGACCGTCATCCGCTGCATCGGCAACGTCATCCTGGTCGACGGAACCAGCTTCTCCCCACCCTATGTGATCCAAGCAATCGGCGACCCCGACACCCTGCGCGCGACGGTTACCGCAAATCCACGTATGGTGAATTACCAGGCCTACGTGACAAAATATGGACTCGGGTGGGACATGCAGACAAAGGACTCTCTGAGCTTCGCGCCTGCCGCAACCTCGCTCACTGTCAACTACGCAACCGTGGAGGAAACGCATGGGTGAACACGTCGCACGAAACGCGCCCGCGAAGAAAAAAGGCTCCAGCATCTTCTGGAACATCGTCGGCGTCATCGGCGAACTGCTCATCACCTTCGCCGTCGTCATCGGGCTCTTCTCCGTCTGGCAGCTCTACTGGACGACCTACCAGGTCGCCGGACAGGTCGAACAAACCATCGCCTCGTACGAAGAAGAGCACCAGCCCGCCAAGCGCACCCTCGGTGAAGTCCGCACCGACGACCCGCCCGCCTTCGACCGCGAGGTTGGCGACGGCGAAGTCTACGGTCTCGTCCACGTGCCCACCTGGGACTGGATGAAGATCCCGCTGGCCGAAGGCACCACCTCCTACGTCCTCGACCAGGGATGGGCCGGCCACTACGACATGACCACCCAGCCCGGCGGCGTCGGCAACTTCTCCGTCGCCGGCCACCGCCGCACCTACGGCAACAACTTCCGCTGGATCGACCGCCTCACCCAGGGCGACAAGGTCGTCGTGGAAGTCGACGACCGCTACCTCGTCTACTCCATGGTCTCCTCCGAGATCATCGACGCCACCGACCCCACCCAGATGCGCGTCGTCGCCCCCGTCATCGACGACGTCTCCTGGTCCGAAACCCCCACCGAGCGCTGGATGACCATGACCACCTGCCACCCCGAATACGGCAACTGGCAGCGCTACATCGTCCACCTCAAGTTCGAATCCTGGACCCCCAAGGACACGGGCGTCCCCGCCGAACTCGTCGACGAACCCACGAACTGAAGGACCCCACATGTACGCATGGATCTTCCGCCACCTGCCCGGCCCCACCTGGTTCAAGGTCATTGAATCCCTCATCCTGATTGGCGCTGCGGTCGCCGCCCTGTTCACCTGGGTTTACCCCTGGGTCCAGTCCTACCTGGAGCTGGGGCAGTCCTCCGTCGGCGGCGCCTGAACCGCTCGCTTGTAGAAGGGACGAGGCCGGGGCCACCCCGGCCTCGTGCCGTATCCTCGGGCGTTGGGCGGGGTTGCGAACCGTGGATGTGGGAATTTCTGCTCGGCTGTCCCACGGGCGCGGGTCGGTCTCCCGTCTCTCATTCGTGAATGCGTCGCCGCTTTCTATGCCGCCGCTTTCCGCGCCGCACCGCCCGTTTGTCGGACAGCGGTCGCGCGCCCACTAGGGGAGCGCCCTACGATGGAGGCCGGAGAAGGGGCCACGGCCTCGTACATGAAAGGACCGACGATGGCACGAATCCTCTGCGTCGACAACTACGACTCGTTCGTCTTCACGATCGTGGGCTACCTGCGCCACCTGGGCGCCACCGTCGACGTCGTGCGCAACGACGTCGTGGATCCCGCATGGTTCGAGGCCGGCTACGACGGCGTCCTCATCTCCCCCGGACCCGGCGACCCCAAGAGCGCCGGCGCCTCCCTGCAGACCATCGCCGACTGCGCTGAGCGTGAGATCCCGATGCTGGGCGTGTGCCTGGGGCATCAGTCCCTCGGCGAGCTCTTCGGCGCAACCGTCGGGCACGCGCCCGAGCTCATGCACGGCAAGACCTCCGTCATCACGCACGACGGGCGCGGCGTCTTCGAGGGCGTGCCCTCGCCGCTGACCGTCACCCGCTACCACTCGCTCACGATCGACCCCGCGACCATGCCCGACGAACTCGAGGTCTCCGCTACCACCGAGTCCGGCATCATCATGGGCGTGCGCCACCGCTCCCTGCCCCTCGAAGGCGTCCAGTTCCACCCCGAGTCCGTCATGACCCAGTCCGGGCACCTCATGTTCGCCAACTGGCTGGCCGCCTGCGGCGACGTGTCCGCGCGCGAGCGGGCCGTGTCCCTCAAGCCCGTCGTTGCGGATCGGTTCACGCTGTAGGTTGCGTGGGGGCTTCTTCCGGTCCTGGCTGCGCTGATGCGCCGTTTGGTGCGGGTTCCGGCCCGCTGGCTCCGCAGCTGTCTCCCATCGGGCCCGCGGCCGCTATTTCGTTGATCTGAGGTTCATCAAGCTGAGGGCTGCTGGTCTAAGGGACGTCGAGCGCCGGATTCGTGGGCGCGCCGGTCGGCGCGTTGCGGCATTTAATCTCCGCCAGCGATCGCACTTGTGGGTGGTTGTATGCGGATAGGTAATCGGGCTCTTTGCATGTAAGGGTGTAGGAGGTGTCGGATTGGGCCGGAGTGGGCCGGAGTGTAGGTGGTGGCGTGGGCGGCGTGCCCATCCTGCCGCCAGTAGGGCCCAGCTGCGCATGGAGGGGTGCGGCGGTGAGTGGTTCGGTGTGCCAGTTCCGCGTTTGTTCTTGTTTGTTGGGGCACTGCACCCGATCCGTAGGCAATGCACCTCTTCTGTTCGGGTGCACCGCCACGTAACGGGTGCAGCGCCACGTAACGGGTGCAGCGCCCCCGTGCTTGTGGCGGTTGTCGGGGTTGTGGGGGTCTTCTGCTTGAGTTGTCTTCTGCTTGGGTCTTTGAGGCACCTCATGTTGTGGTTCCTCAGAAATGTCGCACGTAATTCCCCGGCACGTATTTCAAACATTGAAATCACATCGTTGGAATTCTGCGGTTTTCTCGATACCTATGAAAAGTTAGGGTACCCAAATTACGTGCGAGTTTTGGTTGATGAGGCGCCCCAGGCGAACTCCTGTGTTCGGTCGTCGTCCCACGACACTGCCCACGATCCCCGGGACGCTTCGAACACCACCTCCCACACCCCACAATGCGAAGAGCCGGTAATCGGCTCACGGATAGGTTTGAAGCATGTGGATAGGTTAATAACCTATCCGCGAACGCATAACCTATCCGCGTGCGTGCAACCTATCCGCGTGGGGCGTGCCTGGCACGGAATCGGAGTTGGCTTCGTGCCCGTTGGCGAGTTTCTGGCGTGGATCGTGGCACGCGGCCCGATGAATGGAGCGTGGGCCCCATGAGTGGAGCGTGGGCCCCATGAGTGGAGCGTGGGCAGCCCCGCCCACGCTCCACCAAACGGGTTAACGTGCGCATCAAGGGGCCCATGGTGCCACCTATCGGGCTAACGCTCCGGTCACACGTCCCGCACACCACAGCAGCTGAGCGCGTTCGCCACGAAGCCGGAACGCAACCCAGGCCTCGTGCTGAGTCAGCTGAGGAGACGACCGAGGGCGCCGCCACGAACCCGGAACGCAACCCAGGCCTCGTGCCTGAAACTGCGCGCTCATACATGCCCCCGCGCCACCCTGCACACAACACCCCGCCCCGCAGCACTCGCTCCACGCCCGCCATTCGGCGTGCGCATACGACGGGGCCCGCACCCCAGGAAGAATCCTGTCGGTGCGGGCCCTGATCGTTGGGTGAGCGGGGGCTCACTTCTTGGTGGAGGGCGACGGGCTGGGCGTCGGAGATGCGGAACCCTTGGAAACCTTGAGCTTCACGGTCGAGTTCTTGTCCACCTTGGAGCCTTCGCCCGGTTCGACGGCGGTGACCTGGCCGCTGGGCTGGCTGCCGCTGACTTCCTCGACGGTCACGGTCAGGCCCAGGGCCTTGAGCTGAGCCTCGGCGTCCTCGCGGCTGATGCCGACGACGGTGGGGATCTCAACCTGGGCGGCCTTTCCGGTCGAGATGGACACGGCGATCGTGGTGCCCTTCTTGACCTTGGAGCCGGTCTCGGGATCCTGGGAGACGATGCGGTCCTTATCCTTGTCGGAGTCGACGGTCGTGACGTTACCCAGTTCCAGGCCGACGGCCTTCAGGGCGCTGCGCGCCTGGTCCTGGCTCATGCCCACCAGGTCGGGGACCTCGACCTGGTCGGAGCCGGAGGACAGGTACGCGGTGATCGTCTGGCCGGCCTTGACCTTGGAGCCGGGCGAGGGGTTGGTCTGGGCGACCTTACCCTCGGCGACGGTGTCGGAGGCGACCTTGCTGGAGTTGACCTCCCACTTCAGGCCCAAGGCCTCGACAGCCTGACGGGCCTCGTCGGGGCTCATGCCGACCAGGTTGTCGGGCAGGGTGACCGAGTCGGGACCCGAGGAAATCGTGACGCGCACGGTCGAGCCCTTCTCAGCCTGGGCGCCGCCAGCGGGGTCGGTCGAGGCGACCGAGTCCTTCTCAACGGTGTCGGAGGCGACCTTCTCGGGGTTGAGTTCCCACTCGAGGCCGGCGGCCTCGATCTGGGACTTCGCATCCGCCTGGGACAGGCCGACGACGTTGGGTACGGAGACGGCCTCCGGCGTCGCGGCGCTGCGGCTCAGAGCCCACACGCTGCCGCCGATGAGGAGAAGTGCGATGACGACGAGCGTCATGATGATCGCGGTGCGGCGCTTGCGGGCCGCCGCTGCCTTGCTGGCGGCGTCCCCGTCGGAGCTGACCGCGGGCAGCGACGTCGAGGTCGAGGAGACCCCGGCTGCGGGCGCGCTCACCGTGGAGGTGGCCGCGGGCACCGCAGCGCGCGCACCGACGAGGCCGGCGGAGGGCAGACTTCGGTCGCCCACGAGTCGGCGGGCGGGGCGCCCACGTCCATGCCGCGTGCGACGCGCTGGAGGTCGGAGAGCATCTCGGCGGCGCTGCGGTAGCGGTCGTCGCGGTTCTTCGCCAGGGCCTTGAGCACAACGCGGTCCAGAGAATCCGGGATGTCGGAGAGGATCGACGAGGGCGTGGGCGGGATCTGCTCGACGTGCTGGTAGGCGACGGCCACCGCCGAGTCGCCCTTGAAGGGCGGGCGGCCCGTGAGCAGCTCGAAGAGGACGACGCCGGTCGAGTACAGGTCGGAGCGCTCGTCGACGGTCTCACCGCGGGCCTGCTCGGGGGAGAGGTACTGGGCGGTGCCGACGACGGCGTTCGTCTGCGTCATGGTGGCCTGCGAGTCGGTCAGGGCCCTCGCGATACCGAAGTCCATGACTTTGACCTTGCCCTCGGGGGTCAGCATGATGTTGCCCGGCTTGATATCGCGGTGCACCAGGTGGTTGGCGTGCGAGTACTGCAGGGCGGACAGGACGCCGGAGACGATCTCGATGGCCTCGTTGATCGGCACGGCCGTGCCGTCGGAGATGAGCTCCTTGACCGTGTGCCCCTCGACGTACTCCATGACGATGTACGGGATGGCAAGGGACCTGTTGGTCGCGTCCGACACGATCTCCTCGCCGGTGTCGTACACGGCGACGATGTTCGGGTGATTCAGCGACGCAGCGGACTGAGCTTCGCGGCGGAACCGTGCCTGGAAGATCGAGTCCAGCGCCAGGTCGCGTCGCAGCATCTTGATGGCGACGACGCGCGACAGGCGAGTGTCGAAGCCCAGGTGGACTTCGGCCATTCCGCCGCGCCCAATGAGCGAGCGGACCTCGTATCGGCCGGCTAGACGGTGGGCCATGGGCTGTGCCATGTCCTAACCTCCTCGGTAATGGTTGCCCCCGCGTTAGGTTGGATGAGGGAGCTCAGCATGGACTTGATCGTAAAGGCTGCGAGTAGGATCAGCGCACCCACGATGAGTGCGATGACCACTAGGCGAATAATTTTCTTAGACGCAGGCACTGCCGGGGCGACGACGCTGCGCGAGTACGCGGTCTTTGCTGCGGGTCGCTTGCGCTCGGCTGAGCGGGCGTCGAGCTCGTGCCACTGCGGGCCGCGCGAGGTCTTCTCGGGCCTCGGCTCGTAGACCGAGCGGCGCGGTCGTGTGGACGCCTTCTTATTGTTTTTCTTGCTCTTGCCGGGTTGCGGGACGGTCCCGTACACGCGTGGCGTGGAGCCGGTGTTCGTCGTTTTCTTCGACGAGGCCTTGGTGGCCTTGGGCCGATCCGAGCCTGCGTCGCTGGTGGGCTGGGGCACGCTCGTTGCGCTGGCGCGGGCCGACTTGCGCTGGGCCTGTTCGGCCTCGCGTCGCTGGCGGGCCTCACGGCGCTGGCGCGCTTCGCGTGCCTCGCGCAGTTCTCGTTGGCGGTCTTCCTCCTCGCGCGCGATCTGGGCGCGGCGCTGCTCTTCGGCGGCGTCCTCGGCCTGGCGGTGCTGTGCGCGCTGACGCAGGCGCTCGTTGAGGGCCGCGCGGCGTTCGGCGGTCTGGTCGACCGGTGCCGACGAGGCCGTGGCGGGCTTAGCAGCCGCAGGCTGAGCGGGAGCGGGTTTGGGTGCGGCCGGCTTTGTGGACGCCGACTTGGCCGCGGCGGGCTTGGTGGCCGTGGGCGCCGAGCCGGTGCGCGCCCTATCGGAGGACGCAGAGCTCGCCTGGTCCGGCGCCGATACGGGCTTGCCGTTCCTGCCGCGCTTCACAGGCTTGGTGGGCGCTGCTTCTTGCCGCGGGTCGATGGGGGTGACCGTTGAGGGTTCCTTGGCCTTCGGGGCGGAGGACTTGATGGGCCGGGGCACGGGCGGCTCGGGCATGGCGGGGCTTGGGGCAGCCGCGGGGGGCTTGGAGACCACGCGCGTGGGGATGGACGCCGAGATTGGACCCTGGGGAGCCGGGGGAACGGCCGCGTGGCGGCCCGTCGACGTCAGGGAGGGCTTCGAACCTGAGACCTGGGGCTGCTCGCCGGTGGTATCGGGGATGATGCGGCGCACCCGCGTGGGCGGGGAGAGCGGGTTGGGCGACGGCGGCGGCGCGGGCTCGTCGATGATGCGCGGGAGCACAGGGTGGCGCCCGGTGATCGGAATCATCGTGGAGGACGGGGCGATCGTGGTCGCCTCGTCAATGATGCGCGGGACGACCGCGTGGCGGCCCGTGACGGAGCGGACGCGGGGAACGAGGCCTGACGGGGGTTGGAGCATCTCGTCGGGCAGCGTGCGGCGGGTCAGGTGACGCACGGGGGCGAGGATCGGCACGGAGGGCTGGACGGGGGTGCGTGTCTCGGTGGCTTGCTGCGCGGCCTTGGGCAGCGGCAGTGGGCGAGGCGTCACGGAGATACCCATGGCCTTGGCGGCGCCGGCGATTTCGCGCACGGCGGCGGAGCCGGATTCGGGGCGCTTGGCCGGATCTTTCTCCAGCAGGTGCAAGATGACGTCGGCCAGCGGTTCCGGGACGAAGTCGGGGAGGGGCGGCACGGGGTCGTTGACGTGCGCGAACGCGATGTCGACCTGAGTTTCGCCCGTGAAGGGGCGCCGACCGGCGGCGGCCTCGTAGGCGATGACACCCAGCGCGTACAGGTCGCCGATCGGCGTGGCCAGCTCGCCCATGGCCTGCTCGGGAGGCAGGTACTGGGCGGTACCCATGACCATGCCCGCGGCGGTTAGGTTCACCTGGTCCCTGGCGCGTGAGATGCCGAAGTCCGTCAGCTTCACCATGCCGTCAGGGCGAACAATAATGTTCGCGGGCTTGATGTCGCGGTGCACGACGCCCGCGCGCGCGCGGCGGCACCCAGTGCCATCGCGACCTGCACGAGGATCGGCATGAGGTACTCGGGCTCGATGCGGGAACCGCCGCGCAGGTAGTCCGTCAGCGGGTAGCCGTCGACGAGCTCCATGATGATCCAGCCGATGCCGTCTTCCTCGCCCGAGTCCTGCGTGTTCGCGATATTCGGGTGGGAAATCGACATTGAGTTGCGCGCTTCGAGGCGCAGGCGCGACAGGGACAGCTCCTCGCCCGCCAGCTCGGGACGCAGGACCTTGGCGGCCACGATGTGGCCGCTGACGCGGTCACGGGCCTTCCAGACCTCACCCATGCCGCCCTGAGCGATCGGGGTGAGCAGGGTGTAGCGTCCACCGAGCACGCGCCCGGCGCCTGATGTCATCCGTGGAACACTCACTGGAGCCCCGCTTCCAGGACGGCCTTGGCGACCGGTCCGGCAACGTCACCGCCGTGCGGCGTGGGGTTCGTCTCATCGCCTTCGACGATGACGGCGAACGCGATCTGGGGGTTGTCCGCGGGCGCGAAGCCGATGGCCCACGCGTTGGCGCGGTCGCCGTCGCCGGTTTCGGCGGTGCCGGTCTTGGCAGCGACCGAGACGTTGGGCAGGGCCATCGGTGTTCCAGAGCCGTACGGCTGGGAGACGACCGCCTGCATCATGCCGGTGACCTTCGAGGCCGTGTCGGCGGAGATCGGTCGGCCGGCTTCCGTCGCCTTGGTCTTGCGGATGGTCTGGTTATCGGCGTCCACGATCTGCTTGATCAGGTAGGGACTCATCATCTGGCCGCCGTTGGCGATCGTCTGCGCGACCTGCGCCATCTGCATGGGCGTCGCCTGGACCGTGTACTGGCCGATGGAGCTCATGGCGAGCTGCGCGCTGTCCGCGTCCGAGGGGAACACGGAGGGGATGACCGTCAGCGGGATTTCCTGCTCGTCGCCAAAGCCGAAGCGCTTCGTCACGTCTGTGAGCTGCTGGGTGGTGAGCTTTTCGGAGGCAAGCACAAAGGTCGTGTTGCACGAGCGTGCAAAGGCCTCGGTGAGCGTCGGTTTGCCGTCGCCGCAGGTCGAGGATTCGATGTTGGAGACCTCGGTGTTCGTGCCCGGCAGGGTCGTCGACACGGGCGAGTCCATGCGGGTATCGGGATTGGCAATGCCGTTCTCGATGAGTGCGATCGCGGTGAGGACCTTGAATGTCGAGCCGGGCGCGTAGCGTTCCGAGATCGTGCGGTTGAGCATCGGGTTCTTCGGGTCGGCGTCCAGCGTCGCGTACGCGTCTTGCACCTCGCCGGCGTCACGGGAGGCCAGTGCGTTCGGATCGAAGGACGGCGACGAGTACAGGGCCAGGATTGCGCCGGTCTTGGCGTCCAGGGCCACAACGGCACCCTTGCGGTCGCCGAGCGCGGCGGCAGCTGCCTCCTGCATGGAGGCGCGCAGCGTCAGCTCGACGCCCCCGCCCTGGCGCTTTTCGCCCGTCAGGAGGTTGCGCAGGCGCTGTCCGAGCAGGGTCTGCGACTGGCCGTCCAGGACGTTCTCTTGGGCAGCTTCGATGCCGGTCGACCCGTAACCGACCGACGAGAAGTAGCCGGTGGCCGACACGTAGAGGGAGCCCTGGTCGTAGACGCGCGTGTAGTGGTTGTCGTCGTCGAGCTCAGACGAGGCGATGGCTGTCTTCTCCACGATGATGGGTCCGCGGTCGATCTCGGCCGCGTGCAGGTTGGTGCGCACGTTACGCGGGTCCGCGTTCAGAGAGGGCGCGGAAATGAACTGCGTGTTCGTCACCGCCAGGCCCAGCATGGCGAACATGATGAGGACGACGACGAAAATCTTGCGAATCTGTGCGTTCATGCCTACTCACTCACCCCCAGCGCCGCCTGGATTCCAGAGGTCCAGGGAGACTGGGTGGACGCCGGGCGGCGGGCAGCGTCGGACACGCGAATCAGCAGGGCGACGGTGATCCACGAGGACACCATCGAGGAGCCGCCGGCCGCGAGGAAGGGGGCGGTCAGGCCCGTCAGCGGGATGAGTCGCGTGAGGCCGCCGAGAACCACGAACAGCTGGATGGCCAGCGAGAAGCTCAAGCCGGTGGCCAGAAGCTTGCCGAAGCCGTCGCGCACCGTCAGGGCCGCGCGCAGGCCGCGCTGGACGAGAATCAGGTACAGGACCAGGATCGCGGCCATGCCGACCAGGCCCAGCTCCTCGGCCAGCGAGGACAGGATGAAGTCGGAGTTCGCCAGCGGAACCTGATGCGGGTAGCCGCGGCCCCACCCGGTTCCCATGAGGCCGCCCGACGCCTGGCCGAAGATGCCCTGGACGAGCTGGTAGAGGTGCCGTGGTAGTACTCGGGGTCGAGGGCGTACAGCCAGCCGTTGAAGCGCGTCTGCACGTGGGTGAAGAACTTGACGGCGAATGCGACGGCGGGCACGAACAGCATGAAGCCGATGAAGAGCCAGGACACGCGGTTGGTGGCCACGTACAGCATGGCGACGAACATGCCGAAGAAGAGCAGCGAGGTGCCCAGGTCGCGCTGCAGGACCAGGATGGCGATGCCGATCAGCCACACGACCAGGATGGGGCCGAGGTCACGGGCGCGCGGCAGGCGCATGCCCAGGAACTTGCGGCCACCGATCGCCAGGTTGTCGCGGTTGGTGACCAGGTACCCGGCGAAGAAGATCGCCAGCGTGATTTTGACGAGCTCGCCGGGCTGAATCGAGATGGGGCCCAGGCGAATCCACACGCGCGCGCCGAAGGTTTCCTGGCCCAGGCCCGGGACCATCGGGAGGAGCAGCAGGAACAGCGAGAGAATGCCGAACGTGTAGGTGTAGCGGCGCAGCATACGGTGGTCGCGCAGCGAGATCAAGATAATGGCGGCAATGACGATCGCGACGCCCACGAAGAGCGCCTGGCGGAAGCCGACCACGTCCCCGACAGCGCCAGCCTCATACGCCAGGTCGAGGCGGTAGATCATCGCCAGGCCCAGGCCCGTGAGGGCCACCGCGATCGGGAGAATCACGGGATCCGCGTAGGGGGCCAGGAAGTGGATGCCGATTTCCCCGATGATGGCGAGCGCGACGAGCACGCCGATCTGCGGGAGCAGGTTCGCGGGGATCGTATCCGTGACGTTGAGCGAGGTCAGGACGTAGCCGGAAATGCCGACGGTAAGGGCCAGGGCCATGAGGCCCAGCTCAAGAAACGGCGCGGCTTAGCCGGTGCGATCGAGACTGTTGCCATTAGGAGTCCTCTCCGCTTTGGACCCCGGATTGGCTCTGGCCGGATTGGAGGCCCGGCTGGTTGGTCTCGTGAGAGGGCGTGACGGAGGAACGCTTGAGGCCCTCGATGTATTCGTCGATCTCCTGGCGCGTGGAGCGTAGCACCGGCGTGTCGAGGCGCTGGCGGTCCACGGGGGACAGGTCGGACAGCGCGACGTCGGAGACCTCGATCGCGTGGGAGAGGCGCCAGGGGCCGATCGCCTGGGGGATGCCCTGGTAGATGACGACGTAGCCGTCCTGGCCCACCGCGTAGTACTGGGTCTGCGTCCACTTCCAGGACAGCCAGGAGGCGGCGACCACGAGCACGGTCACGAGGGACACGAAGATGGGTGTCCACCAGGAAGTGCGGGGCTTGAGTTCGACGGGCGCGTCATCGTCGTCGGTGCCGTGGCCCGAGGCCTTGGCTCCCAGGGCGGCAGCGCGCGCCGCCGCTCCTACGCCGCCGCGCGATTTGGCGTTGCGGTCGATGGCCGCGGCGCCGACGATCTGTGGGGGCGCGGGCGGGTAGGTGCCGGCGGGGACGATGTCCGCGATGACGCACGTGATATTGTCGGGTCCGCCGCCCAGGAGGGCCAGGCGGATGAGCTCTTCGGCGCACTCGCCCGGGTCCTTTGAAGTCGGCCATGACCTGGCCGATGGTCTCGGGGGAGACGAGGCCGGACAGGCCGTCGGAGCACAGCATCCAGCGGTCGCCGACGACGGCCGTGCGGATGGTCTCGTCGGGGGCGACGTCGGCCTGGGCGTCGCCGAGGATCTTCAGGACGACGTTGCGGTTGGGGTGGTGCTCGGCCTCTTCGGGCGTGATCTGGCCGGTGTCGACCAGGTACTGGACGAAGGAGTGGTCCGTCGTGACCTGCGTGAGCGTGTCGCCGCGCAGGACGTAGGCGCGCGAGTCGCCGATGTGGACCATGGCCAGGCGGTTGCCGCTGCGCATGAGGGCGATGCAGGTGGTGCCGAGGCCTTCGAGGTCGCGGTCGCGGCTCGAGCGGTCGGTGAGTTCCTCGTGCGCGTCGAGGAGGGCCTCGCGCAGGAGGGGCAGCATCGAGTCAGCCGGGTGCGAGTCCGTATCGAGGGGCACGAGGTGGGCCAGGGCCACCGAGGAAGCGATGTCGCCGCCGGCAGGGCCACCCATGCCGTCGGCGAGGACCAGCAGGTTTGCGCCCGCGTAGCCGGAGTCCTGGTTGTTGGAGCGAACGAGGCCCACGTCGGAGCGGGCAGCGTAGTGGAATTGAACGGCTTTCCTGGCATATCAACCCACCAATTCGAGAGTCGTCTGGCCGATACGGATGATGTCGCCAGTCTTGAGCTGGCGCGGTGCGCTCAATCGCTCGTCGTCGATGAACGTGCCGTTTCGGCTGGAGAGGTCTTCGATCCACCAGCCGTCGGCTTGCGGGGTGAGCGCGGCGTGGCGGCTGGAGGCGTACTCGTCTTCGAGCACGAGGGTGCATGCGGGGGATCGGCCGATGACGATGGGCGCTTCGCCGAGGGGCAGCATGGTACCCACGAGCGGCCCGCCGGTGACCAGGAGGTCCTTGGGGGCCAGGGGGTTGGAGGACGTGCGCTTCTTGTTCTTGCGCTTGGTACGCGAGGCCTTGCGGCGCGAAGCGGCCTTGTCGCGCCCCTTGCCGCGCGGGGTCACGACGGTGCCGAAGATGTCGCGTCGCAGCGTGTTGACGGCCGCGAGCACGAGGAGCCAGAGCAGCACCAGGAACCCGATGCGAAAAACGGTAAATGCGAGGTCTGTGGTCACTTCATTAAACTCCGCTCTGGTCTGGGTGGGTCCAGAAGAGGATCTTGGTTCGTCCGATAACGATCTGGTTGCCGTCGAGCAGAGTCGCTGCGTCGATTCGGTGGCCTTCGACGAAGGATCCGTTGGTGGAGCCCAGGTCGGTCGCGATCACTCCGGTGGGGGTGATGCGAAGTTCAAGGTGGCGGCGCGAGACGCCGGAGTCATTGACGACGATGTCGGCTTCGGAGCCGCGGCCGATGACGGTGACGGGCTCGGTGAGGAGCCACTTGTCGCCGTCGACGTCAATGATGGGGTGTTCGGGGGACGCGGACGAGGCCGTGGCGGGGGCGGCGGCACCCCTGCGGTTTTCGGCGGCAACCTTGAGGGTCCCGCTGGGCTCGGAGGGGTCGGCGACGAATTCGACGCTGACGGGGCCGATGAGGGAGTAGTCGTTGGTGGAGGCGTGCTCGGTCGCCTGCTGGGCGAATTCGTCGGCGAGGACGTCGAGCGACGCTTCTAGGGAGAAAAGGTCTTCGCGTGAGGCGTAGACGGTGAAGTGGTTCGCTGCGATGATGCGCGACGCGGAGACTTCCTGGACAGAATCGTCCATGGCGCGGCGGATCGCCGTGGTGATGTCCACGGGCTTAATCCCCGACCGGAACACGCGCGAGAAGGCGCCGTTGACGCCTCTCTCGACGGCGCTCTCAAAGCGGTCGAAGATACTCATAATCGTGCACTCCTCATTCCCCCGCGCCTTGTGCGCGACGTGCGGACTGTGTGGAAGCTATGCGCTCCCTGTCCCAGTCTAACTGTCGCGGGTGGTCGTGGGGTTGTAAGTGTCGGGATGTTCGCGATCGGCTATTGCTCGGTGTTATTCGCGAGATGCCCGTTATGTCGGGGAATACTCGCTCGTGATGCGCTTGTTGCACATGGTGCAGATGGTGCATGTGTGACGATAAGTGTGTGGGAGGTAACAGGATATCCGGGTCTGATCGAGCGAGTGTCGCGACCTTGTTCTGTTTGAAGCGTGGTTGAAGTCTTTGTGGGGTGTGTCTGCGTGTGGTGTTGACAGGGTGGCCGCGCTATCGCTTGTGGCGATGGAATTGTGAGGGTGGTCAGGATCCTTTGTGTCATTGTCGCCATGTGGTTAATTGCATGGAAAAGGTAAGGGCTGGAAATATTGAAAGGCTTGTCACAAACGTGCAGGTCGGGGGCAAAATGAGAGATGTGCCCACGTCTGGCGCACGATTATTAGATAATTGATAGGGTGAGTCAGTAACCATTGGCATCGTGGGGGGAACCATGAACGACATCACACCCATTCAGCACCGGTCTCGACCGGTGCGACGACCGCGCCGATATATCGGCCGCGCCCTGGCAGCAGGCCTCGTCGCCGCTGCGGCCGCCCTACCCGCGCTGACGGCCACCGTTGAGCCGACGCGCGCCGAGGCGCCGCTCGAAACGCCGGGCGCGAACACGACGTCCTTCAACCGTGCCGAGGGACGTATCGGTGCCACCGTCATCAACAATGTTGAAGGAGATCGCACCACCTTCGTGGAAGACAAGGGGTACTTCGGTGTTGTGCGCGGCCAGTCGCGCTACAACTCGAGCGACCCGAACCAGTCGTCGATCAAGCACACCAGCGGCACTCAGGTTCAGCCGTGGCTGAAAGCATCTGTGGCTGAGAGTGGGGACTACTGGTCGTATATTGCCCGTGGCGAGGCCTATGATCACTTCCGTTACGGCAGGAGCTATACGGGTGAGTATGACCCCAGCCGGATCTCTGCCTCCACGACGAGCGCCCTGGGCTACAAGCCCAACGATCCTGGAACGGTGACGCTGGGCGAGCCCTTCCTGATCGGGGCTGTGCGACACAACAACTTCCCCATCTTCACGAAGCAGGAGTGGGTGCACTCTACCTTCGATATTCGCATCGGAGACCTGGAGGAGTCCTTCCCCTTCGACCAGAAGGAAACCGACAACGACACGGAGACGACCGCGGTGCCCCGCGCCGGTGGTGCCTACGAGGAAACGACGTCCGTTCGTAACGGCTATGGCTGCTACCCCGGAGCTCCCTACAAGGCTCGCAAGCGCGGAGATAAGAGTAGGTGGTACTGCCATCGTCTCGTCGGCGAGGGCAAGGGCAGTGTCGACATCTACAAGAAATCTGACGATCCCAACGATCGAAAGAAGTATCCTAACAGCAAGGGCGAGCCGGGCCAGACCCCCTATTCTGACGACATCCTGACGATCCGTAAGACCACGTCTGAGAAGACCGTCATGATCAACGGCATTCCGCATCGCCTCTTCATCTACGGTTTCGTGCCCAACGCGGACGGCAACTGCCCCGCCGCGCCCCCGGCGGGCGTGGAGCCGGTGTCGACGTTTACGACGAAGGAAAACACCTCCTCTTTCGGTTGTATGTATGGCTACTTCCAGCAGGAGCGCTACGTGCGCGTCGCCAAGGCGATCACGGAGGACTCCGAGGGCGTGGGTGGCACGATCCCTCCCTTCACCTTCACGACGCGGGCTGTCGGCGACTGGGCCGGCATGACCGGCACACCGGATACGACGGTGGTGGCCGCCGATGGCTTCGTGGCTGACGGCTCCTTCTCGGAGTCTCAGCTCACCCCCACGGGCTACGGGGAGAACAGCTCCGCCACCTCCGGCTACAAAGCCTTCATCCCCGGCCAGTCGAAGTTCGTCATCGCCGAGACCGGCCCCGTCCTGCCCGGATTCTCTCCCAAGCCCGGCTACTTCGGGCCCACCTGGGAAACCAGCGAGCTGTCGGGCTCGCCGGTGTGGGCCATGACGGATGTGACCTGCCTGAACGGCGTGGGTGAACGCGTGAACGTCACCCGCGACGCGACCACCGGCGGCGTGGACTTCTCGGAGGTTGCCCCGGCCTCGTCCGCCGCGGCACTGCCGATCACCTGTACCTTCACCAACCAGCTGCAATCCCCGAATCTGCGCCTGAAAAAGGAACTGGACGGCGTTGATGGCGCGACGACCGACGACATCACCGTCACCTACCGCATTACCGCGACCAACGATGGCAACGTGAAGGGCTCGACGGGCCGCGTGGTGGATCGCCCCGACTTCGCGCCGGGCCTGACCGTGCAATCCGCGCGCATCACCACCGAGCCGGAGGACATTGATCGGGTCCCCGAGCTGGCCCCGACCGAAAACTACGTCCTGACCGAGGGGACCGACATCGAGCCGGGCGCCTCCGTCACGTGGTTCATCCGCTTCCGCGTCGCGCGCGACAAGAGCGCCGAGGGCTACAAGGAATCGCTGCTCGAGTGCCGCACCGAAAACGAGCGCCTGACGCCCGGCATGGGCCTGTATAACGAGGTCTCCGGTCCCAAGGACCACGACGGCAGCGCCAACAACGAAGCCTGTGCGCCGGTTCGCCCGCGCCAGATCCGCATCGAAAAGGCCGGCACGCAGCCCGTGGGCACGCCCAACGATGACGGCACCTACCCGCTCGACGGCGCGGCCTTCGCGATCTACGACAACGAGGCCTTGGCTGGGACTCCGGTCGCCACCCTCGACGGTGGGTCCAGCTTCGTGACCGCGCCCTTGGCGACGGAGACAACCTACTGGCTGGTGGAGACCCGCGCGCCCGCAGGGCACGTCCTTCTGCCGCGCGCCGTTCCCTTCCACATCAGCGTGGGCGCCGACGAGGCGCGCTCCACCGTCGTGAAGACGGAGTTTGGCGCGGACGAGGGCTTTAGCTCCGTGCGTGTCCTGCCCGCCGACGCTGATGCCAGCGGTGATGCCGCCCTGCCGGGTATCCGTGTCGTCGACACCCAGGTCGGCGAGCTGCCCAAGGCTGGCGCCGGTGGCATCTACCCCTACCTCGCGGTGGCCGCGGGCCTGGTCGGCCTGGCCGGCTGGTGCGGGACGCGCCGCAAGGAGTACGCGATGGCCAAGTAGTCACGGATCGTGATATCGCTCATCGGGGGTGTTCGCTACACGGCGGACACCCCCGTTGTTCTGCGGCTCTGCGGCTCTGCGGCTCCACGGCTCTGCGGCTCCATGGCTCTGCGGCTCCACGGAGTGGTTCCTCAACAATGTCGCACGTAATTCCCTTGCGATTATTTCAAACATTGAAATCGAGTCGTTGGAATTGCAACGTTTGTGGGCTATGTCGAAAAATGACCGTGTTAAATTACGTGCGACTTTTGGGTGAGTGCCCCAGGAAAGGGAGCGCGCACAGACAACGCGGCCGGGCACACGCCAGATTCCTGCAGTCGTGGTCCCGTGGTTCCTCAACAATGTCGCACGTAATTCCCTTGTGATTATTTCAAACATTGAAATTGGGTCGTTGGAATTGCAACGTTTGTGGGCTATGTCGAAAAATGACCGTGTTAAATTACGTGCGACTTTTGGGTGGGGGACCCAGGAAAGGGGGCGCACAGACAACGCGGCCGGGCTGCATGCAGCCCGGCCGGCAGGATCAGAAGTCCCAGTCCTCGTCCTCGGTGTCCACGACCTCGCCCATCACGTAGGACGAGCCGGAACCCGAGAAGAAGTCGTGGTTCTCGTCCGCGTTGGGGCTCAGGGCCGCCAGGATCGCGGGGTTCACGTCGGTCGCGTCGTGCGGGAACAGGGCCTCGTACCCCAGGTTCATGAGCGCCTTGTTCGCGTTGTAACGCAGGAACTTCTTGACGTCCTCGGTCAGGCCGAGCGGATCGTAGAGGTCCTCCGTGTACTGTTCTTCGTTCTCGTAGAGCTCGTACAGCAGCGAGTACGTGTAGTCGTGCAGGTCGTCCTGGCGTTCCTGGCTCGACTCGTTCACGGCCAGCTGGTACTTGTAGCCGATGTAGTAGCCGTGGACGGCCTCGTCGCGGATGATGAGGCGGATCAGGTCGGCCGTGTTCGTCAGCTTGGCGTGCGAGCTCCAGTACATGGGCGCGTAGAAGCCCGAGTAGAACAGGAAGGACTCGAGCATCGTCGAGGCGACCTTGCGCTTCTCCGGGTCGTCGCCGTCGTAGTACGACTTGATGATCTCGGCCTTCTTCTGCAGGCCGCGTTCTCGTTGGACCAGCGGAAGGACTCGTTGATTTCCTCCGTGGACAGCAGGGTGGAGAAGATCGACGAGTAGGACTTGGCGTGCACCGACTCCATGAACGCAATGTTCGTGTAGACGGCCTCCTCGTGCGGGGTGCGCGCGTCCGGGATCAGCGACACCGCGCCGACCGTGCCCTGGAGCGTGTCCAGCAGGGTCAGGCCCGTGAACACGCGGTTCGTCATGAGCTGCTCGTCCTTGGTGAGGGTCTTCCAGCTCGGCAGGTCGTTGGAGAGCGGAATCTTCTCAGGCAGCCAGAAGTTACCCGTCAGGCGATCCCAGACCTCGAGGTCCTTGTCGTCTTGGATCTTGTTCCAGTTGATGGCCTCGAACACGGGCTCGGTCGCCATGGGGGCTCCTCTACGTACAGTGTCGGACGGACGAGGCCGGGGCGACCTCGCGTGCTCCCACCAGGATACCCGTGGGGTGAGGTGGGTGCTCTGAAGCGCCCGGCCGAGTCTCGTAGACACACTCACGGACGCGGATGGGTTGTTCGTGGACGCACCCACGAGATGCCGGGTGGAGCGGTATCGTATCGGCCATGACGACGCCTACCTTTGCTGACGCTGATGCCGCGATTGCCGCCCGCGACTACCGGGCGGCCCTGAGTATCCTCGAGGCCATCGACGTCATCGGCGAGGACGCCTGTTACCGGCGCGACATTCAGGCCGCCGCCTGCGCCGACCGCCTCGGCCGCTACCCCCTGTGTGAGGAATACGCGACGCGCGCCCGCTCCTACGGCGACGACATGGCTGAGCCCTTCGCCCTCATGGCCCGGGCCCAGCGCCGACAGGGGCTGGCCACCGACGCCGCGGCGGTGGCCTCGGCTGGCATGCGCCTCCATCCCCAATCTCCCGAGATTGCCCGCGAGCTGACCCTGTGCCTCGTTGACCTCGGGCGCTACGAGGAGGCGCTGCCCGTCTCGCAGGTTGCCGTCAATAGCTTTGTCGACGACGTCGAGTTCCTGATGGCCTACGGCGCCCTGTGGGAGCCCATCGATCCTAACGTCGCACAGTGGGCGTTCCGTCGCGCCAAGGACAATGACCCGGACCTGGACGAAGCCAAGTTCGCCTTCGACTCCCTGGCCTGCCCCCTCAAGGGAGTGGTGCGCTCCTCCTACGCCATCGAGATGCAACCCGCCGTCTCCGCCGCCTACCGCACCATGCTGCGCCGCATCCGCGCCGTGCTGCCCAAAGGCGGGAAAGTCGCCGCTATCTCCGGCCTGTGCTGCCTGTTCTTCGACCTGTTCGTCGCCCGATTCCTATTCCCCGGCGCCTACTGGGGGGGTCTTCCTGCTGTACGTCGCCTCGGTCGTCAGCATTCGCGTCTACGTGGCTGTCCAGATCTCCACGTTCAACCGAACCTTGCCGCGAGGCGTGCGACTGTCCTTCATGCGCCTGTGGAGCCGATTCCCCGAGTTTTTTTCCAACGCCGTCACCTCGGTGTACATCGCCGCCATTGTCGGCTTCTTCCTCATATGCATCATGATCGGCATCGGGTAGGCTAGCCCACCGCCGCATTCGGGACGGAGATGAGGGGACCGCCCGGTAGGCTTGGGGGCATGACGAATCCCCTCATTGACTCCCTCACGGCCGTCGTTAGCGATCGACCAGGGGACGTCCCGCTGCGCCTGCACCTCGCTGAACTCCTGATCGCCGACGGGCGAGGCGCCGACGCTGTTCCCCACCTCGGCGTCGTCCTCGCCTCCGAGCCGACCAACGAGCGCGCCGCCGCCCTCATGCGCTCGGCCCTGGGCGTTCCCGAGGCCCCCGCGCAGGTCGCTCCCACCGCCGAGGCCATGGCAGCCCCCGCCGCGACCCCTCAGCCCGCGCCCTCGCCGACCGCGCCCGCGCCGACCGCGCCCGCGCCCCAGAAGTCAGCACCGGCCTCGGGCAGCGGAGCCGACGAGGCCACCCCGGCCTCGTCGAACACACCCACCCAGGGAGGCGAGTCGCAGAACTTCGACTGGCGCAGCGCCGAGGAGCAAGTCGGCGGCCCCGCGCCCGCCTTCGTCAACGGTGCCGAACCCGTCTACAACGAGGCGCCGCCCGCCGCCGAGGACGTGTGGGACGTCGAAATCGCCACCTCCACCCTGGCTGACGTCGGCGGCATGCAAGACGTCAAAGACCGCCTCAACATGGCGTTCCTGGCGCCCCTGCGCAACCCCGAGCTCCGCAGGCTCTACGGAAAGAGCCTCAAGGGCGGCCTCATGCTCTACGGTCCTCCGGGATGCGGCAAAACCTACATCGCGCGTGCGCTCGCCGGCGAGATCGGTGCGTCCTTTATCAACGTCACCCTCACCGACATCCTCGACCAGTTCATCGGCAACTCCGAAGCGAACCTCCACTCCCTGTTCGTCACCGCCCGCAAGCACGCGCCCGTCGTCCTCTTCCTCGATGAGATCGACGCCATCGGGCAGAAGCGCAGCCAATCCACCAGCGCCGCGTGGCGAGGCGTCACCAACCAGCTCCTCATGGAAATGGACGGCATCGGTGCCGACAACGAAGGACTGTTCATCCTGGCAGCCACGAACACGCCGTGGGACGTGGACCCCGCCCTGCGCAGGCCCGGGCGCTTCGACCGATCCGTCGCCGTCCTGCCGCCCGACGCGCCCGCGCGCCACTCGATCCTCTACCACTACCTGAAGGACAGGCCCATGGAGGGGATCGACCTGGGCGTCCTCGTGCGCCAGACCAACGGCTTCACCGGCGCGGACCTGGCCCACCTGGTCGACAGTGCCGCCGAGTTCGCCATGATGGACTCCCTGCGCACCGGTACCGTCCGCATGATGACCATGCAGGACTTTGCGAACGCCCTCAAGCAGGTGCGCCCCAGCGCGGGCCCGTGGTTCTCCTCGGCGCGCAACATTGTCGAGTACGGCAACCGTGACGGCCAATACGACGACCTGGCCGCCTACATGAAGGCCAACAAGCTGCTGTGAGTGCCCTTGCGGGCCTGGTACCTGCCCTTGAGAGAACACAATGACAGACGAAAGCTCCGCTCGCGAGCAGATTAAGCGCGCCCACGCGCTCATCGACCTTGGGCGACAGGAACAAGCCATCGAGCTCCTTGTCACGATCCCGCAGACAACCCCTCTTCTCGTTGCGGCCGTCAACTGCTTCCTCGCGGTCGCCTTCGCGGGAATGGGCAAGAGAGACGAGGCGTACGCCTGCGCGCGGCGAGCCCTCGAAGCAGAACCCAACAACGACACCGCGCTCTATTGGCTGGCCATCGTCGAGCCGGACGATGCGGCCGCCCTTCAGCACACGTCGCGCCTGATCGAACTCGATCCCGACTGGATCCCCTACCAGTCCCTCCACGCGATCAGCCTCTTGCGTAACGGTCGGATGGAAGAAGCCGAAGCCGTCGCGCGTGAAGCCGCGCGTCAAGCCCCGGAAGACGTCTACGTGCTGAGCAAACTCGGAGACGTCCTCCAGGAGCGGCGCTCCCCGGAAGCCGAAGAGGTCTACGCGCGCGTCCTCGAGATCGAACCCGACAACCTTCACGCGCGCAAGGCACTCGCCTGGATCAAGCAAAAGGACAACGCCGACGAGAGCGCCCGCCTCTATACCGACATCCTTGCCGCAGACCCCGACCAGGGTGATATTGCGCTCCAACTCAACTGGATGGTCTTCGGGAACATGCTCAGGGCGTGCGTGTACGTGCTCACTGGGTACGCTGTCGCGTGGCTCCTTGCCGGCCTGGTGTACGCTGTCGGCCTGCGCACGGTCGCCGTCGTGATCGGCCTGCTTGCTTCCCTCATCTTTGTTTCTCGCGTGGCCCGCTCATTCAAAGCGGACACCGCGAAGCTCGGCACAGCCCTCGGGATGAGCCCCCGCGCAGCCTTCATCAGGATCTACGAAAAGCTCCCGGTCAGCTCGATCATGGCGACACTGGCCACCATCATGATGATCCTGCCTCCGCTCATCTGGGCGGTCTTGGCGCTCGTTGGGAGGGCCTCGTCGTGGTGGGCGGCCGTGGGTCTCCCGATTCTCATCATGGCCTGCGGCTTGGGCCTGGCGCGCGCAGCCCTCCGGGTCGTTCGGACGTATCGGCGCTGACGGACGCGCAGCACAGTCCCCGCGCAAGACACACGCCAAGGTGTACACACGCCCGCGCGGCCGCGGAACCCCGAAACCGGAGCGCCGTCAGCCGCGCGGATCGCACATTGCTCGCCCAGGCCTCGTGGCCTGGCACCGATTACTTACGCGTTCGTCGAGCAGCTGCCCCGTCCCTCGCCCGCGAGCGTCGCCACGGTCGCAACCGCCTCCAGGGCCCCGAGAGCCAGCCCCTGCCTCGTGTGAGCGAGACGAACCCCCGCGGCGCGGCGGCGCTCACCGCGGCGGAACAGCCAGCGCTCCACGGCCACCGTCAGCACCGCCGAGCCCAGCGCCGCGCCCGCCAAGACCGCCAGCTCGCGCGGCTCCGCCTCCGTGACTCCGTCGAGCGGGTCGTCGGCCACTGGCGACCCCTTTGAGCAGTCCGTCTCGTCGTCGTAGGGCGGCAGCTCGCCGTCCTCGGGCATCATCGCCACGATCGACCAGCCGATCGCGCCCAGCAGACCCGTCTTAATGAGGCCGCGCAGCGGACGCGACCGCACGACATCAGGCAGCGCGTACCAGGCGAGCGTCGCGCCCGCGCCGACAGCGAGGCCCGCGACGCGCGTCGGGTTGTCCTTCAACGGGCAGGAGCAGGGGCAAGAGTGAGACGAGGCCATAGCCAGTCCTTTCAGTCAGAATCCGCGGATACCGCGGGGGTCCACACCTGAGCGGATCAATCCGCGAGCAGGTCAAGCAGGTGAGAGACGACCGCGCCGCCCGAATAGGCGGAGCCGTCGTGCTGATACTCGTTCGTGATGTAGTGGCGGGCTTCCGATCAGGTCACCCGTGTCCAGGGAGAGCTCGCGCGGCACGAACATGTCGTCGTAGTACACGGCCGCCGCGACCGGCACCGTGTTCTGCGCCAGCACGTCCGGCAGATACACCGGGGCCGCCTCCGTCGTCGACGCGAGAATCTCCGCGACGCCCTTCAGCGGCGCCAAGCCCGGGTCCTCTTCGAACACGCGGCGCATGAAATGCTCGCCCGTCAGGTAGAAGGGCTCACTCTCATCCAGCGGGTCCGCGTCCTTCGCGAAGCCCGGGACCTCCTCGGCCAGGCGATCCGCCGCCCACCCCGTCGCCGTACCCACCAGGTCCGGCGTCGCGCACGCGTAGATGTACTCCTGGAACAGCCCGTAAATCGGCGCCACGTCCACCTGCGAGCCGATCGCCGCCAGGAACTGCGACGAGAGGCGGCGCTGGCCTCGAACCGACGTCCACGGGCCCTCGAGCAGGTAGTGCAGCTGATCCGTGTTGCCTTGGCCGCCCAGCATCATGCCGATCATACGCAGGCGCGCGGGGGGAGAGGCGCTCGCCCGTCGGCAGCGTCTCCTCCGTGTCCGCCAGGTGCGCGCACAGCTCGCGCACCGTGCGCTCGTCGCCCGGATGGCGCTGGAAGTACGCGCGGTTGCGCGCCGCCGTGCGCTCATACGTCAGGCGGTAGATGTCGTCCACATGGACGAGGCCGGGCAGGCCTCCCGTGATCAGGCTGGCCTTGAGGCCCTGGGGAGCCAGCGACAGGTACGAGGTCGTGATGAAGCCGCCGAAAGACTGTCCGAGCGTCGTCCACGGGTCATCCCCGCACAGCTCGCGGCGCAGCGCCTCCGCGTCGTACACGATCTGATCCTGGCGGAAGTGGCGCAGGTAGGCTGCCTTCTCCTCGTCCGTGCCCAGGTGGGAGAGCGCCTGGGCGTCCATGCGGGTCGACTGGCCCGTGCCTCGTTGATCGAGGAGCACCACCCGATAGTCCTGGAGGAGCCGGTTCATCCACCCGCCCGTGAACGTGCCGAAACGCGGGCTCGGGTAGCCCGGGCCGCCCTGGAGGAACACCGCGTAGGGGGAGTCCTCGCGGCCCTTGCGCACGACCTCGCGGGCGAACACCTCGATCGTCGGGTTGTCCTCGCCGGCGGGGCGCAGGTGATCCAGGGGGACCTGGAGGCGGTGCTCGTAGACCGTGTGACCGTGGTGAATGTACGACTCTGTGTGCATGGACACAATGGTAGCGGGTTTGGTGTGGCGCTGTTGTGTCGCTCGAACCCGGGTGACGCGTGGTGGCGGCCTATCCCGCATGGTTCCTCAAAAATGTCGCACGTAATTCCCCTGCGAGTATTTCAGACTTTGAAATCGTGTCGTTGGGATTGCAACGTTTGTGGGGTGTCTCGAAAAATGACCAAGTTAAATTACGTGCAACTTTTTAGGGGCGCGGGGTTGGGGTGCGGGGCGCTCAGAGCCAGTTCATCAGAGCCAGTTCAGCAGCGCGATGTAGGGCGAGCGTTCCGGCGCCGACGCTCCACAGGAGCTTGCGCCCGCTGAGCAGGTGGACGGCGACCGTCACGCCCGTGGCGGCCAGGGCCACCCACCAGTGGTCTCCCGCCGTGTGGGCGTTGTGTGTCAGCGTCGATAGGACCAGGATCAGCATGATCCCCGGCGGCATCCACACCGCCATGTCGGAGACGAAGCGCGAGCCGCGCAGCGGCTCCAGTATCTTGAAGGGCAGCGCTCGCAGCGTAAAGTCGATGACGAAAACCAGGACCAGGATCGTCAGCAGGTAGGTGAGCGACGTCGTCATGAGGCGTCCCCCTTGCGCGTGAAAGCTGACCCGTCCTCCGGGGGAAGGGGATTGGGGGAGCGCAGGATGCCTCGTCGATTGAGGACGTGACGCACTGCCAGGCATGCGACGAAAATCAGCAGCGCCACGAGGAGGCGGTGGGACGGGGGCGCCGCCATCGCGACCATGAAGGAGGCGCCGGCCAGGGCGACCGAGGGGAGTTCGCGCACCGAGCGCGCCGAGTCCAGCGTCAGCGTGATGAACAGGGCTGTGAGGGCAAAGTCCAGGCCTTCGATCTGCGTGGGGATCAGGCCTCCCGCGAGCACCCCGACGAGGCCCGAGATGAGCCACGTGAGATGGAAGAGCATCTGCATGGCCAGCAGGCGAGGCTTCGTCCAGCCGTTGGGGCGCGCGGCGGTCAGGGCGTAGGCCTCGTCGACCAGGGCGTACATCGAGAACAGGCGCGCGAGGCGTCCCTCGACGACCTGGAGCGGGAACGAGAACGCGAAGAATAGGAGGCGGAAATTCACCAGCAGCATTGTCACGGCGATCACCGCCAGGGGCGTGTTGTGCGAGGCCAGGGTGACGACGAGCAGCTCGGCTGACCCCGAGTAGGCGGCCAGAGAGAGGGCTGGGGCGATCCACCAGGGCAGGCCGAGTTGGACGACCAGTAGGCCATACGCCAGGCCGAGGGGGATATAGCCAGCCGCGACGGGAGCCGTGATGCGCAGACCTTCGATGATCTCGACGCGGGTAGGGCTCGCCGGCATGGGACGTTCACGCTGCGGAATGGCTGAGGCACGGGTGCAATTCTGGCGCGTTAGCCCGTGCATATGCGAGCGGGCGCGCATGCACGTGATGATTTCCACGTTTTTGTGGGTCCTAAGTCCCAGCTTATATAAAGGGGTAATGACGTGTCTATCGGCTGTCACATTGTGTCAAAAGTGGACCAGCCCCTCGCAAATCCTTCCAGGTGGTGGAAGGATCAATGTCAACGCCGAGGTGTCACCAGCCTCGGCGTCCCTCATTCAATCCGCAGATCAGGAGCCCTCATGAGCGCCACTCACGCACGCAAGAAGCCATTCCTTCGACTCGCCACGGCCGCCGTCGCCATGGTCGCAGCCCTCGGCATGGCCGCATGCTCCGGTGGCGCGGCCACCTCCACGTCCTCCTCGGGCGCGCAGGTCGGCGACCGCACCCCCGAACAGATCCAGGAATCCGGCGAAATCGTCATCGGCATTTTCTCTGACAAGGCCCCCTTCGGCTACATTGACGCCGACGGCAAGCCCGCCGGATACGACGTCGTCTACGGTGACCGCATCGCCGCCGACCTGGGCGTCACCGCCAAGTACGTCCCTGTCGACGCCGCCGCCCGCACCGAGGTCCTCGCCTCCAACAAGGTCGACATCACCCTCGCCAACTTCACCGTCACCCCCGAACGCGCCGAAAAGGTCGACTTCGCGAACCCCTACTTCAAGGTTTCCCTCGGCGTCGTCTCGCCCACCTCGGCTGAAATCACCGACGTGAGTCAGCTGGCCGGCAAGACCCTCATCGTCACCAAGGGCACGACCGCAGAAGCCTACTTCGAGGCCAACCACCCCGAGGTCAAGCTCCAGAAGTATGACCAGTACTCCGACGCCTACCAGGCCCTCGAGGACGGCCGCGGCGACGCCTTCTCCACCGACAACACCGAAGTCATCGCCTGGGCGATCCAGCACCCCGGCTTCAGCGTCGGCATCAAGAGCCTGGGTGAGACCAGCTACATCGCGGCCGCCGTCAAGAAAGGCAACACCGCCCTCCTCGACTGGCTGAACAACGAACTCGTGGACCTCGGCGAGGAAACTTCTTCCACAAGGACTACGAGCAGACCCTCGCCCCCGTCTACGGTGATGCCGCGACCCCCGACGACCTCGTCGTCGAAGGCGGCGTGGACACCACCTCCACCAACTGATTCAGGTACGAGGCCGGGGCAGCCTCCCGGGTCACCCGCCGCGGGTGATCGCCCAGGGCGGCCACGGCCTCGTCCCAGATTTTTCCTATGAATCTCGACATCCTCGCGCGATACGCGCCCCTGTACGTCGACGCCGCCATCCTCACGTTGAGGATCGCGGCCATCGGCATCGTCGGCTCCCTCGCGGTCGGCCTGCTCGTGGCCGCGATCCGGCAGTACCGGATCCCCGTCGCCACTCAGATCGCCGCCGCTTACGTCGAACTGTCGCGCAACACGCCCCTGCTCGTGCAGCTCTTCTTCATCTACTTCGGCCTGCCGCGCGTGGGCATCAAGTGGAGCGGCGAGACCTGCGCGATCGTCGGCCTGATCTTCCTGGGCGGCGCCTACATGGCCGAGGCCCTGCGCTCCGGCCTCGACTCGATCGCCACGATCCAGTGGGAGTCGGCGTCCGCGCTCGGCCTCACGCGCACGCAGACGCTGCGCCACGTCGCCCTCCCGCAGGCCATCGCGACCTCCGTGCCGCCGCTCGCCGCCAACGTCATCTTCCTCATCAAGGAAACCTCCGTCGTCTCCGTCGTCGCGCTGCCCGACCTCGTGTACGTCGCGAAAGACCTCATCGGCATGTCCTACAACACCTCAGAAGCGCTGGTCCTCCTGGTCATCGCCTACCTGGTGATCCTCCTGCCCGTGTCCATCGCGGCCCGACTCATCGAAAAGAAGGTGCGCCGTGGCGGATTTGGGAATTAACGTCATCTTCGAGGGCCGCAACCTCGTGCGCATCCTCGAGGGCCTGGGCGTCACCGTCGGCATTTCCGCGCTCTCCGTCGTCTTGTCGCTGGTGCTCGGTGTGTTCGTCGGCCTCGGCATGCGCTCGCGGTGGCGGCCCCTGCGCTGGCTCATGCAGCTCTACCTCGAGTTCGTGCGCATCATGCCCCAGCTCGTCCTCCTGTTCGTCGCCTACTTCGGGCTCACGCGCGTCGCGGGGATCAACCTGGACGGCATCACCGCGTCCGTCCTCGTCTTCACCCTGTGGGGTGGCGCCGAGATGGGCGACCTCGTGCGAGGCGCGCTCGTCGCGATCCCGCGCCACCAGTACGAGTCCGCCTACGCTCTGGGGCTCTCCCCGAGGCAGACCATGCGCCGCGTCATCCTGCCGCAAACCCTGCGCAGGCTCGCGCCCCCGGCCGTCAACCTCATCACCCGCATGATCAAGACGACCTCCCTCGTCGTCCTCATCGGCGTCGTCGAAGTCCTCAAAGTCGGACAGCAGATCATCGACGCCAACCGCTTCAACTACCCGACCGCCTCGCTGTGGATCTACGGCCTGATCTTCGCGCTGTACTTCCTCATCTGCTGGCCCATCTCGCTCCTCTCACGCCACATGGAGAAAACATGGCAGAACTGACCTCCGACCCGCAGCTGCGCCTCGTCGACCTCGACAAGACCTACCCCGGCGGGCACCACGCCCTGCGCGGCGTCTCCCTCGACGTCGCCGACGGTGAAGTCGTCGTCATTATCGGCCCGTCGGGCTGCGGCAAGTCCACGCTCCTGCGCACGATCAACGGCCTCGAGCCCATCAACTCCGGGCAGATCCTCTTCGACGGGAACGACCTGGCGGCCCCCGGCGTCTCCTGGCCCGAGGTCCGCCGCCGCATCGGCATGGTCTTCCAGTCCTACGAGCTCTTCCCCCCACCTGACCGTCATGGGGAACCTGACGCTCGCCCCCGGCCTCGTCGCGGGAGAATCGCGCGCCGACGCCGAGGAGCGGGCGCACAAACTGCTCGAGCGCGTCGGCCTGGCGGACCGTGCCGACGACTACCCGCGCCAGCTCTCCGGCGGGCAGCGTCAGCGCGTCGCCATCGTGCGCGCCCTCATGATGGACCCCGAGATCCTCCTCCTCGACGAGGTCACCGCCTCCCTCGACCCGGAGATGGTGCGCGAGGTCCTCGACGTTGTCCTCGAGCTGGCTCGCACCGGCATGACGATGCTCATCGTCACGCACGAGATGGGTTTCGCCCGCGCGATCGCCGACCGCATCGTCTTCATGGACGAGGGCCGCATCGTCGAGGTCGACCCGCCGCGCAAGTTCTTCGCCGACCCTTCCTCGGATCGCGCGCGCCGTTTCCTTGACATCTTCAGCTTCGAGGGCGCCAAGCTGTAAGCGTGTGGGGCTCGCGGATAGGAAACGGCTACGCGGATAGGTTATGAGCATCTGGATAGGTTAATAACCTATCCGCGTGTGCATAACCTATCCGTATGAGGTGCACTCGGCCGACTGGAGCTCCAGGGGGGACGCGTGCACTGGCTGTCAAGACGCAACCTCTCCGCGTCGCGGCCACGGCCATGGAGTGGTTTCCCAACAATGTCGCACGTAATTTCCCTGTCAATCTTTCAGTAATTGAAATATGCTTGTTGCAATTCCAACGTTTCTGGGCGCAGGCGAAAACTGACCGGAGGGAATTACGTGCGAGATTGCAAGAGAGGGTTGTACGTACCGCGCATGACCGCGAAGCAGTGCCCCGCGGGATTATCCGACGCACCCTGTACCTGCAAGCTGTGTCCGCCCGCGAATGCTCGCCCGCGAATGCCCGCGATAGCCCGGCTCAGGAGATCAGCGTCGCCTGGTGGTGCACCATGACCAGGCGCGCCTCGCCAGAAGTCGCCGGCGCCCACACGCTGGATTCCAGCGACGCGCCACCCTCCCAGCGCACTCGGTAGCGCGTCAGGAACGCGCCGCCCAAGTCCTGTACGTCGATGCGGACCACGGACGGCGAGGCGGGCGAGGGCCCTCCCAGCGTCGTGGTCGCCGCGCCGCCCGGCCAGATGCGCGTCGTGCGCGCGTCCGTCATGGCCGCCAGTGCAGCCTCATCCCCGCCGGTCCACGCCAGGATGAACTCGCGCTCGCGGGCGAGGGCGTCGGAGGTGGTCGCCACGCTCTCTGAGGCCTCGCTCATCGACGAGGCCGTGGCTTCCTCCGCTGGTCCGCGCGCTTGTGTGGATACGGAGAAACACTGGGATGAGAACGAAAAGCGGGTGCAACGGCCGAGGCCGTGGTGGCCGGGCCCGCGTCATTTGCCGAAGCGCTGCGCGAAGGCGACTCGGTCGCGGGGACGTCAGAGGTGGCAATGCCCTGCGGCTGTGCCGGTTTTGCCGAAGAGGGCGCGGTATCCTCGGCGGAACTGCCACGCGAAGAAGATGCAGTCGCTGGCGCATCAGCGGCGGTGGCATCGTGAGGGGTTGCTGACGGAGATGCAGTGGGTGCGTCGGCGTCGCCCTCGTTCGCCTGTGTTGCGCTCGTGCTGACGCGCGCGCCGCCGCCTCCGAACCCGGGGCCCGGCTCGGGTGTGCGCCCGGCTTGGTAGGCCTCGGCGCACCCCCGCGCGAGGTCGTCGGCGCGCTCGTTCATGCGGTGCCCGGCGTGGCCCTTGACCCACTCGAAGGTGACGCGGCGCCCTTCCATGGCGCGGTCGATCTCCTGGATGAGCTCCAGGTTCTTGATGGGCTTCTTGTCGGCCTTCGTCCAGCCGCGTTTCTTCCAGCCGAGCCGCCACTTGGACACGACGTTGATCGCGTACTGCGAGTCGGCGAGGATGTGCAGCTCCTCGCCGGTCTCGGCTGTTGCCTGAAGCAGGCGCAGGATCGCGGTGAGCTCCCCCAGGTTGTTGGTGCCCTTCGGCCAGCCGCCCGCGTCCCACGTGTCCTCGTCCACGTACCAGGCCCACCCCCGCGGGCCCGGGATTGCCGAGGGAAGAACCGTCTGCCGCCGCCGTAATCGTCATGCCCTCATCCTATCGGCATCCCGAGGCCTGATCGGAAGGGGGACGAGGCACGGCTCGTTCGGGCAATGGGACGAGGCCGGGGCAGCCTCGGCCTCGTGCTCTAAATCGGGGGTGGGCGTGGCCGCGCCCTTCGCCGCAACGATGAGGACGGAGACGACCATGAGCACTCGCAGCGATGAACAGCACGAGACGAATGCGCCTCAGCGAGAGGGAAGTGGTACGGCGAAGCGGAAGCGGTCCCGCCCGTGGGGTCTCCTCGCGCTTGCCTTCGCGCTTGGGTTGCTCATGTGGAGCTGCATTCCGAAGGGCTACCTGATCAGTTCGTCGGTGGATGAGCTGAGTACGGGTGAGGCTGTGATTGCTATTCGCATGGGTGAAGCGCGATCGCAGTCCGGTCTGAGCGCGCCGATTCATGACAACTGGATCATGCTTCTGGACGCTCAAGGAAAGCACACAGCTGCTCTTCTTGAAGAAGAAAATGTTGGCGAACTTCTGTGGACCGAACGTGGGATCTCCTACGGTTCCGAGCAGTGGGACTATCTGACGACGGAGCACGGAACGCGTCGGGACAAACGATCCGGATGGAATTCCTCGGAGGTCCAGCGTTATGAGTTGTCGGACGGCCGAATCATCGTGGTTTCTTACGAGATGGACCTGGCTTATCAAGTCGATACGATCGAACTTGATGGAAGCGTGACGAGTGTGTCAACTCCCGGAACGCGTGGGGACGTGGGGCAGTGCGGGGACCGGATCCTGTCGATTGTTGACACGAAGCAGCTCTGGCGCATGAAGTCAGAGGCTTTCGAGGCTTACTCCGCACAGTCGGGCGGCGATGGTGAGCAACCGGAGGAGCTGTCTGTCGTCATTCAGTTGAATGATCGTGATGGTGATACTCCTCGACTCCTTGGTGTCGCGCCAATGATCGACGGCTTGGTGTCGGGGCAGCGAGAGTTCGCCTGCGAGGGGGACGTGATCACGATACCGAGCGTCCAAACGGGCGACTCTCGGGCCACGCGTGTGATGGCAGAAGGGAGAGAGGAAGGAACGATGGTTCTCGAACGCTGGGACCTGTCGACCGGACAGCGCACGATCGTTCCCGTGATCGATGAACAGGAAAATCCCATCGAAGTGAACAGGGACCGCAGCATTTTTCACTACAGAGGGGTCCAGGTTGGTGACGAGTACCGGTTCATCAGCGAAGACGGGGATGCGTTTACAGTGGACCTGACGAGTGGGCGAGGTCGCTACCTGTTTTCGCACACAATGGAGGACTCCTCGCGAGTGTTGTTCCAAGTGACTGAGACGGGCGTCTACGCGCTCGAGGATCGCTGGGACGATCACCACGTCACCCTGTCTTTCACACCGTGGGAGAGCGGAGAGAGGCGCGTGGTCTGGACGACTTCCAAACTGGCGGGCTATCTCGAGAGTCCGAGCTTTCTCGATAGCCACGTGCGAGAGATTGAAGCTTTCACCCTGCGCCCCGGCTGGGACGGTGGCGCGCAGTAACGCGTGCAGCCGCGCGGCACAGTGACGCAACGCGAGAGGGGCGGTCTTCCAACGAAGACCGCCCCCACCTGTTACACCGTGACGCCCACCTGGCCCAGCGCGAAGGCGAACTCCTCGCAGCGCGCCGCCCACCGGCCCTCGCGCCCGGACGGACCGGCGTGCCCGGCGACCATCTCGGTGCGCAGGATGATCGGACGCTCGAGCGGGTCGCGCGCGGCGACGAGGCCGTGGCTGGCCTCCGCGCCCGTGCTCTCGCCGCCGCCGGAGTCGACGCCGACCGCACCGGAATCCCCGGCCGCCCCCGAATCGCAGCAGTTGCAGCGTGTGCCAGCCCCGGCCTCGTCCGTGGAGGAAACCTGGCCGGTGGCCTCGCGCAGGCGCTGCACCCACTTGGTGGGCTCGATGAACTCGACGCGCGTGTCATTGACCGACGTCGTCGCCATGATCGCGGGCAGGAGCACGCCGTCGGGCACGTTCTCATACGGCGTGTAGCGGCTCATCGCGTCGAACACGGCGCGCGAGGTCAGCGGGTTGCCCCACTCCTCCCACTCGCCGACGGTGAGCGGCAGGGTCGGGTCCAGGATCGTGGTGAGCGCGTCCACGAAGGGCACGCCCGCCAGGATCGCGCGGAAACGGTCGGGGGCGGCGTTGGTGACCGCGCCCATGAGCAGGCCACCGGCGCTGCGGCCCTCCGCGACCAGGCGGCCGGGCGCCACCCACCCGGAGTCGACCAGCCAGTCGGCCACGTCGATGAAGTCCGTGAAGGTGTGCTCCTTGACCAGCTCCTTACCGTCCTCGTACCAGGCGCGGCCCATCTCGCCGCCGCCGCGCACGTGCGCGATCGCGTAGACGACGCGGCGCAGGATCGGCAGGCGCAGGGTCTCGAACTCGGGGTCGTAGCTGACCTCGTACGAGCCGTACCCGATCTGCCAGCCCGCGTGCGTGCCGTCCGGGCGCGCGTCGCGGTGGTGGATGAGGGTGACGGGGATGCGGGTGGCGCCGTCACGCGCGAGCACCCATACGCGCTCCTCGACGAACTCGGCGGGGTCCCAGCCGGGCGCCTCGCGCGTGCGCAGGGTCCGCACGCCAAGGGCCGTGCCTTCGGGGTTCTCGGGGGACGTGCTCTCGGGCGCCGCGCTCTCGGGGGACGAGGCCTGGGCCGTGTTATCGGTTCCGCGTCCCTCCGGGGATGCCGGTGCGGGGGTGCTCGCGTGGGTAGGGTTTGGCAGGGACACCTCGGCGACCGTGGGGGGCACGGTCTGCGACTGGAACTCGACACGCAGCGGATCGGTCCACGGGGTCGGCACAGTCGCGATCGTGCGCACCGGGGCGTCCACCTCCACGCGCCGCCACGTGGGCGAGGGTTCGCGGCGGTCCCACACGTCGACCTGGGTGAGCGAGTCCGAACGAAGCGAGAGCGCCACGTAGTGTGCGTGAGCCTCGACGTCGGTGATGCGCTCGCCGGGGCCGGGGCTGCGCAGCGGCTCCCAGGACTCAAACGGCGCGAGGGGCGCGGGCTCGTCCTCCGGTAGGGGAGTGCCCGGCGTGCGATCCGCCAGGGAACCGCGCGAGAACGCGGAGGAGGACGTCATGCCCAACTGTGCCAAGGCCTCGGGCGACCCCCCCTGCGGGCAGCATCGCCTGCGCGAGCGAGCCCTCCTGCGTCAGCCCCGTATGCACGAGGAACAGGCGATCGCCGGCCGAATCCGCCGACACCAGCGTGCGCGGGCGCACCGGCATGAGCGGCAGCGGGCGCACCGACGGGTGGGCGGGCAGCCACAGCCACGCGCGGCCCGCCGTCGACGACGACGAATGAATGACGACGTGCCCCGGGAAGCCCGAGGGCGCGAACCCCATCTCGAAGCCCTCGTCCGGCTCGACCAACAGCAGCTCGTCCGCCTCGCGCGGCGTGCCCAGGCGGTGCAGCCACACGTCGCACGCGCGCCACGCATCGTCCACTCCCATGTAGATAAAGGACGCGGAATCATCCGCCCACGCGAAGCCGTACCCGGCGCCTGCCACGGCCTCGTCGATGACGCGCCCCGAGGCTTCCTGCACGACCCACGTGTAGCGCTCGTCGCCGCTCGTGTCCCGCGCCCACGCGATCAGGCGCCCATCCGGGGACGGGTACATGTCCGCCAGGCGGAAACTCCTGCCCGCGCGCCCACTCGTTCTCATCGACGAGGAGCTCCTCGCCCGGCGTGGGCACGCCCGGTTGGGGGACGAGCGGGACCGGGGCGCCTGCCTCGTCGCGCTCCACCGGCGCGCGGTGATGCGTCGCGTAGGACTGGCCCTCCGCGAAACGCCGGAAATACCAGAACTCGCCCTCGCGGATCGGAACCGTCACGTCGGTGAGCGCCGTGGAGGCCTTGACCTCCTCCACGAGGCGCGCCGCCGCCTCACGCGTCGGCGCCGTCACCGTGTCCGCCCACGCGTTCTCCGCCTCCAAATGAGCCCTGACCTCGGGGTCCTCCCCGTCGCGCAACCAATCCCACGGGTCATCAAAATGCTGCCCGAACTGGTCGCGCACCCGGTAGCCGTAGCGTTTCGGGGCAACCGGGGGAGTGTTTGGCGAGGCCTGGGGTGCGTGGTGCGGGGTCGTCTCAGTCATGGGGACCATCTTAGAGGCGGGCGTGGGGGCGGGGCTGGGGACTGGGGGGTGCCTGGGGTGGCCTGGGATTGTGGCGGTCGTGGTCCGGGTCGTGGTGCGCCGAGGCGACGGGTTGGTGTACCGAGGCGACGCGGGTCCTACCTACCGCCTAGGGCCGCCCCAAGACACTTCCCAAAATTTCGCACGTAATTCCCCCGCGTCTCTTTCAAATCTTGAAATCAGATCGTTGGAATTCTGCGGTTTGTGGGTGGCAGGCGAAAGGGGGAGAAAGGGAATTACGTGCGAAATTTGGGGGGTGGCGTGGTGATGCCGACATACTGAACTGACGGTAGAAGCGAGCGGGCAGGCATGCGACACTAGGGGAGTGATCGACGAACAACCCTCGCGCGGATCCGCTGCCGCGCTCGACCCCGCGGCACCCGCGCAACCCAGCGCGCCGCACGCCCACACCCACCCCACCACCGGCGAAGGGCAGGCGGAAGGGGAAGGTGCCCAGGCCTCGTCGATGACCTTCACCCAGCGTGCCCTGGCCTGGGCGTGCGAATTCATCCAATTCGGGCTCGTCGGCGCGACCGCCTTCGTCGTCGACATGGGGCTGTTCAACCTCCTGCAGTACGGTCCGCTCGGCGTGCTCGCCGGCCACCCCAACACCGCCCAGTTCATCGCCGCCGTGATAGCGACCCTGTACTCGTGGGTCGCCAACCGCCTGTGGACCTACCGCGGGCGCACCCGAGACAATGCCACGCGCGAGGCCATCCTCTTCCTCTTCGCCAACGCCTGCGGCATCGGGATCTCCCAGTTCTGCCTCCTCTTCACCCACCACGTCCTCGGGCTCACCTCGGCGCTGGCCGACAATATCGCCGTCTACGTCGTCGGCTTCGCCCTGGGCACCGCGTTCCGCTTCTACTTTTATCACTACGTGGTCTTCACCGGGGGTACGCGCGCGTAGGTTCGAGGCGCGGCGGTAGGGTCGACACGTGAAGGAAACGCCAGAGCACTACCCGACCCCCGAAGAATCCATCGCCACGATGGTCACCATCGACGACACCGCCCTCGTCTTCGAAGGCGGCGGCATGCGCAACGCCTACACGGCCGCGCTCGTCAGCCGACTCATCGCCGAAGGCATCAACTTCCCCCATATTTCCGGGGTTTCCGCGGGCTCCAGCCACCTGTGCAACTTCACCTCCCGCGACGCTCAGCGCTCTCACGACACCTTCGTTGACCTCGTCGAGGATCCCGAGTTTGGCGGACTCAAGCACTTCCGCAAAGGCCACGGCTACTTCAACGCCGAGTACATCTACCAGCAGATCTGCTACCCCGACGGCGCCCTGCCCTTCAACATGGACACCTTCCTGGCGAACCCGGCCATCACGCGCGTCGCCACCTTCAACGCATCGCGCGGCGAAGAACGCTGGTTCTCCAAGGAAGAAATGAGCACCCTGGACACGCTCGGACCCATTATCCGAGCCTCCTCCACGCTGCCCATCCTCATGCCGCCCGTCGAAATCGACGGCGACACCTACGTCGACGGCGCGCTCGGCCCCAACGGAGGCCTACCCTTCGACCAGCCCCTGCGCGAGGGATACCGCAAGCTCCTCGTCGTCCTCACCCGTCCCCGCGACTTCGTCAAAGACCCCATGCCCGCCAGCGTCGGCGCCCTCCTGCGCACCGCCTACCGTTCATTCCCGTCCGTCTTCGAGGCGTCGCCCTGCGCACCGACCGCTACAACGCGGGACGCCGCTTCCTCTTCGAACTCGAGGAACGAGGCCAGGCCTACGTGTTCGCTCCCGACAACCTGTGGATCAACAACACCGAGTCGCGGCGCGAGCGCCTCGAAGCCACCTACCGAGCCGGCCTGGTTCAGGCCGTGCGCGAGATGCCCGCAATCAAGGCGTTCCTGGGGCTGTAGGGGTTTCTGGATTCCCCGTGGCGAGTGCCCCGCGCAGCTTTCCGCGGCATTTCAGGCATTCGTTCGACATGGCTCCCAACCCCTACATCTAGGGGTACTTGTCTGCCAACGACCCCTAGATGTGCGGGTGCGACACGCCCAAGCCTTCTCGAATTAGTGTAGCGCTCGTCACAAAGTGACTGTTTGTCATGCGGTTATGCACAGGCTGGTGATGACACTGTCCACAGTGCTCACAGGGGTGTGGGGGCTCCGCGCGAGGGTGCTCTGGTGGTGTAGGGTTAGCGATAAACCCACGTGTTTGTGCGCATCTGAGGGGACCTTCGTCAGGGGGTCGACAAGTGCGCGAATGGCGGGTGTGATCCTGACCGCCCGCTCTGTCCACAGGGTGTTCCCATTGGTTGTCCCCAGGAGCGTTGCACACAACATCTAGGGGTCGGTTGCGCAGGTGGCCCCAAGGTGTAGTGTTGTGGTGTTCGCGGCGAACGAGCCGCCAGAAAGCCAATTAGGTAAGCAACGTCCGGCCCCAGGCCGCAAGGAGACACGAACATGTCGATCACCGTCTACTCCAAGCCCCGCTGCCCCCAGTGCGACGCGACCTACCGCGCCCTCGACAAGCAGGGCGTCTCCTACGAGAAGATCGACGTCACCCAGGACGCGGACTCCCTCGCCTTCATTAAGGGCCTCGGCTACCAGCAGGCCCCCGTCGTCGTGGCCGGCGAGGACCACTGGTCCGGCTTCCGCCCCGACCGCATCAAGGCCATCGCCGCCGCAGCCCTGGCGATGTCGGCCTGAGTCGCGCCGCTAAGCCCCGGCCGCCCGGCTGGGGCTTTCGCATATCCAGGCATTGACGAGGCCGTGGTCCCCTCGCGCAAACGGCGCGGAATCCCTCGGGGTGGCCGTGCGCGACACGCTGTGCGACCAGCGTAAACGGTCGCATCTGCTCGCTAGCACACCAGCCGCAAACAGGCACGCACACCGGGTCCGATGCGGCGTCGACCATCCCACACGGGGACACGCGACCGAGGCGCCCCCGCCAAGGCCTCGTCAGTGAGACACTAGAAACTCACCGTCTCGACAAGTCGGAAGGAACACTATGGGCAGCGTCGTCTACTTCTCGTCGGCGACGGGCAATACCCGCCGTTTCGTGGAAAAACTCGGCTTCCCGGCCGCGCGGATTCCGCTGCTTGCCAAGGATGAGCCGCTGCGCGTGCGCGAGGAGTACGTGCTGATCGTGCCCACATACGGCGGCGGTAACCTCAAGGGCGCGGTGCCCAAGCAGGTCATCAAGTTCCTCAACAATCCTGACAATCGGGCCTGTGCAGGGGCGTCATTTCGTCGGGCAACACTAACTTCGGCAAGGCCTACTGCATCGCGGGCGACATCATCGCGGCCAAGCTGGGGGTCCCCCACATGTATAAGTTCGAGCTCCTCGGTACGCCCGAGGATGTCTCCAGAGTTCGCGAAGGACTGGAACAGTTTTGGCAGAAAACTACACCGACACAGGCGTAGAGGAAGCTCCCTCGCCGGAGCTTGACTACCACGCGCTGAACGCGCAGCTTAACCTGTACGACGCGAACGGACACATCCAGTTCGACGCGGACCGTAAGGCCGCTCGCCAGTACTTCCTCCAGCACGTCAACCAGAACACGGTGTTCTTCCATGACCTGGAGGAGAAGCTGAAGTACCTGGTGGACGAGGGCTACTACGAGCAGCATGTGCTCGACCAGTACGACTTCGCGGACGTGAAGGAGCTGTACAAGCAGGCCTACGCCCACAAGTTCCGCTTCCCGACGTTCCTGGGCGCGTTCAAGTACTACACGTCGTACACGCTCAAGACCTTCGACGGTAAGCGCTACCTGGAGCGCTTCGAGGATCGCGTCGCCATGGTGTCGCTGTACCTGGCGCGCGGCGACATCGAGCTGGCTCGCAGCTTCGTCGACGAGATCATGACGGGCCGCTTCCAGCCCGCTACCCCGACCTTCCTCAACGCCGGCAAGGCGGCGCGCGGCGAGCTGGTCTCCTGCTTCCTGCTGCGCATCGAGGACAACATGGAGTCGATCGCGCGCGGCATCAACTCCGCGCTGCAGCTGTCCAAGCGCGGCGGTGGCGTCGCCCTGCAGCTGACGAACCTGCGTGAGTCGGGCGCCCCCATTAAGAAGATTCAGAACCAGTCCAGCGGCGTCGTGCCCGTCATGAAGCTGCTTGAGGACTCCTTCTCCTACGCGAACCAGCTGGGCGCACGTCAGGCGCGGGTGCCGTGTACCTGCATGCGCACCACCCGGACATCATGCAGTTCCTGGACACCAAGCGTGAGAACGCGGACGAGAAGATCCGCATCAAGACGCTGTCCCTGGGCGTCGTCATCCCGGACATCACGTTCGAGCTGGCCCGCAAGAACGAGGACATGTACCTGTTCAGCCCCTACGACGTGGAGCGCGTCTACGGCGTGCCTTTCTCCGAGATTTCGGTGACGGAGAAGTACCACGAGATGGTGGATGACGGCCGCATCCACAAGCGCAAGATCAACGCTCGTCGCTTCTTCCAGACGATCGCGGAGATCCAGTTCGAGTCCGGCTACCCCTACATCGTCTTCGAGGACACGGTGAACAAGGCGAACCCGATCAAGGGCCGCATCACCATGTCGAACCTGTGCTCGGAGATCCTGCAGGTGTCCGAGGCCTCGACCTACAACGACGACCTGTCCTACTCGCACGTCGGCAAGGACATCTCCTGCAACCTGGGTTCGCTCAACATTGCGAAGACCATGGATTCCCCGGACTTCTCGAAGACGATCGAGATGGCGATCCGCGGCCTGACGGCCGTCTCGGACCTCTCGGACATCGGCTCGGTCCCGTCGATTGCGCGCGGCAACGCGATGAGCCACGCGATTGGCCTGGGCCAGATGAACCTGCACGGGTACCTGGCGCGCGAGCACGTGCACTACGGGTCCGAGGAGGCCCTGGATTTCACGAACATGTACTTCATGACGGTCCTGTTCGAGGCCATCAAGGCCTCGTGCACAATCGCGCGCGAGCGCGGGGAGCGTTTCGAGGGCTTCGAGGACTCCGCGTACGCGTCGGGCGAGTTCTTCCGCAAGTACATCGACGAGGAGTGGGCTCCCACCACGGACAAGTGCCGCGAGCTGCTCGCCGCCTCGTCCATCAAGGTCCCGACCCAGGCGGACTGGGAGGCCCTGGCGGCCGACGTCGCCACGTACGGCATGTACAACCAGAACCTGCAGGCCGTGCCTCCGACGGGTTCCATCTCGTACATCAACAACTCGACGTCGTCGATCCACCCGATCGTGTCCCGCGTGGAAATCCGCAAGGAAGGCAAGATCGGCCGCGTCTACTACCCGGCGCCCTACATGACGAACGAGAACCTGGAGTACTACCAGGACGCGTACGAGATCGGCCCCGAGAAGATCATCGACACCTACGCGGTGGCCACCCAGCACGTGGACCAGGCCTGTCGCTGACGCTGTTCTACCCGGATACGGTGACGACTCGTGACCTGAACAAGTCCTACATCTACGCGTGGAGGAAGGGTATTAAGACCCTGTACTACATGCGCCTGCGCCAGATGGCCCTGGAGGGCACGGCGGTTGAGGGCTGCGTGTCCTGCATGCTGTGACGTTGCGCCCGTTTGTCGGGTGGTGCGGGGGTCGGGAAACCGGCCCCCGCGCCGTTTTGTGCGCGCGGGACGAGGCCGGGGCGCGTTGAGGCGAGGCGGGGATGGTGCTCGGGCCGCCGCTCACCTGCCCGTCAAGGAGTAATTGGCCACGGCCTCGTTGATTCGTGCGAGTCGTGCGCTAGGATGAATCCTGCATTTACGACACATCCATTTGGAGTTTCCCATGAGCGATCCTGTTAACCCCTACATGCAGCAGGGCCCCGCCGACCAGGGCCCCTACGGCCAAGCACCCCAGCAGGGTTATGGCCAGGCGGCCTACGGCCAGCCCGGATACGGCCAAGCACCCCAGCAGGGCTATGGCCAGGCGGCCTACGGCCAGCCGGGCGTCTACGCCATGAACCCGGCGGTGCAGAGTCTGCGTTCGAACGCGTCGACGGTGCGCTTGCTGTCGTTCCTGAGCTTCTTGTTTGGCGGCCTCTTCCTCTCTGGTGGCATGTGGATCTGGGGTAACAAGCTGGTGCAGGATGCCCAGATGTACGGCGCCCCGATGGACGTGATGAGCGACGTGGAGGGTGCTCGTTCGACCGCGAAGATTTGCGCGATCATTCAGATCGTGTTCATGGTCGGTGGCTTCCTGCTCTTCCTGCTCTTCGGTCTTATCGGCGCGGCAGCATCCTCCCACTGATGACGCTTGACAGGGGCGGGCCCGGGGAAACGTCTGGTTTCCCCGGGCCCGCTCCTTTCCTTCCCTCGCTGCTAGGATGTGGTCCGTCATAGTCAACGGCATTATTTGGAGACGATCGTGAGCGACCCCGTTAACCCCTACGCGTCGGGTTCTATGTATGGGCAGTCCCCTGACGGCCAGGCCATTAATGCAGGGTACGACCAAGCTGGCTACGGCCAGGCTGGGTACGGCCAGGGCGGCTACGGACAGGGCGCCTACGGCCAGCCCGGGTACGCTCAGCCGGGCTACGGACAGGGTGCCTACGGACAGCCGGGGTACGCTCAGCCGGGCTACGGCCAGGGCGCCTACGGACAGGGTGCCTACGGACAGGGTGCCTACGGCCAGCCGGGCTACGGACAGGGCGGCTACGGACAGCCTGTCTATGGGTCCCCGATGTACTCATCGGCGATGTCCGGCGAATTCGACAGCATGAGGACCCAGGCGATCTTCGCGATGGTCCTGGCGGTGGTGAGCTTCTTCGTTGCGCCTCTCATTCTGACGATCCCGGCGATGGTCTGGGCAATTATCAATCACTCGAAGGCCGAGCGGATGGGTGCCCCATCTCCGACCCTCTCCATCACGAAGGCCTCGAAGATTGTCACGATCATTGCAACGAGCTTCATATTCTTCCTCGTTTTCGTGGCGATCATCGTTGGCATCTTCGACTGAGCGCGCTCCCGAGAGCCGCGTGCGCCGCGACTCATCACACCTGCGAGCCTGCGGGAACGGTGACCCGTTCCCGCAGGCTCCGCCTGTATTCTTAATGGCATGACTCCCCGATACGAAGCCCCCTCGCGCTCGATTTCCGGAACCGACGCTGACCTGCTCGACCAACTCCGCCACGCGGACGGCCGACCCTACGGCTTCTACAAAAACACCCTCGGCACCTGGGATTACGGCGACTTCACCCTCGCCATCGACCACGTGCAGGCCGACCCCTACGCCCCGCCCTCGTCCCTGCGAGCCTGGGCCCGCCCCGAGGCCATGGGACTGCCCGAGGCCGCCCTGGCCTCGTCCGACGCCCGCCTGGCCGCCGCCGACTTCATTGCCCGCGCCTTCGACGAGGCTATCCGCGCCCGCGGCGCGCGCGACGTGTCGATCGCCCGCACCGGCGCCCTGATCCTCCAGCGCTCCTACGCCACTGTCATGCCCGACCGTGTCGAGGTCCGCTTCCAGGTCAAGCTCCCCGCGCGAGGCCGCACGATCCTGGGCAAGAGCGCCGCCCGCCTCTTCGACGTGGACGTGCCCAACATCGTCATGGACTGCTTCGACTTCGTCTCCGAGGACTCTGCGACGACCCGCAAACGCTCCCGTCTCCTCGGCCACGTCGCCGCCTACGAGGACTACCGCGCCCTCCAGGGGATCCTCGAGGAGCGCGGGTGGGTGTCCTTCGTCGCCGACGAGGCCATGCTCGCGCGCCGCTCCGGTGTGTCCGAAGCGCCCCTGGCCGGCGACGGCGTCGTCGCCTTTGCCGCCCCCGAGTCCCTGCGCGCCACCGTCACCCTGCCGCACGCCGGCGAGGTGTCCGGCATGGCGATCCCCCCGGGCCTGACCCTCATCGTCGGTGGCGGCTACCACGGCAAGTCCACGCTCCTCGAGGCCATCGCCCAGGGCGTCTACGCGCACGTGCCCGGCGACGGCCGCGAACTCGTCGCCACCGACCCCACCGCCACGAAGGTGCGCGCCGCCGACGGCCGAGCCGTCACCGGCGTCGACATCTCACCGTTCATCACCCACCTGCCCGGCGGGGCCGACACCACGTCTTTCTCCACCGAGAACGCCTCCGGCTCAACCTCGCAGGCCGCCTCCATCATCGAATCCCTCGAGCTGGGCGCGCGCACGCTCCTCATCGACGAGGACACCTCCGCCACCAACCTCCTCATCCGCGACACGCGCATGCGCGACCTCGTCGCCGCCGAGAAGGAACCCATCACGCCCCTCGTCGACCGCGTCACCTCCCTCACCGAGGCCGGAGTCTCCCTCATCATGGTCGTCGGCGGCTCCGGCGCCTTCCTCGACGCCGCCGACCGGGTCCTCATGATGGACAACTACCGCTGCCTCGACGTCACGGCCCGCGCGCGCTCCGTCGTGGCCGACCTGCCGCGCCCCCGCACCGACGAGCCCACCAGCTGGGAAGCGGCGCCCCGCGTGCCCGCCGCTAAGGCCCGCGTGGACCGCCCGCGCACCAAGGCCTCGGGCACGACCGTGCTGACCATCGACCGCACCGCCGTCGATATTTCCGACGTCGCCGGCGTCGTCGACCCCGGGCAGGCCGAGGCCATCGCCTGGTGCGTGCGCGGCGTCCTCGAGGAGATGGCCGGCAAGCAGTCGATGCCCGAGCTCATGGCCAAGCTCGGCCGACGCCTCGCCTCCGAGGGCCTGGACGCCGTCTGCAAGTTCGGCGCCCGCTCCTACCCGGCGTTCCTGGCGCGCCCGCGCCTCATCGACGTGGGCGCCGCCATCAACCGATACCGCGGGCTCTCCCTGCGCGAGCCACGCGGCGAGGTGTCCGTGGACGAGGCCGTGGCGGAGCCTTCGGGTAAGTCGCGTCCTGAGGTCGCCGAGTCGTAATCGCTGTCGGCTGGGCGGACCTGTCTCCGGCCTCCTTGATGCGCCGGGCGGCCTAGCTTTTGGCTGCCCGCTCCGCCCCGGCCTCGGTATGGTTCCCCAAATGTCGCACGTAATTCCCATGTAAACCTTTCAAATATTGAATTGGCATCGTTGGAATTGCAACGTTTGTGGGGCTAATTAAAAACTGACCAAGGGAAATTACGTGCGAGATTTTGTATATGTGTGTCTACCATCACTCCTGGGTGCTGCAGCCAGGCCCCGCCGCCGCCCACGGGCACCGCAGCCGTGCCCTCCGGTCTTACGGTGCCCTCCGCACCGGCTGTGGTGGGGGTTTCGCCGCATTTGAAGCAGGCTATCGGCGTTTCGTCGGCGTGTTCGATCTCTAATGATGCAATGTCCCTTGTTCGGTGGCGGTGAGGCCGCGACTTGAGGTGATGTAGTCGCCAAAGTGCAGACCCATTCGGCAAAAAACGCCGAAAATCGATCATTTTGAAGCAATGGGTCTGCAGTTTGGCGGATTGTGGTTGCGAGTGCGACAAATGGTGCAAGGACGAACCCCTGCGGGGGTATCCAAGCGGTGTGGGAGTATGCGATGCACAAACCTTGCCCAGGCCTCGTCCCTCGGTGCATGACGTATTCTTCCCCGGACCCCGGACCCTGGACCCCGGGCCCCGGACCCCGCGCTGAAGCTTGTCCGGTGCGACAACCGAGACGCGCGGCTTACTGGCCACCGAGGAGCGTGCGGATCTGCCCGAGGATCTCATCGGGGTGGGCGAGAGCCTCCCATCGGAAGCGGCGGATCCGCCAGCCCTGCGCTTCGAGTAAGCGCTGGCGGCGCTCCTCGGCCTCGATGGAACGGTGGACCGAGTCAACATCGGAACCGTACTTGCCACGGCCGTCGAACTCGATGCCGATGCGCGCCTCAGGCAGTGCGATGTCGATGAAGTACCACTTATTTGCTGCTGAAACCGGGTACTGAGTTTCCAACCCCTGCAGGCCACCTCGCACCAGCAGGTAAAGCAAGCGCGATTCCCCCGCACTCTCGCACCCTGCGTCCGCGTGTGTGATCACCCAGCGTGCAGAGGTTCTTCCCGGTGTATGCGGTCCTATGGAACCGATGATACGAAGCAATCGAGACCGGTTGTTCTCCTCGCGCCGACGGGAATCATCGCGGTAGAAACGCCGATATCGTGCCAGTTCATGCAAGCCGGCGCAGGCTACGACAAAAGCCTCCTCCTGCTTGAGGGTGAGTGCACACTCAATGATTGTGTCCTCGAGGGTTGCGCTGATGATCTCCCCGCCGTAGCGGACCATGGCTGGCGATCGCCCGCCGCGCGGTCGGTGCGGGCGCACCGTGACGGCTGGGACATGGAGGAGGCCCGCCTGAATCTCGGGAAGCGTGACTGGACGCGGGTGATGGTCCGAGGTCGTGGTGACGTGCAGTGGATGCTCGCGCAGAAGCGGTAAGTCCCGGAGCCACGCGGCGGTGGGGCCGGATGCGATCAGGTGCGGGTGCCTGTGCTGAATGGCCAGCAGTCGCGCCAGATCGACGGCCACGTTCGGGGCAGGATGCGTGGTGATTGCCTCGGTATCGAGGTAGTAGCCTGGAGCGATCCTCACCAGGTCGCCTGTTTTTGCTCGTTGGGCGAGGGCATGCCGCCTGGTGCTGTCGGCCCCCGTGGCGGTGTGAGTATGCGTAGCAATGGTGTGGATCGTATGCGTATCCATCGTGTCTCCTTCGACCTGCTGTCAATTTTAGGGGATGCCGCCAAAGTGCAGACCCATTCGGCAAAAAACGCTGAAAATCGGTCATTTTGAGGCAATGGGTCTGCAGTTTGGCGGATTTGAGTGGATAGTTTGGGAATGAGGCCGGAGCGGGGTTGTGTGCCTTGCTGGGCCGGGCGGCCTCCTTGATGCGCCGGGCGGCCTAGCTTTCGGCTGCCCGCTCCGCCCCGGCCTCGGCATGGTTCCCCAAAAATGTCGCACGTAATTCCTATGTAAACCTTTCAAACTTTGAATTGGCATCGTTGGAATTGCAACGTTTGTGGGGGTAATTAAAAACTGACCAAGGGAAATTACGTGCGACTTTTGTGATGCGTGCTCAAAGTGCAGTCCACTTCGGTGGAAATGGGCATTTTTGGGGTGTTTTGGGCGAGGTGCGCGAGGCGGCCTCCTTGATGCGCGGGGCGGCCTAGCTTTCGGCTGCCCGCTCCGCCCCGGCCTCGGCATGGTTCCCCAAAAATGTCGCACGTAATTTCCATGTAAACCTTTCAAACTTTGAATTGGCATCGTTGGAATTGCAACGTTTGTGGGGCTAATTAAAAACTGACCAAGGGAAATTACGTGCGAGATTTTGGGTATGTGTGTCTGCCATCACTCCTGGGGGTCTGTGGGGTGTGTCCGCAGGCACCGCAGCCGGGCCCTGCAGCCAGGCCCGCCGCCTACGGGCAGTGCGGTCAGGACCAACAACCCCGCAAGCACATAACACGGGAATTTCGGTCTCACCCCTAGGGTGGGAGGAGCGACCCCGAGACGATCCCGGGTGGTCTCGGGGATGAATCAGGGGAAACCTCCGTAGCGGTGACGCACGCCCCAGGCGCACGATGGATACATGAACACGAACACAACAATCACGGCCCCTGCGGCCGCACAGGCCCAGGCCTCGTCCATCGTCCGACTCCAGGGCGTCTCCAAGATCTACGGCAGCGGCGACGCGCAGGTGCGCGCCCTCGACGACGTGAGCGTCGGCTTCGGCGCCGGCGAATTCACCGCCATCATGGGCCCCTCCGGCTCCGGCAAGTCCACGATGATGCACATCCTCGCCGGCCTCGACGCCCCCACCTCGGGCCGCGTCTTCGTCGAAGACACCGACATCACCGCCCTGAAAGACACCGCGCTGACCAAGCTGCGCCGCGACCGCATCGGCTTCGTCTTCCAGTCCTTCAACCTGGTGCCCACCCTGGACGCCCGCGCCAACATCCTCCTGCCCATGCGCCTGGCCGGAAAAGCCCCCGAAAAGGAATGGTTCGACCTCATCGTCAACTCCCTGGGCATCGCGAACCGCCTGAGCCACCGCCCCTCCGAGATGTCCGGCGGACAGCAGCAGCGCGTCGCCGTCGCCCGCGCCCTCATGAGCCGCCCCGCCGTCATCGTCGCGGACGAGCCCACCGGCAACCTCGACTCGCACTCCACTGACGAGGTCATGGACCTTTTGCGCCGCGCCGTCGACGAACTCGGCCAGAGCGTCATCATGGTCACCCACGACACCGCCACCGCCGCCTACGCGGACCGCGTCCTCGTGTGCCGCGACGGACGCATCGTCTCCGACCTGCGCGACGTTACCGCCGACTCCCTGACCGCGGCGCTGCGCTGACAAGCGCGCATGAGCTCGCCTCATCGTCACCGAGCGTATCCACACACCCCTCAAGGCTCACACACACATGTCTGCAACAACCTCTCTTCTGAACGCGAACCTGCGCTCCCACGGCCGCCGCTATATTTCCACCGGCCTGGCCGTCGCCATCTCTACGGCCTTCATCGCCATCACCCTCATCGTCATGACGGCGATGACCTCGGGCCTGACCTCCAGCGTCTACGACCAGTACCGCGGCGGCACGATCGTCGTCTCCCAAGACAAGGACGCGCCCGAGGGCGCCATCGAGAGCGCCGAAAGAACCCTGAGCGCAACCAGCGGCGTCACCACCATCAAGCACACGGCCCAGTGGCCCGCCGACGCCCAGACCGACGCGACGCGCGGCCAACTCTACGTCTCGCCGCTGGCCACCAAGCCCTTCGCCGACATCGACCTGAGCGCCGGAACCAAGCCAACCGCCGACGACCAGATCACCATCCCCGAGCACACGGCCTCGGCCCTCTCGGTGAAGGTCGGCGACACCGTCCGCGTGCGCGCAGGATTCACCGAGGGCGACTACCGCACCCTCACCGTCGTCGGCACCACGCGCTCGAACACGATCAGCATGGGCATCCCCGCCTCTTACGTGACCGACGGTGGCTTCTCCTCGATCTTCGGGACGACCGCGTCCGGCCGGTTCATCGTCGCGACGTCCGGAGCGGATACGGACAGCAACGCAAACCCTCCCAGCGCCACCCAGGACGAATGGGTGGCGAGAGCAAACTCTGCGCTCAGTGGCATCTCGGGCGTGACCGTCACCAGCGTGCACAAGGCAATCCAGGACGACCTCGACCAGGCGCGCCTGGGAGCCACTATGACGATGGGAATCATGCTGATCTTCCCGGCGATCGCGGCGCTCGTGGCCTCCATCGTCGTCTCCTCGACATTCCGCGTGGTGCTCACGCAGCGCACCCGCGAGCTGGCGCTGCTGCGCACGCTGGGAGCGACCAGGCGACAGGTCCGCTCGCTCGTGACCCGCGAGGCCCTCGCGATTGGAGCGATCTCGTCGGCGATTGGCGTCGCGCTCGGCTGGCTGATTGGCGCGCTCGCGGAGGCGGGCACCGGCCTGGCCTCTAGCGTCGTCGCGGCGCTGGCGGGTGCCTCCGTCTGGCAGCTCGCGCTCACGTGGCTCGGTGCCACCCTGTTCACGACCCTGGTCGGCGTCTTCCCGGCCCGCGCCGCCTCCCGCGTCGCGCCCGTCGCCGCCCTCGCCCCCATGAACGAGGCCGGGGCCGCCGCCCGGAAGAAGCACACCGTCCGCTTCATCATCGGCGCGCTCATCGCGGTGGCTGGGTGCGGAGCTGTGGCCCTCGCGTGGCGCTCGGATAGTGGCGGCACGAAATTCCTTTGGGGCTTTCGCCGGGTCGCTCCTGGCGCTCCTCGGCGCGCTGCTCGTCGCCTCTGTGCTGCTGCCTTCCCTCACCCGCGCGTTTGGCGCTGCATTCCCGGGCACCCTGTCCGCCATGGCCCGCGAGAACACGATGCGCAACCCCGGCCGGACCTCCGCGACCGGCACCGCGATCATCATCGGCGTGACCCTCGTCGTCACCATCATGGTCGGCGCCGCATCCGTGCGCACCACCCTGACCAACGCCGTGAACGACGCGCGTCCCTTCGACCTCATGGCCGTGTCTACCTCTGGAGAGCTCACCGACGACCAGCAGGCCGCCATCGCGGCCACCGACGGCGTCGCCGCCACCGTCGCCCAGTACGCCGCCCCCGGCACCCTCACGACCACCTCGGGCGCGCCCGCTACACCCCCGGTGAGGGAGCGGGCACGGAGGACGAGGCCCAGGCCTCGTCGGTCATGATCACCGGAGAACCCGACTACGCGGGCGTTACCCACTCGACCGTCACGCAGCTGGGCGATGGCCAGGTGCGCGTCGGGGACGAGGCCCTGGCCGGGCAGACGCTGCGCCTGTGCGCCGACACGTGCGTGGACCTGAGCGCGACCTACGATAAGAACGGCAGTGTCGGGGAGGCCCAGGTCTCCGAGAAGACCCTGCGATCCATCGCGACGTCGCCGCAGCGTCAGGCGATCATCATCAAGATGGCCGACGGGGCCGACGCCGAGACCGTGCAGGCCGCGCTGCTCAAGGACTCGCACCTCAGTGTTAATGGATCCGCGCTCGAGCGCCAGATGTACACGAAGATCATCGACCAGCTCATGCTCATCCTCGTCGGACTGCTCGGAGTGTCCGTCCTCGTGTCCCTGGTGGGCGTGGCCAACACGCTGTCCCTGTCGGTCGCCGAACGCACCCGCGAGAACGGCCTGCTGCGGGCGCTGGGCCTGACGCGACGCCAGATGAAGAGCCTCCTCGCCCTCGAGGCGCTGTTCCTATCGCTGACCGGCGCGATCATCGGCGTCGGCATGGGCGTCGCTTTCGGGTGGGTCGGCGTCATGAGCCTGCCCGTCGAGGGGGCCACTCCCGTGCTGAGCGTGCCGTGGCTGCAGCTGGTCGGCGTGGGCGTCGTCGCCGTGCTGAGTGCGCTGGTCGCCTCGTGGCTGCCGGGCCGCCGGGCCGCCAAGGTCAGCCCGTCGGAGGCGCTGGCGACCGAGTGAATGCTGGTGGTTGAATGGCGGGGGCGCTGCGGGTTTATCCCACAGCGCCCCCGCCTCGCGTTTGTGTGGGCCTCGCGTCAGGCAGCGCCCCCGCCTCGTGTTTGTGTGGGCGTCGCGTCAGGCAGCGCCCCCGCCTCGCGTCAGGCGGCGCCCCCGCCGTCAGGCAGCGCCCCGCGTCAGGCGGCGCGCTTGCGGGCCGCCCGGCGAGCCGCCAGCGAGGAAGCGAAGAACGCCGCCGACGCCGCCAGGTACGGGTACAGGCCGGGGCCGCCCGAGTTCGGCAGGACCGGTGCCTCGCGGTCAGCGACCATGATGGTGGCCATGAACTTGCCGTCGACGATCATGCCCTGCACGTCCAGGCTCAGGTCGTTGTAGCCGGAGTTGTAGACCTGGACGGAGGCCTTCGTCCACTTGTTCTGGTCGAAGATCTCGGTGTCGGGCATGACGTTCGTGCCCGTGCCGTCGCCCAGCTGCGCGCTCAGGGTGAAGGGGATCGGCTGGGGCAGGAGCAGGTGGCCGGGAGGGGCCTTCGTCTCGACCAGCCAGTACTTCTTGTCCGTCGCCAGCGTCGTCACCTTCCAGTAGTACTGCCAGTCGGTGACGTTCGACGAATCCAGGGTGAGGACCGGGGTGGCCGACCCGTCGACGCGCGGGTCCACGTCGTAGATCGCGAACTCGGACCCGGACAGTGGATAGTAGGAGTAGCCCTGCGCGTCCACGTACTCGTTGGCGATTTCGGGCCACTGGAGGTTCGTGAACTGGCGGCCAGCCTTGGCGATGATCACGGTGCGCACGCGCACGGGGGCGCACGCCTTGTTGTTATCGGTGCCGTCAGAATCGCGGTTCGCGGCGGCGATGACCTCGCTGTACAGGCCGTATCCCGAGCGCGGCGGCCCCAGGTAGCGGCACGAGAATCGCGACTCGTCCACGTTCGCCGCTTCCGAGCGCGTCACGTTGATGCGCACCCAGTACTCGCGCGAGGAGTTTGCGGGCAGCGGGTCGCCGTCGGTGATCTGGTAGCGCCCGCCCGCGGCGGCCAGCTCGGTTCCCGCGTCCAGGCCCTCCTGCGTGGCGGCCACGCGCACCGAGTTGATCGTCAGGCTGGAGGGGAAACCGGGCGCGACCTGCAAGGCGCCCGTGTCCGCATCCAGCGACCCGCTATTCGTCGCGGTCACCTTGTAATCCACGTCGAAGGTCACGGGGCCGTCGCCGCCGCTCGTCACGAGCTCCTGCTTGACGCTCACGTTCGCGCTCTTCGCGTGGTTCGTGAACGTGCAGTCGATCGTCTGCGCGGCCGCGCTCGCCACCGACCCGACGCCCGCGAAATTAACGCTCTTCGCGTCGGTGTCCACGGTCGCGGCCACGGCCTCGCCCGCGCCGTTGACGCACGAGATCGACTCAAGCGTCCACTGCTCGTCGGGGTCGTCCGGGCTGGTCACGCCGCTTTCCGTGATCGTGAAGTCCGAGTGCCCCACCAGGAACGCCTGGTACGAGGCCATGGACCCCTTCTTGTCCTCGCCGACCCCGGCGGGGGTGATGGTCTGGTTGAAGGAGCCGTCCTGGACCCAGCCGGACACCGCCGTGCCGTCCGGGGCCGTCGACGAGGCCGTGGCGCCGGCGGGCGCGTCAACCGCGTCTTGGGTGGCGCTGGAGGTGAAGGTCGCCGACGGCTGGGTCGCATACGTGCGGCCGCCGTCCGTGGTGATGACCTTGTGGATGCGCACGTAGCGTTCCTGCGTGATCGAAGCGTACAGGCACGCGAAGCTCATGTTGAGTTCCGGTGTGCTCATGCTCGTCACGGGCTGCGCGCCCTCCGGGGGAGCGGCCGGGCACGAGGCACTGCGGCCGTTGTCCGTGAAGCCCCAGATCGTCATGCGGTAGCGGATCCCGTCCTTCTCCCACACGGATTCGGGGAGGGTAGACGTCGAGATCGAGACGGTGTCGTTCGAGGCCGGGGTGCGCAGGGAGATATCGACGGCGTCTGGCCAGTCGTTCTCCGCGCGCTGTGCCTTCGCCCAGCCCGCGGTCTGGTTGATGTGGCCCTTCTGCCCCTTGTTGTACAGGTCGTGGGTGCCGTTGCCCGCGCCGACGTGCTGGGCGCACACGGTCTTACCTGTCAGCCACTGGTCGGTATTGCGGCCCTCCGGGTTGTAGAGGCGTGCCGGACCCGTGAACTTGCCCCTGATCTTGCGGCGGCTACCGTTCGCGGCCACCGATCCGTCAGGGTTCGTGTCGCACACGCTGTTGGCCACCACCGTGTAGGCGCCGCCCGCGTGCGGCACGACCGTCGTCTCCGTGTCGTCCTGGGACTCCTCAACGTCCCACGGGATCGCCCCCTGCATGGCGAAACCGTCACCCTGGATGCGCAGGTTCAGGTCCCCGTGGAAGAAACGCTGAGGACCCACATCGGTCAGCGTTTTCTGATTCCTGCCCGTGCCTCGTTCCAAGTTGTTGAAAATCGGGAGGTTGTTGTTGCGCAGCGTGCCCAGCAGGAAGGGCTTGCCGGCCGCGACCGTGCCCGGCGTGGCCGGCTGGAAGCCCACCGCCGTCTGCTTCCAGGGCGCTATCTTGCCCTGGACGGTGGTCTCGTTGTTGTAGAAGATGACGCCGTTCTCCTCCGGGTTTTCGCCCCACGGCAGCGAGCGCGTCGTGTAGCTCCAGTAGCCCTGCGACGCCAGGGAGGACTCCAACCACTGGGCGCGCTTCCAGCCCGACCCGTCCTGCAGCGAGCCGCCCGGCCAGGGGCCCCACTGGTCCAGGGGTTTCACCCAGCCGTCGCGCGACCACATGTTTGGCTTGTAGGTCTCCATGTAGGCGTATCGGTCCACCTGGTTGCGCGTATCTTCGACCGTGCCGTAGTAGACCAGGCGGCGGAAGTTGTAGTCCCACACGCCCGGCTCGTCGCTGGGGTCGATAAAGGGGTATGTGCGCTCTGTCGGCGAATTGTTGACGACCGAGTCCGTGAAGATCGAGGCGACGTTGTTGATCGTGAAGGTTGCCGCGCCCTCGGGCTCCTGGGCGGCCTGCGCGGGCGGGGCGCTCGGGGCTGCCACGACGAGGCCTCCCACCGTCAGCGCCGCCACGCACGTTCCGGCCAGGGTTCGTAGGACACGATGTGTGGGCGCTGTGTGGGCGGCGCGTGCTCGATCGGCGCCGGTCGGCTGCGTGCCGGGTGTGTGTCCGGGCGTTGGGGAGAGGCGTGGGCGTGCGCCTGTGTCGTTCCCCGACGCGCGGTTGCTGCCGCGCAAGGAGTCTCGGTTGTGTGCTGCCTCAAGTCCCATGCGTGCTCCGTCGTGCCGGGGAAGCCTGCGCCCCCGTGGTTATCGCCAAACTAACTGATTGCCATGCTAGCTGTGTTGGTGAGCACCTGCAAACATTTGTCACAGCAGGGTGGTTTTCAGAGTGATCGGATAGTCAAATGGGCCTGTTGGCGCTGGCCTATCGCCCTCGTTCGAGGTGTTTGTGCGGTGGGTGCTCCGTTTGACATTCTGGGTGGATGCGGTGCTGATGGGGGAGGGGGCAGACTTGACGGTAGCGCTCGCGGCTTGGGGGGCTTGGCGGTGGTGCTCGCGGCTCGGGCTTGGCGGTGGTGCTTGAGGCTTGGGGGGCTTGGCGGTGGTGCTCGCGGCTCGGGGGGCTTCTGGGTGTCTGCCGGTCATGGCTCCGCCTTGCCCAGTCAGGGGGATGGTTTCCCAAAAATGTCGCACGTAATTCCCATGTAAACCTTTCAAACTTTGAATTGGCATCGTTGGAATTGCAACGTTTCCAGGCTTTGTTGAATGTTTAAGCAATCGAATTACGTGCGACTTTTTGGGAGGGGGTGTGCGGGTGTTCGTCAGTCATGGCTCCGCCTCGCCCAGTCAGGGGATGGTTCCCCAAAAAAATGTCGCACGTAATTTCCATGTAAACCTTTCAAACTTTGAATTGGCATCGTTGGAATTGCAACGTTTCTAGGCTTTGTTGAATGTTTAATTAATCGAATTACGTGCGACTTTTGGGGAGGCTCGGCGGCTCGGTGGCTCGGGGCGCGGCGGCGCGGGGACTCGGGGCGTGGGGGCGCGGTTAGCACTCGACGACGTTGACGGCCAGGCCGCCCTCCGACGTCTCCTTGTACTTCGAGAGCATGTCGTTGCCGGTCTGGCGCATCGTCTCGATGACGACGTCCAGGCTCACCGTGTGCCGCCCGTCGCCCCATAGCGCCATGCGCGCCGCATTGATCGCCTTAACGGCGGCAATCGCGTTGCGCTCGATGCACGGCACCTGCACGAGGCCCGCCACCGGGTCGCACGTCAGCCCGAGCGAGTGCTCCATCGCGATCTCCGCTGCGTTCTCCACCTGCTGCGGAGTGCCACCCAGCGCCTGCGCCAAGCCCGCGGCCGCCATCGCCGAGGCCGACCCGACCTCGCCCTGGCAGCCCACCTCCGCGCCCGCGATGGACGCGTTCGTCTTAATAAGTGCGCCGATCGCCGTGGCGGCCAGCAGGAACTCGTGCACGATGGCGCGACGCTGAGCGGCACACGCGTGGGACGAGGCCTGGGCCGCGTCCTCGGAATCCACGCCCTCCGCGGGGTTGCAACAAGACGCCGCGTCACGTGTCATGCGAATGTGGCACAGCGGCGCGACCGCGCCATCGTCCGTCGAGGGACCCGCCGCCACGCCCGGCGTCGAACCCGTCTCCGGGCAGTGCGTCACCAGGTAGCCCAGGACCGCCGGGATCACGCCCGCCGCGCCGTTCGTCGGTGCGGTCACGACGCGGTGGCCCGCCGCGTTCTCCTCGTTGACGGCCAGGGCAAACAGGTTCACCCAGTCCATGGCCCGCATGGGATCGGCTGTTGTGGCGGCCCACGCCCGGGCCTCGGACGTCCCCGAAGAGGACACGTGACCGCCCTGGGAAGCCCCGGCCTCGTCCATAGAAACGGGCGCACCCGTCAGGCGCCGCGCGAGCTTGCCCGCCAGCGCGCGGGCGCGGCGCGGCACGTCGAGGCCGCCCGGGAGGATGCCTGCCGCCGACGTGCCCGCGTCCACGCAGTCGAACATCGTGTCGGCGATGCGGTCGAGGTAGGCGTTGACGGCCTCGCGGGGGCGGACCGCCTCCTCGTTGGCGCGCACGACTTGGGCGATGGACATGCCGGACGCCTCGCATTGGGCGAGCAGCTGCGCGCCCGACGCGAAGGGGTAGGGCGCCGGAATGTCGATGCCGACGCCGGCCTGGCTGGATGCGAGGGAGGAGACCTCGGGATGCTGGGGGTCCTCGTTGGTTTGGAGCATGACGAAGCCGCCGCCCACCGAGTAGTAGGTGCGCTGCAGGATCGTCTCGCCGTCGCCGCCGCTCGCGGTGATCGTCAGCGCGTTCACGTGGTAGGGCAGGACCGTGCGCGGGACGAAACGGATGTCGTCGGTGACGCTGAGGGGGACGCGCGTGCCTGACGGCAGCGTCAGCGTGCCGGTGCTGGCCAGGGTCGGCAGGATCGCCTCGACCGTGTCGATGTCCACGGTCTCCGGGTCGTAGCCCGCCAGGCCCAGGAGCACCGCGCGGTCCGTCGAGTGTCCGCGGCCCGTCGCGCCGAGCGACCCGAATAGGTCAATCGTGATGTGCGACGGCGGGGTGAGCGCCGTCAGTTCCGTCGTGAACGCCAGGCCCGCGCGCATCGGCCCCACCGTGTGCGACGACGAGGGCCCGATCCCGATGCGGAACATGTCGAAGACCGACAGGGGGTGAGGCGCGTCGTGCGCGGCAACCTCGCCGGAGACAATGGCGGCGGGCGTGGGGCGCGTCGGGTCGTAAGCGGTGACGGGCGCGCCGAGGGCGACAGGGCGAAGATCCATGCGCACCATTGTGCAGGTCTGTCGTCCCTCGCGCGTGACGAGGCCGGGTTGGGGTGTGGGCGCTTGCGACGAGGTCGGGGCGCGGTGGCGGGCGCTTGCGACGAGGCCGGGGCGGGGTAGTGGGCGAGGCTTGGGCGGAGCTGCGTTGGCATGTGTTGGCGTGTGCGGGCGTGTGCGGGCGTGTGCGGGCACCGTTGGGCGTGGTTGCCCGGAAATGTCGCACATAATTCCATGTAAACCTTTCAAACTTTGAAACGAGACCGTTGGTATTGCAACGTTTGTGGGCGGTGTTGATTTTTCGGGTAGCCGAATTACGTGCGACTTTTTGGGGTGGGGCGGTGAGGGGGCCGGGCGAGGCCTGGGCGGGTGTGGGCGAGGGCGGGTGGCGTCCGGGGGTCGGGTGGGGGGCATGAAAGGCCTTGTGGTGCCGATTTTTTTGTAGGGTGTCAAGCTCTGTATAGTTCCACAATGTTATTTGTTGCCAGCCGTTAAAAATAACAAGATGGCGACGTCCGTCGTAACAATCTGAATTGATACCAGTTGGTAGAACCGCAGAATCTTGCGGAAAGCTGTCTTGACTGTTAGTCTGTAACGTAAGCCACGAAGAAAGTCGTGAAAATCGGGTTGCATTTTTCAGTAACCGCGTCGTAGGCTGGGTGTCATCAAGGTTGTGGAAAAACTGAACCGGACATCCCACCGGGACAACACAGAAGCAAGGGACCGAGGAGAACGATCAATGGCAACGAGTCGAGCACGTGCAGGACACGCGCGGCATACGCGAGCGGGGTACGCAACCCGCGCCCTGGCCGCCCTGGCCGTCGTCGCGACCGCCACCGGCACCCTGGTCGCCTCTCAGGTCGCCGCTCCCGAGGCTGCCCAGGCCGCCCAGGAGCCCGCCGCCACCGGCATTGAGGTTGGTGCCGTCCGTGCGGGCATGGGAACAGGCATTATCAATACGTCCGAGACGGACACGACGACTAGTTATCCCAATAACTTCATTCGCTACGGCATCGTGCCCGGAATGTCGGAGACCCCTTTCTCCCGAGCTGGCGTCAACGACGGCAAGCCGATCACTGACAACAAGCCCGTTCGCACCCAGCTGGGCGGCACGTTCGCTAAGAACAATGATCTGTGGACCTACATCACTCGAGGCATGCCCTGGAAGTGGGATAAGCAGACGAAGCCTGCCGACAAGCAAAATGACAGCGAAAAGTGGATGCATGCGCAATGGAAGAAGTGGAATGACGGTGGCGACGCCGAGCTGTGGGCCAACGGCCAGTCTGCCATCGGCTTCAAGCCGAATGACCCGGGTACCGTCCAGCCGGGCCAGACGTTCCTGCTCGGCGCGATCCGCCACAACAACCTGCCGATTCAGGGTGGAAAAGATGTCAAGCAGTTCCTGCACTCGAGCTTGAACATCACGCTCCCGGACCTGGTCGGCAGCACGCCTGAGAACTTCCCCTTCGTTAACCAGGAAACCTCCAACACCCTGGCGACGACGATTATCTATCGCAAGGGTGGCGCCTACGTGAAGACGGCGGGCGAGCCCGGCACGGGAACCTGCTCCTCCGACTTCGGCCTTAACGGCTGGCCTGCAACCCAGCTCATTGAAGGTAAGTGGCCCCGTGACTGGCTGCTCGAGGGCGGCAGGTACGGTACCCCCGGCAAGACCCCTTCCGGTTCCTTCATTGGCCCCGCCTACGAGCCGGACCCGGTCGACCCCTCCGACCGCTCGAAGGGATACATCAACAAGCCCGAGACCCAGTCCGGACGCATGTACTGCGTCAAGCACGTGGGCGAGGGTAACGGCGACTACGACCTCTACAGCCAGTACTACAACAAGGGTGCCGCGCAGCCCGCCAGTACTCTGGGTACCGATCATCCCGAGGTTCTGCCGCGCATTTGGCCGGACGCCAAGGGTAACGTCAACGAGAACCCCTACGTGTGGGATAACGTGAAGCTGACGAAGACGACGTCGGACCAGACCTTCAAGAAGAACGGTCGCACCTACCGCCTGCAGCTGTGGGGCTTCACCCCCGCGAACAACCCCAGGACGCTCATTACCCCGGATAACATCAACAGTATCCCCACCGCGGACTGCCCGGCGACGCCCCGGCGGACGCCAAGCGCACCGACACTTTCATCACGCAGGAGCTCTCGGTCAACTACGGCTGCCTCTACGGCGTCATCACCGAGGAGCGCTCCGTGCGCATCGCGAAGGCCGTCGAGGACCCGGCGGGTGCCAACCCGACGATCCCCGCCGCCAACTTCGCGGTGACCACCGGTGACACCTGGCGCGACAACACCGACCGCACGCCGGCGACCACCGGCACCGTGTCGGTCACGAAGCCCACGGCTTCGTCCGCCCCGGCCAAGGCCTCGTACATTTCCGCAGCCGACCCGGCCGCGTCGCTGACCCCCACCGGCTTCGGTGAGGGAGGCGCGAAGTACGACTCGACGTTCATCCCCTTCGAGGTCGGTAACTCCGACTTCACCATCACGGAGAAGGACATCTCGACCGGCGGCGAGGACAAGTGGAGCCTCAAGGACATCAAGTGCGTCAACGGCATCGGTGAAGACGTCGCCGTGACCAAGACTGAGCGCGGCGTCAACTTCAAGAACGTCGGAGGCGCCGCCTCCAACGAGGCAGCCCCCATCACCTGTACGTTCGTCAACGAATACCAGGCTCCCAAGCTGCGCGTCCAAAAGTCCATCGAGGCTAACGGCGGCGCCGGCGGCGCCACCACCTTCAACGTGGACTACAAGATCGTTGCCACCAACGACGGCTCGCTGGCCGCCAACACCGGCAAGCTCACCGACAAGCCCGACTTCGCGAAGGGCCTGGAGATCAACTCCGCCAAGATCGCCGAGACCCAGGCTGGCCTGGACACCGCGGCCGACGCGACCGCTACCGGCGGCGTCTACACGCTGACCGACGGCGTCGAGCTCGCTGCCGGGGCCACCAAGGAATACTGGATCCGCTTCTCGGTGACCCGCAACCCCGCGGCCGCCGGATACTCGGAAGCCGACCTGGCCTGCTCCGTCAACGGAAACAACGAGCTCGCTCCCGGCAAGGGTCTCTTTAACGAGGTCTTGGCTGAGAACGGCAAGGACAGTGACGGTACGAGCAACAACAAGGCCTGTGGCCCGACCGTCCCCCACGACTTCGTGATCGTGAAGGCCGGCACGCAGAACACCGGCTCCACCTTCGCGGATGCCTCGAACCAGTACATCGGTCCGAACAACGCGGCCATGTACCCCCTGAAGGGCGCCGAGTTCGCGATCTACAAGTCCAACCCCAACACGGACGCCAACGCCACCGTGGTCAAGACCCTGACCCAGGCCAACGCGACCGACGGATACTACTGGAGCGTCAACGACCTCGATCTTGACACCGCCTACTGGCTGGTCGAGACCAAGGCACCCGCGGGACACTCCCTGCTGCCCCAGCCCCTCGAGTTCAAGCTGACCACCGCCCGCGCGGACGGATCCGGCACGAACGTTGAGCTCGCGTCCGACCTCACGGACCAGTCCAAGTGGGCCAGGAGCGCCGTTCAGGCGTTCGCGTCGGACAGTAGCACGCCGGGCCCCCAGGGCTTCCTGGCTGCCGGAACCCGCAAAGCCACCATCGTTGTCAAGGACACCGAGGTTGGCGAGCTGCCCAAGGCAGGCAGCACCGGAATCTTCCCCTTACATCGGCGTCGCAGCGGCGCTCATGTCCGGGGCGATGGTGATGACTGTGGTCACCACCAAGCGGCGTAAGGCACTCGCCTGAGCCACCCATGAGGTCCCGTGACCACGGTGACCCACCATCAAGAAAAACTCCCGAAATCACACACACAGGAGAAAGAAAACCCATGAGCACCACGAAGACCCGCCGCAGCCTGAGCCTGCTCGCAGCCTTCGCCGTCGCCGCCGGCGCGCTGGCCCTGCCCGCCGCCACCTCCGCGACGCAGGCTGCCCCCGCCTTCGGCCTCGCTGCGACGACCGAGCGCGCCCCGTCGCTCGTCGACCTCGACGCCACCCGGACCGGCTCCATCACCATCCACAAGTACGTGAAGGACGCCGACAACGGCACCACCGAGGGCAACGGCCTCGAGGACACCTCCAATCACGGTACCCCCCTCGACGGCGTGACCTTCACCGTCGAGAAGCTGACCAACGTCGACCTCACCACGCAGGCCGGCTGGGAGAAGCTCGCAGGCTACAACGGCAACGTTGACAGCGCGAAGGCTGGCGGCACCGACGCTGCCGTCAAGAAGAAGACCGCCGGCGGCGGCGTGGCTACGTTTGACAGCCTCCCCCTCGGCGCCTACATCGTGACCGAGACGGAGACCCCCGCGGGCTACGTCGGCTCCAAGCCCTTCATCATCACGGTGCCCATGACGCACCCGACCGACCTCAACAAGTGGGTCTACGACGTCCACGCCTACCCGAAGAACTCCAAGGCCGGCGTCGAGAAGACGGTCAACGACGCGGACACCCCCCGCCATCGGCTCCGCGATCTCCTACACCATCAAGTCCGACGTGCCCGCCGCTGCGGCCCTCGACTACTACGACGTCGTCGACCAGTACGACAAGCGCGTCGAGCTGCCCGAGGCGAACGTCGCCCTGAAGCTCATCAACACCCCCACCGGTGACGTGACCCTGGCCAAGGGCACCGACTACAAGCTGATCGCTGCCGACGGCACCGACGGCAAGACCAAGTTCTGGACCGCCGAGTTCACCGCTGCGGGCCGCCAGAAGCTGCTCGACAACCGCAAGGACGACACCACCAAGGTCCAGATGGACCTGTCCGGCACCGTCGCCCAGAAGGTGGAGGCTGACGGCCTGTTCAAGAACAAGGCCATCCTGCTCCCCAACGCCCCCTCCAACGGCTGGAAGCCCGACTCCGGCACCGTTCCCCCGCCGGACTACCCGAACTCCGAGGTCGTCTCCAAGTTCGGCAAGGTGAAGATCACCAAGGTCTCGTCCAAGGACCCCGCCACCAAGCTCTCGGGCGCCCAGTTCGAGGTCTACAAGTGCACGCCTCAGTCCACCCCGACCACGAACTTCGAGTCCGTCGACGCGACCCTGGATCTTAAGCTGAGCCCCGCCGGTACGACCACTTTCGAGACCGACACCGACGGTGTGGTCACCATCGACGGCCTGCGCAACAACGACTGGGAGAACAACGAAGCCGTCACCAACCCCGGCTGGTACTGCCTCGTCGAGGTCAAGGCCCCCGACGGCTTCGAGCTCCAGACCCGCCCGATCGCCTTCCAGGTCCTCACGTCCAACTCCACCGAAGACAACACCTACACCCTCGCGACGACCGTCAAGGACGTCCCGCACAACGGTGGCTTCAACCTGCCGCTGACCGGTGCTGCCGGGCATCGGCGTCCTGATCGGCGCTGGCGCCCTCCTCGTGGGCGGCTCCGGTGCGATCGCGCTGGCCAACAAGCGCCGCAAGGAGCAGGCCGACGCCTGATCCTCGCTAGCTAGCGACACACAGGGGGGTGTGGACCCGCGGGTCCACACCCCCTCGCGTTGCCCGCACACCGCCCCCAGCGGTACTACCCTGTAACCAGACAAACTTCCACGGCCTCGGCAATGAACGGAGAAAGCGTGAGCACCCAAGCGCCCGACAAACAGAAGAGCCCCCTCAAGCGGCGCCTCCTCGCCATCGCGCCCCCGATCCTGCTCCTCGCCGGCATCCTGGTCCTCCTGTACCCCGTCTTCGCGACCCAGTACAACAACTACCGCCAGGAATCCATTGCCTCCCAATTCAGCGCCGTCGCCGAAGACGCCGGTCCCGACGCCGTCGCCGAAAACCTGCGCCGCGCCGACGAGTACAACGCCAACGCTGCCGAGTCGCCAATCCTCGACCCCTGGCTGGACGCGCAGCGCCCCGGCACCGAGGCCTACCAGGAATACCTGAGTCAACTCAACATCAACGACGTCATGGCCACCGTCAAGATCCCCCTCCATCGACGTCAACCTCCCCATCTACCACGGCACCGAAACCGCGACCCTCGACAAGGGCATCGGCCACCTCTTCGGCACCGCCCTGCCCGTTGGCGGCGAATCCACGCACACCGTCCTGACCGGACACACCGGCCTGGGCACCGCCACCATGTTCGACCAGCTCACCAGCCTCAAGGAAGGCGACGTCTTCTACATCGAAGTCCCCGGCCGCCACCTCAAATACCAGGTCACCGACATCCGCGTCGTCCTGCCCAACGAAACCGAGACCCTCAACAAGGTCGAAGGCAAGGACCTGGCCACCCTCATCACCTGCACGCCCTACGGCATCAACACCCACCGCCTCCTCGTCACCGGCGAGCGCGTGCCCATGGACGAAGAGGCCGTCGCCGCCGAAGCCGCGCAGGTCAAGGGCGCCGTCATGAAGCCCTGGATGATCGCCGTCCTCGCCGCCGTTGCCCTCATCATCGTCGTCTCCACCGTCCTGTGGATCGTGTCCCGCAAGCGCAGGAAGGACAAGCCTTCGCCGGTCGAGGCCCCCTCCGAGCTCTCGGGTGCCGAACAGATCACGCAGACCGCGACCATGACCGATGACGAAATCGACGCCGGGCGCACCGCCGCCCTCAGAAAGATGCTCGAGGAACGCGGTCACGAGTAGAAGCCTCGCGCCGAGAGACGTGGGAGCGGCAGGCCTGTCAGTCGGGACCCCGACAGACATGACCAGTGATCACGGACCTCCCACCCGGCCCCTTCCACCACCGCCCCTCGGGCGACGAAAACGCGCGCGCGTCGCCGCGCCGCTTGACAGGCACGAGGCCGGGGCTCGGCCCCGTGGTTCCTCAACAATGTCGCACGTAATTCCCCTGTACGTATTTCAGATTTTGAAATTGCATCGTTGGAATTGCAACGTTTGTGGGCTATGTCCAAAAATGACCGTGTTAAATTACGTGCGACTTTTGGGGGACCCAGGAGTGGACGGGCCCGACAAACACGCCACGGCCTCGTCGATGCACCCCACGGGCGAGGCGAGCGAGACCCGAGTCGGCCTCGTCGCCTACCATGGACCCATGAACCTCAGCTTCCCCCAGCGCACCCGCGTTGACGCCATCATCCAAGCCGCCATGGACATGGAGGCCGCGCCCCTCCTGCACGCGCTCGCCCCCATCGGCGACGACGAAACCCCGCAGGCCGTGCTGGCCGGCACCCACAAGACGCAGCGCTTCGCGCTCGGCATCCTCGACGGCAAGACCGTCCTCGTTGTCACCTCCGGCATCGGCCTGGCCAACGCGGCCTCCGCCACCGCGCGCGCCCTCACCCTCGTCGACGCGCCCATCGTCATCGCCGCCGGTACCACCGGCGGGCTCGCCCGCGACATCAACGTCGGCGACATCGCCGTCGGCACCACCGCCATCTACGGGCAGGCCGACGCCACCGCCTTCGGCTACGCCATGGGCCAGGTCCCCCAAATGCCCGTCGACTACACCTCCTCCGACGCCGCCGTCGCACGACTGGCCGAACTGCCCGCGCTGATCGCTCACACCGTGCGCGAAGGCCGCATCGTCTCCTCCGACTCCTTCTGCACCGAACAAGTCGCCGACCCCATGCGGACGCGCTTCCCCGACGCCATCGGCGCCGACATGGAAACCTGCGCCATGGCCCAAGTCTGCTGGTCCTCCAGCGTCGACTGGATCTCCCTGCGCGCCGTCTCCGACCTGTGCGGGCCCAGCGCCGACCAGGCCTTCCATATGGACGGACAGCGCGCCGCCGGACACAGCGCCGAAGCCGTTCGCGCGTACCTGAGCCTGCTGTAAGCGTTCGCGCGGCGGGGCTGCGGGCGTCCCACCGCCGCAAGGAAACGGGTGCCGGTGACTCAGCCAAGGCCTCGTCCCACAGACCCCACACAGAAGGGAACCCACATGACCCAGCCCCGCCCCGCCCGCGTCCTCATGGTGTGCACCGGCAACATCTGCCGCTCGACGATGGCGCACGCGGTCCTCCAGCAGGCCGCCGCGCGCGCCGGCGTGGACGTCGTCGTCGACAGCGCTGGCGTCTCCGACGAGGAGCAAGGCAACCCCATCGACCGTCGCGCCGCCCGCGTTCTGCGCGACGCCGGATACACCGTGCCCGACCACCGCGCGCGCCAGATCCGAGCCAGCGAGCTGGGGGAGTGGGACCTGATCCTGGCCATGACCTCGCGGCACCTGAGCGTGCTGCAGCGCCTCGCCGATCGTGCGGGGGTTGAGTACGAGGGCGCGCCGAGCGCAGGCGGGGGACCTGCGGGTGGAGCAGGCTCGTTGTCCGGCCGAGCTCCGGTGAGCGACGAGGGCGCGCAACCGCGCATCTGCCTGTACCGTGACCTGGACCCCGCGGGCAGCGGCGACGTGCCCGACCCGTGGTACGGCGGCCACCAGGACTTCCTGGACACCCTGGAGGTCATCGAGCGAGTCACGCCGGTCATCCTCGACCTGGCCCGCTGAGCGCGCTCGCCCCCCCAATGTCGCACGTAATTCCAAAACGGTAAGTTTTGGAGTCCTCTGAAAACCGCGGAATTTCAACGATGTGGATTCAAAAGTTGAAATAGTGGTGGGGGAATTACGTGCGACATTTTTGGGTAAGCGTGGTGTGTGGGCGTTACGACGCCTGTCCGAGGCCGTGGTTCGGCAGGTAGAGCCCGCCCAAGGTCTGCAGGAAATCGATGTTCTTGGCGTCTGCGCGAGCTCCCTCGGCGTCCTCGTACGACACGAGGCCTCGGATCGCCTTCACCGATTCGGGCACCTCCCTCTCGAAATCGCCGTTCATGACATCGTCGTAGTGAAACGCAGGACCACGTACCCGCGACGCAGGAGCTCGCGGTCGCGCTTCAGGTCCTTCTCACGCTGTTCTTTCGAGGAATGGAAAGCCCAGCCGTCCACCTCGATGACGATGAAGCCGAGGATGATCATGTCGACCTCGCCGACCCCCTCGATCCATACGCCCACCTGCGGGTTCAGTCCCATGTCGATCAGGATCAGGCGCGCAACCGTCTCCAGGATCGACCGCGCGCGATCAGATGACAGGGCGGCCTCGCGCAGGTGGGGGACTCTGCTGCCGGACGTTGGCAACGTCAGGGTTGAGATGTCGTACAAGCCTTGGTTTCGTGCGGCGTCGAGCATCGGTAGGGATACCTTGAGAGGCATACAGACGAGCACTCGCTCCAAGACTGTGCCGATGCTGGCTACGTGCGTGCGTTCCTCTTCGGCGCTCAGGATGGGTTCCCTGTGAATGAGCACATCGTCAAAGCGTCGTAGTTTCGACGGGTGCATTCCTCGGTTGTATGCAACCGACAGGTGGGTCTTGTGTGGGCGGTCCTCCATGAGAATCGGAAGCCCGTACATTTGCGCGGCGCTCACGCAGGAGATGCACGCGTTGTAGACGAAGGCGCGTACCTGATCGAGAGTGAAGCTGTTCTTGTCATAGATCCAGCCCCGGTAGTGTCCGATGGATTGTGGCAGCATCGCCGGTGTGAGCTCTGCGTGGTGCAGGCTCGTGATTCGTGTGATTCCATGTCGCTTACGAAGCTCTTCGTTGAGGTCCATGGGCTTATTGTGCACCTTTATGGCGGTTCGTGCATGTAGTTTGAAAAATCTGTGGATAACTCAGAAAGTCGCACGTAATTCTAAAATGGTAAGTTTTGGAGTCCTCTGAAAACCGCGGAATTTCAACGATGTGAATTCAAAAGTTGAAATATCTGTGGGGGAATTACGTGCGACATTTTTGGGTAAGCGTGGTTCGGGGGTCGTGGGTCGGGGGGGTGTGGCTCGGGGGTCGGGGGTCAGGGGTGAAAGGGGTGACGAGGCCTGGGTCTGGAAACGACTCCATGGCGGAGCCGAGTGCGGGGCTGGTGAAGCCGTCGACAAACGCGTCTTACCTGTGGGATGAGGTTGTTTGTTGCTCGCGTCACGGACTAAGGTGGGATCGTTGACTTCTCGGTCAGCAGCTGCACGGCCTGCGGGTAGCGAGGAACCTGGTGGAACCTCGTCGAGCGTGTCATGCCGGGCGCTCACGCACGAGTATTGGTCGCGCACGACGACGCCGCTGAGCGGCCATACGCCACAGGCGATTGCGCGCGCATACACGACACGAACGAAGGATGCATATGAACGCACTGAAAAAAGTTGCACGTGGCGAGCGGACGACAATGATCGTCATTGCACTTGTCGCAGCCGTTGCCCTCGTCCTGGGCGTCGGTGGCTTCTTCATGGCACGTACGTTCCTGACTAGCGCGGACTCGGGAACCACGGCCTCGAAGGCGAGCTCCGATTCCAACGGAGGAATGAGTGGTGACTCCTCGTCCTCGCCCAGCGAGACTTCACAGGCGCCCGACACCGCGCCGCAGTCTGAGGCGGCTGCTCCCACCCCGGAGGCCACGGCCTCGAGCATGCCCCCGTGTGAGGACGGCACCTCTGCGCCCGACGGAACCTGCCTGCACCCAGCATCGGTTCAGTGGCTCGACGACCTCCTGCCCGACCCGTCCACCGTTGATCGCAAGGACGCTGACGCGGTGTGCTCCGCCTACGTCATCACCAATCAAACCTGGGACGCGTCCCGCGACGTCACGGACGCGTTCGCGTCCATCCGCGCGAGCGTCTACGAAACGCCCGAGCTGCAGCGTAAACACACGCCGACCCCCGAGCTGGAGAGAGGGCAGGGTGAGTTCCTGCCGCTGGTGCCGAACCACTCCCACACGACTGTCACGATTGAGAACATCGGCGTCGAAGGCAGGGAATCACCCCGCCGCGAAGGCAATAAGTGGGTGAGGCTCGTCAGCTTCACGCGCTCCTACGCGGACGACTCGCACGAGCCGGTCCGCGCGCTGGTGTTCCTGACCCTCGTCGAGCAGGAGGACGGCACCTGGGCTGTCGGTAACGCCGAGTGGCACTGATTAGCGCGAGGTCGCGTGGGACGTGGATCTGCGCGGCTGATATCCCGTCTGTCCGCCATGCTCGGCGGCCATCGAAAGTCGCACGTAATTCTAAAATGGTAAGTTTTGGAGTCCTCTGAAAACCGCGGAATTTCAACGATCTGAATTCAAAAGTTGAAATAGCTGTGGGGGAATTACGTGCGACATTTTTGGGTAACTGGGCTTTGAGGGGGTGGAGAAAAGCCACGGCCGGCGAACGAGGCCTGGGCTGGGGAGCGAGGGATCGGCGAACGAGGCCTGGGCTGGGGAGTGAGGGACCGGCGAACGAGGCCTGGGCTGGGGAGCGAGGATCGGCGAACGAGGCCTGGGCTGGGGAGTGAGGGACCGGCGAACGAGGCCTGGGGGTGGCAGGGTACGGTCGGCGCGAGAGGCGCGACAGCGTGCTCAGCTCGCCTGCTCGGCAGGACGGTGCGGGTACATGCGACGGGCGGCTACCCGAGAGGGTAGCCGCCCGCTGTCACTAAGTTGCTCACCGCAGTGAGCCGGTCGCTCAGTCCGGGAGAGCTGCCCCGGCCTCGGCGAGAAGAGTGCGGATCTGCTCCTCGACGCCCTTGGTGCCGCGGCCGACCTCGCGGAGCTGGCCGTCCGCGCCCGCGATGTAGTGCGTGGGCCAGGCGGTGGCGCCGTAGGCCTGGAAGGCCTCGAGCTCGGGGTCCAGCGCCACCGGGTAGGTGATGCCCAGCTTCGTGATTGCGCCGCTGACCACGGCGGCGTCGCGGTCGTGGGGCTGCTGGGGCGAGTGCACGCCGACCACGACCAGGCCGTAGTCCTTGTACTTCTCGTAGATGCGCTCAAGCTCGGGGATTTCACGCTGGCAGTTCGTGCACGAGCTCGACCAGAAGTCCACGAGCGTCACCGTGCCGGAGGGCTGCCCGAGGGCGTTCATCCACTCGGAGGCGTTGATGGTCGGCAGGGCGCCGCAGTCCTTGGTGGAGCCGGAGTCGCGCGCGCACTGGGCGAAGTCGCCGCGGGCCTCGACCTCGGTCTCGGGGTCGCAGGCGCCGGTTTCGCACGCCTCGCCCTCGCCCGCCTGGAGGGACGCCGTGTAGTCGGGGATCATGCGCTGGAGGGTGGCCGGCGCGTCGGTGGCGATGCCGAGCGCGAGGGCAATCATGGCGACGCCGGCGGCGATGCGCAGCGGGCGCTGGCGGGCCTTGAGGAAGCTCGCGGCCACGCCCGATCCCGCCAGAGCCACGGCCAGCAGCGGGATCGACAGGCCCACCGCGAAGGAAATCGCCAGGCCCACAATGTGCCAGGTGAACTGGCCCGTGTTCGAAGCGACGATCACCGAGGCCAGGACCGGCCCCGCGCAGGGCACGAACGCCGCGCCCAGCACCAGGCCCAGGCCGAAGCCCGCACTGTCGCCCGTCGTGCGGGGTGCCAGGCGCGCGAACGGGCGCTCCAGGACCTCCATAACCTTCGGAACGATCATGCCGATGCCCACGGCCACAAGCAGCACAATGCCCGCCCAGCGGATCGCGGTCTGCGGCAGGTGCAGCAGGCTCAGCAGTGCCGACCCTGCAACCGTGATCAGCATGAACGAGGTGATCAGGCCGGCGACGATCAGCAGGGGGCGACGCGCGACGCTCGGCGAGTCGTCGTCGGCCTTGCGTGCGGCGACCTTGGGGGAGCCGCTGCCCTTGCCGACGTTCACGCCCGGCGCGACGCGGAAGAGCCCGGGATCGACGCTGTTGCTCGCATTCTCAGGGGACGAGGCCGTGGCGGCCTTTGCGGAATCGCGTCCCCCGGCGGCGCCGAGGAAGAGGACGGGGAGGACGGGAAGAATGCACGGAGAAATGCCCGTGACAAGACCGCCAAGAAGACCAAGCAAAAGGAACATAGGTTCACCTTACTTGGTAAACGGTGGAAATGCGCGCGACGTGGTGCCTGGAGGTGTGAAAACCCTGGGCTTGGGTTGGTGTTAATTACCCGATACCCAAAAGTCGCACGTAATTCCCTCCCGAGAATTTCAAACTTTGAAATCGGATCGTTGAAATCATGCGCTTTTCGGCCGTACTCTAAAACTGACCCGGTGGAAATTACGTGCGACATTTTTGGGTAACCGGGTGTGGCGGCGTAGGGGTGTAGGCGCGGGGGCGCGGGGGTGCGGGGGTGCGGGGGCGCGGGGGGCGCAGGCGCGGCTCAAGGAAGCGGCGCGATGCCTCGGCGCGGGTCTGGGGGCGTGCGCTAGAGGGAGAGAACGAGGTCCGCGCGGGCCTTCGTGCGCTCCACAAGCGCCATGTTCGCCGCGTCCACCGTGCGCACCCAGTGCGCCGCATCCGCGCGATCGCGCCCAAAACTCATGTGCCGCTCAATCAGGCGAGAGGCCAGCTCGTCAAAAGGAGTATCGATATAAACGAGCAGGTCAATAAGGCCTCGCACGTCGGCCCAGCCGGGAAGCTCCAGGCCCAGGTAGTTGCCCTCGGTGATGACGACGCCCTCGACCTCGATAGGCAGAGACGCGGCAACCGGCTCGTGCAGGTCGCGCCGATAATCGGGAGCCAACACCACGCCGTTCGCGCGGCGCACCCGCCCCAGGAGAGCCACGTATCCGCCTACGTCAAAGGTGTCGGGCGCACCCTTATGGTCCGCCAGTCCGCGCGCCGCCAGCAGCGCGTTCGACATGTGGAAGCCATCCATGGGCGCGAGCCCTGCAACCGAGATGCCCGCCTGCGGGAGGGCACGAGCCAGCTCGGCCGCAATCGTCGTCTTGCCCGTCCCCGGCGGGCCGGTCAGCCCCAACACGCGCACGAGGTCACCGGTGCGGGCGCGGCGCACCACGGCCTCGACAATGCGAGCGGTTATCGACGAGGCCTGCGCGCCCTCCCGGGGGCCGCCCTCCTGCTGCGATTCCACTGTGCCTGCCATGGCCTCGTTGCCCATCTGCACCTGCCTCAGGGCTTGATGACGGGAAGCGTCGACCAGGGGAAGTTGATCCACTTATCGGTGTGGGACCACACGTAGTCGGGGTCGATGATGGAGACCGGCTTCTTGTAGATCACCGCGCTGCGCGCCTCGACGCGCACGGCGGCAGAGCCGTCGAGAGTAAGGCCGTGCTCGTCGATGAGGTCCATGACCATCTTGAGAGTCTTGCCGGAGTCGGCGACGTCGTCGACGACGAGGACGCGCTTGCCGTCCATCGCGGAGACGTCCATGAGCGGGGGAAGCAGCATGGGCTCGTCGAGGGTTTCGCCGATGCCGGAGTAGAACTCGACGTTCATCGTGCCGATCGCCTTGACGTCCATCGCGTAGGCAATCGCGCCCGCGGGAATGAGGCCGCCGCGCGCAATCGCGACAATCAGGTCCGGGATCCACCCGGAGTCAATGATCTGCTGGGTGAGCTCGCGGGATGCGTCGCCGAAGCCCTGCCATGTGAGGACTTCGCGGTCGGGAGCGGTGCTGGCGTCGGGGCTGGCGATGGTACCCATGGCTTCCTTCTCTCGGGGGGTGTTGGGATCAAGGGTATCCCCGGGGGGTGTGTGTCTGCTTGCCTTTGGCTGTGTTCGGCCCTGTGACGTGGGCAGATGCACGCCGCGGGCAGCATTCCGGCCCCGGCAGGCCCGGCTGGCCTCGAGGCTGGCCTCGAGGCTGGGCACGAGGCTGGGCACGAGGCTGGCCCCGAGGCTGGACCTGGGAGGCCCCTCCCCAAAAGTTGCACGTAATTTCCGTCGAGTCAGTTTTTAAGCTGTCCACAAACGTTGAAATACCAACAGTGTGATTTCAAAGTTTGAAAGAGTCAGGGGGGAATTACGTGCGACATTTTTGGGTAACCGGGTGTGTGAGGCCTGTGCGGGGAAGGGGTCCGTGCGTGGTTGGTGGGTCCCTCCCAAAAGTTGCACGTAATTTCCGTCGAGTCAGTTTTTAACCTGTCCACAAACGTTGAAATACCAACAGTGCGATTTCAAAGTTTGAAAGAGTGAGGGGGGAATTACGTGCGACATTTTTGGGTAACCGGGTGTGTGAGGCCGGATGTGGCGTGGGGTTCCAGGGCAGCGTGGGTGCCGGGCGGCGTGGGTGCCGGGCGGCGGTCAGCGGCGAGAGCGGCGGATCGAGGCGAGCTCTCGCTCGTAGGCGCGCCCGGGCGAGGCTGCCTTCCCGTGATGCTCCCACGCGAGGATGAGCGCGGGGTCGAAGGAGCGCGAGCACACCCCGCACGAGGAGACGCGGCGCGGGGCGCGGTACAGGCGTCGCGTGGCGCCGCAGCGCGGGCACGTGCCCACCCAGGGAGCGTCTGGGGAGGGCAGGGACGAGGGCAGGCGCGCCGAGTCGGGTGCACCGAGGGCTCGGGCCGCCCGCTTCCACGCGGCGTCGTGCCCGTGCGCGGGGCCGACGATAGCGTGGGCGATCTCGTGCAGGATGACGCCGCGGATCGTGGCCTCGTCGTACAGGTCGGTGAGAGGCCCGGACAGGCTGATCGTGCGCGTCGCGTGCGTGCATGCCCCGGCCCGGCGCCTCGCATTATCGAAGCGGAAACGCCACTCGCGCAGGCCGGAGGCGTCCATGAGTGAGCGCGCGAGGGTGCGCGCCTCCTCCCGCTTCATAGCGCCCCCACGAGCACGCCGAGCAGGCGCTTCATGGAGACCTTGTTGGGTGTTCCCAGGGTCTGGGCGAATATGGAGACGCGCAGCTCCTCGGCCATCCACCGCGCCTGCGTGAGCGCGGCGGCGGCGCGGGCGTCGTAGGGCCGACGCTCCAGGGCCTCGCGCGTGGCGGCGATCTCGGCCTCGGCCTCGTGGATGCGGTCCATGTCCTCCAGGTCGCGCCCCAGCGCCCCCGGCGAGGAGGCGGCGCGCTCGATGCGCACGGCCCCGGCGCGCAGGTAGCGGGCCAGGTGTGGCAGCGCCGAGGCCGGGGTGGCCGACACGAAGCCCTCGTACAGGAGGGTGCGCCCGTGGCGGGCGACGTCGCGCGTCGTCTCCGTGAGCGAGGCCTGGGGGTGGGAGCGCACGGCGGCGTCGGCCTCGGCGCTGGCCTCCAGGGCCCGCACGACGTGGGAGAGGATCTGGTAGACGCGGTCCTCGTGGGCGTCGCGCGCGGCCGCGACGAGGGTTTCAAAGGCCTCGGGGTCGCGCACGTCGGCCGGGGTGCTCAGCTCGTCGACGAGGGACAGGGCCGAGGCCAGCTGCGCGTCCGCGACCAGGGCCGTCGTGTCTGGGTAGGGGGAGGCCGCCAGCATGAGGGCCTCGCGGCCCGTCCACCGCGTGGTGACGCGGTTCGTCGCCAAGGCGACGCGGGCGAGCAGCAGGCGGGCGAGACCGGCGCGATGCTCGCGGTCCGCCTCGGCGGCGCTGGCCATGACGCGCACGCCCGCAGCCGGGGCCGCGGCGCTGCCCTGGGGGACCAGCGCGGGGAAGGCCCGCAGCGTCATCGCGCCCGAGGTCTGCGTGATCGAGCGCGGCAGCGTCGGCATCTCGGCGATGGCGTCCGCGTGGAAGGTGGGGTCCGGTGCGGGGGACGAGGCCTGGGCCGCGTCGCGGGATCCGGTGTCCGTCGTGGTCGCGCCGTGAGCCGGAGTGGAGGGTCTCTCCCCACCGGACGATCCCGTGGAGGTGTCGGTGGGGGAGGGCGTCCCACTCGTGATGCTGTTCGCACCAGTAGTGGCGGAGCCCTTACCTCCGCGCCCGCGCTTGTTCCTGCGGGCCTGCTTCTCGCTGGCCTCCTCGAGGGCCGCGCGCACGGCCGTGCGCACCGCCTTGTTGGCGGCGCTGGCCAGGGAGCGTTGCAGGTAGGCCAGGTCCTTGCCCGAGCCCAGCTCCTTGCCCGACGCGTCGGTGACGACGAAGGTCATGCGCAGGTGGTCAGGCAGGTGGGCGCGCGCGTGCGCCAGGTCGGAGTCGGACAGGTCCACGCCGCGCAGGACGCGTACCGCGTGAGCGAGGGCATCCAGGACGGGGCCGTCGGTGAGCGTGCGGCGCGTGGGGGCAGCAGTGCCGGAGGCGTTGGCCGGCGTGGCCGCGCTGGCCGCGCCCGATGCGACGGCTCCCGCGTGACTCCCAGTGCCAACGATCGCGCCGGTCGTGGGATTCGCGCCCGGCTGCGCCGCTGTGCCCGGCTGCGCCGCTGTGCCCGGCTGCGCCGCTGTGCCCGGCTGCGCCGCTGTGCCCGGCTGCGCCGCTGTGCCCGGCTGCGCCGCTGTGCCCGGCTGCGCCGCTGTGCGCGTCGCGCCCGCGCTCGCTCCCGCCGAGGCCTGCCGTGCGGTGGCCTTCTGCGCGCCCTTCTTGGAGGCCTTTGCGGGAGAATTGCGCGTCGAGACTCGGCCCGAGGTCGCGCCCCACGCGGCCAGGCGTCCCATCGCGGCATCCAGGCTCAGGGGGTCAGGCTCGTCGGACTGGGCGGTCTTCTTCCCGCCGCCCTTCGCTGACCCCGCACCACCGGACCCCGCACCGCCGGACCCCGCAGCGTCGGAACCCGCCGACGCCACCACGGCCTCGGCCGGCTGGTCGCCTAGCCTGCTCGATCCACCGCGCCACTGACGCGGCCACGGCAGGCGCGGGGGCCAGCAGACGGCGCACGCCCTTGGGCAGCGCGCGGATTGCCTCGGTCAGCAGGTCCTCGCGCATGCCGGGCACCAGCCAGTCCGTGCCCGCATCGCTCACGCGTTCGAGCACCTCGATCGGGATGCGCATCGAGACGCCGTCGCGCGGGCTGCCCGGCGCGAACTCGTAGCTCAAGGGCAGCGACAGGTCGCCGCACTGCCACCGGTCCGGGAAGCCCTCGCCGGAGGTCGCCTCGCGCGGCATCAGCAGGGACGCCGGGTAAATCAGCAGGTCCGGGTGAGAGCGGCGCGCGTCCTTCCACCAGCGGTTGAACGCCGCCGCGCTGGTCACGTGCTCGGGGATCAGATCGTCGAAGAAACGGAATCGCGCCTGCTCGTCCGCGACGAGGCCGTGGGTGCGGCTACGGCGCTCAACCTCGCGCGCTTGCTCCACCAGGGCCTCGTTTCGGCGCTGGAAACCGTGCCTCTCCCTCCACTGGCCATCCACCAGGGCGTTGCGAATGAACATCTCGCGGGCCAGCTCGCGGGCCGTCGTCCCCTCGCGCGTGGCCGCCAACTCCTCGAAATGACGCGGCTCAAATGACCCTGACGACAGGGGATCCTTCGACGCCGACACCAACCCGGCCGCCAGCGCCTCCAGCGACCCCCGCGCGCGGAGCATGAGAGCGCGAGGCGGCCACGGCCTCGTCGATGACGAGGTCACCCAAGCGACCCAGCAGCACCTCGCGGTCCGCCGCCAGCGTCAGCCCGTAGAGGGTCACGCGCTCGCGGACCATCGCCGCCCCTTTCGCGACCGACCAGAACGGCTCCGAATACGAGCGCTTGAGCAGGCCGCGCGCCGCCGGCTCCACCCACTCCGGGCGGATGCGGGCCACCGTGCGCGCAAACAGGCGCGAGGTTTCCACAAGCTCCGCGGTCATCACCCACGCGGGGTGCCCGCTCACGCCCGAGCCCGGCCAGATCGTGAAGTGCGTGCCGCGCGCGCCCTCGTAATCGCGCTTCGTCTCGTCCCACGACCCCAGGTAGGACAGCAGGCCGACCAGCAGCGAGCGGTGCACCTGGTCCGCGTCCACGCTCGCCGGCCCCTGCCCGTAGGCCAGGACCGCGCGCACGGCCGCGTCCTGCGCGCCGCCGAAGCGGGCGGCCTCCACGACATCGCCCGTCGACGGCTCGCCCACAGGCCCCACGCCGATTCCGAGCGCCCGGGCCATCTGGCGCAGCTGGCCGACCACGTCGCGCCACTCGCGCCAGCGCAGGTAGTGGAAAAACTCCGCGCGGCACATGCGCCGGAACGCCGAACCCGACAGGTCGCGGGCCTGCACCGCCAGGTAGCGCCACAGGTTCAGGTAGGTGATGAAGTCCGAATGGGGGTCCGCCAGGCGCGCGTGCGAGGCGTCCGCCGTCCCCTGATGCTCGGCCGGGCGCTCGCGCACGTCCTGGATCGACAGCGCCGCCACGATGACGAGCACCTCCGAGGCGCAGCCCAGGCGCTCGGCCTCTAGCAGCATGCGCCCCAGGCGTGGGTCGATCGGCAGGCGCGCGAGGTCCCGGCCGATGCCGGTGAGCCTGTACTGGGACGAGGCCGGGGCCGCGTCCGGCTGCTCAGCGTCCCGGGCGGTGGGCGCGGTGCCCGAGGCGTCCTGATCCGCGCGGGTATCCCGCGCGTTGCCTGCGTCGTGTGTGCCGCGTTCGTCGCGTGTGCGGGAACGGTCGCCACGGCCTCGGCGCTCCTGCGGCTCGCCGGACGCGAGCGCGCCGATCTCGACGAGGAGGGCGACGCCGTCGCGCACCGCGCGCCGATCCGGGGCGTCCAGGAACGGGAAGTCCTCGACGGCGCCCAGGCCCAAGGACGCCATTTGCAAAATGACGCTGGCCAGCGAGGTGCGCAGGATTTCCGGCTCGGTGAAGCGCGGACGCGAGAGGTAGTCGGCCTGGGAGAACAGGCGGATCGCCACGCCTTCGGCGACTCGGCCGCATCGGCCCGCGCGCTGGTTCGCACTGGCCTGGCTGACCGGCTCGATCGGCAGGCGCTGCACCTTCGTCTTATTGGAATAGCGGGAAATACGCGCCAAACCCGGGTCGATCACGTAGCGGATGCCCGGCACCGTCAGCGACGTCTCCGCGACGTTCGTCGCCAGGACCACGCGGCGCAGCCGGTGCGGCTCGAACACGCGATGCTGCTCGGCCGCCGTCAGCCGCGCGTACAGGGGCAGGATCTCGATGTCCCCCGGGCGCGCGCCCTTGTCGTCTCCCGCGCGCCGGCCTCGTCCCTTCAGGTGATCGAGGAGGGCAGCCTCCGTGTCGCGGATGTCGCGCTCGCCGGGCAGGAAGACCAGGATGTCGCCGTCGCCCTCCGCGCTCAGCTCGTCCACCGCCAGGCAGATCGCGGTCTCCACGTCGATGTCCTCGCCCATGCCATAGCCCAGCGTCGCCAGCTCGTCGTCCGGGTCCTCCAGGACCAACTGCATGGGGCCGGACTCGGTGACGTCAGTGGTCTCGACGGTCTCGGTGAGATCGTTCGCCTGCTGCGCCGAGGCCTCGGACGTGTACGACGAGGGCGTCGTCGGGCCGAGGGGACGGTAGCGGATCTCCACCGGGTATGTGCGGCCCGATACCTCGATGACCGGCGCCGGCTCGATCAGGCGACCCGAGCCGGGGGGTGCCCTCCCACGTGCCGAAATGACGCGCGAAACGGTCCGAATCGATCGTCGCCGACGTGATGATGACCTTCAGGTCCGGGCGTGCGGGCAGCAGGCGTGCGACGTAGCCCAGGATGAAGTCGATGTTGAGGCTGCGCTCGTGGGCCTCGTCGATGATGAGCGTGTCGTAGCGGCGCAGCATCGGATCCGACTGAATCTCCGCCAGCAGAATGCCGTCCGTCATCAGCTTGACCAGGGTCGTGGGGCCAACCTCGTCCGTGAAACGCACCTGGTAGCCGACCACCTGGCCGCGCTCGCGGCCCACGGTCTGGCCCAGCTCGTCGGCGATGCGATCCGCGACGGAACGCGCCGCGAGCCTGCGCGGCTGGGTGTGCCCGATCATCCCGGCCACGCCGCGGCCCAGCTGCATGCAGATCTTCGGCAGCTGCGTCGTCTTGCCCGAGCCGGTCTCGCCCGACACGATGACCACCTGGTGGTCGCGGATAGCGCGCGCGATCTCGTCGCGGCGGGCGCTCACCGGCAGGTCCGGGAAGGAGATGACCGGGATCGCGGCCGCGCGCTCGGCTAGCTGCTCCGGCGTGAAGGGCTTGAAGGGGCGCGCGTGCTCGCGCTGGGGGCGCCGATTGCTTCGGTTCGCGCGGTCGACGCGGTTGCTGTCGTTGCTGCGCGCGTGCTCGCGCTGCGGGCGGCCCGTCCGGCGAGTGGGGCGGGGGCCGTGCTGATCGTCGGAACCGCGACCCGTGTTGCGCGCGCGTTGGCGGCGTGCGTTGGGGTCGGACGAAGGCGTGGGGCGAGAGTCAGGCATGATAGCGCCAGTCTAGTCGCTGGCCAGAGGCGGTGGCTGAGTGGCGCGTGGGCGCGCGTGGGCGCGTCGGGCGGTGAGGTGCGAGCGCGTGGGGAGCCGGGGGCCGCACCCCAAAAGTCGCACGTAATTCCCTTTGGTCAGTTTTTGGGTTCGGCTTAAATCCGCATGATTTCAACGGTCTGATTTCAAAGTTTGAAAGATGGGTGGGGGAATTACGTGCGACATTGTTGGGTATCTGTTGGGTTGTAGGTTGACGAGGTGTGGGTGCAGCGGGCGGTGAGGTGCGAGCGCGTGGGGAGTCGGAGGGGCCGCGCCCCAAAAAGTCGCACGTAATTCCCTTTGGTCAGTTTTTGGGTGCGGCTTAAATCCGCATCATTTCAACGGTCTGATTTCAAAGTTTGAAAGATGGGTGGGGGAACTACGTGCGACATTGTTGGGTATCTGTTGGGTGTAGGGTTGACGAGGTGTGGGTGCGGCGGGCGGTGAAGCGACGACGCGGGGGCGGGCAGCGGGGCGCGGCGGGGGTGGCGGGCAGCGGGGGCTTACAGGTCCTCGTCGAAACGCGTCAGTGGCTCTTCCAGGCGCAGCTCCACGAGGGACTGCGCGAGCGCGTCGATCTCCTCGCCCTGGTACAGGGTGGACCTCCACGAGGCCGGGATGGCCTCGATCCCGTAGAAAGCGCCGCCCAGCTGGCCGTAGATCGCGCAGTTCGTGTCCGCGTCCCCGCCAAGGTTTGCGATCGCCAGGGTTGCATCCTTGAAGGACGGGAAATCCAGGAGGCCGTGAACAGCGAGGCGCAGGCCGTTGACGATGTAGCCGCTGGTCTCTGACTCCCACGAGGCGCGCTCGGCCGGGTCGTCACTGATGACGCGCGCGGCCATCTCGTCGAAGGCGGGGCCCGTTGAGGCCCAGCCGACGTTGATGATGTGCTCCGGCGCCCACCCCAGCAGTGCGCCCACGAGGAGGGCGGCGAAGACCTCGGTGGCGGCCTCGGCCTCGACCGAATAATGGGTCTCGCGCGCACTCAGGCCAGCGGTCACAACGATCTCGCGGATCTCGCGCTCCTCGAAGCCGGCGATGACGACGGGTGCCAGGCGCATGATCGCGCCGTTGCCTGCGCTGGTGGAGCGGGGCGCGCCCTTGGGGATGCGCGGGTTCTCGTGGAAGTCCCACAGGGAGCGCATCACCTGGTTGCCGATGTCGAAGCAGGTTCCAGTCGAGGAGCGGTACCCGTCCTTGCGCCAGCGGTCGTAGCGCTCCATGACGTCGTAGGAGTCGTAGCGGTTCAATGCCAGCAGAGAATCCGCGAGGCACAGCGCCATCGACGTGTCGTCCGTCCACTGGCCGGGTTCCAGGCGAAAAACGCCCCCGCCGACCATGTCCGAGATCGGCTCAAAGGAGCCCGCGGGCTGAAACTCGTTCGTGGTGCCTAGAGCGTCGCCGACCGCGAGGCCCACCAGGGCACCGCGTGCGCGAGAAAGAAAAGTCGTCATGCCCCCAGTCTCGCATGTCGGGTGCACACGTGGGTCCCGGCCACCGCCTCACCACGCCCTTGAGGCCAGGGGAACGCGCGAGGCGGCCCCGGCCTCGGCCCCGCTGGAGACGAGGCGTCAGGCGACCGTCGTGCCGAACAGCAATCCCAGCAGGTAGGTGACGCCCGCGGCGCCGTAACCCACGACAAGCTGGCGCAGTGCGCGAGGCATCGGAGGCTGGCCCGACAGGATACCGACCACGCCGCCCGTGAACAGCAGGGCCACGCCCACAATCGCGGCCGCGACGGCGATAGCCGTCAGGCCAGTCAATCCCAGAATGTAGGGAACCAGCGGGAAAAACGCGCCCGTCGCGAAGAAACAGAACGACGATAGGGCCGCGTTCATGGGTGTGCCCACCTGCTCGCCCGCGCCGTCCAACTCGGGGCTGCCGCCCAGCGCGGCGCGCACCGCGATCGCGCCGGACTCGCCGGTCGCCGGCTTAGCGAGACGCGCGAAAACCTGCTTCGCGTGAGCCTCCGCCTCCTCCTCGCTCTCCCCACGCGCACGAAACACGAGGGCCAGCTCGTTCGCGTCCACATCCAAATCCGGGACCGCCTGATGCGCGTCCGGATCTGGGATCGAGGCGTCAAGCAGCTCACGCTGACTGCGCACGCTCACCCACTCGCCAGCAGCCATCGACAAAGCACCCGCGAGCAGGCCCGACACGCCCGTCAGCAACACGACGTGCGGCTCCATGCCCGACGCCGCCACACCCAGCACAAGCGCCAAGTTCGACACCAGGCCGTCGTTCGCCCCAAACACCGCCGCGCGGAACGTTCCCGCCAGCGTCTCGCGGGACTTGGCCGCCAGGGAACGGATGACCTCGGCATGAATGTGCTCGTCCGCCTGCATGTGCGCCGGCACGTCATCATCCACGTCGCGAGCGGAACGCTGCTCCGCGCGCTGAGCCATCGCCAGAATAAAAATCGTGCCGAACAGGTGCGCCAGGACCGACGCGGCGCGCGTCCTGAGCGGAGGCTTCGGCGCAGGCAGGGCCCGCTCACCCAGGCGCGCCAGCCAATACTCCTCGTGGCGACGCTCCGCCTCCTCCAACTGCAGCAGGACCGCGCGCTCCTCGCCCGTGCGACGCTCCGACAGGTCACGGTAGGTGCGCGCCTCCATGCGCTCCTCCGCCAGGTGCTTGCGCCAGCGCTTAATCTGCTCGCGCGTCGGCTCCCGGTCGGAGGCCACCTGGTCCGCGTTCATTGCCGAGGCCTCGTTCCCTCGCGCGCTCAACGCTGGGTCGTCGAGGAGGTAGCCTGCGCATCGACCGTCGTCGGCTGGGAGGCGGGCGCGCCGAACAGGCGCTCCTTGACGGCGTCGGCGACCTTGTCGGTCACCTGCTCGCCGCCCGCTCGCACGATATCCGAGACCTTCTGGCCCGCGGCGTCCAGGGGGCGCGCGACGATCGGGAAACGGCGAACCTTCGAGGCGCCGGCACGGATCTGCTCGTAGCGCTCACGCCCGGCGCGCGCGCCCAGAACGTATCCGATGCCAACGCCGATGAGGATGCCGGTCTTGGTTCCCATGAGTGTCCTTCTCTCGCTGCGTGGGGGCGCCGCCCCGCGATCAGGGTCAACGCCCTCGCGCGGGCTTGTTCACCCGCGCATATTCAGCCTTTATCTTAGTGGCGGCCCGCCCCTGCACGCACGCTCCTGCCGCCTGGGGAGATTTCTCTCGGAGCTCAGCCAAGGCCTCGTCCCCTTGTCACATTTGCGCGCACTGTGGGCATCCCCTTTCCTTCGGGGCGGCAAACGCGCTATGTTTAATACGTGAGCCAGATAACGATTCAGACGCCCCGGGGAGTGTTCATCTCCGGGACTTTCACGCGCCCGGTGGATTCCCGCGACGCCGCGGTGATCTTTTCTCACACCTTTTTGTCGGATCGTCACGCATCGGGCATGTTCGACTCCCTCGGGCGCGCACTGCGCCGCGCGGGCTACGCGACCCTCGCCTTCGACTTCTCCGGCCACGGGGAATCCGGCGACGAAATCATCACCTTTGACCCGCTCATTGAGGACTTCCGCGCGGCCTCCGGTTGGCTGGCCGACCAGGGCTTCGCGCGTCAAATCTGCGTCGGCCACGAATTCGGCGCCACCGTCGCTCTGCGCGCCAATCCGCCCTCCGTGCAGACCTACGTGCTGGTCTCACCGGTGCTCGGGCCGCTGTCCTACGACTGGGACCTGGTGTTTTCCGACGTGCAGCTGTCCGACCTCGAGCGCCATGGCACCACCACTGTGCCTGACGACAGTTGCTCCGTGCGTCGCCACTTCACCATCAACAAGGGCACCCTGGCCGACATGTCCATGGTCTCGGGCGAGAAGGCCCTGCGTGGCGTGACCGCGCCCATCCTCATCACGCACGACAGCTTCGATGAGGAAACCGGGTTGGTCGACCGCACGCGCGACGCCTTCCATCTGCTGCCCGTCGGGTCCCTCGTCGAAATGACCGAGCCGCCCGCCGGTATCGTCGGCGAGTATACGCCGGTCGACGGCGTGCCCGTCAGTGACGAGGCCGTGGCGCGCGCCCTGCGCGCCTCCTCCGCCGCGAGTCTGCCCGAGCTGCCGGACGTCGCCGTGCAGTGGGCGAGTCGGTGGGTGCCCGTGGGGCGCTAGCTGTCGGTGGCTCTCTCGTCCGCAGGGGGCATGGTTTCCCAAAAATGTCGCACGTAATTCCCTCGTGAATATTTCAGACTTTGAAAATGCGTCGTTGGAATTGCAACGTTTGTGGGGTGTCTCGAAAACTGACCGGGTTAAATTACGTGCGACTTTTGGGGAGCGCCGCGTAGCGGTGCTCCTGCGTGGTGCCCCCAGCGGCAATCAGCGCTTCTGGGCCTCGCGGGGAATGATCCGCCCGCAACAGGCGCCGCGCGCCCGCAGAAGCGCCCGCAACAGGCGCCGCGCGCCCGCAGAAGCGCTCGCAACCGTCGCCGGCCGCGCGCCTACCAGCCGCGCACCAACTCGGCCAGGTCCGGGGAAGCCAGCCACTGCCTCGTGCCGAAAGACGAGACCGACACCCCCCGCAACGGCCGACGCGAAACGGATAAGGCGCTGCGGGTCGGAGTCCCCGGCGCGCTCCAGCGCCCACGCGAACGCGCCGTGGAACGCGTCGCCGGCCCCCATCGTCGAGGCGTGCGCCACCTCGCGCACGGGAACCTCGCCATGGGTCCCGTCCCACCAGTACTGGACGGGCCGCTCGCCGCGTGTGCGCACGGTGCGCGTGATGCCGAAGCCGCGCAGGAAGCCCGCGACCTCCTCCCCGTCGGCGCGCGCGACGAGCGGCGGCGCGAAATCCTCCGACACGACGGCGACGTCGACGAAGCCCAGCAGGGCGGGCAGCCAGTCCTTCCACGATCCGCCGTCCAGGACGCGCAGGTGCGGTGGGCGGGCCTCGAGCTGGGCGAAAGATCGTCACCGCCGACCTCCGGCACGCCCAGAGTCAGTGCCGCCTGCGCCAGCGCCGGGTTGTGCCCGTCGATCAGGACGACGCCGACGCGCCGCGGCAGCTCGGCGGCGACGCGCGCGGGATCAGCCTCCAGCCGCGCGTTCGTCGAGGCGACCATGCGCCCGGCCGGGTGCTCGATGATCGATGAGATGGCGGGCTCCCGACTCGTAGGGGACGAGGCCTGGGCCGGCCCGCGCTCGCCCGGCTCAGGAAGGTGCGAGGCGGGGGACGCTGTCGCGTGGTCGCCGGGAGACGCGGCGTCGGCCGCTAGAGGCGTCGTCGCGTCCAGGACTGTCACGCCCGCGGCCGCCAAATCCGCCGCGAGAAAGGCCGACACCGGGCCCGAGCCGAGCGCCGTCAACAGCACTGGCCCATCCCCGCAGGAGGCGGGACCCGAGGAGGGGGCCACGGCCTCGTCGTTGGAGAGAGAACGCGCGACCGCACTCAGCGCCGCGTAGGTCACCGCCGCGTTCGTCGCCGGGCCGCCCGCCGCCATCGTGAACCCCGTCGACGTCACTTTCACGCCCACATCCGGCACGTGGTCGAGGCGGTGAAGGACATCCAGGGTGGTCAGCCCAGCGAAGAGAGCAGTCATGGTGACATTGTCGCACCCCGGGCGGGTGGGCGAGGCGCTCGGGGACGAGGCCGGGCCGGGCTGACGCGAGCGCGGGGTCAAGCGGAAGCGGGCGGGATCCGGGCGCGGGTGGGCGAGGCGCTCGGGGACGAGGCCGGGGCCGGGCTGACGCGAGCGCGTCGGGATAGGGCACGCCGGGACGAGGCCGACCCCGTCCACCTGCGCGCACCCGAGCGAGGCGACGCGGTACCATGAGGACGACCCGCACTCACCGACGTTTCGGATTGCCATGCACTTGCTCGACGCGCTGAACCAATCCCTGCCCGAGGTCTTCCGAGCCATTGACCTCATGGGCGTTCTTCTCAATGGCATCCTCGGCGGAAAGGTTGCGCGCGAACGCAACTTCGACGCCGTCGGTTTCTGTATTCTCGCGATCATGACTGCGCTCGCGGGCGGCATGGTCCGCGACATGCTCCTGTCCACGCGCGCGGGCGCTCCCGTGGCGATCACCGACCCCTATTATTTGTGGTTCGCGATTCTTGGTGCGCTCATCGCGATGGCCTTCCACATGAACTCGCGCGCGTGGTCGGTTCTCCTTGTCATCGCGGACGGCATGGTGCTGGGCTGCTGGAGTGCAACGGGCGCGATCAAGACCCTGGATGCCGGCTTCGCGATCATGCCCGCGATCCTGCTGGGCGTCATGACCGCGATCGGCGGCGGTATGATTCGCGATATTTCGGCGGGCCTCGTGCCCCGGGTTTTCGGAGGCAATAACCTGTACGCGACACCGGCCTTCGTCTGCTCGGTCGTCACGGTCGTGTTTTGGTATATGGGTCAGCCGGTCCTCGGCATGGGTGCTTCCATCGTCGTGGGTCTGGTCTTTACAGGTATGGCGCATTGGCGGCGCTGGAGGCTGCCGCAGACCCGTGAATGGACGATCACTCTCACATATTCGCAGTTGAAAGCTCTGCGCAGGGGTAGGCGTTAGTATGGCGGTGTGAATCCCAAATCAACACCTCCTTCTACGTCCTCCGCCGCGTCGACGGCTAGCGCCCCTGCGCGCAAGCAGTTCAAGACGTGGCACCTGTCCATGATGGCCCTGGGCCTGGCGATCGGCGCCGGCTTCTTCGTGGGTACGGGTTCCGCGATCGCGCAGGCCGGCCCCGCCGTCCTCGTGTCTATCTGGTCGCCGCCATGATCGTCGTGTCGGTCATGCTGGCCCTGGCCGAGTTGGCCTCGTCCCTGCCGTCGACGGGATCCTTCTCGTCCTACGCCGAGGCCGGGATCGGCCGGTGGGCAGGGTTTACGATCGGGTGGCTGTACTGGGTCATGCTGATTATGGTCTCGGGCCTGGAGGTCACGGGTGCGGCCGAGTACTTCGTCAGGTGGTTCCCTGAGGTGCCCCAGTGGGTGATCGCCCTCGTCATTGTCGTCGTCATCGGCGGCATTAACCTGCTGGCCGCCGGTCAGTACGGCGAGATCGAGGCCTGGCTGTCGATGGTGAAGATCATTGCGATCATCGCCTTCCTGGCCGTCGGCGTGTTCCTAGTAGCGCGAACAGTCTTCGTCGGGCCGCTGCCCGGCCATGAGGGCGTCTTGCAGAACATCCTGGGACACAGCGGATTTGCACCCACGGGGCTGTCCGGCATTGCGGTCGCGCTGCTCGCGGTGATTACCTCCTTCGGTGGCCTCGAGATCGTCACGATTGCCGCGGCCGAGGCCGAGGATCCCCGCGCTGCCATGGCTAGCGCGATCCGCTCGGTCGTTACCCGTATCCTCGTGTTCTACGTCGGTTCCGTCCTTCTGCTGATTGCCCTGCTGCCGTGGGATAGCGAGGCCATGGGTCCTGACGCCTTTAAGACGATCCTCGAGATGGCGGGCATTCCGGCCGTCGGAACGATTATGAACGTCATCATCTTCATGGCGCTTGTCTCCGCGTTCTCCGCGAACATCTACGCGTCCTCGCGCATGGTCTACTCCCTGTCCGCCCGTGACATGGGCCCGCGCTGGCTGCTCGGGGCGCCCGCGGCCACGAAGGAGCGTTCGCGCACGGTCGTCGAGGCCGCCCTCGAGGATGACGAGGCCGTCCTGGCCGCCGAGCTGGAAGGCGACATTGAGGCCGGGCGTACCCCGAAGCGCGCGGTGGGCCTCGTCGTTCTGCTGGCCCTCCTGGCCGTGGTGGGCAACTGGTATCTGCCGGGCTCGATCCTGACGATGCTCATCAACGCGATCGGTATGGTCCTGCTGATCGTGTGGACCTTCATCATCATCTCGCTGATCCGCCTGCACCCTTCGTTGGAGCGTTCTGGCAACCTGGGGATCCGCATGCCAGGCTGGCCGTGGCTGCCGTGGCTGGTCCTCGTGGGGCTGGGAGGTATCGCCGTCCTCATGCTCATGAGTGACGAGGGCCGGGCTCAGCTGGTCTCGATGGGCGCGCTGACGCTTATCATCGTGGCCATCTACTTCGGGCGTCAGTTTGTGCGCTCGTTGAAGTAGCGGAAACGCACGGGACCTCGGCCGGTACGCAGATGTAGGCGGCCTAGTCCATGATGGGGGCACCCCGACGAATCGTCGGGGTGCCCCATGTACATTGGCTGCGTGGGGATGGCGCACGGTAAGGAGGATTCATGGCACGCAGACGTCGGCGTCGCAGGAACATCGGGGATAAGGTCGGTGCCCTGCTGATCCTCGCTGCCTTTGTGTGGGCGTTCGCGCCCGGCGTCGGCTGGGACCTGCTGGACCTGCGCACGCGCCTGGGGTGGCCGCCGATGCGCAGCGGTCAAGCCCTGTCCTCACTGCCCGACAGCGAGGCGGCGCGTCAGCTGCGCGAACTCACGATCCGCTCCCCGGACCAGTCCGCGGCCGTCCCGGAATACGACCGCGAGGCCTTCGGGCAGCGCTGGGCGGACACGAATCACAATGGCTGCGACACTCGCAACGACATCCTGGCCCGTGACCTGGCGCGGCCCACCTTCAAGCCCGGGACGCATGACTGCGTGGTCCTTTCCGGCACTCTCGCCGAGCCATACACGGGACAGACGATCCAGTTCGAGAGGGGGGGAGAAGACGTCGTCCCTGGTCCAGATCGACCACGTCGTCGCCCTGGCCGATGCCTGGCGCTCGGGCGCGTGGCAGTGGGATGAGCAGCGCCGAACGGAGTTCGCCAACGACCCCAACAACCTCCTCGCGGTCGACGGCCAGGCGAATCAGGACAAGTCTGCCGCGTCAGCCGACCAGTGGCTGCCGCCCAACGCCGATTTCCGCTGCGACTACGTCAAACTCCAGATCGCGGTGAAAAACTCCTACGGGCTCAGCGTCACCCAGGCCGAACAGGATGCGTTGGCGACCCAGCTGGCGACTGTCCGGGGTGATTACTAGTCCGAAACTGTCAGCCTGTTTGAAGTATTGGCATGTGCGTGATGCTCACATACATGACAGGGGTATTCATGCGCGTCTGACCAAGCGATTTCAAGGCGAATCTCAGGCAATTTCTCAACATGTGTCCATCGAATGTGGAACACCCCGCAACGTCGTGTACGTTCCCGAGCAACGCCGGTAATGTTCGCCTCAGGAAGAGGAGTGACATGTATACGGCAATCAACTGGGCGATGGACCTGGGATTCTACGCAGGATTCAGCGCGCTCACGTGCGCCCTGTGGTGGATCCTCGGTCGGCGCGCCGACCGCAAGCGCCTGCGCGACGGTCGTCTCGCCGCGCACGCCTCCGCCCACGACGCCGAGACCGACAGTCAGAAACACTCTCACTTGACCGTGTCTAAGGCCCTTCCCCTCATCTATCGGCGCTCACGGGACACCGGCGCTCTCCTGGAGCGCGAGGAAAACCCAGATACCCCCAGGACCGCGGAGATCCCCGTGGTCGCAGCCATGGCCTCGTCGATGTGGAGGCTGCCGCGCGCGCTCCCGCTCGCGTGGATCCTCTACCTGGCGGGCCTGCTGATTTTCGTGCTCCTGCCGATCCCCCTCCGACCCGCAGGCGGCGTGCGCCGCGATTCTGCACTGGGACAACTACACGCCCTTCGGGTCGCTGAGTGCCGTCGCCGAACAATTCCGGGAGGGTGAGCAGCTGCGCGGGACCCTGTACGCCCTGTCGATCCTGCTCAATATCATCCTGTTCATGCCGCTGGGTGCCCTGGCCGAGATGACGTGGCGGATCCGGCGCTCCCGTACGGCCAGCGAGAACCTGCCCACCGACGGCGGGCGCCTGGCCCGCGCAATCCCCAGCCGACGCGTGCTCGTGTGGCTTCTGATCGGCGCAGTGCTTTCCTGCTCATCGAGTTCACGCAGTACACGGGCCTGTTCGGCCTCGTGCCCTGCACCTACCGCGTCGTCGACATCGACGACCTCATCACGAACACGCTGGGCACCTACCTGGGCGTACGGCTCCTGCCCCTGTTCGCGCGCAACTCGCGTTTCATGGGCGCGTAGAGGTCCACTCTTCCAACGCGGCGCACACCTGCTCGCGCGTCGCCTGAGACGACGCGACCGCGATCACAAGCTCGTACACGTCGTCGTTGGAGACTGACTCGCGAATGACGGCTGCGTTGAGGGACAAGAAGACGCTACAGGCTGCCCACGCCAGGCGCTTGTTGCCGTCGACGAGTGCGTGATTCTTCGTCAGCGATTCGAGTAAGGCCGCGGCTTTCTCCGAGAGTGACGGGTATGCCTCGTGTCCCATGAGCGTGGTCTGGGGGCGCAGTGCTGCTGCGTTGAGGAGACCGAGGTCTCGAACCGGCCCGAGGCGAAGCGCGGCCACAATATCGAGCAGGTCCTCGAGCGACAAAAACTCGCACTGCACGGCTATTGTCCTAGTCGCTCCAGCGCGTCTCCCCAACGCTCGACGGTTTGGTTGAGCGCGTCGGTGACGCGCTGACGGTGGGTCATGCGGTTGAATTCCTCGTCGATCGCGCGCAGAACGGCATCGTGCTTTGACGTGCCGGAGCGTTGCGCGAGCTCTTCCAGCTTGCGCGCGTGTTCCTCGTCGAGGCGGAGTGTCATAGCCATGCATGCATGGTATCATTCTGATACCACGTGCCTAGGGTCCAGGATCTTATAGCCAGCCGGCGGCGCGGGCCAGGGACGCGGCCTCGGCGCGGGTGCGCGCGTTCATCTTCAGCATCGACGAGGACACGTGGTTGCGCACCGTGCCCTGGCTGAGATGGAGCGAACGGGCGATGTCGGCGATCGTGCCTCCGCCTTCGACCTCGCGCAACACGTCGGCCTCGCGATCCGTCAGGGGCGACGAGCCAGTCGACAAGGCCTCTAAGGCCAGGGATTGGTCAATGGCGCGGCCCCCCGAGGCCACCGTGCGCACTCCGTCGGCCAGGGCCTCGACCGGCGCATCCTTCACCATAAAGCCCGTGGCACCCGCGTCGAGGGCGCGCTGCAAGTAACCCGGGCGCCCGAACGTCGACACGATGAGCACGCGCACGCCGGGGAAGCGGGAGCGAATCGCCTGCGTGGCCGTGATGCCGTCCATGCGCGGCATTTCGATGTCGATGATTGCGACGTCGGCGGGGGCGCTTGCGTGGGCCGGGGCGTCCGCCGATGCCAGGCGTCCCAGCTCCTCGAGGGCCTGCGCGCCGTCGGCGGCCTGCGCGACGACCTCAATGTCGCGCTCCAGGTCCAGCAGCCCCGCCAGCGCCCCGCGAATCATCGCCTGGTCATCGGCCACGAGCACCCGAATCGTCACGTCACCCTCCTGTTTCTCTGTGCCTGGGGTACAAGGCTAACGCAGGTCGCAGGATCATCTCTCGGGTGTGCTCACCCCTCAGGACGAGGCCGACTCACCCTCCCGGGACCGCGCGGGGCCCTGGGAGGGGGCCACGGCCTCGTCGATGGGGAGTGCAGCGGGACAATCAGGACGAGTGACCGTCGGGTGCAGCGTCGAAGGTCACGACGAGTGGGCGTCGGGTGCAGCGTCGAAGGACAGCGCGAGCGTCCACGTGGAGCCCGACGCGCTCCACGTGAGCGTGCCTTCGTCGCCGACCAGCTTGGACAGGCCCGCCAGGCCCGACCCCGATCCCGCGCTCGACGCGGCGTAGGTGGCCGAGTAGCCGTCGTTGGTGACGGTCACGCCGCCAGGGGAGAGGCGAATACGAACCCACGAGGGGCGCGCGTGCAGGATGGCGTTTGTGACCCCCCCTCGCGGATCACGTGAGCGGCAGCGGCCGAACGAGGCCCCGACGGCGGCTCGCCCTCGCTGGCGATGTCCGCGTCGATGCGCGCGACCTCCAGGAGGGCGCGGGCCTCCTGGAGCTCCTCGCCCGGGGACAGGGACCGGGTGGCCGCCACGATGCGGCGGACGTCAGCCAAGGCCTCGTTCGACTGAGCGGTAATCGCGCGGATCTGCTCGCGCGCCCTCCTCCACGCGTCCCGCGTCCAGGAGGCGACCCGCCAGCTCGGACACCATCGTGACGCCCGTCAGCGAGTGCCCGAGGATGTCGTGCAGATCCGTGCTCAGGCGCGCCCGTTCGGCGGCCTTCGCGCGCTGAATCGCGTCCTGGCGGCGCAGATGCTCGCGGGCCGAACGCTCCATGCGCCAACGCGCCACCCCCACGAAGACACACAGCAGCACCAGGTACCAGACCATCCACAGGGGCTCACCCTGCGCGTAAGCGGCCACACCCGCGATAGCGGTCACCGGCACGAGGCCCGCGACGATGAACCTGCCCGGCGCCTGAAACACCCACGCGACCAGCAGATACGACGTCAGCATGAACGCGTGAGGCGTGTCGACGGAAACCGCGTACACGAGGTAGGCGACCGTCGCCGCCGCCAGCGCCGCGTGGGAGAGGATGAACGGCCTCGTGAAGGAGTTGCGCGCGGGCAGGGGATTGGCCAGCCACGTCGCCGAGTTCACGACCGCGACGAGGGCGCACAACCCGATGAGGCCCGCGCGCTGGGTCGGATCCGGCAGTTCCAGGGCGTAGGCGAGGGGAAACCCCATGAACAGCATCCACGGGGCCGCCCACGCCAGGGAGATCAAGCGCTCCTTCATGACACCAGCCTAGCGAGCCGTGTCGTGGGACGCGCCCCACCAGGCGATGCCCGCCGTGATAACCACCCACCCGACGATGTTGAGCCACGCCGCCGTCGGCATCGGGACGGTACCGGCGACCGCGTAGATCGCCTGGACGGCGCCATACAGGGGCGTGAAGGGCGCGACGTGGGAGACGAAGGGCGGCATCTGCTCCAGCGGGATGAACATGCCGGACACGAACGCGCCGAACACCATGACGAACGCCGAGGCGCTGTAGGCGTTCTCGCCCTTAATCGTGTAGCCGCACGCCAGGCCGATGAGTGCACCGAGCGCCGACAGCGCGACGACGACCGCGGCGCTGGCCGCCCACGCGCCCGCCGTCATCTGCGAGCCGGTGGCCAGGCCAACACTGAAGCAGATGAGCGCGATGAACGCGCTCAGCGCCACCAGGGCCGTGAGGCGCACAAGGAGAATCACCCACGGCTGGATGGGCGTCAGCGCGTACATGCGCGAGATTCCGGTCGTGCGCTCGACGGACAGCGTCGCGCCGAGCGACCCGCCCACCAGGATCACGCCGTACGTGGTCATCATGACGACCATCGCGGCGGCCACGTTGCCGCGCCCAGTCTGCGTGGTGCGCGCAACATCGGTCATCCCGAACATCGCGTACATAAACAGGGGCAGGAGCAGGGCAAACGCCATGTTCCACGGGTTAAGGATGTGCGACAGGAACGTCGAGAGCCACAGCTTGCCCGCTCCGGTGAAGGGGAAGGGGATCGGTCGGTCGGTGGCTCGTGCGGGTGCCTGGGTGGTCATGATTCCTTCTTCGTGTCTTGTGTTGCGTGTGGGGGACGAGGCCTGGGCTGGTTTATCGGGCCTCGTGCGCCTCGTGGGGTGTCGGAGGAGCTGCTGTGGCGGGCGAGTGGGGGCACGTGGCCCCGCTCGCTCACTCGGCGTCCGCGTGGGACGTGATGCGCTCGAAAACGTCTTCGAGGTCCTCGTTGTCGGCGACGACCTGCTCGGTCGGCGCATCCACGAGGACCTTGCCGGCGTCGATGATGACGATGCGATCGGCCTCCTTGCGGGCCTCGGTCAGGTAGTGCGTGGCGAAGAGGAGCGTGCGGCCCTCCGCGGCCTCGGCGTGCATCGTGTCCCAGAATGCGCGCCGCGCCAGGGCGTCCATGCCGGCCGTGGCCTCGTCGAGGATCAGGAAGTCCGGGTTGCCGGACAGGGCGAGGGCGAGGCGCACGCGCTGCACCTCGCCGCCGGAGAGCTTGTTGAGCGGCCGCTTGGCGAGCTTCGTCAGGTTCGTGCGCTCGAGGAGCTCGTCGGTGGGGATCGGGTTGGCGTGCATGGCGGCGACCAGGTCGATTGTGTTGCGGACCTTCCCGTCGCGCGGCAAGGCCCCGGACTGGAGCATCGCGCCCACGAGGGAGCGGCGCACGGCCTCGCGCGGGCTCATGCCGTAGACGCTGATGTCCCCCTGCGTGGGGGTGGCCAGGCCGAGGACGATGTCCAGGAAAGTGCTCTTGCCTGCGCCGTTGACGCCGAGGAGCGCCACGATCTCGCCGGGCATAAAGGGTCAGGTCCACGCCCCGCAGCGCGTCGACGTGGCCGAAAGACTGGTGAATGTTCGTCGCCTGGAGGGCGGGCGTTGCTTGTGCGTTCATGGCACCCAGTTTGCGCTCGTATTAATGGGGCCGGAAGTGTCCTTTGATGCAGGAGGAGCCATGACAAATGTCAGGGGGCGCGGGGATGCATTCTGTAGGGGTCCGTGGGGGCGGGGGTGCGCCGCGCTCTGCAGGTGCTCGTGATGGTTGCGGTTCTTGGTGAAGGAGTTCGTTGTAGCTAATCTTGGTCGCGGTTCGCGTGGTCGGTAGAGGGGCCCGAAAGTGACGGCGGTAACCGTCCCAGCAAAAGTCGCGCGTAATTTAACTCGGTCATTTTTCGAGATGGCCCACAAACGTTGCAATTCCAATGGTCTGATTTCAAAGTTTGAAATATGCGGAGGGGAATTACGTGCGACATTGCTCTGGTTCGTCGTTGTCGTCGCTCGCGCGCTCGTTACCGCGCACGTTAACCCGATAGGTGGCGGCCTGGGCGGGCTGCCCACCATGCCACCCATAGGGTTTAGCTGCGCATGAGCGGGTTAAGGGTGCCAGTAGAAGGGCCCGGCTGCCAGGACCGCAGCGAGCACGCGACTCGACGGCGCAGTATCAACCAACCAACGCACGTGCACCCACCGATTCCGCCAAAGTGCAGACCCATTCAGCCAAAACGGCGCATTTTTGGCTGTTTTCATCCAATGGGTCTGCAGTTTGGCGACTGCACCGCCTCACGTCGGGGCCTCACCACCGCCAATCGGGGGAATTTGCATCATTAGAGGTGTGACACGCCGGTGACACGCCGAGGCGGAGTTTCTAATGCTGCAAAACCCCCACCGCCGGTGCGGCGAGCGCCGGAGGGGCGCGGGGATGCGTTCTGTAGGGGCCCGTGGGGGGCGGGGGTGCGCCGCGCTCTGCAGGTTCTCGTGATGGTTGCGGTTCTTGGTGAAGGAGTTCGTTGTAGCTAATCTTGGTCGCGGTTCGCGTGGTCGGTAGAGGGGACCGAGAGTGACGGCGGTAACCGTCCCAGCAAAAGTTGCACGTAATTTAACTCGGTCATTTTTCGAGATGGCCCACAAACGTTGCAATTCCAACGGTCTGATTTCAAAATCTGAAATATCTGGAGGGGAATTACGTGCGACATTTTTGGGTAACCAGGGTGTGTGAGGTCGGGGCGGGGAAGGGGTTCGTGCGTGGTTGGTGGGTCCCTCCCAAAAGTCGCACGTAATTTAACTCGGTCATTTTTCGAGATGGCCCACAAACGTTGCAATTCCAACGGTCTGATTTCAAAGTTTGAAATATGTGGAGGGGAATTACGTGCGACATTTTTGGGTAACCGGGGTGTGTGAGGTCGGGGCGGGGAAGGGGTTCGTGCGTGGTTGGTGGGTCCCTCCCAAAAGTCGCACGTAATTTAACTCGGTCATTTTTTTCGAGATGGCCCATAAACGTTGCAATTCCAATGCTCTGATTTCAAAGTTTGGAATATGAGGAGGGGAATTACGTGCGACATTTTTGGGTAACCGGGGTGTGTGAGGCCGGGGCGGGGAAGGGGTTCGTGCGTGGTTGGTGGGTCCCTCCCAAAAGTCGCACGTAATTTAACTCGGTCATTTTTCGAGATGGCCCACAAACGTTGCAATTCCAACGATGCAAATTGAATGTATAAACGATCCGCAGGGGAATTACGTGCGAAATTGCTGAGTGGTGAGCAGGACAAGCAACGCACAGTAACGAAAGTGTGGCCGGTGTGCGGGACCCTGCGAGGAAAGGTAGGGCCTGGCTGCGGTGCCCGTGGGCGGCGGCGGGGCCTGGCCGGGCTTCGAGACGACGCGCCGAGCCACCGATCAGAGACCTGGCCTCACTGGCGTGGAGGGCGTCGGAGGGTCCGGAGGGCACGGGCGGGCTTCGAGATCGACCACTCCGAGCCGCCAGGCTCGCGTGTGGCGATCTCGCGGGCGGCCGGGCCCGACGGCGCCCGGAACACCCGTGGGGCCGCAAGCAACCCGGCAGCACACAGCAGGGGGTCCGAGGCGCCGCGGCGCCTCGGACCCCCATGTCAACGCGTGAGGTTACAGGTTGAGCTGGATGTTGCGGCCGGGGACGGCCTCGATCAGCTCGCGCGTGTAATCCTCGACGGGGTTGTTGAACAGTTCGTCGGTGGTGTTGGCCTCGACGAGCTTGCCCTTCTCCATGACGATGACGTCGTCGGCGATCTGGCGGACGACAGCCAGGTCGTGCGTGATGAAGAGGTAGGACAGGCCCAGCTGCGCCTGCAGGTCGTTGAGCAGGTACAGGATCTGGTTCTGCACGAGCACGTCCAGGGCGGACACGGCCTCGTCCAGGACAATGACCTCCGGGTTGAGCGCGAGGGCGCGGGCCACGGCCACGCGCTGGCGCTGGCCGCCCGACAGCTCGTTGGGGTAGCGACGCATCGCCGAGCGAGGCAGGGCCACCATGTCGAGCAGCTCCGCGGCGCGCTCGACGCGCAGCTTCTTCGGGTTGAGCTCGCGCTTCTCGGCGGCAGACAGAGTGCGAGACCCTTCCGAGGCCTCGACGAGCTTCGTCATCCACTCTTCGGGTTCGCGGCCGGTCGCTTCCGCGCGCGCGATCTCCTGCTTGGCGTACTCCAGGGTGCCGTAGCCGTGGATCTTGAGGGGCTCCTCGATCAGGCGGTAGATCGAGTACATCGGATCCAGCGAACCGTAGGGGTTCTGGAACACGGCCTGGAGGCGGCGGCGCAGATGGAACAGCTCGGTGCGGCTCATCGTGGACGTGTCAACGCCGTCGAAGAAGATCTTGCCGGCGGTGGGCTCGAGCAGCTGGAGAATCATGTTCGCGGCGGTCGACTTGCCGGAGCCGGATTCACCGACGACCGCGAGGGTCGTGCCGCGACGCAGCTCGAAGGACACGTCGTCGACGGCCAGGAAGGTGTCGTTGCCCTTCTTGGCGCCGCGGATGTCGAACTCCTTGGTCAGGCCTTCGACGCGGATGATCGCATCGGTGGAGGTTGCGCCCTTGCCGGCGCCCGTCAGCTCCTCGTCGGTGACCGAGATGCCTTGCTTGTGCGCGGACTCGATGCGGGCCGAGGCCAGGGAGGGCGCGGCCGAGACGAGGCGCTTCGTGTAGGGTGCTGCGGGTGCTGGAGGATCTCCAGGGCGGGGCCGGATTCGACGATGCGGCCTCGGTGCATGACGACGAGCTGCTCGGCGCGTTCGGCCGCCAGGCCGAGGTCGTGCGTAATGAACAGCACGGCGGTGCCCATCTCGGCGGTGAGCTTGCCGAGGTGGTCGAGGATGCGGCGCTGGACGGTGACGTCCAGGGCGGAGGTCGGCTCGTCGGCGATCAGCAGCTTGGGGTGCGCGGCCATGCCGATGGCGATGAGGGCGCGCTGGCGCATGCCGCCGGAGAACTCGTGCGGGTACTGCTTGGCGCGGCGTTCGGCGTCGGGCAGGCCGGCTTCCTCGAGGAGCTGGCTGACGCGTTCGCCGACCTCGCTCTTGGGCACGACGTTGTTCGCGAGCAGGGCCTCCTTGACCTGGAAGCCCACGCGCAGGACGGGGTTCAGGTTACTCATCGGGTCCTGGGGGACGAGGCCGATGCCGGATCCGCGCAGCTCCACCCACTGCTTGGTGGTCAGGTTGGTGATGTCGCGGCCGTCGAACTCGATCTTTCCGCCCGCGACCTTGCCGGTGCCGGGCAGCAGGCCGATGACGGCGGCGGCGGTCGTGGACTTACCGGAGCCGGACTCGCCGACGATGGCGACGGTCTGACCGGGGTAGATGGTCAGGTTCGCGCCGCGAACGGCGGGGACGACGCCGGTCGAAGAGGTGAAGGTGACCTCCAGGTCCGTGATCTTGAGCAGGGGCTGCGCGTCGTCCGGGTGGACGGGGGACGAGGCCGTGGCCGCGTTGGGGGCGACGGCTCGTTCGACGATCTCTTCCATCTCCGTCTCGGAGAGGGGCGTGTTGTTCGTTTCGCTCACTTGCGTGCCTTCGGGTCGAGGGCTTCGCGCACGGCGTCACCCATCATGATGAAGCTGAGGACGGTCAGGGCCAGGGCGGTGGCCGGGTAGAACAGGACCATGGGGGCGTCGCTCAGCTGGTCCTTGGCCGTCGAGATGTCGGCGCCCCAGGAGACGACTGTGGTCGGCAGGCCGATGCCCATGAAGGACAGGGAGGCCTCGGAGACGATGAAGGTGCCCAGCGCGACGGTGGCGTACACGATGATGGGGGCCATCGAGTTGGGGATGATGTGGCTCATCAGGATACGTCCGCGCGAGGCGCCGGTAGCACGCGCCGCGGTGACGAATTCTTCGTTCTTAGCGCTCATGACGGAGCCTCGGGTGATTCGCGCGATGGACGTCCAGGCGAAGGTCGACAGGACGACGACGACCATGGCGATGGAGCGGGACTCCTTGAACATCTGCATGAAGACGATGGCTGCGAGGAGCAGTGGGATCGCGAAGAACACGTCGGTGATGCGCGAGAGCAGGGAGTCGATCCAGCCGCCGATGTAGCCGGCGATGGCGCCGATGGTGCCGCCGATGATGACGACCGCGATCGTGGTGAGCACGCCGACGGAGACGGAGGCGCGGGCGCCGTAGATGACGCGCGAGTAGATGTCGCAGCCTGCTTGTCGAAGCCGAAGGGGTGGCTCCACAGCTCGGGGGCGCCCAGGGAGCGCGAGAGCACGCAGTAGCGCGGGTCCTGGCTGGTGAACAGCGAGGGGAAGAGCGAGATCGTGATGGCGAAGAAGATGATCGTGGCCGCGAACCAGAAGAGGGGGCGGCGACGCAGGCGCTTCCAGGCCTCTCCCCACATCGAGGAGGGGGCGCCCTCGTCGGGCACCGCGTCGACGGCGCCGAGGCCGGTTTCGTCGATGTCAGAGACGTAGTGGTCCTGCCCGGCGCGGGTACGGGTGATGTTGGCGGAGGGAATGATGTCACTCATAGCGGATCCTCGGGTCGAGCACGGCGTAGAGGAGGTCAACGATCAGGTTGGCCAGGATGTACACCAGGACGAGCACGGTCGTAATGGACACGACGGTGGGGGCTTCGCCAAGCCGGATGGCCTGCCACAGTGTGCCGCCGACGCCGTTGATGTTGAAGATGCCCTCGGTGATGATGGCGCCGCCCATGAGCGCGCCGAGGTCGCCGCCGAGGAAGGTGGCGACGGGGATGAGGGAGTTGCGCAGGATGTGGCGCGTCATGACGGCGCGGTTGGTCAGGCCTTTGGCGCGGGCGGTGCGCACGTAGTCGGCGGAGACGTTCTCGGAGACGGACTGGCGGGTCAGTCGGATGACGTAGGCCAGTGAGACACCGCCGAGCACCATGGCTGGCATGGTGAGGGACGCAAAGTCAACAGAGACGCTGGCTGTGACTGGTAGGACCCCTAGTTTGATGCCGAGGAGGAACTGCAGGACGAAGCCGAGGACGAAGGTGGGCACCGAGATCAGCAGGAGCGAGAACACGAGGATCGTGGAGTCGAACCAGCCGCCGCGGCGCACGCCGGCGATGGTTCCCAGCGTGATACCGAAGATGGATTCGATGGCCAGGGCGTAAACGGCGAGGCCCATGGTGGTGGGGAAGGCCCTTGCCATAACGTCGATGACGGGCTGCTGGTTGAAGGATTTGCCGAAGTCAAGGGTGAACACACCCTTGAGGTAGAGCAGATACTGCATCCAGAAAGGTTGGTCGAGGTGGTACTCGGCGCGGATCTTCGCAGCGGCCGCCTCGGTGAGGCCGCGGTCGCCGCCGAGCGCGGCAACGGGGTCACCTGGCATCAGGTAGACCATCGCGAAGATCAGAAAGGTGGCTCCGAAGAAGACCGGGATGGTCTGGAGGAGTCGCCGTCCGATGTAGCGGAGCATGGGCAATCCTTTAGATTCGTGTCGAGGGATGGGCGCGGTGCCGCTCCCGAGCGTACGCCCCGCTGGGGGCGGGGCTGCCTATGTGTCCCATCATAGGGTAAAGAATGAGCAAATGAGGTATGGGGTTCGTTATGTGGCCGGAGCATCAAACACTTTCGTTTCTTTTGTAGGCGAAAGTGCGGTTCACATGTCGGGCGCTTGACGAGGCCGGGGCGGGCTTCGCTCGCCGCTGACCTGAGCGTTGCCGAGTCTGTGTACAACGAGGGGGGTGGGCGGCTAGGCCGCCCACCCCCCTCGTGAAAGGTTAGTTCCTAGGAACTCACTTCTTGTCCTGCGGGGTCTTGGTGATCTCGTAGACGAGCGGCTGACCGCGCCAGTCGAAGTTCACGTTGTCGACCTTCTCGGACCATGCGCCGTTGGCGTTGTAGTACCACAGCGGGATGACAGGCAGATCCTTGAGGAGGATCTCCTCGGCCTGCTGCATGATCGCGATGGCATCTTCGGGCGTGGCAGCGCTTCCGGCCTGCGTGATCAGGGCGTCGAACTCGGGGTTGGAGTACTCACCCTTGTTAGAGGCGGCCTTGGTCACGTACAGGGGCTGCAGGAAGTTGTAGATCGACGGGTAGTCGGCCTGCCAGCCGGAGCGGAAGGCTGCGCCGATCGTCTTGTCATCTTCCTGCGCGAGCAGGGTCTTGAAGTCGACGACGGGCTTGCCTTCGGCGCTGATGCCCAGCGTGTTCTTGATGGAGTTAGCAGTGGCCTCGACCCATTCCTTGTGGCCACCGTCGGAGTTGTAGGCGATCTCGAAGGTGCCGTCCCACGGGGCGATGGCGTCGGCCTGCGCCCACAGTTCCTTGGCCTTGTCGGGGTTGTAGCTCAGGACTTCGTTGCCGGCCAGGTTCTCGGAGTAGCCCTCAAGGGTGGGGGCGGTGTAGTCCGTGGCGGGGGTGCGGGTCTTCGAGTAGATCTGATCGGTGATCTCGTCGCGGTTGATGGCCATGGAGATGGCCTGGCGGCGCAGCTGGCCTTCCTCGCCCTGGAAGTGATCCAGGTACTGGGGGATCGTCAGCGTCATGATGCCGGCGTAGGGCTGGTTGACGGAGCGGCCCGCGAAGGTGTCCTGGTAGGAGCCGATGGCCGAGGAGGGCATGGCGTCCATGACGTCGAGGTTACCGGCCTTGAGGTCGTTGTAGGCGGCGTCCATCGACTGGTAGAACTTGATGAGGACGCCCTCGTTCTGGGCCTTCTCGTCACCAACGTAGTTCTCGTTGGGAACCAGGTAGATCTTGACGTTGTGCTCCCAGGCGTTCTTCGAGGCGAGCTTGTAGGGGCCGTTGCCGACCGGGTTCTGGCCGCCGGCCTCGGGGTTGTCCAGGGTCGAGTCGGGAAGCGGTGCGTAGGCGGTGTAGCCCAGGCGGTTGATGAGGTCGTAGGCGGGGGCCTTCAGCTTGATCGTGAAGGTGTAGTCGTCGACGATCTGGACGCCGGTCAGTTCGCCGACGCCTTCCTCATTGGTGCCTTCGAAGGAGTCGAAGAAGGAGGCCTGCTTCTGGTTCTGGGAGGTGACGAGGTTCCAGGCTCGAGTGAAGTTCTGGGCCTTGACGGGGGTGCCGTCGGAGAACTTGCGGTCCTGGTGGAGCTTGACGGTCCACAGGGTGTTGTCTTCGTTGGGCTCGATGGACTCGGCGACGTCGAGGATGGCGTTGCCGTCAACGTCGTAGCGCACGAGCTGGCTGAAGATCTGGGTCAGGATCTTGCCGCCGCCGGTCTCAGAGGTCTGGCCGGGCAGCAGAGCGTTCTGCGGCTCGGAGCCGTTGAGGACGATGGCGTTGGGGTTGATTCCGCTGGAGCAGGCAGTCAGTGCGAGCGCAGCGCCGACGGGAATGGCGAGCCATGCCTTCTTCAGGTTCATGGTTACTTCCTCCTGATTGATGGATGGGACCGGGATCGGTGCCCTAGGTCATGATCTGAGGGTAGCCCGTCGGGTGTGGAAGACACCGTGCCTGTCCATCATGTGCGCATTACATTTTGGTTACAAATGTAAAAAGAAGGTCAAATAATGGTGCTGGTCACATAAAAGTCCCTGTTTGTGGTCAGTATCATACGAGACGAGGCCGGGGCTGGGAGCGCGCTCACGCACACTCAGCCCAGGCCTCGTCCATCGAGGAGCACTCAGGAGAGTAGGCCCTCTGAGATCAGCCAGTCGTGGGCGATCTGAGAGGCGGACTTCTGCTCGACCGTCGACGCTCGGTTCATCTCGACCAGGTCCTCGGCATCCATCGCGGCGCTCACCCGGTTGATGACCGCGGCGGCGTCATCGTTCACCCTCGACGAGGCCAGGGGAACCACGTGCGAAGCGAGGAACAGGCCGTCCGGGTCCTCCAGGACCGTCAGGGTCCCCTCCGCCAGCGCCGGATCCGAGGAATAGATATTCGCCAGCTGGATGTCGCCGTCCTTCAGGGCCTTGACCGTGAGGGGGCCGCCCGAGTCCTCGATCGGCGTGAAATCGACGCTCACGCCGTAGGTCTGAGCCAGGCCCATCGGCCCGTAGGGGCGCGTCTCAAGCTCCGAGTTGCCGCCCAAGACCAGCGGGCCTGCCCCCGCCAGGTCGCCGATGGAGGTCACCGAATGCTCCGCCGCGAAGGTTGAGGTCACCACGTAGGAGTCCTGGTCGGTCGCCGGAGACTGATCGAGGGCGCGTAGCCCCATGGGCAGGCGGTCGCCAGCGCGTCGTAGACCTCCTGGGAGGTGCGGGCGCTCGCGTTCTGGTCCAGGTACTGCAGCAGGTTGCCCGTGTACTCGGGGAAGACGTCGATCGAGCCGGCCTCAAGCTCGGGCATGTAGACCTCGCGCTGGCCGATCCGCATCTGGCGGTCGACCGCAAACCCGGCACCCTCGAGCGCCTGCGCGTAGGCCTCCGCGATGATCTCGTTCGAGTAGTAGTCCTGCGACCCCACGACGAGCGTCGTCTGGCCATTCTCCGAACGTTCGGTGCTCGCGTTCCCGCCGACCGACTCTGCGGAACCGCAGGCGGCCAGCGCCAGGGTGGAAGCGGCGATGGTGGCCATCGTCATCATCGTGCGTTTCATAGTGACTCCTTGAGTGAGTTGTCCTCATTGTCTAAGAAAGAATGGGTGCGGGCCCGAAGGCGTCGCGCAACCAGCGCCAGGAGCGCGTCGGTCGCCAGTGCGAGGGCGACGACGATGATCGCGCCCCCGATCATCTCCGCGTAGTCGCGGGTCTTCAGCCCCTCGTAGAGGAAACGGCCGAGGCCGTAGTTCGCCGTGTAGGCCGCCAGCGTCGTCGTCGCGATCACCTGGAGCGTCGCCGAGCGCACGCCCGCGGCCACGAGGCCAGCCGCGTGCGGGGCCTCGACCTGCGCGAGGACCTGTTTTTCAGTGAGTCCAATCGCTCGCGCCGCGTCCACGGTCGCACGCGGCGTCGAGGCGATGCCCGAATACGTCGCCGACAGGAGTGGCGGGATCGCCAGGACGAGGAGCGCCAGCGTCGGGGCCGCCAGTCCGATACCCAGCCACAGGCCCGCCAGCGTCAGAACGCCGAGGGTAGGCACCGCTCGGGCCGCGCCCGTCGCGCTCACCAACCACCGGCCTCGTCCCGTGTGCCCGATCCACGTGCCGAGCGGCACCGCGATCAGCGCCGCGAGGGTCACAATCAAGGCCGTCAACCCCAGGTGCTGCGCCGAGCGCGTCAGGATCCCCGACTCGCCCAGCCAATTCGCCGGTGTCGCCAGCCACGCCAATGCGCCGAGAAGGATACTCATGCGCGCCCCCCTCCTCGTCCACGGGGTGAGCAGCCAGCCGACCCCCTGCACGGACGCGTCCACCACGAGCGCCAACAGGACGGTCGCGACCAACCCGGCCACGACCTCGGCAATCAGGCCGCGCTGAAAACCATCCGTAAACAGCGTTCCCAGCGAGCGCACCCCGATAAACGCCCCCACCGTCACCAGCGACACCGTCGACGTGGCGACCACGCGCGTACCCGCCACAATCACGGGCGTGGCCAGCGGCAGCTCCACCTCGACGAAGCGACGCGGCAGCGAGTACCCGCACGCGCTGGCCGCCCGCAGCGTCGCGCCCGGAATCGCGCGGAACCCCTCGGCGGCCTGACGCACGAGAACCGCGACCCCGTAGAGCGTCAGCGCCACGATCATGTTCGCGTTGGAACGCAGAGCGACGCCGATAATCACCGGAACCACGACCAGGAGGGGCAGTGAGGGCACCGCGTACAGCGCCGACAGCGCCGAGAGGACCCAACCGCCGCGGCGCGAAAACGCCGCCCAGCGCGCCACCGGAACCGAGAGCGTGACCGACAGGAGAATCGCCGGCAGCGCGATCCACAGGTGCGCGATCGCGAGCTCGCCGATCAGCCACCAATTCGACGACAGCCAGGTCACGGGCGCCCCCCCGCGGACCGGCGCGGGCGAGGTGCCCGAGGGGGTCGAGGCCTCGTGCCCGCCCCGCGCGAGGGTGCCCACCGGGGTCCCAGCCTCGTCCACGACGAGCCCGCCCGGGCCCGACACGCGCACCGGGCGCGCCGCCCGCGAGGCCCCCACGAAGTCCGCGACGAAGGGCGAGGTGGGCGCGGTCAGAAGCTCGGCGGGCGCCCCCACCTGCTCGATACGCCCGCCCGTCGACAGGACGGCAACTTGGTCGCCCAGCGTAAACGCCTCGTCCACGTCGTGCGTCACGAACAGAATCGTCGTGCCCAGCGCCCGCTGAATCTCCTTCAGCTCACGCTGCAAATCCGCCCGAACAAGCGGATCCAGAGCGCCGAACGGCTCGTCCATGAGGAGAATGTCCGCGCGGTTCGCCAGCGCCCGGGCAACCCCCACGCGCTGACGCTGCCCGCCCGAGAGCTGCGCGGGGTAACGATCAGCCATCTCCGCCTCCAGGCCAACCAGCTCCAGGAGCTCAAGAGCGCGCTCGCGGGAGGCCTGCTTGCTTGCGCCCTCCAGGCGGGGGACGGTCGCCACGTTGTCTGCGATCGTGCGGTGGGGGAACAGGCCGCCCTCCTGGAGGACATATCCGATCGAGCGGCGCAGGCGCACGGGATCCTCGCCTGCGACGTCCTGGCCCCGCACAAACACTGTGCCCGAGGTCGGGGTGACCATCGCGTTCACCATCCGCATGAGCGTCGTCTTGCCGCAGCCCGAGGTGCCCAGGAACACCGTCGTCGAACCCTGCTCGATGGTCAGAGAGAAGTCCTCAACCGCCCGCGTGCCGCCCGGGTAGGTCTTCGAGACGTGATCGAAGCGGATCATGCGTGTCCCTTCCTGTTCGCCCTCGCCGCCGGCGCGTCTTTCCACGAGGGATCCCCAGCCTCGTCAATGAGAGTCAGCGCGCGGGCCAAGTGCTCGCGCTGGTCGGGGGGAGAGGGGCGCGAAGAGGCGGGCCTGCTCGGCGTCGACGATTGTCTGGGCGGCGGCCAGGTTATCCATGCCGAGCGGTGTGACCGTCAGGATCGTGGCGCGCCGGTCGTGTTCGCACGGGGTGCGGTTCACCAGGCCGTCGCGGTCGAGGCGCTCGACCAGGCGCGAGGCAGCCCCCACCGTGATCCCCTGACTGGCTGCCACCTCCTGGATGCGGCAGGCGGGGGTGTCGCGGACGGTGCGCAGGACGAGGAATCGGCCGAGTGAGAGTGGGTTTTCGGCGTCGCGCAGGGCGGCGTCGAGCGCGTTCCAGGCGCGGACCTCCGCGCCGACGAGGGCCATGAACAGGGCCGACGGATGTGTTGCCATGCGCATCAGCTTATCGCGAAATAGTTTCCATGTCTGGCTTCTGTGAGGGTTGATTCGTTGCGCCCATCGTGAACTGATTGCCCTATTTATGCGGAAAATCTAGCGTGATGAGTGGGTTGCGCTTTCTCGTGTCAAGTCTTCACGTTGATGCGTGTTACTCCGGCTGTCAGTGCGAAAGTGCGCGTCTTGGGTCGCCTGAGGGGCGGGCGCGCGCGGTGTGTGAAGGACCTCCGACGAGCGCGGTGCTACAGTGCCAAGTATCGACGAAGGGGTGGATAAGTGCGAGAGCGTCTCTACAATGTGCTCGACGGCGACGACGCGCCGGCTGCGTGGTTCGGCCGCGTCATGACCGTGCTGATCATCGCCAGCCTCTTGCCCCTGTGCTTCAAGGAATCCAGCCCCGTGCTCGAGACAATCGAGTACGGCTGCGTCCTCGTGTTCATCGGCGACTACCTGGCCCGGTGGGCCACCGCCGACCTCAAGCTCCGCAAGGGCGCGCTGTCGTTCCTGATCTATCCCTTGACCCCCATGGCCATCATCGACTTACTGTCGATCCTGCCTGTTTTCAGTGCCCTCAACGACGCGCTGCGCACGCTGCGAGTCCTCCGCCTCTTCCGCACGCTGCGGGCCTTCAAGCTCATCCGCTACTCGAAGAGCACTTCCGCCATCGCCGCCGTGTTCGAGAAGCAGAGGGAGGCGTTGCTCGCCGTCCTCTGCCTCGCTATTGGCTACATCCTCGTCAGTGCCCTCGTGATCTTCAACGTCGAGCCGGAAACTTTCGATACCTTCTTCGACGCCGTGTACTGGGCGGTCGTCTCCCTGACGACCGTCGGCTACGGAGACCTGTACCCGTCCAGCGACATTGGGCGCACAATCGCCATGCTTTCCTCGCTCATGGGAGTCGCCGTCGTCGCCCTGCCCTCGGGCATTATCACGGCGGGCATGCTCGACGAGCTGCGCGGCGAGGGGAGTTCGGGCGACTGATGTGCGGGGGTTTTGTTGTCGCGCGCATCCTTGTGGCCCCCGCCTTCCTCTGAAAACTCGCACGTAATTCTCATCCGGTCACTTTGTGGGTGTGCCTGAAAACGTTGGAATTTCAAGCATTGCGCTGACGAGGATCGCGGCGCGCTGGGGGAATTACGTGCGGAATTATGGAGACGAACGAGGCCGGGGCCCAGCCACGCTCCCACCTCGCGGTGAGAGAGCGACCAGGCCCCGGCCTCGTCAATGAACGCGTCAGATCAGGCGTCAGCCTGCGGCGCGGGGGAGCGATGGCGCTTCGAGTACGCCTCGCCCTCCAGCTCCGAACCCGACGGCGCAGACGCGGGCGTCGCCGCCTCCAGGTTCGTGCCGCGCAGCTTCGAGATCAGGCGCATGCCGTGGTAGATCAGCAGAGCGGCGGCCGTACCCAGCGCGATGCCCTCGAACGAAATGTTGCCGATGGTCCACGTGAAGTTCGCGATCGCGACGATCAGGGAGACCGCGGCGGTGTTCAGGTTCACCGGGTTGGAGAAGTCCACGCGGTTCTGCACCCAGATGCGAACGCCCAGCATGCCGATCATGCCGTACAGGACCGTGCCAGCGCCGCCGAGGACGCCCGGGGGAATCGTCGCGATGAGGGCGCCGAACTTCGGCAGCATCGACAGGACCAGGGCGACGCCGGCCGCGATGATGTACGCCGCCGTCGAGTACACGCGGGTCGCAGCCATAACGCCGATGTTCTCGGCGTAGGTGGTCGTACCCGAGCCGCCGCCGGCACCCGCCAGCATCGTCGACACACCGTCCGCGACGAGCGCGCGACCCGTCAGGTCGTCCATGTTCTCGCCCGTCATCGCGGACACCGACTTCACGTGGCCGACGTTCTCGGCGACCAGGATGAACACGACCGGCAGGGAACAGGCCAAGTGTCGAGACGGAGAAGGCCGGAGTGTGGAATTCGGGGAAGCCGATCCAAGCGGCGTTGCTCACCTTGGAGAAGTCGACCTCGCCCTGGTAGATCGCCGCCAGGTAGCCGACCAGCACGCCAATCAGGATGGAAAGGCGACCGAGGATGCCCTTGAAGAGGACGGTCACGAGGCAGATCGACACGATCGTCACGACGGCCGTGATCGGGCCTTGCTTCACCCAGTTCCACGCGGCGGGCGCCAGGTTCAGGCCGATGAGCGCCACGATCGCGCCCGTCACCACGGGCGGCATCACCGCGTCAATCCAGCGTACGCCCGCGAAGTGAACGATCAGGCCGACGAGCGCGAGCGTCGCACCCACAGAAATGATGCCGCCGAGCGCGTAGGAGGGGCCCAGGGAGGAGCTGACTGCCTGGATCGGCGCGATCAGCGCGAACGAGGAACCCAGATACGAGGGCAGACGGCCCGCCGTAATCAGGAAGAACAGCAGGGTGCCGATCGCGGTGAAAAAAAGCGTTGTTGACGGGGGGAAACCTGTCAACAACGGAACAAGGAACGTGGCACCAAACATTGCGACCACGTGCTGGGCACCAATGCCAGCGGTGCGCGGCCACGAGAGTCGTTCATTCGGAAGGACGACGTCGCCGGGATTAATGGACGTGCCGTTACCGTGAAGCTTCCAACGGAACAGCTGGGTCTGTGATTCGCTCATAAGCGTTCAAATCCGATCAGTTGATGGGCGGGATGGCCTTACCGGTCGGGACACCAGGGTAGCGCGTTACGCCCTCGTCCCGTGGGATTTGACGCCGAAAAACCGCCTGCGCGGGCAAAGTGTGGTGGACGCCCCTTCCGTTATGCGATAGTGGAGACATGAGCGCACCGTACCCCGCCCCTGCCCCCCGCACCCAGCGGCGCGTCTGCGGAGCTGGGCACCCAGGCCTCGTCAATGAACGCCCCAGCCACCATCGTCGGCGCACCCACCCCGGGCGACCCCTACGGCTACGCGCCGACCACCCACTTCGCCGCACCCGCAGGCCCCAGTCGCTTCCCCGGCACAGAATACGTCGACGTGCAGGCCGTGTTCGCCGGTGGCGGGTACACCTCGCCCAAGCCGATTACCAATCCGATCGTGCGCGTCGCCCTGTGGTTCGCCGTCTTCGGTTTCATCGCCCTTGGCGTCGCGACCATCGTCAGCATGGTCTTGGCGATCATCGGCCTGGTCCGGTCATTCTCCCTTCCCGACAACATCGGCAAGCGCGAGTCCATTGCCATCCTCACCTACGACGTCCTGTTGGCCCTCGGGATGCTCATCATCGTCTTCTTGTAAATGCCCGGACGCCCATCTGTGACCGGCTCCATTGACTTGGATTGGCGCTGAGGGGTGTTTCTTGCTTATGATTGTCCGGCACGATGTGCACGGAGGATTCGCCTAGTGGCCTATGGCGCACGCTTGGAAAGCGTGTTGGGTGCAAGCCCTCGGGGGTTCGAATCCCCCATCCTCCGCCACCGGACCCCGGGACCTGTTGAGGTTCCGGGGTTTTCGTATTCCCGGATGTGCATGTGACTGCGGATGTGGGTGTGTGCCTGGGAGTATGTGCGCGGGCTGGTGCATGCGCGCGCGGGGCTGGAGCTGTGCGCGTGGGGCTGGAGCTGTGCGCGCGGGGTGGAGCTGTGCGCGCGGGCCCCTTTGCTGGCGGCCTTAACCCATTGATGCGCAGCTGGGCCCTATTGGTGGCAGTGTGGGCGGCCTGCCTGGACTACCACCTGTGGGGTTAACCTGCGCAGTAAAGGGGCCCAGGCATCCACGTGTCCGGTCGATCCTGCCATCCCTGTGGCCAATGCTGCCGCCCCTGCGGCGATCGCCTTCGCAAGTCGCCGCGGTTGAGCTTGTTACCCGCGCATGCGGATAAGAAGCGAGCATGCGGATAGCTTATGAACATGCGGATAGCTTCGTAACCTATCCGCAAGCGCCTAACCTATCCGCGAAGGCGAAACCTATCCGCGAGCGGCAGGCCCGTCAGCTGCCGCCACGCATACTCGTTCCTGCGCAGCTGGGCCCTATTGGTGGCAGTGTGGGCGGCCTGCCTGGACTACCACCTGTGGGGTTAACCTGCGCAGTAAAGGGGCCCAGGCATTCACGTGTCCGGTCGATCCTGCCATCCCTGTGGCCAATGCTGCCGCCCCGGCCTCGTTCCCCGTGAAACACACGTGAAACGGAGGGGGAGAGCGGAGCCCGGCCCAGGCCTCGTCCCGACGTGCCGACGCCGTGAGTCGATGGCGATCGCGCCGTCACCCTGCGGCGGCCGCGCGCCCAGGCCTCGTCCCTTCAGACCCCGAGGCCTTCGACGATCTCCGCGCCCGGGAGTGCGGTGAGGACCTCGCCGGTGACGAATAGCTTGGAACGGCGCAAGCCCGACCCGATGCAGCTCCAACCGGACGCGCACGCCGAATCGATAAGCAGGCGCCACGAGCCGGGCACGCCCACCGGTGTGATCCCGCCGTACTCCATGCCCGACGCTTCGACGGCGCGCTCCTGCGGCCAGAAGCTGGCCTTGCGCACGTCGAGCCGCTTCTTGACGACGTGATTCACGTCCGCGTTCGTCGTCGCGCGCACGACGCACGCCGCGATCCGCTCCTCGCCGGCGCGCTTGCCCGCGACCAGGATGCAATTCGACGACAGCGCCAGGTCCATGCCGAACTCGCGCGTCATCGTCTCCGTGTCCGCCAGCTCCGGATCGATCGCCACCACCAACGCCGACGAGGCCGTGGCAACCCCGCGCTCGGCCAGTGCGGTGAGGGCGGCGGCGACCGGCGGCGCGAGCAAATCCAGGTGATCCAACGCAGGACGCGGCTCCAGCGAGCCGATGCCGGGAATGTTGATGTCGCTCATACCTCCAGCGTAGGGTGCGCATCGCGGTGTCGCGGCTGGGGGTCGAAGCGCGAGAGTCGGTAACGGGCGGGGTTACGGTGGCCTCGCGGCGGACGTGATGGCGAAAAATGCTGCGGCGGGGTTCTGGGTGGGAGTCCCAGGGGGCTCTCAGGAATCGACGGGTGACGGATCCTGTTCCGAGGTTGTGGTGATCGGCTGATTGTCCGCAGGAAACCGCCGTTATGCGTGCTCTTTTGTGGATCTGATGAGGTGCGGCTGCGCGCGAGGGCGAAAAGCGTGTATGCTGGTGGCCGGTCCTCCGCGTGACGGTATCATCCGAACCTCCCCAGGGCAGGAATGCAGCAAGGATAAGGGTGCGCTGCCGGGTGCGCGGAGGATCTCTGTATATGCTGCTCGGTTTCGGTCGGCCGCAGGACGCAAAACTAGGGTGTGCTTCAAGCCACATCGTTTGATTTTGCATCTCGGTGAGAAGCGTGTAAGCTTATGCTCAGCCAAACGGCAAAGCGCCCGTAGCTCAATGGATAGAGCATCTGATTACGGTTCAGAAGGTTGGGGGTTCGAGTCCCTCCGGGCGCGCAGCGGCCCCCCTCGGTGCGATCCACCGGTGGGGGTTCTGCATTTTTGAAAAGGCACTCCTGCGGGGGTGCCTTTTTCATATCTGGAGTCGCCCGTGGTGATCGGCGTGGAGCGGCCGACGCGCGAGTTGGTGGCAGTGTGGGCGGCCCGCCTGGGCTACCACCTGTGGGGTTAACCTGCGCAGTGAAGGGGCCCAGGCATCCACTTGTCCGGCCGATCCTGCCACCCCCCGCGGATGATGCCGCCATCCCTGTGGGCGATGGCGCTACCCCTGCGTCGATTGCCTCCGTAAATGGCCGCGGTTGAGCTTGTTACCCTCGAATGTGGATAGGAAGCGAGCATGCGGATAGCTTATGAACATGCGGATAGCTTCGTAACCTATCCGCAAGCGCCTAACCTATCCGCGAAGGCGAAACCTATCCGCAAGCGCCTAACCTATCCGCGAAGGCGAAACCTATCCGCGAGTGGTAGGCCTGTCAGCTGCCGCCACGCATACTCGTTCCTGCGCAGCTGGGCCCGATAGGTGGCAGTGTGGGCGGCCCGCCTGGACTACCACCTGTGGGGTTAACCTGCGCATGAAGGGGCCCAGGCATCCACCTATCCGGGACTGTGCGCCTGGGCCCCTTGACTGGTAGTGGTAACCCGTTCCTGCACAGCTGGGCCCGATAGGTGGCAGTGTGGGCGGCCCGCCTGGGCTACCACCTGTGGGGTTAACCTGCGCAGTGAAGGGGCCCAGGCATCCACGTGTCCGGCCGATCCTGCCACCCCCGTGGATGATGCCGCCATCCCTGTGGGCGATGGCGCCACCCCGCGTCGATCGCACCCGAGCTCATCACACCTATCCGCCGCATCAGGGGCTTACCCCAGCAACACAACAAGATTGATCACCCAGTCACGCGCCCCGACGGACCCCCTTCGCCGCCCGCCGCCCGATGGTCGCCGCCCGCTGTTCGCTGCCCGATGCCCGCCGCCCGTCGCTACGCGTTCGGCGGTGTCACGACCCACGGGTCGGTGGGCAGCGAGCGCAGCCCGGAACTCCCCAGCACATCCGCAATGTCGGCGGCGCAACGCGCCCCGGGCACACCGAGCGAGGAACCGATAAACGAAACGACGTCCGCTGTGGACCAGCCCAGGCCTCGTAAATCGGCCAGCGTGACCGCGCCGTCGCGCTTGGCCAGGCGAGCACCCGACGAGGCCAGCGCGAGCGGCACGTGCGCATAAACGGGGACGGGCGCACCCAGCAGGTGGGCGAGCTGAGCTTGGGCAGGCGCCTGGGAGAGCAGGTCGAAGCCGCGCACGACCTGGTCGACGCCCTGGAACGCGTCGTCGACGACGGCCGCCAGGTTGTAGGCGGGCACGCCGTCCGCGCGGCGCACGACGAAGTGGTCGACAGCCCCGGTGTAGGAGCCGTGCAGCTCGTCGAACACGGTCCACTCGGGCGAGGGCGCGGCTAGACGTAGGGCGGGCTCGCGGCCCAACGCGGCGAGCTCCTCGCGCTTGCGGGCGCGCTCCTCCTCGGGCAGATCAAGGCACGTGCCCGGGTAGTGGCCGGGCGGCACGTGCGGGGCGGACGCGGCCTCGCGGATGTCGCGGCGGGTGCAGTAGCACTCGAAGATGAGGCCTCGCTCGGCCAGCGACGCTAGGGCGGCCTCGTGCGCGTCGGCCCGCTCGGTCTGGATGAGGGGATCGCCGTCCCAGTCGATGCCGATGGCCTCCAGGTCAGCGATCTGGCGCTGCGCCGACCCCGCGCGCTCCCGGTCGATGTCCTCGATGCGCAGAACAAAGCGTCGCCCGGTCGTACGCGCCCACGCCCACGCGAGGATCGCGGTGCGCAGGTTCCCCAAGTGGAAATCGCCCGTGGGGGAGGGGGCGAATCGTCCGGTGTTCGTCATGGCCTCAGTGTACGAGGCCATGGCCTCCTCCCGGGATCCACCTCCCCGCGCGCGAGTGAGGACGTCACCATCGTTGAGGAGGGCCAGGCATCGTGTGAACCTCCCCGCACGCGAGTGAGGACGGGGCGGGACCCGTCTTGCCGTCGGCGGCTCTCCTCAGCAGTGGCTGCCCTCCCTACCGGCGGCGTGCGCGAGGTCCGTTGCGCGACACTCGCCGAGCCCGTCGTCGTCTGAGAGGTGCTGCGCCCGGCTGCGCGTCATGCGTGGAACATGCCCGGGCCTCGTGCCGCCCGCCGAGCCCGATGCCCGGCTGTGCGAGATGAGCGGGAGCTGCCCGGGCCTCGTGCTGCCCGCCGAGCCCGATGCCCGGCTGCGCGTCATGCGTGGAACATGCCCGGGCCTCGTGCCTCGAGACGCGTACAGTGGGAGGCATGGCAAACATGCGGATCCCCGACTGGCTGGCGGTTTTCGTGGGCGGCGTCGCGGGCACGGCTGCGCGCGCGGGCCTGGACGAGGCGGCGAAGGCCTCCCCCCGTGCGCGGCCTCTTCCTGCCCTGGTCGACGCTGACGGTCAACCTCGTGGGCGCGTTCCTGCTGGGCGTGCTGACCGCGTGGGTGACCGGCCGACTCGCGCGCGGCGACGGGAATACGGCCAGCCTTAAGGCCCTGAAACTGCTGATTGGCACCGGTTTTGCGGGCGCGTTCACGACGTACGGGACGTATATTATGGCGTCGGCGGGGTACGTCTCGCTCAACGGTATTGCCGAGGCCGTGGCCCAATCCCTGGGTCTCCTCGCCCTGGGTGCAGCGTGCGCGTGGGCGGGTGCGCGCGTGGGGGAGTGGGTGTGTCCGCCGGTGGGCGGCGGCGCGCGCGGAGGTGAGGAAGCGTGAGTGGCATCGTGTTTTTCGGCGTGGCACTGGCGGGCGGTGTGGGCGCGTGCGCGCGCTTCGGGCTGGATCGTTTTGTGCAGCGCGCCGTGTCGTCGTGGGGCGAGCCTGCGGCGGCGAAGCTCGGCATCCTCGTCGTCAACGTTGTTGGTTGCTTCCTGGCTGGCGTGGCGACGCAGCTGGTGCCCGCGGCCGCCATGCCGATCGTGTCCACCGGCTTTTTGGGTGGTTTCACAACGTTTTCGACGGCGGTCCTGGACGCGGTGACGCTGTGGGGTGACGGGTTTCGCGGCCGAGCGCTGGTCCTCGCGCTGGGCACGTGGGCGGCTTCGTGGGCGGCGGTGCTCGTGGGCATCGCGGTCGCGTGAGCCTCGTCGGGGCGTTCCGGGCGGATCGGTCTCTCGGTGACGTCGTATCCTTCGCGGTTGGTTACCCCAAAATGTCGCACGTAATTCCCTCGTAATTATTTCAAGTTTTGAAATCGGATCGTTGGAATTGCAACGTTTTCTGGGATGCTAAGAAAAGTGAGTGTACCCAAATTACGTGCGACTTTTAGAGAGGGGCGAGGCTGGGGGCTGGGTTGAGGTGGGGTGAGGCTCCGTATCGATGGCTGGGACCTGGTGGCCAGGGTTCATGAGGTGGTTACCCAAAAAAATGTCGCACGTAATTCCCTCGTAGCTATTTCAAGTTTTGAAATCGGATCGTTGGAATTGCAACGTTTTCTGGGGTACTAAGAAATATTAGGGTACCCAAATTACGTGCGACTTTTGGGAGGGCGAGGTTGGGACAGGGGCCGGGGCAAGGCCGGGGGCGAGGTCGGAGGCCGGGGCTGGGTTGAGGTGGGGCGAGGCTCCGTATCGACGACTGGGACCTGGTGGCCAGGGTTAATAAGGTGGTTACCCCAAAATGTCGCACGTAATTCCCTCGCGGTTATTTCAAGTTTTGAAATCGGATCGTTGGAATTGCAACGTTTTCTTGGGTCCTAAGAAAAGTGAGGGTATCCAAATTACGTGCGACTTTTGGGGAGGGCGAGGCCGGGGTGAGGTCGGAGGCCGGGGGCCGGGACGAGGCCGGGGGCCAGGGACGAGGCCGGGGCGAGGCTCCGCATCGCTGGGACTTTGGCCGGGGCGTCCCGGGCACCGGCGTTCGGGGAGGCGGAACCGACATGTGGGCCGATCAGTGAGGGTTTAACCACGATACGGAGTTTTGTAACGGCATGCCGAGCGCGCCCGCGTGGCGCCCCCATATGCTGATTGTGCGGGCCGAACGGCCCAGTAACGGAGAAGCTCATGATTGACCTCACCGGGGTGTCTAAGGTCTACCCCGTGAAAAACGGCGGCCAAGTCGTCGCCCTCGATGGGGTGAACCTGCACGTTGACCGTGGCTCGATCCACGGCATCGTCGGTCGATCCGGCGCAGGCAAGTCCACCCTTATCCGGTGTTTGACAGCCCTCGAGAAACCCACCGAGGGACACATCGTCGTCGACGGCCACGACCTGGCCGCCCTGTCCGGCAAGCCACTGCGCGCCGCGCGTCGCCGTATCGGCATGGTGTTCCAAGCCGCGAACCTCCTGGACGCGCGCACCGCCGCCGAGAACATCGGCTACCCCCTCAAGCTGGCGGGCGTCCCCGCTGCACAGCGCCGCGCGCGCGTCGAGGAGCTCCTCGCGCTCGTCGGCCTTGAGGGCCGCGGCGACTCCTACCCGTCCCAGCTGTCCGGCGGTCAGCGTCAGCGCGTCGGCATCGCCCGCGCCCTGGCCGATGAGCCCGCCGTGCTCCTGTGCGACGAGCCGACCAGCGCGCTTGACACCGAGTCCACTGCGCAGGTCCTCTCGCTGCTGCGCGAGATCCGCGATGTCGCCGGCGTCACCGTCGTCATCATCACCCACGAGATGTCCGTCGTGCGAGAGATCTGCGACTCCGTGACTCTTCTCGGCCACGGCCAGGTCCTGCAGACCGGCACCCTCGAAGAGGTCGTCGCCGACTCGGGGACCCCGCTTGCTCGCGAGCTGGTTCCCATGCCGCTCGTTGAATCGGAGTCGACCGCCGGGGGTGCTGCCACCCTTGACGGTCGCTGGAAGGACAGCGTCCTCCTCGACGTCGTCTTCACCTCGCACCCGGGCGTGCCCACGGGTGCGACCGTGCTGCACCTGGCCTCGTCCATGGGCGCGGACGTGACCGCGGGAACCTTCGAATCCCTCGGATCCGTGCAGGTCGGTCGCCTGGCCCTGACCGTCCCCGCGTACCACGCTGACAAGATCATCGAGCAGCTGCGCAAGAACAACGTCCACGCGGAAGTGAGGGACCAATGATCACCGCACATCTCGCGAGTACGACCGCGCAGGCCGCCGCGCAGGCGCTCGTGCCCACAGGCAAGGGCGACCCGACGTGGTTCGACAACCCGGCACTGACCCAGAAGTTCGTTCCCGCGATCTTCGAGACCCTCATGATGACGGGCCTGTCCACCGTTTTCGCGGTCGTCATCGGAACGCTGCTGGGCCTCGTCCTGGTCCAGACCGGCAAGGGCGGCCTGACCCCCAATAAGGGTGTCTACCAGGCCGTGTCCTTCGTCGTCAACATCGTGCGCTCCTTGCCCTTCATCATCGGCATTATTATGCTGATCCCGGTCACGAGGGCGATCGTCGGCAAGTCCACGGGCTCGCTCGCGACCGTCGTGCCGCTCGTTATCCTCTCCGCGCCATTCTTCGCGCGACTCGTGGAGACGAATCTCCTGGCCGTCGACCCCGGCAAGGTCGAGGCCGCCCAGATGATGGGCGCCTCGAACCGCCAGATCCGCTGGGGAGTCCTCATTCGCGAGGCCATGCCCGCCCTCGTCCAGTCCATCACGACCCTGGCGATCACTCTCATCGGCTACTCCGCGATGGCGGGTGCCGTCGGCGGCGGCGGCCTGGGCCAGATGGCTATCAACTACGGCTACAACCGATGGCAGGACGACGTCATGATCTCAACCGTCGTCGCGATCATCGTGATCGTCCAGGTCATCCAGCTGATCGGCGACCTCATCTCGCGTCGTCTCGACCACCGCGCGCGCTGAGAAGCTGAGAAACCGCGGACACTATCTCATCCACCTGAGGCCACTCCGGCCTCGTCCCATCCCATCGACACACAGAAAAGAGAACCACTATGCGTCATCGCTCTGTCGCGGCCCTCGCGCTGGCGGCCGTTGCCTCCCTGGGCCTGGCGGCCTGCTCCGGCGGCTCCACCTCCTCCACCCCCCTCCGACGTCAATACCCTGAAGGTCGGCGCGACCCCCTCGCCGCACGCGAAGATCCTGAACTACATTAACGACAACCTGGCCGCGGATGCGGGCATCAAGATCGAGGTCGTCGAGTACACCGACTACGTCCAGCCCAACAAGGCGCTGAACGAAAATGAGCTCGACGCCAACTTCTACCAGACCGTCCCCTACCTGGAGAACGCTGAGAAGCAGAAGGCTACGACTTCGAGGCGGGAGCGGGCATCCACCTGGAGCCGCTCGGCATCTTCTCCAACAAGCACCAGTCGCTCGACGAGCTGCCCGATGGCGGCACGATCGGCATCATCTCTGACACGTCGAACCAGGCGCGCGCTCTGGAGCTGCTGGCCACGCAGGGTCTCGTTGAGATCCCCGAGGGCGACGGCGACGTCAACATCAACACCGTCACCAAGCTGAAGAACTTCACCTTCACCGAGGTTGATGGCCCGCAGCTGGTCCGCTCGCTCGATGACTACGACTACGCGGTCATCAACGGCAACTTCGCCCAGGAGGGTGGCAAGTCCATCTCCTCCGACGCGCTCGTCGTCGAGTCCCCGGTCGACAATCCGGCCGTGAACGTCCTCGTGTGGAAGAACGGCTCTGCCAAGGCGGAGACCATCGCCAAGCTGGAGCAGCTCCTGCACTCTGACGAGGTCAAGCAGTACATCGAGCAGACCTGGCCCGACGGCTCGGTCATCCCGGCGTTCTGATTCATTGACGAGGCCGGGGCGCGTTCTGGCGTGAGGGCGCGGCGGGTGGACCGCCGGTGATCCGACGGGCTGGTCGCGCGAAGGCTGAGCACTGATGCGGGTGGGCCCCGGAACCGTGAGGTTCCGGGGCCCACCCGTTTGTTGTGCCGCGAGTTGCGGGGCGAATCAGTTGGTGCGCGTTTCGAGGGGGAACTCGGCGTCCGGCTCGTGGGTGATGCGGTTGCGCAGGTCGCGGCGGAAGATTTCAATGACCCACAGCCAGATGATGTGGCCGAAGAGCTCAGAGAGGTGTTCCGCAAAGGGCTGGTCCCACGGCGCGGGGACGGTGCCCATGAGCGGCATGAGGATGACGTGGAAGCCCACGTAGACGACGATGCCGAAGGCGGCACCCTGCCAGAGCTTGATCTGGGGGAAGCGCTCGGCGAGCACACAGTAGATGACTGCGAAGCCGATGGCGAAGGCGAAGTGGACGATGAAGGAGATCCAGGGGAGGCCTTCATTGCCGTTGTAGGTGTAGCTCAGGTGAGTGACGCTCTCCGGGACGCCGAGCTGCTGGAGGAGCTGCTGCGGCGGGTTGGTTGCGTTGCGGACGGGCGTACGCGGGGGCAGTGGCACCTCCCATCCGAACTTCACGATCGCGGAGACGATGCCTCCGAGAACACCTGCGAGTGCTGCGACGCCATACTTGCGGCGCTTGGGATTGGTCTGAATGAGTGCCATGTGACAAGCATGAAAGCAGCTAGTTGAAATTTCGAGACTTTGAACCTCTTCGTGCTCAAGGTCATATGAGTGTCCTGACAGGCAAGACGTGTGAAAAATAGCCGATTCGGTATATTTTGGGCCTGTGACCTGTGAATATACCCGTGTGGGGGAGGGACTTCCGTCCCTCCCCCACACGGGTTTTCTTGTCAATCCCGCGCTCACTCACGCCCCTTCGGGCGCTCCCGCGCGGCAGCCACCGGGCGTCAGTCGACGATGCCGTACAGACGATCACCAGCATCGCCCAGGCCGGGCACGATGTACGACTTATCGTTGAGACACTCGTCGACAGCGGCGACGACGACGTTCACGTCGGCGCGGTCGCCGATCGCGGCCTCGAGCGTGGCAACTCCCTCGGGGGCGGCCAGGATGCACACGCAGGTGACGTCCTTCGCGCCGCGCTCGAACAGGTAGTTGGTGGCGGCGACCATCGTGTGGCCCGTGGCCAGCATGGGGTCGAGCACGAAGCACTGGCGACCCGACAGGTCATCGGGCAGTCGGTTCGCGTAGGTCTCGATCTCCAGCGTGTCGTCGTCGCGACGCATGCCCAGGAAGCCGACCTCGGCGGTGGGCAGCAGGCGGGTCATGCCCTCGAGCATGCCCAGACCCGCGCGCAGGACGGGCACAACAATCGGGCGAGGCTCGGACAGCGTCAAGCCGGTGGTCGGAGCAACGGGGGTCTCGATTGGGGTATCGGACACGGCGACCTCGCGGGTCGCCTCGTAGGCGAGCAGGGTGACCAGCTCGTCAACGAGCTGGCGGAACGTCGCCGATGGCGTGTTGCGATCGCGCAGGACGGTGAGCTTGTGGGCGATCAGGGGGTGATGAGCTACGTGGAGGCGCATGGTTATAGGCTACCTCGTTCGCATACGGCCTCGCACCCCGTTGCCGAGGGGCGAGGCCCCGGCCGGTCCGCGCGAATCGGCGACGGTCTTTGCAGGTCGCAGGCTGACCAACTGTCAAACTCAGGTGTCACAATCGACTCGCGCCCCACCGTTAGCTCCGGTTCCCCCAATGTTGATTTGGCCGGTAAGCTAGGAGGGTGACAGTGAATGAGCAGTACCGTGAAGCGATGGGCAAGGCCCTGTTCCTGGCAAATCGCGCCCGTGAAACGGGAGACGTCCCCGTCGGAGCCGTCGTTGTCGACGCCGACGGTCGCATCATCGGTCGAGGCTGGAACTGCCGCGAAGCCCACCACGACCCCACTGGTCACGCCGAAATCGTCGCCCTGCGAGAAGCCGCCCGCGCCCTGGGCACGTGGCGACTGAGCGGCTGCACGCTCATCGTCACCCTCGAGCCCTGCACCATGTGCGCCGGGGCCATCCTCGCCTCGCGCGTCGACCGCGTCGTCTTCGGTGCCTGGGACCCCAAGGCCGGCGCAGCCGGCTCCCTGCGCGACGTCCTGCGCGACGCCCGCATGCCCCACCCCACCGAGGTCATCGGCGGCGTCCTCGCCCAGGAAGCCGCCATGCAGCTGCGCTCCTTCTTCCTCGGTCGTCGCGCCGCCAACGAGATGCCCGTCATCGAGGCACCCGTCCACGAGTCCCGGCGACCTGCCCGCCCCCGCACCCGCCAAGGCTGCGCGCGCGGACAAGCCCGCCAAGGCCTCGTCCCCGGAGGAGGCCCCCGAGCGCGCCTACCCGAAGCACGACGCGGGCACCGGACAGGCGCTCCTCCCCGCAACGCCCGCCAGCCACCGCGCCGACACCGCCGCGCCGCTGCCGCGCCGCGCAGGACGCCCCTTCTCCGAGCGCGTCTCCGGCAACGGCGACGACCCCGCCGACATCGCCGCAGGCGAAGCAGCCGAGAACGCGCCCGCCTCGCAGCCGCCCTACCGCAGCGCCGCGCCCCTCCTGCCCGCCGTCGCCCCCCCGCAACACGCGCGGCCCCATCACCAAGTCCGTGCCCCAGATCCGCCCCGTGCACGTGCGCCCCACCGCCACCGTGCCCGCCGGAATCTACACGCCCGCCCAGCCCAAGCGTACCGACGCCAAGCCCGAGGCCGTCGAAGCCCCTCAGGTCGTCGAGGCCCCTCAGGTCGTCGAGGTCGTGGCCGAGACCGTGCCGCCCGTGCCGCCCGCGCCGCCCGTCTTCCCCCAGCGCGCCCAGCAGCGCACCACCACGCGCACCCAGCGCCCGCTGCCGCAAGCCTTCGAACCCGAGACCGCGCGCCGCGTCGACTACGAACTCTCGCCGCGCCAGTTCAGCGACGTCGACCCCGTGACCTCCGGGATCCGTGTGCGCCGATCCTCGCGCCGCCGCGGCAACGCCCGCCACTAACATGATCCCCGCACGCGTCATCACCGTCTCCGACCGGTGCCACGCGGGCACCGCCGAGGACCTCTCCGGCCCCCTCGCCGCGCGCCTCCTTGCCGAGCACGGCGTCGACGCCTCGGTCATGATCGTCCCCGACGAGGTCGATGCCATCCGCGCCGCGATCACCTCCGCGGCCGCTTCAGGCGCCCGCCTCGTGTTCACAACCGGCGGCACCGGACTGGCACCCCGCGACGTCACCCCCGAAGCCACCGAACCCCTCCTGGCCACCCGCATCGACGGACTCGCCGACGCTATCCGCCGCCGCGGAGAAACAACCGTCGCCTCCGCCGCCCTGTCACGAGGCCTCGTCGGCGTCACGGCGCGATCTGACGCGGGCGTGCTCGTCGTCAACGCCCCCGGCTCCCGCGGCGGCGTCACCGACGCCGTCGCCGTCATCGGCCCCCTCGTCGCCCACATCCTCGACCAGCTCGCAGGCGGAGACCACCCGCGCGCGTGAGCGCGCCCCTGCGTGCGGGCCGCTTCGCGATTCCGCCGCTGCGGACTCGCCACTGTGCGTCGCCTGCTGCGTGAGTCCACCAGTGCGCCCCCGCCACCGTTCTCCCGCCACTGCGGGCCCTCATGCGAGGCGACCGCCCGGCGAGCGCGAACGCCCCGGGCGGCCCAGGCCTCGTCGGTGGCCTCCGATCAGTCCTCCGGGCGCACCCAGTCGCCGCTGCGACCGCCCGACTTCGCGACGATTTTCGCCTCGGTGATGCGGGCGGAACGATCCACACCCTTCACCATGTCGACAATCGCCAGGGCAGCGACCGTCACCGACGTCAGCGCCTCCATCTCCACGCCTGTGCGGTCAGCCGTGCGCACCGTCGCGCGGATCGACACGTGATCATCCTCCAGCGAGATGTCCACCGCGCAGCCGTGCACACCGATCGTGTGCGCGAGGGGCAGCAGCTCGGGGACGCGCTTCGCGGCCGCGATACCCGCCACGCGGGCCACCGCCAGCACGTCACCCTTCGGGACCGTGCCGTCGCGCAGCGCCTGCATGACCTCGGGCGAACAATCCACGCGGCACACCGCGCTCGCCTGACGCACCGTCGGACTCTTCGCGGTCACGTCCACCATGTAGGCGGCGCCCTCCTCATTCAGATGCGTGAACTTCATGATTGTCCTTTCACTAGGGCGACACCGGTGAGTGCCGATGGTGATTGTGAGTGTGAGTGTGAGCTGGGGGTGCTGGCCGGGCGGCGACCGGCGCGAGTGTCAGCTTGTGACCTGCTGGTTGTGGGCTGTGGGCTGCTGGTTGTGGGTTGTGGGTTGTGGGGTGCGGCCTGCCGCTTGGGGGTTGTGGGCTGTGGGCTGGGGCCTGCTGGTTGTGGGCTGTGGGCTGTGGGCTGCGGTCCGCGGGAGCGGGTCCCGCCTGAGCCCGGTCCTCGCGCGTCAGCCGACCAGCTGCACGACGGCCAACTCCTGGCCCTCCTCGACCGCCGCGAACTCCGGTGCGACCACGCCAATGCCCTGCGCGTGCGCCAGCGATGCCACCAGATGCGACTTCGAGCCCATCGCGTGCACCGGCTCCACCCAACGCGAGCGAGCCTGACCCGGGAAGTCAGCCACGGCCTCGTCGACGAAACGAAGCGGAATGAACTGCGTCTTCCCCTCCGGCGAATCCCAGCCCACGCGCGCGCGGGCCATGACCGCGCTCGGCACGGTCGCGCCGCGCTCGGGGAGCACGAGGCCCGACATGACCGCCAGCGCGCCGGCGACGTACATGTGGAAGGTCGTAAACACGGACACCGGATTGCCTGGCAAGCAAATGATCGGGGTCTCGCGGCCCTCGCACCCCACAGGCGTCGAACCCACGCCCTGCGGGCCACCCGGCTGCTGGGCCACGTGGTGGAAGCCCGCGTCCGTGCCCAACGTCAGGCGCACGACCTCAAAGGCGCCGGCCGAGATGCCGCCCGCGGTAATCACGAGGTCCGCGTCGGGGGCAGCATCCAGCGCGCGTCGGAGCTCGGCCGGCGTGTCACCCGTGCGCAGGTGAGCGACCACCCGGCCGCCCGCATCCTCCACGAGGCCGCGCAACAGATGCCGTTCGAGTCAGGAATCTGGCCGCGCTCCAGGGCCTCGCCCGCCCGCTTGAGCTCCGTCCCCGTCGAGACCACGATGACGCGCGGGCGCGGTAACACAGGCAGCGTCCCGTGGCCCACCGAGATCGCCGCCGCCAGGGCCGTGCCGTCCAGCAGGTGGCCCGCCTTGAGGACCGGGGTCCCTGCCTCGATGGCCTCGCCCTCGATGCGCACGTTGGCCCCCAGCTTCGGGGCGACGCGAATCTGGACTGTCGCGGGTGCCTGAGCAATGCCGGGCGCGTGGTCCGTGTGCTCGACCTTGACGACCGTGTCCGCGCCGTCGGGGAGCGCGGCGCCCGTCATAATGCGCATCGCCTGGCCGGGCTCCAGGTGGTGTTCGCGCGTGTCGCCCGCCGCAACGTCCGCCACGACCGGCAGCGTCCACGGCCCCTCGCCCTCCAGGTCAGCCCGGCGCAGGGCAAACCCGTCCATCGCCGAGTTCGTAAAGGGCGGCAACGGGATCCGCGCGCTCAGGTCCACGGCCAAGCGCCGCCCCAAGCACTCCTCGGCGGGAAGCATCTCGTGCGGGAGGACATGGCTGAGCGCGAGCGCCTCAATCAGGTCGCGGTGCTCCATCGTGGACAGCGTCGGATCATGCATGACACCAGTGTAGGGGTGCGCCGAGTCTGCGGGTGCCTGAGAGGGAGCCGATGTCGCCAGGGCGGCCAGGCGCCCGTGCTGCGCAGGGGAGCCCTCCGCGAGGCGTGCGCAGTGGCAACCGGAGGTTCGTGGCGCGAAATCCTCATGGACGAGGCCGTGGCTGGCGGTTGTGGGTGGGCGCGTGGGTTGGCGGCTGTGTTCGGTCGTGGTTGGGCCTGCTGTGGTGGCGTGGCTGGCGGTTGCGGGTGGGGGGCGCGGGGGAATTGCGACCATAGGGGCTGCGACACGCCGGCGACACGCCGTGGTGGGGTGTCTATGGTAGTAAAACCCCCTGTTGGTGTGGGTTGGCGGCTGTGTTTGGTCGTGGTTGGGCCTGCTGTGGTGGCGTGGCTGGCGGTTGTGGGTGGGTGTGTGGGGGAATTGCGACCATAGGGGCTGTGACACGCTGAGCGACACGCCGTGGTGGGGTGTCTATGGTAGTAAAAACCCCCTGTTGGTGTGGGTTGGCGGCTGTGTTTGGTCGTGGCTGGGCCTGCTGTGGGCGCGTGGCTGGGCCTGCTGTGGGTGCGTGGTTGGCGGTTGTGGGTGGGCGCGTGGGGGGAATTGCGACCATAGGGGTGTGACACGCCGGCGACACGCCGTGGTGGGGCGTCTATGGTAGTAAAACCCCCCGTTGGCGTGGGTTGGCGGCTGTGCCGGGGCCGTCGCTCACCCCTGGCGGGCGGCGAGCGCGGCGCGAATCTGTGCGATGAGCTCGGCCGGGTGTTCGAGGTCGCGCCAGCCGACCCGGATGATGTGCCAGCCCTCTGCTTCAAGGTGCCGTTGGCGCTCGCGCTCGCGGGCGAGCGACGCATGAATACTTGAAGGGGTCTCTCCGTATTTGGCGCGACCGTCGAACTCTATGCCGATCCGTTCCGCCAGGAACGCGCAGTCGATGAAGTAGCGGTGACCGTGCGTATGTACCTCGACCTGAGTCTGCATGCCAGTAAGGCCTGCGACGCATAGCTCGTAGAGCAGTCGAGCCTCGCCGGGAGATGCGCATCCGGCATCCACGTGGTCGATGATCCAGCGAGCCTGGGCTCGCCCGTGCGCTCGATTTCCGAGCGCTTTCAGTTCGCGCTCAAGCAAAAACTTCCAGGCCTCCTCGTTGCCGCGGGACACGGGAAGGTGGAAGTTGTCAAAGTGCGTGTAGACGTGGCCGATCATGCATAGCTGTGTGAATGCGGCTCGTGGGTTGTTCGATGTCCTCGCGACGGTAACCTGCGCCGACTCGAGGTTTTCGATCAGGAGTCCGCGTGCATCGGCGACGTGCGTCGAAAGATGGACGTGGCGGGGTTTGACTGTGACTGGTGGGAACCTGTGAGATCCGATGGTTACCGCGGGTAGCTTGATCGGGCGCGTTGGCTTTGGTGTGGCGATGGTAATGGGAGGGACAGGCGGGTCGCTGGCGCGGCCGGTTGCCCATAGCGCGCACTGACCGGTGACGGCCATGGAGCGGTGGGTGTAGGCGAGGTGGTAGAGGCGCGCGGCGAGTACAACCTCCGGCACCTGTACGGCAGCAATGTTCCCCAGCCGCGCCAGATCGAGGTATGTCTGCCCGCAATCCGTATTGCGGTCGGTGTCTTCGTGAGGCCGTGGTGGCTGGAGCGAGGAATTCGTATGAGTGCGCGTTCAACGGCACGGAGGAGGGAGGGAGCCTCGATGCTCCCGTCTGTTGGGCTCATGCATAGATTCTAGTTCGTTAATTCTCTGTTCGTTGCAGTTTGCACAAACTGAATCGGTCTGATTTCTTCAAGCGGCATACAATAGCTAATTGTTGCAGGTAAAGGCCATTATGTGAGGGACGAGGCCGTGGTTGGGCACTCGCTTGCAACTCGGGTTCGGTGGTGGGCGTGGGCGGCGTTGCGGTGGCGGTTGGACATGGGGCGGATGGCAGCGAGTCCGCGTATGGGTATGCGCGCAGCCTGGGTTTACCGATAGGCGCGGGTGGTGTCGAGGTGGCGTCTGCGAATGCTGCGATGGTGAGGTTGTGTATGGGCGTGGCGCGGGGTGTGCGGGGTGCTGCGTTGTTGCTCGGGCGCAGGGTTGGCGGTTGTGGGTGGGCGCGTGGGGGGAATTGCGACCATAGGGCTGCGACACGCCGGCGACACGCCGTGGTGGGGCGTCTATGGTAGTAAAACCCCCCGTTGGCGTGGGTTGGCTGTGCTGGGGCTGTCGCTCACCCCTGGCGGTGGGCGTATTCTGGGCTTGAGCTGTCTTCTGCTTGGGGCCCTTGTGGTGCCTCATGTTGTGGTTCCTCAGAAATGTCGCATGCAATTCCCCCGCGTGTATTTCAAGGTTTGACATCACATCGTTGGAATTGCAACGTTTTGGGGTGCTGTAGAAAGTTCGGGCACCCGAATTGCATGCGACTTTTGGTTCATCAGGTGCGTGGGGGGAATTGCGACCATAGGGCCGTGACACGCCGGCGACACGCCGTGGCGGGGTGTCTATGGTAGTAAAACCCCCCGTTGGTGTGGGTGGTGTCGAGGTGGCGTCTGCGAATGCTGCGGTGGTGAGGTTGTGTATGGGCGTGGCGCGGGGTGTGCGGGGTGCTGCGTTGTTGCTCGGGCGCAGGGTTGGCGGTTGTGGGTGGGTGCGTGGGGGGAATTGCGACCATAGGGGTGTGACACGCTGACGACACGCCGTGGCGGGGTGTCTATGGTAGTAAAATCCCCCGTTGGCGTGGCCGAGTCGCGGTGGCGGAGCCGCGGATGGGCGTGCAGGGGTGGCGTGTGGTTGTTGTGTGCGTGCCAGGTCATAGGCAATCGGCGTTTGGACGGGCCGTGGTGGCGGTTGTGGGTGGGTGCGTGGGGGAATTGCGACCATAGGGGCTGTGACACGCCGACGACACGCCGTGGCGGGGTGTCTATGGTAGTAAAACCCCCGTCGGCGTGGCCGAGTCGCGGTGGTGGAGCCGCGGTTGGTTGGGGCGCGTTGTGGCCGGGTGGGTGGGCTGTGGCTAGACGCGTTGTTGCCGGGTGTGGGCGGGGGCGCCCACGCTCGGAATAGGGGGTTTGCGTGCGGATAGGGGCCGGGACGCCAGCGATGCCCGGGACGCCAGCAAGGCTAGGCGCGCCCGGGACGCCCGCGACGCCAGCAACGCCCGCAGCGCCGCCGGCGTCAGACGGTCAGCATGACCTTCGTGGCGCGGCGCTCGTCCATGGCGGCATAGCCGTCGGCTGCGCGCTCGAGCGGCAGGGACAGGTCAAAGACGGCGCCAGGGTTGATCTCACCGCGGTAAATCATGTTGATCATGGTCGGCAGGTACTTGCGCACGGGGGCGGGCCCGCCGAACATGTGCACCTCGGCGGCGAACATGCGGCTCATATCCAGAGAGACGCCGTGCGGCACGCCCACAAACGACAGGTGACCGCCGGGGCGCACGCAGCCGAGCGCCTGGTTGAAAGCCACCTCGTTGCCGACAGCCTCCACGACGCCGTCGGCACCCAGTCCGCCGGTCATCTCTTGATGCGGGCGATGCCCTCCTCGCCGCGCTCCTCAACGATGTCGGTCGCACCGAACTCGCGAGCCAGGGCCTGGCGGTCCGCGTGGCGCGACATGGCGATGATGCGCGAGGCACCCTGCTGGCGTGCGCCGATGATCGCGCCCAGGCCCACAGCCCCGTCACCCACGATGACGATGGTTGCGCCGGGACCAGCCCCGGCCTCGTCAGCGGCGAACCAACCGGTGCCCAGCACGTCGGAGGCGGCCAGGAGCGAGGGAATCTGCTCGCGCGTGGGCGTGCCGGGGGTCTTGACCAGCGTGCCGTCCGCGAGGGGGATGCGCGCGTACTCGGCCTGGGTGCCGCCAGTGCGCGTGCCAACGAAAGGCTCACCCTGGGCGGCGGCGGTCGCGCAGCGCGAGGGGTAGCCGGTGCGGCAGATCGCGCACTCGCCGCAGGAGATGCAGAAGGAGCCGACGACGAAGTCGCCGGGGCGCACGGTGATGACGGCCGAGCCAACCTCGACGACGGTGCCGACGTACTCGTGGCCCATGCGCTGCTCGTGGACGGGCTGGGCGCCGCGGTAGGGCCACAGGTCCGAGCCGCAGATGCAGGTGGCCGCCAGCCTGATGATGGCGTCCGTTGGTTCCAGGATGGTGGGCATCGGCATCTCTTCGACGGTGACGTTGCCGGGTTCGTGCATGACGACGGCGCGCATGGTGCTCCTCGCTCGGGTGGCTCTGTTACGTTCACGCTATCCCGGTTGAGAGGTTTTCGTTGCCGCTGTCCATTGTTCCCTTTCTCTCAGGTGACGAGGTTTTGGCGCGGTTTCGGGGCACACGGCGTTTTTCGAGGGGCGAACACCAGGTAAAACGCGGTAGGGTGTCGCCATGTCAGTCGAGTTTGTATCCGCCGCGCGCGCGACCCGAGCGGTCGCGCATGACGCGCCGTTGCGACTCGTCGACACCTTCGGCCGAGTGGCCCGTGACCTGCGGGTTTCCTTGACGGATCGCTGTAATCTGCGCTGCTCCTACTGCATGCCGCCCGAGGGGCTGGACTGGCTGCCGGTCGAGGAGACCTTGAGCGACGCGGAGGTTGTGCGCCTCGTTCGCATCGGTGTCGAGCAGCTGGGTATCCGCCAGGTCCGCTTTACTGGCGGTGAGCCGCTACTGCGCCGAGGCCTCGAGACGATTATTGCGGAGTGTGCCCAGCTTGTGACCGACGAGGGGCGTACGCCCGACCTGGCGCTGACGACGAACGCGCTGGGCCTGGCCAAGCGTGCCCAGGGCTTGAAGGACGCGGGCCTGGTTCGCGTCAACATTTCCCTGGATTCCCTGGATCGTGAGCATTACGCGGCGATTACGAGGCGCGACCGCCTCGATGACGTCCTCGAGGGGATCGAGGCCGCCGCCCGCGCGGGCCTGAGTCCGATCAAGGTCAACACCCTGGTGCTGCGGGGCATGAACGAGGCCGACCTGCCCGAACTGGTCGACTACTGCCTGGATCGGGGCATTGAGCTGCGCGTTATCGAGCAGATGCCGATCGGCCCGCCGGACACGTGGGATCGTCAGAACATTCTGACGGCGGACGAGATCCTGCACATCATGGGGACTCGCCACACGCTGACCCCCGCGCAGCGCGAGGACCCACACATTCGCCCGCGGGGCGCTGGATCGTGGACGGCGATCCGACCAAGATGCTCGGCGTCATTGCCTCCGTGTCCGAGCCCTTCTGTGGGGCGTGTGATCGTACCCGCCTGACCTCGGACGGCATGGTGCGTTCCTGCCTGTTTTCCACGGAGGAAACCTCGCTGAGGGACCTGCTGCGCGGTGGCGGGGATGACGCGCAGATCGCCGCGCGCTGGGCCGACGCCATGTGGGGCAAACCGGCCGCGCATGGCCTCAATATCGATGCCTTTGCGCGCCCGTCGCGCACCATGAGCCGTATTGGCGGGTAACGCCCCGGCTAATTGCGTAACACCGGTGTTTTGTAACAGCGGTCGATAGAGGCCTGGGGTGCCCGGAGAATCTGTGCGGAAACCCTAGTTTTCCTTGTTTTTACAAGGGTGGCGTACGCCACAAAACGATGCGTCAATGGTCTGTTATTTCGCTTGGTAGCCTCCGTGTTAAAGAATGTCCGGCGCATGCCCGCGCCCGGACTCCCTTCAGACCCGAGGAGAGCCATGAGCGCGACCGACCCCGCGGCCAAGAAGAGCCGCTACCTGCTCACTGACTGGAACCCCAACGACGAATCCAAGTGGGACTCGAAGCTCGCGTGGCGCACGCTGTGGATCACGACCTACTCGCTGATCCTGGCGTTCTGCGTGTGGTTCCTGCCCAGCGCGATCGCGCCGAAGCTGACGCTTCTCGGCTTCCACCTGGATAAGTCGCAGCTGTACTGGCTGACCGCCCTCCCCGGCCTCGCCGCCGGCATCCTGCGCCTCATCTACATGTTCCTGCCCCCGCTCATCGGCACCCGCAAGCTCGTGGGCATCACCTCCCTGCTGTGCATCATCCCCATGGCCGGCTGGTTCTTCGCGGTCCAGGACAAGACGACCCCCTACTGGGTCCTGCTGACCCTCGCCTTCATGTGTGGCATCGGCGGCGGCGCGTTCTCCGGCTACATGCCCTCCACCGGCTACTTCTTCCCCAAGCGCCTCGCCGGGACGGCCCCCTCGGCCTGCAGGGCGGCATCGGTAACCTCGGCATGTCCGTCATTCTGCTTGTTGGTCCTGTGTTGATGGGCTTTGGTCTTTTCGGTCTGACCTGGCTGGCGCCCCAGCAGCAGGTCGCCGGCGACCACGTCGGTGAGAGCATCTGGGTCTACAACGCAGCGATCTTCTTCGTTCCGTGGTGCATCCTCGCGGCGATCCTCGCCTTCATCTGGCTGCGTGACGTGCCCGTCAAGGCCAACATCAAGCAGCAGCTGGACATCTTCTCCAACCCCAACACCTGGTACATGACCATCCTCTACGTCATGACCTTCGGCCTCTTCTCCGGCTTCTCCGCCGTCTTCGCCCTCCTGATCAACAACCAGTTCGGTGACCAGTCGACCCTCAACCTGGGCGTCAAGGGCGCGACCTACGCGTTCCTCGGCCCCCTCATCGGCTCGCTCATCCGCATGTCCTGGGGTATCTTCTGCGACCGCATGGGCGGTGCCATCTGGACCTTCATCTCCGCCGTCGGCATGACAATCACCCTGGGCGGCATCGCCTGGGTCCTGACCAACCCCACCGGCAAGACGGACTTCAACATCTTCCTGGGCCTCATGCTCGCCATGTTCCTGTTCTCCGGCTTCGGCAACGCCGGCACCTTCAAGCAGATGCCGATGATCATGCCGGCCCGCCAGGCCGGCGGCGCCATCGGCTTCACCGCGGCGATCGCGTCCCTCGGCCCCTTCCTGGTCGGCGTCGCGCTTTCCGCTATCAGCGCCCCGGTCTTCTTCGCGGGCTGCGCCATCTTCTGCGCCCTGTGCGCGGTCCTGTGCTGGATCATGTACGCGCGCAAGAACGCCCCGTTCCCCGGCTGATCCACCCGGCACTGCGCGGTGCCGAACGGACCTGCCACTGCCTCGTCAATCGACTCTTAGGAGCACCCCATGACGAATCTCGAATCCGATATGACCTTCCCGACCTACGACGGCGAGGTCAAGCCCGCGACCGGCGCGACACTGTTCGCGCTCGGCTCGTGGCTGCGTCGCGGCAAAGCGTCCGCCGACGCGCGCCAGCTCTTCCTCGAGGGCGGCCGCGACGGCGACTCCTTCTACCGCGACCGCTGGAGCTACGACAAGATCGTGCGCTCCACCCATGGCGTGAACTGCACGGGCTCGTGCTCGTGGAAGATCTTCGTCAAGGACGGCGTCATCACCTGGGAAACCCAGCAGACTGACTACCCGTCGACCGGCGCCGACATGCCCGAGTACGAGCCCCGCGGCTGCCCGCGTGGCGCGGCGTTCTCGTGGTACGAGTACTCGCCGACCCGCATCAAGTACCCCTACGTGCGCGGCGTCCTGCTCGACATGTTCCGCGAGGCCAAGAAGGACCTCGGGGATCCCGTCGACGCGTGGGCCGCGGTCGTCGAGGACCCGGAGAAGGCTCGTGCCTACAAGTCGCAGCGTGGCCGCGGCGGCATGGTCCGCGTGTCGTGGGAAGAGGCGATGGAGATCGTCGCCGCCGCCTACGTGCACACGATCAAGCAGTACGGCCCCGACCGCATCGCCGGCTTCTCGGTCATCCCCGCCATGTCGATGATCTCCTACGGTGCGGGCGCCCGCTTCCACGAGCTCATCGGCGCCACCATGCTGTCCTTCTACGACTGGTACGCGGACCTGCCCCCGGCCTCGCCGCAGGTCTTCGGCGACCAGACCGACGTGCCCGAGGCCGGCGACTGGTTCAACTCGCAGTACCTCATCATGTGGGGCACGAACCTGCCGCTGACCCGTACCCCCGACGCTCACTTCATGGCCGAGGCCCGCTACCACGGTCAGAAGGTCATCGTCGTGTCCCCGGACTTCGCGGACAACACGAAGTTCGCGGACGACTGGTTGCGCGTCCAGCCCGGCACGGACGGCGCCCTGGCCCAGTCCATGGGCCACGTCATCCTCAAGGAATTCCACGTCGGCAAGCGCGAGCCCATGTTCCTGGACTACATGACGCGCTACACCGACTCCCCGTTCCTGGTGGAGATTAACGAGGTTGGCGAGGGCGCCCACGAGGGCATCGCCCCGACGACCCTGGTCCCCGGCAAGTTCCTGACGGCCGCCAAGATGCCCGCAGGCACGACCGAGCGCACCGAGAACAACGAGTTCCGTCCCCTCGTCATCGAGGCCGACGGCACGGTCAAGGACCCGGGCGGCACGCTCGCCGATCGCTTCGGCGAGGAGGGTGCTGGCCACTGGAACCTCAACCTGGATGGCGTCGAGCCCGTCATGTCCATCATGGACACGGACGAGTGGGAAGCCGCCCTGATCGCCCTGCCGCGCTTCGACCTGCCCGCGGCCCCCGGCCAGGCCTCGGTCGGCGGCGGCTACGTGAAGCGCGGCGTGCCTGCGCGCCGCGTCAACGGCCGTCTCGTGACGACGGTGTACGACATTATGCTGGCCCACTACGCGGTTGAGCGCGAGGGTCTGCCGGGCCAGTGGCCCACCGACTACATGGACGCCTCCACGCCGGGCACCCCCGCGTGGCAGGAGGAGTTCACGTCGGTTCCCGCGGCCGCGGCTATCAAGATCGGCCGCGAATTCGCACAGAACGCGGTCGAAACCGAGGGCCGTTCCATGATCCTCATGGGCGCCGGCACGAACCACTACTACCACTCCGACGAGATGTACCGCACGTTCCTGGCGCTCACGGAAATGTGTGGCACCCAGGGTCGCAACGGTGGTGGCTGGGCCCACTACGTGGGTCAGGAGAAGGTCCGCCCGATCATGGGTTGGGGCTCCTTCACCTTCGCCCTGGACTGGGCGCGCCCGCCGCGCCAGATGATCTCCACCGGCTGGTACTACATGACCACCGACCAGTGGCGCTACGACGGGGCCGCGGCCTCGGCCATGGCGAACCCGATCAAGTCCTCGCACCTGGACGGCAAGCAGCTGGTCGACACCCTCGTCGAGTCGGTTCAGCGCGGCTGGATGCCCTGCTACCCGACGTTCTCCAAGGGCTCGACCCAGCTGGGTCGCGAGGCCGCCGAGGCCGGTATGGCACCCGCGCAGTACGTGTCCCAGGAGCTGCGCGAGGGTCGCCTCCAGTTCGCGATCGAGGACCCGGACGCCCACCACAACGTCCCGAAGATCCTCGCGAACTGGCGCACGAACCTCCTCGGCTCGTCCGCGAAGGGCACCGAGTTCTTCCTGCGTCACATGCTGGGTACCGGCAACGAGGTCAACGCCGAGGAACTTGAAGAGGGCAACCGCCCCGCGTCCGTCAACTGGCGCGAGGCTCACCCCGGCAAGCTCGACCTCATGTGGGTCGCGGACTTCCGCAACACCTCGACGACACTGCACTCCGACGTCGTGCTGCCCGCCGCCACGTGGTACGAGAAGCACGACCTGTCCTCCACGGACATGCACCCCTTCATGCACTGCTTCGACGAGGCCGTGAACCCGCCGTGGGAGGCGCGCACCGACTTCGAGGTGTTCCAGACCCTGGCCCGCCTCGTCGGCCGCATGGCTCCCGGCCACCTGGACACCCAGACGGACGTCGTCGCGGTTCCGCTGGGGCACGACTCCCCGGACGCCATGACCATGGTGGATGGCGTCGTTCCCGAGCAGACGTGGACGCCCGGCAAGACCATGCCGAAGCTGGTCCCGATCGAGCGCGACTACACGCAGGTCGGCTACAAGTTCGACCGCATGGGACCGCTCCTGCCCAAGGCCGGCCTTGCCTCCAAGGGCGTCGCGTACAACGTGCAGGAGGCCTACGAGCAGCTCGGTGACCTCAACGGGCGCGCCCCCATGGACGGCAACGCCGGTGAGGGCATGCCGCTGTGTGACACCGCCATCAAGGCGGCGAACATGGCGCTGCGCTTCTCGGGCACCACGAACGGCTCCCTGGCCGTTCAGGGCTTCCGCACGCTGGAGAAGCGCGTCGGTAACGAGATGGCGTTCCTGGCCGAAGGCGACGAAGAAAAGAAGATCACCTACCAGGACACCGTCCTGCAGCCGCGCAGCGTCATCACCAGCCCCGAGTGGTCGGGTTCCGAGCACGGCGGCCGACGCTACAGCGCCTTCGTCCAGAACGTCGAGTGCCGCAAGCCGTGGCACACGCTCACGGGCCGCCCGCAGTTCTACGTCGACCACGACTGGATGATGGACATGGGCGAGGCCCTGCCGATCTTCCGTCCGCCGCTTGACCTGGCGCACATCTACGGTGAGCGCCCCGTCGGCGACCACCGTCCCGGTCAGCCGGGTCAGGCCGAGGTCGCGGTGCGTTACCTGACGATCCACAACAAGTGGGCCATCCACTCCCAGTACTACGACAACCCGTACATGCTGACGCTGGGTCGTGGTGGCCAGACGGTGTGGATGAGCCCGGCCGATGCCGAGAAGATCGGCGTGCGCGACAACGAGTGGATCGAGGCGAAGAACCGTAACGGCACCGTGTCGGCTCGCGCCGTTGTCTCCCACCGCATCCCGGAGGGCACGGTGTTCATGCACCACGCCCAGGATCGCCAGATCAACACCCCGCTGAACGAGGAATCCGGCAAGCGCGGCGGTACGCACAACTCGCTGACGCGAATCTTCATTAAGCCGACCCACCTGGCCGGCGGATACGCGCAGTTCGCCTACGCGTTCAACTACTACGGTCCCACCGGCAACAACCGCGACGAGGTCACGGTTATCCGCCGCCGCTCCCAGGAGGTGCAGTTCTGATGAAGGTCATGGCTCAGATCGCGATGGTGATGAACCTCGACAAGTGCATCGGCTGCCACACCTGTTCGGTCACCTGTAAGCAGGTGTGGACGAACCGCGAGGGCACCGAGTACATCTGGTTCAACAACGTCGAAACCCGTCCCGGCGTGGGCTACCCCCGCGGCTGGGAGGACCAGAAGAAGTGGAAGGGCGGCTGGAAGCGTACCGCCACGGGCCGCCTCGTTCCCCGTCAGGGTGGACGCGTCGCCTCGCTCGCGAAGATCTTCGCGAACCCGACGCAGCCGACCATGAAGGACTACTACGAGCCGTGGACGTACGAGTACGACAAACTGCTCCAGGCGCCCGCGAACTCCCGGGCGATCCCGACGGCCCGCGCGAAGTCCACGATCACGGGCGAGCACATCGACAAGCCCGAGTGGGGCCCGAACTGGGATGATGACCTCGGCGGCTCCATGGAGACCCTGGATCAGGACCCGGTCCTGCACCAGATGAACCTCCAGGTCGCCAAGACCATCGAGGACGCGTACATGTTCTACCTGCCTCGCATCTGCGAGCACTGCCTGAACCCGACCTGCGTGTCGGCGTGCCCCTCGGGCGCGATGTACAAGCGCACCGAAGACGGCATCGTCCTGGTCGACCAGGATCAGTGCCGAGGCTGGCGCATGTGCGTGTCGGCCTGCCCCTACAAGAAGGTCTACTTCAACCACAACACGGGTAAGGCCGAGAAGTGCACGCTGTGCTACCCGCGCCTCGAGGTCGGCCAGCCGACCATCTGCTCGGAGACCTGCGTGGGTCGCCTGCGCTACATGGGCGTGCTGCTCTACGACGCGGATCGCGTCACCTGGGCCGCCTCCCAGGAGGACGAGCGTGACCTGTACCGCGCCCAGCGCGAGATCCTGCTGGACCCGAACGACCCGCAGGTGGTCGCCCAGGCTCAGGCCAACGGCGTTCCCCACTCGTGGATCACGGCCGCCCAGCAGTCCCCGATCTGGAAGCTCATCACCGAGTACGAGGTCGCCCTGCCGCTGCACCCCGAGTTCCGCACCCTGCCGATGGTCTGGTACGTGCCGCCGCTCTCGCCGGTCGTCGACCAGGTGACCGCGTCCGGTTCCGACGGCGAGGACCACAGGGTCCTGCTGTCCGCCATCTCGCAGATGCGCATCCCGCTGGAGTACCTGGCCGGCCTGTTCACGGCCGGAGACACGGCTCCCGTGGAGCTGGCGCTGCGTCGCCTCGCCGCGATGCGCTCCTACATGCGCGACGTCTTCGTCGACAACCCGACGAACGAGGAGATCCCGGCCTCCGTGGGTATGACCCCGGAGAAGGTCAAGGAGATGTACCGACTGCTGTCGATCGCCAAGTACGACGACCGCTTCGTCATCCCGACCGCCCACCCCGAGATGCCGCGCGGCATCAAGGAGCTCGAGGGCTGCCCGGTGTCCTACGACGTCGAGGCCTTCCACGGCCTGGCCCCCGCCACGTCGAACCGCCCGATGGGTGGCTCGTCGCCGGAGGGACGCCAGATGCTCCCCCTTGAGGTCGTTCGATGAGTACTTTCGTCGGCATTCCGCGTATTCCTACGGCCGCTCCGGAAACGGAGATGGATCCGCAGGACGCGCGCGGTGTGCGCATGGCGGTCTCGGTCCTCCTGGACTACCCGGGGGATGATTTCGAGACCAAGCTGGACGCGGTCGAGGAGGCTCTGGCGGGCCTGCCGGAGCCGGCCTCGGCGTCCCTGGCCACGTTCGTGAGCTACGCTCGCGCCGCTGGCCTGCGCGCCATGCAGACCACCTACGTGGAGACGTTCGACCAGCGCCGACGCTGCGCGCTCGGCCTGACGTACTACACGCACGGCGACACCCGCGGACGCGGTCAGGCCATCTTGGCCTTCAAGGAGATCCTGCGCCGCGCCGGTTTCGAGATGGAACGTGAGGAGCTTCCCGATCACTGCCGGTGGTCCTGGAGTTCGCCGCGTTCGACGAGACCGGCACGGCCGAGGGGCTGCTGCGCTCCAACCGCGAGGGCATCGAGGTGATCCGCACGGCGCTGCGCGCCGCGAACTCCCCGTACGCGCCGCTGCTGGACGCGCTGGTCGCGACGCTGCCCGAGCCTGACGAAAAGACCATTGAGGGCTTCCGTAAGCTCATTAGCCAGGGGCCGCCCACCGAGCTGGTGGGCGTGGGCGATCTGTCCGCGACGCCCTTCCCGACTTCCGATTCAACGATGGGACGGTAACGTTCATGGAATCCGCACTTATGCATGCCGCGTCGGCACCTGCGACGCAGTCGCTGTCCTTCCTGGACATTGCCCTGTGGGTGGTCCTGCCCTACGTGTCCTTCGCGATCCTCATTGTGGGCCTCGCGTGGCGCTACAAGACGGACCAGTACGGGTGGACGTCTCGTTCCTCGCAGTGGAATGAGCCGGCCATCCTGCGCCTAGCCTCGCCGATGTTCCACTTCGGTGTCCTCTTCGTGTTCGTGGGCCACGTCATGGGCCTCGTGATCCCGAAGACGTGGACCGAGGCGGCCGGTGTGCCTCAGCACGTCTACCACCTGATGGCGACGATCCCCGGATCGATCGCCGGACTCATGACGATCCTCGGCCTCGCGCTGCTGATCTACCGCCGCCTGGTGGTCAAGTCGGTGCGCGTGGCGACGACCCGCATGGATATCGTCACCTACGTCATGCTGACTATCCCGGTGCTCCTGGGCGGCGCGGCGACCCTGCTCAACCAGGTGCTCGGCGGTCACGAGGGCTACGACTACCGCGAGACGATCTCCGTCTGGTTCCGGTCGATCTTTTACCTGCACCCGCAGGCGCACCTGATGGTCGATGTGCCGCTCAGCTTCAAGCTGCACATCATCGCGGGCCTGCTGCTGTTCTGCATCTGGCCGTTCACCCGCCTCGTGCACGCGGTGAGCGCGCCGGTCGGCTACGTGGCGCGTCCCCCGGTGATCTACCGGTCGCGCGACGAGCGCCGCACGCACGAGATCACGCGCGGCGGTATGTCGGACTGAATGGCGCGGCTCGGTCCCGGTCTCGATTGACGAGGCCGGGGCTGGGCGGGCGCAGCGCGCGGGGGCGGGCGTTTGCTCGCCCCTTCGTCGTATATGGAGGGAGCTGTGGCCTGATCTGTGATTGTGTTCTATGACCCCTTCAAATGTTTCCGATGAGTGACATTGGTCGTGCGTGTTGGCCGTTGAGCTGGGTAAAATTGTGTTTGATTTGTAAGTAATGTAAGGAAGTTAAAGCCGTACGGGGATGCCATCGTTGTGTATTTCCGCTGATTAAGAGGGAGAGGATAGATATGACTGACACCTCCCATTCTCGGACTCTGGCCGAGACGCTCGAGGCAATGGCTGCCCTCACACCCGCCCAGCACGCGCTGTTGGAGCGTATTTCGCAGCATGTGACGCCTGTGACCGTCGCGGAGTTGGCTCAGGAGGCCGGCCTGCACGTGTCCAGCGTGCGCGAGACCCTGGAGGGTCTTTTTGGCGTGGGCCTCGTGGAGAAGCAGCAGCTTCCGTCGTCGGGGCGCGGCCGTCCGGCGCTCGGCTATTCGACGACGACTCCGGCGGACCCGTCTTTCGCGGCTCAGATGTTGCAGCAGCTGACCTCGTCCCTGCTCGCGTGGCTGCGCGCCGACGCCGCGGACCCGGCTGCGTCGGTGCGTGAGATCGGCGCCCGCTGGGCGGACGCTGCCTTGGAGACGATGTTGGTGCCTGACCACAGTCACGCAACGCGCCGCGTCGCTCGTGAGAACTTCAACATCGCTGGTCATCTGGGCAAGGTGCGCCTGTTCATGAACGCGATGGGCTTCGCCTCGGTGCCTCACGAGAGCGATCAGATGGCGGTCGTGCTGACGGCCTGCCCGTTCACGGAGCCCGGTGCGCCTGACGATCTGGCCCTTGAGCTGCGTCGCGGCATTGTCGAGCGCGTCTTCGAGCGCACGGCGACGGGTACGGCGAGCTGGTCGGTGGAGGTCGATCCGATCGACCCGCTGCGCCTGACGGTGTTCCTGCGCCCGCTGGATGAGCCGAACCCGAAGCCGCTGTCGACGACGGTGCATTTCTTCGGTGGGGCCGCTGAGGCGGCCGGCGGCTACATGCGCGAGCTGGCGTCCTCGGAGACGCCCGCGACCCTCGGCGAGTTGGTTGCGTACCTGAGTGATGGCAACCCGGATCTGGGGCGTATCCTCGACGTGTCGAGCTTCCTGGTCAACGAGCGTTCGGCCCGCCTGGACGCGGACCTGATGCCGGGCGTGCGCGTCGACGTGTTGCCGCCCTTTGCTGGCGGGTGAGAGATTCTTAGCATTCGAGTGGAACGGTCAGGGTTTACATAAAATCCTGGCTGTTTCCACGTAAAATAGAAGTAAGCATCTCCCGTTCCTGGAGGATCCCATGTCAGCAGAGATTGCAACAGGTATTACTGACGACCCCCTCGACTCGCGCTCACTGATTGACAGTGCGCGCCGCGACACGTGTGGCGCGGTCGCGTCTTTCATCGGTGCCGTGCGTAACCACGACGGGGGAGAAGGGGTGGACTCGATCGAGTATTCGGCGCATCCGTCCGCCTCGCAGATTTTGCGCGAGATCGTCGCCGAGTTCGCGGATCGGCCCGGTGTGCATTGCATCGTTGCGTGGCACCGTGTCGGACATCTCGGCATCGGCGAGGATGCGATGGTGGTGGCGGTGGCCGCCGAGCATCGCGCCCAGGCGTTCCGCGCGGTGGAGGGCATCGTCGAGGAAGTCAAGGCGAAGCTGCCGGTGTGGAAGAAGCAGGAGCTGACCGACGGTTCTCACAACTGGTCGGGCCTGTAAACGATGACGATCGGCGATCCTTATTCGCGTGAGGCGGCCGTCTCGGGCCGCAGCGTGGCGCTCCCGCTGAACAATGCGCCCGTCCCGTACGAGGCCGGGGATCCTGCGTTGGAGCGTTTCCGACGCAATTGGCTGGTGTCCGGCATCGGCGAGGCGGGTCAGGCGCGTCTGGCGGCCTCGCGTGTTCTCGTGGTGGGCGCGGGCGGCCTGGGCTCGCCCGTCTTGCTGTACCTGACGGCGGCGGGCGTTGGGACGATCGGCATCTGCGACTCCGACGTGGTCGATACGTCGAACTTGCAGCGCCAGCTCCTGCACGGCGAGTCCGACGTGGGGGATCCGAAGCCTGATTCGGCGGTGCGTCACCTGTCTGGTCTCAATTCCATGGTGCATTTCGAGCGCTTCGGGCATGTGACGCGCGAGTGGCTGGATGAGCATGGGCACGAGTGGGACCTGATCGTCGAGTGCACGGATAGCTTCGACGCGAAGTACCTGGTGGCTGACTACTGCGCGGATTCGGGCGTGCCCCTCGTGTGGGGCACGGTCGTGCGCATGGCCTACCAGGTCAGTGTCTTCTGGTCCGCCGCGCCCGCTCCCGTCCCGGCCTTGACGCTGCGGAGCTTGCACCCGGTCCAGCCTCCCCCGGGGGCGACGCCGGCCTCGCCCGAGGTGGGCGTGCTGGGGCCGGTCGTCGGCCAGGCGGGCACGGCCATGGCGACCGAGGCCATCAAGGTGCTGGTCGGTTTCGGCGAGCCGCTTATCGGCCGCGTCCTCATGGTGGATGCGGCGACGCAGCGTACGGACGTGCTGACCTTCGCGCCGTGGGAGTGAGTGGCGTGGGGGCGGCCTTGTCGTACGGCACGGGCGTGCCCCGCGCGCGGCTGGCGGCGATGGTCGTCGGCGGTGGGGGCGGTGAGCGCCTGGGGGGCGTTTCCAAGCCTGACCTGGTGCTGGGCGGTGTGCGCCTGATCGACCGCGTGTGCGCGGCCCTGGGCGAGGTGGCTGGGGCGGGCGTGGTGGCCGTCGTTCCGCCGACCGTGCGCGTGCCTGTCGGCGTGGGGCGGACTCTTGAGGACCCTCCTGGCGGAGGTCCCCTCGCCGGGATCGACGCGGGACTGGCTGCCCTGTCCGTGGGGGCCGACACGTGGGTGGTCGTCGTGTCCGTGGACTGCCCGGGCATCGCCGAGGTCCTGCGCGGGCTCCTCCGCGATCCTGCGGGTCCGGGGTGCGACGGGCGTATCATGCGCGGCGGGGATCCCGAGCCTTTCGATCAGTACCTCATGGGCGTCTACCGCGCGGGCGCGCTGCGCCGGGTTATCGACGAGGCCGTGGCGCGGCACGGGAGCGTGCGCGGCATGGGGGTGCGCCGTGTTCTGCGCGCCCTGACGCTGGAGCGGGTGGATGTGAGCGCGGACGTGTGTCGCGACGTCGATACCCCCGAGGATCTGGCCTGGTGGGGGTCATACTTCGACCGATGATTTGTCAGTAATTCCTGAGTGGGTATAGGTTTAGAGAGTAAGTGTCAAGGCCTTTCATCCCACCCAGGTGCGCTCATGAATCTTCGTTACGGACATTGGTGTCAGCGACTCGGACTGACCATAGTGTCAGGAATCGTTGCCACTTTTCTTGCTCCAGCCGCCCTCGCGGCCCCTATTGACGAGCAGGAGGCGCAGAGCGATTCCAGCATTGCCGATTCGCAGGTGTCAAGATCCGAGGAGGAAGCCCAGAGTGGCTCTGCTGCCGTGGACCAGGCGAGTGCCCGCGACGCTGATTCTGTTGACGCGGCCACGGCCTCGTCCGAGGAGAGGGCGGAGGAAGGGGGCAGCGCCCAATTCCTGACCTTCCCCGGCGCGAGCGGACCGACGCGCATCCACTTCCTCTCGACGCAGGGGGCAGCGGATGCGATCCTCCTCGAATCGCGCGGTGTCTTCGCCATGATCGACGGCGGCGAAGGTCTCGGCGCGCCAGACGGCTCCGACCCACGCTACCCGTGGCGGGATGGAATCGAAGACCCGAGCAAGGGTGACACCGAGTGGGTCCTCGGGTATATGAGGCGCCACGGCGTCACCTCCTCGAACCTGGCGTTCTACCTGGGCACGCACGCGCACTCCGACCATATCGACAACGCCGACGACATTATCTACGAGTTTCACCCACAGGTAATCCTGACTCCCGAATACTCCGACGAGTGGATCACGGACAAGTCACGCCTATGGGACAACCAGTGGTGCTATGACAACATGATGACCGCCGCGCGATGGGCGGCATCCGCGTACGGCGCGACCGTCATGCAGCACGTCAACGACGACGATACGCACATCCAGCTCGGCGACATGGACGTCCAGCTGATCCCCGTGGACCCGGACGAAACTACAAGAAAGTCGGCGTGCGCGACGCGAACCTGATCGCCTACACGGCGAAAGTGAGCGCGTTTGGAAGCTCTGCGTACCTGGCGGCGGACCTTGAGGCGCGGGGCGGTTACGAGGATCGCATCGCCCATTGTCGGGCACGTCGACCTGCTGAAAGCCGGGCACCATGGAATGGCGAGCTCGAACTTCCCTGCGTTCATGGAGGCGCTCAGTCCCTCGATGATCGTCCAGACGGGCCCGAAGTGGTTTGCTCCCGACAGCCTCACGGACAGCGTTATTCATGGGGATGCGTCGTGGGCGCCAACCCTGGATCTATGGTCGGCGGGTTCCATCCCCGCTGTCGTCGCTACCTTCACCACCTCCTCGGGCATTTCCTATAACGATCTCTCGGCCGCGTCCTGGGGGCACGAATATGGCGGGGTTGCTCCGCGGGCCTGGTGGTTCAAGGGAGCGCGCCCATCGGCGACGACCGGATGGTGGCAAGGGCGCTCAGGCTACTGGTACTACTTCGCGGGCAAGCCCTCCGCCGAGGCCTCGGCGTGGGTATATGACCGCGGATCCTGGTACTGGATGGGGGCCAGTGGTGCGATGGCGACCTCCGAGTGGGTGAACGACGGGACGGGCTGGTACTACGTCGACGCATCCGGGCGTCTCGCCGGAAACGGTTGGATGTGGGAGTCCGGCTCCTGGTACTACCTGACCGGCGGGCGTATGACTGAGGGGTGGTTGCTTGATCGCGGCACCTGGTACTACATGGATTCCCGCACGGGCGCGATGCGCACGGGCTGGGTCCAGGTCGATGATCGCTGGTACTACTTCGAGCCTTCCGGTGCCATGGTCACCGGGTGGTTGCGTAGCGATGGGGCCTGGTACTACCTGTCCGGCAGTGGCGCGATGGTGGCGGGGTGGCTGCTTGATCATGGCACCTGGTACCACATGGATTCCCGCACGGGCGCGATGCGCACGGGCTGGGTCCAGGTCGATGATCGCTGGTACTACTTCGAGCCTTCCGGCGCCATGGCCACCGGCTGGTTGAACTCAGGAGACAGCTGGTACTACATGAGTGCAAACGGTGCGATGAGCACCGGCTGGCTCAATGATCGTGGCGCCTGGTACTACATGGATTCCACCGGCGTCATGGTGACCGGCACGGTGTCAATCGACGGGCGTTCCTCGTTGTTCTCGTCCTCGGGCCGATGGGTTGGTTACGCCTCCTGAACGTGGTGGTGCCTGAGGGGCGCGTCGTCTGGTGGTGCTGTCATCGGATGCTGTGTTGCCCCCTGACGTGGGACGACTGACGTGAGTCGGGCGTGTTGGTGGCGGGCCCAGTGGAGTCTTCGTCGTGTCTCCGCGTGCCGCCGGGATGGCTGACCGGCCTGTTAGAGAGCGGCTCCATCGCGCGCTTGCGGCGGTGTCATCTGGGCTTTCATGGGCTATTTGACAGAATGGAGTTTTTCTCGTAAAACGCTGTATACTAGCCTGTTTAGTAACTTGACACACCTTATGATTTGTCGGTAACGTGTGTGCGGGTGTAGATTGACGTGGTCAGCTTTTAGTCAAAACATGTCTTCAAGGTGTGCACGTGAACAGTTATCGCGGCAAAGTACTGCGTTTTATCGGTATGACCGTCCTGTCAGGACTCGTCGCGGCAAGCCTCGCCCCGGCCTCGTTCGCGGCCCCCAGCGACTCTCAGGAAACGAATACCGAAACCCAGGTCAGCGCCACGGTCCTCTCCTATCCCGGAACAAACGGCCCGACCCGCATCCACATCATCACCACGACGGGCACAGCAGACGCGATCCTCCTTGAATCGCGCGGCGTCTTCGGCATGATCGACGGCGGCGAAGGCGTCGGCGCGCCCGACGGCTCCGACCCCCGCTACCCCCTGCGCCCCGGCATCACCCCCGCCGAGCGCGGCGACACCGACTGGGTCCTGACCTACATGCGCGACCACGGCGTCACCTCCTCCAACCTCGCGTTCTACCTGGGCACGCACGCCCACTCCGACCACATCGACAACGCTGACGACATCATCCGCACCTTCCGGCCCAAGGCCATCTTTAGCCCCGAATACTCCGACAAGTGGATCACGAACCCGAACGGACTGTGGGACAACCAGTGGATCTACGACAACATGATCAACGCCGCCACGTGGGCCCGGAAAGCTTACGGCGCGCAGCTCATCCAGCACGTCGACGGCTACAACACGCACGTGCAGCTGGGTGACATGGATGTCCAGATCATCCCCTTCGACCCCGAGGAGACTTACAAGAAGAAGGGGACCACGGATGCTAACCTCATGGGGTGGGGCGCCAAAGTCACCGCCTTCGGGCACAGTGCCTTCCTGGCCGCCGACCTCATGGACACCGAGGCCGACTGGGTGACCCACAACGGATTCGAGGCGCGCGTCGCCTCCGCCGTCGGCCACGTCGACCTGCTCAAAGCGGGCCACCACGGCCAGCGCAGCTCCAACTTCGAACCCTTCATGGCGGCCCTGAGCCCCTCCATGATCGTGCAAACCGGCTCCGAAACCCTCAGCCCCGATCGCCTCACCACCGACGTCATCCACGGCTCCGACCTGTGGGTCCCCATGGAAGAACTGTGGGAAAGGGGCCGCATCCCCTCCCTCATCACCACCTTCGCCCCCTCCGGCATCACCACCAACGACCTGACAAGCGCCTCCTGGGGCCACGAATACGACGGCGAAACCCCGCGCGCCTGGTGGTTCCAGGCCGGACGCCCCGCCGCCACGACCGGCTGGTGGCATGCCCCCTCCCACTCCTGGTACTACTTCGCGGGCAAGCCCAGCGCCGAGGCCTCGGCCTGGGTCAGCGACGGCGGGCACTGGTTCCGGGTGGACGAGACCGGCGCCATGATCTCGTCTACCTGGTTCAGTAGCGGCGGCCAGTGGTACTGGCTGGGCGCGAGTGGCGCCATGGCCACCTCAGGGTGGATCAACGACGGCACAGCATGGTACTACCTCGACGCCGACGGCCACCCCTCGGGCAACGGGTGGACCCGCATCGACGGCTCCTGGTACTACCTGAGCGCAGGCCGCGCCGCGACCGGGTGGGTGTCCAGCGGCGGGACCTGGTACTACATGGACCCCGCCAGCGCAGCCATGGCCTCGGGCTGGATCCGAGTGGGCGGCTCCTGGTACCACCTGGCCCCCCTCCGGCGCGCTGAGCACCGGCTGGCTGCGCGACGGCGGCGCCTGGTACTACATGGACCCCGCCAGTGGAGCCATGGCCACGGGAGCCCGGAACATCGACGGGCGGCGATCTACCTTCGACCCCTCGGGCCATTGGATCGGATACGCCTCCTGACGAGTCGAGGATCTCTTCGCGAATATCCTGCCTGGGCGCCGCCCGGCCGCACATGGAAGCGGCCGGGCGGCGCTTATGTGTAGCGTTTTTCGTGGTGTGGTGATTGTTCAAAGGGGGTGGGTGGCGTAGAGCACCCGGAATTCATTCCTGAGAAGATGTAGAATTTGCATCTAATTCGGAAAGAGAGAGTGCGATGCTGCGGGTCCTTCACCTCGACAACTGGAAGTCCTTTTCGGAGCCGGTCGACTTTACGATGATTGCGGGGAAGGAGAGTCGCTACGGTGGGACTCTCTATCGTGACGGAAAGTCCCGTGTCCTGCCCGTTGCGGCAATCTACGGTGCAAACGCAGCGGGAAAGTCGACCCTGCTCGATGCCCTGGCTCACCTGCAGGTCATGCTGCGCGAGCCACGCAAGCGCGGGCAGCGCCTGCACTATCACCCGCATCAGCTCTTCGGGACGGATCGGCCCAGCGTCATTGGGGTCGAAATCGTCCTGGATGTGCAGGACGCGACCTCGGATCGAAAGGCCATCGTCTACTACGAGGTAGCCTTCAATGCGGATGCAATCGTCGAGGAAGTCCTCTACCGCCTGCGCTCGGAAGACGAGGAGGCGGTCTTCGTGCGCCAGGGGCAGGACATCGCTCTTTATGGTGATCTGGAAGATGATTCGTCGCTCGATGCCGCCTCGAAGACAGTCCAGCCCAATCGTCTGTTCCTCGAGACCTGCTTCAATGCGGCTTTGGTCGACGATGAGAACAGCCTGCTGGGTTCTGTCATCGACTGGTTTAAACGCCTCACCATTGTGGGGAGAGGCGCGCGCTACATCCTCATGCCTCAGCAGATTGCCCACGATGATGCATTTCGTGCTGCCGTCGGGCAGGGGTTGACGGTTGCCGACACCGGTATTTCAGGTATTTGCTACACGAGCGTTCCTCGGGACAAGGTTCCGGCACAAGACAAGGTTCTCGAAGAGATCGAAGATCAGCTGACCGACAAGACCTCCGAAGCATACCTTACTGCTGAAAGCGGGGCTGTTTTTCGTGCTCGGCTCGGTGATGATGGTGACGTCGTGTACGAGCGCCTCGTGACCGTCCATAAGGACGGTGCTCACGAGTTTCGTCTTCCTCTCGAGCAGGAATCCGACGGGAGCATTCGTTACCTGAATCTATTGCCCATCCTGTACTGGGCGGGAAAAAGCCAGCACTCGGGGGTTTACCTGATCGACGAACTCGAAGATTCTCTTCATCCCAAGCTGACGGAGGAGCTGCTTCGGCTGTTCCTTGACTCATCGGGGCCGGGCGAGAAGCGTCAGCTGATCTTTACGACGCACGAGCTCCACCTCCTGCGTGCCGACCTGCTGCGGCGCGATGAGATTTGGCTGGTCGAGAAGAACGAACACCGGTCTGAATTGACGCGGCTGACTGACTTTCCTTCCGACGTGCTTCGAAAGGGCAGTGACCTACCGCGGATATACATGTCGGGTCGCCTCGGTGGCGTCCCACGGATCTAGGGGGCGTCATGGGTAAGAAGAAGCAGGCGCCGACGAGGCACTCCTCTCGGGGAAAACGAGGGAAATCCTTCGATAAGGCCCCTCGGCCAGTTGTTATTCTCGCCGTCGAGGGGGCAACGGAGAGGGAATACCTGAAGGCGCTCAACCAGTGGCGCTATCGGGGAGCTTTCGCCTTCGATTTCTGTCGCAATCGAGACAAGTCGTCGCTGAAGAATCTCATCGTCAGTATCAAGCGGAAGGCTGATGATGTTGGGCGTGATGGTGCTGCTGGAGCCTGGATCGTCTGTGACGTGGATGATAACGCCCCCCATATTCATGATCTGGAGAACTGGTTGGCTGGGGTCAGTGGGTATCTCCGCGCAGTGGCACTGTCGAATCCCTGCATCGAGGCGTGGTTTGTCTATCACTGCGCGGACGTCTGTTCGAGCTGGACCGCAAGTGCTGTCGTTGAGGAACTCGTCAGTAAGTGGGAACGGGGAGCTTATGAGAAAGCAATGGAAATTCCTCAGTGGCTCATCGATCACACCGACGAGGCCTGTCTACGGGTGCAGCGACGGCGGGCAAGCTTCGCGCAGGGCGTGACCGCGTGGGACGAGGCACCCTGGACCGACATGCCCGAGTTGATCGCATGGCTCGACCGGTTGAGACCACGACGCTCCGAATGAATCGGACGCTGGATCGGCAATGCCTCCTGACACGCCCCACGGGCATTGCAGGAGATTCTGACGAAGCGCCGCTCACCGCTGAAAACGCGGGTGAGCGGCGCTTCTCGCTGTGCTTTGAAGACATCATTCCCGCACGAAAGGCAGCTCAGATGTCGTCACGCCCCTATCGCACCGCCATCCTCACCCTCGCCGCGGTGCCCGGCCCGGCCTCGTCTCTTGCTCTGTCCCGGCCATGGTTCCTCACAAATGTCGCACGTAATTTCCATGTAAACCTTTCAAGATTTGAAATCGCATCGTTGATATTCTGCGGAAATCTCGATACCTTAGAAAACTAAGGGGAACCAAATTACGTGCGACTTTTTGGGGGGCGCGGACGAGGAGGGGAGGGAGAGGGAGGGGTCAGCGCTGCTCGTCTAGCTGGTGGAAGATCGCGGGCAGGAGAGGCGTCACGACCTCGAGGGTGTCGAGCGCGCCGCCGCGCGAACCCGGCGAGGAGATGATGAGCGCGCCCGAGGCGTCGCGCGCGGTCACGCCCACGACCTCGCGCGAGAGGGGCGACAGCGGGGTGTTGGCTAGACCGTGGGCGCGGATCTGCTCGGCGATGCCGGGGATCTCGACCTCGATGATCGAGCGGACTACCTCGGGCGCGTAGTTGCCGACCCCGAAGCCCGATCCGCCCAAGATCAGGATGAAGCGAGCGCCCGCCTCAAGCGCGTTGCGGATCTCGAGCTCGAGGATTGTGTCACTCTCGGGAGTCGTCATGATCGACACCGGGCCCAGGCCCGCCTCGGCCAGCGCGACGACGCACGCGGGGGTCGTACGATCCTCCTTTGCGCCCGTGTGGACGCGGTCCGAATAGATGATGATGTGGGTGCTGATCTGGCTCAGGGCGTAGTCGACGGGCGCGGGCATGGTGTCCTCCGTGTGGATATTCGTGCGTATGAGTGTGATCCTAGTCCCTTGCTTGTCCGTGGGTGGGGCGGTTGTGTGGGCGGGGTCGCGCGATTTATGCCCGTCGGGTCCGAGGCAATTGCCGGGTGAGCCGGTCTGCGCGCGCCTGGCTGGGCGGCGTGGGGGTTTGTCGGGCGTCGGACACTCATTAAAAATGGTTTGACTACGCTCAAATGGGGAAGTGGTTATCGGCGCAATGGCGCTACCTTCAGACGATGATTGATGTAGGTGAGGGTGCCTGTTGCCCCTTGCTCACACCATTGTTAGATTAATGTCGTTCAATCCCCTCTCAAAAGGAGATGCCCGTGCGCTCCCCGCGTATCCTCCCCGTCATCGGCGCCGCCGCCCTGGCGCTGGCCGCCTGCTCAGGAAACACGACCCCGCAGGCCGACACCACGGCCTCGTCCGACGATACCCAGGTCCCCTCCCGCGAACTCGTCCTCAACGTCTACGCCGCCGCCTCACTGACCGAGACCTTCGAGGAGCTCGAATCCTCCTACGAGGCCGCCTACCCCGACGTGGACGTGCGCTTCAACTTCGCCGGGTCGCAGGACCTGGTCGCCCAGCTCAGCGAGGGGGCCGACGTCGATGTCCTGGCCACCGCGAACGAGTCCACCATGAAGAAAGCCGCCGACGCCGGGCAGGTCGACGCGCAGACCCTCTTCGCGTCCAACAGCCTCACCCTCATCACGACGCCCGGCAACCCGGCCGGCGTCACGGGCCTCGACTCCTCGCTCGACGGCGTCAAGCTGGTCATCTGCGCGCCCGAAGTCCCCTGCGGCAAGCTCACGCAGACCCTCACCGAGAAGCTCGGCGTGACCCTGAGCCCCGTCTCCGAGGAACAGGCTGTCACGGACGTGCGCGGTAAGGTCTCCTCCGGCCAAGCCGACGCAGGCATCGTCTACAAGACCGACGCCCTGGCCGAAGGCGACGCCGTCGAAACCATCGACATCGCGGGCGCCGACGAAGCCGTCAATAAGTACCCCATCGCGCTCGTGACCGCCTCCACGAAGAAGGACGCCGGCCAGAAGTGGATCGACCTGGTCCTGTCCCCCGAAGGCCAGGCACTGCTCGGCGAGGCCGGCTTCACGCCTGTCAACAAGTAGCGTCGCGTGCGGCCGCGTCGAACCCCAGCCGCCAGCCCCCTGCCGCTGTGGGCGGGGGGGCCTCGGCGGCCTCGCCCTGTGCTTCCTGACCCTGCCCCTGGCGTTCATGCTCGGCCGGGTCGACTGGGCGGCGCTGGCCTCGACGCTCGCCACCGACGAGGCCTCCTCCGCCCTCGCCCTCTCCCTGCGCACGTGCGGCGTGGCCCTGGGCGTGGACCTGCTCCTCGGGGTTCCGGCGGCCCTCCTGCTCTCGCGCTCGTGGCGCGGCGTGCGCGCCGCCCGCATCCTGGTGGCCCTGCCCCTGTCGCTGCCGCCCGTCGTCGCCGGTATCGCGCTGCTGTCGGCCTTCGGCGGGCGCTCAACGCTGGGCGCGCTGCTGACCGGCGCCGGCCTCGACATTGCCTTCACGACAACCGCGGTCGTCATCGCCCAGGTCTTCGTCTCCCTTCCCTTCCTCATCGTCACCCTCGAATCCGCGCTGCGCGCCCGCGAGCCGGGCCTCGACGAGATGGCCTCCTCCCTGGGTGCTTCGCCCTCGCGCGTGTTCTGGCAGATCACCCTGCCCACGGTTCTGCCCGGCCTCGGGCGCGGCGCGGCCCTCGCGCTGGCCCGATGCCTCGGCGAGTTCGGCGCGACCCTGACCTTCGCCGGGTCCATGCAGGGCGTCACCCGCACGATGCCCCTCCAGATCTACCTGGCCCGCGAGTCCGACGCCGCCCTCGCCCTCGCCCTCGGCGTCGTGCTGCTGGGCGTCGCCGCCCTTGTCGTCGCGCTCACCGAAACCCCATGGGGGCACCTCGCTGCTCTCGTGCGTTCGCGGCTGGCATCGACGAGGCCGGGGCTTGTTCGCGCTCATCTCCCGGCCTCGGGCGCGGGGCCCGGTCCCACCGACGAGCCCCTGTCCGACAGAGGCGGCCACGGCCTCGTCCCCACGGACTCCAAGACCGCGGGTAGCGTTCCCGTCCACGTCGACGGACGCGTCCATGAGCGCGGTTGGGCGGTGGACGCGCGGCTGCGACCGGGCCTCGTCACCGCCGTCGTCGGGCACAACGGCGCCGGAAAGTCCACCCTCGCGCAGGTCGTCGCCGGGGCCCTGCGGCTCGACTCCGGGAGTGCGCGCATCGGGGAGCGCGTCGTCGACGACGCCGCCACCTTCGTGCCCGCGCGGCGGCGCGGCGTCGCCATGGTCAGCCAGGCCCCGCGCATCTTCACCCACATGAGCGTGGTCGCCAACGTCGCCTTCCCGCTGCGCGTACGCGGCGTCCGGCGCGCGCAGGCCCGGGCCGCCGCCTTCGAGCAGCTGCGGGCCGTCGGCATCGCCGACCTTGCTTACCGCCGCGGCTCTGACCTGTCCGGCGGGCAGGCCGCGCGCGTCGCCCTCGCCCGCGCGCTCGTCTTCCGTCCCGACGTCCTCATCCTCGACGAGCCCACCGCCGCCCTCGACGTCGAGGCCACCGCCCAGGTCTCCGCCGTTCTGCGCCAGCGCCTCACCGGTGCGGGAATCACGACCCTGCTCGTCTCCCACGACATCGCCGAGGTCTTGTCCCTCGCCTCCCGCATGATCGTCATGGGGGAGGGGAGCGTCGTCGAGGAGGGCGAACCCGCCCGCGTGCTGGCCTCGCCGTCGTCCGTGTTCGCTGCGCGCCTGGCCGGACTCAACATCGTCAGCGGCCACGCCCTGGCGAGGTCCGGGCTGGTCGGCGTGCGCGTCGGCGAAGGAGCGCTGTGGGCGGCCGACCTGTCTGGGTCCGACTCAGGCAGTGTTGGTGTCGTCGACGTGTCGCCTGGCGATGCGGACGATTCCGCCGCTTCCGGGGAGAATGCCCGGGGTGGCCGCGTCGCCCTCACCTTCCCGCCCGAGGCCGTGGTCCTGTCCCGCGAGGAAGCCCACGCCTCGCCGCGCTCTGTCCTGCCCGGCGTCGTCGCAGGCATCGACGTCGACGGCTCCCTCGTCAGCGTACGCGTTGCGCTCGCGGAGGATGCTGTCGTGACCGCCCGCGTGACCGCGTCCGCGTGGGCCGGCCTAGGCCTCGGCGTTGGTGATTCCCTCTGGGTGAGTGTCAAGGCCACCCAAGTTCGGGCGATCCCCGTCGCGGTCGGCTCCTGATCGGTGCGTTCATCGGGTGACCTACTCGCGTCGGGCCTTGTGAGGGACTGTTTCATCACGTGATCTGCGGCAGCTGGGCCCTATGGGTGGCTGTGTTAACCCTTCAATGCGCAGCTGGGCCCTACTAGTGGAGCGTGGGCACCCCTGCCCATGCTCCACCTAAGGGGTTAACGTGCGCATTGAGGGGTTGCGGGTGCCACCTGTCGGGTTAACTCTCCACTGAGCGGGTTCACATGCGCTCTCGCGACGAGGCCGGTGCGGGGTTTTTGCCGAAGGGTTTAATTTTGCAACGCTTCACATGTTGTAATTCTCATCGAATGTGTCGCCCCCCTCTCGCCGGGTGGACGCGGGTTCAGTGGCAATTTTCCCCGGATCTATGCCGTTTTAGTGGCCGGTCCGCATCAGGGTAGCCATACCTTTGACGTGACAACACCTGCGACCTATGTTGTTGGGTGATTCTAGGAGGTCCCATGACAACGCAGCGCCATCACGAGGCAGTGCGCCCCTACCAGCTCGGCATCGACGTCGGCTCGACGACGGTCAAGGCCGTCGTTCTGGATGGAAACCGTCGCCTTTTCTCCGACTACCGTCGTCACAACGCCGATGTGCGCGCATCCCTGGGAGCCCTCCTCGCCGACGTTGAGCGCGCCCTGCCCGGCGCCCGTGTCCACGCGGCCATCACCGGTTCCGGCGGCCTGACGACCGCCCGCGCCATGGGCATCCCCTTCGTCCAGGAGGTCATCGCGGGCACCGAGGCCACCCAGCGCCTCCACCCCGAGGTCGACGTCGTCATCGAGCTGGGCGGCGAGGACGCCAAGCTCACCTACCTGCACCCCACCCCCGAGCAGCGCATGAACGGCACCTGCGCGGGCGGCACCGGCGCGTTCATCGACCAGATGGCGACCCTCCTGCACACGGACGCCTCCGGCCTCGGCGAGCTGGCAACCCGCCACACCCAGCTCTACCCGATCGCCTCGCGCTGCGGCGTCTTCGCCAAGTCCGACATCCAGCCCCTCATCAACCAGGGCGCCGCCCACGAGGACCTGGCCGCCTCCATCTTCAACGCCGTCGCCACCCAGACCATCGCCGGCCTGGCGTGCGGGCGCCCGATCCGCGGAACCGTCATGTTCCTCGGCGGCCCCCTGCACTTCCTGCCCGCCCTGCGCGAGGCCTACAAGGCCCTCCTGCCCAAGGCTGACTCCTTCGTCACCCCGCCGACGCCCAGCTCTACGTCGCGATCGGCGCGGCCCTCCTCGCGCAGAAGGAGGCCGCCAAGAAGGCGCGCCAGGCCGAGGAAGCGGGCGCGACCTCCGTCGAGACCCGCGGCGAGAAGCTCACGACCCTCATGGAGCGCCTCGCCGCCGCCCCCGTCCAGGTCGAGTCCCCGCGTATGGACCCCCTCTTCGCGACCCCCGAGGACCGCGAGGAGTTCATCGCCCGCCACAGCCTCGACGTGATCCCCAAGGCCAGCCTCGACGAGGCCGAGGGGCGCTGCTGGCTCGGCATCGACGCGGGCTCCACGACGATCAAGGCCGTCGTCATCGACTCCCAGGACCGCATCGTCTTCACCCACTACGCCTCCAACGAGGGCGACCCCGTGGCCGCGGCCGTCGACATCGTGCGCGCCGTGCGAGGCGCGCTGCCCGAGGGCTGCGAGATCGGCCGCTCGTGTGCGACCGGCTACGGCGAAGGCCTCGTCAAGGCTGCCCTCACCATGGACGAGGGCGAGATCGAGACGATGGCGCACTACCGCGCCGCCGAGTTCATCTGCCCCGGCGTCACCTCCGTCATCGACATCGGCGGCCAGGACATGAAGTACCTGCGCATCCGCGACCACGCGGTGGACTCCATCTCCGTCAACGAGGCCTGCTCCTCGGGCTGCGGCTCCTTCCTGCAGACCTTCGCGCAGACGATGGGCACCGACGTGCGGTCCTTCGCGCGCATGGCCATGGAGTCTTCCTCCCCGGTGGATCTGGGCACCCGCTGCACCGTGTTCATGAACTCTTCTGTCAAGCAGGCGCAGAAGGAAGGCGCGGATGTGCGCGACATCAGCGCCGGCCTGTCCTACTCCGTCGTGCGTAACGCCCTCTACAAGGTCATCAAGCTCAAGGAGCCCTCGGACCTGGGTGAACGCGTCGTCGTGCAGGGCGGCACCTTCCTCAACGACTCGGTCCTGCGCGCCTTCGAACTGCTCACCGGTCGCGAGGTCGTGCGCCCCGACATCGCGGGCCTCATGGGTGCCTACGGCGCCGCCCTGACCGCGCGCATGCACGACACGGGTGAGGGGACCTCGTCCCTGGCCACGATTGAGGCCCTGGAAGGCTTCAGCGTGGACACGACCCGCAAGACGTGCCGCCTGTGCCAGAACCACTGCCAGATGACGATCTCGACGTTCTCCAACGGCGAGCGTCACGTGTCCGGCAACCGCTGCGAGCGCGGCGCGTCCCTGGAGCGCGTGCCCAAGAAGTCGGAGCTGCCCAACCTCTACGACTGGAAGTACAAGCGGATCTTCGGCTACCGCCGCCTCACCGAAAAAAAGGCATTCCGCGGCGACATCGGTATCCCGCGCGTGCTCGGCATGTACGAGAACTACCCGTTCTGGTTCACGATGCTCACCGCGCTGGGCTTCCGCGTCATGATCTCGGGCCGCTCCAACCACGACCTCTTCGAGACCGGCATGGAGTCCATCCCCTCGGAGAACGTGTGCTACCCGGCCAAGCTCGTCCACGGACACATCGAGTCCCTGCTGGACAAGGGCGTCACGACGATCTTCTACCCATGCGTCGACTTCGAGCAGAAGCTCACCGAGTCCGAAAACTCCTTCAACTGCCCCATCGTGGCGACCTACCCCGAGGTCATCCGCAACAACATGGAGCGCCTGACGGAGCCCGGCACCAAGTTCATCAGCCCCTTCGTCAACTTCGGTAACCGCGACTACCTGCCCGCCCACCTGTCCAAGACCTTCAAGGAATACGGCTACGACATCCCCGTCGAGGAGATGAAGGTCGCCCTGGACAAGGCCTGGGAGGAAGACGCCGCCGTCAAGGCCGAAATCCGCGCGAAGGGCGTCGAAACCATCGAGTGGATGCGTGAGCACGGCGTGCGCGGCATTGTGCTGGCGGGCCGCCCCTACCACCTCGACCCCGAGATCAACCACGGCATTCCCGAGGTCATTGTCGGCCTGGGAATGGCCGTCCTCACCGAGGACTCCATCATCGACGCGCGCCTCGAGCGCCCCCTGCGCGTCCTCGACCAGTGGTCCTACCACTCGCGCCTCTACGAGGCCGCCGCCCGCGTCGGCGACGAGCCCGACCTCGAGATGGTCCAGCTCAACTCCTTCGGCTGCGGCGTCGACGCGATCACCGCCGACCAGGTCCAGGAGATCCTCGAAGGTCGCGGCGACGTGCACACCGTCCTCAAAATCGACGAGGTCTCCAACCTGGGCGCCGCCAAGATTCGCCTGCGTTCCCTCGACGCGGCGATCACCGAGCGCGCCTCCCTCACCTCCGCGATTAACGAGGCCGGGGCCGGGCGACGGCGAGAACGGCGCGGATGGAGCGGGACTGGCCCCCGCCTCGTCCGTGGGCCTGGTGTCGGGTTCCGTCGACACGGCCACCCTGCGCGACCCCTCCGGGGACGCCGCCCGCGAGGAGGAGGCCGGGCACATCAAGCCGCGCGCGGTCTTCACCGAGGAGATGCGCGAGGCCGGCTACGAGATCCTCGCCCCCCAGATGTCGCCGATCCACTTCCGCTTCCTCACCCCGCTGTTCGCGAGCGCGGGGCTGAAGGTGCGCGTCCTCGAGCACACGAGCCGCACCTCCATGGAGGTCGGCCTGAAATACGTCAACAACGACTCCTGCTACCCGGCGATCGTCGTCATCGGTCAGCTCCTCGACGAGTTCATCTCCGGGCGCGCCGACCCCGACCGCACGGCCGTGGGCATCACGCAGACGGGCGGCATGTGCCGCGCCAGTAACTACGCGGCCCTGCTGCGCAAGGGCCTGCGCGACGCCGGATACCCGCAGGTCCCCGTCATTGCCCTGTCCGTCCAGGGATTCGAGGACAACCCGGGTTTCCGCCTGGGCGTCACCCACATCCACAAGGCCATCCAGGCCTTCGTCATCGGCGATGCCATCCAGTCGATGCTGCTGCGCGTGCGCCCCTACGAGGCCACCCCCGGCTCCGCGATGGAGCTGTACCGCACGTGGGACGGCTACGTCCAGGAGTGGATCACCTCGGGACGCGTGGCCGCCCTGGGTGGGCGCGTGTCCTACGGAAAGATCATCCGAGAGTGCGTGCGCGCCTTCGACGCCCTGCCCCTGCGCGACATTCCCCGCAAGCCGCGCGTCGGCCTCGTCGGAGAGATCCTCGTAAAGTTCCACCCCGACGCCAACAACCACGCCGTCGACGTCATTGAGGCCGAGGGTTGCGAGGCCGAACTGCCCGGCCTCATGCAGTTCTTCCACAACTCTGTCGCCACCGCCGCGTGGGACAAGGAAAAACCTGGGCATCGAGGGCAAGCAGCGCTACATCATGCCGATCGTTTTGTGGGCGCTCAAGAAGTACGAGAAGCCCGTGCACCGCGCGTTTGCCGCCACGAACGGCAAGTTCGAGGCGCACCGGCCCATCGAAGAGATGATCGAGCGATCCCAGGACATCGCCCGCCTGGGCAACCAGGCCAGGCGAAGGCTGGTACCTGACCGCCGAAATGGTCGACATGATCGAACACGGATGCCCGAACATCATCTGCGCCCAGCCCTTCGCGTGCCTGCCCAACCACATCGTCGGCAAGGGCATGTTCCGGGCGCTGCGCACCCGCTACCCCGAGGCCAACATCGTGGCCGTCGACTACGACCCCGGCGCCTCCGAGGTCAACCAGCTCAACCGCATCAAGCTCATGCTGGCCACCGCCCTGCAGGACCCGGAGGCGCGCGACAGCGAGGTTCTCCAGCTCGTGGACGTTGAAGAGCCGGCGTCGTGCGGCGGGTCCAGCTCGGTCATGCTCGGCATGCCGACGATCCCGCGCAGGGGGGCGGCGTTCCGCTAAGCGGCCGTTTGCTATCGACGAGGCCCGGGCTGGTTTCCCGGGTTTCGTCGCCTTCGGCGGGGCCTCCCCGATTCCCGGCCACGGCCTCGTCGCTCATACACAGGCGTGGGGGTGACTCGTTCGAGTCACCCCCACGTCCGCGCTTCGGCGCGCCTTCGACGCGGCGCGCGCTACATCACCAAGCTCCGTGCGCGATCTCAAAGCCCGCCGACGCCCAGCCCGTGCTGTACGACAGACGCACCGAGACCTCGCGGATGCCCGAGGACGGCCAGGGTACCGGGAGGAAACCCGTCTCGCCCGGCTCAACGTTCAAAGAGGCCGAGTGCTCCCACGTCACGCGCCCCTCGTCGATGACGCGGCACAGGAACTCCAGATCCGACGTGGACGTGAACGTCATGTGGTTGCGTACCGTCACCCCCGAATACGAGGGTGCCACCGTCACCGGCGCGTAGTGCAACTCCTCGCCTCGCACCTTGCGCAGGTCCGGGAAACGCGCTTGGGAGTACTCCGGGCGCGTCGGATCGAGAGCGTGGGCGGCGCGGACCTCGTCCTCCTCGTCCCCGATCGCCCAGGCGATGACGCTCGGGTGCGCGCGATCCCGACGGAGCGCGGCCTCGATGGCCTCGTCGCGTGCCACCCCCGGGCCGTACAGGTTTGACGCGCAGTCGATGACGTACAGGCCGTACTCGTCGGCCAGATCCAGGAATCGGGCGTGCCCGGGCGCGTCAGCGATCACGACCGTGTTGACGCCGTGGCGCTTACACCACACGATGTCGTCGAGCATCTCCGGGATGTTGACGGCCAGGCCCGTGCGCCCGTCGCACTCGTTGCGGGTCACTCCCCGCAGGGCCAGCGCCTTGCCCGCCAGGCTCACCCCCTGGGAGGTTGCCTCAACGTCGCGGAAGCCGAGGTCAAGGGAGACCGTGTCCTTGACCCCCCTCCTCGTCGCGCAGCGTCACAATCAGCCGGTACAGCGCCGGCTCCTCGGCGCTCCACGGGATCACGTCCAGACCCCGCGCGGTCACAACCTCATCAGGAGAAGCGACCGCCGACCACAGCCTCTTCTGCTCGGTCTCGTTCACGAGCGCGGCGTGAACCTCGACCCCACCCGTGGTTTCGACGCGCAGCGTTAGCGCGCCCGCGCGACCATCGTGGGAAGCCACCGGCACGAGATCCACGATGTGCGCGGGCGGGCGCGCTTCCAGCGACACCTCGCGGAACAAACCGTGGCAGCACACCGGCGAATCCATCAGCAACACGACGAGCGTATGCGAGTGAGTAGGCTGCAACGCGTCGGTCACGTCGAAGGTCGCAGGAATGAAACCGTCCGCGCAGAAACCAACGAACGTTCCATCAACCCACGCGTAGAGAGGGCCCGAAAAACCCCCGAAGGTCACGGTCATCATCCAGCCGCGCTCAACCGCCTCCTTCAGGGGGGCGTCACAGATGAACTCGCGGCGCAGAATCGACGCGCGCACCAGGTCGGAGGGCTCTTCGTCGCCGACACGGGAGGCGTCCTCCTCGCGGGCCTGACCCTCACCGCGTATCCACGAGCCGTCCAGCTCGAGGACGCCGGGCACAGATGTCGCGCCGAAATGTTGATAAGAAGGAGCCCTCTCAATGAGCTCCGAGGCGGTGCCAGTGGCACCGGTAACTTGCCAGGTGCTTGAGAGCAGCTGGAGTGGCCTGCGTGACCTCCACGTCGCGTGCACCGTCAAACGGTTCACCGACGCCCCTGGGTCCCGCAGCCACGTGACGTCCGGTTCCAGGATGTGTCTCATGTTATTAAAGTATCATTATTCAATTAGTCAGCAAAGCATCAATTTTGCTGGAATGCAGTCAAATATGCCTTGACATGCAGTTAGTTCTCAGCTGTCAAAGACACTCGGTGTTCACATCGTGAGATTTTTGGCCGCCCGAATGGGCACAAGTTCGCGCCCGCTGACAGGCGACGAGCGCATCACGAACCCCGGCCTCGTGGCCCGGGCGAGCGCATCACGAACCCCGGCCTCGTGGCCCGGGCGAGCGCATAAGGAACCCCGGCCTCGTCCCTGAGAACAGGAACGAGGCCGGGGACAGGTCAGCGATCAGGTCAGCCCTCAGCGGCCTACTCGGCTGCCTTCGCTGCCGAATCGCGATCCGCGTCGCGCGTAATCCTGCGCGCGAAACGGTAGAGCATCGACGTCGCGCCCGCGAAGAAGACAATGCCGATGACGGTGGCGACCGGCTCGAAACCATCGCCGATGAAAGGCAGCGCCAGCGGCGACTCCGAGCCCGTCGCGCCCGCGATACCCGCATAGACGACACCGAACAGAGACTCACCGACAATCAGGCCCGTCGCCGCCAGCGTGCCGAAACGCACCGCGCGATCCGGATCCGCCTGCTTAGCCGCCCAACGGTTGTACGAGAAGCCAATCATGCCGCCAATCGGGATCATGATCGTCAGCGACGCCGGCAAGTACATGCCCATACCCACCGCCAGCGGAGGCAGCGCGCGCTTGCCGCCGCTCACCTTACGGAGAACCTCGTCGATGATGATCACGACGACGCCAATCGCTGCGCCGATGCCCAGGAGATTCCAGTCGATGCCGCCGCCGAGGACGCCCTTGGCGAGCGAGGAGATCAGCGAGGCCTGCGGCGCCGCCAGCGGGTCAGGGCCGGCGGTCGGCGCACCCTGGAAACCAAACGAGTTCTGCATGAGCTGCAAGACCGGAGGAATGATCAGCGAGCCGAAGACAACACCAATCACCAGAGCAACCTGCTGCTTCCACGGCGTCGCCTTCACGAGCTGGCCGGTCTTGAGGTCCTGGAGGTTATCGTTCGAAATCGTCGCAATGCAGAACACAATCGCCGACGTGAACAGCGTGTACGCGATCAGCGCCGTATTCTCCTCCGTCGTGGAGCCTCGTCCGTGCACCACCAGAATGACGACTGCCGTGATGACGACAACCAACAAGCCCACGCCCGACACCGGCGAGTTCGACGAGCCAATCAGGCCCGCCATGTAACCACACACCGCCGCGACCAGCAGGCCCACCAGCAGGATAAAGAGAACCGAAATCGCGATCAGGACCGCCGTGTTGTGCTCAATCTGCGTGCCGCGCATGAACCACCACAGCAGGCCCGCGATCGGAATCATGGCCACGAAGATGGAAACGATGACCCACTTGCCGGGAATATCCTGCTCGGTGCGGTCGATCTGTGCGCCACCGTCCTGAGCTGTGCGCGAGGCACGCAGCGACTCCGACATGCCGCGGGCGATGGGGCCCATGATCTTAATGAGCGTCCAGACAGCCGCGACCGCCATGACGCCCGCGCCAATGAAACGCACGTCCGACTTGAACACCGTCGACAGGGCGTCGGTCAGGTCGCCCGCGCCCTCCAGCTGGCCGTTCGCGTACAGGGGCAGCAGGACGCCGTAGGAGATGACCATGCCGATGAGCATCGCGACGCCCACCGTCATGCCAACCAGGTGGCCCACGCCGATCAGCGCCATCGACAGGGACGTCGAAATCATCGTGCCCGTTGAACCAATCTTGAAAGCCGTGCCCACCTCGGAAGCCGCCACCTTCAGGTAGCCCAGCAGCGTCATCGTGGCCGCCGCGACGGCGCCCCACGTGATCGCCAGGAGGCCTCGCTTGTTGTCCTCGCCCGCATCCTGGGCGTCGCCGACCTTCAGGATCTCCGCGCCAGCCACACCCTCCGGGTATGGCAAATCCGACCCTGTCACCAGCGCGCGGCGCAGCGGAATCGAATACATGACGCCCAGCGTGCCGCCCACGGCGCACACAAACATGGTCTGCCAGTAGGGGAAGCCCGTCCACCAGCCCACGATCACGAGGCCGGGGAGGACGAAGATGACAGCCGACAGCGTGCCCGCCGCCGACGCAATCGTCTGAACGATGTTGTTCTCCTGGACCGTGTGGTCCCCCCAGAAACGCAGCACTGCCATCGAAATGACAGCCGCCGGGATCGAGGTCGCGAAGGTCAAACCAACCTTCAGGCCCAGGTACACGTTCGCGGCCGTGAACACCAGCGTGATAATTCCGCCGATGATAATGCCGCGTAGCGTAAGTTCTTTGAGCGACGTCTCCTTAGTCGCATGTGGCGCAGACACGAATATTCCTCTCGCTGCGTTGAATAGATACCTGCCAGCGTAGTGCAATCGTGTGGCCGAGCCAATGGTGAACGGGGTGTCATTAAGGTAAGCCTTCACTATCGGGTTCTGGTGTTGGTGCGGATGTCCGGGTTCGGGGCAAGCGCGCGGTTGCTTCTTCGAGCGTTGCGTGAGGGCCTGTGGTGTGGTGGGCGAGAGTGGAGTGTTGTGCGGATGCTCCTGGATGTGGCCGCAACTGCTGCCGGAGCGTTGCCGAGCACTGTCAGGCCTTGCCGGGACTGCCTGACGTTCGTGGTGGTCGTGGTAGTCGTGGAGAGTTGGAAGCGATCGCGTAGCGGCTTGTGCGTGTGGGTGCGCGGACCCGGGGCTTAGGAGTGTGGCTCTGCTCCCAGCATGGGTGGTCGATTTGCGTAGTCGGGGGGTTCGTGTAGTAGAGTATCCGGGTAAGGTAGCGTGTCCGAGCGGCCGAAGGTGCAGCACTCGAAATGCTGTGTGGTGTCACAGCCACCCTGGGTTCAAATCCCAGCGCTACCGCCACTGCCGCCCGGCCCCAGTTGGGGCCGGGCGGTTTTGTTGTGCCTGGTCTAGGTTCGGGTTAAAGGACAAAACGGGGTTAAGGGTCAAAATGTGTGTCCGGAATCGCGGATTTTCACGGATTGACCTGTAGGTTTCCGGAAAGTATATGCTCCGGAAGCATATATCTAGCCCCCGACGGGAAATCCTCGGTGTGGCAGCCGTGATGTGCTATGCGCGGCGTGGTGTGGTGTCGCAATGTCGAAGAACCAACCACGCTGCCACTGCGGCGGTGAAATGAAACGCAACGGCACCACCAGCAAAGGCACCACCAGATGGCGCTGCAAACAATGCGGCGCCTCCAGCGTCAAACGTCGAAACGACATCACCAACGCGGCAGTGTTCACCCAGTTCATCGAGCATTGCACCACCGCAATATCACTCGACGACCTAGCCAAACGAAACGGTGTTAGCCGCGCCACCATGAAGCGGCGCTTCAAGTGGTGCTGGCTCGTTGATGTGCCTGACCCCACCGCTAAGCCACCACAAGCGGATCTACGACCAGGTATTTCTCGATGGCACCTACACCGCCGGTGGCTGCCTGATCGTCGCGGCGACCATCGACCACGTGATCGCCTGGCACTGGTGCAAACACGAAACCACCCGCGACTACCAACTGCTGCTTGAACGCATCGAAGCCCCACTCATCGCCGTCATCGACGGCGGCCAAGGCGCATACAGCGCAATCAAAAAGTGCTGGCCGACTACGAAAAATTCAACGCTGCCTCGTCCACGCCCAACGCGTGGTCCGCCGCTACACCACCACCAACCCACGCACCGATGCCGGGCGCACCATCTACCGACTTGCGCTGAAACTGACCCGGATCACCACACTGGATGAAGCCGCCGCGTGGGGTGTGCAACTGCACGAGTTTTTCAACGATCTACCGGGAATGGATGAACGAGAAAACCATGATCAAAGACCCCCAAAACAGGTGCATGGACCCGCGTGTGGACCCACCACAACGTGCGCAAGGCCTACAACAGCCTCAACCATCTTTGGCGGTCCGAGATGCTGTTTGTCTACCTCAACCCGCCAGCAGGAGTCCTTGCGCCCGAGCGGATCAAATCCACCACCAACAGCTTAGAAGGCGGCATCAACGCCCAGCTCAAACTGCTCGCCAGAACCCACCGCGGCAGATCAGGCGAACGACAACGCCGCATGCTGGATTGGTGGCTCTACTTAAAAACGGAACTGCCTGACGATCCAGTACGAATCGCCAGGCAGTCCGACTGGGGCCAGGGCCAACTCGCCAAAGTATCCACCCTGACCCAAACCGAGAACCAAGCCGACCACGAAACAGGACGCCCAGCCCTCTACGACAACGCTATCGACACCGACTACACCCACTCAATCGGCATTCAAAAAGGCCAAATCTAACCCCCGCGACACGCCGAGCCAGACACACATTTTGACCCTTAACCCACAAAACGTGACCTATAGTCCCAAAACGTGTTGGTTTGGTGGCGACTTTTCGGGTTGTTGATGCGGAAAAATCGGTATTGAAGTTGATGGGAGCCAACTTGAAGGATGGACAAAACGTGTTGGTTTTGTAGCGACTTTTCGGCTTGCTGGTGCGGGAAAGTCGGTGTTTTAGTTGGTGCATGTGGTCGTGCTGTCGTGTGGGCGCCGTTTGCGCACGTTGATCCATGATTCTGTGTGTGGGTCCGCAGATATGCATGCGGGTTGATGCGTCCCGGGCATCATGAAGAGTGTGTTGGACCGACGACCGAACACAGGAATTCGATCCACGCGCCTCGCAACCCAAAACTCGCACGTAATTCGGGTGCCCGAACTTTCTGCAACACCCTCAAAACGTTGCAATTCCAACGATGTGATTTCAAAACTTGAAATATGTGTGGGGGAATTACGTGCGACATTTCTGAGGAACCACAGTAGCGTCCCGCATAGTGGTGTAGTGCTCCCTAACCGGTGTAATGCGTGCTGTCGTGCCCTGTTGCCGCGTTTGTTCTTGTTGTCTGGGGGGAATTGCGACCATAGGGCTGCGACACGCCGGCGACACGCCGTCATGGGGGTTCTATGGTAGCAAAACCCCCCGTTGCGCGGCGGGCTTGTGCGCTGGATTGTCGGTGTTGTGCTCAACGTGCAGTCCACCTCGGCCGGATGCACCGAAAAAGGGGCGTTTGGGGCGAAGTGGACGACGTTTTGAGCGTAGGTTCGCGATGCTGGGGGCGTGCCGTCGGGCCTCGTCAGCGTGGTCGGCCTCGTCGGCGTGGTCGGCCTGGTTGGCGTCGTCGGTGCGAGGAGTGGCTGGGCCAGGGGTGAATCGATGCAGGGTACAAAAAGGCGGGACCCCGCAGGGTCCCGCCTCAAATGACGCCATTTCCCCCGTTGGGAGGTGCTGAGATCGCGGTTCGAGGTGGTGTTGCCGCCAAACTGCAGACCCATTGGGTGAAAACAGTTAAAAATAGGCCGTTTTGGCGCAATGGGTCTACACTTTGGCGGATTTGGTATCAATCGTGGTGTGTTGTTCGCACGTGAACCCGATGTTGCGAGCCTAAACCCGCAATATCGCATGCAAACCCGCAATTTAGCGCGTGGGTGGGGCTGTCCAGGCTCGTATTAGCAGGTCAACGTGCGTATTAGAGGGTCCGCACGTGGATGTTGGGGTGCCCTGGTGATACTTCGTGAGCTGCCAGACCGCGGTTCGGAGTGGTTCCCCAGCAATGTCGCACGTAATTCCCATGCCTGTATTTTAGGGTTTGAAATTCGATCGTTGGAATTGCAACGTTTGTGGCCTATCTCGAAAAATGACCGCATTAAATTACGTGCGACTTTTGGAGGGGTGGTTACCTCCGTCACTTTCGGGCCCCTCTGTCAGGCCCCGCCCCTTCACTGGCTGCCCCTTCACAGGCTCTGCTCCTCCGCACCTCCAGGGATGCAGCAGAGGCGGGACCCCGCAGGGTCCCGCCTCAATGCTGCCGCGGCCAAGCTGCCGACGCGCCTGGCTCGTTGCTTGCGAGCCGCCGACCAGGGCCTGCAAGCCGCCGGTCAGCGCCTCAATCAGCGCGCCCCAGCCACGGCCTCTTCACGAAGAACGCTCAGTTCTTCCACCAGCCCTTGACGGTGTCGACCGCGTGGGTGCCCAGGTCGGTCAGCGCAGAGTGGGCGTTGACCAGGCCGGAGGACAGGCGGGCGGCCTGGAAGCGAGAGGCGACGTTCTCCCAGTTCACCAGGTTCCACCAGGCCTTGACGTAGTCGGCCTTGACGTTGAGGTAATCCAGGTAGAAGGCGTGCTCCCACATGTCGATCATGAGCAGCGGCACGGTGGCGACCGGGATGTTGCCCTGCTGGTCGGTCATCTGGTAGGTCACGAGGCGCTTGCCGACGGTGTCCCACGCGAGGACGGCCCAGCCGGAGCCCTGCAGGCCCAGCGCGGCGGCGGCGAACTGCGCCTGGAAGGACTCAAACGAGCCGAAGAACTCGTCGATCGCGGCGCCGAGCTCACCCTCGGGGCGCGAGGCGCCCTCGCCGGTCATGTTGGTCCAGAAGATCGAGTGGTTGGTGTGGCCACCCAGGTTGAAGGCCAGGTTCTTCTCCCACAGGTTGATCGCGGCGAAGTCGCCGGACTCGCGGGCGGCGGCCAGCTTCTCGAGGGCGGCGTTCGCGCCGGCCACGTAGTTGGCGTGGTGCTTGTCGTGGTGCAGCTCCATGATGCGGCCGGAGATGTGGGGCTCGAGGGCGGCGTAATCGTAGGGCAGGTCGGGCAGGGTGTAGACGGTCATGATGCTCCTCCTGGGCGTCTTCGTCGTTTTGTTGCTACCTCCAAGGGTAGTACTTAAGTCCCGACTTGCGTAGGGGTTTCATGTCACCTTTCGCGGATTGCGATCAACGACGAGGCCGGGGCTAGTCCGCTCGAACCCACCCCGGCCTCGTGAAAAAGAGGGGAAACTCAGGCCTTCCCGCGCACGCGACGCACGAGCGCCGAGGCGCCCACGACGATCCACGCGACGACCGCGCCGAGAATGACACCGAAGACGCCGGACAGGAGAGTCTCGACCAGCCAGGTGACGAAGCCGCCGACCGACGCGACCGCGTGCTCGGCGGTCTCGAGGATGTGGTGGAAGAAGGGGACGCCGACCTCGGCGAGGTTTTCGATGACCAGGTGGCCGCCCACCCACAGCATCGCGACCGTGCCGACGACGCCGATGACGTTGAAGATGTGCGGCATGACGCGCACGATCGTGCGGCCCATGTTGTCGACGGGGCCGGGGCGGTTGTCCTCGGGCTTGACGGCACCCTTGGCCAGGTGGAGGCCGAAATCGTCGGCCTTCACGAGCAGAGCGACGAGGCCGTACACGAAGAACGTCATGAAGAACGCGACCCCGATGAGGACGGCGACGCGCATGACGCCGGTCTCGTTGGACAGGCCCGCCATCGACACGAGCATGATTTCGGCGCTGAGGATCAGGTCGGTGCGGGTCGCGGAGGACACGATGCTCTTTTCGAGTTCCTCGGCGGAGGCAGCACCCCTCTCCTCGTGCCCCTCGTGGTGGCCGGGCAGCCAGCCGAGTTTCTCGAGGACCTTCTCGCCGCCCTCGAAGCACAGGTACGCGCCGCCCGCGACCAGCAGGAATGGCAGGACCCGCGGCGCGAACCAGGTGAGCAGCAGTGCGATCGGCAGGATGATGAACAGCTTATTAATAAGGGAGCCGCGCGCGATCTTGCCGATGATGGGTAGCTCGCGTTCGGGGCTCAGGCCCGACACGTACTGAGGAGTCACTGCCGTGTCGTCGATGACGACGCCGACCGCCTTCGACGAGGCCTTGACGGCGTTGGCCGCAACATCGTCGATGGATGAGGCCGTGACCTTCGCGAGGGTCGCGATATCGTCGAGTAGGGCGACAAGTCCTCCGGACATGGGTTTTCCTCCTATGGGCCTCGCGTGAGGGGCCTCGTGTCGTTACGCGCATTGTACGTGCGGGGATAGTCTAGAGTCATGACGACTTCCGCACCCGTTCCTGCCCTCGATCGTGACCTCATCGCCCGCCTGCGCTTCGACGTTATCGCGGCAAGCTGGACCACTGACACCCTTGAGACGCTGCTCAGTGACGGCGCCCTGTCCGCCCTCATGCGCGACTCGCGCCTGCCCGCCCTCGTCGAGCTCGCGGGCGTCACCGACCCGGCGGCTACCCTCACGCGCTTCTTCGTCCTCGGCCAGCCAGAGCGCGCCTCGGCCCTGGACGCGGCCCTGCCGACGCTGGGCGCCGCGGGTCTGGAAACCCTTGGTCTCGCGGCCACTATCGACGAGGCCGAGGCCACTTCCGCTCTCGTCGTCACCCGCGGGTGCGGCAAGTTTGCGCCCAAGCGTGAGGATGCGCAGGCGGGCGAGGGGGCCTCGTCCCCGAAGACGCCGACCCTGCCGACGATGCACGACCCTGACGAGGAGGCGCCCGAGCCCGAGGTGGAGTCGGACCCGTGGATGAGCGCCCTGTACGACCTGCGCCCCCACGCGGCGACCCTGCCCGGCGGGGACCGCGACTGGTGGGTGACCTCGGACCCGGGGGAGATGCGCACCGGCAAGCCCCTGGCGGACGATCACGTGATGGGCGTCGGCGGGGCGACGCGGACGCTGCTGGGTATGACCGTGCGTGATTCTGTTGACTCCGCGCTCGACCTGGGGTGCGGCTGCGGCATCCAGGCCCTGTACCTGGCCACGCACGCGCGCCGCGTCGTCGCCACCGACCTCTCGGCGCGGGCGTGCGCGCTCACGCAGTTCAACGCGGCCCTCAACGAGGCCGTCATCGATGTCCGCGAGGGCTCCCTCTTCGAGCCGGTCGAGGGCGAGACCTTCGACCTCATCGTCACCAACCCGCCCTTCGTGATCACTCCCGACTCGGTGCGCGGCGCGGCCGGCCTGCTCGAGTATCGCGACGGCGGCATGGACCGCGACAACCTGGTCCGCGCGGTCCTGCGCCGCGCGCCCGCATGCATGAACGAGGGCGGCACCCTGCAGATGCTCGCCAACTGGGAGATCCCCGTCGACCGCAACCCGGACACGCAGTGGTTCGAGCGCATCGACGCGTGGCTTAAAGACCTGCCCGTGGACGCGTGGGTCGTCCAGCGCGACGTCCTCGATCCCGCGCGCTACGTGGACATGTGGATCCGCGACTCGGGTGGCCAGCTCATGGCCCGCGCCGACTACGAGCGCGCGTTCACCTCGTGGCTGGTGGATTTCCGTCGCGCGGGCACGGGCGCGATCGGTATGGGTTTCGTGGCGCTTCGCAGGCTCGACGAGGCCGAGGCCGCCTCGGGTGGGGTGCGTGCGTTTGATCTGTCCCTCGATGGGCACGCCCCGCGCGGGTGTGACGTGGCGTGGGCGCTGGCCTCCCTGCGCGCCCCGGAGCTGTGGGAGGTGGCGCTGACGCGCGCCTCGGATGTGCGCGAGGAGCGCCACTACGTGCCGGGTAGCTCGGATCCGGAGCTGCTGATCCTGCATCAGGGTGGGGGACTGGGCAGGTCGGTGCCGGTCTCGTCGGCCGTGTCCGCGGTCGTGGGAGCCTCTGACGGGGAGTTGACGGTCGGGCAGATCGTGGCGGCTGTCGCGATGCTTACCTCCGCCGAGGTGGACGACGTGCGCGCCGAGGTCGAGGCGCCCCTGCGCGACCCTGATCCGCTGGGGGTTCCTGACGTACTGATCGTCTTGCCTGTATGCGGGGTGCCGCGGCCGTGATCGGTCGCGGCACCCCGCATTATAGTCGCGATTTTTCGTTGCTATTCCGGGCTTTTGGCGAGTGTGGGGGCGGGTGCGAGTCGGGCTGACTCCAGATGTGGGACCCCTGTGTTAGCCTAGCGCCACGATTCAGCGAAGGAGCGACATGGACTACGAGTTCGCATACCGCTACGCGGCGGCCTCGCGCCTGGACGAGGGCGGTGGCCTCGAGCTGGCGACCTCGGGAGGCTCGACCCCCGAGGGGGAGGCGGCGCATCCCTTTTTCTTCTCGGGCTTCATGGAGCGCCCCGACGTGGTGGCCGCGGGTCTGCTCGCGGTCGCGCGCGTGGCCCGCACCCGCTTCTACGTGCCGCCCGGCATGGTCCCCACCCCCGGTGGGGGATTGACGCGGATCGGGATGCTCGACCCGGTTGTGACCAGCACGGCGGAGGGCCTGCGTTTTGAGTCCTTCAGCGTGTGCTGCGGCGTGTACGCCCGGCTCGACGTGGAGGCCTCGGCCCTGGACGCCACCCACCGCGCGGTCGGCGTGACCAACGTGGACGTCAACCAGCCGCTGCGCGCCGCCCTGGCGTCGCTCCGCGCCGGGGGGCCCCTGCACCTGGATGTGGGGTCGGAGGGCCTGACAGCCACGACCCTGGATGGGGAGGTGACCGAGGAGCGGGTTCCCCTGTCCCTGCGCTGGCTCAAGGGATTCGCGGAGACCCAGATGCTCTCCTCGGCGATGATGCCGCTCCACGTGTTGAATACTGCGCAGGCGCGCGCCTTCGTTCGAGGCCTGCCCAGGTCCAGCGCGACGGGCACGGTCATGTGGGCGGGTCGGGCTGTGCGCGGGCTGCGCTTGGGAACCAGGCCCGCGCCGGGGGCGGCGTGCGTGGCGGGGCCGGAGCGCCTGCGCGTGTTCGAGCCGCTGCTCCACCACATGAGCAGTCTTGAGGCCTACGGTCCTGACGTGGACGCGGGCAGCGAGCCGGTCGCCTCCCTGTGGGTTGCCCGCATGCCCGGCGCGCGCCTCTCCATTGGGCTCAGCCCCGCCAAGTCGCGCGGATTCTCGGGGGGAGGGCGCGGTCCTGGCCTCGCTGGGGGAACCGCGCGTCGAGGAGGACGCCGACATGCTCTCCGCTCTGCTGTCCTTCGAGCCGCGCATCGACACGCAGCTCATGGCCGCTCGCGCAGGCCTGGCCCCGGATCGGGTCGCTGGGGGCCTGGCGCTCCTGGCCTCAAGCGGGCAGGTCGGCTTCGACGTGACCGAGGGGGCCTACTTCCACCGGCCACTGCCCGTGCGTCCCGACGCGCTCACCGCCATGCATCCGCGCCTGGCCGGGGCACGCGCGCTCATTGAGCGCGGCGCGGTTTCGCGGGAGGAGGGCGCGCGATTCCGCGTGTCCTCGGGCGCGAACCGCTACCGGGTGGAGGCGCCCGCCGACCCTTACGCCATCGGCGAGTACCGCTGCACCTGCCCGTGGTGGATGAAACACAGGGGAGGGCGAGGCCCCTGCAAGCACGTCCTCGCCGTCTCCACTCTGATCAAGGAGGATCAATGAGTCAGACATCGGATAAGAGCTGGCGTCCCGAGACCCTGGAGGAATGCGCTGACTTTTGGAGGCTGCACCTGTGGATCACAGATCACCCAGGCGAGTGGACGCTCGACCAGGTCTACGCGCGCATGCTCGAGCTCAACGAGGGGCCGCCCACGCTCTATGACCTGGACGTCAGCTCCAGGGTCACCGGTGCCTGGCTCAAAGGGGATCGGCTTCTTGCGTCTGGCTGAACTGCGCGGCGACCTGGCCCTCGACCATGACGAGCGGTACCTAACGGCGATGATCGCTCTCGAACCCGGGCTGCAGTTGCCCCTCATGCGCGCTGATAGGGAGCTGCGCGAGGAGCTGGTGTGGGGGATGCTGCGTCAGGAGGGCAACCGCGGCGTGTCCCTGTCTGCCTCCGACCGTTCTGCCACCATGGGTTCGGAGCGGACGCCCGGCTGGTCGCGCACGCTCGCCGCCAGCATCGACGAGGGCCTCATCGAGCGTGACCGCCTGCTCGACGCCCTCCTGGGGATGCTGGCGGCCGACCTGCCGTCGGGGCGCGCCGGATGGTATTCGCGCACCCTGCGAATGCTGTCCATGACCCTCGACGAGGCCGAGGCGCGCCAGGGGGCCCTGTGCGCCCTCATGTCCGCGCCCGTCGGGGCGACCGTGACCCTGGCGGTCGGGCAGCTGACCGCCCTCTCGAAGGCCGGGCGACTCGACCTGGAGCTCTTCGCACGCAGCTGCGAGGGCGCGCTCATGGGGTCCAAGGCGAACGCCCTGCGCGTGCTCGGGGTCCTGCGTGATGGCATCGGCGCCGTGGAGTCCGCCGACCTCGAACCCCTGCTCGGCGTCGCCCTCTCCTTCCCGCATGCGCAGGTGCAGGCTCTGGCCATCGACTTGGCGAGTGACGCGCTGCGATCGGGCCTCCTCGACTCCGCAGTGGTCGGCCGCCTCCTGTCCGACGCGGAGTTGGACCCGCTCGTCGTTGCCACGCTCGACCTCCTCGACCCCGGGCACACGGCAACCGACCAGGCCGACCCCGGCCTCGTCCCCGAGGATGACCCGGGCGAGCAGGCTCCCGCCGCCTTTCTGCCCCCGCCCCGGGAGGTGGCCGACCTGGTTCCCATGAGCGCCGACGACGTGAGCGGGAGGGTCGGCGTCCTGGCGCAGGGTGCGCAGATGGGGCTCGAATACGAGGCGCTGCTCGCGTTCCTGGCATCCCCCGAGTTCGACCCGAGTGCGCTGGAATCGTTGCGCCCGCTCGTGCGGCGCCTGACTACGCGCAGATTCGGGTATGAGCGCATGCTCGGAACTCTCCTGCAGATAGCCCTCGATGGGGGAGGGGAGGGTGCTGAGAGCCCGCTGGCCGCTGGCACCGCCTGGTTGGAATCGGAAAATATGCCGAGCCTTCTGCGAGAGCGCATCATCGAAGTTGCGGGCCTGGTCGAGCGTGGACGGCGCTACCACCTCCTGGCCACGCCCACCGACGATCGCGGAGCCGTGAACCCGCTTGTCCTCGTGCGCCGCGCCCTGGACAACGGGGACGCCCCGCTTCTTCGAGCCGATCTTACTCAGGCGCTGCTGCGCGTGGACGTCGAGCATCCGGACTGCGCGGCCGCGCTTGCGCTTGTGGAGGAGCGGGAAGCGGAGCTGCCCGCCGCGGCTCGCATCCGTCTCGCGCTCACGGGCGCGGTGCGCAGACGGGCCGAGGGCTACCTGTCCTCCCTCTCCGTGACGTGGGAGGGGCGACCCGCCTACGAGTCGCGCAGCGGGAAGCCCAAGGTCGCGCGCGACGGATCGCCGGTCTATGCCTTCTATTTCCCGCGCGTCGTCGGCGCAGATACGGGCGCGACAGGCCCTGAGCTGGGCGCGCTCGCGGATATTGCGAGCGCCTCGGGTGATTTTACTGCTCACCGATATCTCTATCCCGCGTCGGTGCGTCACTTCGCCGTCTGCCTGATCGCCTCGCAGTGGTATGTGCTTGACAGTACGCAGCTGACCGCTGACTGCTATCGGGCCCTGTGTGAGCACGGCGGGCGCTGGGATTCGCTGTCTGCCCAGCTCCTCGGCCAGGCGATGGGCGAACGCGAGGTTGAGTCGCGCGCCCTCGGCGTCGAAACCCTCGCCTCCCTGGTGGCGCGCGGGGATCTCGCCTTCGGCGAGGCCGTGGAAGGTCTGAGGGCCGTGGCGCACACCGTGAAACTGAATCGGTGGGCGCAGGCCTTCGAAGACCTGGGGGACGTGGACCCCCCGCCTCGCGCTGGACCTGGCGCTCGCTTTGCTTCCTGGGCTCGAGCGCGGACGCGCGGGCATCGGGCAGCTGCTGGGCGTTATCACCGCGCAGTACGCGCGGGCGCAGGCCGAGGGGTGGGCGCCGCCGCTTGGTGAGGAGTGTATCGGCTGGCTTGGCCTTTTCCGAGGCTCCTCACAGGCGGCCAAGTACGCGCGCACACTGAAGGAGATGAGCCAATGAGTTCACCGATGACGCTCCCCGCCCGCAGGGCGGCCCTCAAACGCCTCCTCGCCTCCGGGGAGACCTCCATCGACGCCTACGAGGAGGTGTTGGAGGGGGCCTCGGAGAAGGACCGGCGCTCCCTGTTCAAGTCCGTGCCCTTCGCGCGCCTCGTCCCGCCAGCCGTCGAGTGGGAGTGGGACGCGGTCCCAGAGGACACGGTGCGCATGTGCGCGTTCCTGCGCGCCGCCCTGGCCGGGAGCGATGACGCCGGCGACGACTACGGAGCCCGGTGGTCGGGCCGCCGCGGCGGTGACCCGCGCGAGGGAGCGGACCTGGAACGGCTGCTCGCCGCCCACAGGCGCGGCGCGGCTGGGCGCAGCGGCGAGTGGCTCGAGGAGGCCGCCGGGAGCCCCGGCGGCGTTGGCTTCTGGCACACCTACCGCTCCCTCCTGGCCGAGCGTGGAGCATTCCTCACCTCCGCTCCCTCTCTGGAGTACTTCGCGCGCAGGATCATTCCCGCGCCCCACCCCACCTCGGATGAGACGCGACTCTTCTTCGAGGAGAACCCGACCTTCCTGGACCACGAGTTCTGGCAGTTCTTCCGCGTCGAAGGAGCCCTGCCGGGCTCAGCCCTCTTCGTGTGGATGTACCGCGAGGACCCCTCCGCCCCAGGCGGCGACTTCGAGCGCCTACACAGCCAGGACCTCATCTGCTACATGGCGACACGCTTCCCCCGCCTGCGGCCCCGCATCCTCTCCGAGTGCCTGGCAGCCCAGCGGCGCGACTTCTCCGCATACAACGCCAGAGCCTTCTCGCTGGCCTGGGAGGCGCTCGAACCCACGCGTGAGGAAAAGCTCGCGGCGGCCTCGGACCTTATCGCCTTGCTCGGGGCCCTGCCTTCGCAGACGGTCACCCTGGCCCACAAGGCCCTCCTCGGCCTCGTCGGGGAGCTCACGGTGGAGCAGGTGGACGCGCTCGTGCAGGTCAGCGCCCAGGTCCTTGCCCGCTCCGAGAAGAAGCTGCTGCGCGCGCACCTGCGCCTGCTCGCCGCCCTCGTCAAGGCCCACCCCGAGTGCGCCCCCGCCGTCAGTGACGTGGTTGCTGAGGCTGAGTTCCCCCTCGACCTGCGCGACCGGGCCGCCGCGCTCGTCGTGGCACCCGCTGGTTCCGGGGACTGTGGTGGTTCCGGGGACTGTGGGGACGAGGCCGGGGCTGGGCCAGCGGGTACGGCCGCCCCCGGTGCGAGCGCCCAGGGAAGCGAAACCGGGGTGGGGGCCCAGGCCTCGTGGATCTTCCCCGACGCGCCTGCCACCGACCTGCCACGCGCCGAATGGATCGCCGAGCTGCCCGACGATAACGACGCGGTCGTCGCGGCGCTGCACGCCCTCTTCGAGGACGCGGCCGCGGGCGCCGCCCTGCCCGCGCTCCTGACACGCATCAGCGGCGACGGCCTCGAGCTGGCGGAGGCCGACAAGGCGCTGCTCGCCAAATACTGGCGGAGCGCCCCCAACTGGAAGGGCGCCAACCAGCTGTCCTACCTGGCCTCGCGCCTCCTGCGCGGAGTCGAGGCGAAGGACGCGCCCGAGGCCGGGCACTTCCGCGGCTACCGGCGCAAGGGCAGCGAATGGGACCAGCACCGCGGCCCGGTCCGCCTCCTGCACGAGCAGCTGCGCGTCGCATTGGGTGATAAGCCCTACGACAAGCCGAACGGTCAGGAGATGTACCGCTTCGACCCGATCCTGACCGCACCGCTGGAACCGATCCACCCGCAGTGGGAGCGGCAGATCATCCGCGCCCCCTACCAAAAACCAATCAGGGTCGTGCGCGGCGAGTACACGAAGACCGACGACATGCACGAGACGTGGGTCATCCCCGGGCAAACCCTGGCAACCGGCGAGGACTCGCTGGCGGGCGCCCTCGCCAACGTCGCCGGGGTTGCCCCCGAGTTCACCGGGCGTCTCCTCGAATCGGGAGACTATCGCTCGAGCGGTGTCGCCTACGCGTGGGCGGCCTGGGCGCTCCAACACAATCCGGACATTCTGGCCGCCCATGCGATGCCCGTCCTCCAGGGGGCGTTTGTCAAGTTCCCGCAGGTGATTGCGCCCTTCGAGGTGATCGTGCGCGCGCTGGGGGAGGGGTGGCGGGCGCCGGGTGCGCCCACCTACTCGCCCTGGCGTGGGCGTCGACCGCCGCGCAGGCACCCTACCGGGCCATCGCCGCCGAGGCCATCGCGAGCCTCGCCGACACCGGGCGATACGACCCCGTCGTCATGGCCGAGGCCCTCGGCTACCTGCTGCGCAACGGGTGGTTCGGTCCCGGGCGGGTCGCGCAGACGCTGACCGACTGCGCGTCCGTCTCGGCGCTGGCCGGCTACCGCGTCGCTCAGACCATTGCGGCGTTGCTGCCCTCCCTGGCGGGGGTGCGGGCCTCCAACAGTTTGGTCGAGGCCTTGGTGGCGCTCGCGGGAGACTACGGCATGAGGGTGTGCGTGCCTGATGAGCTGCGCCCGAAGATGAAAGGATCGAGCGCGATGGCCAAGGCCCTGCGCGCCCTGGACGCCCTGCCCCACGCACCCACGCGCCACGCTCGCGAGGCGGCGGAGGCACTCGATGCGGTCCGAGCGCGGCGAGGCTGAGGCTCCCCTGCGTGACCTGATCCGCTGGGGACTCTTGACGTACTGAGCGGTGTTGTTGTGCGTGGGCGCCGCGGCTGCAGGGGCAGCCGCGGCGCTTGGCGTCAGGGCGTTGTCACTCGTCTTTTGGGGTGAAATCAGCCTGGGCCTCGTGAATGCTACTGGCCGTAGTGGAAGCGGCAGGAAATGATCCAGAGGGCTTTGCCGTCGTCGCTGATCTGGTAGATCAGGCGGTGCCGTGAGTCGATCCGGCGTGACCAGTACCCCGAGAACTCGTAGCGAAGAGGCTCAGGCTTGCCGATCCCCTCGTTTCCGTTGCGCTGGATGTCCTTGATGAGTGCGTTGATGCGCTTGAGGGTCTTGCGATCCTCGAACTGCCACCACACGTAGTCGTTCCAGGCCTCCTCGTCCCATGTGATGTGCATGGTCAGTCCTCGTCGAGTCAATGAGGTCGTGAACGACGCCCTCGCCAGCGCGGTGACGTGCGATCGATTCGCGCAGGTGGCGGGCGTTCGCGGGGGACTGCATGAGGTAGACGGTCTCCATGAGGGACTCGTACTCGTCGAGGGCGATGATGACAACGCTCTCGTGCCCCTGTCGGGTGATGACGATTTCCTCGCGGTCGTTGACGGCCTGGTCGAGGACCTCGGCGTAGCGTGCGCGCGACTCGGTGTAGGTCATGGTTTTCATGGGGTGCTCCTCTGCTCACCTATGTACAGAACAGTGTACAGGAAATGAGGGTGTGTGTCTCCAGTCGGATGGTGATGCGCGGGGGTAACGCCTCCGTGCGGGGCCAGGTACTGCGGAACTGCTGACACGGGACTGCTGGCACGGGACTGCTGGCACGGGGGCTGCCCTCAGCGCTATCGTCTCTCGTCGAGCCGATGGAGGCGGCCCCACCAGCGGGTGATCAGCCACTCGTCGTGCGTTGAGATAACCAGGGTTCCCTCCCACTCGCGCATCGCCTCTTCGAGGGACTCCAGGGCGTTCAGGTCCAGGTAGTTCGTGGGCTCGTCGATCACGAGGATCTGAGCGTCGGCCCGCGCCGCGAACGCCAGCTGTGCCCTGCGTTGGTTTCCCGCGGAGAGCTCACCGAGCGGCCGGTTCCACGCCGCTGGGGGAACGAATCCCTTGCCGGCCTCCCCGATGCCCAGGTGCCACGCATTCTCGGGGATGAGGGGGTCGCCGGGCCGCGGGAGTACCTGGGGCACGAGGACGACCCCGGGGGCGGCGTCGATGCATCCGTGCGCCCCGCTGGGGGCCCCGCGTGCGATCCACTCCAGCAGGGTGGTCTTGCCCGACCCGTTGGGCCCCGCGACGAGGAGGTGCTCGCCGTAGCGCACCTCGAAGGAGGTTGGTGCAAGGCGTCCCTCGACCGACGCGCCGCGGACGGCCAGGGCGATACCCATTGCGCGTGGGTGCGGTGATGTCCCGCCCGTGGTGGTCCTCATCGCGCGGGGGGAAAGAGAACGCGACCTCGTCATAGCGGGGCTTGGGGACTTCGTGTGCCGCGAGAACCGACAGCCTCTGGGAGTCGTCGTTGATGCGCCTCGTCGACACAGTTTGGGCGCGGTCTGCATAGTACTTCTGTGCCATCCGTATCTCGGTGCGGGGCTTGAAGCGCGCATGCCCCACCACCGTCGAATCCCGCTGGTGAGATACGAGTCGGCGTTTCTCGGCCTGCTGATCCGCATGGATCGCGGTGTGCCGCGAGCGTGCGGCGGCCTTGTCGCGGAGGTAGTCCGAGTAGGATCCTCGTACCCTGTACGCCCCGAAGTCCGCGGGCTCTCCCTTGGAGATTGCCACCGCACGCCACGGTGTCGGATCCAGGTCGAGCAGCGCCGTCGCCGTGCGCTCAATGAAGGCCCGGTCGTGGCTGGTCATGAGCACCGGCCCCTGCCAGTCGTCGATTGTGTGTGCCAGGTGCTCGCGCCCGTCAGTGTCCAGGTGGTTCGTCGGCTCGTCCAGGACGAGGGCCTCTGGTCGATCGACGAGGGTGAGGGCCAGGCGCAGGCGGGCACGCTGCCCCGGGGAGAGGGTGGCGAGGGGGGCGGGAGCGGTCGAGGCCTCCTAGGTCGAGGGCCTCCAAGGTCTGTTCGAGGCGCGTGTCGATGGTCCACGCGTCCCGCGTGATCATCGCCGCTAGGACGCGGTCGTACTCCGCTTCGTCGCGCGGAGAGGGGTCCCGGGCGAGGTGCTCGGTGAGGAAGTCGAAGCGCGCCGCCAGCTCGCGGGTGTCCGACGTGGCAGCATCGATGAGGTCTGCGACGGTGCGGGACTCCCTGTCCCCCGCGAGCGGAGGGAAAGACGCCAGAGGGACTCCCGGTGCTGACCGCGTGGCCGCGGGCTGATGAATTGGGGGAACTAGCTGGGTCGCGGAGAGCGTCGGGCCGGAGATCGTTCCGGAGTCCGGCTGGAGTCGGCCCGCCGCGAGGGCCAGCAGCGTTGACTTGCCGATCCCGTTCGGGCCGACGACGACGAGGCGGTCGGCGGGCCCACACGTGAAGGAGACGTTAGTGAGGACGGGCAGCGTGCCGTAGGAAAAGAAGACGTGGGAAAGACAATCGTGGACATGACGCACCAAGGACAGAAGGAGTGGGGCAGGGGCGCGATGTCAGGAGTCCATGGGGACATTATACCGGCAAAGGCGCGCAGGTGCGGCAGTTCTGCACGGAAATGGGGGCGTCTTCCCGGGGATGTCTGACAAGACTAACGGCTTGCCGACGGACGACATGAATGTGGGAGGACACCTGGACAAAATTCTCCCCCGCGAGGCCTCGTTGGGGCCCGCGGGGGAGGAACGGCGACTGCTGAGAGATCCTCAGACCAGCAGCGGAAACACCGCCGAGGCCGGGGCGAGGAATGCGGCTCCGCCCAGCAGGGCATCCTTGAGGAAGATGAAGCCAACGAAGCCCGCGATGATGAGGACCATCATCAGGCCCGAGAAGATCAGGTTGTTGCGCTGGCGCTTGTACTGCTCGGGCGTCAGGTCTTCCTTCTTGCGGATGAGCGGGATCTCGCCGTGGACGGAACCGGTGTTCCCACCGGGCTTGTGGCCGTCGTTGTGGACAGGCTTGTTCTGATTGGACATTGCGGCCTCCTACAAGGGTGCGTGTTGCTACTGGACGATTGGCTTGCCGCCGATGGACAGGGGTGCGCGGGTGCGGGCCTGCATGTCGAACTCACGCTCCCACGCCGAGGCGTCCTGCCACCTCGCGTACGACAGCAGGTGCAGGCCGCCCTCGGTCGCGAGCGCGTCGAGCAGGAGGAAGCGAGGGGCGACGGAAGGAGCGCCCCACGGGATCGCTGTCCACAGGCCGTTAGCGCCGATCAGGAACTCCCCGCGGTTACGCTCGTGCAGGTCGTTCTCTGCCTCCTGCTCCACACCTTCGGCGGCCCACAGCCAGCGGGTGAGGCGGAAGGCATCCCAGGCCTCGTTCCATGAAGAGTAGGGCATGTGCAGCGCGCGGTTGATGAGAGCGAGGGTGTCCCAGGCCTCCTCGTCCGTCAGGTACCCGAGGGCCGCGCCGGAGCGCGTCAGCATGGCCGCGCGGATGAAGTCCCACGCGCCAAAGTCCACGTCGTTGATGCTGCGGTCGTTATTGAGGAAGCGGTGGATACGCCAGCGTTCCTCCCACGCGTCCGTCTGCTTGTCGGCAATCTCGTCGAGGCGCGCGAGGCGATTTTTCAGCCACGATGGATTGTTGCACTGCTCGCGCGTGCGTCCGAAGTCCTTGCGGTGTCCCTCCCGGAGGAGCCAATAGAGTTGGTGGAGCAGGTCGGATCGGCTCGTGATGCCCCAGTCGCGCGCGAGCATGTCCTTGGTCGAGCCGGGCTCGGTGACTGCGAGCGCGTCGACCGGGTTGCCGTGGCACAGGGCGTAGGGGAAGGACGGGGCGAGCAGCCGCGCGCGGGCGTCGGTCGCCAGGGCCTTGCGCGAGCCTCGTAGCTTCGGTGTGTGATGCTCGTTGAGCTTGTTCCAGTCCTTTTCCTTGCCGGCCTTGCGCACATCGCGCGGCGCGGGAACGGCGCCTTTCGAGCGTGCGATCGCCTGCTTGACGTAGTAATTCAGCAAAAACACGATGACGCACCCGATGGCGAACCATACGGGGAAGGGAATGTCGGACACAAAATTCGCAATCACGGTCACGATTGTGCCCGATGAAACACCGCCCACACAACCTCAAGGCGGGTGGGGTGGGGACGAGGCCAGGGCTGAGCGCGCGGACCCCGACCGGTTTCCGGGTGGTGGAGCTCGGCCGGGGCCGCAGGTGCGTCAGCGTCGAGGGACGATCCGCAGCTTCGTCTGGTCGTCGAGCTCTAGCTCCCAGCGCGAGGAGCGCTCACGCTTCTGGCGCGACAGCGTGCTCAACTGCTTCGTGGGCGCGAGCGCGTCGAGGATGAGGAAGCGGGGCGCGGGGTAGGGGGCGTTCCAGGGGATCGATGTCCACAGGCCGTTCTTTCCGATGAGGATCTCGCCTCGGTGGCGGTCGTGCAGGTCGTTGGTGGCCTCCTGCGCCTGTCCTTCGGCCGCCCAGAACCAGCGGGTTGTGCGGAAGGCATCCCAGGCCTCGTCCCACGAGGAGTAGCTCAGTTGCAGCGCGTGGTTGATGACCGCGAGTGTGTCGCAGGCTTCCTCTTCGCTGATCCAGCCCAGGCCGGCACCGATGCGCGTGAGCATGGCCGCGCGGATGAAGTCCCACGCGGCGAAGTCGACGCTCTGGACGCGTCGGTCGTTATTGAGCAGGCGGTGGATGCGCCAGCGCTTCTCCCACGCGTAGGTGTCCTCGTCGGCCTTCTTGTCGAGGCGCGCGAGCGTCGACGATACCCAGGCGGGGTGGGTTTGGAGACCGCGCGACGAGGCCGGGGCCGGGTTTGTGGGTCGTCGCGCGTGAGGGGTCGCGACAGGTGGTCGTGCTCACCCGTTTGTGCGCAGCTGGGCCCTTGAGGTGGCGGTGTGGGCGCCCTGCCCACACTGCCACCCATAGGGTTAACGTGCGCAGTGAAGGGCCCAGGGCGCTACCCCTGAGATGAGCGCACCGGCAGCAGAGCCACCCAAGGGACCCAGGCCTCGTCAATGACGACAACTCAGCCCGCCCGCTTTGGCGTGATCCCCATGAGCACCGTGTCCGGGTGGGGGTAGGTGCCGAGGTAACGCAGGAAAATGCTGCGCTCGGGGACGGGGGTCGCGATAAGCAGGTCATCGTAGAAGACGGATGCGTCGGACACGCCGATCTCGTCGAGCGATGTCAGGGGAATGCCCGAGGGGACGGCGTAGAGGGTCTCTGGAGGAGCGGGTTCCTCCCGATCGTCGTGTGTCGGGGGTGTGGAGAGAATCAGGGATCCATCCGTCGAGATGGCCGCTGTCTTCGGGAAGGAGACCCGATCGACCCCTCCCGCCTTGTTCGTGACGTGCAGACTCCTGCCATTGATGGCGGTGATGCGTGAGGGGGAGGGCATTGTCGCCCGTATGCGTGCACAGGTGTGCCCAGGTGACCTCGCCCGAGATGAGGGTTGTCGCCAGTTGCTCGCTCGTCGGGGTTATGGTCTGGCCGATTTCGTCCCAACACCTAACGGTGTCGGGGCCCTTCATGCGTATGGCGTTGTCTGTCAGAGGGATGCGCGAGACCTCAGTGCCGTTCGCGGTGATTGTCACGAGGGCGGGTGCCTCGGAGTCATCGGCCATCGTCCCGCTGAACGCCCAGCCGTCGGTCACCGGGGTCAAGGTGGTGAAGTCGGCGGACACGGGTTCCGTGACACTACCGTCCAGGAGATTGAGGAAACGGTTCACGTCAGTCCCGGGAACTAAGGTGTTTTGCTTGGCCGGGACGTATCCGTTGACCATGGGGACGTTCATGGGGACGCCCGGCTTCTCGGGTTCGAAGCCACGGACGTCGGCGGCGTATCGCCATGCCTCGGTGCCGTCCTTGTTGTACCCCAGGCACATGTAATCGTAATCCTGGAACATTTTGGTCATGTCCCCCGCGTGGCACATGACGGCCACGGGCCACTGCACCGCCACGAAACTCATCTTCTCGCTTCTGTCCAGGTCCTGTCCCACGTCGAGGAGGGGCAGTCCTTTGTCGGAGATGCCGGAGACAACGGAGTCAGGGATCGGGAATTCCCACGTGGCCGTGACCTGGCCGTCAGAGACTCGGATCGTCTGTCCGTCGACGACGATCGAGTCGTCCCACGTTAGGATCGGCGCGCTCGATTCGGCCAGCTCGCGGTGCCACAGGACCGAGGGCTGCGTGCCGCGCAGGTCGATGGCCACGAGCGTGGGGGGTTGGTCCTTGTCCTTGAAGATCGCGACCAGAGTGTTGTCGACCTTCGCGTGAGAGTACAACTGTCCGCTCACTCCCAGTTCCGAGGCCGTCATCTCCCAGGCGACGTCGAAACCCGAGGCGAAGTCGGGGGAGATGAACGAGGAGATGCGTGCGTTGCCCGAGTAGCCGACGGGTCGGTGGGTGAGGTGGCACACGCAGATCGCCGCCGCAGTGACGAGCGCCACGACAAGAGCGATGGCGAGGCGGCGCACGAAGGAAGGGAAGGACCTGAGTCGGGAAGCCGGTGTGTCAGCTAGCGTCATCGCATACTCCTCATCGGGTCCGGTACAGGGGTCAGGCCGACGATGCGCTCGCCGGGAGCAGGAGACAGGGCGGCTAGGCGCTCGAACCAGGGAGATGATGGTGAAGCGAGTCCGACGATGAGATCGTCGAAAACAGGAGAGGCCGAAAGCAGACCATAACTGCGCCAACCGTGAACGGTGGAGACTCCCAATAATGTGTCTGACAGTCGAGTTGAGGGCCGGGAGGCAGCATCGATGGCCGCCCCGACGTTAACGAGAGCTGGACCCCACACGGAGGATGGGCCGGGAGGGGAATCTAACTCGACGTAGGCATAAAAATGAGCGAGGAATCCGTGCTCACGGTGGCGGTACTCAGCAGTGCGCTTGGGCTTCTGAGACCATCGCTGACGAATCGCTGACCCGTGGGCACGCTCGTCTCATCGTTGATGACCAGGGTGACCATATCTTTCCTCGGCTCAACGGCCAGGGAGCTTTCCCAGGAGGCTTCGCCTGTGGCTGCGTAGTGCAGGAAATCCTCGACCGTGGGCGCGGTGTCGTTCTCCGTGGCAGGTAGCGTGCGCAGGTTCGCCAGGCGATCCGATGACGGTTTGGTCATGACCATGACCTGAGGATTGGAGCCATCGGGGCCCATAGATACGACAAGTCCAGAGTTGCTTCCAGATGCGAGAAATCCATATTCGCCTCCGATGACCCATCCGTCGGAGGCACGGACGAGGCGTTCTTGCAGCGTGTACCAGCTGGTGCCTGGGCAGTCTCCGTTGATGCTGTGCCCGGAGGAGGCACAGGCCTCGTTTAAGGCCTCCAGGCCGACGCGCTCGCCGGTGTTCACATTCAGGAATCCCGTGAGGTCACCGAGCGACTCGCTCGTTGGGGGTGCTGCGTGCTCACCCATCCACCCACGCAGAGGCACCCACCCGTCGACGGGGGTTACGGACTCCGGGAAGGAGCCGGTGGAGGCATCGAAGTCCCACACGTGGGTGGCGTTCTTATCCCAGGCCTGGCAGGGGACCGTCGCGGGGCTCGTGCAATACAGGCGGACTGGGCCGATGGCTCCCGTGCTCCTGCCGCGCATAGACAGGTGCTCGTAGGGGGGAGTCGGCATCACGTGTCCCCGGAGATGGCCAGCCTGTGGTTGTTGTTCCGTCGGTGGGTGAGATGAGCGTGTTTCCGACGAGGAGGTCTCCGTCCCACCAGTGCACGCCGGTTTCATCGTCGACGTCGACGCGCCATAGCTGGCGGGGGGTGGAATAGGAGGCGTCGTAACCGACAGCGACGCGTTGGGTTCCCTTGTAGCCGACGATGAAGAGGTGTCCGTCGCGCGCGACGTAGTCGTCGATGCGGTCCAGGCCCGCGTCGGCCGCGTCGATTTCCCAGGCGAGGCGCACTCCGTTGATGTAGTTGGAGGACAGGAATCCGGTGTTCTGGGCGCTGCCGTGGTAGCCCCACGAGCCGTTTGCCGACTGGACGACCGCGAGGGCGCACAGGATCGATGTGGTGACTATCCACAGGCGTGCGCCGTGGGTAAAGGGGCAGATGATTTTGTAGTAGAGGCGTTTGAGTGCGCCTGCGTTACTGTAGTCGTCGTCGTTGGGACATCTCATGGTGTGATCCTATCGGGTGATCGACGAGGCCGGGGATGGGTTGTGTGTCCCGGCCCCGGCCTCGTGGGTCGGTGTCGGTCAGCGCACGTCCTGGGGGTCAGCCCGCCCGCTTCGGCGTGATCCCCATGAGCACCGTGTCCGGGTGGGGGTAGGTGCCGAGGTAGGAGTACAGGCGAGCAAGCCACGAATCCGGGTGTGCGGGGGACGCGACGAGCAGGTCGTCGTAGAGAGGAATCGCGGACGATGCGCCAACATCCGAAAGTGCCGCAAGGCGAACGCCCGAGGGCGCGTCATAGAGGATCATCGTACGCGCCGACTTTACACCCTCACCGTCAGGAGAATCAGATCGAGCCTCCGCGACCAGGAAGGAACCGTCCAATGCCACGATCGGCGTGCGGCCGTAGGATGCCGGTTCGGGGTAGCCGTCCGCGGTGGTCACCATGAGAACTTGGCCGTTGATGGCTTTCACGTCGCTCACGTCGGTGTCCGTTCGTTCGATGCACGCCGCAGCCCACGGCACTTCTCCGGTGTGAATCGTCTCGATGGCCTGTTGGGCAGTGGGGGTGACAACCTGGCTCTGGGGATCCCAGCAAGTGGTCGCTCTGAAGGCCTTCCACGTCAGGGATCCGTAGACGCGGGGAGTCTGAGCGATCTGGTGTCCGTCCGGGGACAAGCTCACGTAATCCTCTGCAAACTTGCTTGTCGTCGACGGACGGACAGTGAGCCACCCCTCGCTCGTGGGCAGTATCGATGATTCGACGAGGCCACTCTCGGGGAGGTCGCCGCGTACGTAGCTGCCGTCGACGAGGTTCATAAAGCCGTCGATGACCCAAGAGCTCCGCCCCGGTTCTTCATCATCCAAGCTAGGGTGAGCTACATACACGTAGCCGTTGGCTGCGGGAACATTCATAGGGGCGTGTTGACGGCCGTCGTCCCCGCTTGTGCGATAGGTCCACGCAACCGTTCCGTCCTTGCGCCACGCCTGACAGGAGAACTCGGCGTCATTGGGAATAGACAGGTCCCAGCTCTTGGCGGGTTCGCAGGTGAGGGCCACCGGCCACATCACCCGGACGAAGGGACTTTTCTGCCCGAGAGCGTAAGGATTTCCAACGAGAGTGCCAGGTTCAGGACTGTGTGAGAAATAGCTGGGTCGTAGTTCCGTCGGAAGGGGCTCTTTCCACGTGGCAGTGACGGCACCGTCGGAGGCGCGGATCGTCTGATCGCCGACGACGATGGAGTCCTCCCACATGAAGAGCTTGCCGCTCGTCTTGGTCAGGTCGTGATGCCACAGGACAGTGGGGGTCTTTCCGCTTGCGTCGATGCCGACGAGCTCGGCGGTCGATGTGGCAGTCTTCTTGTTTGTGGGTTGAGACGGTCCGTCTGCCTGCTCGGGGAGGGCGAGTGCGATGAGTACCCCGTCGATCGTTGTGGTGGCAGCGATCTGCCCCGTGATGCCGAGATCAGAGGCCGTGGCCTCCCAGGCGACGTCGAAGCCCGAGGCGAAGTCCGGGGAAATGAAGGAGGAGACACGTGCGTTGCCCGAATACCCTGTCGGCCGGTGGGTAAGCCAGGACAATCCGAGGGCAAGAGCAGCGACGATGAGAACGGCGATGGCCGCGATGAGCTTGCGAACCGGGCGGGGAAGGTGACGGATGGATGTGGTCATCGGACACTCCTCATTGGTCCGGGGGCGGGGGTCAGGCCGACGATGTGGTCGCCGGAGGAAGGAGTCAGGCCAAGCAAGCGCTTGTACCACGGTGATGTCTCAGGGGATATGCGGGCGACGATGAGGTCGTCGTAGAGTGGAGTTGCCGAGCGAACACCGAGGTCATTCCAGCCGGGTACCGCATCGTTTCGGAGCGCGTGGAAGGGCTCTGACTGAGCAGCCTCCGCACGTTCTGTGTCGAAGAGTAGAGGCTTTCGATCCTCAAGGCTGGTGTATAGAGGGGAGTCGGCCACAATACGGGGCATGAGTACGACGGAGGCATCCCGACTGTAGGCAATGCCGCGCGCCCAAGTGGAAGCGTCCACATCGTCATCGAAAACTTGAAGATCAGTGACGATCTCCTGGTTGTCGTTGATGATGACCGAGGCCATGACCGAGCCAGGCGACGTGTAGACCACCGCGCTCGAGGCCTCCCACGTGTGCTCGCCCGTGGCGGCGAAGTGGAGTAGGTCCTCAGTGGTGGGCAGTTCGGAATCGTCCGTCACGTGGACGGTCAGGAAAGCGATGCGTTCCATTGCCTCGAACGACAGAGTGCCCACCCTCGGATTCGATCCGTCAGGGGCGACGGTGGCAACGTAGGACTCTCTACCGCTGCTAAGTCCGTCACTGATGATCCAGCCATCCCTGCCGCGAATGATGGGTAGCTCGAATACGTTTGGATGGACCAAGTGACACGTTGTCGTACCGTCGCGATTCTCCTTTTTCGCCGGGCCGCACGACTCCTCAATGGCCTCGACCCCCGTGCGTTCGCCCGTCTCCAGGTTCAGAAATCCGGCCAGTCCTCTGCCGATTGAATCGGGGGTCATATCGTCTATGGAATAACCTGAGTACAAGAGCGGAACCCACCCGTCCACGGGAGCGACGTTGTCGGGGAATGACCAGCCTGACGTGTCGAGATCCCACACGTGGGTCGCGGTCTTATCCCAGGCCTCGCACAGTCCGGTGGCCGGATCGGGGCAATAGAAACGGACAGGCCCGATGGGGGCCGTCGACCAGCCTTCCGTCGAGGCGTGCTCGTAAGGGGAGAGTCCCAGATGAAGCCCCGACGACGACGGCCAGCCAGTTGTTACCTTCCCATCTGCTGGAGAGATCAGTGTATTGCCGACGAGGAGGTCGCCGTCCCACCAGTGCACGTCTGTCTCATCGTCGTTGATGTCGGTGCGCCACAGCTCGCGCGGGGTGGAATAGGAGGCGTCGTAGCCGATGGCGACGCGTTGGGTTCCCTTGTAGCCGACGATGAAGAGGTGGCCGTCGCGCGCGATGTAGTTGTCGATGCGGTCCAGGCCCGCGTCCGCCGCGTCGATCTGCCAGGCGACGTGCACGCCGTTGACGAAGTTCCCGGAGAGGAATCCGGTGTCCTGGGCGCTGCCGTGGTAGCCGCTGGGTCCGTTTGCCGACTGGATGACCGCGAGGGCGCACAGGATCGACGTTGTCACCATCCACAGGCGTGCCCCGAAGGTGAAGGGGCAGATGATCTTGTACCAGAGGCGGGTGATGGACCCGGCCTCGGCGTAGTCGTCTTCGTCTGGGAATCTCATGGACCTGATCGTAACTGCATCCGCTAGCAACCGGGTAACTGTGCTGGCGTCGCAGGCCAGACGAGGCCGGGGCCGGGTGTGGTGGGTCGTCGCGCGCGAGGGGTCGCGATAGGTGGTCGTGCTCGCCCGTTTGTGCGCAGCTGGGCCCTTGAGGTGGCGGTGTGGGCGCCCTGCCCACACTGCCACCCATAGGGTTAACGTGCGCAGTCAAGGCCCAGGCGCCACCCCTGAGATGAGCGCACCGGCAGCAGAGCCGCCCAAGGGGCCCAGGCCTCGTCAATGACGACGACTCAGCCCGCCCGCTTTGGCGTGATCCCCATGAGAACCGTGTCTGGGTGGGGGTAACCACCGAGGTAACGCAGGAAGAAATTGCGCTGAGGGACGGGCGTCGCGATAAGCAGGTCGTCGTAGAAGGGCTGCGCGGACCTTGCTCCTACCTGCGAGAGTGAGGCGATCGTGACGCCTGACCGGGAGTAGTACAAGGCTGGAGCTTCTTCCTTGGTGGAGTTCTTCTCGTCGCTCTTGATCGACTGGATACCGAGGATCAGTGAGCCGTCAGCCGATAAGAATGCTCCTTGTTCGTACTCCGCGTAGGTGGGTGTTCCATCCTCGTCGGCGGCTAAGAACCACCTGCCGTTGAGGGCGTAGATGCTACTGCCTGATCCCGAAGTCACAACATTACTGCACATGGGTGTCCAACCGTGCCCCGTGCGGAGGGCTGCTAGTGCCTGCTCGGTTGTTGGCTGAACTGCTTGTCCATCGGCGTCCGTGCACATGGTGTTGGAGAGCGTCTGCCACTGCAGTGAGTTGGTGGTCAGCGTCACCATCTCGCGGAGGCTGCCGTCTGGGTTCAAGACGGCGATGTCGCCGTCTTCAAGCTGAGAGTAACCCATCCCGTTAATGATCCAGCCATCGCTTGTCGCGTAGACGTTGTCGATGCTGATGCGACCAGAGAAGGGCACGTCGAGATCCGTGACGGAGCCGTCGACGAGGCTGAGGAACGAATCGACATACAAATCATAATCGTTCTCAGAGTGCCCGACGATGAGATGGTCGTCGACCGTGGCGACACCGGTTGGCTTAACCGTCTGCCCATCGGCGTTCCTCGTGACCGCGTAGTTCCAGGCCTGGGTGCCGTCCTTGTGCCACCCCGTGCACGAGGGGCCCTCATTGCGATCGCCCGACCTCGAGTCGTTGATGGGCGTGCAGGTGACCACGACGGACGAGGTGATGGGAACAAAGCTCCCGCCGTCACCCCACGATGGGCGCGGGAACAAGACGCGTGGGGAACCGCGATCATGGTCGTACCCGACAGTGGTGGGCAGGGGAGTATCCCAGGTCGCGGTGACTGTGCCATCGGATGCCCGAATAGTTTCACCACCCGCAATGATCGAGTCGTCCCAGGTGAAGAGCGTGCCACTCTCAGAGTTGAACTCGTGGCGCCACAGAACGGTAGGAGTGGAACCGCTCGGATCGATGCCGATGAGCGTCCCGGAGAACGTTGTCGCACCTTTCGACGACCCATCTTTCTTGCCGGTGACCGCGACCAGCACCCCATCGACCCTCGTGGTGGCCACGACCGGCCCATCGATGCCCAGGTCCTTGCTCGTCATCTCCCAGGCGACGGAGAACCCGGAGGAGAAATCGGTGGAGATGGCCTGCGAGGGGTGGGCGTGACCGGAGTAACCGGTGGGGAGATGGATCAGCCACGACAGGCCGATCCCGAGGACCACGGCGATGGCGGCGACGAGAAGCTTCCTCTCGCGGATAAAACCAAGCACGGAAACAAGGAAGTTGCGCGCACTATCCGGGGCAGTCATCGAACGCTCCTCATCGGTCCGGGGGCTGGGGTCAGGCCGACGATACGGTCGCCGGAGGAAGGAGCCAGGCCAAGCAAGCGCTTGTACCACGGTGATGTCTGAGGGGATATGCGGGCGACGACGAGATCATCGAAGAGAACTGTGCCGGATGAAACCTGCAGGGTGCGCCATCCGGGGACTGCGGAGTTTTTTAGCAAATACTCGCCCTTATCAGGCCTGCTCCAGTCTGCCGCGGCCGCCGCCGAGTCAACGAGGAGTGGCGTGTAGTAATCCTTGACGTCCCTCGTGGACTTGGGGATCAATGCCACTGATGCGTCACGGCTATAGGCGATGCCTCGCGCCCACGTGGCCGCGCTCGAATACGTTTCAAAGAGCTCCCGATCGGTGGCAAGCGGCTCGCCATCGTTGATGATGACCGAGGCCATGGCCGAGCCAGGCGACGTGTAGACCACCGCGCTCGAAGCCTCCCACGTGTGGTCGCCCGTGGCGGCGAAGTGGAGTAGTCCTCAGTGGTGGGCAGTTCGGAATCGTCCGTCACGTGGACGTTCAGGAAAGCGATGCGTTCCATTGCCTCGAACGACAGGGTGCCCACCCTCGGATTCGATCCGTCAGGGGCGACGGCGGCAACGTTGGAGTCATTCGCGCTGGAGGAGCTTGATCGGAGTCCGTCGCTGATGATCCAGCCATCCCTGCTGCGAATGATGGGTAGCCGGAGTGTGTCTGGATGGACCAAGCGACACGTTGTCGTACCGTCGTGATTCTCCTTGACGGCGGGACCGCATGCCTCCTCGATGGCGTCGATCCCCGTGCGTTCGCCCGTCTCCAGGTTCAGGAATCCGGCCAGCCCATACGTCATGTCTCGAAGACTCTTGTCCGTCGACTTGTCTGTTCTCACCAGCGGCACCCAGCCGTTCACCGGGGCAACTGCGTCAGGATCGTATCCGAGGAGGCGTCGAAATCCCAGACGTGGGTAGCGGTCTTATCCCAGGCCTCGCACCGTCCGGTGGAGAGGTCAGGGCAGTACAGGCGGATCGGGCCAATGGGGGCGCTTGACCATCCCGTAGAAGTGGGGCGTGCATATGCGTTCCCAGCCAGGGAATCACCCGACGACGGCCAGCCAGTTGTGACCTTCCCATCTGCCGGAGAGATCAGTGTATTGCCGACGAGGAGGTCCCCGTCCCACCAGTGCACGCCGGGTTCGTCGTCGACGTTGACGCGCCACAGCTGGCGGGGGGTGGAGTGGGAGGCGTCGTAGCCGATTGCGACCCGCTGGCTTCCCTTGTAACCCACCAGGAAGAGGTAGCCGTCGCGTGCGATGTAGTCGTCGATGATGTCCAAACCAGCGTCCGCTGCATCGATTTCCCAGGCCAGGCGCACGCCGTTGACGAAGTTCCCGGAGAGAAATCCTGTGTCTTGGGCGCGGCCGTGATAGCCCCACGAGCCGTTTGCCGACTGGATGACCGCGAGGGCGCACAGGATCGACGTTGTCACCATCCACAGGCGTGCGCCGAAGGTGAAGGGGCAGATGATCTTGTACCAGAGGCGCTTGAGCGCCCCCGCCCACCTGTAGTCGTCTTCGTCTGGGAATCTCATGGACCTGATCGTAACTGCATCCGCTAGCAACCGGGTAATTGTGCTGGTGTCGCAGGCCAGACGAGGCCGGGGCCGGGTGTGGTGGGTCGTCGCGCGTGAGGGGTCGCGACAGGTGGTTGTGCCCGCCCGTTTGTGCGCAGCTGGGCCCTTGAGGTGGCAGTGTGGGCGCCCTGCCCACACTGCCACCCATAGGGTTAACGTGCGCAGTGAAGGGCCAAGGGCGCCACCCCTGAGATGAGCGCACGGGCAGCCGCGTCACCCAAGGGGCCCAGGCCTCGTCGATGACGACGACTCAGCCCGCCCGCTTTGGCGTGATCCCCATCAAGACCGTGTCCTTGCGATGGGAGGGGCTGGGGGAGTTGCGCGTCGCGTAGCTCGGGGTCGGTACTGCGACCAGGAGGTCTTCGTACACGGCGGTGACGCCGTGAACCCCGAACTCCTCCAGGGTCGCGAGCTGGGTGCCGGAGGGAACTGCGTAGAGGTTGTGCGGGCGGTGGAGGACAGAGTCGCTCTCACCGGCGCCATCAGGCTCGCGCGACAGGATGAGGGACCCGTCCCTCGAGGGAATTAAATCGGTGGCGTAGGCGCCCTTGATGGGCTTGCCGTCCGTGCTCGTGACCGTCAGATCGCGTCCGTTGATGGCCGTGATCTCAAAGAGGGAGCCGATTCCGTTGCGCGTGGCGCACAGGGTAGCCCAGGGGGGCCTGGCCGGTGGCGATGGTTTCGGTGGCCTGTTCGACCGTGGGGATGATCTCGGTGCCGTCTTCCGACCAGCACAGGAGGGCGGCCAGATCCTCGGGGGGCATGGCCGTGGAGGCGACGGCACTCGTCGACTGCTCGGTCCCGTCTGGCGAGACGGTCACCAGCGCGGTTTCGCGGGGCTGCCTGTTCGTCACGCCGCTGGAAATGTAGCCGTCGCTGGCGATGAGGTAGTGGCGCGCCTCAAGGGTTGCTCCTTCCGTGATGGTCCCGTCTTCCAGGCGCAGGTACTGGGAGATGGGGGCGATGTCTGCGGAGCCGGTGCGGGAGATCGGAATGTACCCGTTGGCGGCGCGTGTATGTGAGGGTAAGCCGGGCAGCGACGTGTTGGAATAGGTGCTGGTCGCCGTGTACGTCCATGCCTGGGTGCCGTCCTGGCGCCAGCCCGCGCAGTCGTAGTCCGCGCCGTGTCGGCCCGAGGAGCTCGTTGACTCCAGGCAGGTGACGGCGAGGGGCCAGGCCACGGGGACGATGCGCGGCTCGTATTGGTCGACGATGTGCTCGCCGACCAGCAGGAGGGGCTGGCCGGGCATGTAGCTGCTGGCCTCGCTGGGCAGCGGTGTCTGCCACGTCGCGGTGACGGTCCCATCCGAGGCACGGATCGTCTGGTTTCCGGCGACGAGCGAGTCGCCCCACGCCAGGACGATTGGGTATTCGCCTGTGAACTGGTGGGTCCATAGGACGGTGGGTGTCGGCCCGCTGACGTCGAGGCCAATGAGGGTGTGCTCCGAGCCGTAGGGTCCGGTGAGGCGACGAGAGTCCCGTCGACGACCGCGGTCGTCGCGACCGTCTCGTTGGCACCCAGGTCCGTGGCGCTCATCTCCCAGGCGACCTCGAAGCCGCCCGAGAAGTCGGTCGAGAGGAACCTGGAGGGCAGGGCCTGTCCCGAGTATCCGGTGGACTGGGCGGACCTGGAGGAGTCCGAGGCTCCGGGGGTGGGGAGCGTTCCCGTGCAAGCCGCGAGGAATGCGGCCGCCGCGAGCGCAGCGCCGATGGTGGTGCCGATCCGGCGCCTGTTCGGGCGGTGGGAGGCGGTGGATGTCATTGCGTGCTCCGGGTGGTGTTGGTGGTGGGGATCAAGCCGACGATGTGGTCGCCGGAGGAAGGAGTCAGGCCAAGCAAGCGCTTGTACCACGGTGATGTCTCAGGGGATATGCGGGCGATGATGAGGTCGTCGAAGAGGGGGATCGCCTCGGTCGCCTGGTAGTCGTTCCACGCCGGGACCGCGTACTCGTTGAGGGCCGAGGCCGGGGCGGGCGCGTCCTCATGCGCCGTAACGTTCAGCAGCAGAGGGCGCGCCTCGGGCAGCTTGGACTGCGAATGGGGTTTCTCCTGGTCGATGGAGGCCAGCAGGATGACGGAGGTGTCGCGGCTGATGGCCGGTCGGCGCCACCATGTCTCAGGGGAATTCCTCGAACTGGGAAAGATGCTCTGTGAGGTGACGATGGGATCGCGATCGTTGATTGTGATGGCGGCATTGAACGAGTCTGACGTGGCCGGGGTTAGGCTGATCGTCGTCTCCCAGGGGTGCGCGCCCGTCGAGGCGTAGGCCATCAGCTCCTCGGTGGTGGGAGGCGTAGGCTGGCTTGTGCCCGAGTAGGTTTCCAGGTAGCGCAGGCGTTCGATCGCCTCGCTGCTCATCGGGAAGAGCTGTGCGTTGGACCCGTCGGGGGCCACGGTCGCCACGTTTCCATCCTCGTCGCCGATCAGCCACCCGTCCGAGGCTCGGATGATCGCGACCTTGAAGGATCCCGTTCCCGTCAGTGGGCAGCGATCTTCCTCGGTCAGGCCACGGATCTCGATGGGGGAGCAGGCCTCGTTGATGGCGTCAACGCCGACGCGCTCGCCCGTGTTGACGTTGAGGAATCCCACGAGAGCCCCTGCGTCGCGGGTCTCCACACGGGAGATCGCGTACGTCGTGCGTCTGAGCGGAACCCACCCCTCCAGTGGTTTATCCGTCGTGGGGAAGTCGCCGCGCGAGGCGTCGAAATCCCACGCGCGGGTCACGTTCTTATCCCAGGCCTCGCACTGGAGGGTGGAGGGGGTCGGGGCAGTTGAGGCGCACGGACCCCACGGGCGCGCTCGTCCACCCGCTGAGCGTGGGGCGCGAGTACGAGGAGTGATCGAAGCGGGCGGTCGGCGTCGGCCAGCCCGTGGTCGTTGTTCCGTCCGCGACGGACACCAGCGTGTTGCCCACGAGGAGGTCCCCCTCCCACCAGTAGCTGCCGGGCTGTCGTCGGTGAGGTTGGTACGCCACAGCTCGCGCGGCTTCGCGCTGCTCGCGTCGTAGCCGATTGCGACGCGCTGGCTCCCGCGATAGCCCACCAGGAAGAGGCGTCCGTCGGCCGCTGCGTAGTCGTCGATGCGGTCCAGACCAGCGTCCGCCGCGTTCATCTGCCAAGCAACGCCGACGCCGTTTGCGTAGCCATCGGCCAGGTAGCCGGTGTCCTGCGCGGCCCCGCGATAGCCGGGGGTGGCTCCTGCGGTGACCAGCCGTGAATCGCTCATGACATATAGGAGTGCGAAGGCTCCCAGAACGATGAACGCCACGATCCATATCCATGCTCGGCGCAGGAACGGGCGCGATGAGCGCGACGGAGGATCAGCCGACACTGGCTGAGCATCAGGCACTGTGTGACGAGAACTCATGAATCTGATCATAACGGTCTAATTTTGTTAGCACTGTGCCTCTCGTCCCGGAACCCAGGCGAAACGCCGTTTGTGGCCGCGTGCGCCGGGCGCGCCCGCGCGCGAGAATCAGCCACGGCCTCGTCAATGTCAAACCGAGTGGCGTGAGACGCGCGGAGATGGCCTTGGTACACAGATGTGGGCGGGACGCGGTAAGGTCCATCCCAGATGCCTCGACGCGTGCGCTCGCCGACGAGGTGCTACAAATACTGGGGAAGTAACGGGGAAGGGACAGGTAATGTCAGCGACGAAGCTCGTGATCGTGGAGTCTCCTGCGAAAGCAGCCACCATCGAGGGGTACCTGGGTCCCGACTACCACGTGACCGCTTCCATCGGCCACATCCGTGATCTCCCGCAGCCCTCCGAGCTGCCCAAGGATATGAAGAAGGGGCCATTCGGCCGCTTCGCCGTGAACGTCGACGAGGGTTTCACGCCCTATTACGTGGTGAACCCGGACAAGAAGAAAGGTCACCGAACTTAAGAAGCTCCTCAAGGAGTCCGACGAACTTTTCCTGGCAACTGATGAGGACCGCGAGGGTGAGGCCATCGCGTGGCACCTCCTGCAGGTCTTGAAGCCGAAGGTTCCCGTGCGCCGCATGGTTTTTCATGAAATCACGAAGGAAGCGATCCAGCGCGCCCTGGAGAACACGCGCGACCTGGATACGAACCTCGTGGACGCGCAGGAGACCCGCCGCATCCTCGACCGCCTCTACGGCTACGAGGTCTCGCCCCTCCTGTGGCGCAAGATCCGCCCCTCCCTGTCGGCCGGCCGCGTGCAGTCGGTGGCCACGCGCCTCGTGGTCGCCAAGGAACGCGACCGCATGGCGCACGTGAGCGCCCAGTACTGGTCGATCGACACGGCCTTTACGTCGGCAGGCCAGGCCTTCGGCGCGCGCGTGTCCTCCGTGGACGGTCACTCGATCGCGACCGGCTCCGACTTCAGCGAGAAGGGCGAGCTGAGCGCGAAGGCCGCTAAGGCCGGCGTCCTCCACCTGGACGAGGCCACGGCCCGCTCCTACGCCCGCGCGCTGGAAGACGCCCCGGCCTCGGTCATCGACTCGGTGACCCGCAAGCCCTACCGTCGCCGCCCGGCCGCCCCCTTCACGACGTCGACCCTCCAGCAGGAGGCCTCGCGTAAGCTGCACTGGAACGCCTCCTCGACGATGCGCACCGCCCAGTCCCTCTACGAGTCCGGTTACATCACTACATGCGTACCGACTCCACGGCCCTGTCCAGCCAGGCGATTCACGCCGCCCGTGAGCAGGCCACCCAGCTCTATGGGGCCGAGGCCGTGGCCGAGTCCCCGCGCCTGTACGGCACCACCTCGAAGGGCGCGCAGGAGGCGCACGAGGCGATCCGCCCCGCCGGCGACCACTTCCGCACACCCGGCGAGGTGGCTGGTTCCCTCTCGAAGCAGCAGCTCGCCCTGTACGACCTGATCTGGAAGCGCACGGTCGCCTCGCAGATGGCCGACGCCCTCGGCTACACGGCGACGATCCGCGTGCTCACCGGCATCGAGGTCGACGGCAAGCGCCACGACGTGATGTCCTCGGCCTCGGGCACGGTCATCACCTCCCCGGGCTTCCGCCTGGCCTACCAGGAGGGCCGCGACCAGGGGCGTTACGACGCGGAAAAGAACGACGCGGAGAAGACCCTCCCGGACGTCGCCGAGGGTGATCCCGCGACGCTGACCGAGGCCACCCCCGACGGCCACGAGACCCAGCCCCCGGGCCGCTACACGGAGGCCACGCTGGTTAAGACCATGGAGGAACTCGGCATCGGCCGTCCCTCCACCTACGCGGCGACCATCCAGACGATCGGGGACCGCGGGTACGTGACGCACCGCGGCCAGTACCTGGTGCCCACGTGGCTCGCGTTCTCCGTCACGCGCCTGCTCGAGGAGAACCTGGTGAACCTGGTCGATTACGACTTCACGGCGTCGATGGAGGGCGACCTGGACCGCATCGCCGCGGGCGAGGAGAACGGCACGGACTTCCTGTCCGGCTTCTTCTTCGGCCCCGACGGCACGGGCGAGAACGGCGGCCTGCGCCACGACGTCGCCTCCCTGGGTGACGACATCGACGCGCGCGCCGTCAACTCCATCGACCTGGGCCGCGGCGTGACGCTGCGCGTGGGCCGCTACGGACCCTACATGGAAAAGGCCGACGGGACGCGCGCGAACGTGCCGCCGGAGGTCGCCCCCGACGAGCTGACGGACGAGCTGATCGACCAGCTCTTCGCCCGCGCCGCCGACGATGGTCGCGAGCTGGGCGTCGACCCGGCGACCGGTCACACGATCATCGTCAAGGACGGCCGCTACGGCCCCTACGTCACCGAGGTCCTGCCCGAGGCGGCCGAGGGTGCCGAGGAGGGCGCGAAGAAGGCGAAGAAGAGCGCCGCCAAGCCTCGCACCGCGTCCCTGTTCAAGACCATGGACATCTCCACGGTCACCCTCGAGGACGCCCTGAAGCTGCTGTCCCTGCCCCGCGAGGTGGGCACCGACCCGGCCTCGGGCGACGTCATCACCGCGCAGAACGGGCGCTACGGCCCCTACCTGAAGAAGGGCACGGACTCGCGCACCCTGGCCTCGGAGGACCAGCTGCTGACCATCACCCTGGACGAGGCCCTGGCCATCTACGCGCAGCCCAAGACGCGAGGCCGTGGCGCGGCCCGCCCGCCGCTGCGCGAGTTCGGCGAGGACCCGATCTCGGGCAAGAAGGTCACCGTCAAGGACGGCCGCTTCGGCCCCTACGTGACGGACGGCGAGACCAACGTGACCGTGCCGCGCGCGGAGACGGTCGAGGACCTGACGGCCGAGCGCGCCTACGAACTCCTCGCCGACAAGCGCGCCAAGGGCCCCGCCCCCAAGCGCACCCGCAAGACGGCCGCGAAGAAGCCGGCGGCCAAGAAGACGACCGCGGCGAAGAAAACGACCACGAAGAAACCACTGCGGCCAAGAAGACGACGGCGAAGAAGACGACCACGAAGAAAACCACTGCGGCGAAGAAGACGACCGCAGCGAAGAAGACGGCCACCAAGAAGGCCGCGACGAAGAAGGACAGCTGATGGCAGCGCGAGGAGTGTTCATCACCTTCGAAGGCGGCGACGGCTCGGGGAAGTCCACGCAGATCCAGTCCGTGCGCGACTGGTTCGAGAGCCGCGGCCGCGAGGTCATCGTCACCCGCGAGCCGGGCGGCACCGAGCTGGGCACGGAGATCCGCCGCCTGGTCCAAAACGGCCCCGAGGACGTGGATGCGCGCACGGAGGCCCTGCTGTACGCCGCCGATCGCGCCTACCACGTCGCCACGGTCATCCGCCCCGCCCTCGAGCGTGGCGCCGTCGTGCTGGGGGACCGCTACATCGACTCCTCGCTGGCCTACCAGGGCGCCGCCCGCTCCCTCGGCGTGGACGAGATCGCGTCCCTGAGCGCCTGGGCGACCCGCGGCCTGTACCCCTCCCTGACCTTCCTGCTGGACCTGCCCCCGGAGGTCGGCGCGCGCCGCCGCACCGACGCCCCGGACCGCATGGAACGCGAGTCCATGGACTTCCACGAGCGCGTGCGCCACCAGTACCTGCGACTCGCCGACGCCGAGTCCGAGCGCATCGTCGTCATCGACGCGGTCGGCACGATCGAGGAGGTCTTCTCCGAGATCCGCGGCGTCCTCGTCGAGCGTTTCGACGGCGGGGTGGCCACCATCGACGAGGCCGTGGACGGCTCCGCCGGATCGGTGACCGTCGCGGGCGCTGGCGCTGACGCTCCTGCTGAGGCTCCCGCTGACGCTCCTGCTGAGGCTCCCGCTGACGCTCCTGCTGAGGCTCCCGCTGAGACCGAGGATACGGCTCCCGAGGTTGCCTCCTCCGAGGCGTCGACCGAGGAAGCCTCTCCCACCGACGCCCCCGACACCGCGGGCGAGGAAACCGCCACCGACGAGGCAGAACCCGTCCTCGTTGACGCCCCCGAGGCCACCGCCACCCGGAAGCACCGCGCCGCCAAGGCCTCGCGCAAGGGCAGCACCGAGAAACGGTCCTCGCGTAAGCCGGCGACCATGGTGGGAGCCCTGGGCGAGTCCCAGGGCGCGCTGTGGGATGAATGATGAGCGTCTGGTCCTCGCTGGTCGGACAGGACGCGGCGGTCGCTAAGCTCAGCGAGGCCGCGGCGTCTGCCCGTGCCATCGTCGCCTCCCGGGGCAGCGGGCGTGCCACCGACGAGGCGCGCTCTATGAGCCACGCCTGGCTTATCACCGGCCCGCCCGGATCCGGCCGCTCGGTCGCAGCCCGCGCCTTCGCGGCAGCCCTCCAGTGCACCGGCGAGACCCCCGGGTGTGGAGCGTGCCCCGGGTGCCGCACGACGATGGGCCGCACCAACGCGGACGTTCTCTTCGCGGCCACCGAAACCTCGATCATCAATGTGGACACCGCGCGCTCCCTTGTGCTCCAGGCGCAGTCCTCGCCCTCCCAGGGGCTGTGGCGCGTCATCGTTGTCGAGGATGCCGACCGCCTGGGCGAATCCGGCGCGAACGCGTTGCTGAAAGCCATCGAGGAGCCGCCCGAGCACACCGTGTGGCTCCTGTGTGCCCCCAGCCCCGAGGACATGATCGCCACGATCCGCTCGCGCTGCCGCCACCTGGGCCTGCGCATCCCCACCGCGGCCGCCGTCGCCGACCTGCTCGTGCGCGAGGGCGTCGCCTCCCCCCGAGGTTGCCCTCGAGGCCGCGCGCGCCGCCCAGTCCCACATCGGGCTGGCCCGGGCCCTCGCCCGCGACCCCCAGATGCGCGAACGTCGCCGAGCCATCATCACCGCGCCCGCCTCCGTGCGCAGCGTCGGCGAGGCCGTCATGGCGGCCGACCGCCTGCTCGAAACCGCCAAAGCACAGGCCGACGCGCAGGTCAGCGAACGCAACGCCCGCGAAAAGGCCGAACTGATGCGCCAGCTGGGCATGGAGGAAGGCGAGAGCGCCACCAAGGCCTCGCGCACCATGATCCGCCAGCTCGAGGAAGACCAGAAGCGCCGCTCCAAGCGGGCCCTCACCGACGCGATCGACCGCGCCCTCATCGACCTGCTCGCCATCTACCGCGACGTCCTCATGGTCCAGGTCGGCGGCAACAGCGACCTCATCAACACCGACCTGACCGACCTCGTGCGCCAGATCGCCGACGATTCCACGCCCCGCCAGACCCTGGCGCGCGTCGACCACATCGAAACCGCCCGCAAGCGCCTGGTCGCCAACGGCAACCCCCCTCCTCGTCCTCGAAGACATGGCGATCTCCCTGCGGCCGCAGGCATAGGAACCCCACGCGTAAACTCCGTTACAATCGGGGCCATGAAAACACGCTCCATCGCGGCCGCAGCCGTCGCGATCCTCGCGGTCGTCGCGATCGTCCTGACCATTATCGGGTACTTCGGTATCCACCGCCGCAAGGGACCCGCGCCCACCCAGACGGCCACGGCCTCGTCCGCACCGATCCCCGTCCAAGGCGGCTCCATCCAAGCCTTCTACGACCAAGGCATCACGTGGGGCAAGTGCGCGCCCGGCACCTTCGACAGCTACCGAGGCGTCGACAGCTCCGACCCCAGCGAATACCAGTGCGCCTTCCTCAAGGCCCCCCTGGACTGGGATAACCCCGACGGCGACCAGATCTCCCTCGCGCTGGCCATCCACCGCTCCGGTAAGAAGGACGCGCCCGCGCTCTTCGTCAACCCCGGCGGCCCCGGCGGCGCCGTCGTCTCCGCGCTGCCCTACTACGCCGGCCAGGGCATCGGCGAGGCCGTGGTCAATGCCTACGACATCGTCGCCCTCGACCCGCGCGGCGTCGGCGACTCCACCCCCGTCTTCTGCATGACCGACGCGGAGAAGGACAAATACAACGCGGGCTCCGAAACCGAAGGCACGGACGCCGACAGCCCGCAGTCCGCGATCGCCGAAGTGCAGGAAGACTCGCGCGAATTCGCGCAAGGATGCCGCGACCACTCCGGCGCCATCTTCGAGCACATCGACACGGTCAGCGCCGCCCGCGACTTCGACATGGTGCGCTCCATCCTCGGCCAGGACAAGCTCAACCTCCTGGGCTACTCCTACGGCACCTTCCTCGGCGCCACCTACGCCGGCCTGTACCCGGCCCAGGTCGGACGCTTCGTCCTCGACGGTGCCCTCGACCCCTCCCTGAGCGTCGACGAAGTCTCCTCCATGCAGATGCGCGGCCTGGATGCCTCCCTCCAACAGTGGATCACGGACTGCGCCACCCAGGCCTCGTGCCCGATGGGACGCACCAAAGGACGAAGGCATCGCCAACGTGCGAAGCTTCCTCGAATCCCTCGAGGCCAGCCCGCTGCCGACCAATGACCCGGACCGCCCCCTCACCGAAGGCTCGCCGTGACCGCCATGATCGGCGCCATGTACAACACCCAGTGGTGGCCCGAGCTCACCAACGCCTATTCGGACGCCACGCGCCGAAACGACGGCACCGCGATGCTCGAGATCGCTGACCTCATGAACTCGCGCAACCCCGACGGCACCTATGCGGACAACTCCACGGACGCGATCAACGCGATCAACAACCTGGACTACAAGCCCGCGGGCACGGACGCTGAGTGGATCGCCCGCGCCGACGCGCTCAAGAGCGAACTGTCCATCCTGGACCGCTACGTCGGCTACCCCTCCGCTGGGCTGTCAGCCTGGCCGACCGAGCACGCCGAGCGGACACCCATCCACGCGACCGGTGCCGCGCCCATCCTCGTCATCGGAACCACGCACGACCCGGCCACGCCCTACCCGATGGCCGAGGCACTGGCCAGCCAGCTCGACTCCGGCGTCCTCATCACCGTCGAAGGCTGGAACCACACCGCCTACCGGCGCGGCGCCAACCAGTGCGTCGTGCGCGCCGTCGAAGACTACCTGGTCAAGGACACTGTCCCCACCGACGGACTCACCTGCCAGTAGTTCGTGACCCACGACATTACTTTGCTGGACGTCCTGGTTTGCGTTGACGCCGGTTCGTCCAGTAGAGTTGTGCCGTTGCCTGCGCGCCCCGGAAACGGTGGAACGGCAGGCGCCGCCGCCTTAGCTCAGTCGGCAGAGCGATTCACTCGTAATGAATAGGTCGTGGGTTCGATTCCCACAGGCGGCTCCATAAGAGCGTCACTTTGGATACAAAAAATCCCGGCCCAGCCGGGACGTGTCCAGGGTGGCGTTTTCGGGTTAAGGGTCAAAATGTGTGTCTGGCTCGGCGTGTCGCGGGGGTTAGATTTGGCCTTTTTGAATGCCGATTGAGTGGGTGTAGTCGGTGTCGATAGCGTTGTCGTAGAGGGCTGGGCGTCCTGTTTCGTGGTCGGCTTGGTTCTCGGTTTGGGTCAGGGTGGATACTTTGGCGAGTTGGCCCTGGCCCCAGTCGGACTGCCTGGCGATTCGTACTGGATCGTCAGGCAGTTCCGTTTTTAAGTAGAGCCACCAATCCAGCATGCGGCGTTGTCGTTCGCCTGATCTGCCGCGGTGGGTTCTGGCGAGCAGTTTGAGCTGGGCGTTGATGCCGGGCTATAGGCGCAAACGTGGTGCTTTAGACGGCGTGTCGTGGGTCTAGTGGGCGCGTCCGGCCCAGCCTTTGCGTGGCCAGAGTCCTTCTTCTGGGGTGGGGGTTCCTTCCGGGATTCCGTGGCGTTTCTGATCGGTGTGGTTGGGGTGTTTTGGTGTGGGGATCCGGCGGGGTGTGGGGCGCCCGTCGTGTTCCCATTGGGTCAGGACTTCGGTGGGGGTCGGGGGTTGTGGGGTGCGCAGGAGGAGAGCCCATTCGGCGATGACGGCTGGTGGTAGGCACTGGCACCGCGGTGAGCGTGGAGGAGTTCACGCACGACAGCGTTGATGGATTCGACGTGGTTGGTGGTGGCGCAGGTCAGCGGGTCGGCTGGTGTGCCGTCGGGGTTGGTCAGGTAGGGTGAACAGCACTCCTTGGCGTGCCAGTCGTGCCAAGCGTCGGTAGGCGCGGCGCGTGCGTTCATGCGTGTACCACCAGGTTTTACCGGTTTTTGACGCCCATGCAGGGTCTTGAGCGGCGAAGGTGCGCTGTGACATCCATTCTCGGAAGGTGTGCCCAAAGTCGTGGAGCATCGTCAACCACGCGCTGGCTTGGTCGACGCTGGTGATGCTCGTCAAGCGTCGTGACAAGGCCAGCAACGCCCGTGCGGGTTCGGTTCTGGGATGCATGGTGAGGTCGCGGATGATGTCACGATGAACGTGGACCAGGCAGCGTTGCACGCGCGTGGAGGGCCATAGGTGCGCGATAGCCGCCAAGGCGCCTGCAGCACCGTCGGTGGTGACCACATCGGCAGGAGCGAGGCGTTCAAGTAGGGCCGTGTAGGCCTGCGCGGATTCGTTGGCCGCCCACTGCCACTCCAGCACATGCTCGCGGTCTCGGGCGATCAGCAGCACCCATCCGCCTGACAGGTGCATGCCGTCAATGAAGATCTGATCGTGGCTGCCCGGTGACGGGCGGGTGAGGTACCGGCACCTGCCAGCACCAACAGGTACGACGCCGGAAAGCGCGCGCTGAGCCTTCCTGTTCGTCTTGGGTGTGCCGAGACGTCGCCCACGCGATGAAGTCTGCCAGCTCATCGGCTTGTTCGTGTCGGCGCGCACGCCCTGATGGACATGTGGTTGACAGGGCGCACGAGGTGCATTTCCACCGTTGAGCGCCCGCCGCGGTGTGTCCATTCTTCTTCATCGGCACAGCGCACACCGGGCAACGCCGAGCACGATTCGATCGTGTTCTCACCCACTACACGATCACCCCAGAAAGTCAAGGAAGCTGCGCGATTAACCGCCCGAACCTAAATAACAGCGACTTTCGCCCGCAATCCCAACCTAAACACGGAACTTAAGCACCACGTTCGTGACCTATAGTCCTTGATGCCGCCTTCTAAGCTGTTGGTGGTGGATTTGATCCGCTCGGGCGCAAGGACTCCTGCTGGCGGGTTGAGGTAGACAAACAGCATCTCGGACCGCCAAAGATGGTTGAGGCTGTTGATGTGTCCCGGGTATTGTGGAGAGTGTCTTAGGCCGGATTGGAGGTTTGGGATGTCTGGTCAGCGTAAGTATTCGATGGAGTTGCGTGAGCGTGCGACGCGTATGGCGTTGGAGGCTCGTGCTGATCCCGAGCGGCGTAGGGGTGCTATTAAGCGCATTGGCGGCCAGTTGGGGGTCAATCCTGAGGCGCTGCGTACGTGGGTGCGCGCCGTGGAGCAGGGCGGGCGCAATGAGCGTGGCGAGGTCAGTGATCAAGAGGCCCGTATCCGGGCGCTGGAAGCTGAAAACCGTGAACTGCGCCGAGCCAATGAGATCTTGAAGGCGGCGTCGGCTTTTTTCGGGGCGGAGCTCGACCGCCTCGCGCGTTAGTTTACGACTTTATCGAGGTCAATCGACATCGGTGGGGAGTCGAGCCGATCTGCACTGCTTTAACCCAGTATGGGGTGCGGGTTGCTCCCAGTGCCTATTACGCCGCTCGGGCGCGCCCCTTGTCGGCGCGCAGTGCGCGCGACGAGGCGCTCACAGACGTGATCAGACGCGTGTGGGAGGAGAACTACTGCGTGTTCGGGGTGCGCAAATGCACGCCTTCCTCAACACTCACGAGTTGGGCGTGGGGCACGTGGCGCGCTGCACGGTTGAGCGCTTGATGCGGCGTATGGGCATTCGTGGCGTGAGTCGGCGCCGGACCCGCCATGTCACGGCCTCAGCACCGCGCCATGCATGCCCCTTGGACCTGGTCAATCGGCATTTCGGGGCACATGACCTCAACGAGTTGTGGGTCGCAGACATCACCTACGTGCCAACCCAGGCTGGCTGGGTCTACGTCGCTTTCGTTACCGACGTGTGCTCTCGTAAAATCCTGGGGTGGAAAGTCGCGTCCTCGCTGCGTACTGACCTGGCCCTGGACGCATTGAACATGGCGATCTGCCAGCGACGCCGCGATGATATAGACACTCGTGGGCTTGTGCACCACTCCGATCGGGGCGTGCAATACCGCGATGTGCGCTACGGACAGGCACTAGCCCAATGCAAGGCCATAGCCTCAGTAGGATCCACCGGCGACTCCTACGACAACGCCCTAGCCGAAGCGTTGAACTCCTTGTACAAAGCTGAACTCATCTACAACACAGCACGTCCGGGCTACACAGGTCCATGGCGCGACCAACGCGAAGTCGAACGCGAAACCTCAGCCTGGGTCCACTGGTACAACACAAGCCGCCCTCACCTCGCCCTGGGCGGAATCACACCGCAACAAGCAGAAAACAAACACACAACAACACGAAAGAAAGCGGCCTAAACAAGCCTACACAAAACCCGGGACTTGACATGTTGTAGGCCTTGCGCACGTTGTGGTGGGTCCACACGCGGGTCCATGCACCTGTTTTGGGGTCTTTGATCATGGTTTTCTCGTTCATCCATTCCCGGTAGATCGTTGAAAACTCGTGCAGTTGCACACCCCACGCGGCGGCTTCATCCAGTGTGGTGATCCGGGTCAGTTTCAGCGCAAGTCGGTAGATGGTGCGCCCGGCATCGGTGCGTGGGTTGGTGGTGGTGTAGCGGCGGACCACGCGTTGGGCGTGGACGAGGCAGCGTTGAATTTTCGTAGTCGGCCAGCACTTTTTGATTGCGCTGTATGCGCCTTGGCCGCCGTCGATGACGGCGATGAGTGGGGCTTCGATGCGTTCAAGCAGCAGTTGGTAGTCGCGGGTGGTTTCGTGTTTGCACCAGTGCCAGGCGATCACGTGGTCGATGGTCGCCGCGACGATCAGGCAGCCACCGGCGGTGTAGGTGCCATCGAGAAATACCTGGTCGTAGATCCGCTTGTGGTGGCCGGCGGTGGGGTCAGGCACATCAACGAGCCAGCACCACTTGAAGCGCCGCTTCATGGTGGCGCGGCTAACACCGTTTCGTTTGGCTAGGTCGTCGAGTGATATTGCGGTGGTGCAATGCTCGATGAACTGGGTGAACACTGCCGCGTTGGTGATGTCGTTTCGACGTTTGACGCTGGAGGCGCCGCATTGTTTGCAGCGCCATCTGGTGGTGCCTTTGCTGGTGGTGCCGTTGCGTTTCATTTCACCGCCGCAGTGGCAGCGTGGTTGGTTCTTCGACATTGCGACACCACACCACGCCGCGCATAGCACATCACGGCTGCCACACCGAGGATTTCCCGTCGGGGGCTAGATATATGCTTCCGGAGCATATACTTTCCGGAAACCTACAGGTCAATCCGTGAAAATCCGCGATTCCGGACACACTTTTTGACCCTTAACCCAGATTCACGCGTGGGGATTGAGGGTGTGAATCCCACTGTCGTGGGTTTGATGAGGTAGTCGATGTTGCGGAAGCTTTGGCATCGGTGTGCGTTGTGCTCCGTACGTTGTTTCAAAAACGGGTTTCATCAAACGGAACAAACCTGGGACACTTCATATCCCACCCCAGGCCTAATGACTTGGGTGCAGCGGCAACGCTCATCCGATTTAGGCAGAGTCGTTGCAGGATCCAGTGGGTCACCTGGTCCGTGGTCTTTGAATTGTCGGGCGCGCAGGCAAGGCCAGCACGGAAGATCTTCTGCAAGCAACGCTTGTTGGTGCACCGGTAGCGTGGAAGGCGCACATGAAGTTGTTGGGTGGCCGACGATGGGCAGATCGACCAGGCTGCGGATGACGTGGTCGCGGAATACTCCAGGCTGCCCGCAGGTAGGGCATTCATTGATCGGCTCGACGGGTTCGGCTTCAATAACAGTGACGTCACCGTTTTCTGGCTCTTCATAATTGGGGGTGTAGTTGGGGTCTGAATCCGCCGGTTTCGAGGAGGCAGCGGGTGATGTAGTGGGTGAGGTTACGGAACCCGAGGGCGGAGCCGCGTAGGTGTTCGAGGCGTCCGTTGATGGCTTCGGTAGGGCCATTGGAGGTGTGGGGGTGGTCGAAGTAAGCCAGGATGTCCCCGGCTCGGCGTTTGAGTGTCCTGCCCAGCGTGATGAGCTCGGTCAGACCCCTCGGTACACGCGTGGAGGTCAGGGTGTTGATTTCGGCTTCCATCAGGGCCTTACCCGCGTCCGTGTCGGGCGCGCGGTAGGCGTCGATGATGTTCTGGTAGGCGCTCCAAGTGACCTCGAGCGCGACGTGCTCCTCACCGGAAAACAGGTTGAGTAGTTGGTGCTGCTGGCGTGGCGTGAGCAGGCATGAGCGGGTGTGTAACATCCTGCGGGCCTTGTACAGGGGGTCGGTGGCACGCCCGCGCCGGTGGTGGAGTTCTTGCTGAATGCGTCTGCGACACTCATCCAAGGCGTTGCCAGCCAGGTGCACGACGTGGAAGGGGTCCATGACCGCCCTCGCGCCGGGGAGTTCTTCAGTGGCTGCGCTTTTGAACCCGGTGAATCCATCCATCGCGACGATCTCGATGCGGCTTCGCCACGTGTCGGGGCGGGAGGCCAGCCAGGTTTTGAAGACCTGCTTGGAGCGACCCGGGACCATGTCCAAGAGTCGGGAGGGGCCGCTGCGTTCTCGGATGGGTGTCAAGTCCAAGATAACGGTGACGTATTTGTCTCCGTAGGGGGTGTGGCGCCACACGTGTTCATCCACCCCGATGACACGCACGCCATCGAACCGAGTTGGATCATTGATCAGTAGACGCTGGCCTTCACCCAGGACAGCGGTGTTGGCGGTATTCCAGGACACACCGAGGGCCTGGGAGATACGCGCCACCGTCAAATGATGAACGACCAGCCCAGTGAGCGCCCAGCGCACCGCCGCACGCGAGAGCTTGGCGCGCGGATCGGCCGCTTGGCTCATATCTTGACGCCACACATGGGCGCACTCCTGGCACCGGTAGCGGCGCACGCTCACGTGCAAGATCGTGGGGCGCCACCCGTAAGGCTCGTGCGCCAAGCGCCTGATCACCGTGTCACGCGACTCGCCCTGGCATCCGCAGCGTCGACACCACCGGTCCTCACCAGCAATCCGGCAAGCCAACACTGCATGGTCTGGCCACATGCGCTGGCCCGTCACTTCCAGGCCCAGGTCATCCAGGCGCGTGAACGCGCTCAGGTCAGGGCGATCAAAGATAGTATTGGCCATGTCGAGGTCTTTCAGATGGACGGTGTAGCAATCTCCATCATCGGAAGACCTCGACCCCTACCCGGCCACGACACGCCCAACCCCGCCCACAACACCTACACCCTCAAATGCGAAGAGCCATTAAATCTTCCTTACTATATTCCATTGTTACCCTCCATAACTTCTGATTGTTGCCGTCTTGACGATTATGTATCTTTACATTACCTTCTGAAACATATGGCGCACCTTGTCCAGGCGGCTGTTTGGACGGCGGGGCTGGATGACCGGCTGACCGACAGCGGCCTGATATCCTTTCAGCTCTGTAAGGCATACGCTCCGCCCGTTGGTGTAAAAGGCCAGATCAGTACGGTATGCCTGTATACAGCGGGCGGGAATCTCGCCAGTAAAGACAACTTCATCCTTTTTTACCTGGGCCGTTTCGATGGTGGCACAGTATTTCGGTGCATCATGATAAGCCCTGGAAAGGTATTCCTGGGGCGCATAGAGGATGAAGGAGAGATAAGGTTCCAGCAGCTGCGTCCCCGATTCCTTCAATGCCTGTTCCAATACAATCGGGGCCAATGAGCGGAAGTCCGCCGGCGTGCTGACCGGACTGTAATAAAGCCCGTATTCAAAGCAAATCTTACAGTCCGTTACGTTCCAGCCGAACAAGCCCTGCTCCAGCCCGTAACGGATACCATCCCTGACAGCGTTTTGAAAACTCTGGTTCAAGTATCCCAGCGAAACCCGGCTCTCGTATTGTACACCGGAGCCAAGCGAGAGTGGTGTAACAGACAGTCCTATGGATGCCCAAAACGGGTTGGGCGGCACCTCGATATGGATGGTGTGGCTGGCTGCTTTGAGCGGCCGCTCCATATAAATGACGGAGGGTTCCTTTACCACTGTTTCAAGCTTGTATTTTTTTCCGACAGCAAAGCGGAAACAACCTCCAACTGCACCCGGCCCAAAAAAGAAAGAATGATCTCATGGGTGATGGAATCCACTTCGCAACGCAAAAGCGGGTCAGTATCCGCAAGTTGCGTAAGAGCGTCCAGCAGCCGTTCTCTTTGCGCTGCCGTTTTCGGCGCAATCGTCGTCCGCAGCATGGGGAGGGGGTCCTCGCGCCACCTTTTACGAGGGAGCCGGGTTTGGTCCCCTAATACATCGTTTAACCTCACACTGTCGCTGGGAAGGATAACAATTTCACCCTGATAAGCGGTGTCTGTCCGAACAATTTCCCCTTTGGATGGAATACGCATCTCTGTGATTTTCAGCTTTTCTCTCCCGGCCAGGGCCACCGTATCCCGCAGGCGCAGCGTTCCGCTGTATAACCGTAGATAGACACGCCGCTGGCCGCAATCGGTGTACTCAACCTTGAAAACGCTGCCGCATAGGGCGGCGCCCCCCCTGTTCCCCAATCGGTTGGAACAGCCCTGTCACCGCATCCATCAACGGTTGAATGCCAAGGCCATTTTTGGCGCTGCCATGATAGACTGGGAACAGGGAGGCGTCTTGAACCCGCTGCTGTTCCTCCCGCGCAAGTTTTTCCCGGCTGATTGGTTCTCCTGCGATATACTTTTCCAATAATTCATCGTTATTTTCGATGACCGCATCCCATGCTTCTATGTCGGTATTTTCCTCCAGGACTATTTCCGGGGACAGCGACACCGTCTGCTTGATGATAATATCGGCGGAGAGCTTATCCCGAACAGACTGAACCACGCTCTGCAAATCAACGCCAGCCTGGTCGATCTTGTTGATAAAGATAACGGTGGGAATGTTCATTTTCCGCAGGGCATGGAACAGAATACGGGTCTGGGCCTGCACGCCATCTTTAGCGGAGATCACCAAGATGGCCCCATCTAAAACAGCCAAAGAGCGGTACACCTCCGCCAAAAATCCATGTGGCCGGGCGTATCCACAATGTTAACTTTACATCTGTGCCACTGGAAGGAAGTGACTGCCGCTTGAATGGTAATCCCACGCTGCCGCTCCAAAAAAACATGGTGTCCGTCCTCGTTGTCCCTTTTTCGACGCTCCCCGGTTCTGAAATGGCTCCGCTGGCATATAGCAGGCTCTCCGTCAAGGTCGTCTTTCCAGCGTCTACATGGGCAAGAATTCCAATATTGATTATTTTCATGTGATTGTCCTCCCTTTACAGCCCCAAAGGGCATAAAAATCCCCAGCAGTAAAATACTTTTACCACTGGGGATTATAAGTTGCGGACATACACATATACAGCATACACCTGTTTGTGATTGCTGTTTTTGGGGATATGTCAAAATTGATAAGGCAAAAGTATTCTTAAATTGGGTACAAAAAACTAAGCCCCTACAAAAGGAGCTATCATAATCCTTTGTTCCCACTATTTGATTATAGTTTTATTTAAGAATACCTTGCCGCATATTTTTTTCTCCTTTTCTGGATTAAATCATTGTATCACATCAGTTTTAGGAAAGCAAGTACCTAAAAGGGCTCTTCGCATTTGAGGGTGTAGGTGTTGTGGGCGGGGTTGGGCGTGTCGTGGCCGGGTAGGGGTCGAGGTCTTCCGATGATGGAGATTGCTACACCGTCCATCTGAAAGACCTCGACATGGCCAATACTATCTTTGATCGCCCTGACCTGAGCGCGTTCACGCGCCTGGATGACCTGGGCCTGGAAGTGACGGGCCAGCGCATGTGGCCAGACCATGCAGTGTTGGCTTGCCGGATTGCTGGTGAGGACCGGTGGTGTCGACGCTGCGGATGCCAGGGCGAGTCGCGTGACACGGTGATCAGGCGCTTGGCGCACGAGCCTTACGGGTGGCGCCCCACGATCTTGCACGTGAGCGTGCGCCGCTACCGGTGCCAGGAGTGCGCCCATGTGTGGCGTCAAGATATGAGCCAAGCGGCCGATCCGCGCGCCAAGCTCTCGCGTGCGGCGGTGCGCTGGGCGCTCACTGGGCTGGTCGTTCATCATTTGACGGTGGCGCGTATCTCCCAGGCCCTCGGTGTGTCCTGGAATACCGCCAACACCGCTGTCCTGGGTGAAGGCCAGCGTCTACTGATCAATGATCCAACTCGGTTCGATGGCGTGCGTGTCATCGGGGTGGATGAACACGTGTGGCGCCACACCCCTACGGAGACAAATACGTCACCGTTATCTTGGACTTGACACCCATCCGAGAACGCAGCGGCCCCTCCCGACTCTTGGACATGGTCCCGGGTCGCTCCAAGCAGGTCTTCAAAACCTGGCTGGCCTCCCGCCCCGACACGTGGCGAAGCCGCATCGAGATCGTCGCGATGGATGGATTCACCGGGTTCAAAAAGCGCAGCCACTGAAGAACTCCCCGGCGCGAGGGGCGGTCATGGACCCCTTCCACGTCGTGCACCTGGCTGGCAACGCCTGGATGAGTGTCGCAGACGCATTCAGCAAGAACTCCACCACCGGCGCGGGCGTGCCACCGACCCCCTGTACAAGGCCCGCAGGATGTTACACACCCGCTCATGCCTGCTCACGCCACGCCAGCAGCACCAACTACTCAACCTGTTTTCCGGTGAGGAGCACGTCGCGCTCGAGGTCACTTGGAGCGCCTACCAGAACATCATCGACGCCTACCGCGCGCCCGACACGGACGCGGGTAAGGCCCTGATGGAAGCCGAAATCAACACCCTGACCTCCACGCGTGTACCGAGGGGTCTGACCGAGCTCATCACGCTGGGCAGGACACTCAAACGCCGAGCCGGGGACATCCTGGCTTACTTCGACCACCCCCACACCTCCAATGGCCCTACCGAAGCCATCAACGGACGCCTCGAACACCTACGCGGCTCCGCCCTCGGGTTCCGTAACCTCACCCACTACATCACCCGCTGCCTCCTCGAAACCGGCGGATTCAGACCCCAACTACACCCCCAATTATGAAGAGCCCGTTTTCTGTGGCACCGGTGATAGTAGTTCCTAGTTTTGCGGTGCGGCAGATGGTATCGACGATGACATTTCCGTTAGGCTGCACAGTAGGTCCTTAGTTTTGTACGGATGGATTAGATACCTTTTTCCTACAAAGCCAAGGACCCCAATATCTTGTGCCACGCCCGAACCCCCGGCGAACTAATCAATGCACTCTAAAACCGGAAGAGCCCTTTTAGTACTACTGGTGGATTTCGGTTTTGGTGGGGATTAACGCTGCCGGCTTCGGTTTTTCCGTTGAGGAGGTCGTTGACTACTTCCCGATGGTGAAATGGGTCGATGGTGAGGTAGAGAGGAACCAGTCACCTGGAAGAGATCGATCCAGTCGTTGGTGTGCAATCTGGGAGGTAGGGTCGCGGGGTCGATTCCTCGCGAGCGCAACCATGATTGTGTTTCTGAACGTGATGAAAACAACCCTGCCCTTCGGAGAATTTCCCCTATCCCGCGTCCCCGGGCAGTGAAAACGGTGTGCACCATCGCCTGAAAGGCTTTGCGCTGCTCTATCGGAATCTTCGGGTCACCCACCCGGCGGATCACTAAGATCCCCCCGTCAACGTTTGGCTGTGGCCGGAAAGCAGGCCTTGGTACCCGAGAACCCAGGTGAAACGTGAACCATGGGACCACTGAGCCGTCATCATCGTGCTTGCGCCTACCCCGGCCCGGCGGCGAGCGACTTCCCACTGCATGAGGAGTACAGCGTCAGTCCATGCTGGCGCATGCAGCAACTTTCGAAGAATGGCAGTGGTGAGGTGAAAGGGAATGTTTCCCACAATGACGCAGGGAGTGGCGGGTAACCGGAAGTTAAGGAAATCATCATGGACCACTTCGACCGCCGCCGAGGAGGTTTCTTGTGTGATTTTGGCAGCTAGTTTTGCGTCCACTTCAACTGCCGTTATCGCCCTCCCCAAGTGGGCCATCGGGTGAGTGAGGGCACCGCTTCCTGGTCCGATCTCAATGATGGGGCCGGAGGTTTGTTTCACAAGGTCGATGATGGAGTTGATGATCTTGTGGTTGGTGAGAAAATTTTGGCCATGCTCGTGACGGCCGTGTCCGTATGCAGACATCAGGTGTGCTCCTTGGATTTGAAAGGGAGCCGGGCATGACAAATAGCCGCCCGGCTAAAGGACCGGAGCGGTTTTTAACCTACGGGGTAGGAAACCGCCTTAGCGGTTGGTGCGCAACCGCAAGAAAGCGGTACCTGAAATCAACATGGGTCTAATTATATCCATTAAAGGGTTAAGGGTCAAAATGTGTGTCTGGCTCGGCGTGTCGCGGGGGTTAGATTTGGCCTTTTTGAATGCCGATTGAGTGGGTGTAGTCGGTGTCGATAGCGTTGTCGTAGAGGGCTGGGCGTCCTGTTTCGTGGTCGGCTTGGTTCTCGGTTTGGGTCAGGGTGGATACTTTGGCGAGTTGGCCCTGGCCCCAGTCGGACTGCCTGGCGATTCGTACTGGATCGTCAGGCAGTTCCGTTTTTAAGTAGAGCCACCAATCCAGCATGCGGCGTTGTCGTTCGCCTGATCTGCCGCGGTGGGTTCTGGCGAGCAGTTTGAGCTGGGCGTTGATGCCGCCTTCTAAGCTGTTGGTGGTGGATTTGATCCGCTCGGGCGCAAGGACTCCTGCTGGCGGGTTGAGGTAGACAAACAGCATCTCGGACCGCCAAAGATGGTTGAGGCTGTTGTAGGCCTTGCGCACGTTGTGGTGGGTCCACACGCGGGTCCATGCACCTGTTTTGGGGTCTTTGATCATGGTTTTCTCGTTCATCCATTCCCGGTAGATCGTTGAAAACTCGTGCAGTTGCACACCCCACGCGGCGGCTTCATCCAGTGTGGTGATCCGGGTCAGTTTCAGCGCAAGTCGGTAGATGGTGCGCCCGGCATCGGTGCGTGGGTTGGTGGTGGTGTAGCGGCGGACCACGCGTTGGGCGTGGACGAGGCAGCGTTGAATTTTCGTAGTCGGCCAGCACTTTTTGATTGCGCTGTATGCGCTTTTGGCCGCCGTCGATGACGGCGATGAGTGGGGCTTCGATGCGTTCAAGCAGCAGTTGGTAGTCGCGGGTGGTTTCGTGTTTGCACCAGTGCCAGGCGATCACGTGGTCGATGGTCGCCGCGACGATCAGGCAGCCACCGGCGGTGTAGGTGCCATCGAGAAATACCTGGTCGTAGATCCGCTTGTGGTGGCTTAGCGGTGGGGTCAGGCACATCAACGAGCCAGCACCACTTGAAGCGCCGCTTCATGGTGGCGCGGCTAACACCGTTTCGTTTGGCTAGGTCGTCGAGTGATATTGCGGTGGTGCAATGCTCGATGAACTGGGTGAACACTGCCGCGTTGGTGATGTCGTTTCGACGTTTGACGCTGGAGGCGCCGCATTGTTTGCAGCGCCATCTGGTGGTGCCTTTGCTGGTGGTGCCGTTGCGTTTCATTTCACCGCCGCAGTGGCAGCGTGGTTGGTTCTTCGACATTGCGACACCACACCACGCCGCGCATAGCACATCACGGCTGCCACACCGAGGATTTCCCGTCGGGGGCTAGATATATGCTTCCGGAGCATATACTTTCCGGAAACCTACAGGTCAATCCGTGAAAATCCGCGATTCCGGACACACATTTTGACCCTTAACCCGCGTTTTCGCTGTTCCTGGTTGTTGTTCGGGGTCTGGGGTCTGATTGCAGAGCATGGTGAGGCTCACCTGACGGCAGCCGGTCAGTGGGCATGAGTGGCCTTCCAGAGGATTGCTCGGCTAATGGAGATCCAAAGCGTCAAAACGTACTGCCCTGCGTCAAAAGGTTTGGAGATTTAGGCGGACCTGATGGGTCTGTCTTCGGCTGTTGAGACATGGAGCACTTCTTAGCTGAGAAACCCGACTTGGCCTCGTCAGTTTCGGTCTGGCTGAGCTCGACGTAGATGAGATTCCGGGTGGCGACGTATATTGTGGTGAGCTGACACAGAGCGTGGGACCCGATCGAAGCCGATGGCGGAAAGCTCGCCGAAGATCTCATCCAAACTACCGCCCGTGACCTCCTCACCCACACGATGCACCAAGTTGACGCAGCAGGCCACCGGATCGTCAGACACATTCACAGCGTGTCCGTCGTCGACGAACCAACAGAAAGCGCATCGGGCGAGGAGGTCGTGGCGCGCATGGCCCAGCTTCCCCCTGTGGCCAGAAGCTCTGCCACTGGATGCTGACGGTTGCCAAGGCCATTTTTTGTAAAAGATTAGAAGAGTTCATGTGCGAATGCAGGCGGTGTCAATGGGTGGTAGCAATGAGTTCGTTGAATGCTTCTGTGGGGGTGCGGTAGCCGAGGGTGGCTCTGGGGCAGTTGTTGAGTTCGTAGGCGATGGCGTCGAGGTAGGGTTGGTGGCTGGTGATGGGGGTTCCTTTGGGCAGGTAGCGGCGGATGAGCCGGTTGGTGTTTTCGTTGGTTCCTCTCTCCCAGGGGCTGTGGGGGTGAGCGAAGAACACCTCCACGCCGGTGTCGTGGGTGAGGCGCTGGTGGCGGGCCATTTCCCGGCCTTGGTCCCAGGTCAGTGTGCGCATCGCTTGGTCGGGAAGGCCCTGGATGCGGCGGGTGAGCGCGTCACAGACCTGGTCGGCTTTCCGACCCAGAGGCAAGGCGACGATGATCAAGTAGCGGGTGGTGCGCTCAACCAGGGTCGCGCACGCGCTGGCCCCGTCTTGGCCGATGATCAGGTCGCCTTCCCAGTTACCCGGGATTTTCCGATCAGAAATGTCAGGGCGCTCATCAATCAGTCGCATCCCAACGATGGGGGGGTTTGCGCCCGCCTGTGGGGGGTTTCTTGCGCATCCACCGGCGCGAGGGCAAGCAAATGCCGTGTTCGATGAGCGTCTTCTTGGGGTGGGCGTAGATCCACGTGTAGATCGCCTCGTGGCTGATCGTGTGGCCCTGGGCGTCGGGGGAAGTATCCATGGAGGGCAGTGTGCCACACGCCTCCATGCTCAGGCGCCCGCTGATCTGGCGGGGAGTGTGCCCCTGGGACAAATCAGCAATTACACGGTCGCGAAGGATCTCGTCACAATCCAACAGGCGCTTCTTCGGGCGACGCCTGGCCGCGCGGGCTGCCTTGTCGGCTTCCTCGGCCCGATACTACCCGTCAGGGCCCGTATGGCGGGCGATCTCACGGCACACCACCGAGGGGCTACGCCCAATCAAGTGGGCGATACGCACCTGGGACAAGCCCGCATCCACCCCCGCCATGATCGCCGCACGATCCTCGACTCCAAGCATCCGACGACAGCTCACAACCAGCCCCTCCAACAGCACTGCTACCACACAAATTGCTTACACCCTATGACACTGCCCATAAAGGTAGAGATTCCGCTAATAGTTATTGCCACTAGCAGAATGTAAGACGTGAGTTTTGGTCCTTTCTTAAACATGCGTAGTTCCGCCTGTTGAGATTCGTACTGAAATTAAGCTCGAAGCGCTAATCGCTCTATCTTGCGCGATCGCAGCGGTTTCGCCGGTCGCCATGAGTTGCCGATGCGAGACCGATACGTTCCAACCTCGACGATACGATCACCGATCTCACGAGAAGGTACCCACGTGGGCGCTCCGGGATTGTGCACCAGTTGATCGATGCCGTGAATTGATGCGATGGTTCCGGTGCTTGTAGCGTAAACGCTGACATGAGAGTATCCGCCCCGTATCTCTCGATTCATGACTTCGCACAGCGGGACGTCTAGTGCCTGGTGAACTGCCATGGCGTACGGATTGAAGTTCGTTGTCGCCAGGATACCGGGTGTGATCAGTGCTCCTGCCATTCGCGCATTGATTTCAACCAGCCGAAAACCATTAGACGTCTCGATGAATTCGATGTGTGCCAAACCAAGAGTGTAATCTAAAGTGCGAAGAAGCTGAAAGGCCCATTCTCTAACTTTTGTCTCCCATTGGGAATCTGCGGCCCATGGAAATGATTTGACTCGCTCAGTGAAGTATGGCGGGGAAGATAAGATCCGATTGGTGATGCCGAAGAAGATCTCGTGGTGGGTATCTCGCCATACTTCCGCAGAATAAGCTGGTCCGAAGTAGAAATCTTGAACAACGAAGTCATCTCTTTTGTAGCCAGAGATGTTGACAATCTTGGTTACTTCATCTTCAGACTGTGCGAAGTAGACGCCGATTTTACCCGTACCGTTTCGTAGTTTCATGACCTTTGGCCATGAATTTGAGCGTCTGGCGAATCCATGTGCAATGAGTGCGGATTCAACAGCTTCTTTGTCCCTAAAGAACTCAAGCTTTGCTGTGTCACCAAACTGGAGGAAGCCGAATTTATCGCGAATTTTTGATGCGATGACACCCCACGTGTCGGTGACGCTGAAAACCTGGGCGATTGACGCACGGTTCTTTTCAATATAGGTGGCCAATTCGTCGTGATTCCTGGTGGGGAAAGTGACCATCTCTGCTTCGGTATCACCGTAGTATGCAGCATCCTCAGCTAAAACTCGAAGGTGATATCCATGCTTGTCTGCAGCAGCAGCCATTTCGTCAACTTCGGACATGGCTTCAATTGCTAAGAGAATTTTCTCAACCATTGGTATCATCTTTCTTATGCGTAGATGTGAACCTTGGAGTAAAAGCAGCGGCTTTCCACTCCATTGTACAGCATGGCGGAGCTAGTTGGTTGAGAGTTGTGATCTACTGAGATCCATGAATTGTCAGGCTGTCAATCTGCTTTCGAACGAGGATATGAGCGTTCCTATAGCCCACGCCAGGGCAAACAAAGAGGGTCAGGTTTCTGGAATCGGACTCGGATAGGTATTGGCCAACAGTATATGTAGCTCCTGCGGCCGAATTGTTGAAGAGTCGAAGTCGACAGTTACCTTTGAAACATATTGTTTGCACGGCATAGTTACGATTGTAATGTGAAAAGCTTGATGAGATGTCAGGTAAGGACCTTGCCCTAGCTCCCCTATGGTGCCACGTTGTGCGCCTTTGAAAATGTACCTCCTATGTAATGAAAGAAGGGCGCTATCGATGATGCGTGGGTGCACATCCATAGATAGCGTATGGAAATTTTGAGTCGTTGCGGCCGGTGGTTGGTTCATAGGGCCCTCTTCAAATAGAGAGAAGTGAAACTATTCTGTGAAGGATGTCTTGAAGTGCATAGGTTGTCAAACCTGTGACGAGCTCAGTATCAAATTGAGGTGAGGTACCCCGACCGACACCTCGTTGTTGGGTGTCAGGCAATATCAGGCACGAATAAACCCGCAGCCCGGCCGGAACTTTGAACGGGGCTGGGCCTGACCCGGCTTTTAGGGAGGCGAAATGCGCGTCCCACCAGGGATATGGCGTGGGCCGCGGGCAAAACAGGCGGCTTCCAGTGATCCTCATGGTTCACTGGGGGGCCGCCCGCCGCGTCCACTCTGGTACGGGTGTTTGTTTCAGCCTGTCCGGCTTTGGCGGTGCATCTACTTTGCGACTGCCCGCACGCCCACGGTGATCTCCAAGCGTCGCACAGTGCGGTGGATGTCAGGGGTACCATAGGTGCCGCGCGACACCTCATACTCCCAGGCTGTTGTCTCATCGAGATGTCGGCGCGCCACCGACCGCTGGCCCCGCCGGTTTGCTCGGCTATTCCACGCCCACTAGCCCGCGCGGGTGATTCCAAAGATAATGGCCATCAGGTGAAGAATGTCACCTCGCCAGCCGCCTGTGGTCAGAGGTGCCTGAGCAGGCGGAGGAAAGGGGTTGGGGGTGTGTCGGCCCGCGCATCGCATCCGGTCACGGGTGCTTGAGCGAACTTATGAGGCTACCACGGCCTCGTGGAAGATTGGTTAGGCGATCCTATCCCATAGGGCAAAGGTCCTAATGACGTAAAAACGCCTAAAACGACGGCTCTATTCCCGACCTTGACATAATCGTGAAACATTTGACTAACTGGTGGATAGCACTAGAAATTGTGGACCAAGGGACCATCATAGATGTGTCCGAAGGGCACGGCCTCACAAGGGCTAAACCCGCACCGAAATGATACGTAGAGGAGATTCATCATGACCGTTGAGTCCACTGGTTTCAAGGCTTCCGACGTTCTCGCAGGCAACCTGCAGAAGGTCCTCACCGACGTGACCGCTCTGTCCCTCGTGGGCAAGCAGCTGCACTGGAACATCACGGGCGAGGGCTTCCGCTCGCTCCACCTGTACCTTGACGATGTCGTTGACATCGCCCGCGAGGCATCCGACGAGATCGCCGAGCGCATGCGCGCCCTCCAGGTCGTCCCCAACGGCCTGCCCGAGGTTGTCGCCCAGCGCAACACCCTCCCGACCGTCCCCGAGACGCTCGTCAAGACCGATGACGCCGAGGAGCTCGCCGTCGCCGCCATCAACGCGACCGTCGGCACCATGCGCGACGTGCACGAGAAGGTCGACGCCGAGGACTCTGCCTCCGCCGACATCCTCAACGACTACATCCGCCGCCTCGAGCAGCAGGCGTGGTTCATCCGTTCGCAGAACGGCCAGGCCTGAGTCGCACGCCTCCATGAGGAGGAAGCGAGTCGCGTAGGCTCGTGTGAATAACATCGGGGTGCCCCGCCTGTCTCTCAGGCGGGGCACCCTCGTACATACGCGGCCGGGCAACGCGTGGCGACATCGGGCGTCGACCCCGCGCGGCGGTGACCCGACGAAGCCGGCCATGGCCTCGTCCGTTCCTTAACCCGCCGAGAACACGCACGGCTGCGCGGCGTCCCGGGAGGTGACACAGCGTCAGCGACACGCACTGACACGAACATTAGGCTGGTGGCGTGACGAACTCCCAGGAAGCAGCAACCACCACCTCGACGTCAATCCATGCGCACCATGGCGAGGCGCAGCCCGCCCTCGTCCTGGTCAACCTGGGGACGCCGACCGCTCCCGAGCCCGGCCCGGTGCGTGCCTTCCTGCGTGAGTTCCTCTCCGACCGCCGCGTCATCGAGATGAGCCCGCTCCTGTGGAAGCCCATCCTGGAGGGCATCATCCTGCGGGTCCGACCGCGCGAGGTTGCCGGCAAGTACCGCAGCATCTGGATGGACGAGGGCTCGCCGCTCATGCACTACACCCGCGAGCAGGCCCGACTCCTCGACGAGTGCCTGCCGGGTGTGCGCGTCGAGGTCGCGATGCGCTACGGACAGCCCTCCATTGGCTCGGTCCTGGACCGCCTGCACGCCGAGGGGGTGCGCCGCGTGGCGATCCTGCCCGCCTACCCGCAGTACGCGGCCTCGACGGTGACGTCGATCAACGACGCGGTCGCCCAGTGGATCGGCCGCAACCGCGACGGCTTCGAGCTGCGCCTGCACCGGTCCTTCCCCGCCGCCCCCGCGTACATCGAGGCGCTCGCGACCGCGCTCGAGGCGCACTGGGCGCGCGTGGGTCGCCCGAACTTCCTGACGGGGGACCGCGTCGTCGTGTCCTTCCATTCGATCCCGGTGGCCATGGACGAGGCCGGGGACCCCTACCGTGCCGAGTGCCGCCGCACGGTCGCCGCCCTCGAGTCGCGCTTGGGCCTGGCGATGGGGTCCCTGACGGCCACCTTCCAGTCCGTGTTTGGCCGAGCCGAGTGGCTGGGCCCGCAGACGATCGAGGAGATGGCCGAGCTGGGCGCCGCGAAGTGCCCGCGCGTGGACGTCATCTGCCCGGGCTTCATGGCGGATTGCCTGGAGACGCTCGAGGAGATCGACCAGCTCAACCGCGAGACCTTTGTCGAGGCCGGGGGGAGGGGACTTCCACTACGTGCCGTGGGGCAATGACTCCGAGGGCGCGGTCGCGTCCCTGGAGGAGCAGGCGCGCATCGCGCTGGCCGGCTGGGTGTAGGCGCGCGCTGTCACAATTGACCGCTCGGTGGCGCCCGTAAGCGCGAGGTGGCCCAGGCCTCGTACCGTGACGGTATGAGCACGCCTGACTGTACGACCTTTTCCACGCTGGCCATCCACGCCGGGTTCGACCCGGATCCCATTACGGGCGACGTGGTGCCTCCGATTCACGTCGCATCGACGTTCGTGCAGGATCGGCCCGGCGAGCTGCGCAGCGGATATGAGTATGGGCGCTGCGGCAACCCGACGACCAACGCGTTCGCGGGCGCGCTCGCGGCCCTGGAGGGGGCGACGCACGGCTTCGCGTTCCCGTCGGGCATGAGCGCCGAGGACACGGTGATCCGCCTGCTGGCGCGCCCCGGCGACCACGTCGTGCATTCGACCGACGTGTACGGCGGCACCCACAAGCTCCTGAGCGTCATCAAGCCCGCCGAGGGCATCACCTCCGAGGCGGCGGACCTGACCGACCTGGCCGAGGCCGAGCGTGTGATCCGTGGTTCGCGCCCCCAGATCGTGTGGGTGGAGACCCCCTCGAACCCGTTCCTGACGGTCACGGACATCGAGGCCGTCGCTGCCCTCACGCACGAGGTCGGCGGCCTGCTGATCGTGGACAACACCTTCGCCACGCCGGTCCTGCAGCGCCCCCTCGAGCTGGGCGCGGACGTCGTCGTGCATTCGACGACCAAGTACGTGGGCGGCCACTCCGACGTGGTCGGCGGCGCATTCGTCCTGCGCGACGGCCTGGAGCTGCCCGCGCACGTCGAGCCCTTCTTCGGTGAGCGCGACGCGGCCGCCGAGGCCGTGAAGCTACAGATGGCCCTCGGACATGTGCCGTCCCCGCGCGACACGTACCTGGCCCACCGCGGCCTGAAAAACCCTGGCCCTGCGCGTGGAGCGCCACTGTGCGAACGCCCAGAAAGTCGCCGAGTTCCTGGCCACCCACCCCAAGGTCACGGCGGTCCACTATCCGGGGCTGGCCTCGGACCCGGGGTATGAGCTCGCGAAGCGGCAGAATCCACGAGGCGTTGGCGGGGTTTTGTCCTTCCAGGTCGCCACGGAGGAGGCGGCCCTCGAGCTGACGACGCGCACGCGCATCTTTGCTCTGGCCGCGTCCCTGGGCGCCCCCGAGTCCCTCATCGAACACCCCGCGATCATGACCCACTCGACGCGTGTCGGCGGCGTGGGCGGCGTGCCCGGCACGCTCCTGCGCCTCGCGGTCGGCCTGGAGGATGTGCGGGATCTGATCGCGGACCTGGACCAGGCGCTCGCGCAGATCTGACGCCGCTCTGGTGCCTTACCCACAAATCTCGCACGTAATTTAATTGGGTCAGTTTTTAGTTATGCCAGAAAACGTTGCAATTCCAACGCTGTAAATTCAATGTTTGAAATAGTGTTGAGGGAATTACGTGCGACATTGTTGGGAAACTAGCGGCCTTGGTGCGGCGGCTCAGCGGCGGCTCAGCGGCGGGTCTGCGGCTGGTCAGCGGGCGCGGGCAATCGGCGGGCCCCAGAGCCTGGTGCAGGTTATGCGCCCGGGCGGGTGCGGCGGGTCAGCCAGGCCGTGGCCGCGGTGGCTCCGCCGACGGCGAGGGCGGCGGGCACGAGGATCGTGGGCCCCTGCGCGGTGAACTCGATGACCAGGATCAGGCCGGTGAACGGCGCGTTCATGGACGCGCCGAGGAACGCGGCTGCCCCGATGAAGGCGAAGGCGGCGACTTCGGACCCGGGCCACGCGGTGGCCCACGGCAGGCCGATGACGGCCCCGATGCCGGCGCCGAGCGCGACGGCGGGTGTGAGGACGCCGCCCCAGCCTCCGGCGCGGATCGTCAGGAAGGTTGTCAGCGTCTTGGCGGCGAGCACCAGCGCAGCGACGCCGAGGCCAGCCCCGGCCGCCCATGTCGCGTCGAATTGGGTCTGGGCGCTGGCCTGCCCGTTGCCGAGCACCGAGGGGACCCACACGGCGATGAGGCCAACGAGGAACGAGGCCATGGGAAGCGCCACGAGCAGTCGCCAGTCGCGGGGTCGGTCGGCACTGACGCGCGCGACGGCCTGCTTGAACGCCCACCCGGCGGCGCCGAGGAGGGGCCCGGCGAGGGCCGCGAAGACGGTGAGGGACAGGGACGGTGTGAGGGTGGGGACGCTGTAAAAGGGCGCAGGCCTCGTGAATCCCGTGGAGATGAGGACGGCAATCGCGGACGTGCAGAAGGCGGGAGCGACCGCGCGCGCCGAGCGGGATACGAGGAGGATCTCGAGGGTGTAGATCGCGCCCGATAGGGGGATCGAGTAGACGGCGGCCAGGCCAGCGCCTGCGCCGCATGCGACGATGATGCGCCGGTCTTCGGGGGTCAGGCTGAGTCGGTCGGCGGCTGCGGACGCGAAGGCGGCGGCCATTTCGCGCGGGGCGACCTCGCGTCCGACGGACGCGCCCAGGCTCACGATGATGATCTGGGTCAGGGCGTGCCAGGTGGCGCGGATCGGGGGCATTGGCGTGCCCCCCACCGCGGCAGATACGGATGTGATGGCCTTGTTGCGCCGGAAGAGGAGGAACCACGAGAGGGCGCCGATGAGTCCGCCGAGCGTGAGGACGAGGATGCGGCGCGTGGGGGAGACGGCGCTCGCGGCCTCCAGGAGGGTACCGTCGTGCATGTCCCAGGCGAGGGCTTGGACCCAGTGGAGGATGTGCTTGCATGCGAGGCCAACGAGGCCGGCGATGACCCCGGTGGCCAGGGTTGCGACCGCAAGGCGACGGGTTGTCACGGGCATGGGGTGGCGGCGTCGATGCGCGCGCTGACGCGGGTGAACAGTCCGGTGAGCATGTCGATTTCCTCGGGCGTGATGTCGTCGAGGAAGAGGCGGCGGATGACGTCGCGCTGGACGAGGGCGGCCTCGTCGAAGAGTTGCTTGCCGGCCTCGGTCAGGAAGACGAGGCCTCCGCGTCCGTCGCCCTGACAGGGGCGGCGGGAGACGAGGCCGCGCGATTCGAGGCGCTTCATCGTGTGGGTGAGGCGCGAGCGCGAGAAGACGACTCTGTGCGCCAGGACGGAGGGGCGGATGCCAGCCTCGCCCGCGCGGTCGGTCATGAGGAGGACGGAGTATTCGGGCATGGAGAGGCCCGCTTGGCATTTGAGGGCGGCTTCGATGCGTTCGGTGAGGCGAGCCGTGGTGGTGAAGTAGAGCTCCCAAGCCGCCGCTCGGTGGTGGTGCGCTCCGCTCACGGTGTCTCCTCGGTTCTGTGTTGCTGGTCGAGGCCTCCCCAGCCTCAGGTCTGCTGACGAGTATAACTTTCAATTACCGATAGGTGTTGGTTGGTGCTATCTAACTCACGTTTAAGGTCGGAACAGAATAGTGAGAAATGGAGAGAATATTGAGCTATTCTAAATGTATTGAATTCCGCTGATGGTTGGAATGTGGAATTCTTGATCCCTCAGGAGGAATAGATCATGAAGAAGACGACGAAGGTCGTGGAAGTTGTCGACGATTTCGACGGTTCGCCCGCCGATCAGACCGTGCGTTTCGCCTTTAATGGCGCCTCGTACGAGATTGATCTGAACCGCGAGCATTTCGAGGAATTCGCCGAGGCTATTCAGCCCTACATTAAGGCTGGTCGTAAGGTTGGCTCGACCCGCCGCCGCGGCAATGCGGGTAACCCGAACCAGCGCCTCGAGAACGCGAAGATTCGCACGTGGGCGCAGGCACAGGGCATGGATGTTTCTGATCGCGGTCGTATTCCCGCCCCGATCGTCGAGGCCTACCGCAAGGCGCATGCCTGATCGATACACACTAATCGGGGGGTGCAGGATAACCTGCACCCCCCGATTAGTGTTGCTGTCTCAGTCGCCCATAGAGACTTCGTTATTCGCGCCCATGTCGCTGACCTGAGGGGCGTTGCCCTTCTTGTACTCGATGGCGTTGTTCGAGCCGGTGAGGGACACGTGCTGCACGGACTCAACGTCGATGGCGTTGTTGGAGCCGGAAACGGTGATCTCGGCGAGTGCGCCGCCGTCAATGTGGTTGTTGGAACCGTTGACGATGATCATGGTGGTGCCCGCGGGCACGGACACGTGCTCGTTGGACTCGTTGACGGTCAGGGTGCCCGCGGCGTCCTGGGCGGCGGCCGTGGGAGCGGCCGCGGGGGCCTGGGAGGAGGGAGCGGGGGCCTCGGAGGAGGAGCCAGCGGGCGCGGAGGTGGCGGCGGGCGCTGCGGGGAAGAGGACTCGGCCGGGGCGGCGTTGTTCTGGGTGCAGCCGGTCAGGGCCAGGGCTGCCACGGCCACGGCGGCAGCGGCGGGGAGGAGGGACTTGATGGACATGGTGTCTCCCTTTCGTTGGATCGAGGTTAAACCTTGGTCAGGGTACTAGAAAGCGGGGATGAAAATCTCGACGCGGCGGTTGAGGGCTCGTCCGGCGGGGTTGTCGGAACCGTCGGCGTTCTCGTTGGGGGCCACGGGCTTGGACTCGCCGTATCCGGTGGCGTCCATGGTGGCGGTGACGCCGTCCTTCTTTAGTTCGCCGGACACGGCGTTCGCGCGGGCTTCGGACAGTTGCTGGTTGAAAGCCTCGTCGGAGACGGAATCGGTGTGGCCGTAGACGTGGGCGGCGGGCACCTTGGCGTTGGTGAGGACGGTGGCGAGCTTGCCCAGGGTTTGCGCGGCGTCGGCGCGGATGTCGGACTTGCCGAAGTCGAAGAGGACGCCGTCCTCCAGGGTGATGAGGGTGCCGCAGGATTCGACGGGCTTGAGGGATTCGACGGGCGGGAAATTACCGAGCTTGGCGGCCTTGTCAACCTTCGGCGCGTCCTTGATGGTCTGGCCGTTGACCTGGGCGGTGCCGTCGCCGTTGTTGATGATGGTCAGGGACGGGCCCGTGTAGCTGCCGGTGCCGTCGCCGTTGTTGATGACGGTGACGGTGCGCGTGGTGTGCGTGCCGGAGCCGTCGCCGTTGTTGGTGATTGTCTCGCCGGAGGCGGTGTCGGTGTAGGTGCCCTGACCCTTGCCGTCTAGCGTGAAGGTCGTTGACGGGGTCGTGTAGGTGCCGGAGCCGTCGGCGTCGACGGCGATGGTGAGCATCGTCGTCATGTTCGTGTAGGTGCCCGAGCCGTCGCCCGCGTAGGTGATGGTCGTGGAGCCTTCGGTAATGACGCCGGAGCCGTCGCCGCCGTTGACGACGGTGCTGCCCGCGGAGGAGGAGACGGCCGATCCATCGCCGCCGAAGACCGTGGATCCGGAGATCAGGGACGAGCCGTCGCACTTGGCGGGCGAGACGGTCACGCCCTCGACGGAGGCCAGCTGCGAAGAGGCGGAATCGATGACGGCCTTGTCAGCGTTGGAGGCAAAGACGTCGATAGCGGGCAGGGAGAAGAGGGGATTGGGGGATTTCACCGGGGCGGTATCCGGGCACCGTGGCCACGGACGAGGCCGTGGCTGAGGCGGTCGGGGTCTGCGTCAGGGGCCTCGGTGGTTGCCTCGGGGGCGGGGGGCGGGGGTGGCGTCTGCGTTCTTCGGCTTGGAGGATCCGCAGGCGCCCAGGGCGAGGGTGGCCGCGGTGATAACGGCGGCCGCTGTCAGGGTGCGTCGTGTGATGGTCATGGTTCAACCGTAGGGGAAATAATAAGGAGCGCATACTGTTCGAGTAATCATATAAAGCATTGATTTTGTGCGGATCTCAGGGGAAAGGGGCGGGCGTTCAGGGGTTAATCAGGGAGACCCCCGGGGCGCGGCGGGGGTGGGGAAATCGGGGACGAGGCCCCGGCCTCGTCCGTGGAGAAGAGCGAGGCGCGCGAGTCTCACGCTGTGGCGTGATCAACGACACGGAATGTAGGAGCTTGGCCTCGACTGTGGGAGAATAGAGACATGAGCTACAAACTGGTGCTGCTCCGCCACGGCGAGAGCGAATGGAATGCAAAGAACCTCTTCACCGGTTGGGTGGATGTTCCGCTGTCGGACAAGGGCCGCGCGGAGGCTACCCACGGTGGCGAGCTCCTCAAGGAAGCGGGCGTGACGCCCGACCTCCTGTTCACGTCGATGCTGCGTCGCGCCATCATGACCGCGAACCTCGCCCTCGACGCTGCCGATCGCCATTGGATCCCCGTTGAGCGCAACTGGCGCCTCAACGAGCGTCACTACGGTGCGCTCCAGGGTAAGAACAAGAAGGAAATCCGCGACGAGTACGGCGAGGAGCAGTTCATGCTGTGGCGCCGTTCCTTCGACGTGGCCCCGCCCGCCATCGAGGCTGGCTCGGAGTTCTCGCAGGACACCGACCCGCGCTACGCCGGCGAGCCCGTCCCCATGAGCGAGTGCCTCAAGGACGTCATCGCGCGTCTGCTGCCCTACTGGGATGAGACCATCGTTCCCGCGATCAAGACCGGCAAGACCGTCATGATCGCCGCGCACGGCAACTCTCTGCGCGCCATCGTCAAGCACCTGGATGAGATCTCCGACGAGGACATCGCCGGCGTCAACATCCCCACCGGCATCCCGCTGGTGTACGAGCTCGACGAGGAGACCCTCAAGCCCATCAAGAAGGGCGGCACCTACCTGGATCCCGAGGCCGAGGCGAAGATCGCCGCGGTCGCCAACCAGGGCAAGTGAGCTGAGCGTAGCCCTGGTCTCGTCTCATGGACGAGGCCAGGGCTTCGTCATGCCCGCGGGTGCGGTTCCCGGGCGGCCAGTGAGGATCGTTCGCAGGGGTGCTTGCCGCGGTGGGTGGCGCTCGCGGAGCCGGTGAAAAACCCGCTTGTGTGCGCAGTTCGCACACTGTGGTGGATTCCCTAAACCTGACCAGCTGATCGTGACCGGGGTCCCACGCTGAGGCTAATTGTGGTCCTGCTTGAAGCTGGTTTGTGTCGTTCCTCGAATGGGTGTAACGTAGGCCTTTCGCGCCGTCTCGGGGACATTCGTCAGGCAACTGGTAGAATAGGTCGTGCTATCCACGCAAGCATCCAGGAGACTATCCATGTCGTTCGAAATCGGTCAGACGGTCGTCTACCCGCACCACGGCGCAGCCACGATCGAAGAGGTCATGACGCGCACTATTCGTGGTGAAGAGCGAACCTACCTCAAGCTGCGCGTGAACCAGGCGATCTTGAGATTCAGGTCCCCGCCGAGAACGTTGACCTGGTCGGCGTTCGCGACATTGTCGACGAGGACGGCCTGGAGGAAGTTCTCGCCGTCCTGCGCGCCCCCTACGTTGAGGAGCCCACGAACTGGTCGCGTCGTTTCAAGGCGAACCAGGAGAAGATTGCGACCGGCGATATCGTGAAGGTCGCCGAGGTCGTGCGCGACCTGACGCGTCGCGATGATCTGAAGAAGCTGTCCACGGGCGAGAAGCGCATGCTGACGAAGGCGCGCGGTATCCTCACCTCCGAGCTGGCTCTGGCGCGCAACATCGACAAGACGGTCGCCGCTGAGCGCCTTGACGCCGTCCTGGCGGAGGGTCGCATCGAGATCGATGACGATGCCGCCGCTGAGTGAGGCCTGCGCGGTCCTGACGGCCGCCGGTTCGGGCTCACGCCTGGGCTGCGAGGTGCCCAAGGCCCTCGTCGAATTATCGGGTCGCCCCCTTGTGTGGTGGGCGGCCCGTGGCCTACGTGCCGGGGGAGTGGGGACGATCATCGTGACGGCCCCGGCCGCCTCCCTTGATGAATTCCGTGCGGGGATCGCCGACATCGGTGGCGTGGAAGTCGTGGCTGGCTCTGATCGTTCCCGTCAGGCGTCAGTCGCCCTGGGGCTGGCCGCCTTGGGTCAGCGCAATCCGGGTGACGTCGTTCTCGTGCATGATGCGGCTCGCCCCCTGACGCCTGCGCAGGTGACGGCGCGCGTCATCGATGCGGTGCGCGCGGGCGCGGGTGCCGTTATTCCCGTCCTGCCCGTCACCGATACCCTCAAGTCGGTGGACGCCTCGGGCGTCGTTACCGGCACGCCCCGGCGCGCGGACATGGTCGCCGTGCAGACGCCGCAGGGCTTCCGCTGGGACGTGCTCATGCGCGCGCACGAGGCGGGTGCCTCCCTGGGGGCGGACGAGGCCGTGGCGGCCACGGACGACGCCGGCCTGGTTGAGGCGATCGGCGCAGTCGTGCACACGGTCGCGGGCGATGAGCGTTCGCTGAAGGTCACGCGCCCCCTCGACCTGTCTCTCGCGCAGCTTCTCGCGGGGCAGGAGCGGCTGGACTAAGGTGATCGGGCGCTCTCGAGTGTGAGTCACGCCCGCTAGGAGGCACGCCAACCGCGGCGGAGATTAACCGGCTCTTCGCATTGTGGGGTGTGGGGGTGGTGTTCGAAGTGTCCCGGGGATCGTGGGCAGTGTCGTGGGATGACGATCGAACACAGGAGTTCGCCTTGGGTGCCTCATCTACCAAAACTCGCACGTAATTTGGGTACCCTAACTTTTCATAGGTATCGAGAAAACCGCAGAATTCCAACGATGTGATTTCAATGTTTGAAATACATGTCGGGGAATTACGTGCGACATTTTTGAGGAACCATAACATGAGGCGCCGCAAAGACCCCAAGCAGAAGACAACTCAAGCCCAGAAGACCCCCGCAACCCCGACAGTCGCCACAATCGCCACAAGCACGGGGGCGCTGCACCCGATATGGGGCGCTGCACCCGATAAGGGGCACTGCACCCGTTACGTGGCGGTGCACCCGAACAGAAGGGGTGTAATGCCTACAGTTCGGGTGCACTGCCCCAATGCACAAGAAAAAACGCGGAACTGGCACACCGAACCACTCACCGCCGCACCCCTCCATGCGCAGCTGGGCCCTACTGGTAGCAGGATGGGCACGCCGCCCACGCCGCCACCTGCACTCCGGCCCACTCCGACACCTCCTACACCCTTACATGCGAAGAGCCGATTAACCCCGCCGGCCGCGCCGCGTCGCAACGGCAGTGAGCCGATCGCCCGTCAGGCGGGCCAGCCTGCGGGGTTCTCGGAAACGAGCGCGCGCACCAGGTTGGGGCCCTCCGCGGTGGCGAGGGCGCCGCGATACTGGGGGCGGCATGCGAAGCAGCCGATGGTGCGCTGGAGCTGTGCCGGCGTGAGGCTAAGGCACGTGATGTCGATGAGTGTGGGCGTCGGGCTCGCCGTGGTCATGACGTGAGCGATGGTGACGACGTCCCTATTTACGGTTGGGTATTCGACGGCGGCGATGAAGGGGGCCTGATCCCAGGGGATGCGGATCGGCGTGGGGAGAGCAGCGGGTGGAACTCCAGGTGGGTGGGGGACAGCGCCACAATAGGGCCGTCGTGGATCGCGCGTGGCCGGTAGGCGGTGCCGCGGCGCATCGCGACAGCGCCGACAGCTCCAGCAGCGCCCAAGGCCACGCACACGACGTCAAGGGCGGCGGTCAGAGAGGTGCCGGGGGGAGGACGCGAGGATCGTGCGTGTGAGCGCAACAGAGATCAAGGAGACGGGGAACAGAGACAACAGCAGGAAGGTCTCCGCGGTGATCATGTAGATGGGGGCTGTCATCGGGGAGACGGTCACGGCTGCGTTGGAGAGGGTCACAGTCGGCCCGCGGCGCTGCCTGCGGGACACTTCCCCGGCGAAGTACACGCGCGTCGCCGCCATGCCAACGAGGAGGTAGACCAGGAGCACGTAGAGGCTCAGGGGGCTGAGCCACAGGAGGAAGATGTTGAGCGCCGCCATGAAAACGTAAAGAAACGCGCTGACGGTCAAGAGAGCCGGAATCGACGACTGCGGAAGAACTTCGTATTTGTTGGTCAGTAGCATCAGCGTCTTCTTTCTGTTGTGATCGGCGGACGTGTCATGGGTGCGCGACGAATACACATCTGCAGTTAGGGCGCTTGCAGGATTGCGCGGGCGAGGGCGACTCCCTCCGGCAGTGCGAGCGTTGCGAGCTTGTCCGGGTTATGTGCGAAGTAGTTGGTCAGGCGTTCCAGCCATGTGAACGGTATTGGCGTTCCCGTCATGTCGAAACCAGCTTATCCTCGCTTCCGTCAATGGAGACGTACATCAGTGGGGCCTGGCCGAAGGTAGGGGTCATAGGCTCGAAGCCCACGATCGTCGGATGCAGGTCCCACGGAATCTGCGCGGGGGAATCATCGACGAGGGGATGAATCTCGAGATGGTCGGGGGTCAGCCTGATGATCGACCCTCTGTCCTTCATCGAGGGGTGGTACGTGGACGACATGTAGATGTAGTAGAACAGCACCGACACAAGGAGGCCCATGACGACGCTGATGATGGAGGCCAGGATCGAGTGGGACAGCGCCACTTCGATGACGAGCGCGACCGGAGCGCATGAGATTCCGACAGCGCTGGAGATGCGTTGTGCCCGAAGAGCGGTCAGGGAAGGACGCACAGCCAGTCCAACGCCCTCGACGTGCGTGATCCAGCCACTGCCTCGGCGCGCAACCTGCCTGAGCGCGAGCACCGCGGATGCGATGCCGAGGAACAAGCAGTAGACGGAGAAAAAGAGGGCGATGCCCACCGGTATCCGCGCCGTCAGGAAGGGGAAGATGAGGCCGACGATCGAGAAGAAGATGGCGGGGCGTACCCAGTTGTTGGCCTTGGCGTGCGCCTTGTCCGCGTCCCACGTGCTGATGAGCCCGCTGCGTTCCATCATGTCTCCTTCGTCGTTAACATATCAGGATATGTCATGCGGTCAGGACGCGCTGGCGGTTCCCCGGCCTCGTCGTGGGGATCCATCGAGAGGTCGGGGCCCGCGTCTCAGGCGTCCGGGTCCTGCCCTCGCAGGAGCGCGCGCACCACGTCGACGCCGGTCTCGGTGCCGAGAACGCGCCGCCGCCGGGGGTTGGAGGCGAAATAGTCAATAAGTCGCTCGATCGCGACGTAGGAGAGCCCCGGGTCGCTGAAGCGAAGCCATAGGACGCTATCTTCGCCATCCTTGGTGCAGTGAATGGCGGTCGCTCCCTTGATGGTCTCACCCATGCCAACGATATAGCTCCAGGCGACCGTCTCGATACGAGGGACGAAGTCTTTCTCGGCGATTGCGAAACCCTCGGGGACGAGAATAATCATTTGCGCATGTGCGCCATGTTCACGCGGAAAGTAAATATCTGGGACTTTCACGAGTAGATAGATGATGAGAAAGCCCGTGCCGAGCGACATGAGGAAGCCATTTTTTGTGCTCGACGAGAATGCGAGAGGAATGAGGGAGATAGCAATGCCGCTCAAGCCCCATGCGATGCCGGCAGCACGACTCCGGGCAAAGGTGGTGTCCCCTGTGATCAGTAGCTCGGTGACCGTGCGTTCCTCCTGGCGCGACGTAATGGCAGCGATCCTCGGCGGGCGGCTGGGTGCGCGCGAGTAGGCAACAGCGGCTGGAATGAAGGCGACGAGGAGAATGCAGACGATAGCGAGCCCGTAACGCAGGCCGAGGGCGGGGAAGTCGAGTGTGATGAGTGCAACGAGGACAAGTGCTGCCGCGACTCCGACGGCATAGAAGCACGCGGGGACGATCCATGCTCGGCGCATGATGGCATCGGCTTGTGCTGGGGTGAGAGGTCGGCGGATGAGGGTCAGGGGGAGCATGGGCTAGCCTGCCGTCAGGATGTCGGTGATGAGCTGCGGGCCCTGCGGTGTTCCGAGCGTTGCTCGATCCTCTGGATGAGCGACAAAGTGGTTCATGAGCCGCGCGAGTTGCCAGTAGCAGATGGGCATCCCCCTCATCTCGAAAACGAACGCATCCTCGGAGTCTCGGGTGGATACGTGCATCAACTGGTGTGGCTCATTGGCGGCGACGAAAAGCTCGAAACCCTCAATCTGGGGGTTGCGATCCCAACGGATACGTGTCGGGTTGTCGTGCAGGAGGGGCTGAATCGACAGGTGATCGGGGCCGAGCGTGATCAGTGGCGACCGGTGAATGCGTGAGGGACGATACTCCGTCATCTTGAGCATTGTGTACCCGAGGAATGAATACGAAAAGCCCAGGATCAAGCCGCTAATGGCGTCTGGATGAATGAGGAACAGAAGGAGGGCGATGGGGCCGCAGCTCATCAAGAACACGGAGCTGATCGACGAGACGTAGAAGGGGAAAATAAATGGGTAGAGGGCGATCCCTTCCGGCTCGACGTGCATGAGGACTCCACGGCGCTGTCGAGCGATCTCGGCGAAGCCGAGTGTCAGGAAAACGAGCGCGAGGAGAATCGGGACTGCGACGAAAAAGAACGTGTAGGCGATCGGAAAAACACTGCGGATGCAGAAAAAGAAGACTGCAAAACCAGCGCAAATGGCGGCGGTAACAAAGCAGGTGCGCGCCTGCGACAGCCGCTCGTCCGCATCGGACACGCTACGCAATGAACTGTCCGCCATCGTCTTCTCCTTCGTCGTTGACATATCAGGATATGTCATGCGGTCAGGTCGCGCTGGAGCTTCCGGGCCTTGGCCCCCGCGCGGCCCCGCGAGAGGCGGTGACCTAAAACATGGTAGGTTCACCTTGGACGCACACGCGCCTCCGAGCACTCCCCATCGAAGGAGCCCGATCCCATGAGCACAACGCCCACCACCCCACACCGCGTGATCACGCGCCAAGTCGTCGAATGGGCGGCCTGGGACTGGGGCAGCGCCGCCTTCAACGCGGTGGCCACCACCTTCGTTTTTACGACGTACCTGACCAGCGATGGCGTCTTCACGGATAAGGGCACGGCCGCGACGTGGCTGAGCAACGGCATGACGATCGCGGGCCTGTTCATCGCGCTCCTCGCACCCATCACGGGCCAGCGCGCCGATCGACGAGGCCGTGGCGGGGTGTGGCTCGGATGGTTTACCGGGGCGGTTGTCCTGTGCATGCTCGCCATGTACTTCGTCCACCCCGAATCGGTGCTCGGACCCAAGGGCGCCCTCATGCTCGGTATCGCGCTGCTGGGTCTGGGCAACGTGTTCTTCGAGTTCGCCTCCGTGAACTACAACGCGATGCTTAACCACCTGGGCGAGAAGGAGGACCGGGGGGAAGATCTCGGGCTTCGGCTGGGCGTCCGGCTACATCGGCGGTATCGTCCTGCTGCTCATCCTCTACGTGGGCCTCATCGGCACCAACCTGCTCGGCGTCCCCACGGACGAGTACCTGCCGATCCGTATCTCCATGGTGATCGCGGCCCTGTGGCTGGGCGGCTTCGCGATCCCCGTCCTGCTCAACCCCCCGCTGCCCGCGAAGGTGTCGACCGGGGATGAGCACGAGTCGATCATTGACTCCTACAAGCTCCTGTGGCGCACGATCGTCACCCTCAAGCGCGAGGCCCCGCACACGCTCTTCTTCCTCATCGCCTCGGCCGTGTTCCGCGACGGCCTGGCCGGCGTCTTCACCTTCGGAGCGGTTCTGGCCAAGACGGCCTTCGGCTTCAGCGCGGGTGACGTCATGATCTTCGCGATCGCCGCGAACATCGTCGCTGGCCTGGCCACCGTCGCCTTCGGGTGGGTGGACGACAAGATCGGCCCGAAGAAGGTCATCATCCTATCGCTGTCCGCCATGGTCGTCGCCGGCTTTGGCGTCTTCTTCCTCCACGCCCGCGGCCCCATCGTCTTCTGGACCCTGGGCCTGGCCCTGTGCGTCTTCGTGGGCCCCACTCAGTCCGCGTCGCGCTCCTTCCTGTCGCGCATCATCCCCGCCGGGCGCGAGGCGAGGTCTTCGGTCTCTACGCGACGACCGGCCGAGCCGTGTCCTTCATGGCCCCCGCCATGTACGGCCTCTTCCTGTTCATCGGTAAGGCTCTCACGCCTGCCGGCGAGGACTACACCTACTGGGGCATCCTCGGCATCATGCTGATCCTCCTCGTGGGCCTGGGCCTGACCATCCCCGTGAAGGCGGACCGCGCTACGCTCCACCACATGGAGGGCTGATCGCCCAGGGGCACGAGGCCGCCCAGGCGCGCCCCGGCCTCGTCCCCGAGGGCCCTGCGCCACACACATCGTCCCCGACGCGACCGAGCACGTCTTCGGCCGTCGGGGACGATTCCGTATCCGGGCAGCCTACGGGGAGGCCGGAGTGAAGGCGGTGAGCGTCTCGTTGCCCGACGCGATGAGCAGGTCATCGTAGGCCCAGGCGATCGTCGACGCAGCGTTGAGTTCCGACGACACGTACGTCGCCTGCTCCTCCATGCCGAAAAAGAACGAGTCCCCCAGAGCGGAACTGACGCTTCGTACGTACGCCGCCGAGCCGTCGGTGGAGGCGCGCACGACCTGGGGGTCAAAGCCCTGCGGATACAAGGCCTGCGTCGGGAAACTATCCCCCGGATTAATCTCGGTCGTATCGCCGCCGTCGGTGGGGGTGAGCGTCAGGACCAGCGCGGTGCCCGGGGAAGAGCCCGGACACTGGACGCTCGCCGTCGTCCACGGCGCGACGCCGCTCGTCAGGAAACCACCCAGCTCCTCCAGGGTGGGGACTCGCCCGTCTGCCGTCGGCACGCGCGTCAACTCCGCCCCGGCCTCGTAGGTCCCAACCACCGCCCCCGCAGCGCTGTACGCCGTGGAGGAGCCTCGCCCGAGACGAGCACCCCGTCGCTGGCCAGGGTCACCATGGGGGACAGCGCCCCATCCGGTGCGGGAGCCTCCCCGAGCGTCGTGACCTCGCCCGTGCGGGGATGAACGACCTGCGGGGCCTCGTGCGCCACGTCCACCGGGACGACGACGGTGGCCTCGTCGCCGCTGCCGACAACGGCGCTCGCGGGCGTCGTGAGGAGCGAGGGGCTCAGCCCCGCTCGGCTTTGGGGCGAGGTCGTGGCGGACCACAGCTGCGTCCACTCGCCCGCGTTGAACTGCCAGCCCGCGCAGGCCTCGACGGTGTCGCAGGTGACCAGGATGTCGTCGACCACCCCCATCGCCAGGGCCGCCCCCCAGGGGGCCGCCGTCAACGTTGAGCTCTCCTGTCCACGACAAGGCCGCTGAAGAAGATGTGGTCCTGCGTCGAGGCCGAGGCCGGGGCCGCGTAGGGGAGGATCCGGTCCGGCTTGGGGCCGCTCGTGGTCCACAGAATGGTCGGATTGACGCCGGAGATGTCGTAGGCGGACAGGGTCGAGGTCGCCTCATCACCGATGCCGTAGGTGAGCACGTACAGCGTGGATCCCTCGACGAGGAGCTGGGCGGGCACGGCGGACGGCGCGATGTCCAGGGTCCACGCGGTCGCCACCCCCGAATTCCATGCGGGGGACAGGGTGTTCGTGTTGGTCGCCTGTCCGTGATACCCACGCACCTGCGAATCCGCCAACAGCTCAACCCCCGCCGCTCGTATGTCACTGTGCGGCACGGGGTAGGGTGCCGGGCCCAGGTAGAGGCGCGCAATGAGGCCAAGGACGACGCCGAGGACCGTCAGGAGGCCGACCTTGGCCAGGGGGGAAAGGCCCCGTTTGCGCGCCGAGGACGCATCGGAGAAGTCACCCGGAGGGTCGATGAACGTCACGTCAACTCTTTTCTGTCGCAGGGGCCGACTCGGTCACGGGTTCGTCGGTGTGAAGGCCACGATGCCGCTGTTCGTGACGCCGACGACGAGGTCGTCGAACACCCACGTGAGCGCCGTGGCGGAGGTGAGTTCGGCCGATCCGTGCGCGACCTGCCCCGACACGTCGAAAAACAGTTTTGTGTGCGTGCCCTCGTCTTTTTCGGCGTAGAGCACCGAGCCGTCGGAACTGGCGCGCACCTGAGCGGGCCAAAACTGCGGGATGGTGGTGGCCAGATCGTTCTTGTTGGGATCCAGATCGTGAATGGCACTGGCGTCGGTGAGCTCCATTGTCAGCACGAAGCGGGGGTGATTCGCGCTGATGGGAGGGACCCTCACCGTCGCGGTCGACCACGCGGGGACCCCGCCGTCCAGGAAGGCGCCCAGTTCGGACACGGTGGGGAGGCGCCCGTCTCGCGTCGGTGTCCTGTGTACCTCCGAGCGCGACTGCGCGCCCACGACAAAGCCCTCGGCGTCGTAGAGCACCGCCGTGTTCCGGTCCGCGACGACGAGGCCGTCGCTGGCGAGTATCAGGTCGCGGGGCCTTGCCGCGGACTGGGCGTGAGGGTCGGCCAGGTTCGTGATCCTCCCGGTGCGCGGGTCGAGGATCTGCGGCGGATGAAGGGACAGGTCGATGGGCAAGACGACGGATGCGTTCTCGCCGGTGCCGATCACAGGCCTCTCGGGGTAGGTGATCTGCTCGTCCGTGGGCTTTTCTGTGGTCTGGGGGCCGGTGGCGGAGCTCCACGTGAGCTCCCACGAGGATGCCTCCAACGTCCAACCGGAGCAGCCTCGTTACCGTCGCAGACCACGACGGTATCCCCGACGGCCGTCAGAGCGTGCGCGTCCTTCCACGGCACGAGGGACAGCGCGCCCGTCGTCGTATCGACGACCAGTCGGTCGATGATCAGGAGGTGTGCGACGGGAACCACGTGGGACGCAACGAAGGAGGGCGGCGCCGTGCCCGCCGTGCTCCACAACTCGCGGGGCTGGTCTCCAGAGACGTCGTAGGCCACGACGGTGATATCGAGGGAATGATGGTCCTGGGACTGGAAGAGGGCGTACAGGGTGGTGCCCTGCGCGTAGATGAGCGGCTTGGGGCCGATGCCCGTCACCTCGTAGGGGATCCTCCACGCGGTTGTGACGCCGAAGGCCCAGGTGGGGGAAATCGCGCCCGTGGCCTCCCCGTTCCCGGAGTAGCCGACGGCGGGCTGGGGGTCGTAGGATCGCTGCTTGTCCGCGTGGGGCGTGGGAATGCTCCGCTGGAAGCTGACGATGATGACGACGACCGCGACGACGAGCAGGACGAGGGCGCCGGCGAGCAGGGGTGCGCCCGCGCGGCGCAGAGGCCTCGCTGTCGGTGCGCGCTCGGGCGTGCGATCGCTCATGGGACGCTCCTTCGCTGTGGAACGAGGTTATGCCTCTGGCGGTGTGAAGGCGACGATCTGGCCGCGGGAGACGCCGATGAGCAGGTCGTCGAAGGCCCACACGAGGTTCTCCGCGCGATCCAGGTCGTTGGCCACGTAGAGGGTCAGGCCGTCCAGATCGACGAAGTAGGAGGCCATCGTGTAGCCCTCATCGAGGCGAACGTAGGCCACCGTGGCACCGGAGTCGACTCGCAAGTCCGATACCTCGAAATCGTGCTTGTCGTGGTTGGATCCGAAGTAATCGGGCATATTGACGGAGCGGCTGTTCGCTGACGCGGTGGGGTACACGTGCAGTATCTTGTCGTCGTGAGCGCGGCCCGCGTAGTAGAGGTCATCGTGCTCGAGATAGACGGAGGCTGTGGTCCACGGCGCTTGGTCGGACGTGTCCCGCAGAAAATCGGTGAGCTCCTCCAGCGTCGGGGTATGACCGTCGTAGGTCGGGCGTGCGCCCCCGCTATGGATGTAGTCGGTCTCCACGAAGCGTCCCGTGGTGTCGTAGACGCTAAAGCTTTTCTCCCTCTCCACTACGAGCCCGTCGCTCGCGGGGATGAGCGTCGGGTGCTGAGATGCGTCGTTCGTGGGATCCTTCCCGAGGGTCGTGACCGCTCCCGTGCGAGGGTCCACGTTCTGCGGGGCGAAGGCGGCTAGGCGAACGGGCACGATGACGGCGGCCGTCGAACCCTCGCCAATGACGCCGTTCGATGGGCGTGACACCTCCGAGAACAGCACGCCGCTGGCTTGTTGCGGCGAAGTCGCCGCGCTCCAACGCTGCGTCCACGTGCCCGATTCGAGCACCCATCCGGTGCAGGTTGCGACCGTGTCGCAGGTGACCAGGTTTCCGTCAACGACCCCGATGGGCAGGTCGGCTCCCCAGGGCGCCAGGCTCTGGTCGCCGTTCGCCTTGTCGACGATGATGCCGCCGATCAGAAGCTGGGTCTCGGTGGTGATGGGGCCGGGCGCCCGAACGGCGCCGGCACTGGGAGAGTGAGGCCCGGTCGTGGTCCACAGAGTGAGCGGCTCGTTCCCGGAGATGTCGTAGGCGGTCACGCTCGTGTCAGCGTCGTCCTGCGTGCCCACGAGCACGGCGTACAGGGTGGTTCCCTCAGCGATCAGCAGCGGGGCGCGGGAATCGTCGTCCAGCGGGATCGTCCATGCCGTCGCGAGGCCCGACACCCACTGAGGAGACAGCTCGTTCGTGTTGGTCGCCGTCCCGTGGTAGCCGATCGGTGTGGGATCCATTGACGCCTCTGAAGCTGTCGGGGACGGTGAGGGGTCGGGGTCATCGTGGTGGATGTGGTGTCTCGCCGTCGCTGCGCCGACGATGGTTCCGCTGATGCCACCGACGGCGGCCGAGGCGACCAGAGCGGCGACGATCCCGAGCACCTGGAGGGACTTGCGCGCGCGCCGCGGGCTGGCGGCAGCATCGACTGTCGGCGCGGAAAAGCCCTGGTGAGCGTTCGCCGCAGAGGCGGTTCGCGCGTCCTGAGGCGGCTGGGGCACCGTGATCTGGGCCGTCGGCTGGGGGACCGGTGGCTGGGAAATCGGGCTGCCCGTGCTCTGATGATCGTCGTTGCTCATGCAACGTTTCTATCACACCCGCGCGCCGGGCAGTACCGGTTGCCCGCCACGGCCTCGTCAGGAGGAAGCCGGCACGAAGGCCGTGACTCCCGTCTTGCTGGCGCCGATCAGCATGTCGTCGAAGACCCATGTGCGCGATTGAGCGGCGTCAAGCTCGGCAGAGTTGAAGTTCTTATTCGTCGCCGTGTCGAAGAAGTAGCTGCCCTTCGGCGCGAGGGGGAAGTCGCGAATGAACATGACTGATCCGTCGGCGCTCGCGCGCACGTCGTTCACCAGGAAGAAACAACTGGAGGACACGTACGGACGGATGTTGTCGGGGACCGAGACCGTGCGCGTCGACGCGTCGGAGGTCAGGGTGAGCTCCAGCGTGGCGCAGTCATTGCCCGTCATCTCAACAACGCCCGTCGTCCATGAGGCGGTCTTGTCCTTCGTGAAGAAGTCACTGAGCTGCGCCAGCGTCGGAGCTCCTCCATCGCGCGTGGGCTGCGTGACGTACCGGTTTTGGTTGAAGGTCCCCCGAATGCCGCCGACGCTATCGTAGGCATACTTAGTCTTGAGCCATGGAGCTACGATGACACCGTCGCTTGCCTGGACGAGGTCGTAGGAGATCGTGTCGTCATCTGGATCGCCCAGGTTCGTGAGCTCGCCGGTGCGGACGTTGAGGAGCTGGGGGACCTCGCGGTAGCCGGGGACAATGAGAATCGAGGCCTGCTCGCCGCTGCCGATAAGGGCGCTGTCAGGGGCCGTGTAGTCCATGTGACCCAGGCCGAAGATGCTCTGTTTCACCGTCGCAGCTGTCCACACCTGAGTCCATTCACCGGACTCCTGCGACCAGCCCGTGCAGTAGCCGTAGGTGAGGCAGGTAACCACGATGCCCTCGGAGACGCCCAGGGGGTATGCCTTGCCCCACGGGGCCTGGGTTATCGTTCCCGTCGCCTTATCAATGACGAGGTCGCGGAAAAAGAGCAGATCGTCGTCCCAGACGAACTGAGGAGTGTAGGTTTCGTATGGGTCCACCGACGTCTCAGCGTTCGTGTCCCACAGGAGCCTCGGCTCGGTTCCAGACACGTCGTAGGCCATGACCGTCACGCTTTTGCTCCGCGCCGTCGTCGGCCGATCAGAGAAGACAAGGTAGAGAGTCGACCCCTCAGCGTGGACGTGCGGGGCGAAGATAGACATCTCGGGGTCGATGGGGATCGTCCATGCGATCGCGATCCCCGACGCCCACTCGGGCGACAGGGAGTGAGTGTTGAGCGCTGTTCCGCGGTATCCGGGCTCGCGGACCGGCTCTCCCGCCTGCTGCGTGGACGAGCGGAAAAAAGACGTCCCAATCACGATCGCGACGACGCAGACGCAGGCGATCAGGATGAGGCGCAGGCGCTGTTTCGCGGGGGTAACGGATTCGCCGGAATCCTCGTGAGGCTCCGGCGCGGGTTCGTGGGCGATCGGCTCATGCTCGCCCGTGTGTACGGCCAGGGACGAGGCCGGGGCTTGGATCGCCGGGCCGGGCGCGGTCGGCGAGGCGTCGGTGACCTGCGTGCGCTTGGCTCGTCGCCGGGCGGAGTGAACCTGAGGAGCTCCTCGATGTCCGGCAGGGGATCAACGCCGGGGTGGGGCGCAACGTCCGCCCCCGGGACGCCTGCCTCCGACGCGCCGGTGTCCGCCTGGCCAGCCACGGCCTCGTCGCCGGGCATGGGAGGAGCGAACCTGAGGAACTCCTCGATGTCGGGCAGGGGCGCCAGGTCCGGCAGGGGCGCGAGCTCGGGCAGCGGCGCGAAACCCGTCTGCCCCGCGGTCTCCTCCCACTCTCGCCCGAGGGGAGGGGGTGCGTCCCGTCGGGCGGGGACCAGCGAAAGTCGTCGTTGCTCATGGGGCGTTTGTACCACACGCGCGTGCCAGCCGGCGCGGATTGGCTGCCACGGCCTCGTCCGCGATAACGAGCGGGGTGTCGTTCAGGAAATCACCGATGTCGGGCAGCGGTGCGAGATCGGGCAACGGAGCAAACCCCGGCAGACTCCCGAACTTCCGCAGCGCATCCCCACGGCCACCAAGCCCAGCTCCTCCAACCCGCAATAGGCCGTCATATCCGGGTTATAGGACACTGCGTGTTGCTGGTAGGGCGACTTTTTGGCTTTCTGGTGCGGGGAAGTCGGTATAGAAGGTGGTGGCATCTGCTCGCGTCTTCGTGTGGGCAGCGTCTGTACATTAACCCCGTGATTCTGCGCGCGGGCCCCGGACTGTGCGCGCGTGGGTCGGTGGGCCCCTTTGCTGGTAGTGGTAACCCGTTCCTGCGCAGCTGGGCCCGATAGGTGGCAGTGTGGGCGGCCCGCCTGGACTACCACCTGTGGGGTTAACCTGCGCAGTGAAGGGGCCCAGGTATCCACCTGCCCGGGACTGTGCGTGTGGGCCCCTTTGCTGGTAGTGGTAACCCGTTCCTGCGCAGCTGGGCCCGATAGGTGGCAGTGTGGGCAGCCTGCCTGGACTACCACCTGTGGGGTTAACCTGCGCAGTGAAGGGGCCCAGGTATCCACCTGTCCGGCCGATCCTGCCACCCCCCGTGGATGATGCCGCCATCCCTGTGGGCGATGGCACCACCCCTGCGTCGATTGCCTCCGTAAATGGCCGCGGTTGAGCTTGTTGCCCTCGAATGTGGATAGGAAGCGAGCATGCGGATAGCTTATGAACATGCGGATAGCTTCGTAACCTATCCGCAAGCGCCTAACCTATCCGCGAAGGCTGAACCTATCCGCAAGCGCCTAACCTATCCGCGAGCGGCAGGCCCGTCAGCTGCCGCCACGCATACTCGTTCCTGCGCAGCTGGGCCCGATAGGTGGCAGTGTGGGCGGCCTGCCTGGGCTACCACCTGTGGGGTTAACCTGCGCATGAAGGGGCCCAAGCAGCCACCTGTCCGGCCGATGGTGCCACCCCTGGAGCCAATGAGGCCACCCCTGAACTGAGCACATTCGTCCGCCGCTCCTGGAACTGACCACCGACCCACACGTGATGTCCTATAACACTCATATCCGGAGTGGACAAGGTAGCATGAGACATGTCGGGGCCTCCCAGCGTTTGAAGTGTTGCAACCTCAATCATCGGGCAGGCCCCGACCCCATGCCAACACCACCCCCACACCCCAACATGCGAAGAGCCACATTGGTGGAATAGAGGCGCTCGGCCACGTGGCGGACCGAACCACGGCCCCGTACGACTCGTCCCCGACGCGACCGAGCAGGCCTCGGGCGTCGGGGACGAGTCGTGTAGAGAACCGCTTACACGGTCCGCGGTGTCACGGCGATCACCTCACCGCTATGCGCCCCGACGAGCAAGTCGTCGAAGACCCACACCAGGTTCGTGGCCTCGTCCAGCTCCGGCGACACGTAGGTTATCTCGCGTTCCACGCCGAAGAAGAATGGGCCGGTCGGGGTCGATGGCAAGCACTGGACGAACAGCGCCTTACCGTCTGCGCTGGCGCGCACCTGTGCGGCGGACCAAGGATCCGTCATCGCGTGGTCGGAGAATGACTCACCGGGGTTGATCGTGCGGCTGGAGTTCCCGCTGGTCGGGCTCACCGCCAGGAGCTGACCGTTGACGTCCTTCGAATAGGGCCGTTCCACAGTGGCTGTCGTCCACTGCGCGCCGCCCTGCGTCATGAAAGAACTGAGTTCTGCCGTAGTCGGGAGAGCACGGTCTGACGTCGGGAAACGGTCGAGCTCCCAACCGGCCCCGACAGTGCCCACGACCTCGCCCGCGGTGTTGTAAGCAATACTCTCCTTCTCGCCGGCGACGAGGACGCCGTCGCTCGCCAGCGTGATCCGGGAGACGGAAGGGCCTGCCGCGGAGGGGGCCTCCCCGAGCGTCGTGACTGCGCCCGTGGCCGGGTTGATGAGCTGCGGGGCCTGGTGGGCCTCGTCGACCGGGACGACCACGGCAGCGCCCGCGCCGCTGCCGATGACGGCGCTCGCGGGAGCCGTCAGACCCGAGTGGGCCAGGCCCGCGTGGCGCTGGGGCGAGGTCGTCGTGGACCACAGCCTCGTCCACGCGCCCGAATCGCGGGACCAGCCGGAGCACGAGCTGAAGGTGTCGCAGGTGACGAGGACGCCGCCTGCCACCCCCATCGGCAGGTCGGAGCCCCAGGGGGCCTGCGTCTGGGCACCGGTCGAGCGGTCGACAATGATGCCGCTCAGCAGAATCTCATCCTGGGTCGAGACGGAGGACGGGAACGCCTCGGCGCGAATTCGGGACGGTTGGGGCCCGGTCGTGGTCCACTGGGCGACCGGCTCGCTGCCCGACACGTCGTAGGCGGACACCGTGGCGACGGCCTGGCTCCCGCTTCCGTAGGTGAGCACGTACAGGGTCGACCCCTCTGCGATCAGCTGCGCGGGCAGGAGAGCATCGCTGGTGGGCAGGGTCCAGGCCGTTGCGACGCCCGAGGCCCACGCGCTGGAGAGCTCGTTCGTGTTGGTGGCGCTCCCCCGGTAGCCGGTCGCATCCGGATTCGTTTCCTGCTCCGAGCCGGTGATGTGCGGAGGCGGGGTCGCTGCCGGGCCGGGGAGCTGGTGGGCGCTCGTGCTCAGCGAGGGAGCGAGGAAAGCCCCGAGGCTCGCGACGAGCGCGACGCCCGTCGTCAGGAAGAGGCGCGTGGGTCGCGTGGGCGTCGTCCTCGCGGAGGCCGCGTACTGGGGGGCGTTGGTGCTCATGGGTGTGTCATTTCTGTCGTCGCTCGGGTGGGCGTTCTTGGGCGGGTGTTCAGGGGTTGGAGCCTCACGAGGCCTTCGGCGTGAACGCCACGACGCCGTCGATCGTCACGCCGATGGCCAGGTCGTCGAAGGCCCACGAGAGGTCCTCGGCGTCGTGGAAGTCCGCCGACCCATGTCCCCGGCCGCTGGCCGTGTCGAAGAAGTAGCGGTTACCCGTGGTATTGGCTTCGACGGACTCGACGTACACGACCGACACGTCGGCGCTGGCGCGGACCTCTGAGGGCCAGAAGGGGCTGGAGTGGTACTGGTCGTTGTTGGCGGGATCAAGATCGAATGCTGGGCTTCCGTCGCTCGGCGTCACCGTGAGGGCGACGGCCCCCGTCTGGGCAGTGACCACGGCATTCGACCACGCGGGCAGGCCTCCGACCAGGAAATCGGTGAGTTCCGATGTGGAGGGCACGCGTCCGTCGCGCGTTGGTCTTCTCAGCGACTTCTCGTAGGAGTGAACTCCCGTGATGAAGCCGTCGGCGTCGTAGGCGACGACAAGGTCGTCGTTGAACGCCACGATCCCATCGCTGGCAATGGCGAAAGACACCACGTTGTTGTCCCTATCCCTGAAGGGGCTCGCAGAGGCGGCGTCCGTGACCTGCCCGGTTCGCGGATCAATCAGCTGCGCCAGGTGCGTCGGCGAGTCCACCCGCAGGACAACCGACTGGTGTTCTCCGGCACCGATCACGGGAGTGTTGGGGTACGTGAGCATGGCCGAGGTGGACAGGCCACCCCGTTGGCGGGCTGTGGTTGTCTCCCACCGGCGCACCCACGACGAGGCCTCCTGCGTCCAGCCCGAGCACGCCTGTTTCTTATCGCAGGCTACGACGATGCCGTCAATGGCCGCGAGCGCCTCCGACCCCTCCCATGGGGCCAGGGACTGGTCGCCCGTCGCCTTGTCGATGACGATGCTGCCGACGATGAACTGATCCCCGTCGGACACGAAGCTGGGTCGCCCAAACGACTCGGGGCGGGGGCCCGTCGTGCGCCACAGCTCGCGTGGCTGCTCGGAGGAGATGTCGAAGGCCCCGGCGGTGACCTGGCGGGCGGTGGGATTGGGGTCTTCGAAGAGGGTGTACAGGGTGGTGTCCTCCACGGTCGTGATCGCGCGGGGGCCGTATTGTGAGGATGGGAAGGGGATCCTCCACGCCGTCTCGACGCCCGAGGCCCAGGCGGGGAGATCGATCCCGTGCTCGTCGCGTCCCCGGAGTACCCGACGGTGGGGGTGGGGGTGGGGGTGGAGGTGAATGAAGGGTGAGGGTCCTGACCACCCGGGGTCTGCGTGAGCTGACGAATGCCGAAGACTGCGGCCAGAACGACGATGACGCACAGCAGAGCCACGAGGAGGACTGGCTTCCCGCGTCTCCTCGCGTGGGGCTTGGGGACGCCGGGCTGGGGGATTGGGGGCGTCCCGCTCGGCGGCACCCACTGCTCGGCCTGCAGGGGAGTGTTCGTGCCCGGATGATCGTCATTGCTCATGAGTAGTTTCTATCACAGGGTAATGGCGGCGTGGTAACCGGTCCCAACAACAGGAAGACACCGCGACGAACGCCTCGATACCGCTCTCGGTCATTCCGATGCCCATGCCGTCGAAGGGTCACGCGGTTCTCCCCTGGCCTGCCACGGCCTCGTCAGGAGGTGGGTGGCGTGAAGGCGACGATCTCATCTCCGCTGATGCCGATCAGCAAGTCGTCGAACACCCACGTCAGCGCCGTGGCCTGCGTGAGCCGTCTCAACGAGGAGGATGAACCGTCGGCGGTAGCGATGGCGTAGCTGGTCGCGTCCTTGGGGCTGAAGGACCGGACGAACAGGGCCGATCCGTCGGCACTGACACGCAGGTCTTGTGGAGTAAAGGAACAGCCGTTCACCATGTGCAGGCGTGCGGCGGAGGGGACGGGGACCTCGCGTGTTGAGCCGTCGGCCGTCAAGGAGACCTCGAGCGTACACTCACGTGAGTCGGTCAAGCGCACCGTTCCCGTTGCCCACTCCGCCCGCCCCTGCGTCATGAAGGCCTGGATCTGCGACGTGGTCGGATACGTCCCATCCATGCTGGGCACGGGCAGATTGGTCTGGGCTGTGAATGTCGACTGGAAGATTCCGTCGCTGTCGAAGATGACGCCGCGGGACGTGGAATTGTCGTAAAGGACGAAGCCGTCGGCGGCGACCTGGACCCGTTGATCCGTGGCGTTGCCGTCGGGGTCGGCCAGGGTCGTGAGCTCTCCGGTATGGACATCGATGATCTGCGGGAGCTCAGTGCTGGCGGTGGGCACCAGGACGGAGGTTTGCTCTGCGCTGCCGGAGACGACGGTGTTCGCAGGCGCATAGCCCAGATCATTGTCACGCAGTTTCCCGGTCTGGGTCGCCGTGGACGTCGTCCACAGGTTCGTCCACTCGTCGCCCTCCTGCGTCCATCCGCTGCACGTGGTCGTGGTCGAGCACGTCACCACGATGTTCTCGGCAGACGCGATGGGCACATCCTTCCCCCCAGGGGGCCGAGGTTTGTTTCCCCGTCGCCTTGTCGAGGATGGCGCTGCGGAAGAAAATCTGGTCATCATCCGAGGCGAACGCGGGCCTGTCATTGGCCAAAGCCGCCGGGGTGTCCGTGCTGACGGGCGTCGCCCACAGCGCTCGGGGCGTGCGGCCGGACAGGTCGTAGGCGGCGATCGTGTAGTGGACCTATCCGAATGTGCGGCGACACCGAAGGCTACGTACAGGGTCGAGCCATCCACGTACATTGGGTGCGTCACTGGGGCCACACCACTGGGCAGAGGGATTGTCCACGCGGTACTCACGCCTGCGGCCCACGCGGGCGACAGAGCGTGCGTGTTGTGTGCGGTGCCGCTGTATCCCTGTAACCGGAACGTCGGCGTTGTCGGCCCCGTGAACGGCATGTTTGGAGGAGCGACGGGATCCGGGGTAGCGGTGAAGGCGTGGACCAGGTACGCGATGCCAGAGAGCACGGAAAGGATGATGTAGAACAGGAGCTTGGCACGCTCGATGGCCTTCTTGTTCCTGTACTTGAGCGTGAGCGCACTGGGCGTCGGGGAGGGGAGCACTTCCCAGGCCGTGCTCGCGCTTGTCGCTTCGGCGGCGGTTGGGCGCTTGGTGGTCGTGGGGGTGGCTGTGGCGGCGTTTGTGCGCTTGATCGCTTTTGCGCGCTTGGTCGCGCTCGCGGTTGCGCGCTTGGTCGCGCTCGCGGTTGCGCGCTTGGTCGCGCTCGCGGTTGCGGGCTTGGTGCCGGTTGTGGCCTTGGTCGTGGTTGCGCGCTTGCGAAAAGCCTTGGGGCGGGGCGGGGCGTACTTGAGCAGTTCGGCCATGGGGTACGCGCGGGGTGTATCCGGCGTCGGAGCATGACCCGTGGACGGGTCGGCCTGCGCAGAGGCACCGGTGTGGGCCCGCGTCCCACCGGCCTCGTCGTCGGCAGGCGGGACGAACCTGAGGGCGTCGTCGGTGCCGAGCGTGGGTGCCACGTCGCGCTGAGGGGGAGACGCCCGGCAGGTCGGCGCTCGTCGCGCGCGCCGAGAGCTTCTTGCCAGCCCCCGCGCGTGAGGAGTCACTCTGAGCTCCCTCGGGTGGGCGCCAGCGCGAGTCATCCTTGCTCATAAAACGTTTCTATCACACCCGCACGCCGACCAACGTGAGGAGCAACCCGGGCCTTGTTAGGACAAGCAATGGACTGATGCAGGCCGAGCGATCGCCGCGGGAGCAACCCCGGCCTCGTCAGGAGGAAGCCGGCACGAAGGCCGTGACTCCCGTCTTGCTGGCGCCGATCAGCATGTCGTCGAAGACCCACATGGTCTGTTTCGGCAGGTTGAGAAGGTTTGATGTGTAGTGAGCCCGTTGGCGGTATCGATGAAGTACCGGCTCTGGTCCTGGTAGGTGAAGGTATCGGCATAGAGGACCGAACCATCCGCGCTCACGCGAACCTCCTTCGGGCTGAAGAGGCACGTACTGGTCATGTGCTGGCTCAGCACGCCGGGGACCGGAGTCGTGCGCGACGACCCGTCGGAGGTGAGGGTGACCTGGATGGAACAGTCGTCCTTACCCACGAGGCCTACCGTGCCCGTCGCCCAATTCGCAGTCTTCGTCGTCATGAAGGTCTTGATATCCGCAGTGCTCGGGTTGCTACCGTCACGGCTGACTGCGGGTAGACGCAGATATTCATCGGTTGAGAACGTGGATTGGCGGGCCCCCGAGCTGTCGGTGAGGAACCCCTGCTTCTTGCTAACGTCTATGACGACGAAGCCATCGGTCGCCACCTCGACGTATTGGCCCAAGCCTGACTGGTCGGGGCTGGGCAGGGTCGTTGTCTTTCCGGTATGGATGTTGATGATCTGCGGGGTTTCCTGATAGTTGAAGGGGACCAGGACGGAGGCGAGTTCACCCGTGCCGGAGCGCGTGGTGCCTGCGGGCGCATAGCCCAAACCCTGGTTACTCAACCCGTAGGACGTCTGTGGATTCGTTGTCGTCGTCCACAGATTCGTCCACTCGCCGGAGGTTTGCATCCACCCGCGGCACGAGGATGTCGTCGAACAGGTCACCACGATGCCGTCGGCCTGCGCGAGGGGAAAATCATCGCCCCACGGGGCCTGTGTCTGCTCGCCGGTTGCCTTGTCGATGACTACGTCGTGGAAAAAGAGCTGGGTCTCGCTCGACACGAACGCGGGTGTGTACGTCATGATCGCGGAGTTTTCCGTGGGGCCGACCGTGTCCCACAGGAGGGTGGGTTCCTCCCCGGACAGGTCGTAGGCCTGAGTTCTGACGGCGGAACCGCGCTGGCCCTCGATCGTGTCGTTGCCGGCGATGTAGAGGACCTGACCCTCGGCGAACATCTGCGTTCCGAACTGAGTCATTTCTGGCGGCAGCTCGAGCGTCCACGCGGTGGCCACGCCCGAGGACCACTGCGGCGATATGGAATGCGTGTTCGTGGCGCTCCCGCGGTACCCGGGCGCGCGGGTCGGCAGGTTCGCCGCATGTTCGCGTACCTCGGAGTTCGCCTGTGCGGCGGAACGCGACGAGGTCTGATGGGACGAAGGCGTCGACGACGATCCGCTCCGACTGGGGGGAGAAGAGGGAAACCGCGACGTTGAGCGCGAGGATACAGCCGAGCACGATCATGACGACAGACGGCTTCCGCTTCACGGCTGTCTTGTCCACCCACGTCCGCGAGGGCTCGAGGTCTGGGGCGCGCTGCGCAGTCGGCGTCCGGTCGCCTTCGGACGTCCTCCGCGACGAGGCCGTGGCGGCCGCTATGGACGCGACGTCACGCGAGGCATGTTGTGGCTCCTCCGAGGTGGTCTCGTCTGGCAGCAGCTCGAATGCGTTTACGGAAGTGCTGACCAGCACAGCGGCACCGCGAACGTCCCGCGCCGGGGCTTCCTCGGCCTGGGGCCAGGCGACGCCGCTCTCCATTGGCTCTTTCTCATTGTCAGGCGCTGTCGGATCTTCCGCGAGGGGCTGCGCGATGGCTGGCTGCGGCACGAGCTCGGGCAGGGGTGCGAGGCCCGCGAGCAGGTCCATCTCCTGCGGACCTTCTGGTTGTGCCTGTTCGGTGATCACCTCGTCGGCGGGCGGGGTCAGAGTGAAGAAATCATCGAAATCGGGCAGCGGGGCCAGATCCGGCAGCGGGGCGAGTTCGGGCAGCGGCGCGAAGCCCGGCAGTGTCCCGAACTCCGGCAGCGCGAAGACGCCGCCGCTGTCCGGGGATTCCCTCCTCCCGCGAGCGCGCGGAGGGTGCCTGCGTCCCGTCGGTGGGGGTTCCGAGGACATCGTCGTTGCTCATAAAACGTTTCTATCACACCCGCACGCCGACCAACGTGAGGAGCAACCCGGGCCTTGTTAGGACAAGCAATGGACTGATGTAGGCCGAGCGATCGCCGCGGGAGCAACCCCGGCCTCGTCAGGAGGACGCGGGCACGAAGGCCGTGACTCCCGTCTTGCTGGCGCCGATCAGCATGTCGTCGTAGACCCAGGTGAGCTGTTCCGAGACGTTGAGCGCCGGAGACGTGTAGGCCTCGCCGTTGACGGTGTCGATGACGTATTTGTTCGTGTCGGCACCGACGAAGGCGTCCATGTACAGAGCCGATCCGTCGGCGCTGATACTCACCTGCTTCGGGTCGAAGAAGCAGGTGGACGGCAAGCTGGGCGTCAGCGCATCGGGGACGGGGGCCGTACGCGTCGAACCGTCGGCGGTGAAGGTGACCTCGAACATGCACTCATCCTGGTGACTGCCAGTCATGCGCAGGGTAGCTACGGCCCACGGCGCTTTCTGGTGCGTCAGGAACTCTTTGACGTCCGGCGCGCTGCGAGGTGTCTCATCGTGACTGACGATGGGCAGGTTGCGGGCGGTCTTAAACGTGGACTGGAGGGTGCCGTCGCTGTCGAAGAGCATCCCGTAGGATTCGATATTCTCGTAGACGACGTAGCCTTCGGGCGTGACCTCGACGGTTCGGAACTTGCCGTCCCCGTCGGGGTTGCTCAGGGACGCGATTGTCCCCGTGTGGATATTGATGATCTGCGGAATCTGGTCGCTCTTGGGAGGAACCAGGACGGAGGTGTGCTCGCCGCTGCCGGAAATAGCGTTACGTGAGGGCGAGTATCCGAGGTCGAGCTGACGGAACCCCGACGGATTTTTGCTGCGTCGTCGTCGTGGTCCACAGGTTCGTCCACTCGCCGCCCTCCTGCGTCCATCCGCTGCACGTCGTTGTTGACGAGCAGGTCACGAGGATGCCGTCGGCCATCACGAGGGGAAACGCTATGCCCCAGGGGGCCTGGGTTTTGCTCGCCGGTCTTCTTGTCGATGACGACGTCGTGGAAGAAGAGCTGGTCGTCGCTTGACAAGAAGGTGGGCGTGTAGGTCAAGGCCACGTTGTTTTTTTCGTGTGCCCGGTTGAGGACCACAGCTGAGTGGGCTGTTCCCCCGATATGTCGTAGGCAGCAATAGTGACGGCGTACCCTGGCTCGCCCTTGATCGTGGCGTTGGATGCAACGTAGAGGGTCGAGCCATCGACGTAAATGTGTGGCCGGAACGTGGACGAGGTGTTCTCAACGGGAATCGTCCACGCGGTCGCGATCCCCGAGGCCCACTCGGGCGACAGTGCGTGCGTGTTCGTCGCGGTCCCACGGTAGCCGGGCGCGCGAGTAGGCAGATTCGGTGCCTGCGCGGGCACCTGCACGGTCGGCGTCTGCGAGGCCCGCGCCGAGGAGACCGTAGGCGACGGAGTCGACGAGGTCATCGGTTCGACGCTTTGTTGGCTGCAGAAAGAGAGCACGACGCCGAGCACAACGACGCATCCGAGCGCGATCAGGGGGCGGGGCAGGCGTTTGAGGGCGGAGGCAGCCTCGCCGATGCTCTCCTCGGGCTTGAGGCGGAAGGGAGTGCGGCCGCTCGACGATCGGCCGCTCACGTGTCCCGCCATCGACGAGGCCGTGGCCGCGACCGCGGAGACGGTATCCATCTGGGTGGTGGCCGCCGAGGCCGAGGGAGCCGCGTCCGGCAGGTGAGCGGAGGTGGGCGTCGGAGCGGTGCCTGAGAGAGGCCTGGACTCTGGCGCAACGGGTTGAGTGTCGTCGACGGTGGACGAGGTGGGAGCGTCTGCGAGTAGCTGGGCGATGTCAGGTAGCGGCGAGATCCCGGGCAGGGGAGAGGCGCCCGGGAACAGGTCGTCATCCCGAGATCCCGCGGTATCCGCCTGCCCGGCCCGGGCCTCGTCCCCGGGCATCGACGCGGGGGAGGAGAGGACGTCGCCGATATCGGGCAGCGGGGCCAGATCCGGCAGCGGGGCGAGTTCGGGCAGCGGCGCGAAGGCCGGCAGTGTCCCGAACTCCGGCAGCGCGAAGACGCCGCCGCTGTCCGGGGATTCCTCCTCCCGCGAGCGCGCGGAGGGTGCCTGCGTCCCGTCGGCGGGGGTTCCGAGGACATCGTCGTTGCTCATGAGACGTTTCTATCACACCCGTGTGGAACGCGGGCGTGGGTTCTCCGCTTTCGTCAGCCGAGGCCTCGTCCCCTGTGAGCAGTGCGCTCTCAGGAGGAGGCAGGCACGAACGCTCGAATTCCGCCGTCGGTCTGGCCGATCAGCATGTCGTCGAAGACCCAGGTGAGGTGTGTGGCCTCATTGAGTTCATTCGACGTGAAGGACAGTCCCTTGGCGGTGTCGATGAAATATTTGCTCGTGTCCTGGAAGTTGAAGGTGTCGATGTAGAGAGCCGATCCGTCGACGCTGACACGCGCGTCGGCCGGGTCGAAGTAGCAGCCCGGCTGCATATTCGGGCGTGCCGCTGAGGGGATGGAGATCGTGTGTGTGGCGCTGTCGGCGGTCAGCTTGTACTCGATGGCGCATTGGTCCGTGCCTGTCAGCGCAATCGTGCCCGCCGCCCACTGTGCCTTCGTGCTTGTCATGAAGGTGTGGATGTCCGACGTCGTTGGCTGCCTCCCGTCGTGGCTGACTGTCGGCAGGTGCGGCTCTGCTGTGAACGTGGACTGGAGGGTCCCGTTGGGTTCGAAGAGTAACCCGACCTGTTCGCTGCGCTCGTAGACGAGGAAGCCGTCGGTGGCCACCTCGACCTTCCGATAGTCGGCATTCCCGTCGGGATTGTTCAGGGTCGTTACCTCGCCGGTATGGACGTTGAGGACCTGCGGGAGTTCCTTGATGGCGGTGGGACCAGGACGGCGGCCTGTGCGCCGCTCCCGGCGAGCGCAGTGCCCGCAGGTGCGTAGCCCAGATCATGGTTATGCAACCCGAATCCCGACTGTATCGCCGTGGTCGTCGTCCACAGGTTTGTCCACTCGCTACCCTCGCGTGTCCATCCGGCGCATGATGTTGTGGCCGAGCACGTCACCACGATGTCGTCGGCCACCGCGAGAGGATAATCCCTCTTCCAGGGTGCCTGGGTTTGCGCGCCCGTGGCCTTGTCAATGACGACGTCGTGGAAAAAGACCTGGTCGTCATCCGAGAGGAACGCGGGCGTGTGGGAGGACATAATTGCCGAGTTCTCCGTCGGACCCGTCGATGTCCACAGGAGAGTGGGTTCGTTACCCGACAGGTCATAGGCTGACACCGTGACGGCCGATTCCTTTCGGTCCTCCGTCAGATCGTCGGCGGCGAGGTAGAGGACCGACCCGTCGACGTATATCTGCGGTGGTGTCCCCGCCGGCCCGTTCGTGGTGGGGATCGTCCACGCAGTAGCGACGCCCGAGGCCCACTCGGGCGACAGGGAATGCGTGTTCGTCGCGGCCCACGGTATCCGGGCACGTGGAGGACCTGCTGTTTCGTGTCGAGGTCCGGTGGAGGGAGCGTGGGATGCTTGTGATTGCTGCCGCCCGCGTAGACCGAGGAAATAATGCCGCTGAGTACGACGATGGCACCGGAGATCGCCAGACCGATGGGGATGGCGGAACTCGTGGTCCCCTGCTTGCCCCAGGACAGTCGACCCGCAGGGTGAGCGACGCGTTCGTTCGGTTCTTGGGCAGGACTGGTTCGCGACGAGGCCGGGGCTGCGTGAGTGGGTGCGGCATCGGCCTGGGAGGGGGCGACGGTGAACGTCGGAGCTGTGTTCTGCGTCGGTGTGGTCGGGACCGCGGGCAGCGATGGGACCGCGGGCGTCGACGGACTCGTGGGCAGCGATGGGACCGCGGGCGTCGACGGACTCGTGGGCAGCGATGGGATGTCGCCTGCGGGCGTCGACGGACTCGTGGGCAGCGATGGGATGTCGCCTGCGGGCGCGGCGCTTGGGAGTGCGTCATCATCGCGCGAACTGATGGTGTCCGCCTGCGCGGCCACGGCCTCGTCGAATCCTGCGAGTGGGTCGGCCTTCAAGAATTCGTCAAGGTCGGGCAGCGGTGCCAAGTCCGGCAGGGAATCGAACTCGGGCAGGACGAAGGCGTCGGCCCCGCTCGGGGACTCCTCGCTGCGTGCGCGCGACGAACGCGGCTGCGCATTGCCGGGAGGCGTCACGCGAGAATCATCGTTACTCATGGGACGTTTGTATCATGCGAGGAGCGTCGGTGTGCCTGTCCCGCGTCGGGCGGCGTGGGGATCCGCGTCTAGTTGGATGCGGGGGCGACCCGGACCATGAGGACGCTCGCCAGCGCGGCCACGCCCTCGCCTCGGCCCGTGAAACCCAGACGATCCGAGGTCGTCGCCGACACCGTCACCGTGCCGCCGGCGATCTCGCTCATGACGGCACCGGCCTCGGGCAGGCGTGCGGCCATGCGCGGGCGGTTGCCCACGACCTGGACGGTCGCGTTGCCGAGCCTCCAGCCGGCCTCGGTCGCCATGCGGCGTACCTCCTGGAGCATCGCGCGGCCCGACGCGCCCGCCCACTCGGGGCGATCCACGCCAAACACCGTGCCGAGCTCGCCCAGGCCCGTGGCCAGCAGCATCGCGTCGCACAGCGCGTGCGCGGCGACGTCCGCGTCCGAATGACCCTCAAGCGCGCGCTCGCCCGGCCACTCCAGGCACGCGAGCATGAGGGTGCGCTGCGAATCGGGGGCTGCGAAGGCGTGGACGTCGACCGCTTGGCCGACGCGGAAAGGCAGATCAGTCATGCCACCAGGGTAGTCTCACGACGAGGCCGGTGTGAAGGCCGTGATGCCATCATCGCTGATCGTGATGAGCAGGTCGTCGAACGCCCACACGGTTTTCGTCGAGCGCGTCAGGCCTGAGAAAGTGTGCGTCTTATTGGCATTCATGTCGATCATGTACGCGGTGGATGTGCTCCATGTCGCGACCCAGATGAACGCCGCAGACCCGTCGGTGCTGGCGCGAAGCTCGCGCGGCTCAAAGGAGCAGGTCTTTGAGGTGTAGGAATAGTAGGTGGTCAGCCCCTTCACGCCCGTCGCCGAACGCGGGGGGAAATCCCCGGTGGGGGTCAGCCTGACAACAGAGCAATCCTCCTTCTCGATCGTCACCTGCCCGTCGTCCAGGGGGCTGACACCTCCGTGAAGAAACCTCTCAACTCCGCCACCGTGGGCGCACGCCCGTCCATCGTCGGCTGCGTGTTGTGCCTCACCGGGTCGAAGGTATCAACGAGCCTTCCCGAGACGTCGTAGACCTCCATCTCGCCCCGATCCCGCTCCACGATGACCCCGTCAGAGGCGTCGTAGAGCTTCACAACCCGCGAGCCTGACCCCAGGCGACCCTCGGCGCCCAGGGTGGCGACCACGCCCGTGTGGACGTTCACCAGCTGAGGGTTCTTGTCGTAATAGACGGGAATGATCACCGAGGTCTCCTCGCCACTTCCGACGGTCTGCGAACGAGTATCCGACCGCGTGTCACTCGACCAGGACTGCTTCGTCGTGATGCTCTGCCACTGGCGCGTCCACGAACCGGACTGGTTCGTCCATCCGGAACACGTCTCAAGACCCGAGCACGTCACCAAGATCTCGTCGACGAAAGCAGCCGGGATGTCCTCGTCCCACGGTGCCTCCTGCTGCCTGCCCGTCTCCTTGGACACCAGGACATTCTCAACGACCACCCAAGCACCCGCAGAGATCATCCGAGGCCCTCCAGACCTGCCGCGCACCTCAATGTCCTGACCATCCGACACCCATTTCTGCACAGGCTGGACGGAAGCAATGTCGTAGGCGCTCAGCCTCAGGACCCTTTCCTGCGTCCTGGTAGCCACGTACAGGGTCGTGCCCTCGACGAGGACAGACTGCTCCTCGGTGCTCGCTTTGTCCGGCGCGGAGGGGAGTACCCACGCCGTGTTGATCCCCGATGCCCATGCGGAGGACAGCGTCTCCGTGTTGGTCGCCGTGCCCCTATAACCCTGGGGACGAGACGTCGCCAGCGACGACGAACCGGCCGACGTTCGCAGGGCGATCGCCCCGAAGAGAGCGGCGATGAAAACAACCACGGCAAGAGTCCCCCACCCCTTGGACGTCTTCGTGAACGAGAGCGCGCTCCTCACACTCGACCCGGCGCGCGTAGCGCCCGCGCGAAAGGCCCGACGCCTCGACGAATCGACACTCTCGTCAGGCAGCGTCGCCGTGATTGCTGTCGTGTATGAATCCTCGATCACATCGGGGTTGACCGATGTGTCAGCGTTACGGGGCGGCGTGTTTGACGGACGTGTCGCCTGAGATGGCGACGGCCTTCCTGACTTCTCGCCCTCAATCGGCGGTGCCCAACGATCCTTGTCAATACTCACCCGTTGTTTCTATCACACGCTCGCGGGCCGCGCGTACACCACCCACCCCGCCCAGGCCTCGTAGAAACGTGACGAAATACGACCTATCTGGCTTCACAGGCCGTCTCTCCGATAGGATCTGCCCGTGCGTTATATTTCGACTCGACGTGGCCCCGATGCGCCCACCCGCTCCTTCAGCGACATCCTGCTGGAGGGCCTGGCGCCCGACGGCGGCCTCTACCTGCCCGAGGAATACCCGACTCTGTCGCCCGCCGACCTGGACGAGCTGCGCATCGTCCTGCGCGAGGAAGGCTACGCGGCCATGGCCGCCGGCATCCTCTCGCTGTTCGTCGACGACATCAGCGCCGACGACCTGTGCGCGATCACGGCCCGGGCATACTCCACCCCTCCTTCTCCGACCCGCAGATCGTGCCCGTCGACGCCCTCGAAGGTACCGACCTGCACATCGCCCACCTCTAACGGCCCCACTGCCGCGTTCAAAGACATGGCGATGCAGCTCCTCGGTGAACTCTTCGAATACGAGCTGACCCGCCGCGGCGACTGGCTGACCATCGTGGGCGCCACCTCCGGCGACACCGGCTCCTCCGCCGAATACGCGCTGCGCGGCCGCCCCGGACTTTCCGTCGTCATGCTCACCCCCGCGGGCCGCATGACCGCCTTCCAGCGCGCCCAGATGTTCTCCCTCCTCGACGAGAACATCGTCAACGTCGCTGTTGACGGCGTCTTCGACGACTGCCAGGACCTCGTCAAGGCCATCAACATGGACGCCGACTTCAAGGCCACCTGGCACGTGGGCGCCGTCAACTCCATCAACTGGGCGCGCCTGCTCGCCCAGGTCTGCTACTACGTGGCCACCTGGCTGCGCGTTACCGAGGAGGGGGCCGACGCCTCGTCCAAGGTGAGTGTCGTCGTACCGTCCGGCAACTTCGGCAACGTGTGCGCCGCCCACATCGCCCGCCAGATGGGCGTGCCCCTGGGTACCCTCGTCGTCGCCACCAACGAGAACGACGTCCTCGACGAGTTCTTCCGCACCGGCGTCTACCGCCCCCGCTCTTCCGCGGACACCCTGGCGACCTCCAGCCCGTCCATGGACATCTCCAAGGCCTCGAACTTCGAGCGCTTCATCTTCGACCTGCTGGGCCGCGACGGGGACGCCACCCGCGAGCTCTTCGAGACCGCGCTGGCCCGCGACGGCTCCTTCGACCTGTCCGGCACGCCCGAGTTCGCCGCCCTGCGCGACACCTACGGCTTCACCTCCGGCACCTCCTCCCACGCCGACCGCCTCGCCGAGATCGCGCGCACGGAGAAGGAAAGCGGCTACCTCCTCGACCCGCACACGGCCGACGGCGTGCACGTCGCCCGCACCCTGCGCGCCGACATCGAGGGGCCGCTTGTCGTCATGGAGACCGCGCTGCCCGTCAAGTTCGCCGACACCATCCTCGAGGCCACCGGCCACCTGCCGCCCGTCCCCGCGCGCTTCGAAGGCATCGAAGGACGCGAAGAGCGCGTCACGGCGCTGGCCAACTCCGCCGAGGACCTCAAGGCCCTCATCCGCGAGCGCGTGCGCCCCGGCGCCTGAGCTCGCTTCCGCTCACTCGTCACGAGGCCTGGGCCCCACCTGCGAACCCGCGCGGTTTTCGGGGAGGGGACCCAGGCCTCGTTACATGTTCCCGGGCAGTGCCCGCATCCCTCCCTGCCTCGCCCCGCCAGGTAGATTGATGCCATGCTTCACCTGTACGACTCCAAGAGCGCCCGCATCCAGCCCCTCGACCCGGTCACCCCCGGGAAGGTCGGCATCTACCTGTGTGGCGCCACCGTGCAGGGATCTCCGCACGTCGGCCACCTGCGCGCCGCCGTGTCCTTCGACACCCTGATCCGCTGGCTGCGCCGCAGCGGGTACGAGGTCACCTACGTCCGCAACGTCACCGACATCGACGACAAGATCCTGAACAAATCGGCCGAGGCCGGCTGGGACTGGTGGGCCTGGGCGTACCGCTTCGAGCGCGAGTTCACGCAGGCGTACGAGACCCTCGGCGTCGAGGCCCCCACCTACGAGCCGCGCGCCACCGGCCACATCCCCGAGCAGCTCGACCTTGTTCAGCGCCTCATCGACGCGGGACATGCTTATTCGGATGGGCGCGGCAACGTCTACTTCGACGTCCACTCCCAGGCCGACTACGGCTCGCTCACCCGCCAGCGCCTGGCCGACATGCGCACCACCGAAGACGACGCCCAGATCGACGAAGCCGTCGAGGCCGGCAAGCGCGACCCCCGCGACTTCGCCCTGTGGAAGGCCACCAAGCCCGGCGAGCCCGCCACGGCCTCGTGGGACAGCCCCTGGGGGCGCGGCCGACCCGGCTGGCACCTCGAGTGCTCCGCCATGTCGCGGCGCTACCTCGGCGACGAATTCGACATCCACGGAGGCGGCATCGACCTGCGCTTCCCGCACCACGAGAACGAGCAGGCCCAATCCCACGGCGCCGGCTGGGAGTTCGCACGCCTGTGGGTCCACAACGCGTGGGTGACCACCAAGGGCGAGAAAATGTCCAAGTCCCTGGGCAACGTCCTGTCCATCGGCGCGCTGACCGAGGACTACCCGGCCGTCGCCGTGCGCTGGGCACTGTCGACCGTCCACCACCGCTCCGCCATCGAATGGGGCGCCGAGACGCTGCCCGCCGCGCACGCCGCCTGGGAGAAGTTCTCCACCTTCGTGGCCCGCGCGATCGAAGCCGCCGGTGAGGCGCCTGCCTCCGAGATCGCCCTGGCTCCCGCCGACCTGCCCGAGGCGTTCGTCGCCGCCATGGACGACGACCTCAACGTCGCCGGCGCGCTCGCGGTTCTGCACGAGCACCTGAAGGCCGGCAACGCCGCGCTTGCTTCCGGGGATGTGTCCGATGTGTACCGCGAGCAGGTCCTCGTCCGTTCCATGCTGGACGTGCTGGGCCTCGATCCCGCGTCCGAGCAGTGGCGCGGCCAGGCCGGTATCGGCGCGGGTGCTTCCGGCGCGGCTGCCGCCGAACACTCGGCGCTGGACGCGCTGGTTCGATCCGTGCTGTCCGAGCGGGCCGCTGCGCGCGCCGCCAAGGACTGGGCGCGCGCCGACGAGCTGCGCGACCGCCTGGCCGCCGCCGGCGTCACCGTCGCAGACGGCCGCGACGGTGCCACCTGGAGCGTCGGCTGAGCTGCGGCTGAGCTGCGGCTGAGGGCCGGGCTGCTTCGCGTTGCTCGTTGCCTCGACAGATCTCCGGCCGCCGCGTGGCCTGCCCGCCCGCTCGCCGTCCGCGCCGCGAGCTTCGCTCGGCGCGTCGGCTCGAAGCCCGGCCAGGCCCCGCAGGCCCCGCGGCGGCCTCCAATCGGTCGGGCTCGTTGTTTGTGCGTTGCCCGGCCAGGCCCCGCCACCGCCCACGGGCACCGCAGCCTGGCCCGCGTCTCGCAGATTCCGCGTTTGTTCTTGTGATTGGGGGCGCTGCACCCGATCCGTAGGCATTACACCCCTTCTGATCGGGTGCAGTGCCCCGTAAGGGGTGCACTGCCTCGTAACGGGTGTAGTGCCTCGTAACGGGTGTAGTGCCTCGTAACGGGTGTGGTGCCTCGTAAGGGGTGCAGTGCCCGCCATGCTGGTGTGTTGCCGCACGCTGCTCGTTGACGTAGTGGCGTGCGGTGTTGTCGTGCCGCTCAGTTGCCTCGCTGGAGTGGTTCCCCAGAAATGTCGCACGTAATTCCCCTGCGTGTATTTCAAGGTTTGAAATCGGATCGTTGAAATTCTGCGGTTTTCTCGATACCTATGAAAAGTGAGGGTACCCAAATTACGTGCGACTTTTGGAGTGGGCATGCCACTATTTGTGAGCACTCCGAAGGTAGTATCGATGATGTGAGAAATTATCTGTAGGTGGGGCCGTCACAGGGACTCTAGAGGTCTGCCGTCGTTGCTGCTGACTGGAGCCGGTGAAGGGATGTATACCTGTGTTGGCGAACAAAGCCGCTCCCTCTGCCCGACTCCTTGTGGGGAATTTCGTGTGGAAGAACGATGTGCCCATCCTTCTGCTGTGGATTCTGTTCATCTCGATACGAAGTTAGGAGGACCACCTTCTTCTGTCGGCTGCCTTTGAAGTGAGGGCCGACTATGCGCTCACCTTCTTCACTCAAGGTCCACTTGATAAGGTCCGCTATTTCTTATCATCTTGAGAAGTTGATGCTTCTAGCTCACTTGCGTGCTCTAGCGTCCAGGTGACTGAATCTACTATTAGTGTTATGCGAGGAACTTGGCGTTGGATACATCGTGACGCGTAAAACGCGAGGTGCCTAATCTCCTCCCTGAAGTATTTGCCGGCGGGGCAGATGTAGGCAGACTTCCTCTTGTAGGTCTCCCAGTTGCCCCGGCTGTTTGGGACGACTATGGTCTCCTGCTTTGTAATCGGTCGTCCACGCCATTGTGAATCCCAGGTTTCTTGGTAATTCTCTGTTATCCATGCACTAAATTGCGGCGAGATGAGCTTGGTAAGTTCGTTTACGCGTGACATGAGCATCGGGAGATCGTAGTCTTGGGCGTAATCGTGGTGCGCAATTCTATTGCGGAATTGTCGCACGTCATTCACAAGTGACCGAATACGTTTAGCGCTCGGTGGTCTACCTGTGCTTGGGTCTGTAAAAGCGCGGTGCAGAGCTCTTCTCCACAAGTCTTCATAGTTGACTCCTAGGATTCGAACCCAGAATCCAAACGTAAGGTTTGCGATAATCTGATCACGTGATTCCGTTTTGTTCTCCCGCACCATGATCTCGCGTGCTGAAGAAATCGCGTCCTGTTCCTTTTGTTTCAGTTGACATGATTTCTGTAAAAACCAAGGGATGCCTCGCATAGCTTCGTCAAAATACTCTTTGAGTTGTTCGTCAAGCGCATTTCTCAGGAGAATTTCTGTCTGAGACAGCATGGGTAGGCAGGCGGCCGCCATACGCGTGTTCCAGGCATAGAGATCGAGAGCGAGTGAGAGGTCTCCTTCGCAGGTATGGAGATATGGTCGGAGACGGGGCTCGGTAATGAACGCGAGGAGGCCTTCGTTAGCCTCGTCGCTACGCTTGCTATCGCTCATCGTCATAGTCTACTATTGCCAGTGGATGCCCCGGGGTGGCCTCTGCTTGATGCATGCTCCCGGGGCTGCGTCGTATCCGCTCGCGTTTTACAGCCAGGCATTCTCGTTCCGCAGTTTTCGATGGGCGGCCTGGAGCGTCCGACGGCGAAGTGTCGCCACAGATGGGGAGGATCAGCGTGGAGTACGTGGCTCTGCTGCGCGGCATCAACGTCGGCGGTAAGAACAAGGTCGTCATGAGCGAGCTGCGCGAGCAGGTCGCCGACGTGGGCTACGCGAACGTGCGCACCTACATCAACAGCGGCAACCTCCTCTTCGAGGCCGAGGCCGAGGCCCCGCGCGAGGATGTCGCTCAGAGAGTCGAGAACCTCCTGGCGAGCCGCTACGACTTCCCGATCCGAGTGGCGCTCCTGACGGCGCAGGACTACCTTGCCCAGCTCGATGAGCTGCCCGACTGGTGGCACGGCGATGTGGCACGCCGCGACGCCCTGTTCTACACGCGTGGACTGGACCGCGACCACGTGCGCCAGCGCATCGAGGCAATGGAGCTGGGCGACGAAGCCGTCCACTTCGGCGAGCACGCCGTATTTTGGGTCAAATTTGACGAAAAACAATTCCTCAAGACTGCCTACCACAAGCGCCTCCTGCGCGAGGACTTCTACCGCGAGGTGACGATCCGCAGTGGTGCGACCGTCGAAAAATCGCCTCGATGCTCGCGCGGGGGTGAGGTGTGGCCCGCGGTGGTCGGCGTTATGTGTGAGGGCACAGAAAGCGTTGGCAAAGGTGGCACGAGTGTGGGCGGCTCGGTGTGCGTGAGGCTGCAGCGACTGTAGGCGAGGGGCGCGAGCGTGGGCGGCTCGGGGCTACTGTCGTCAGGCTGAGATAGATCTGGCCCGGTGTTGTCGTGCTGCCAGCCGCCTTAAAGGCATGGTTTCCCAGAAATGTCGCACGTAATTCCCCTTCGTGTATTTCAAGTTTTGAAATGGGATCGTTGAAATTCTGCGGTTTTCTCGATACCTAAGAAAAGTGAGGGTACCCAAATTACGTGCGACTTTTGGGGGAGAGAAGAGAGGGGGAGAGGGGGAGAGAGGGGGAAGGGGTGAGGAGGAAGGCGCGGGGTAGCGCGGAACCCTGTCCGATCGTGATTTTGGCCCCCGCGTGTGCCCCTGCGGCCCCTGATGCAGCCCAAAACCCGTACGCTGGTGTCAGTTCACGAGAAAACGAGGAGACACCATGGCCTCACACAGCGGGCGCCCCGGCGCCATCCGTAAGAAGGGCACCAAGAAGGGCGCGCAGGTCGGCACCGGCGGACACTCGCGCCGACGCCTCGAAGGCAAGGGCCCGACCCCCAAGGCCGAGGACCGCACCTACCATCCGGCCTACAAGCGCAAGGTCAAGCGCGAGGCCCGCGAGGCCCAGGAGGCGGCAATCGCGCGCGCCCGCGCCAAGTCCTCAATCCGCGTCAAGCCCGGCCACGAGCTGATCGCCGGCCGCAACCCGGTCGCCGAGGCCGCCCGCGCCTCGGTCCCGATTGAGCGCGTCTTCATCCTCGACAACGTCAAGGACGACCGCGTGGAGGAGGTCGTGCGCCTCGCCAGCGCCATGGGCGCCCCCGTGTACGAGGTCACCCGCCGTGACCTGGATGTCGCGACCGACGGCGCTGTCCACCAGGGCGTCGCCATCGAGGTGCGCGGCTACGAGTACGCAGACGCCTCGGACCTGATCGCCGGGTCGCTCCAGCAGCTGGGTCACCCGCTCCTCGTCGCCCTCGACCAGGTGACGGACCCCCATAACCTGGGCGCGGTCCTGCGTAGCGCGGGCGCGTTCGGCGCGGACGGCGTCATCATCCCCGAGCGTCGCAGCGCGGGCGTCAACACCACCGCGTGGAAGGTGTCGGCCGGCGCTGCCGCCCGCGTGCCCGTGGCCCGCGCGACGAACCTCGTGCGCGCCCTCGAAGAGGCCAAGGCTGCCGGCTACTTCGTGGTCGGCCTGGACGGCGGGGGGAGACGCGCCCCTGCGCGGCCTGTCGCTGGCGGACGGCCCCCTCGTCGTCGTGACCGGCGCCGAGGGCGCGGGCCTGTCCCGCCTCGTGCGCGAGACCTGCGATCAGATCGTGTCGATCCCGATCGCCTCGACCGTCGAGTCCCTCAACGCGGCCGTCGCCACGGGCATCGCCCTGTACGAGGTGGCCTCCCTGCGCTCGCAGGGCTGAGCCTGCCGAACCATCTGTCGTCTCGCCGCGGGCGCGCATCAGCGCCCGCGGCGAGACTGTTAAGAGACGTGAGCAGGGCGCGCGAGCCGGACTATCGGCCCGCAGACATCCAGCTAGCGACCTCGGCGTGCCCTCTTCGCGGCTCTACGCATCTCCATGAGAGTCAGCAGTGCAAGGGGAACGTTGGGCGGCATATCGCGGATTCGGAGGCGTTCGGGGGCGGCTATCATGAGCCCCTCGTCCCTGAAGGACTGCTCGATCCTCTCCAGCATCGAGGCGATGCAGTCCTCCGCGAACATGGTCTCGCCGGTGGACGTGTAGTCGAAGTGGCACCACAGCTCGCTCATCGGCCGCATCCCGCCCGGGATCGGTCGGGCGATGACTTCGATGCGCGTCTTCTCGAGGAAGGCACGCTTGACGCGGTCAGGGACCGCCCGCGGGAACAGATCGGCGACGATGCCTGTCGTGGTGGCCGAGGCGATCGCATCGACGAGAAAAGCCTTCCCGGTGTTCCCGGTAGCCAGCTCGGTGCCCACCCACCCGCGCAGCGCGAATTGCTCGCGCATGCCGGGCGTCTCGGCGCGGATACCGTCCTTGTGCAGCTGGGCGACGCAGCGCGCCACGGCCTCGTCGGGGGAGACCGCCAGGCGAAAGACCCTGAACGGGTGCGTCGTGAGCGAGAGGCTGCGGCCGACGCGGGAAAACAAGGGGGTCATGGGTGTCCTTATCGTCGGAAGCGGAAGGCGCTGGTGCCGGTCGCCTTGCGTGCGTCCCGGTGCATCGTCGCGATGCCCGCGTCGGAGAGGGGGAGAGTCGCCGGGAAGCTCCCTTTTCTTGACGAGGCGTGGGGGACCCAGGAGGATGCCCTGTCCGGCGAGCGTCTGCTCGAGCTGGGCGAAAACCCGGTCGAGGGGATCTTTGGTCAGGCGCGGGCCGCGAATCGTGTCATCCCACGGGAAACACCACAGCTCGGACTTCTGGAGGCCTCCGGGCACTGGCCTGGCTGCGACGATGAGGCGCGTCATATCGATGTTCCCGTGCCTCCTGTTCGCGACCAGGGACAGGGCGAGACCCGCCAGCGCGAGGCCGGGGAACGATGCGCCGAGCTCACCCCAATCCGCGTCGGGGCCAGTCCCGCGACGACGCCCCACCGTGATCTCCGTGCCCGTCCAGCTGCGCATCTCGAACTGGTCGAGCATCCCGGGCGTCTCCGAGCGGATGCCGACGCGGTTCCAGAAATCAATGCAGCGCGCGAAAGCCTCGCGCGGCGGGCACGACACGTCGAACACCGTCATCGGGCGGAAAGCAAACAGGGCACTCATCAATCTCCCAGAAAGAGGCGTCGCGGAGGAATCAGGCCGCCCAAGCGCGCGTCCAGCAGCGAGCGCGAACCCGGCCACGGCCTCGTCCCTCCATCGGGTGGTGGCCTCAGGCTAGCAGTGCGAGCGCCCGGGCCACAGCTCGAGCCGCTAGGATAAGCGCCCATGAGCATCCTCGGAACCGTCATCGTCGGCATCGTCATCCTCCTGGGAGTCATCGGTGCCGTCGTGCAAGTCTGGCCCTCCGCGCCCCTCGTCGGCGGCGCGATCCTCGTGTGGGCGTGGATGACCGGCACGACCAGCGCGTGGATCATCTTCGCGGTCGCGGCCCTCGTCCTCATCCTGGGGACCGTCCTCAAATACGTCATCCCCGCGCGCGGCATGAACAAGGCCGGAATCCCCCAATCCACGCTCGTGTGGGGAGCCGCCGGCGGCGTCGTCGGATGGTTCATCGGCCTGCCCCTCGGCCTCGTCCTCGGCATGGTCGCCGCCATCTTCATCGTCGAATACCTGCGCAGCAAGGACACCGCCACCGCCTGGGCCTCCACACTCCAGGCCCTCAAGGCCTTCGGCTGGACCATCGCCATCGAACTGATCGCCGCCCTGACCAGCGCAACCGCGTGGGGCATCGGCGTCGCCCTGGCCGCCACCGGAAACTAGACGGACCCCGCGCGAGGGTGCCCAGGCCTCGTCAATGTCCGCTAATATGGGTCCGTTGCGCACCCCCGCGCGACGGACCCAAACTTTACGGAGATACTCATGCCCGCCGTCATCGTGCTTGGCGCCCAGTGGGGCGACGAAGGCAAAGGCAAGGCCACCGACCAGCTCGGCCAGCACACCGACCTCGTCGTCAAGTTCAACGGAGGCAACAACGCCGGCCACACCGTCGTCATCGACGGCGAAAAGTACGCGCTGCACCTCCTGCCCGCCGGAATCCTCTCCGAAGGCGTCACCCCCATCATCGGCAACGGCGTCGTTGTCGACCTGGACGTGCTCTTCGAAGAGCTTGAGGACATCACGTCGCGCGGCGTGGACTGCTCGCGCCTGCTCATCTCCTCCAACGCGCACATCATCCCGCCCTACAACCGCCTCATGGACCAGGCGAACGAGCGCGCTCGCGGCAACAACCTGATCGGCACGACCGGGCGCGGCATCGGCCCCACCTACGCCGACAAGATGAACCGCATCGGCCTGCGCATCCAGGACCTCTTCCACCCCGAGGAGCTGCGCGCCAAGGTCGAGGCCGCCCTGGCCCCGAAGAACACCATTTTCGAGGCCGTGGACCTGCAGGTGCTCGACCCCGCCGAGGTGTCCGACCACCTGCTGTCCTTCGCCGATCGCGTCAAGCCGATGCTGTGCGACGTGTCCCTCGTCGTCAATGACGCGCTGGACCGCGGCGACACCGTGCTCTTTGAGGGCGGCCAGGCCACGATGCTTGACATCGACCACGGCACCTACCCCTTTGTCACCTCGTCCAACCCCACCGCGGGCGGCGCGCTCACCGGCTCGGGCGTGGGCCCGACCCGCATCGACCGCGTCGTCGGCGTCGCCAAGGCGTACACGACGCGCGTCGGCGAGGGCCCGTTCCCCACGGAGCTGGACGACGAGGTCGGAGAGGCCTGCGCGCCAAGGGCGGCGAGTTCGGCGTGACCACGGGTCGCCCGCGCCGCACCGGCTGGTTCGACGCCGTCGTCATGCGATACGCGACGCGCATCAACGGCCTGACCGACATCTGCCTGACGAAGCTCGACGTGCTCTCCGGCTACGACACGATCCCCGTGTGTGTCGCCTACGAGGTCGACGGAGTGCGCACCGAGGAGATGCCCCTCGACCAGGCCGGCTTCGAGGCTGCCGTGCCCGTCTACGAGGAGCTGCCGGGCTGGAGCGAGGACATCTCGCAGTGCCGTTCCTTCGAGGAGCTGCCCCAGGCTGCCCAGGACTACATCACGCGCCTGGAAGAGCTGTCGCGCTGCCGCATCCAGTCCATCGGCGTGGGCCCGGGCCGCGAGGCTACCATCGTGCGCTACCCGCTCATGTGACGGTTGCCTGAAGCGTTCGGGGGCCGGTGCTGCATGGCAGCGCCAGCCCCCGTTTTGTGCGCGGGAGGGGCGGGTGTGTTGCTGGGGGCGTTCCAGGTATGGGGGGTGGGCGGTGTCAGTGGCTGAGGGGTGGTGCCGTCGGGTACGAGGGTGGCGGCGCGCAGCGTCTTGGGCCGACGACCGCACACAGGAATTCGACCCACGCGCCTGACGAATCAAAAGTCGCACGTAATTTGGGTACCCTAACTTTTCATAGGTATCGAGAAAACCGCAGAATTTCAACGATGTGATTTCAATGTTTGAAATACATGCGAGGGAATTACGTGCGACATTTCTGAGGAACTACAGCGTAAGGCTAAAGGCAGCACAACGTAAGGCGCCACACAGGGCCCCAAGCAGAAGACAACTCAAGCCCACAAAACGCCCAGGCAGCCGCACCGTCACTGGACTTGACCATCGCGGCAGGGACCACTTACCGCTGACGACCAAAACGCCGGCGGATCCCTCCTGAACAAAAGTCGCACGTAATTTGGGTACCCTCACTTTTCTTAGGCATCGAGAAAACCGCAGAATTCCAACGATGTGATTTCAATGTTTGAAATACACGTGAGGGAATTACGTGCGACATTTCTGAGGAACCATAGCGTAAGGCACCACACAGGGCCCCAAGCAGAAGACAACTCAATCCCACAAAACGCCCAGGCCACCTCGCGCGGAATCACGCCACGACGACGCGACAGGAAACGGCCTCAACGCCCCCAAACCCGGGATGGGCCGACGCACGCAGTTCCAGGCCCGCGCATCGGCGCGCAGATACGACAAAGCACGCCGAACCGAATGCGCCTGTCGGCGCGAAGGCCGCTCGTAGCGGCAGAGTTTGGAGCCCGGGGCATACCGGTCCGGCGTGCCCCACAACTCTACGGCCACCCGCCCCACGGCCGCACTCCGGGGCGGCGTGGATCAACCCACACAGGGCATGTGCCACAGCGCAACCCGCAACAACGAGGCCCGAACCACCTCTCGTGGCCACGGGAACCGCAGCGCTGATCGGGGCGCCACGTTCCGACGAGACGAGAGCACCTGTCTCGTGACAATCCCAGCCCTGCGCCTCGGAAAGTTGCCCGCGCGGGCGGCCACGGCCTCGTCGAGGACTGACATGTGGGACCATGGAAGCGTGATGACTTCTCCACAACCGCCCACGCGCTCCCGAACCGCTACTAACCGCGGAGTGCGCCGCGAGACCTTGGCCTCCAAGCGAGTGCCCGCCGGCGTCGGCACATTCACCGTCATCGCGCTGGCGGCGCTGACGATCACGGCGTGGTGGCTGCCCGGCTCGCGCTGGACGGTCGGACCGGTCGTCGCGGCCGCGTCCTTCCTGCTGGCGCTCGGCTGGCCGACTTTGGCGCGCCTGCACATGCCGTGGCTCGCGCAGGCGGTCCTGGCGCTCGGCGGGGCGCTGACCCCCGTGGGCGTCGCCTACTGGAAGAACCTTGACATCGCGATCCCCCCTGACCGGCATCACGCTGGTCTTGCTGGTCGCCGCGACCATCCTCGACGCGCCTGCGCCGCGCGACCACTCGGTGGGCCACACGACTGAACACTGGGGGTCGACCTCGCTGACTGCCGCGCTCGCCTCCTCGGTGACCGCCCTCCTCATTGTCACGTCCGGCTCGATGTGGGTGTCCCTGACAGTCCACACGCGTTGGTCGGTCGTCGTGCCCATGGCCGCCCTGGTCGCCATCGTCGCCGCCGCGTCGGCGCGCAGCGGGCGCAGCGCCACCGCGGGCGTCGTCTTCTCCGTCATTTTCGGCCTGTTCGCGGGCCTCATCGCGTCGTCGATTGCCTGGCTGCTCGGTCACACGTCGGATCTGCTGCCCGTCGTCTTTCCCTCCATCGCCAAGCCTTTCGGCGACTTCGCCGCGTTCCTGACCCTGGGCGGCGTGACCGGCTTCGGCGTGGGCTTCGCCGTGTCCGTCGTGGACGCGCTGCTCGGCGAGCGCGCCTCCTCCGCCCAGCTCGCCTCCGTCCTGGGCCGCGGCGCCGCCAAATTCCTGGTCGCCGCCCTCCCCGTCTACGCCATGACGCGCATCGGCGGCATCTGAGGGCCGCTCTCGTCCTCCATCGACGAGGCCATGGCCGCTTCACCGTCCCCGTTTCCCCAGGTGGGAGGCGGGCTGGGGAGCCGGTGAGCGGGCCGTGCCTGAGAGTGCGCCGGGAATCGGAAGGCAGTTTGGCCGTGGGGGCCGCGAGCGAGCTCGGACCTGCAAGGCGGCGTCGGCTGGGGTGGGGGAGCGCCAGTCGTGCTGTGCCCCGGAAGGCGGCCCCGGCCTTGTGGCAGGCCGTGCACCGAGACTCCGCCGGGCCCCGGAAGGTGGCCTCGGCCTCATGCCAGGCCGTGCCCCGAGACTCCGCTGTGCCCCGGAAGGCGGCGTCGGCTAGGGTGGGGGAGCGCCAGGTGCGCGGGGCCCCGGAAGGCGGCCCCGGCCTCGTGCCAGGCCGTGCCCCGAGACTCCGCTGTGCCCCGGAAGGCGGTGTCGGCTGGGGTGGGGGAGCGCTAGGTGCGCGGGGCCCCGGAAGGCGCCCCGGCCTCGTGCGTGTTCGCTCCTGGCCGCGCCTGCCGCGCGGTGCGCGCCCACCCCACGCGTTAGGCTGGAGCCATGATGGAGATACCTGCTGACCTGCCCGCACTTGTCGCTCCCGTCGCGTGGATGCTCGGAACCTGGGAGGGCTGGGGCATGTACGCCGCCCCCGCAGCCCCAGGCCAGGAAGAATCCGCCGAGGATTCCCCCGTCATCGAGGAGATCCGCGGCGACGTCGTCGGCGAGCAGATGCGCCTGGTGACCCGCGTGTACGCGGGCGTCGCCTCCGCGCCGATCGACCCGACGTGGGACGCCGCGCAGGGCCTAGCCGCAATCAAGAAGGGCGACCTGATCAGCGAGGAGACCGTGTACGTCTCCGTCGCCCCCTCCGACGCGCCGCTGCCCCCGCCCGGCCAGTACAACTCCCGCGAGTTCACGGCGACCTCCGCCTCCACCGAGGGCCACAGTGCCGTGTGGGACGGCGTGAGTGTCGGCCCGCGCGTGCAGATGGTCTCCGACGCGATCGCGCTCGGCGTGGGCGCCACCCGCGTGACGCACCTGGGTCGCATGTTCGGCCTGGTCGCGGGCGAGCTCATGTGGACGCAGGAGCGCACCCTCGACGGCGAGGCCGAAGCCGACGTCGAGATCTCGGGCCGCCTGCACCGCACGGCCCAGGCCTCCACCGAGTCCGGCGAGGTCATCGACGGCATCGACGACTCGCAGGGCGGTTTCCTTGTCTGAGTCCGCGCCCGATTCCGAGTTCGTCGACGAGGCCGTGGCCTCCTTCGGCGCGACCGCGCACTTCGGGGATCCGTCGGGGGAGCAGTGGGCCCTCGAGGGCGGCCGCGCGCTGGTGCGCCGTCCGGACCTGGCGGTCATCGCTGTGTCGGGGGCCGATCGGCTCACCTGGCTGACGTCGCTGGCCTCCCAGGTCGTCACCGGCCTCGTGCCCGGCGCGAGCCGCGAGCTGCTGATCCTCTCGCCCGAAGGCCGCGTCGAGCACTGGGCGGGCGCGAGCGACGACGGGGAGGCGCTGCACCTGATCGTGGAACGCGCGGACCTGTCGGGGTTCGTGGCGTTCCTGGACTCGATGCGTTTCGCGCTGCGCGTTTCTGTTGCCGAGCGCGACGTCGCCGTCTTCTCCTCCGTGCGCGCGGGCGCGAATACGCCCGAGGCCGTGGCCGGCCTGCCCGGACACCTGTGGACCTGGGAGGACCCGTGGCCCGGCGTGGTGGAAGGCGGGGCCGCGTACTTCCAGGGCGAGCGCCACCCCGGCGCCCGCACCCCCATGATGTTTCACGCTGTTTCACGCGATGCGGCGGACGAGTTCGAGGCCGCGTGGCTTGCCGGCGGAGCTGCGTCCGGCGCCGCCGAGGCACACGCAGCGCCCTCTTCTGCGCCCCCCGGCGCGCGCTCCTCGACGCCGTCCCCGGCAAGCGGCAAGCGCCGCCGCGCCGGCTACCTCGCGTGGGAGGCCATGCGTATCGCCGCGTGGAAGCCGCGCCTGGGCCGCGAGACGGACGCGCGAGCGATCCCGCCCGAGGTGGACTGGCTGCGCAGCGCCGTCCACACGTCGAAGGGCTGCTACCGCGGTCAGGAAACCATCGCCCGCGTCATCAACCTGGGGCGCCCCCCGCGCCGCCTGACATACCTACAGCTGGACGGCTCGCGCGGCGACCTGCCCGCTCCCGGCACGCCCATCACCGTGGGCGGGCGTCAGGTCGGCGTCATCACCTCCTCGGCGCGCCACGCGGACGAGGGTCCGATCGCCCTCGCGCTCATCGCCCGCGCCGTGCCCGTGAGCACCGTCTTCGACATCGACGGCGTCGCCGCCGCCCAGGAGGAGATCGTGCCCGTTCACGGCAAGTCCTCCGTGTCCCCGCAGACCCGCCCGGGCGCCGACCTCTCCCGCGAGGCCGGCCAGCGCGGCGGCTCCACTGGCTTCGGCGGCCTCGGCTCGGCGTTGGGGTCCCGCTGATGCGCGCCGTTATCCAGCGCGCCACCTCCGGCGAAGTCCGCGTCGAGGGCCGCGTCGTCGGCCGCCTCGTCTTCGATCCTGTCGACGAGGCCAGGGCTGGCTGTGCGGGGCCTGCCTCGTCGGGCGGCGTTGTGACCACTCCCGGTGGGCAGAACCCAGCCACTCCGTCGGGGGAGGGGATGTGCGAGGCGCGCCAAGGCCTCGTCGTCCTCCTGGGTGTTCAGCGCGGCGACGGACCGGCCCAGGTGGCGACCGTCGCGCGCAAGATTGCGGAGCTGCGCATCCTCGACGAGGAACGATCCGTGCTCGACGTGGGCGCGCCGGTCCTCGTGATTTCGCAGTTCACGCTGTACGGGGACACGCGCAAGGGGCGGCGGCCGTCATGGGCGCATGCCGCTCCCGGCGAGGAGGCCGAGCCCCTCGTCGAGGCCGTCGTGGCCGACCTGCGTTCGCGCGGCCTGCACGTGGAGACCGGCCAATTCGGCGCGATGATGGAGGTTTCGCTGGTCAACGACGGGCCGTTCACGGTCCTCGTCGAGGCATAGTTCCCCCACAACGTCGCACGTAATTTCCATGTCAACCTTTCAGGTTTTGAAATATGGTCGTTGCAATTCCAACGTTTGTGAGGCTAGTTGAAAACTGACCGAGGGAAATTACGTGCGACTTTTGGGTGAAGCTCCCAGAGACGCCAGCCGATAGTTCGCGCCCCGGCCTCGTCCCGGCGCCTCGCGTGTTGGTGAACTGCCCTCTGTTGCGTGTGGCAACGGGTGTGGTTTCTCAAAAATCTCGCACGTAATTTCCCTGTCAACCTTTCAAGTTTTGAAATATGGTCGTTGCAATTGCAACGTTTGTGGCGCCAGTCGAAAACTGACCAAGGGAAATTACGTGCGACTTTTGGGTGAAGCTCCCAGAGATACCTGTCGAAAGTTCGTGCCGTGCTCCGGCCTCGGCCTCGTCCCGGCGCCTCGCGTGCTGGTGAGCTGCCCTCTGTTGCGTGTGGCAACGGGTGTAGTTTCCCAAAAATCTCGCACGTAATTTCCCTGTCAACCTTTCAAGTTTTGAAATGCGGTCGTTGCAATTGCAACGTTTATGGGCTGTCTCGAAAAGTGACCGAGGGAAATTACGTGCGACTTTTGGGTGAAGCGCCCAGAGATACCTGTCGAAAGATCGTGCCGTGCTCCCGCCCCCGGTCCCTGTGTCTCGCGTGCTGGTGAACTGCCCTCTGTTGTATGTGGCAACGGGTGTGGTTTCTCAAAAATCTCGCACGTAATTTCCATGTCAACCTTTTGAGTTTTGAAATACGGTCGTTGCAATTGCAACGTTTGTGAGGCTAATCGAAAACTGACCAAGGGAAATTACGTGCGACTTTTGGGTGAAGCTCCCAGAGATACCTGTCGAAAGTTCGTGCTGTGCTCCGGCCCCGCCCCCGGCCTCGTCCCTGCGCCGAGGGCGAAAGTGCGCGCGCGGGTCCGCGTCGACCCGTAGGCTGTAACTAGTCAACTGGGACGGGTGTACGCCGAGCTCGGCGGGTCAGCTGCCCCTGAAACAAGGAGAGACATGTTCGAACGCTTTACCGACCGCGCTCGCCGCGTCGTCGTGCTCGCGCAGGACGAGGCCCGCGGTCTTAAGCACAACTACATCGGCACGGAGCACCTGCTGCTCGGCCTGATCTCTGAGGGCGAGGGCGTGGCCGCGAAGGCTCTGGAGACGATGGGTATCAAGGGCGAGGCCGTGCGCGCCTCGGTCATTGAGATCATCGGCGAGGGCGAAAAGCCTGTCGAGGGCCACATTCCCTTCACTCCGCGCGCCAAGCGCGTCTTCGAGCTGAGCCTGCGCGAGGCCCTGCAGCTCGGCCACAACTACATCGGCACCGAGCACCTGCTGCTTGGCCTCCTCAAGGAGGGCGAGGGCGTGGCCGCCCAGGTGCTCACGAAGCAGGGCGCGGACCTGGCGCAGGTGCGTCAGACCGTCATCCAGATGCTCAGCGGCTACCAGCGTGGCGACGATGAGGGCCGCGAGTCGGTTGGCGCGGGCGTGGGCGGCTCGGGCGGTCCCGAGCGTTCCAACTCTGCCATCCTCGAGCAGTTCGGCCGCAACCTGACCCAGGCCGCGCGCGAGAACAAGCTGGACCCCGTCATCGGCCGCCGCGTCGAGATGGAGCGCGTCATGCAGTCCTCTCGCGCCGCACGAAGAACAACCCGGTCCTGATCGGTGAGCCCGGCGTCGGTAAGACTGCGGTCGTCGAGGGCCTCGCCCAGGCGATCGTCCACGGCGACGTGCCCGAAACCATCAAGGACAAGCAGATCTACAGCCTCGACATGGGCTCGCTGGTCGCCGGCTCGCGCTACCGCGGTGACTTCGAGGAGCGCCTGAAGAAGGTCCTCAAGGAGATCCGCACGCGCGGCGACATTATCCTGTTCATCGACGAGATCCACACCCTCGTGGGTGCGGGCGCCGCCGAGGGGTCGATCGACGCGGCCCAGATGCTCAAGCCGATGCTGGCGCGCGGCGAGCTCCAGACGATCGGCGCGACCACGAACGACGAGTACCGCAAGTACATCGAGAAGGATGCGGCTCTTGAGCGCCGCTTCCAGCCGGTGAAGGTTGAGGAGCCCAGCGTTGACGAGACGGTGGAGATCCTCAAGGGCCTGCGCGACCGTTATGAGGCGCACCACCGCGTCATCATCACGGACGACGCGATCCAGGCGGCCGCCGAGCTGGCCGACCGCTACATCTCGGATCGTTTCCTCCCCGACAAGGCGATCGACCTGGTCGACGAGGCTGGGGCGCGCCTGCGCATTCGCCGCATGACCGCCCCGCCGGAGCTGCGCGAGCTGGATGAGAAGATCGCCGAGGTGCGCCGCAACAAGGAGGCGGCCATCGACGATCAGGACTTCGAGAAGGCCGCGTCGCTGCGTGACGAGGAGTCGAAGCTGGCTGAGCAGCGCAAGGCGAAGGAAGAGGCCTGGAAGGGCGGCGAGTCCGACGAGATCGCCGAGGTCGGGGATCAGGAGATCGCCGAGGTCCTGGCCATGTCCACGGGCATCCCGGTCGTGCGCCTGACCCAGACTGAGACGGCGAAGCTGCTCAAGATGGAAGACGAGCTGCACAAGCGTGTCATCGGCCAGGACGAGGCCGTGAAGGCTCTCGCCCAGTCGATCCGTCGTACGCGCTCGGGTCTGAAGGATCCGAACCGTCCCGGTGGCTCGTTCATCTTCGCCGGCCCGACCGGTGTCGGTAAGACCGAGCTGGCCAAGGCTCTGGCCGAGTTCCTGTTCGGGGACGAGGATGCACTGATCCAGCTGGATATGTCCGAGTTCTCCGAGAAGCACACGGCCTCGCGCCTCTTCGGTGCTCCTCCCGGCTACGTCGGCTACGACGAGGGCGGCCAGCTCACGGAGAAGGTCCGTCGCAAGCCGTTCTCGGTTGTCCTCTTCGACGAGGTCGAGAAGGCTCACCCGGATATCTTCAACTCGCTGCTCCAGATCCTGGAAGAGGGTCGCCTGACGGACTCGCAGGGTCGCAAGGTGGACTTCAAGAACACCGTCATTATCATGACGACGAACCTGGGTACTCGCGACATCAACAAGGGTGTCCTCACGGGCTTCCAGACCGCGGACAACTCGACGCACGACTATGGTCGTATGAAGTCGAAGGTTGCGGAGGAGCTCAAGCAGCACTTCCGCCCGGAGTTCCTCAACCGTGTCGACGACACGATCGTGTTCCCGCCGCTGACCAAGCCTGAGATTGCGCGCATCGTCGACCTGATGATTGCGAAGCTGGCTAAGCGTATGGAGGCGCAGGATATGCGCCTGCAGCTGACGGACGCGGCCCGCGAGCTGCTCGCGGACGTGGGCTTCGATCCGGTTCTGGGTGCGCGCCCGCTGCGTCGCGCGATCCAGCGTGAGATCGAGGATGCGCTGTCCGAACGGATCCTTTTCGGAGAACTGCAACCCGGTCAGGTTGTCACCGTTGGTGTCGCTGGAGAGGGTAAGGAGCGCACGTTCACCTTCAACGGAGAGTGATTTACTCGCCAATTGTCGAGGGATGACAAACCCTCGGCTGTGAGAGAGCGGCCCGTCGCACAACGACGGGCCGCTCTCTAGTTGTCAAGTAACGCTCACTCTGATAGATTTTCATTAACTATGGGCGCCTTGCGAAGTCGTGTCACACTATTTGCGAGGCATTGTCGATTGATCGAGAGAGGGTCTATGAACACTCGTGCGCGCCGAAAGCTGACCAGCGCGAGACGACGCCTGCCGGCGCTCGTCCTCGTGCTTGTCGTCGTTGCGCTCTGTGTCGCGGGTGTCATCTATAAGGGTGCCGAAGTCACGCAAGTGAACGTCAACGATGGCGGAATTTGGGTGACAAATAAGTCCAAACAGCTCGTTGGGCACCTGGACTACGAGGCGCGCATCCTTGACGGCGCGCTGCGCACCGAGGCTACCAACTTCGACGTCGGGCAGGCCGCCGAAACCGTCACTGTGTCCGATCTAACCTCGCTTACTGTTGCCCCGGTCAATGTTACTCAGGTCGCTCTGGGATCCCCCACGGCGCTGCCCAGTGGCTCGGTTGCGATGCAGGGCGGAGACGTCCTCGGTGTCCTGAATGCGGCGGATGGCACACTGTGGACCACCTCCGCGCTTAGCCCGAGCCCGACGAACCTATCTGACAATGCCGCCGTGGCCTCGAACATGGGCGCGAGCGCGTTTGTCACCGGCATGGACGGGACGGTCTACGCGCTGTCCGGATCCGGTTCCCTAACGACTGTTAAGCGACAGGGGTGCCGTCGATCAAGCGAAGACCTCACGGATTGACGGCATCCCCGAGGGTGCCCAGCTGTCCATGACGGTTGTCGGCGACCAGGTCGTCGCCCTCGACTCCGCTTCCAACACCCTCTTCCTGCCCGGCGGCAGGACGCTCAACCTCAGCGCCGCAGGCGTGGAGGAGGGCGGCGTCCTCCAGCAGGCCGGTCCCAAGGCCGATTCCGTGCTCCTGGCCACGGCCTCGTCCCTCGTGAAGGTTCCCCTGAAGGGCTCCGCCCCCACGATCACCCCGCGGCCGAGGGCGCCCCCAGCGGCACGCCCGCCCAGCCCGTGCGTCACGAGGGGCTGCTCCTACGGCGCGTGGATGGGACCGGGCGCGTACGTGCGCTCGTGCGACGACCCCGCCAACAACAAGCAGATGGTCGTTGACACGCTGACGAGCGCCCGCGAGGTCGTCTTCCGTACGAACCGCAAGGCCATCGTCCTCAACGACGTCGCCCAGGGCAGCGTGTGGCTGCCCGACGCGAACATGGTCCTCATGGACAACTGGGAAGAGGTCGAGAACCAGCTCGAGCAGTCCGAGGATCAGAAGGACAACCCCGAGCTCACCAACGAAATCGCCGACCCCGAGCAGCGCGAGGAGAACACGCCGCCCGAGGCCGTGGATGACGAATTCGGTATCCGCCCGGGACGCTCGACGATCCTGCCCGTCCTGGACAACGACTCCGACATTGACGGCGACGTGCTGACGGCGAAGCCGACGACCCAGCCCGGGTGGGGGGTCGTGTCCGTCGCGCGTTCGGGCCGCGCCCTACAGATTTCGGATGTGAGCGCGGATCAAACGGGTTCGACGTCCTTCTCCTACGATGCCTCGGACGGGAGTGCGACCGCCTCCGCCCGGGTGCAGGTGACGATCCATCCCTACGGGCAGAACGAGGCCCCCGTGCAGCTGCGCGCGTCCTCGGTCAAGATCGGCGCCGGCGCGCAGATTCAGTACCAGGCGCTGTCCGACTGGCGCGACCCCGACGGTGACCCGATCTACTTGAAGAACGCGGAGGCCCCCGAGGGCCTGAGCGTGTCCTTCATGGAGGATGGTTCGCTGACGATTAACGAGGAGGGCGGCGCGGCCGGCCCGAAGACCGTCGTTCTGACCGTCGCTGACGATCAGGGCGGCGAGACGCGCGGCGAGCTCATCGTCAACGTCCAGGAGGCGGGCAACCTGCCGCCCACGGCGAACGGCGACCTGTTCCAGGCTCACCCGGGCCAAAACGTCACGCTTGACCCGCTCAAGAACGACACGGACCCCAACGGCGACCCGCTGACGCTGGCCGCGGTGTCCGGCGCGCCCTCGGGCGCCTCGATCACGCCGGATCTGGAGCGCGGGACCATCGATTTCATGGCCTCGTCGCCGGGTTCGTACTCCTTTGCCTACACGGTGTCCGATGGCACCGCGACGACGCTGGGCATCGTGCGCGTCGAGGTCATCGAGCCGAACGCCGCGCCTCCCGTTGCCGAGAACGACACGGCCGTCCTGCCGCAGGGAGGGTCCGTGCTGGTCGCGCCGCTGACCAACGACTTCGACCCGATGGGTGGCGTCCTGGCGATCACGTCGATTGACTCCACGGCCGTCCCCGGCCTCGAGGTTGCGCTTATCGACCGCCACCTCCTGCGCGTGACCGCGCCCTCCGGCCTGGACAAGACCGTCTCCTTCAGCTACACGATCTCCAACGGTCAGGGCAGCGCGAGCGCCGAGGTGACCGTTATTCCCGGCGCCTCGGATCGCACCGACCTGCCGCCGATCCTCAAGCCGGACCGCGCGAAGGTCCGCGTGGGCGACGTGGGCACGGTCTCCGTCCTGGCGAACGACCGTTCCCCGGCTGGCCTGAACCTTCAGGTGGAGTCGACCCTCGAATACGACCGAACCAACGCGCTGGGCACGCCTTTCGTGACGGGTAACCAGGTCCGTCTCGAGGCCGGAAACACTCCCGGCGTGATGGAGGTCACCTACTCGGTCATCGATTCGGCCGGCAACCGGGCCTCGAGCACGGTCACCTTCGAGATCCTGGCCGCCTCGGACTCTAACCAGGCGCCGCGCCCGCGCGACATCACCGCCTGGGCCACGGCCGGCCAGAGCGTGCGCATCCCCGTCCCGCTCGACGGCATCGACCCGGACGGCGATTCGGTGGTCCTGCGCAGCCTCGAAACCTCGCCGCAGAAGGGCAGCGCGACCGCGCATGCCACGTGGATCGAGTACACGCCTAACGCTGCGGCGTCCGGGACCGATACCTTCACCTACACGGTCGAGGACCGCCAGGGTGCCCGTGCCTCGGGCCGCATCCGAGTGGCCGTGACCCCGGCTCCTTCGCTCAACCAGAATCCGGTGGCCGTGCCCGACACGGTCCTGACGCGCCCCGACCGCATGGTGACCGTCAACGTCCTGTCGAATGACCTTGACCCGGACGGTGATCCGCTGACCCTTGAGAAGGACAGCCTGGAGACGGCCACGCCCGCGCTGGATCCCCAGGTGCGTTCGGGCACGACCGTGCAGGTGCACACGCCCGCGCAGGCCGGTACCTACCTCGTGTCCTACACGGTGAGCGACGGGCGCGGCGGGGTCGCGCGCGGCACCCTGACGGTCTACGTCCAGGATGACGCGCCCCTCAAGGCCCCATCGCCCGCGACGACTTCGTGGGCTACGACGAGTTGCCCTCCGACGGTTCCGCCGTGGTCGTCAACGTCTTGGATAACGACGAGGACCCCGACGGTAGCGTCGACGAGCTGACCGTCAGCACCTCCGATGCTGGCGTGACCGTCAGCGGTTCCACCCTGCTCATCCCCGTCAGCGACGCGACGCGCCTGGTCGTCTACACGATCAAGGATCGCGACGACCTGACGAACTCGGCTGTCGTGCGCGTGCCCGGTCGTGATTCGACCGCGCCCTTCCTGAGCTCGGCGAACCTGCCGATCGAGATGGACGCGGGTACTTCGCGCACGATCAACCTGTCGGATTACGTCATCACGCGCGCCGGGCGCACCCCGCGCCTCGTGGAGGGCTCGACCCCGGTTGGTCAGGATGGCCTCGACTCGGTCGTCGCCGACTCCGACACGCAGCTGACCCTGACCGCGAACGCCGCGTTCGGCGGAAACTCCGCGTTCCTCATCCAGGTCGCGGACGGCGATTCTTCCGACTCGGGCGCCCTGTCCGCCTCCCTGTCGCTGCCCGTGCGCATCAAGCCCACGGTGAACCAGCCGCCGACCTTCACCCCGACGCCCATCCGCGTCGAGGCCGGGGCCGAGGCCGTGGTGCAGAACCTTGCGCTCGCCGTGCGCGATCCCGAGGGCGTGGACACCTCCACCTTCACCTACTCGATGGACTCCGCGCCGAGCGGTATCTCGGCGTCCCTGTCCGGCGCATCGCTGTCGGTGTCGGCCGCCGAGGGCACCGCGCAGGGCCCGGCCGGTTCAATCGCCGTGAGCGTCACCGACGAGGAGGGCAACACCGTCAGCGCGCAGATCCCCGTCGAGGTCGTCGCGTCGGTCAAGCCTCTCATCCAGGTTCCCGCCTACACGCTCAACGGCAAGGTGGGCGACACGGTGAGCATCGACGTGGCCTCCGCTGCGACCAACCCCTTCCCGGAGGCGCCTCTCACCCTTGAGGGCGCGACCCTGTCGTCGGGCGAGGCGACCGTCACCTCGGCGGGCACGACCGTGTCCATCACGCCCACCGCGACCGGGACGATCACGGTCGGCTTCAAGGTCAACGACAAGATGGCTGATCCCTCGCGCGCCGTCCAGAGCACGATCACGGTCACGGTCACGGATAAGCCGAGCCGTTCCGACGGGCGTCACGGCCGAGGCCGTGGGCCTGACGGGCGCTCGCGTGTCCTTCAACGCGCCCACAGCGAACGGCTCGCCCATCACGGGATACCGCGTCTACGACCAGAATGGACGCCTGGTCGCCACGTGTGCGAGCACCGTGTGCGAGGTGACCGGCCTGACCACCGGCGAGTCGTACTCCTTCACGGTCAGCGCGGTCAACGCCGAGGGAGAATCTGGGAAGTCGGCGGCCTCCAACACCATCTCGCTGTCCGGCAAGCCCGATGCTCCCAGCGGCGTCACCGCCAGCCCCGGAGATGGAAAGATCGCGGTATCGTGGAACGCAGCTGCGGGCAACGGTTCTCCCATCACCAGCTACAGGGTGGTCGGCTCGGTCACCGGTGGTAGCGCGGTCACGTGTACCACCGGAGGAGCCACCGCGTGCACGCTCAGTGGTTTGACGAATGGCAAGACGTACACGATCACGGTCACGGCTGTGAACGCCAGGGGTGAGTCGGATCCCTCGACCCCCGTGTCGGCCACGCCGGAGGCCGCGCGCCGCGGACCCGAACAGCCGGTTATCACCAGTGCCGTTCCCAAGCAGAGCGGTGACTCCATGCTGCTCGATGTGTCGTGGACGCTGGGCAGTTCCGGCTCCAGCGGCTGGGGGACGACCACCATTCGCGTGGGCGATCAGACCGCGACCGCCGCGGGTGGCTCGACGTATCACCAGGTTTCCGTGACGCCGGACACTACCGTGAATGTGAGCGTGACGGTCACTAATCTGCAGGGCGAGAGCGCGACATCCAACACGCGTACGGTCACCATTCCTGCGTTGACGCCCGTGGAGGAGCCCAAGACGACGCCGCTGGCTCCCGACGTGCCGCGCCTGGGTCCGCCCTCAGACAATGCTGTGGGGAAGCTCAGGATCTCGAACGCGCGCCTGAAGGAAGGCAACGGATACAAGGCCGCCGACCTCGAGCTCTTCTACGCGGACAGCGCGGCGGGGTGCACGGCGCCCGGCAACCCGCTTCGTCTCAACAACGGTGATCGCGGCGACTTCGACATCGGCCCGCTCACCCCGGGCGCGACCATGACCTATTACTTCTGCCAGCGCGGCAAGAAGGACGATGGGTCGTATGTCTGGAGCCCGGTCGTCTCGGCCTCCGGCACGGTCGGTAACGGCCAGCGCGACGGTGGCGGCGGCAACCAGCCGGAGCCTCCGCAGCCGGATCCGGGCAATGACAAGATCCCGACCTTCGAGGTTGTTGCCGATCCGCACATCAACAGTGCGACCATCTCGTGGACCCCTCCCGCAGGCGTCTCTCTCAAGGAGACCACCGTCTGGATCGAGGGCCTGGAGGACTCGACGAGGCAGAGGTTCACGGGACCGATGACGCAGGTCACCATGTCTCCCCTGAAGCCCGTGCACGAGTACACGGCTGTCGTGGATGTGGAAAACAACGCCGGCGCCCACCGGATCGTCAAAAAAACGTTCACGACAGGCGAGTCGGTGGAGAATATCAATCCTGTCTTCACTGGGAAGACCACGTGCCCGAACGGGCAGGAATGTGGCTCGATGACGCTGACGGCCACGCGCGCCGCGCAGTTCCAACCGGGTAAGACACTCGTCTGCACGGTGTCGACCGGACGACCTGCCCAGGACACGGAGTTCCGCTTCTCGCAGGGCACGCCGAGTATACCGGGTATCCTGACGGAGGCGATTACCGCCCGAGAGCTCAATGCGCGGCAGGTCGTGAAGAGCTGCCGAGGCGAATAAAAGACAAGACTTTCATCCACTAAGAGCAACGAGAGAGACGTAGGAACACTCATGACCCTTTCCATCGAAGACGCAACCAGGTTTGCCCAGGTCTTCAAGGCCTCGTCGACGGCGTGTCCGTGGCGGTGCTCGACAAGCGCCAGGCGGTGCGCCTGGCCCTGACCACGATGTTCGCCGGCGGCCACCTCCTGCTCGAAGACGCTCCCGGTACCGGAAAGACGGCGCTGGCGCGCGCGATCAGCGCGACCATTGACGGCACGCACTCGCGTATCCAGTTCACCCCGGACCTGCTGCCTTCGGATATCACGGGCGTCAACATGTTCAACCAGAAGACGGGCGAGTGGGTCTTCCACGCCGGCCCGGTCTTCGCGGAGATCGTCCTGGCCGACGAAATCAACCGTGCGTCGCCCAAGACGCAGTCCGCCCTCCTGGAGGTCATGGAAGAGGCCCAGGTGACGGTTGACGGCGTGCGCCGCCCGGCGCCCCAGCCCTTCATGGTGATCGCGACCCAGAACCCCGTCGAGCAGGCGGGCACCTACCCGCTGCCCGAAGCTCAGCTGGACCGCTTCCTCATGAAGACCTCGATCGGCTACCCCTCGCGCGCCGCCATGATCGACGTGCTGGACGGCTCGGCCGCGCCCGACCGCTCCAAGAACCTGCGTCCCCTCGTGTCCGGCCAGGACATCGTCGCCTGGTCGGCCCTGGCCTCGGCGAACCACACGGACCGCGCGGTCCTGGACTACGTGGCCGCGCTGGCCGAGGCCACCCGCGACGACGAGTCCTCGCTGCTGGGCGTGTCCACCCGTGGCGCGATCGGCATGGTGCGCTGCGCCCGCGTGTGGGCGGCCGCGCAGGGCCGTAACTTCGTCCTGCCCGACGACATCAAGGCCCTGGCGGTGCCCGTGTGGGCACACCGCGTGATCGTCGACCCCGATGCTGCGTTCTCCGGCGCGACCGCCGAGGGCGTCATTCAGCGTGCCCTGACGTCGGTGCCCGCCCCGGCGGTGGGCGCGTAACGCGCCGACCGGACGACGTGATGGAAGGGAAGCGTTCACAGGCAACAACGTTGGTCTCGCCGCGCAAGGCGCAGGCCTCCCGGCCGCACCCACTGAAGTCTTTTGTTGGACTGGTCACGCCCACGGGGTGGGCGCTGATCCTCCTCATCACGGTGTCCCTGATCGTGGCGGCCACCATGGGGTGGGTCGAGGCCTTGGCGTGCGCGCTCGCCGGCTCCGTCGCCCTGGTGCTGGCCGCCACGCGCGTCGCCTGGAAGTCCCCGCACGTCGTCTCGATCCGCGTGCCCAACGAGCGCATCGTCGCAGGCCAGACGGCAGTCGGCGAGATCTCGGTGCGTAACGAGCGCGCCCGCTCCGTGCGTGCGGGCATCATCGAACTGCCGATCGGCACGGGCACGGGCGAGTTCGTCGTGCCCCCGCTGGGCGCCCACGAGAAGTGGGAGGAAATGTTCCTCATCTCCTCGCGTCACCGTGGCCTCATCAGCATCGGCCCAGCGCGCGCCGTGCGCTCCGATGCCCTGGGCCTTTTGCGCCGCGTGCGCGCCTGGGACGAGCCCGTCATCCTGCACGTCCACCCTCGCACCGTGCGCGTCCCCTTCGACGCGACCGGCTTCCAGCTGGATGTCGAGGGCGTCTCCACCGGCAAGCTGTCCAGCTCGGACGTGTCCTTCCACGCGCTGCGCGACTACGAGCCAGGCGACGACCGCCGCACCGTTCACTGGCAGTCCACCGCCCGCCTCGGCAAGCTCATCGTGCGCCAGTACGAGGAGACCCACCGGTCCCACCACGTCATCGTCCTGGACACCTCCCGCGACGCCTGGGATCACGACTCCTTTGAGACCGCCGTGTCGGTTGCGGGCTCGCTCGGCCTGGCGAACCTGCGCGAGTCGCGCCCGGTGTCCGTGACGACGACCGAGTCGTGGCTGCCCTCCTCGGTCGCCATGCGTCTGCTGGATTCCCTCTCCCGAGGTCTCCTTCTCGTCCTTCGGCGACCTGGCCCTTCGCGTGCGCGAGGCCGTGGCTCAGCGCCCCGGCGTCTCTGCCCTGACGCTGATCGTCGGTCCGCAGACGAGCGACGCGGACGCCGCCCACCTGGCTCGCCTGGCGCCCATCGACGTGCCCGTGTCCATCATCCGTATCGGCGCGGACAATGTGCGCGCCCGCCGAGACCTCGGCCGAGGAGTCCTCCTCGACTGTGCAACCCTGGATGACCTGCCGCGCATTATCGTCGCCGGGGGTCTGGCATGAGCAGCAATACGAACACCAAGCCCCGCGCTCAGCGCATCGACTCTCAGGACGAGGCCACCTCCGGCCCGCCTGTCAAGACTGACCGCCACTCGGTGCAGGAGCCCACGCAGCCGGGCACGCAGAGGGACTCCGGGCCGCGAGCTGACACGTACACGCCCAGGTTCAAGACGACGCGCAACCGCCTGCTGACGATCACGCAGCGCTTCGCGTCCTTCCGCACGCGCATGCCGATGTGGTCGCTAGCGGTCCTCGCGGTCCTCTTCGTCGGACCGGTCGCCGCCTTTGAGCCCGTCTTCGGCGGGGGAGTGGGCGCTATCGCCGCCGGCGCTGGCGTCGCGTGCGGCCTCGCGATCGCTTTCGCGTCGACCAAGTGGCGCTGGGACGCGATCACGACGGCCCTGGCCGTCCTGGCCACATACTTCCTGCTGGGCAGCGCCGCCGCCCTGCGCTCCGAAGCCCTCTTTGGCGTTCTGCCCACCGGCAAGACCCTCCAGGTCATGGTCCTGGGCTCCTTCCGCGCGTGGAAGGACCTGCTGACGCTGACCGCGCCCGTGTCCGCATACTCGGGCCCGGCCCTCGTGCCGTGGATGTGCGGCCTCCTGTTCGCGTCGGCGGCCGGATTGATCACGGCCCGCGCCGGTCGCGCCCTCCTGGGCTCCGTTCCGGTCATCGTGATGGGCGCGATCGCCCTGTTCTTTGGCCTGTCCGGCCAGCCGCTGCCCGTGTGGTCGATCCTGATCTGGTGGGGCGTTCTGGCTGCCTGGTGGGCCGTGGCCGCCCAGTATCAGCGCATCACGCTGGGGCAGGACGTGCTCGTGGGCCGTTCCGGGACGCGCGGCACCGAGAACACACTCGGGCGCAGCTCCCGCTCCACCGTCTACGTGGGCACGCGCGTCGTCGGCGCTCTCCTCATGCTCGCGATCTCCGTGGGCATCGCCTGCCCGCCGCCTCCTTCCTGGGTCGCTCGAGCACGCGCGTCGTCGGCCGCGACCTGGTCGAGCCGCCCCTGGACATTCAGGCCTACCCCCTCGCCCATGGCCTCGTTCCGCCACTACACGACGGACCTGAAGGACGAGACGCTCATCACCGTCTCCGACCTGCCCGAGGGCCAGCGCGTGCGCATCGCCGCGATGGACGTCTACGACGGCACAACCTTCGGCATGTCCGATACCCGAGGCGACGGCCACTCCGGCTACATCCCCGTCGAGACGACCATCCCCGGCCGCGCGGCCGGCGACGCGGTTGTGACCGTGTCGACGACCGGCATGTCCGGCCCGTGGGTGCCCGTCCTGGGAACCCCCTCGCAGCTCACCTTCAGCGGCGCGACCGCGGGCGCACAGAAGGACGGCCTCTTCGTCGACACATGGGCCAACGCCGCGCTGACGACCGGGCCCACCGCGACGATGTCCTACGACGTGCGGACCACGTTCGCGCCCGCCGTGCGCGACGAGGACCTGTCCGCGCTGGCCGTCATGCCCAACACGTCGAAGGACACGCACGTGCCCGACGGCGTCGTCACCATGGCCTCGGACCTGACGCAGAACGCCTCGACCTCCCTGGGCGCGGCCCGCGCGATCGAGCACCACCTGTCGACCCACGGCTACTACCTCAACGAGAACACGCAGTTCTCGCGTCCCGGCGTGCGCGCCGACCGACTCGAGCGCATGCTCTCCGGCGACGAGAACCTGATCGGCGACGACCAGCAATACACGGCCCTCATGGCGCTGATGCTCCACCAGCTGGGCATCAACGCGCGCGTCGTCATGGGCGCCTACCCCGAGGGCGGCTCCCAGGGGGGCGCCGCCTCCCTGCGTGGCTCCGACATCCGCGCGTGGGTCGAGGTCGAGTTCGAGGGCGGCGTGTGGGCCGTTTTCGATCCCACGCCCCCGCGCGACCACACGCCCCAGACGCAGGTCCCCGAGCCTCGCAGCGTGCCGCGCCCGCAGGTCCTCCAGCCGCCGGAGCCCCCGGAAGCTCCGGCCGAGCTGCCGCCGACGACACGGGACCAGAACGCCGACCCCGTCAAGCCGCCCACCGATGGCTTCCCCTGGGGTGTCGTCGCAGGCGTCGCGGGCGGGTTGCTGCTGTTGCTCGTGCCCCCGCTGACGATCCTGGCCTACAAGGCCGCGCGCCGGCGCCACCGCCGCCGCTCCGCCGCCGCCAACGCGCTGATCGGCTCGTGGGATGAGGTCGTGGACCTGGCCGCCGACTCCGGCCTGTCCATCGAGGTTGGACGCACGCGCCAGGAGACCGCCTGGTCGCTGGCCTCGCAGTGGAACCTCGGCGAACACCCGGGCGACCCCTTCACCCTGGTGACGGGCGAAGTGCGCCACGGCGACGACGGGTCGATCGACTCGGTTGAGTTCGACGAGGCCTCGGCCACCAAGGGCCGTTACGTGATCGATGGGTGGAGCCGTTTCGGAGACGACGTGCCGACCCCGGTCGTCATCGCCCGCTACGCGGACGTCGCGGATTTCGCCTATCACGGTGCCTCGCGCGACCGCGCCCGCGACGCGTGGATGCAGGTGAACGACCTGCGCTCCCAGGTGGGCAAGAACGCCGGTTTCTTCCCGCGTATTCGCCACGCGTTGTCCCTGCGCTCGCTGCGTATGCGCCGTAAACTGCGTCTGAGCGCAGCGGTTGCGCGCACGATGCAGGAGGGCGGCGAGAAGTGAGTCCAGCGGTCGCGGGCATGCGTGGCCCCCAGATCCCAGGTTTCCGATGGGTGCGCCCTCTGGGGCAGGCGGTTTCGCCGACGTATTCTTGTACCGACAGGAGCTGCCCAGCCGTGACGTGGCGATCAAGGTCGTGCGCGCGCAGGGCGACGAGCGTGGCACCCTCGAGCTGCACCGCGAGGCCGACGCGATGACGCTGCTGGCCGGGCACCCCTCGGTTGTCGAGCTGCACGGCGTGGGCACCACCGCGGATGGGCGCGCCTACCTGGTCATGGAGTACTGTCCGGTCGCGGATCTGCTCACGCAGGTGCGCGCCCGGCCGATGTCCCTGGAGACGGCGCTGGAGACGATGATCAAGGTCTGCGGCGTCGTGGAGATGTTCCACCGCCAGGGCTACGTGCATCGCGACATCAAGCCGTCGAACATCATGCTGGACGCCTACGGCAAGCCTGTTCTCGCAGACTTTGGCGTGGCCTCGAGGATAGGCAAGTTGGAGGTTGGCGCCTTCGACGGTTTCTCGGTGCTGTGGGCGCCCCCGGAGCAGCAGGACGTCAATTCCCCTGCGGCACCGACGCAGGACGTGTGGGCGTTGGCCTCGACGATGTGGACGTTTATTACGGGCCGCAGCCCCTTTGAGGACCCGATTGGTGACAACTCGGCGGCGTCGATCGCCAACCGTGTCCAGCGTGGGCGTATGCGCGGCCTGGGGCGCGCGGATGCCCCGCCGGAGCTGGAGCGCGTGCTGCGCGCGGCGATGGCGATTAACCCGGATGAACGCACCCCCACGGCTATGGCGTTTGGCCAGGGCCTCCAGCGCGTCCAGAAGGAGCTGGGCTACGCGCGCACCGAGATGGAGATCAAGGAGAAGCGTTCCAAGAGCACCGTCGCTCCCTCCGGCGACCAGAAGACGCGCCTGCGTGGCGCCCCCGTCATCGACCCGGATAAGACGCGCATGCGCTCGTCGTTCTACTCCTTCGAGGGTGGGGCGGGCTCGGGTGGCGTCGAGGCCGTGGCTGATTCCTGGAAGATCGATCGCTCCGCCCAGGCGGCCGAGGCCTCGGCTGGGCGCGTGGTCGACGATCCGTCCGCCTCCAAGCGGGGCATGAGCCCCGTGGCGGCCGTGGGGTTGGCGCTGCTGGCTGCGGTGATTGCCGCCGGCCTGGTGGTGGGCATCTTGCGCGGCGAGGGCACCTTCACGCGCATCACCCCCGAGTCCGAGTCGACGACTGCGTCGGCGGGCGCGGGTGACCCATTGGGATCGGCGCCGCCGGAAGTGACGCAGCTGACGGGCGTGTATGCGGGCGGAACTGTGACGTGGACGTGGACGCTGCCCGATGGCCTAGCCAAGGCAGATGTGACCTACTCCTATGAAGCGACGAATCCGTCGGACACGACGCGCGGCAGCGTCGAGGAGGCGACGGTGAGTGTGGATGCGGTCGCCGGCGAAAACTGCATGGAAATCTCTACGGTCTCACGTTCGTCCGGGCGCATGTCTGATCCCATGCGGGCGTGCGTGACCGTTCCCTGACCAACCGGGTGGATCTTTCCGGCGCGTAGCACGTCACGCTTTCAGCCTATGCTTATGCGGTAGGCTGGTCGAAAACCTGTACCTCCAAGGTGTTAGTTGTCGGGAAAGTGGTGAGCGTCGTGGCGAAAAGTGACCGCATGATGCACCTGTTGCGTCGGGCGACGCGTCGCTTCCCTGCCATCACCGTTGTGCTCCTGACGGCCGTCCTTGTTCTTGTCGCCTTCCTGCATCGGGGCATCGAGGTCACCGAACTCGACGTGGACGACGGCGGCATCTGGGTCGCGAAGGGCGCGGACCTGTCGCTGGGCCACCTCAACTACGACGCGCTGACCTTCGACGGATTCGTGTCGACCCCCAGCGCCCAGGTCGCCCTCGGGCAGGACGGGCGCACCGTGACAATCGGCGACGAGACAACCCATTCCGTGGCCTCCGTCGATGTCGCCGCCATGAAGCTGGGCGGAGCAAGCACCGTTCCAGAGGGCTCGCGCGTCGTTCAGGGCGCCTCGACGATCGCAGTCCTGGACTCACTGGCCGGCTACCTGTGGGTGGGAGAGGCCAATCGTCCCGACGCCATCAAGTACGAGGACACCTCGGCCATCGCCGACGGCCTAGCCGGCGGCATCGTGACCGTCTCAACCGGCGGCACTGTCTTCGCCTACGCGCCGCAGTACGCCACGCTCACCACGGTCACCCGTGCGGGCTCGACGTGGTCCACCACCAAGGCGACCCTCAGCGGCATGTCGGTGGGCGACGACCTGTCTATCACCGCCGTGGGTGATAAACCCGTCATCTACGACGCGACGACCAACACGCTCGTCCTGCCGGGCGGGCGCACCCGCGCCCTCGACGCCGACGGTCTTGCACCCGGCGCGGTCCTCCAGATGCCCGGTCCGGCCTCGTCCTCCGTGCTCCTGGCGACACCGGACTCCCTGGTGAGCGTCCCCTCAACGGCTCCGCCCCCACGGTGACCCCCGCGCAGGAGGGCACCTCCATCTCGGGTACCCCGGCCCCGCCCGCCTTCCACCAGGGCTGCGCGTACGGCGCCTGGTCCTCCTCGGGCGCGGCGCTGCGTCAATGCGAGTCCGGCCTGACCCGCTACACGAGCGTCGAGCGCCTGGCCGCCTCCAAGCACCCCCTCTTCCGCGTCAACCGCACCCGCATCGTCCTCAACGACATCGAGGACGGGACCGTGTGGCTGCCCGAACGCGACATGATCATGATCGACACCTGGGACGAGGACAACCCCGACGAGTCCCAGTCCTCCTCCGAGGATCAAAACCCCGACCTGCTCGAAGAGATCAGCGACCCCAAGCGCGACCAGAAGAACACGCCGCCCACCGCCGTCGACGACGAGTTCGGCGTGCGGCCCGGCAAATCAACGCTCCTGCCCGTCCTCCAAAACGACTCCGACTCCGACGGCGACGTGCTCACCGCCGAGCCGATGTCCCAGCCTTCCTTCGGCTCCGTCGTCGTCACGCGCGGCGGACGCGCCCTACAGATCACAGGCGTCGCCGACGACGCGGAAGGCTCCAGCTCCTTCACCTACTCCGCGTCCGACGGCCTGGCCTCGGCGACCGCGAACGTCTCCCTGCGCGTCCACCCCTGGAGCGAAAACGCCGGGCCCAAGCGCGTCCACGACGCCAGCGTCAAACTCGGCGCGGGCGCCCAAATCGAATACAACGTGCTGGCCGATTGGATCGACCCCGACGGTGACCAGATCTTCCTCGAGCGCGCCGAGGGCTCCGAGGGACTGTCGGTCCAGTTCTCCGAGGACGGGACCGTCTCGATCCACGACCTCGGCGGCGGCCCCGGGCCTCGTCAGGTCACCCTGTCCGTGTCCGACGGCTGGATCACCACTGAGGGCGAGCTCACCGTCCTCGTGCAGGAAAACGGCAACATCGCGCCCATCGCGAACGCCGACTTCTACGTCACGCGCGTCTCCGAACCCCTCATCGTCGCGCCCCTGGCCAACGACACCGACCCCAACGGGGACGTGCTCGCGCTGACCAAGGTGTCGACCGCGCCCGCCTCGACGACCCTCGTGCCCGACCTGGAGCTGGGCACCGTGACTTTCACGGCCTCGCAGGTGGGCTCCTACGAGTTCACCTACACCGTCAGTGACGGGCCCGAGGCCGTCGTCGGCGTCGTGCGCGTCGACGTCGTATCGGGCGACGAGCATGCGGCCCCCGTCGCCGAGGACGATATCGCCATCCTGCCCTCCGGCGGCTCCGCCCTGGTCGCGCCCCTGGCCAACGACACCGACCCCTCCGGCGGCGTCCTCGTCGTCCAGTCCATCGAGGTCGACTCAGACTCGGGCATCGAGGTCGCCCTCATCGACCGCCACCTCCTGCGGGTGACGGCCCCGGCAGGCCTCGACGACGTCGCGCGATTCACCTACACCGTCTCGAACGGCTCCGGCTCGGCCACGGCCTCGGTCGCCGTCATCCCGACGCTCGCCAAGGACGACCGCGCCCCCCTCGAACTACAAAACGACTCCGCGAAGGTGCGCGTGGGCGACATCGCCTCGATCCCGGTCCTGGCGAACGACCACTCCCCGTCGGGCCTGGCGATGAGCGTCTCCTCGACCCTGTCGGGCACGGTCGACTCCGTCTACGGCCACGCCTTCGTCACCGGAAACCTGGTGCGCTTCGAGGCCTTGGACACGACCGGCCGCGTCGACGTGACCTACACGGTCACGGACTCGGCCGGCAATACGGCCAGCGCCGTCGCGAGCTTCAACGTGATCGGCGCCGACCAGGCGAACTCCGCGCCCCAGCCCAAGGCACTGACGGCCTGGGCCAGCGCCGGGCAGACCATGCGCATCCCCGTGCCCCTCAACGGCATCGACCCCGACGGTGACTCGGTGACCCTGGTTGGTATCGACCAGCCGCCGACAATGGGCACGGCCACGCTGGGCACCGAATGGATCGAATACACGCCCGGCGAGAACGCGTCCGGCACGGACGTCTTCACCTACACGGTCGAGGACCGCTTGGGCCGCCAGGCCAAGGCCCGCGTGCGCGTGGGCGTCGCCCCGCCCTCCGAGCTCAACCACAACCCCGTGGCCCTGCCCGACGTCATCAAGGCCAGGCCCTCGCGCACGGTCGAGGTCAACGTCCTGTCCAACGACGTCGACCCCGACGGCGACACGTTGAAGCTGCGCGAGGGATCCCTGGAATCCTCCAACGACCAGGTCAGCGCCACCGTCGTGTCCCCGACGTCCGTGTCCATCACGACCCCCGCGCAGACCAACCCCTTCGTCGTCACCTACGTCGTCGAGGACGGACGAGGTGGCTCCGCGACCGGTCAGCTGACCGTCAACGTCGAGACTGACGCGCCCCTCATGGCGCCGATCGCTCGCGACGACGTGGTCTCCCTGTCCGACGTGCCGCGCGACGGCGCCCCGGTCTCGGTGAACGTGCTGGCAAACGACGAGGACCCCGACGGCTCCCTCGCCGACCTGTCGATCGCGTCGAACGCCGACGGAGTCAGCGTGGACAACACGGCCCACACGGTGACGGTGACCCCCGAGACGGACCGGCGCCTCGTCGTCTACTCGATCACTGATCAGGACGGCCTGTCCTCCTCGGCCGTCGTCTCGGTGCCCGGCGCGCAACGCAAGGTCCCCGCCGTTAACCCCTCGCGCATCCCGATCCGCCTCAAGGCGGGTGAGACGAAGACGCTGACGCTGGACGACTACGTGCTGGTCAAGCGCGACGCGCACGCCTACATCCGCGACACGTCGACCGTGCGCGGGGGCGCCAGCCTGACGAACCTGAACGCGGACGAAAGCTCGATCTCCTTCACGGTCGAAGCCAGCTACGTGGGTAAGACCTACATCAACGTGGAGGTTTTCGACGGGCGTGAGGGCGACGACTCCGCGACCTCCGCGTCGCTGACGCTGCCGATCCAGGTCGAGGCCACCCAGAACCACCCGCCGACGATCACGCCGACGGTCATCCGCGTCGCATCGGGCGAAGAGACGACCGTGGACCTGCCGCTCATGGTCAGCGACCCCGATACCCCAGACCCGGCCTCGTTCACCTACCGGGTGTCCGACATCCCCTCGGGAATCACCGTCACCCAGTCCTCCGATACACAGCTGCGCGTCAGCGCAGCGGCCGGCACGAAGTCCGGTGCGGTGGGCTCGCTGACGCTGAGCGTCGACGACGGATCGGGGGCCGCGGTCAGCGCGAAGGTGCCGATCGAGGTCGTCGCCTCGACGCGCCCGCTTATCCAGACCTCGCTCGCGCAGATCATCGCCGACGCCGGGTCCACCGTGAACGTCGACCTGACGCAGTACACGACCAACCCGTTCCCGGACACGCCGATCACGATCCAGCGCGCCACCGTCGAGGTCGGCGAGGGCACCGTGGACCCCCAGGGCACGGTCCTGGCCGTGAGCCCGCGCGCGGGCTTCCACGGGAACATGGTGATCGTCTACCGGGTCATGGACAAGACACTGGAGTCCTCGCGTACCGTCGAGGGGCGAGTCTCGGTGACCGTGCGCGACCGTCCCAACGCCCCTGAGAACGTTCATGCCACCGCGACGGGTCCGGGCCGTGCCTCCGTGTCCTTCACACCCGGCGCCGACAACGGCGCGCGCATCACCGAATACCTGGTGACGAGCTCGCATGGGGGCACCACGAAGTGCGAGCAGACCGTGTGCGACGTGAGCGGTCTGACCAACGGCGAGCGGCACTCCTTCACGGTCGTCGCGCGCAACGCGGTGGGCGACTCCGACGCGTCCGCCCCCCTCCAGCGAGGTCCTCGTTGACGTGACGCCGGAGCGCATGGCCGTGCCGTCGTTGTCCCCCCGGTGACGGGTCACTGGACGTGACGTGGAGCGCGCCCAACAACGAGGGCTCCCCGATTACCTCCTACGAGATCACGTTGAACGGCAGCGACGGCTCTACCCGCCAGGAGAGTGCGGGGGCAGGCCTGACGAAGACGACGGTGAGCAACCTTGAGAACGGTGTCACCTACTATGTGTCGATCGTTGCGCGCAACAATGCCGAGAAGCAGGCCGAGTGGTCGGAGAAGGCCACCGGTACGCCGCACGGTAAACCCGACACGCCCAGCAACGTGGGCCTTGAGCACGTGGGGTCCTCGCGTGACGGATCCACCGGTTCCGTCGTCATCTCCTGGTCTCTGGGCAAGTCCGGTGGCAGCGACTGGGGGCCGACGACCGTGACCGTGGACAACAAGCCCAAGACGGTCGACGGTGGCACCACCTCCGTTCAGTTCGACGGGGTTTCGGCCAGCTCCTCGCTGACCGTCAACGTCGACGTATCGAACGCGGAGGGCGACCACGCCTCCTCGGGAGACAAGTCGTTCTCGCTGCTCACCGTCCCCATGCCGATCAGCGCCCCGAGGCTGGAGGGCACCGGCTATGCCGGTCAGCTGCGGGTCTCGGGCCTCAGTAAGGCCGCGGGGAACGGATTCTCCAGCTCCGAGCTGACCCTGCGCTACGCCTCGACGTCCGACGGCTGTTCCTCCGGCTCGGAGATCAGCGACGGCGCGGTGATCGAGGGCAACGGCATCTCGGCGCGCACCTACTACTTCTGCCAGGTCGGGACCGCGACCTCGGGCACCCCGGTGTCCTCGAGCCCCGTATCCGCGCAGGGTCAGCCGACTGCTCCTCCGAACGTGTCGGGCGTGACGATCGCGAAGGCGGGCCCGGGAGCGGTGACGGTCAACGTCGCCGTCGCCGAGGCCTACCCGGCCATCACGTCGATGACGGTGACCGTGGGCGGAAAGACGGTCACGATGACGGGACGCACGAGCGAGACGGTGACGGGCCTGACCGAGGGTGCCTCGGTGAGTGCCCACGTCGTGGCCAAGAACAGCGAGGGCGAGGCCTCGGCTGACTCGACATCGACGACGACCGAGCTGAGTGTGTCCCCGACGTGGGTCGAGACCTGCTCGCCGGACGTGGCCACCCAGGTGCCTGGCGGGCAGACGTGCCACACGTTCTCCCTGTCCGCGCCCGGTTACGTCTCCGACGTGTCGGTGCCGCACGTGTGTCAGGTTTCCTCCGATGTGGACCCCGCGCGTCAATACAGCGTCGTCGTGGATGGTCCCAGCGTTGAATCGGGAGTCGCGACGTTGGCGGGCTCCCAGATCGCCATGAGGGGCAAGGTCGTGGTGCACAGCTGCGAGCCGCGCCGATAGTAGTCACGCCGAGGAGAAACGATGGGAGGAACGTCATGGAGCGCATGAATGCCGGTTTCGGCCAGACTCAGCGACCGCTTGCGGCGCGCGTCGTGGACTCGGCACGCACGTTCGTGGCCGCGCTCCTGCGGGCGATCCCGGGGATACGTCACGTCATGGACGCGTGCTCGGTCGTCACGTCCTTCGGCTGGCTTGTGATTGGCGCGGCGATCGCTGGTTTCGTCGGAGCGATCCTCGCGGGCTGGGCGGAGGCTTTTGCGCTCTTCGTCGCCTGCCTGTCCCTGCTGATCATCGCCATCATCCTCGTGGCGGCACCCTCCCCGTACCGCGTCTTTTTGCGCCTGGCTCAGGAGCGCGTGGTCGCCGGACAGACGGCGCTGGGTGAAATCCGGGTCGTCAATGACACAGCGCGCCGCGGCGGGCTCGGAGGTCATCGAGTTACCGATCGGCACGGGCGTCGCGGAGTTCGTGATCCCGGGCGTTTCCTCGCACGAGACGTGGGACGAGTTCTTCTCCGTGCTGACCCGCCGCCGCGGCGTCATCGAGATCGGCCCGGCGCGCACCGTGCGCTCGGACGGCCTGGGCCTTTTGCGCCGCGTGCGCTCGTGGGACAACCCGGTGACCCTCTACGTTCATCCGCGTACCGTGCGCATTCCCTTCGAGGCGACGGGCTTCCAGGTCGACGTCGAGGGCGTGGTGACCGCGAAGCTGTCCAGCTCGGACGTGTCCTTCCACGCGCTGCGCGACTACGAGCCAGGCGACGACAGGCGTGCCGTTCACTGGCAGTCCACGGCGCGCCTGGGCAAGCTCATCGTGCGCCAGTACGAGGAGACCCACCGCTCTCACCACCTCATCGTGCTCGACACGTCGCGGTCGTCGTGGGACCGCGACTCCTTCGAGGACGGGGTGTCGGTCGCCGCATCGCTGGCCCTGGCTGGAATCTCGGCGTCGCGCACGGTGTCCTTCGCTGCTGGCAAGACGTGGGTGCCCGCCACGAATGCGGGTGCCATGCTTGACGCTCTGTCGTCCCTGCCGATGAGCGGGCGCGACGACATTACTGCCCTGGCTCGCCGCGCCTACGCAGCCCGTCCGTCGGCCTCGTACGTGAGTATTGTCGCGTCTCCGTCGGTCAGCGACGCGGAGGCCGCGCACCTCGCCCAGGTCACCCCCAGGGACGTGACCGTGCAGGTGCTGCGCATCAACCCGAAGCGGCGTCCGCGTCGGCGTCGCCTGGAGGGCGGCGTGCTCTACGATTGCCCGTCGCTGCGCGATCTGGCGCACCTGGTGGGTGATATCCGGTGACTGCGAATGATCTGCGTCGGGCCAGGCCCTCGCTGCCGCTGCCGTCTTTCCTGGTGCTCGCTGTGCTTTTTACCGGGCCGGTCCTCACGCACGAGGCCGTGTTCGGGTCCTGGGTCGGCCTCACTGCGGCCGGCGCGGGCGTTGTCGTGGGCCTGCTGATTGCCGCTGCCTCGACCCGCTGGTCGTGGGACACGCTCTCCACGCTGGCGGCCGTCCTCCTCGGCTATTTCCTCGTGGGTGGGCCGGTCGCCTTGCCTGCGACGGTGCGCTGGCGTGTCGTGCCGACGACGGATACGCTGCTGACGCTCGTGCGCGGTGCGGTCAGCTCCTGGAAAAGACCTGCTGACGCTGACGCCGCCCGCCTCCTCCTATGTGGGACCCGCTCTGGTTCCCTGGATAACCGGCCTGTTGTGCGCGCTCGGCGCCGGCCTCGTCTCGGTGCGCTGGGGGCGCCCGCTCCTGGGTATCCTCCCGGTTGCGCTCATGGGCATCGTCGGCGGCTTTCGGTCCCTCGGGCCTCGTGCCGCCCGTGTGGCCGTTCATGGTGTGGTGTGCGGGCGCGTTCCTGTGGCTGACGTGGGCCTCGGCGCATCAGCGCCTCTCCCTGGGCCTGGACGTGTCCGTCAATCGACGAGGCCATGGCGAGGCTAGTGCGTCGACCGTGTCGGCGCGCGGCGCATCCCGTCAGGCCGTGTTCCGTTCTCGGCGCCTGTTGGCCGCGTCGCTGATGATCGTCCTCGCGGTGGGCGTGGCGCTGCCGGTGACGGACGCGTGGGGACCGAGCGGGCGACGCATCGTGGCGCGCGAGCTGGTGGAGCCGCCGTTTAACGTGCGCCAGTACCCGTCGCCGCTGTCGGCGTTCCGCCACTACAAGAAGGACCTGGGCGAGCAGACCGTCATGACGGTCAGTGGCTTGCCCGCGCGCACGCGTATCCGTCTGGCGGCGTTGGACGTGTACGACGGGACGACCTTCACGATGAGTGCGCCGAAGAGCCAGATTTCGGTGCTGACCGCGGCGGCGGAGGACGGGAAGACACAATCCGTCAACGTGCGTAACGGCTACGTGGCGGTGGGCTCCACGATCCCGCGCACCCCTTCCGGTCTGAGCGACGGGGAGTTCACTGCGACAATCGAGACCGCGGGCATCGTCGGCCCGTGGGTTCCCGTGGCCGGTGACGTTCGTGAGGTGACGTTCGGCGGGGAGAACGCGCGCACGCAGCAGGAGGGCCTGCGCTTTGACATGTGGGCGAACGCCGCCCTGACGACGGGTATTCCCGCGCAGCCGCAGGCGGTCACGGTGCGCGCCGACGCGCCCGTCGTCCCCACGGACTCCCAGTTCGCGGGGGCTACCCCCATGAAGTTCCATTCGGACACGAAAGAGCCCTACCCCAGCGGCCTCGACAGCTTCATGGCCTCCATCGTGGGATCCTCCTCGACGCCCATTGAAAAGGCGCGTGCCATCGAACGCTACCTGCACAACGAGGGCTTCTACCTGACCGAGAACACCGACCAGTCGCGCCCCGGCCACAACCTCAACCGCCTGTCATCGATGGTCTCTGGCACCGGGGAGCTGATCGGCGACGACGAGCAGTACGCCGCGCTCATGGCCCTCATGCTCCACCAGCTCGGGTGGAACGCGCGGGTCGTCATCGGCGCCTACCCGGAGGGCGAGCCGACCGAGAGCATGACGCTCCTCGGCTCGGACATGCACGTGTGGGTGGAGATGGAGTTCGAGGGCATCGGTTGGGCCGTGTTCGACCCGACACCCGACAAGGATCGGGTGCCGGAGTCTGAGTCGCACACGAAGAAGAACTCGCCGCGTCCTCAGGTGCTCCAGCCGCCAGAGCCGCCCGAGGAACCCGTCGAGCTGCCCCCGGTCAGCCGCGACCAGGACGTAGCCGCCAAGGAACCGCCGCCCGCGGGCGTCCCCTGGCTCCTCATCGGCACCACGACCGGCTCGCTGATCCTGCTGATTCTTCCCTTCGTGCTCATCGTGGCGCTCAAGGCCAGGCGAACCCGCGTGCGTCGCAAGGCCTCGCCCGGCGTCGCCCTCGTGGGCTCCTGGGATGAGGTCGTCGACATGGCACTTGACGCCGGCGTGCGCGTGCGCGCCGACCAGACGCGTCAGGAAACCGCCTGGGCGTTGGCCTCGTTCTGGAAGCTGCGCGAGGGGCAGGACGCCGAGTCTGCGGGCGACCAACCTGAGGGCGCCCAGGCCTCGGGAAGCGACCTGATCCCGGGCTGGACGATGTTCCGTGAGAGCGTCCCGATGACGGTGGCGATCGCCAGGCGCGCGGACGTCGCTGATTTCGCAGCCGAGGCCGGGCAACAGGCCGAGGCCGAGTCGGCGTGGGCGGACGTGGATCACCTCAAGCGCTCGCTGGCGTCGTCCGCGAGCCTGTGGGTGCGCCTGAGGCGTCGCTTCTCGCTGCGTTCGCTGGCGCGCAAGTGGCGCCTGAAGCCGACCGGAAGCCAGGAGAGACGAGGCCCGGCCGAGCTGCTGGATGACGGGGAGGACGCGGGTGGCCCCCAGTGGCGCCCATCGAGCGTGAGGAGTAAGTCGTGACGCGTGCAGGAGTGGTGGGAACCGGCCCGCGCATCGAGGGATTCCGGTGGATTCGTGCGCTCGGGTCGGGCGGTTTCGCGGACGTTCACCTGTATCACCAGCAGGTTCCGTCGCGTGACGTCGCCATCAAGATTGCGCGCTCGAATGTGGAGGGCGGAAACGAGCGATTCGCCACGAGGCCGACGCGATGGCCCGCGTGTCCAGCCACCCGACCATCGTGAATCTGCACGGCGTGGGTGCGCTGGATGACGGGCGCGAATTCCTCATCATGGAGTACTGCCCGGTGACGAACATCGCCGATCAGGTGCGTGCTCACCCGATGGACGTGCCCGCGGCGCTCGATTTGATCATCCGCATTTCCTCGGGCGTGGAGATGCTGCACCGGATGGGCTACGTGCACCGCGACATTAAGCCGGGCAACATCATGCTGGACTCCTACCAGTCGCCTGTCCTCACCGACTTTGGCGTGAGCGCGCGCATCGGCGAGGGCAGGGACGGCGGCCTGGAGGGCTTCTCCGTCATGTGGGCGCCGCCCGAGCAGCACGACGGAAGCGCCCCCGCGGACCCGTCGCAGGACGTGTGGGCACTGGGGGCCTCGCTGTGGACCCTGCTCGTGGGGCGCAGCCCCTTCGAAGACCCGATCGGGGATAACTCGACGGTCGCGGTCGCGATGCGCGTGCGTTCCGGGCGCCTGCGCTCCATCGGGCGCGCCGACGCCCCCGAGGAACTGGACCTGGTACTTCGGGCTGCGATGAACGTGGACCCCGCGCGCCGCCTGCGCACCGCGCTGGCCTTCGCCCAGTCGCTCCAGGGTATCCAGACGCTCATGGGTCTTCCCGAGACGCCCATTGAGGTGCGCGAGGAGGCTCCCATTCCTCGTCCGACGGAACCCAGCATCGCCGGGCACGGCGCCTACCCCGTTCCGGCGAAGCCCGATGAGCAGGGCACGAAACTGCGCGTCACATCGGCCGCGCAGGAGCATACCGTCCGGGCGGGCGGGGGCTTTGACTTCTCCGAGTCGGGCGTCGTCCCGGTCGCGGACTCGTGGCACCACCCGCGCAACCAGTCGACGGGGCGAGCAGCGGCGACGTCCTTCGAGGGGGAGGAGGAACGCAAGGGGCGCTCCGTGCCGTTCCTGGCCGTCGTGACGCTCGCGGTGATCGCAGCGGTCGCGGCCGCCGGCCTCGTCGTCGCGATGCTGACCGGTGGGGGCCAGTCGGTTCGTATCGATCCCGTTGACTCCCCGAGCGCCAACGGGGACGATCCCGCAGACCTGACGGTCCCGCCGACTGCGCCGAGCGGCCTGAACGGGCGTCTGGAGGGTGAATCCATCGTGTGGACGTGGACCGCGCCGCCCGATCCGAACTACGCAAGCGAGGACCTGGCGTTCCAATACCGCCTCGATCGCCCGGGCGAGGCACCGATGGCCGCATCAAGCCCCGTCGCTTCCGTCACCCTGCCCGCCGCGCACGGAGGGGACAACTGCCTGACCGTGCGAACCGTCGTGTCGGCCTCCGGCCTACAGTCTCAGCCTGTGAGCATCTGCGTCGCCGTCGAGTAACGGGTCGAGCAGGCCTTGGCCGACCCGCGTCAGCGCGTCGAGCCGCCCGGCTTGCGCAGCCAGGACAGGACGACGAGGCACCCCAGGAAGGTCGCGCTGCCCAGCGCGATGCCGATGACGGTGAGGTTGGCGCGCGTGCGCGCCTGAGCCCCCGAGGCGTGCTCGGTGACCGGCAGTGTGGGCGCGGTGTCTGCGCCGCTCGTGCCGGTCAAGGGGTTGATGGGGCCGTCGATGCGGGCGTTGGCGGCCACCGTAATGGCAGCGTAGGGGTTGATCATGCCCCAGCCGACGGTGCTCGTCGAGCTGGCCGGGCTCACGCGCCGAGCCGTGGCCTCAAGCCGCCACTTCCACATGGCGGGCGTCTCGTCGGGGTGGGCGGAGGCCACCAGGGCGGCTGCCCCCGCGGCGTACGCGGCCGCGAAGGAGGACGAACCGGTCGCGACGTTGTTGGCCTCGCCGGTCAGGCAGTCCCCGCCGGGCACAGCCGTGGTCAGTGACGAGATCGAGGGAGCCGCGATATTGACGTGAACGCCCGAAACCTGCCCGCCGTCGGGCACGCCGCCCGTCGCGCTGGTCACGGCCAGGGCCTGCGGGTGCGCGGCCGGGTAGCGTGGAACGGTGTCGGTCCCGTACTGCTGAACGATCTGGGAGTCCGCATTGCCCGCCGATGCGACCACGAGGGACCCCTGAGCGGTTGCCGACGCCACGGCCTCGTCGAGGCGAGCGTCCTGCGTGGGCTGGGACTGCGGGACGACGATGATCTGAGCGCCCTGGCTGGCCGCCCACTCGATGCCTTTCGCGGTCGTCGCCGCATCCAGGCCGGTGGGTCCCTTCTGCGGGTCTTCGTTGAAAGTGTCGTAGACGCGCACCGGCAGCAGGGCGACGCGCGGCGCGACGCCTTCGAGTGCCGACTGCTCGGGCAGGAGCCGGGAGGCGATGATGCCCGCGACCTGGGTGCCGTGACCGTAGTTGTCGGTGCGGCCATCTCCGCCGGTGCTGACGAGGTCCAGGCCGGGCAAAACGATGGAGCCCGAGGGGAAACGGGAGGAATCCTCGCCGCGGTCGGTTGCGGCGCCCACGGGGGAGAAATGCTTACTGGCCGGGCTGATACCCGAGTCAACGACGGCGACGGTCACGTTGTCGCCCTTCGTGATGGCCCATGCGCGATCGAGATCGAGGCGTTTGTCCGCCGTCTGCGCGTAGGTGGCGATGTAGTCGGTGCTGGTCAGGCAGCCGCCGGAGGCAGCATCGGCCGCACGCACCCGCACCTCTGCGCGCGCGGGGGCTGGACCACTCAGTACCAGGCTGGCGCCCGCGAGGAGGCAGGCACCCGCGCGCAGCGTTCGCGTCGCCCGCGCGTCGAGGAGCCGGGGCTTCCTGCGGGGCCGTGCGCGGCTCATGAGCTGCCCCCACCGGCGACCTCCCGGCGGGCGGCTCGGTTCGACAGCTCAACGCCGGTCGGGATGAGCTCCAGCCATTGCTCGGGGACCCGTTGGATGAAATCCGCGTTCCAGCCAAGCCGTCGGAGGGTATCGTTTTGGTCCTCGCCGAGGGAGTGGCGCTGGCCCAGGTCGGAGACAAAGGTCAGCGGAGCCTCGGTCTGCCCGTTGCTGGATCCTTGCGCGAGCGTGCCGAAACCGGAGGCCACCAGGGCGGCCCCGGGTGAGAAGGAGGTCGGGACGTCGGCCGTGGGGTCCAGGTTCCACGAGGCCCGACGAGCACTGTCCTGCGACATCACGGTCAGGGTCGCGTGGGCCGACCCGGAGGGCTGCTTGCTGTCAGCGTTGCCCTGAGCGCGCTCCAGGGTCGCGCAGGGAACCTGGTCGCGCACGCGAATGACCTTGGGGTCGTCGCTGTCGGCCGCCGTCGAGTCTGAGTCGAAGGGATACAGGCCCTCCAGCTGCGACCACGCGTCGGGGAAGGGCGAGGGCTCCACGTCGGTCTTGGCGACCGTAAAGGACTGCGCGAACGCGCTGGGCTGGAGGGTCAAAGCGCCCTCGATCGTGCCGTTGGGCGCAGCGGTCGTGCCCTCGTACAGGGCGGCGGCCAGCGGCGACAGCGGGTAGGCGTGCCCGGTGGCCACCAGCACGTAGTAGGTGGTGCTACCCGTATCCTTCACGGCGATGACGCTGCCCTGGCGCAGTGAGGCGTTGTTCTGGGGGGACGAGGCCATGGCGCCACCCGGTTCTGCCACACCCCATGTGGTCAGGTCGGGACCGTCGTCGAAGAGAGACACCCAGTTGGGGTCCACGGAGATGGGGGAGGTACCGATGCGCAGGCGCGCGACGATGTCGCTGGCGCTGCCGGGGATACGGAACTTGGATGATCCTGCGACGATGAAGGAGTCGGAACTCCCGGAGGGGGTGACGTAGGCGCTGCGGGCGCTGTGTAGGCCGTTGCTCGACAGGAGCGAGGAGTTACCGATCCACGTGAAGGTGTGTTCGGAGATGGCGCAGCTGGTCCAGTCGGCGGTCATGTGGTCGGCGCTGGAGGGCACGTCCTCGGGCGCGTCGGGGATGCCGAGCGCCTGCCCCTGGCTGTATTTGCTCAGGTCGGAGGTGGAGATTTTCATCGTGCCGGTCGAAGAATCGCCGAGGAGGCGCGCGGAGGTCCGGTTGGTGATCGGGTGCCACTGTCCGTCTTGAAGGTAGTAGCGGGCGCCGGAGCTGGAGACGATCGCCAGGCCGAAGGATTGTGAGGAGTCGGCGGTCGAGTAGAGGAATCGCAGGCCGACGCTGACCAGCAGCATGACGAGTGCGAGTGAGACGCCGACGATGAAGGGGCGGGTCGGGGCTTGCGGCTCGACCTCTTTGCCGTCGGGCGAGCCCGCGACGAAGGAGGTGATCAGGCGACGCCTGTTGTAGCGCTGGGCTTCGAGGATGTCCTTATTTGATGCCATTACATTCCCCACATGTAGAGGGCGAAGGGCGGGATGGCGACGATGATGAGGGTGGCGAAGGTGTCGGCGGTGCGCGAGAGCCACGGCCGAACCTTCGGGGTCACGACGTTCATGGCAAGCACGAGAAGGCTTCCGGCCAGGGAAGTGACGAGCACGAGCAGCGCGGTCGTGGGCGCCAGGAGCGCGGCTGCGAAGGCTGCCCACGAGAGGATGGCCATGCCGGAGATGACGCCGATGAGGACTTCGATGCGCGAGCGGATCGAGCGGGTTGAGAGCATGAGGGCCGTGCCGATAAGCGCGCAGAGGATGACGCCTTCCATGGACGAGGCCAGGATCGGGGCCAGGATGATCAGGCTCAGGCAGGTGCCGAGCCGGATAGACACGGACAGGGCGACACCCATCGAGACGGATTTGCCGATCTGGCGGGGGTCGATGTGGGCGGTTGCGGAGGGGCCGGTCACGCGCACGGGGACCGAGGCCATGGCGAGCCACGGGATAGCCAGGCAGATCAGGAGAAGGAGCGCGCTGAGCAGTGCTGTCACGCGGGCGGCGCTCATGCCGAGGGCCCCCGAAAACAGGCTGAAGGAACTCAACGTGACACCGACGATGGCGGGGCACAGGCCGCTTGCACGCAGCTTCCCAGGAAGGACGAGGTGACACAGGGCGCCGATAGTGAGGGCGGCTCCCGCGGCAAGGGCGCCGGAGGTGGTCCAGGGGCCGGCCGGTAGGGCGCCGGCGCTCGCGCAGGCGAGGAGGACGGGGGCGCAGCCAGCCAGGACGGCGACGGAGGAGTGCTCGAGCCTGCGCGAGACGACGGCAGCGGTGCCGGTGAGGAGGAGGGCACCGACGATGCCGATAATCGGATAGGCGATGAGACGGACCCCGTCGAAGGAGGAATCAGCGCCCAGGAGTGACGTCCCATGGGTCGAAGCGGAGACGAGGAGGGCGCTGGCCAGGCCGACGAAGACAGCGGATGCGTAGACCGAGAGCTGTAGGGAGTCGAGGGGGGTCCACGGGTCGACGGTGGTTTCGACGGCACTTCCAACGGCCTCGACGAGGTCGTCAAAGCGCTGGTCTTCTCGGCCCTGCCCGGCGCGCTCGAGCGTCAGGGCTGCCCCTGCGCGCACGCCCTGGTCGCGAAGACACAGGGACTGGTCGAGGACCTGTCCTGAGGATGTTGAGACGGTGAACCCGGCGGACGCGCCGTACACGTCCATGCGTCCGAGGCTGCGCAAAATCGTGGGAATAAGCTCCGCCAGCGGAGACAACTGAGGAACCGACAGATCGACCGTTTGTTCATCAAAGGTGACTGTCAGTGGAGTGAGTGCAGCGGCGGTATGCGTGCTCTGGGCCATCGTCTCCTCCGGGTTGTTGTGTTCCTAGTCTGCCCGTTTGTGGTGTCTGGGGCAAGCTGTCATACCTCTGCAAGACGGTCGAACTTTGTCAAAAACCTGTCTCAAGTTCATGGACTTTTGCACGTATGTGTGGTTAGACTGGGCTTGTCAGAAGGGCGGTTCCGCCGTTGGAGCGCTCTTTCACAGATGATCTGGGAGGAATAATGACCGATCAGAAGGCTCTTGATGGTGCGCTACTCAAGGGAGCGACAACCATCGAGCAGTCGCAGAGCGACATTGAATCGACGCTGAAGAACCTGGAATCGAAGCTGTCGGGTATCGGCAGTTCGTGGCAGGGCGAAGCGGCTGTCGCATTCCAGAACGTCATGGCGGAGTGGCAGACCGAGGCCGGCAAGGTTACGTCGGCTCTCACCGAGCTGCACACCGCGCTGCGTTCGTCTGACTCTGCGTCGCAGGCTAACGAGGCCGAGCAGTCGGCCGCGCTGAACAAGTACAAAGTCCGCTACGGTCTGTAGTCGAGACTAGGAAAGGGATACTGTCATGGCTGACATTCTTTACAACTACGGCCAGATCGATCAGGCTGTCGCCGACATGCGGGCCGGTGTCAACAAACTGAATACGAAGCTGGAGGACATGGACTCCGAGCTCAAGCAGCTGCAGAGTTCGTGGGATGGCCAGGCGAAGCGCGCCTACGACGCGTCCAAGGCAAAATGGACCGAGGGTATGGACGGTATCGTCGAAATCCTCACCGGTGTCGCCGCTGCGGTTGCGGAAGCCCGCCAGTCTGCTCAGGCTACCGATGCTCGTAACGCTGATGGCTTCGGCTCCTGATTCCGCCTGATTGCCGCGGGGAGGGGACCGAGGGGTCCCCTCCCCCGCGGCGATTGTCTATCGGGGGCCGGTGCTCCCATTGTTTGTGTATTGCTGACTGCAAGTGAGGTTGCGTCGTGGTTGAATCGCCGAAGTATGAGCGCTTGAAGGCGTTGATGAGATTGTCTGCCGAGCCTTTGGGCGCTGAAGATCTCAGCGAGGACACGCGGGTCGGTGATGCTCATTCGGACGTTGGTATTGCCAAGGGTGGCTCCGAGGAATTCGTGGCGGACCTGAGTGTTGGCTTGTCGCAGACGAAGGAGGGGGCAGACGGTTGGATGTCCTCCTTCATTGTTGACGCAGGCAGGCATCTGGACACCATCGAATCAACGAAAGCTCATCACTTGACGCTGCGTGAACAGATGTCGAAAAAGGTGGTTGAGTCGAGAAACTTGAGCCCCGTATTGATTGAGCCCGAGCTCGAGTATCTTCGTCATTCTGATGAGACGGTGACAATTGCGGATCCGAATGTGGCTGCGAAGGCAGGCGCCGTGGAGGTGACGGGGCGGGCGTATATTGCGGCCCTTGAGGCGCAGCGCAATGAGGAGCGAGAGGCCGAAGCTGACAAGATCTTGACTCAGCTCAATGCCGACGCCCATGCGGAAAAAAGTGCGATTTACACGCCGATGGATGATTTCGTGCCTGAGGCGTGGCGGCCTGCGCCTGAGCCTGAGCCTGCGCCCGGGCCCCAGAGTGGGGGCGGCGGGTACGGCCGTCGTCGAGGGGTGGGCGGTGGCCTGGTTCCCACTGTTGGCGCGGAAACTGTTGCTGGTTCTGGGGCATCGGGGTGGACGTATCCTCCCGCTGGGGAGCTTGGGAGTGTGTCGAATCCGATTAGTGATCCGGCTGATTTGGCTCGTTATGATTTGACGACGACGCCGGTGAATCAGCGGATGACGCCGAATGGTCCTGTGGGTGGGCATATGCCTGCTGATGTGTTGAATGTGAATGATCCGGCGTGGCGTCCTGTGCCTTCTTCGGGTGGTGGTGCGCGTATTGCTGGTGGTGTGTTGGTGGCTGGTTCTGCTGCTGGTGCTGCTGGTGCGGCGTTGTCTTATGGTGGTGGTTTCGCTGGGATTGGTGGGCTTGCTTCGGGTGCGTCTGGTTCTGCGTTGCGTGCTGTTGCTCCTGCCGGTGGTGTGTTGCGTCCGTCTGCGCTTCCTGGTGGGGGTGTAGCTGGGGCTGTTGGTGGTGCTGGCCGCGGCGGTGGTGCTGGTGTGGTTGGTCGTGGTGGTGTGGCGCCGGTGGGTTCTGGCGGTGCTGGTTCTGCTGGTGGTCGTGGTGGTGTCGCTGGCCGTGGCGGTGTCGCTGGTGGTCGTGCTGCTTCCGGTGCTGGTGTGGTTGGTCGTGGTGGTGTGGCGCCGGTGGGTTCTGGCGCTGCTGGTACTGCTGGCGGTCGTGGCGGTGTCGCTGGCCGTGGCGGTGTCGCTGGTGGTCGTGGTGCCTCTGGTGGTGTCGCTGGTCGTGGTGGTGTGGCGCCGGTGGGTTCGGGTGGTGTTGGGGATCGTCGTGAGAAGAAGGGGCAGGTGCGGCGTCGTGCGTATGATGTGGTGTGTGTGGATGCCTTGGAGGATCGTGGTGCTCAGATGATGGGTGGTGCTGCTGGTAGTGCTGATCAGCTCAAGCCGATTGCTCGTGATGCTGATGCTGACTGGTGAGTGGTGGTTGGTTCAGTGATGGCGGGGGGCCGCACCCTTGATGGGTGCGGCCCCCGCTTGTTGGTGTGTTAGCTCGTGCGGCGCCGCGCCCAGGTGATTCCCACCGCCGCGGCCAGGAGCAGGAGCGCGGCTCCAGCGCCAACACCGATCAGCAAGCCTCGCGAAGAGGCAGACGAGGACTCGGAAGCGACGGCCTCCGTGGCGGCGCCCGAGGCTGGCTCCTCAGTGGGCGTGGGTGTGATGGTGAAGGGGTTAATCGGGGCGGGCATGTCGATGAACGGCCCGACCGTTCCCTTATTCAGGGAGAAAAACGCCTCTTCGACATCGCCTTCGAGGAGGGGCTCGTCGGTGGTGGGGATGGTCGCACCTTCTTCGGGAGTCCAGTCACAGTAGGACAAGTGGCTCACGGACAACATGTCATCCAGGTGCTCGTGAGTGGGGTTGGCGTTGCAGTGGGCGTTGTTGATCGACGTGAACCTGACTTCGAGTTCTTTGATGGTGGCGTTTTCGAAGGATGCGAAGATCTGGTTGAGGTAGGCCATGGGCGCGCGCACCTGCAGGTGGCCGGATTCATCGAGGGAATAGAACGCGTGGCGCGCCTCCCCAAGATAGTAGGCTTCGATGTCGCAATTGCCGCCGACGTGACTGACCTTGACAAAGTAGCCTTCTGCTGCGCCTGACCAGAAGGTGTTGGCGATGCTTTGACATTCTTCCCGGGTGATCTTCTCGGGCGAATCGAATGTGTGAGTGAAAGCGATGCTGATGCGCATGGCCCACTCTCGAGTATCCTCACTAGTTTCGACAAGTAGCTGTTCGACAACGACTCTGGCAACAATGCCGTGGTTAGGCAGCAGGGGCGTTTCGGGTGCAGCAGTCGCTGGAACACTAGGTGTCGGCAAAGGCGTGCCGGCCGCATGGGTCGGCGCGCACACGCCCGCCACGCACGCGCCAACCGCAACCACACACGCCACCCACCGGGCCACGCGGACCTTCAACATCGTTGCCACTGCTACTACTCCTTCGATTGGTGGGTGAGGGCTAAGGGGGATGGGTGCCGGCCGGTGTTAGCCGACCTGTTAGCTCGTGCGGCGCCGCGCCCAGGTGATTCCCACCGCGGCGGCCAGGAGGAGCAGCATGGCACCCGCGCCCACGGCGATGACGAGGCCACGCGAAGAAGCAGACGAGGACTCGGAAGCGGCGGCCGCGCTGGCGCCCGATGCTGGCTCCTCGGCCTGCGAGGGCGTGGGTGTGATGGTGAAGGGATTGACCGGTGCGGGCAAATCGATGAAGGGCCCGACGGTGCCCCGCTCGAAATCAAAGAACGCCTGCTCGGCGTCGCCTTCCAGGAGCGGCTCATCCGTCGTCGGCACAGTGTCGCCCTTGTCAGTCATCCACTGACAATAAGACAGGTGACCAACAAGGAGGGGATCATCCAAGTGCGCTATCCAGGGCTCGGCATTGCAATGGGCGTTATTGATCGAGGTGAACCTGACTTCCAACTCGGTAATACTCGCGTCCTCAAACGAATCAACGATCTGGGTCAGATACGTCATAGGGGCACGCACCTGCACATGTCCCGCCTCATCCAGGGAATAAAACGCGTGACGAGCCTCCCCCAAATAATACGCATCCAGGTCACAAAAACTACCCATCGACTCGACCTTTACGAAATAGTCCGGGGCACTACCCGACCAAAACGTATCAGCCAGAAACTGACACTCCTCCTTCGTAATGTCCAACGACCGCATCCACCCTCCATGAAAACTCAGCTTCATATGGATGGACAACTGATACGTCCCATCAGGAGTCTTAATTATGGTCGGATCCACCATCACACGGATCTTCACGACATGACCGGGCAACACAGGCGTCTCGGGCGAAGCAGCAACAGGAACACTAGGGGTGGGAAGCGGATCACCAACCGACCCAGGCACCCCTGCGCCCATCACACACGCGCCAACCGCAACCACACACGCCACCCACCGGGCCACGCGGACCTTCAACGTCGTTGCCACTGCTACTACTCCTTCGATTGGTAGGTCAGACGGGGGTGTGTGTTGGTTAGGGCGCTGTGATGGGTGTGTTAGCTCGTGCGGCGCCGCGCCCAGGTGATTCCCACCGCCGCGGCCAGGAGCAGCAGCATGGCTCCAGCGCCCACGGCAATGACGAGACCTCGCGAAGAAGCAGACGAGGACTCGGAAGCGGCGGCCTCAGTGGCGGCGCCCGAGGCTGGCTCCTCGGCCTGCGGAGGTGTGGGTGTGATGGTGAAGGGGTTAATCGGGGCGGGCATGTCGATGAACGGCCCGACCGTTCCTTTATTCAGGGAGAAATGCCTCTTCGACATCGCCTTCGAGGAGGGGATCATCCGTGGTGGGGACCGTCGCACCTTGTTCTAGGCGCCACCTACACAACGACGAGTGGCTCACGGACAACATGTCGTCAAGACGTTCAAAGGTGGGGTTGGCGTTGCAGTGGGCGTTGTTGATCGAAGAAAATACGACTTGAAATTCTTTTATGGTGGCGTTTCGAAGGATGCGAAGATCTGGTTGAGGTAGGCCATGGGCGCGCGCACCTGCAGGTGGCCGGATTCATCGAGGGAATAGAACGCGTGGCGCGCCTCCCCAAGATAGTAGGCTTCGATGTCGCAATTGCCGCCGACGTGACTGACCTTGACAAAGTAGCCTTCTGCTGCGCCTGACCAGAAGGTGTTGGCGATGCTTTGACATTCTTCCCGGGTGATCTTCTCGGGCGAATCGTATGTGTGAGTGAAAGCGATGCTGATGCGCATGGCCCACTCTCGAGTATCCTCACTAGTTTCGACAAGTAGCTGTTCGACAACGACTCTGGCAACAATGCCGTGGTTAGGCAGCAGGGGCGTTTCGGGTGCTGTAGTCACTGGAACACTAGGTGTCGGCACAGGCGTGCCGACTGCATGAGTCGGCGCGCACACGCCCGCCACACACGCGCCAACCGCAACCACACACGCCACCCACCGGGCTACATGGGCCTTCAATATCGCTGCCATTGCAGTCCTTCCTGAGTGCCGAGGCAGAGCGTTCATCTGAGCCAACTTAGTAGTGGTACTTGTTCAGTTGAACGTAGAAGGCACTGCGTTCCGGGTCATAGTTGTCGAATACTGCGAGGCGCTCGGGGGAGATGTACACGGACTGGATTTTCTCCTCCTTAACCGTCTTCATGAGATTCTCCTCAGCCGTTTCGTCACCACTCTCGAGCGCCTTGATCGCAGAGTTGACGGCTGCAGCGAAGTTGCGCGCGTTTGTCGCCATACCCCTGAGCGCGGAGGCCTCCTGAGTCAGGTATCGGGCGTACGCCGTGCTGAAAGCCGCGGGCCCGCTCTCAACGCCCCACTTGCCCTCGTTCTGCAACCCGATATTTTGCTCCAGTTTGCCTGCAGCGCTGTCGAACCTATCCGCTAAACCGTCGTCACCGGTCAGAAGGGTGACCCAGCTATTCCACTTTTCGTACGTAGCCTCCATGTTCGCAGGAACATTCTCGGCACCCATGACAACTCCTCATTGACACACGTGATCGTGATGACTCGAGCCTACCAGATGACAGAAATGACAGAAGAGGCTTTCACAGCGCCACGCTAGCGCCGCTGGCGCAGGTCCACAACGGAAATGAGGCGTTCACCCAACAGCAGCTGACTGTTCATGGGAAGCTCGATGGGCTGGCCGGGAACCAGGGTGTGGGTCTGCCCGTTGGGGGAACGGGCGCGCGTCCCGTTCGCCGAGTTAAGGTCTTCGATCGTAATGCCGCCCTCGGAGGGGGCGATGCGCACGTGCGTACGCGAAAGCGAGCGCGTCTGATCCTCCACGGGGATCGGGGAGTCCGTGGCGCGCTGCGGCGAGGGCGCGCGGCCGAGCACGATCGTGCGGTTGACGGGGATTGACTGGCCCGTGTCGAGCAGGAGTGCGGCGTAGGACGCGCTCGCCGGCGCCGAGGCCGTGGTGCTGTTGGTCGCTGTGGCAGCAGGTTTCGGTGCGGTCGTGGGGACAGCGGGCGCGGTCGTGGGGACAGCGGGCCCGGCGGGCGGGGGGCTTCGACCTCGGCGGGAGGCACCTCGGCGCTCGCCTCTCGAGCGGGGGGTTGCGGCATGGGTGCGGAGAAACGCGCGGTCGGTGCCGGGCGTGCAACGGGAGCCTTCGGGGCCTGCGTCTCCTGAACCGGCCTCGGTGTGGGTATCGGTGCCCCGATGGGAGCCTTCGGGGCCTGCGTCTCGCGAGCCCACGCAGGCGTCGGTGCCGGTGCCGTGGCTGGTGCCTCGGGCATCGCCTCCTGTTGGACGGGCGCCGCGGCAGGCACCTCCTGGACGGGGGCGGGAATCTGCGGGCCGGGCACGTACGGCACTGACGAGGCCGGGGCTGGGGCAGGCCACGCGCGTGAGCTCGCCGGGGCGCTGGGCTTGGGCAGTTCAACGCTGGGCTTGGGCAGCTCGACGCTGGGCTTGGGCAGTTTAACGCTGGGCTGGGCGCTTGCCGGTGACTCGCTGGAGTGGCCGATCGGTGCCGAGGGAATGTCGGTCACGGAGGAGAAACTCGTATGGCCCTCGGCGATGCCTGCACCCGCCTTGCCGTAGGGGCTGGGCGACGCCACGGCCTCGTCGATTGTGTCCTCCGGTACGAAGGTCACGCACTGAAGTGAGAACAGTTTCGCCATCCACGACCCGCGTTGGCCTCCCAGAAGAACGAAGATGACGGGCAGTGGCGGGATCAGCGAGGACAGAGCCGTCAGGAGGACATACCCCGCGGACACCATCAGCGAGGGGGACAATTGCGACGAACCAGCGCGCACCAGCGCGCAACGCGCCAGGAAGGCGCCCACCGAACGACCATGCAGTGCGATCAGGATGGCCTGGAGGGCAACGTATTCGACGATGGTCGTCACGATGACGGCAACGTTGCCGTGTGACAGGGCCGAGGCGACGGCACCGAACAGCGCGGCGCCGACGATATCGATGAGGAGCGCAGCAACGCGCTTGCCGGAGGATGCGGGGACGGCAACGAGGTCGGGTGATGTGGCTGTCATAGTACCTTCCGCCAAACGAGATCGAAAAGTCCTGACCCGTAGGTCGCGGCTGGTAGGAGCAACGTGAGTGAAAGCCCCTGGATGATGTCGATGATTCTGCCGACCAGGGCGGAGGGCTCGCGGCCCGAGCGGATGAGCGCCACGACGGGCACGATCACAGCCAGCAGGCACAGGGAGAGAGGCAGGATGACGTGCTGCGCGAACGTCAGCGTCGGTGCCGACGACTCGCCCGTGGAACGCAGGAGGTAGCGGTCCCAACCGGGCGCGAAGAAAGCGTCACCCAGATCGCGAGCGCCGCGAGACGAGGCCCGTAATGCGTCAGCCGGTCGCGCTTCGAACGCGCGTTGGTGACCAGGGCGAGGATCGCGAGGAGGCACAGCGCGAGCGTGGCGTAGCCGGCGTAGGGTGTCTCCTCGCCGACCGGCATCTGGTAGGCGGTCAACAGGCCGGAGATGAGCGCAACGATGGTCGCGTTCCACAGGATCGTGCGGGAGCGGTCGTACGCTTCCGCCAGCGTCTTGTTGACGCGCAGCGGCGTGATTCGCGATGGTGGCTGCAGGACGGTGAGGCGAATGGAGGGGAGGCGCTTCATGACCAGCGGCAGGTCGAGCACCTGGTGGTCGGGGACCTGGAGGGCCAGGTGAGGAGACAGTGAGACAAAGAAAATCGACGCGGTGAAGATCAACGGAGCGAAGCGGATGCTGCTCAGTGCGCTGAGGGACGCGACCGTGACGGTCACGGCAATCAGTGCGAAACACTGGACGTTGACGCGCGCGCTCGGCGTGGGCCTGGCGAAAAGAACGAGGCTGGCGACGATCAGGCAGACCAGGTGACGATGACGGGCAGCAGGGTAGGTGAGCCGGGTAGGGGAGTGGCTGCGACGCCGACGCTCACCCCGGCGGCGGTGCAACAGGTGACGAGGACGAAGCCGCGCGCTGCGTTGCTCGGGGCCAGGAGCGGGCACGACCAGATGAGTGCGCACACGATCCCCAGGGCCAGGCGTCCCCACGTGTCAGTCGCGAGCGAGGGGAGCATGTCGTAGCCGTCGCGATACAGGGCGAGCACGGGCAGGAGGACGCCGAGGAGAGACACGACGGAGGCAACGAATACGAAGGCCGTGGCTGTGAGCGCCGGCCGGAAGCGCCGGTTGTTTCTGGAACGTTGGTCGTCGGCGACGGCTTGGGCCGATTCCTGCGTGCCGACGATGGTGATGACCGAACCGGAGGGAATGTCTCGTCCGATGACAGCACCGAGCTCGACGGGGCGTCCGCCTCCGAGTGTGAGGCGAGCTGACAGCTTGGTCAGATCAACCTCGATGAGTGCGAGCAGGCCCGCGATCGTCATTCCGACGGGGATGACGTAGTCCTCCCGGTGGGAGCTGCCAACGACGGTAATCGATGCCTGTGTTTGTCCCACGCGAGCCTCCTTTCGTCTCCGACACGGATGACACTCTCAGACAGTATTGTGTCATCAGACGCGGGCTTGGCAAAAGTTCGACTGTGGTCCACGTTAGGATAGCGGGGACTACTGCTACCCGGGTGCGGTGACAAGGGAGGAACGATGGCTGACTCTGAGGATCGCTTGGAGGGCGTACCGGAGATGCCCGAAGGGAAGATTCCCATCCAGGCTCCGCCGAACCAGGCTGAGGCCGCGGGCATCGGCAACGTGCTTGCGATGGTGGTCCCGATGATGGGCTCGATGGGCGTCATGGTGTTCATGGCGATCTCCCAGGCCAGCGGGGGCGCAGGTCAGGGTCGCAACTCGATGATGCTGATGATGGCGGGCGGCATGGTGTTCGCCATGGTCGCCATGGTCGCGTTCAACGTCTATCGGCAGGTCTCCCAGCATCGTCAGAAGGTTCGGACGCTGCGCGGTGAGTACCTGGCGTACCTGTCGGAAACGAGGCAGACGGTCCGTAACGTCGCTGACCGCCAGCGGGCTTTCGTGAACTGGGCTCTTCCCGCGCCCGAGGCCTTGGTTGCGGTGGCGGAACAGGGTGAGCGCGTGTGGGAGCGTGAGCCGGGCGTCGAAATGCTCAATGCGCGAGTTGGCGTGTCTGAGCAGAGCTTGGCGATGGAGCTGCTGGCTCCCGACTTGCCGCCCATGGCGAACCCGGACATTGTGTGCCTGTCTGCGATGACGCGCTTTGTTGAGACTCACCGCAACCTGGACAGCGTCGCCTTCGGTGTTCCCCTGGAGGATTATTCGCATGTCGAGCTGGCGGGCCGCCGCGAGGACACGATCGGCGTCGCGCGGCTGATCATGACGCACCTGGCGACCTTCGTCAGCCCCTCGTACTTGCGTATCGCGGTGCTGTGCTCGCCGGATCGTCTCACGGAGTGGGAGTGGGTCAAGTGGCTCCCTCACGCCGGTTCGACCGTCGAGTCGGACGCCGTGGGCCCCGCCCGCATGGTGGTCACTGAGGACATCGATCTGCTGGACCTCCTCGGCTCCGACGTGACGGATCGGCCGGGCTTTACCCCACGTGGTGATCTGACGCCCTGGCCGCACGTCCTCGTCGTGTGCGACGGCGCTGAGCTGCCCGCCTCAACCCAGATCGGTTCTCGCGACGGCGCTGCCGGCGTGACTGTCGTGAACCTGCACGAGAAGTGGGGGGCGCTGACGAGCCCGTCGACGGTGCGCCTCCTCGTCCACCCCGTGGCGAAAGGACAGACGCGCGGCGTGCTCGAGGTCAACCTTTCAGTCACCAGGCGATCGTCGGCGAATGGGAGCGGGTGGGGCGCGCTCAGGCCGAGGCCATTGCCCGACGACTGACTCCCTTCGCCATGGGCACCGAGAAGAAAGAGAGCGAGACGCCCGTCGGGCGCTCGGACGTCAAGCGCTCCGTGGACCTCATGGAGCTCCTGCAATTGGGCGACATCCGAGACTATGATCCCGAGCGGGCCTGGGTGCGTCGCGAGGGCAGGAACCGCCTGCGCGTCCCCTTCGGTGTCACCCCCGAAGGCGTCCCCGTCCTGCTCGACATCAAAGAGTCCGCCCAGCAGGGCATGGGCCCCCACGGCCTCCTGATCGGCGCAACCGGTTCGGGTAAGTCGGAGGTCCTTCGTACCCTCGTCTTGGCTCTGGCCCTGACCCACTCGCCCGAGCAGCTCAACTTCGTCCTCGTTGACTTCAAGGGTGGCGCGACCTTCGCGGGCATGTCCGAGATGCCGCACGTGTCCGCCATGATCTCCAACCTCGAGTCCGAGCTGTCCCTGGTGGACCGCATGCAAGACGCGCTCAAGGGCGAGATGGTGCGCCGCCAGGAAGTCCTGCGCGAGGCGGGTAACTACGCCAACGTCACCCAGTATGAGGAGGACCGTATCGCGGGCAAGCATTCCTTCCCCCCGATGCCCGCCCTCTTCCTGATCCTCGACGAGTTCTCCGAGCTGCTCACCGCCAAGCCGGAGTTCGCCGAGCTGTTCGTCGCGATCGGCCGCCTGGGCCGTTCGCTCTCGATCCACCTGCTCCTCGCCTCGCAAAGGCTCGAAACCTCGAGGATGCGCGGCCTTGAGTCTCACCTGTCCTACCGCGTGGGCCTCAAGACCTTCTCAGCCAGCGAGTCCCGCGAGGTTCTGGGCGTGCCGGACGCATACGAGCTCCCCTCGCTGCCCGGCTCCGGCTTCCTCATGCCCGGCACGGACGAACTCATCCGCTTCCGTGCCTCGTACGTCGCGGCCCCGCCGCCGCAGCGAACCGTCGGCTCTACCCAGCTGTCCACGGCTGGAACGCCGGACCGCTCGATCAAGGTCCTGCCCTTCACCCTGGCCCCCGTCCTGACACGCGAAGAGCCCATCGCAGCCCCGGCCTCGTCCGAAGAAGTCATGAGCCTGCCCGGGGACGCCAAGTGGGCAGACATGAGCGAGCTCGACATCGCGGTGGCGAAGATGACCGGTAAGGGCGTACCCGCCCACCAGGTGTGGCTGCCCCCGCTGGACGTGCCCGACACCTTCGACCAGATGATGCCCGACCTCGCACCCGTCGACGGCCTCGGCTTCGTGTCGATGGAGTGGCGCCAGCGCGGCTCCCTCGTCTTCCCGCTGGGCATCAGGGACATCCCGCTTGAGCAGCGCCGCGACCTGCTCACCTTCGACCTGTCGGGCGCGGGCGGTAACTTCGCGGTCGTCGGCGGCCCGCTGACCGGCAAATCGATGGCGCTGCGCTCCCTCGTCATGTCGCTCTCGCTCATCTACACGCCGCAGGAAGTCCAGTTCTACATCATCGACCTGGGCGGTGGAACCTTCGCGTCCTTCGCAGACGCCCCCCACGTCGCCGGTATCGCCACGCGCGACACCGGTGAAGTCCTCACCCGAATCCTCGCCGAGGTCCAAGGCATTATCGAGGATCGCGCGCGCTATTTCCAGCAGCACAAGATCGACTCGATCGAGACCTACCGGCGCGGTCGCGCCCAGGGGCTCTACGACGACGGATACGGCGACGTCTTCCTCGTTGTCGACAACTGGGCCTCCCTCAAGGCCGACTTCGACGACCTCGACATGCGGATCGGTCGCATGCTCAACACCGCCCTGACATTCGGTGTGCACCTCGTGGCCGCAACGCCTCGCTGGAGTGACTTCCGCATGCAGATCGTTGACATGCTCGGTTCGAAGCTCGAACTCAAGATCGGCGACTTCCGCGACTCCGCGCTGGACCGCAACGTGCAGAAGCAGATCCCGGACGCTCGGCCGGGCCGAGGAGTGTGCGCGTCCAAGCACCACGTCCTCATCGCCTTGCCCCGCGCGGACGGCGAGGCGGACCCGGCGACCGTCAGCGAAGGCGTGGTCACCACGATTGAGCAGATCCGCGCGGCGCTGCCCGCCGGCCCCGGCCCCAAGCTTCGCCTCCTGCCGACCAAGGTCACTGCCGAGGAGATCGCGCAGCTGCCTGGCGCGCTCGCCCCGGTGCAGGGCCGAGCCCCCGCGCTCATTCTCGGTGTCGAAGAATCGCGACTCGGGGCGTTCCGCTTCGACCCGAACTCCGAGCACCACCTCTACCTCTTCGGCGACTCCAAGTCCGGCAAGACAACGTTCCTGCGCTCCCTTGCACGCGAAATCGTGGCCAGGAATACGCCCCAGGAAGCGCAACTCATCGTCGTCGACCGGCGCCGCTCCTCCCTCGGCGCCATTCCGAAGGAGTACCTGGCCGCCTACCTGACGACGAACGAGTCTGTCGCAAGAGATATGGCTGAGTTCGTGGCGTTCCTGAAGGAACGTCTACCCGGCGACGACGTGACCCCCGAACAGCTCGCGAATAGAAGCTGGTGGAAGGGACCGGAGTTCTGGGTCCTCGTCGACGACTACGACCTCGTCGTGACCTCCGAGGGTAATCCGCTCGCGGCGCTACAGCCGCTGCTGGCCCAGGCGGGTGATGTTGGTCTCCACCTGGTTATCGCGAGGCGGATGGGTGGCGCCTCTGGGGCCCTGTACGAACGCGTCCTGCGTTCCCTCATTGACCTCGGGTCGACAGGCATCATGTTGTCCGGTAACCCGGACGAAGGTCAGGTTATCGGGCGTGTGAGGCCGGTCCGCGCACTGCCCGGTCGAGCGATCGTCGTCTCGCGCGAGGCGGGCACCTTCCGCGCTCAGCTCGCCTGGTCTGATCCCGTTCGATAGCGCGTAACCATTTCTGGCTCGCGTGTAGAATAACGGTGTTACGCGTTATCCCACGCGCCCAACGCAGCGAGAAAGACGAAGGTAGATGGCTCAGGGTGAACATGCTGAGCGCGCCCCACTATCGTGGGGCGCGTCGACTGACATCGGTCCCGTCCGCTCCGAAAATGAAGACTCCTGGCTGGCGGTTTCGCCCGTCTTCGCGGTCGCCGATGGAATGGGTGGCCACCTCGGCGGCGCCCAGGCCTCGTCGAAGGCAGTCATCACTCTGCGGCAGTTCCTGAGCCCCGAACGCCTCGGAAACCGCCCCGTCGACCTGGTCGACCTCTCCGTCGCCATCGACGCTGCGGCCACCGCCGTCGCCGGCCTGGCGCCCGTCGATAACCCGATGGGCGCGCCCGGCACCACCCTGTCCGGCCTCATGGTCCTGTGGACCCCCGAAGGCCCCTACTGGCTCTCCTTCAACGTCGGCGACTCGCGCGCCTACGTCGTGGGCCCCGGCGGGATCCGTCAGCTCACCCACGACCACTCCGCCTTGCAGGAAGCCCGCGACCTGGCCGCCACCTCCGGCGCGCCGCAGGTGATTCCCCCGGCCAACGTCGTCACCAAGGCCCTGGGAGCCGGACAATCCGGCAGCGTCAAGGCGGATTACACGATCATGCCCCTCGAAGAGGGCGATCGCGCCGTCATCTGTACAGATGGCGTGCACGGGGTCCTGCAAGACTCCCAGATCCACGCGATCGTCGCCGCTGGCAACGGTCCGCAGGGAACCGCCGATGTCCTCGTGAAAGCCAGCCTCGAAGCCGGCACTCGTGACAACTCAACTGCGGTTGTAGTCTACGCAGGAACCCAATCACGAGTAACATTGACAACGAATGTCATGAATCGAATGATTCAACCAGTACGTCCGGCGTCGATTCAGACAGCGCGCCGGGTTCCTCGTAGAGAAGGCAGTGACTGATGCTTCAGATTGGACGCTTCTTGTGTCGCGGACAGGGCGCGATGCTCGTCACCGGACCCCTCGGTGCCGCGTTGGTGCCGCTCGAATTTGCGGACTCCGCGGCTGATGTCGTGTGGGGACGAGCCGACACGCAGGCGTGGCTCTCCCACGTGCAGGCCGAGCAGGGCGACGTCCTGCTCCTGGACTGCGCCGGCGAACAGCCCTACTTGACAGTCCTCGGTAACATCCAGCTGCGCATGCGCGCCGCAGGACAGATCACCGAGCAGGTGTGGACCGACCCGATCTGGGCCTGGCCCTTCAACCCCGGTGAGTGGCAGACCTTCGAGGCGAGCATCAACGAGGGCGACGAGATCACGTGGATGGTCCCCGCCGCCGACCGCGTCGAGGCCGCCGAGATTCGCATCGGCCGCGCCCTGGACGAGGTCGAGGCCCTGGCTTCCCTGCCCGTCGACACGATGGGCTTCCTCATCAACCCCGACATTCCCGACCACGAGCGCCGCGCCCGCCGCGACGCGCGCGAGGAGCTGCCCGAGCCGACCACCACGCACACGTCGTCGGTCGACCTGGCCGCTGTCGAGGCTCAGTTCCTCGCAGCCACCTCCAACGGTCCCGTCTCGCTGACGCCCACCGCGCGCACCGCCGCGCCTGAGCAGGTCGAGGCCACGGATGCGGTTGAGGACGTCGCTGAGAATGAGGTCGAGCAGACCTCGAGCGAGCTCTACGTCGTCGCCGACGCCGTCGAGCCGCCGGTCAACACCGCCGCGTCGACCGAGCGCCTGGCCGCCTACTCGGGGAGTCCACCTCGTTCGAGCCCGAACCCGAGCCTGCCCCTGAACCCGAGGTTGAGCTCGCTCCCGCTCCTGCGCTGGAGCCTGAGGCTGAGGTTGAGCCCGCTCCCGCTCCTGCGCCGGAGCCCGAGGTTGAGTCCGCTCCCGAGCCGGAGCCCGCTCCCGAGATGGCACCCGAGCCGCCCGCCGCGCCCGAGGCCATGAGCGCCGCCGGACTGGCCGACCTGGGTGCCGAGACCGACACCGAGGCCACGATCCTGCGCCTCGCGCCCGTCAACGCCGGCCCGGCCGCCCCCGTCGCCTTCCTGATCCACGGCGGCACCGTGCCCGTCGAGGTCTCGCGTGACGTCGTCATCGGCCGCGACCCCGACGCCCGCGCCTGACCGGCCGCCCCGTGGCGACCGTGCTGCGCGTGCCCAGCCCGGCTACCGAGATCTCGCGTTCGCACTGCGCCGTCATGATGACGACGCCCGGCTCGTGGGCCCTCATGGACCTGGGCAGCGCCAACGGCACCGTCCTGCGCCACGCTGACGGATCCTTCCAGGACGTCACCCCGATGGTGACGATCGCCCTGAACGACGGCGACCTCATCGACGTCGGCGAGGGAACCACGATCGAGTTCCGCGTGCGCTGACGCCACATGCGCCTTGTCTGTGGGGTGGACCTGTTGGTCCACCCCACAGGTGTATGTACTAGGCTGTCTTATGTTGACCGTTTGGAGGTTGGGGGCACCGATGCCCTCGGCGGCTGATTGGGCATGCGAGAGGGAGTGAGTTCATGAAGAGTCGCGTGCGGATGATCGTCGTCCTCGTGTGTGTGTTCGTTGTGCTGCCGGTGGTGGGTGGCCTCGTGTATCTGTTGCGCACGAGTGCGCAGGACGCCGCTCGCTACTACGCCGAGGCGATCGCCCAGGGGCGCTTCGAGGACGCGATGGGCGTGGAATCCTCGGAATTGTCTTCGAAGGTGGGGGAGGTACCCGATCTGCGTCGAAGCCAGCCGTCGTCTCTTGCAAGCGTGACGGGTGTGGTCGCTATCGGCGATCCTGACGGCGACCGCAAGCAGGACGTGTGGGTTGAGATGAGTATTGACGGGCGCACCTTCCGGCGCATCATCTCTTTGGAGCGTTCCGGTTTTCCGCGGCCTCATGTGGGGCTATGGAAAGTGACTGAGGGGCTCGCTCAATTCGACCGAGTCACCCTGGAGGGCTATGCCTCAGACGTCAGTGTCGGCGGGGTGTCACTTGGTCGCGCGGGGGCGACGAGCAGTGACGGTGTCGCTATTCCTGCGGGTGTATCGGCCGATGGTGTGGAGCCCCAGCCCGTTAATGCGACGACTGTCTATGCGTACCCGGGTGTCTATGAGGTTGCGGTCGATAAGGTGAGTGAGCATACCGATGTGCTCATTAATTCCGAGGTTGGTGCCTCGTCGATTGAGTTGGCCGGGTACGGGTCGGATAAGACGATCAGCGTGATGCCTGACGATGAGACGCGCGCGTGGTTTGAGGGAAGCTTTGACTCGCTTGCGCGGTCATGTTTCGGAGCGGAAGCAGCGCAGGGCGCGCTGTGTCCCACTTTCGACTTTTCGGGTACTGTGACCGATGAAGTGGAGGAGAAGGTTTGGTGGCAGACCGATGGTTTAGACGGTTTGGAAACGATTTGGATTAAGACTGACGCTGATGTCGTTTCCGTCGATCTGGCGGGTGCGCTGTGCTTCGACGAGGCGGGCGATGCTCGTGTCATGTTCAGGGTCGGCAAGGAGTTTCACTACCCTCCGAACTCGTGAATGGGGCGCGTTGTGGCGCCCGTAGTGTTGTCGTAATGAGAGAAGAGGCTATGCCATGAAGAATCGCGTGCGGATGATCCTCGTCCTCGTGTGTGTGTTCGTTGTGCTGCCGGTGGTGGGTGGCCTCGTGTATTCGTTCAGCGTGAGCGCGGAGGCGGCTGCGCGCTACTACGCCGAGGCGATCGCCCAGGGGCGCTTCGAAGATGCCCTGGCGGTTGAGAGCGCCGACGCCGACGCCGATCCCAATGTCGGGCGTGGCGACGCGGTCGACCTGCGGCGACTCCAGCGCTCATCGACTACTCCAGCGATGAGCGTGGGCGCTGTGTGGGTGCACTCCGAGCCCGACAGGGATGGTCGGCAGGGGGTCAATATCGAGTTCTCAGTGAACGGCCGCTCCACGACCCGCGTGATCTACCTCGAGCGTTCGGTTATCCCGCGGCCACACGTTGGCTCGTGGAGGGTCGTTTCCAGTGCGGCGCGAACGGTCACTGTGTCCGCGGACGGGTACGCCTCAGACCTGTCGATTGCTGGAGTGTCGCTCGGGGACGTCGGAGCGACCAAGGGCAATCAGCGGATGATTCCTCCCGTAACAGACGACCTGTGGCACTTCGCTGGCGGCGGCGGTGTAGTGTACGCGTATCCCGGCGTTTACGACATCAGCGTGACCCGGTTCAGTGAAGACACCGAGTACAGTGTCGACTCCGTTCCGTCGGGTGCGACGATCGACTTGTTCGATGCTGACGAACCTCACCAAATCGACATCGTCTTGAACGAGGAAACAAAGGCCTGGCAACAGGAGCAATTCGTGCCTCTTCTGGAATCGTGCATTCGCGGGGAAAGCCCAGAGCAGGCCCTGTGTCCCGATCTTAACGTTGCGGATGTTGAGTCAATTGACGTAGGGGAGGTCAGCGACAGCTTGCCGGGGAGCTTGGCTGCCTACAACATCACGGTCACCACACGGGAGCACCGTATCTGGCTGGACGTGCGTGGCGCGGTCTGCTTCGACGAGGCCGGTGAGCGATACATCGTCTTCACGCTCCTTCGAAAGTGGGTCGACGGCCGACAGGTCAGATAGCTGGACCGGCGAGCCTCGCCAGCGACCTGGCTCCTGTGACGAGTGTGGGGTGGGCCTTGGGGCCCGCCCCACGTCCGTCTGCCCGCCCCCGGTCGTCTGCCCGCCCCCGGTCGGCCGAACGCCGCGCCCGCTCAGCGCCTGCGTGACAGCCTCGCCGATACCCCTGACCAGCCCGCTTGACGCCTACTTCCGCGCGAGGAAACGATACCCGACAAGCAACCAAGGCCTCGTCCATGTAAGGACAATCATTATTGTGCGTGTCTTGAAGTGACCTTAGTCCCTTGATACGTGTATCCTTGCCTGTGGTAGTGGCCCGATGTCGGGCCAATCATCGCAAACACGGAAGTTGAGGACCACGATGGTCAAGTATGTGTACGACTTCTCCGAGGGTGACAAGTCCATGAAGGACCTGCTCGGAGGAAAGGGAGCGAACCTCGCCGAGATGACGAAGCTCGGCCTGCCTGTTCCCCCCGGCTTCACGATCACCACCGAGGCATGCCGCGCATACCTCAAGGAGTCGGCCGTTCCCGAGTCGCTTGCCACCGAGGTCACCCGCGCGCTGCGTGGCGTCGAAGACCAGATGGGCCGCCACCTCGGCGACCCCGCCGACCCGCTCCTCGTCTCCGTGCGAAGCGGCGCCAAGTTCTCCATGCCCGGCATGATGGAAACCGTCCTGAACATCGGCCTCAACGATGAGTCGGTTCTCGGCCTCGCAGCCGTTAGCGGTAACGAGCGCTTCGCGTGGGACTCCTACCGCCGCCTCATCCAGATGTTTGGCAAGACCGTCCTCGACATCGACGGCGATCTCTTCTCCGACGCCCTCGACGAGCTCAAGGCCGAGCGTGGCGTGAAGGGCGACACCGACCTGACCGCCGAGGACCTCAAGGGCCTCGTCGCCACCTTCAAGGGCATCGTCAAGGAACAGACCGGCGAGGACTTCCCCCAGGACCCGCGCACCCAGATGGACATGGGCATCGAGGCCGTGTTCCGCTCCTGGAACACCGAGCGCGCCCGCATCTACCGCCGCCGCGAGCGCATCCCCCACGACCTGGGCACCGCCGTCAACATCTGCACCATGGTGTTCGGCAACATGGGCGAAAACTCCGGCACCGGCGTCTGCTTCACCCGCGACCCCTCCTCCGGCCACTCCGGCGTCTACGGCGACTACCTCGAGAACGCGCAGGGCGAGGACGTCGTTGCGGGTATCCGCAACACCCTGCCCCTGTCCGCCCTCAAGGAAATCAACAAGCCCGTCTACGACGAACTGCGCGGCATCATGCGCAAGCTCGAGACGCACTACCGTGACATGTGTGACATCGAGTTCACCGTCGAGCGCGGCAAGCTGTGGATGCTCCAGACCCGCGTCGGCAAGCGCACCGCCGCCGCCGCGTTCCGCATCGCCACCCAGCTCCTGGGCGAAAAGCTCATCACCCGCGACGAGGCCCTGGGTCGCGTCACCGGCGACCAGCTCACCCAGCTGATGTTCCCGCAGTTCGACGCCACGGCCGAGAAGGAACTCATCGCTCGCGGCATGGCCGCCTCCCCGGGCGCCGCCGTCGGCAAGATCGCCTTCGACAACGCGCAGGCCGTCGAAGCCGCCGAGAAGGGCATCAAGACCGTCCTCGTGCGCCGCGAGACCAACCCTGATGACCTGCCCGGCATGGTCGCCGCCGAGGGTGTCCTCACCGCGCGCGGCGGTAAGACCTCGCACGCCGCCGTCGTTGCCCGCGGCATGGGCAAGACCTGCGTGTGTGGTGCCGAATCCCTCGTGATCGATGCTGCCGCCGGCACCGTCACCATCGGTGACCTCGTCCTGACCGCTGACGACACCATCGCCATCGACGGCCAGACCGGCGAAATCTTCCGCGGTGAGGTCCCCGTGACCGACTCGCCCGTCACCACCTACCTCGCCGAAGGCCTCGAGGCCGGCCTCGCCGCCGCCGGCGAGGATGCGGGCACCCGCGAGCTCGTCGAGGCCGTCGACAAGCTCCTGTCCCACGCCGACAAGGTCCGCCGCCTGCGCGTGCGCGCCAACGCCGACACCCCCCCTCGACTCCACGCGCGCCATCGCCTTCGGCGCCGAGGGCATCGGCCTGTGCCGCACCGAGCACATGTTCCTGGGTGATCGCCGCCCGCTCGTCGAGCGCGCGATCCTCTCCGCCCCCGAGTCTGACGAGCGCCAGGCCGCCTTCAACGAGCTCGAGAAGAAGCAGAAGCAGGACTTCCTCGAGATGCTCGAGGTCATGGACGGCAAGTCCATGACCGTGCGCCTCATCGACCCGCCGCTCCACGAGTTCATGCCCGCCCTCATCGAGCTGGAGACCAAGGTCGCCGTCGGCAAGGCCACCGGCACCCTCGACCCCGCCGACGAGGCCATGCTCGTCGAGGTGCGCCGCATGCACGAAGAGAACCCCATGCTGGGTCTGCGCGGCGTTCGCCTGGGCATCTACCTGCCCGGCCTGTTCGCCCTGCAGATGCGCGCCCTGTGCGAGGCTGCCGCCGAGCTCGTGGCCCGCGGCCTCGATCCGCGTCCCGAGATCATGGTCCCGCTCGTTGGCTCCGTGCGCGAGCTCCAGCTCGTGCGCGAGGAAGGCGAAGGCATCATCGCCTCCGTCGCCGACGCCCGCGGCGTGGACCTGTCCGGCGTCTCCATCGGCGCCATGATCGAGCTGCCGCGCGCCGCCATGACCGCCGAGGACCTGGCCGAGGAAGCCGACTTCTTCTCCTTCGGCACCAACGACCTGACGCAGACCGTGTGGGGCTTCTCGCGCGACGACGTCGAGGGCGTGTTCTTCCCGCAGTACATCGAGGCCGGCATCTTCGGCGTCTCCCCCTTCGAGTCCATCGACGTCCACGGCGTGGGCACCCTGGTCTCCGAGGGCGTGCGCCGCGCCCGCTCCACCAAGCCGAACATCAAGCTCGGCGTGTGTGGCGAGCACGGTGGCGACCCGCTGTCGATCCACTTCTTCCACAACGTGGGTGTCGACTACGTGTCCTGCTCCCCGTTCCGCGTCCCCGTCGCCCGCCTCGAGGCTGGCCGCGCCGCGGTCGAGGACCACGTGGACATGACCGCCTGATCCGCCAGGCGGGTGGCGCTGTGCTGAGTGCCGCCGAGCGCGACGAGGCCGTGGCCGGGAAACCGGTCGCGGCCTCGTCGTGTCTGGGTGGGGTGTGCGGGACTCGGCCCGTGGGTTGTGGGGTGCTTCCGTTTGAAATACCGGAGTGGTTCCCCAACAATGTCGCACGTAATTCCCCTGCCTATATTTCAAGTTTTGAAATCGGATCGTTGAAATTCCGCGGTTTTTTGGATACCTATGAAAAGTGAGGGTACCCAAATTACGTGCGAGATTTGTCTGGGGGCTTTCTCGGTGACGCGTGTCGGTGTCGCGGCACCTGATGCCGAGTGGCGTGGCCCCGCCTGATGCCGGGCGACCTCCATACCTGTGGGGTTCTTCCGTTTGTAATGCTGGGGTGGTTCCCCAACAATGTCGCACGTAATTCCCCTGCCCATATTTCAAGTTTTGAAATCGGATCGTTGAAATTCCGCGGTTTATCGGATGCCTAAGAAAAGTTAGGGTACCCAAATTACGTGCGACTTTTGGTTAGTTTCGGGGTTGTGTGGTTGTGGGGTTGTGTGGTTGTGCGGTTGTGTGGTCGGCGGGGCGCGCCAACAATCAGGCGTTCTGCAGTGCCCCCTGCATCGCGAACATCAGGCCCACCATGATCGTGTTATTGAGGGCGTGGAACAGCCACGAGTAGGCCACGCTCTTGCCTGAAAAAACGTAGACGAGCGTCAGGACGATGCTGATGGGCAGGTACGAGAAGAAGTCCTGCCACTGGTGACAATGCATGTAGGCAAACAGCGCCGCTGAGATCGATGCGACGAGCCACGTGGGGGCGTAGACGCTGAGCTTGCCGATGAGGATGTGGCGGTAGAAAATCTCTTCGACCATGGGCACCCCGATGGCGACGAAGAAGCAGAAGACGAGTCCCGTGCCGCCGTCAAAAATTGCGTTGATGACGGCCTGTTGGTTCTCGGGGATCGGCGGGTTGAGCCCGTAGAGGGCGATGCGGGTCGCGGCCTGGACGATGACGACCGGGATCCACAGGCCGAAAAGCAGCAGGATCTTCAAGAAGGGGTGCGTGCGCAGGTAGGTGAAAGCGGGGAAAAACTCGCGTGCAAAGAATGCCAGGACGATGATCAGGAAGACCGTGTCGACAGCGAGGTTGATGGCCGTCAGGCTCCACGACTCGGGGAAGAGCCATGTCGGCACTCCCACCAGGAAGAACACCGCGTAAGGGATAGTGAAGATCGCGATCCGCGCCCAGTCGGCGCGCGTCGGACGCGCGGGGGACGAGGCCGGGGCCGCCTCGCTCGAACCAGGCTCGCCGGGCAGGGGGAGGGGAGCGGCGGACACGGGGCCCTGCGGGCCTGCGTTCGTCACGGGAGAATCTGCCGCCGCGCTCAGGGGCTGTGTATTCGGGTCGGTGGCCATGGGTGGGACTGCTTCCTGCGGTTAATTGTGCTGCCGGAATATTATGACAGATTTTGAAATAAATGGGCATACGTATGTGCGCGTGGGTTGCGTCCGTCTGTGGATGTGGGGGGTCTGGCTGTTTCGCCTGCTGGCGCGCCATTTTTGTGGCATTGTGTCAGCAAGCGGTCAGCCTGGGTCTTTAGTCCTTCAAGGGGGGTATATGTCCGCGCTAAACACGGTCACGGCATGATCACAATTTAGGACGACCTAAACGGACTACTTTTCACCTGGGCCAGATGTGGTTACGCTGATTGACAGGAATTCGATCGACCCGGCGAGCCCATCGCGCCGGTTTCACAGGAGGCAAGCCGTGGCAGTGCTTCGCGCCCACGCAGATCATGTCGTCCAGCGGGCTACCCGTCTCTTCGTTGTCGCGCTTATGGCGGCGATCTCCCTGGCGGTCTTCGCCGCGCCCTCGCGCGCCGCGGATCAGACGTGGAGCGATGTCTCGACCACGATCAACGGGCTCATTGATGAGGGCGTGTCCACCTACAAGGCGGGCGACGCCAAGGGCGGCAAGGACAAAGTCAACGACGCCTACTACAAGCACTACGAGATCACCGGCATGGAGAAGCAGGTCATGGCCCGCATCTCCGGCTCGCGCGTCTCCCAGGTGGAGATGGAGTTCTCCCTCCTGAAGAAGGCCATGAGTGACGCCGACAGTGCGGGCGTCGATAGTCACGCTACGACCCTCAAGCAGTACATGGTCGAAGACGGCGCGTCCCTGGATGGCGTGGCCCCCGGGTCGGCAGCCCAGGCCTCGTCGGATGATTACAGCCCCGGCGCGTGGGGTGAGGTCGCAAAGACGATCAACGGCATCCTCGAAGACGGTGCCAACGCCTACAAGGGCGGCGACGCCAAGGCCGGTAAGGACAAGGTCAACGAGGCCTACTACAAGCACTACGAGATCACCGGCATGGAGAAGCAGGTCATGAGCCGCATCTCCGGCTCGCGCGTCTCGCAGGTGGAGATGGAGTTCTCCCTCCTGAAGAAGGCCATGACCGACGACGACTCGGCGGCGGTCGACCAGCACCTCTCGACGCTGACGAACTACATCCGCGAGGACGCCAATAGCCTCGACGGCTACACCGGCAAGGCCTCCGACAAGACCACCGAGGGCTCGACCACCTCCCCGTGGGTCGCCCAGTTCCTGCCTTCCCTCCTCGTGATCCTGCGCGAGGGCATGGAGGCGATCCTCGTCGTCGCCGCAGTCCTGGCCTACCTGGCCAAGGCCGGTCACAAGAAGAAGGCCCCGATCGTCTGGGGCGGCGTGGTGCTCGCCTTCGGCCTGTCCATCGGTCTGGCCTTCCTCTTCAGCTACGTCACCTCCCTGGCGGGAGCGAACCAGGAACTCCTCGAAGGCTTCGCGGCGCTCTTCGCGGTTGCCATGCTCATCTGGGTCTCCAACTGGATGATCAACAAGTCCTCCAACAAGGCCTGGGACGAGTACATCAAGAAGCAGACGGACGCGTCGCTGAGCAGCGGCTCCCTGCTGGGCCTGGCCTTCATTTCCTTCCTCGCGGTCCTGCGCGAGGGCGCCGAGACGATCCTCTTCTACGTCCCGATCGTCGCCGCCGCGGGCGACAAGGTCCACTACGTGTGGATCGGCCTGGCAGTCGGCCTCGTGGCCCTGGTCATCATCTACCTGCTCATCCAGTTCGCGGCGGTCCGCATCCCGCTGCGCCCCTTCTTCACCATTACCTCGCTGCTGATGGCCTTCATGGCCTTCACGTTTACGGGTTCTGGTATCGGGGAACTTCAGGAGGCGGACGTCGTGTCCCTGACGCCCATCTCCGGCTTCCCCACCATTGACCTCTTGGGGATCTACCCCCGAGTGGAGAACCTGGCCGCGCAAGCCATCGTTCTCGCCATCATCGTCGGTCTCTACTTCTTCGGAAAAGCTCGCCTCGCCCGCGAGGCCGCCGCCCAGTCGCGGGCCGAGGAATGACAGCAGTCGAGCGACACCGACTTTTCATCCAACCAACACGCACAGGAGATCATCACATGAAGCGTTCTCTGTTCCGCGTCGGCGCGGCCCTGGCCACGCTGGCCCTCGCAGGCACTCTGGCGGCCTGCTCCAACAACTCCTCGTCCTCCACTGACAAGCCCGCGGCCTCGTCGTCGGCTGCGGCTGACCCTGCCGCCCCCGCCCCCGGAGAGGACGCTGGCTTCGAGGAGCAGCCCCTCGGCGACGAGGTCCACGTCGGCCCCCTCGTCGTGGGTGGCGTCTACTTCCAGCCCGTCGACATGGAGCCCGAGATGGGCACCCCGGCCGCCGAGTCCTCGATGCACATTGAGGCCGACGTCTCCGCCGCCGACAACAACGACCTCGGCTACGGCGTGGGCGACTTCGTCCCCGGCCTGACCGTCGAGTACGCGATCAAGGACAAGTCCGGCACGGCCGTCCAGGAGGGTACGCTCATGCCGATGAACGCCTCCGATGGCCCGCACTACGGCCTGAACCTGCCCAAGCTGGACGCCGGCACCTACGACGTGACCTTCACGATCAAGCCCCCCAGCGGCTGGCTGCTGCACACCGACAAGACCACGGGCGTCAAGGGCCGCTTCTGGACTGAGCCGCTCGTCGCCGAGTTCCCGGATTGGCAGTGGGATCCCACCGCCGTTTCGTGGTGATCGACTCTTAAGTAACGCGGGGTCGAGGCCGTGGTTCCTTCCGGGATCGCTGGCCTCGACCCGCGCCCCCATGGGGGACTAAACTCAACATCGGAGTCGTGTGGCTTCGGTGTGCCTGTATTGAGAGAGGAAAGCCAATGCTTGTGCAGATGAGTGAGGCGACGCTAACGTTGCTACTCACGATGCTCGCCGTCGGAGCTGTCATCCGCTTCATGCCCGCCGCCGGACATGGACGCCGTGGAAAGCTGGCGCGCTCGCGGGCCGCGTGGGGCGGCATCATCGCGGGCTTTGTCTCCTCCCTGTACCTGACGTTGCTCATCCTTCATGACCCCAAGTCCGTCAACCGCCAGACCGTCGGCCTGTACACGCTGCCGTTCGCGGTGGTCCTGGCCCTGGTATTCCTTGCGTTGGTGGCCGTGCGCGCCCGCCGCATGCGCGCGCACCTGCCGGGAGGAGACGCGGATGACGAGGCCAAGGCGGCCTCGTCGATGGAGACCGCCCTGCCCGGGGACTTCCTCGTGCGCCTTGTTGGCGCGGCGTTCATCGCGCTGGTCCTGTTCCGCGCGGTGCCCACCGCCATGAACCAGGCGATCATGATGACGTCGGGCGGGGTCGCGATCTACTCGACTCCGATGGTGCTGGCCATCGTCGGCTACGTGCTGGCGTGGCTGCTCGTGTTCTTCCTGGCGTGGCTGTCGTACCGCCTGTGTTCGTGGAATAACCGCGTGTGGCCGGCCGCGTTGATCCTGGCGGCCCTGCTGGCCAACTACGCGCTGCTCTTCGTGCGTATCCTCAAGGCCAAGCGCTGGATCAAGACTTCCAAGGAAGCGTGGGAGGTCATCTCCTGGTTCATTAACAACGAGGCCGTCTTCACGATCGTGGCCGCCGTGGCCCTGGGCGTCGTCGTCGTTCTGACGTGGCGCGCGTCGCGCGCGATCCCCACCGTCGGGTCCAACCCCGCCGAGAGCCGCCTGGGCCGCGCCCGCTCGCGCCTGTACAAGTCCATGGCTGGCACCGCCGCGATCGGCTACCTGTGCGGCGCCCTGCTCATCACCGTGGGCGTGGCCTACGGCAGCCAGGAGATCGAGCTTTCGCCGCCGGAGTCCTTCAGCGTCGTCGAGGACCAGGTGAGCGTCAACCTGGCCGATATTTCCGACGGCCACCTGCACCGCTTTGAGTACACGACCTCGGGCGGCGTGAAGGTGCGCTTCATCGTCATTCAGAAATCTGGCTCCTCCTTCGGCGTGGGCCTGGATGCCTGCGAGATCTGCGGGCCCTCGGGCTACTACGAGAAGGACGGCAAGGTCATTTGCAAGCTGTGTGAAGTGGCGATGAACATCGCGACGATCGGCTTTAAGGGTGGCTGTAACCCCATCCCCATTGACTACAAGGTCTCGAACGGGACACTGACCGTGCCGATTTCGGCGCTTGAGGCCTCGGCCTCCATCTTCGCGAAGTAAAGGGACTCACGTGTTTTTCCGAATGCTGCGAGGGGCCCTCACGAGGCGCGGTAACCGCCACCTCATGATCGCCCTGACCGTCGCCCTGGGCGCGGGTGTGGCCACGTCCATGCTCTCCGTCATGTTCAACGTGGGTGACAAAGTCAACCAGGAACTCAAGTCGTACGGTGCCAATATTGTTGTGCGTCCTCAGGGTGCGGCCGTCCTCGACGACCTGTACAACACGGGCGAGGCCTCAGAGGCGCGCTCGTACCTGCGCGAGGACGAGCTGGGCAACATCAAGACGATCTTTTGGACCTACAACATCCTCGACTTCGCGCCGCTGCTGAGCGTGTCGGCGACCGACGCCAGCGGGAACGCGTGCCCACGACGGGCACCTGGTTCAGCCACCACCTCGAGTTGGCCACCGGTGAGAGCGTCGAGACCGGTCTGGACAAGCTGCGCGGCTGGTGGGGCCTGGAGGGCGCCTGGCCCGGCGACGACGACCCGACCGGAGCGGTTATCGGCTCTTCCTACGCGGCCGCCCGAGGCCTCGGTGTCGGCGACTCCTTCACGCTCACCCGCGAGGGCGTCACCCAGGACTTCACGGTCACTGGCGTCGTCACCACCGGCGACGACGCGGACCGCGGCGTGTTCATCCAGCTGCCTGCCGCCCAGACGCTCCTGGGCCGCGAGGGCGCCGTCGGAAGCGTCGAGGTTTCCGCCCTGACCACCCCGGACAACGACCTGGCCCGCAAGGCCGCGAAGAACCCGAACTCGCTGAGCGTGTCCGAGAAGGAAACCTGGTACTGCACCGCCTACGTGTCCTCGATCGCCTTCCAGATCGAGGAAGTCATGACGGACTCCGTGGCCCGCCCGGTGCGTCAGGTCGCCCAGTCCGAAGGCGTCATCCTGGAGAAGACCCAGCTGCTCATGGTCCTCGTGACCGTCCTGGCGCTCATCGCCTCGGCCCTGGCCATCGCGAACCTGGTGACCGCGGGCGTCATGGAGCGCTCCAGCGAGATCGGCCTCATGAAGGCCGTGGGTGCCAAAGACAAGCAGATCATCGCCCTGTTCCTGACCGAGACGATCATCGTCGGCCTGGCCGGAGGGCTCCTCGGATACGCGGGCGGACTCGGCCTCGCGCAGGCGATCGGATACATGGTCTTCGGCTCGTCCATCGCTTTCGTACCCGTCGTCGTCGGCCTCGTCGCCGTCCTCGTCATCCTTGTCGTCCTGGGAGCCTCCATTCCCGCGATCCGCTACCTGCTGCGCCTCAACGCGGCCGAAGTCCTGCACGGAAGGTGATGCCCATGTCCAGACGAGCAATGTTCTGGAAGATGGTCTCCTCTTCCATCCTGCGCCGCCGCTCCCGCGTCCTCATCGCGGTCCTCGCCGTCGCCATCGGCGCGACCACGCTGTCCGGCCTCGTGACGATCGCCGTGGATGTGCCCGCCCAGCTGGCGCGCGAGATCCGCTCCTACGGCGCCAACCTGGTCGTCACACCCGCCGGCGAGGGGGCCCTCACGGACGAGGCCGTGGCCGCGTCCACCGCACTGGTTCCCTCCGGCGCTCTCGTTGGATCCGCAGCCTTCGACTACGAGACTGTCACCATCAACGATCAGCCCTACGTCGCCGGCGGCGCAGACCTGGCGGCCGTGCAAGCCATGAACCCCTCCTGGTTCGTGGACGGGGCGTGGCCCCAAGACCTCGGACAGGTCCTCGTAGGCGAGCAGATCGCCTCGACGATCGACGTCAAGGCTGGCGACACCATCACGGTCAGCCAGCTGGACAGCAACGCCGCCTCGAAGGGCGCCCAGGGCCAGTCCGGCGCCACCCAAGACCCGCAGTCCGGCGCGGACGGGCAGGACGCAGCCCCGACCTCGGCCCTGAAGGTCGACCCCAGGAGCGTCACCCTGACCGTCTCCGGCATCCTCAAAACCGGCGGCAACGAAGACGGGTACGTGTACATGTCCACCCAGGACATGTCCCAGCTGACCGGGACCAGCGACACGGTGACGCTGGCCGAGTACTCGATCGCCCTGGAGGGCGACCAGCTCAGCGCCGTCGCCGACGCCATGAACGCCGCGAACCCCGAGGTTCACGCCCAGACTGTGCGTCGCCTCGCCCAGTCCGACACGGGCGTCCTCGCGATGCTGCGCTCCCTCCTGGTCGTCATCACCGTCATCGTCTTGGCGCTGACCATGATCGGCGTGTCCACCACGATGATCGCCGTCGTTACCGAGCGCCGCAACGAAATCGGCCTGCGCAAGGCCCTGGGCGCCACCGGGCGCTCCATCACCCGCGAGTTCATGGGCGAAGGCGTCATGCTCGGGCTCATCGGAGGCGTCCTGGGTGCCGGGGCGGGCTACGGCCTCGCCGTCCTCATCTCTACCTCCGTGTTCCACCGGACCATCTCCCTGCACCCCGTGATCCTAATCGGCACCGTCGCGTGCTCGATCCTCATCGCCGTCCTCGCCTGCCTCCCGCCCGTGCGCCGCGCACTGGCCGTCGACCCCGCGCTCGTCCTGCGCGGAGAATGAGAGCCACCATGACCACCCCCGACACCACCGCCGCCGCGACCGACGCGCCCGAGGCCACCGACGCGCCCGAGGCCACCGCGGCCTCGTCCCCTTCGGACGCGCTGCTGAGCCTCGACGGCGTCTCCAAGATCTACGGCGACCTGCACGCCCTGGACAACGTCTCGCTCGAAATCCCGCGCGGCCAGTGGGTCTCCATCGTCGGCCCCTCCGGCTCCGGCAAGACCACCCTCATGAACATCGTCGGCGCGATGGACACCGCTACCGAGGGCACCGTCATGCTCGACGGGCACGACATCTCCGACCTGACCGCCGACGAGCTCACCGAGGTGCGCTGCCGTACCATCGGCCTCGTCTTCCAGCAGTTCCACCTCATCGGCCACCTGACGGCCCTCGAAAACGTCATGGTCGCCCAGTACTACCACTCGATGCCCGACGAGAAGGAAGCCCTCGAAGCCCTCGACCGCGTCGGCCTCGCCGACCGGGCCTCCCACCTGCCCCGCCAGCTTTCCGGCGGCGAGCAGCAGCGCGTGTGCGTGGCCCGCGCCCTCATCAACTACCCCAAGCTGCTGCTGGCCGACGAACCCACCGGCAACCTGGACGAAACCAACGAGGAGATCGTCCTCGACCTGTTCAACCAGCTCCACCAGGACGGCACGACCCTCATGGTCGTCACCCACGACGCGCTCGTCGCCGAACAGGGCCAGCGTGAGATCCGACTCGACCACGGTAAGGTCGTCAAAGAAACCTGGCACGACCACGACTTCTCGGCGCGAGCCTCCGGCCTCATCCTCCCCGGCCGCGACGGCGAAGGCCGCAGCGGAAAGGACAAAGTGCGATGACCACCACCCGACCCACCCACGCCAGCCGATCCCGATGGGCAGCCCCGGCCTCGTTCGCGGTCCTCGGCGCGCTCGGCGCAACCATCCTGGGCGCGTGCACGCCTAACACCGGCCTGGACATGTCCAAGCCCCTGAGCGACGGCACCTGGACCGCCCAATCCAACCCCGACGACCAGGGCTCCATCGGCACGATCACCATCACCGTCGAGGGCGGGCGCATCACCGCCACCTCCTACGAGACGACGCTGGCCGACGGCACCGACAAGGGCGCCGACTACGGCAAGAACTCATCCGGTGAGGTCTTCAACCAGGACTACTACAAGAAGGCGCAGGCCGCCGTCGCCTCCTACCAGGAGTACTCCGACAACCTCACCCAGGTCGGCGACCCCGCCAAGGTCGACGTCATCACCGGCGCGACCGTCGCCCACCAGCAGTTCGTCCAGGCCGCCATCCGCGCCATCGCCGCCGCCCAGGGCGTGTCCCCCGACGGCGCCGACGACATCGAGATCCCCGGCCTGAACGACGCCACGAAGGACGCCGAGACCGGGGACTCCGACGGCTGAGGCCAGGGGTCGCTCGGGCAGCGACGAGGCCGTGGCCGATCCGTCGGGTTCAGCGCGCTCGGCGAAGCCCGTCAGTGTCGGCGAGGGCTCGTGCGCGAACGCCGCTGGGCTTGCGGGCGGGACCGATGCGGTGGCCGGTGTTGCTGTCGGCGCTGCTGCCGGTGCTGCTGCCGATCCTGCTGGTGATGACCCTGCCGGTCCTGCTGGTGAATCGGATGTGGCTGGTGCTTCCTCAGGAGCGATGGCCGAACCCGCGGTTCCGCCGATGTGGCGCTCCTCCTTTCCAGCCATGGGCACCCGCGTCGACATCATCGGCTGGGGTGGGGACGGCATGGCTATCGTCAACGCCCTTGTCGAGGTCGTGGCGCGCCACGAGGACCTGTGGAGTGTCTTCAGGGTTTCTTCCGAGGTGTCGCGGCTCAATGATGCTGTCGCTTCGGCTGGGGCGGTGAGGGTGTTTCCCGTCACTTGGCTGAATCCGCGGAGGCCAGCGTCGGCCTCGTCGTCAGTGAGGACACCGACCGGCTGCTGCGCGACGCGCTGGCGCTCGCGGAGGCGACCGGCGGGGCATTCAACCCGCTGATCGGGCCGCTCGTCGCGGCGTGGGACGTGCGGGCGATGCGCGCCGCGTTTGTCGCGGGAGCCCCGCTGCCTCCTGCGCCGTCCTCGCGCGTTGTGGAGGCGGCGTTGCGCGCGTCGTCGTGGGGCTTGCTGTCGCGGGTCGGCGAGCGGCGCTGGGCGGTGGGCGTTCCCGCCGAGTCCGTCGGTGGTGTAGATGCGCCCAGCCCGCGCCTCGACCTGGGCGGCATTGCGAAGGGGTACACCGCTGATGCATGCCGCGACCTGGCGGTGTCCATGGGAGCGCGCGGCGTCTTGGTGTCAGTGGGGACGTCGTCGGTGTCTGTGAGTGGTACTCGCGCCGACGGTTCGCCGTGGCGCGCAGGCCTGCGTGATCCTCACGGCGTGCCCACGGCGATTGCCGGCGTCGTGGAACTGCCTGCGGACGGCATGGCGTCCCTGTCGACGTCTGGGGACAACCTGGGGCCGCTGGGGGATGCTCGTGCGCTTTGTGCGGGGCCTGTGTCGGAGCGTGTGGCGGAGCGTGCGGCGGAGCGTGTGTCGGAGCGTGCGGCGGAGCGTGCTGCCGATCTGCGCGCGCGTGAAACATCGCGTGAAACACCCGGTGGCGGCGGTCGAATTTTCGACCATCACATCATCGACCCGCGTACGGGTTACCCCGCGCGTTCGGGCGTTCGGCAGGTCAGTGTCGTGGCCTCGTCGGGTGTGTTGGCGGAGGCGCTGTCCACCGCGCTGCTCGTCGATCCGTCCATCGATGTTTCGGACGTCGCGGCCCGCTGGGCCCGCGCGATGGGCGCCCCGGCCTCGGCGAAGGTAGTGGGCCTGGTGCGTGCGGCGCGGTGAACGAGCATTGCGCTAGAAGAGTAAGCAATGCACTAGATAGCACGGCATTGCACTGGATAGCACGGCATTGCACTGGATAGTAGCTAGTGCAATGCTTCCCGAAATAGTACAATGCCTCCCTATGTGGTGCATCGCTGCCTAAGGCTGAACTGACATGGGGCGCGGCTTGGGGTAGCCCCGATGAGAGTATCGAACAGGGATTATCCACAGGCTTCGTTATGGTGCGAGTTATCCACAGGTGTCGGTTGTGCGGGTGACGAGTGCGGCTCGCATGAGGATCATCAATGTATGAGTATTCGATCGATGACGGTCCTGACATCGCCCTCACAGTCTGAGGGTACCGTTCAGCAACCACGTGCCGATGCGTGTGTGTGGATTCGGAAAGGTTGCTACGTCCGTGTTGATAGTCCTGATGCGTTCACGACTATCTGGGATTCATGGGCGACAGTAGCCCAAGCCAGGCTCCTTGCGGTATGTGTCGGAGCGAAGCGGCAGGCTGTTCTCGTCGGTAATAGTGCCCTCGTTGCGCGTTCAATTCCATTGTGGGAGGCCAATCCGGATGTTGTGGCGTGGTTCGGTGTACGACATGGAAAGCGGCGATTGCCTCCTGTTAGAACGATGGTAGCTACCGTTCCGTCGGTCTATGTCTACGCGACCACCAGTCGACCATCAGAAGACGCATTGGAAATCATCGATGGGCTCCGATGCGAATCTGTTATCGACGCGGTTGTGCGTATGGCGTGTCATTCAGAAGCTTTGAGTGCTTTTGTCGCAGCCTGCATGGTGTTGCGTCACGAGTCAGGCTTCTCGAAGTTTGCTCAAGATGAAGCCAGATGCCTGGCAGAAATGACCAAAGATGCGATGAAGGTACGTCTGATAGAACGGCGACGGGCGGCTACCTGCATTCCTTACAAGCGAGCGGAGAGAATCATAGACGCCGCTGACCCGGGCTGCGACAACCCTGCCGAGGCTGCACTGCTGTGGGTTCTCAAGTCGGTGAGTGCCTTCGAGGTCGTGACCCAGTTCGAGATCGTCGTCAACGGGCACCGCTACTTTGCGGATATCGCGATTCCGGGACTCATGATCATCTTCGAGTTCGATGGCATTGGAAAACTGGGCAAGGATGATGCTGAGTTCGCGCGGGCGAAGCGTGACTGGATCCAGCGAGAAATGATCTGCGTAGAGCCGGGTGGACGATATACCGGGTCTCTTGGAGGGACTATGAAGATTTCGCCGCGTTCCGTGCGTGGGCGATCAAGCTCCTCCGGCCGCATCAAGTTGCTATCCCTGAGCATGCCGAGGCACTGTGGGCGTTGCCGACTGAAGCGTGTGATGGCCCGAGTCGGCGTTTTCATACGCGCAGTCGGTAGTTATTGCGCTGGTTGCTGTAGCAGTGCACTAGATAGCAGAGCATTGCACTGGATAGTAGGTAGTGCAATGCCTCCCTATCTAGTGCAATGCTCCTCAAAACAGTGCATTGCTACTTGGGGACAGGGCGCACGTGAAGCAATTGCTAGTAGTAGCGAGCAGAAGTCGTGGCTATGGCGCACTCACTTCCCGATAATCAGCCCCTACTTCCCCGCAAGCAGGGTCGCCAGGTGGACGCCCCCGCGGCCCGCCAGCTGCGCGGCCTGGGTGCGGCACGAGAAGCCATCCGCCAGGTACACGGCATCCGGCTTCGCCGACAGGGAGGGCAGCAGCGAATGGGATGCGACGGCCACAGACAGGTCGTAGTGGCCCGCCTCCATGCCGAAGTTTCCGGCCAGGCCGCAGCAGCCCTCGAGCCTGGTCACGCGCGCCCCCAGCGACTCGAGCAGCGCCTGGTCCACGTCCCACCCCATGACGGAGTAGTGGTGGCAGTGCGGCTGGGCGACGATCTCGACGCCCTCCAGGCTCGGCAGGCGCCGCGCGGAGGCGGGCACGGCCGACAGCACCTCGGCGAGGGTGCGCGTCGCGGAAGACACGAGCAGAGAACGCGGGTCGTCGGGCAGCAGGTCCAGCAGGTCGTCGCGCAGCACCGCCGTGCACGACGGCTCAACGCCGACGATCGGGATCCCCGACGCCGCAAAAGGCGCAAGAACGCCCAGCAACGACGCCAAAGTGCTTCTTCGCCCCGCTCAGCTGACCCGTCGTAATCCACGTCAGGCCGCAGCACGCGTCCGGCGCGACGATCGGCGCGAAACCGTTCGCCTCGAGCACGTCGACGACCGCGCGCGCCCCCGTGTCGTCCAGGGTCTGGCTAAACGAGTCCGCCCACACGAGCGCATACGGCCGCCCGCTGGGGTCGCGCGGCCCGCTCAGGATCGGGGAGTCCGCCATCGACGAGGCCTGGGCGCCGCCGCGCTTGTGGGCAGAGTTCGACGAGGCCTGGGTGCCGCCGCGCTTGCGGGCACCGGTCGCGGCATCGGAAGGTGCAGTATCGGAAGTCGGAGCGCCGGAAGATACGGAATCGCCAGGCGTGACAGTTGGGACAGAACCCGCCAGCAGCGACCGCTTGCGAGCCCACGCGGTGAAGGTGCCCGACTGGAGGGCGGGCATGCCTCGGCGAGGATCAAGGCCGATGATGCGGAAGGCGAGCGAGCGCAGGGGGCCCACCGACATGACGGCGTTTGCGACGGCGGCCAGGCCGGGCACGCGCGCGGTGACGCGGGTCAGGCGCGGCAGCCACCCGAGCGTGTAGTGGCTGAGCGGGCGCATGCGTCCGCGGTAGGTGCGGAACAGTGCTTCGGAGCGGTAGCGGGCCATGTCGACGCCGGCGGGGCAGTCGGCCGAGCAGGCCTTGCAGGCGAGGCACAGGTCGAGGGCCTCGAGGACTTCGGGGGAGTCGATGGCCTTGACGAGCTGCGAGTTCGCAGCCTCCTGGAGGATGCGGGCGCGCCCTCGGGTCACGTCCTTCTCCTCGCGCGTGGCCAGGTAGAGGGGCACATGAAGGTCCCGGACACTCCGGCGCGGCATTTGCCGACGCCGGTGCAGCGGTGGACGGCGGCCGTGAAGTCGCCGCCGTCGTGGCCGAAGGCGAAGCCACCGTCGGCGGGCATGGGACGCGCAGCAACGCGGCGCAGATTGAGATCCAACGGATCGACGCCCGGCTGGAGCTTGAGGGTCCCGCCGGCATTCCGCGCCCGGGCGCGGGAGGCAGCCGTGGCCTCGTCCATGGGGGCGGCGAGCACCCCGGGGTTGAGGAGGTTAGCCGGGTCGAAAACGTGCTTGACGCGCGCGAACAGGTCGAGCATGTCGGGGGAGTACATGAAACGCAGGAGCTCGCCGCGGGCGCGCCCGTCGCCGTGCTCGCCGGAGACGGAGCCACCGTGGGCGGCGCAGACGCGGGCCGCGGACTGCAGGAACGCGCGCGAGTGGGCGACGCCCTCGGGGGTCTCGAGCGGCATGGCGAGGCGCACGTGCACGCACCCGTCGCCGAAGTGCCCGTACAGGAGCCCGTCGATGTCGAACTCCTCCATGAGGGCGGTGAAGTCGCGCAGGTACGCGCCGAGGTTCTCGGGCGGGACGGCCGCATCCTCGAAGCCGGGCCAGGCCTGCTGGTCGCCGCCGCCCGCGCCGTCCGGCGGGGTGCGTCCGCCCAGGCCCGCACCGTCGGCGCGGATCCTCCACAGGGCCGAGGCCTGGGCTCCGGGCGGGTAGACGACCGTGTCGATGGCGGCCGAGTCGGCGCACAGGGCGCGTGCGCGCTCCAGGGAGGCGGTGACGTCTTCGCCGGGGGCGCCGACTTCGACGAGGAGCCAGCCTTCGCCCTCGGGCAGGGCGGGGACTGCGCCCGGGCCCTTGTGGGCGCGCACGACGTCGACGAGGCGGCGATCCATGCCCTCCACCGCGAGGGGGGAGTGGGCGAGCAGCGCGGGCACGTCGTCGGCCGCCTCGATCATGGAGCGGTAGCCGAGGGCAGCGAGCACGGGCGCGTCGGGCAGGGGCACAAGGCGCACGGTGATCGACAGGATGAGGACGAGGGTGCCCTCGCTGCCCGCGAGCATGGCGGCGAGGTTGCGCCTGCCCTCTGGGGTGAGGTGTTCGAGGGAGTAGCCGGAGACCTGGCGCTTGAAGCGGCCGAGCTGCGTGCGGATGGGCGCCAGGTTGGAGTCGATGAGGGATGCGAGCCCCGGAACGTCGTTCAGCGCCGAATCGTGCGAGGTCGTGGCCGTGAAGCGGCGCCCCTGCCCGTCCACGCAGTCGAGGGAGACGATGTTGTCGGAGGTGCGCCCCCAGGCGGTCGCGTGTGGGCCGCACGCGTTGTTGGCGACCATGCCGGCGATCGTCGCGCGGTTCTGGGAGGAGGGGGTCGGGGCCAAAACGCAGGCCGTGCTTGGCTGCCGCGGCCTGGAGGGTGGAGCCGACGCAGCCGGGTTCGACGGTGGCGGTGCGGGCCTCGGGGTCGATGGAGAGGACCCGGTTCATGTGGCGCGAGAAATCGAGGACGAGGCCGGGGCCGATCGCGTTGGACGCGCACGAGGTGCCGCCGCCTCGGGCGGTGAGGGGGACGCCGTGTGCGCGGGCGAGGTCGAAGGCCGCGAGGGCCTGCTCGGGCGTGCGCGGGAAGGCGACGGCCAGGGGCGGGATGCGCGTGAGGCCGGCGTCGGAGGAATATCGCGCTCGCGTGCCGCTCGAGGAGTCGACGTCGATGAGTGCTCGCAGGTCAGACAGGAAGCTGTCGCTCATATTCCCAGTGTGTCACGCCCTGGCCGCGCGGGGCGGGTCTTCCCGCTGTGCGGATAGTCGCGACCGGGGACGAGGCCGTGGCCGGCAGGTGCGCCCTGGGACGAGGCCGTGGCCAGCGGGTGCGCCCGGGGACGAGGCCGTGGCCGGCGGGTGCGCCCGGCCCACAATGGGGTTTGTCAAGTACCGATAAAGCCTCGGTCGCCCACGATGTGGCCTCAGGCAGGCTCGGGATCGTCGGTGAAAAACTTGGGGAAAGGGGTCACCGGAACGGGCATTCGTTCAACTGGCGGCATATGTGGGCTGACCGGGCGCGAAATATTGGGGTAGCGGCGAGGCATTGTCTTATTGTTCACGCAGTAGGGGGACAGTTCGTCGCGCGTCTCATCGGACGCTGGAACCCTCGGTTCTGGCGCCGAGTATTCAATGAGGCGCAGGGATCTTCTGCTCATTGTTACCCGCCTTGCCTGTCGTGTACTGCATGTTGCGCCCTGGTTTAACCGGATGGAATATGCTTCCTCGTCCGATTTGCGCGCATGGAATCACATCCTACACGATTGGGGTGCTGCTATGGGGCGAATCTCAAGTAGTTATTCGACACGTGTCAGTGCGGGCCTCGTCGTTGGGAGTGGGCTGCCTTGAGTGTGGCTCACTCCGTGTCTGTCGTTTGCTTGCCGCCGACGATGATGGTGGCGACATCTTGAGAGGTGGGGGTGTCGTTGTTGACGTGGGCCATGGGGGCCTGCGTCTGGTGAGTGTTGACAATGCGCCATATGATTACGTGGTATCTATCGCAATGCCCAAGTGTCATCCGATTTTCTTTTGAAACGTATGAAACAATGGCCACGAGCGCCCCATACACGTGAAGGATAGATCGATGGCCCTGTTTGAGTTCGAGGATGGACACCTCGTACCCGCTCAATTCGGGTACCCCGTGTCGCATGATCTGGGTCCTGACCTCGTTGACGCGATCTGCCAACAGGTCCTGCAGATTGTGTCGCGCCCGCTGTTCCCGGTGACATGGCGTGACATGACAGGACAGGTTGGTGAGGAGACGCCGCGCTTGACGGCGCTGGACGTGACGGGGCAAATCGTCTCGGTCGAGATCCTGAAGCTCCTGGACTCCGAGACCCTCATTACGTCACTGTCGCGTCTGGCAGTCGTGGCGTCGCTGTCCTGGTCGGATCTGGCGGCTGAGTACCCGTCGGGCCCCGAGGGTTTCCGCGCAGGCTGGGCGCAGTTCCGCGACTCGATGCCTCCTGCCGTTGGCCCGGGCCCCCGCCTGATCATGGTCGCTGGCGAAATCGACCCGTCGGTGCGTCCCGCCCTGTCGATTCTGGCGACCTCCGGCGTCGAGGTGCACCTGATGAACCTGCGCCAGATGTCGAACGGCCGCCTCTTCCTCGACGTGAACGCGGTCGGACCGCGCCTGTATGGCCACGCCCCGCAGCTCCTCGGTTCCTCCGCCGCCGCCCCCGCGATCACCGCGGGTTCCGTCCCGGTCGAGGCCTCGGCTGAGTCCGCCGAGTGTGAGGCCACCCCCGATGCGACCGAGCAGGACGATGCCCCGGCCATTCCTGCTCCGCCCGCCCCGCCCTCGGCGGATACCGACGAGGAGAATGCGACCGAGTCGGAGACGCCGACGACGCGCCCCACCCCGAAGGTCGCCCCGCACCTGCGCGACGTGTTCCGCTACTCGGTGGACGAGGAGCCCCCCGCTCCCTGGAAGTCCGAGGACGACGGCCAGGATCAGGCTCAGGACGCCGCTGAGGAGCAGGCCGACGAGGCCGGTGCCGATCTGGAGGATCAGGTCGAGGAATCCGCCGACGCTGAGCTGGAAGACGAGCGCGGCGCAGACGCCGACGAGGCGCCCAGCGACGAGCTCGTGGAGGAGGAAACCGACGACGCTGAGGATGCCGACGCTGACTTCTACGACGCCGAGCGCGCCGACGAGGGTGAGGCTGGTGCCGAGTGCGACAGCGACGCCGAGCGCGACGAGGCTGAGGACCATGAGGGTGAGGCTGAGCGCCGCGAGGACGAGTCCGCCGACGAGGCTGAGGATCACGAGGACGCCGACGCCTCTGAGCGCTCCGACGAGCAGGGCCAGGACGGCGACGAGCACGTCGCCGAGGAGAACGAGGACTCTGAGGGCGAGCACAGCGGTGATGACATCGGCGACTGTGAACACGACCATCCCGAGGAGCGCGCGGTATACATGAACGAGGAGCTGGACATCGAGGAGGCCGACGTGGATGGTGAGCAGCGCTGGGAGCGCCCCGCCCACCTCGGCAGCCGCGCGTCGCGCCGCAGCCACTCCGAGGCCGTCGAGCTCAACGATGGCGGAGCGACAGAGGCGGCCACGGCCTCGTTTGTGGATCGCGAAGAGGAATCACCCGAGGTCGTCGCGGCCCGCGAAGAGGGCGTGCCCGTCCTCGGGCGCGACGAGGATGGCCTGCGCACGCTGGCCCAGATCCTCGGCGAGGATACGCCCCTTGTTGCTCGCGGCGAGCTGGGCCTGCCCAGCGACCTGGTGCTGGCCGCCAGCGGCGCGATCTCGGGCGCCAGCCTGACCTACCCGTCCCTGGACACGATGCTGACCGCGCGCGGCATGAGCCACATCGACGTGTGGTCGCTCGTGCGCATCGGCGACCGCCTGGGCCCGACGCTGGCCGAGGCCCTTGACGAGGTCAACCGCGAGATCGTCCGCGAATACGCGAAAGCGCCTCGCGAACGCCGCATCGCGCGCCACTGACACGCCACAGAGTACGCGGCGGCCCGGGATCAACCGATCCCGGGCCGCCCTGTCTCACGCAACGATGCGGCCCGCGTCCCTCGCTTGCTGCCTGAGCGCGCCGCGATCCGCGACGAGGGCGCCGCGCGTCCGCCGCCGGGGCGCGAGGTGCTGCGCGACGAGAGCGTGCCCGGCCACGGCCTCGTCGCCCGGGGTGCTACCCGATGAACGCGCCCAACCAGCCGCGCATGGTCGCGTACACTGCCTCGCGCACGGGCGCGTCCGACAGGACCAGGTCGTGCTTGCCGGGGAAGCGAGCGATCGTCACCAGGTCGGACAAGCCCAGGCTGCGCTGCGCGATCACGACCGGGTCCAACACGGTGTCGGACGTGAAGACGCGCTCGCACCACTCCTCCTCGACATAGGCCGACGTGGACACCATCGACAGGACCGGGCACTCCAGGTGCACGTCCTTCTCGATCGTCTCGTGCCCAGCCATAATCGCCTCCAGCCACGAAGCGGGTACCGGGTAGGACTCGGGGCGCTTCCACTCCTGGATGATCGGCCAGCCGGCGACCGACGGGTCCTGCGCCGACAGCCCCTCGGGAATATCCAGGGCCGAGGAGGCGCGCCCCGCGAGCGAGCGACCGTAGTGGCCGGTCCCGCCCGAGGGCACCTCCCACATGGGGCTGCGCGCCGCGATGCGCCCGATGACGGGAGCCATCGCCCCGCGCCAGGTGGCCATCGACTGCATCTCCAGCCAGCCCGAGTTCAGGATGAGGCCGCCCAGGACGCCCGGGTGGCGGTGCGCCCACAGGGTCGCGATCAGGCCGCCCGTCGAGTGCCCCATGAGAACGATCGGCTCGTCGTCGCGCTCCTCGCGGATAATCTCGATGGCCTCGCCGATCTCCTCGTCGTACACGGACAGTCGTCCGTGTAGCCGATCGTCTGGTGGGGGCGCAGGGAGCGCCCGTACTTGCGCATGTCCAGCGCGTAGAACGCGGCCCCGGCCTCTCGCAGGTGGTCGGCCATCTCCGTCTGGAAGAAGTAGTCGTTGCGCCCGTGCAGGTACAGGATCGTCATGCGGGCGTTTGTGGGCGGGGTCGCGCGCACAAGGGTCGCCACGCAGGGGCCCTCCGCGTCCTCGATCAGCTCGATCGTGCGCGACTCGTACCCGTCGCCCAGGATGTCGGTGCGCCAGTTGGGGCCGGGCGGGCCGACCTCGCCCCAGGGGGCCATGACGTCGCGCTCGGGTGTCGGTTCGTTCGACGAGGCCGGGGCCTCCACCCCGGAAAAATCGGGTAGGCCGGTCGCGTCGGGGAAACCCGGGCCTCCCTGTGAAGGATTGCTGGTAACGCTCATGTGATCAGCATAACGCGAGCCCGCCCCGGCCTCGTCGATCGAGCGAGAGGTCGGGGCGGGCGCAGAGGCGGGGGTGCGGCGGCGGGCCTACGCGAAGGAGGACGCGCGCGAGGGGATGCGCTCGTTGAGGAACTCGTTGAGCAGGGCAGTGAGCTGGTCGTGTTCGATGAGGAAGCCGTCGTGGCCGTGGTCGGAGTGGATCTCGCGATAGAACGCGCCAGGAATGCCGGATGCCATCTGCCAGACCTGCTCGGGGAAGAAGAGCCGGTCGGAGTCGACGGCGACGACGAGCGTACGCGCGGTGACAGCCTTGAGGGCCTGCGCGACGCCACCGCGGTCGCGGCCCACGTCGTGAGAGAGCATCGTGCGGCACAGCGTCACGTAGGAGCCGGCGTCGAAGCGGCGCACGATCTTCTCGCCGTGATAGTCCAGGTAGGACTCCACCGCCAGGCGCCCGCCGTGCAGGGGATCCTCGTCGTTCTGGGGGATGCGGCCGAAGCGCTCGTCCAGCTCCGAGGGGGAGCGGTAGGTCGTGTGCGCGATCTGGCGGGCGAGTGCCAAGCCGGCGTTGGGGCCGGGGCCCGCGTAGTAATCGCCGCCGCGCCACGCCGGATCCAGCTCGATGGCGCGGATCTGCGTGTGCGTCCACGCGGCCTGGTCGGCGGTCGTCTGCGCGCCCGAGGCCACGACCACGAGTCGGCGCACGCGCTCAGGGTAGGTGACCGCCCACTCGATCGCGCGGTGGCCGCCCAGGGACGTGCCGATGACGATGTCCCACGTGTGGACGCCGAGGAGGTCGGACAGGAGGGCCTCGGCGCGGACCTGATCGCGCGTGGAGATGACGGGGAAGCGCGAGCCCCAGGGCGCCCCGTCCGGCGCCAGCGAGGCCGGGCCGGTCGAGCCCTGACAGCCGCCCAGCACGTTCGCGGCCACCACGTAGTAGCGCTCGGTGTCGATGATGCGCCCCGGGCCCACGATCTGGTCCCACCAGCCGGGGGTCGGCTGCCCGGGCGCGGCGTCGCCGTACACGTGGGCGTCGCCGGTCAGGGCGTGCAGGATGAGGACCGCGTTCGAGCCGGCCTCGTCCAGCTCGCCCCACGTCTCGTAAGCGAGCGTCACGGAGGGCAGGATCTCGCCGTTTTCGAGGCGCTGGGCGCCCAGGTTCGCGAACTTTCGGAACGCGACCGGGTCGCCTTCGCGCCACGCGCCGGAGACGGGAGCGGGGGGGCAGGTTGTGGCGGCTCATGGGGGCCTTCTTTCGCTGGAACGGGACGTCGGTGTCGGGCTGGGGAGTGGAGGAATGCGGTGGCCTCGGCGGATGAGGAGAGTGTGTATTGCGCCGAGGCCACCGACAGTAGGGGCTCAGGCAGTGGCCGCGCGGGCCGCGTCGAAGCCGAGCTCCAGGTCGGCGAGGATGTCCTTGATGTTCTCCAGGCCGATCGACAGACGCACGGTGCCGGGCGCGACGCCGGCCTTGACCAGCTCCTCCTCGGTCAGCTGCGAGTGCGTCGTCGACGCCGGGTGGATGACGAGGGACTTCGCGTCGCCGATGTTGGCGACCACCGGCAGGAGCTGCACGCCGTCCGCGAAGGCCCGGCCGGCCTCGTACCCGCCCTTGATGACGAAGGAGAGCAGACCGCCCGTGCCCAGCGGCGCGTACTTCTTGCCCAGCTCGTAGTAGGGGGAGGACTCCAGGCCCGCGTAGTTGACGGACTCGACGTCCGGGTGGGCCTCCAGGAAGCGGGCGACCGCGAGGGCGTTGGAGACGTGGCGCTCGACGCGCAGGGACAGCGTCTCGATGCCCTGCGAGATGAGGAACGCGTTGAAGGGCGAGGTGACGGCACCCAGGTCGCGGTTGATGAGCGTCTGGATGCGCAGCAGGAATGCCAGGTTCGCGCCCAGCGCGCTGCCCACGCCCATGTCACGGGCGTAGACGAGGCCGTGGTAGGACTCGTCCGGCGTGTTGTAGAGGGGGAAGCGCTCGGGCTGGGAGGCGAAGTCGAAGTTGCCCGAGTCGACGATCGCGCCCGCGATTGAGGTTCCGTGCCCGCCCAGGTACTTGGTGGCCGAGTGGACGACGATGTCGGCGCCCCACTCGATCGGGCGGATCAGGTAGGGGGTGGCGACCGTGTTGTCGACGATGAGGGGCACGCCGACCTCGTGGGCGACCGTTGCGATCGGTTCGATGTCGAGGATGTCGCCCAGCGGGTTGGGGATGGTCTCGCCGAAGAACGCGACGGTCTTGTCGTCGGCCAGCGCGCGCCAGGCCTCGGGGTCGAGGGGGTCTGCAACGAAGCGGGTCTCGATGCCCAGGCGTCCGAGCGTGTTCTTCAGGAGGGTGACGCTGCCGCCATACAGGGAGGGGGAGGCGACGATATTGTTGCCGGCGACGGCCAGGGCGAGGATCGACAGGGCGGTCGCGGACTGGCCTGAGGAGACGAGGAGGCCGCCGACGCCGCCCTCGAGGGCCGCGATGCGTGCGCCGACGCCATCGGTCGTCGGGTTTGTCAGGCGCGTGTAGATGGGGCCCGGGTCCTGGAGGGCGAAGCGGCTCGCTGCCTGCGCGGTGTCCGCGAAGGCGTAGGAGGAGGTTTGGTAGATGGGGAGGGCGGTCGCGCCGGTGGTGGGGTCGAGGTTGTATCCGGCGTGAATCTGCTTGGTTTCGAAGGACCAGTCGTTGGCGGTCATGGTGCGGCTCCTGTTGTGAAGGGGGGGTGGTGTCTCTGGTTCCCCTGTGGCGGGCCGCTTAGGCGGTGTTATGAACATGCGTCAAGGCGCGTCCCGCTGTCGGGGGACTGCGCGGCAGTCGCTTGTGCTGACGCGCAGTCAGCGGCACATTCGACGGTTCATGAGGTCCATTCTTTGTCATGGGCGAGGCCGTGGCTCGGCGGTCCCGGATGGTGGACTTTTGTGACGGGATGGGGGCGTGTTGAGACCGGGGCGCAAAATGTGATAGGGAGTACATCTTTGCGTAATCCAGGCCCAGGTTTTCTGGTAATTGTGCGGTAAGTGTGGGGCTGGTAGTGCAAATGTTGCGATTGTTGCGACTGTGAATTGTGTGGATATTGGTGTGTTTGTTGCCAAGGGTGACGAAAGTGGATAGGCTTCTTCCTAGTACGCGCCCCCGGGCGTCCACCCACTCATGCACACGAGATGAGGCGACGATGAGACAACGCGGAACAATCCGCACGGCCCTGACGGTGTTTGCCGCCAGTACCCTGCTGGTCCTGCCGCAGCTGGCGCAGGCGACTCCCTCTGAGGAAGAAATCGCAGCGGCGAAGGCGGCCGAAGAAGCCGCCTCGATGAGCGTCGCCGAAATCGAGGTCAAGCTCGCCGAGGTCAACGCGGCCGCGGCAACCGCCACCCAGAACGCCCAGATCGCCGGCGAAGACCTCAACGAAGCCCAGATCGAACTGGACGCAGCGACCGCGACTGCCACCCAGGCCTCGGCCGACGCTGACGCCGCCGAAAAGGCGTTCAATGACGGCAAGATGCAGGTCGCATCCGTCGCTCAGGCCACCTACCGCAACGGCGGCGGCTCCCTCGATGTCATCGCGCCCTACCTCAACTCCGACGGCCTGCGCGCCGTCGAAACCAAGCAGACCGGCATCAGCTCCTTCTCCACCTCCGCCGAGGTGAAGATGCAGAACGTTGCCGCCCTTGAACAGGTCGCCAAGGTGACGCGCGACGCGGCCAACACCGCCCGCGACAACCAGCAGAAGGCCACCGACGAAGTCCAGGCTCGCACGGACGCCGCCAACAAGGCCGCAACCGACGCGCAGAGCCAAGCGAACATCGTCGCCGCGCAGCGCGACGCCTACGTCAAGGAGCTGGCGGACAAGCAGGGCACGACCGTCGACCTGATCAACCAGCGTGAGGCTACCCTCGCCGCCGAACGCAACGCCGCCGAGCGCGCCGCCGCCGAGCAGGCCTCCGCCGCGACCGCCGCCGCCGACGCCCAGAGCCGTGGTGACTCCGTCACCCCGGCACCCGCGGCCGATGCTGCTCCCGAGGCCCCGGCCTCGTCCCCCGCGAACGACGCGCCCGCCGCGCCGGCCGCGCCGGCCGAGGAGGCGCCCGCGCCCGCGCCTGCCGAGGAAGCGCCCGCGCCTGCACCTGCGCCCACGTACGAAGAGCCCGCGTACGAAGAGCCCGTCTACGAGGAACCTGCGTACGAAGAGCCCGTCTACGAGGAGCCTGCGTACGAGGAGCCCAGCTACTCCTATGGCGGCGCGTCCACAGCGATCGCGACGGCTATGACCTACCTGGGCGTGCCCTACGTGTGGGGCGGTGAATCCTACGGCGGCGTCGACTGCTCCGGCCTGACCATGCTCGCATGGGAGAGCGCGGGCGTGGACCTGCCGCACCTTTCGCGCGCGCAGTACGGCTACGGCACGCACGTGTCGCTGGGCGACATGGAGGCGGGTGACCTGATCTTCTGGTCCTCCGACGGCACCCAGTCCGGCATCTACCACGTCGCCATGTACCTGGGTGACGGTCAGATGATCGAAGCTCCCACCTTCGGCGTTCCCGTGCGCGTTACCGGCGTGTACAGCTGGGGATCGATCATGCCCTACGCAGTGAGGCTCTGAGTCGATTAGTTGCCGGGGGCCGCGCAGACTGTGTCTGCGCGGCCCCCGGCGTTTGGGTGTGGTCTGCGTGGCTGTGGATTGGGGCTTCTGTTCGGTCGCTCCCGTGATGATTGAGATGGTTTCCCAACAATGTCGCACGTAATTCCCTTGTGGCTATTTCAGGTTTTGAAATGTGATCGTTGGTATTCTGCGGTTTTCTCGGTACCTATTAAAGGTTAGGGTGACCAAATTACGTGCGACTTTTGGGTGGCGTGGGTGTGGCTGGGTGTGATCCGTTTCAGTGCGTTATCGTCCGTGTCCTTGTGTCTGTTGTGTGGGTGCTGTGGATTGGGGCTTCTGTTCGGTCGCTCCCGTGATGATTGAGATGGTTTCCCAACAATGTCGCACGTAATTCCCTTGTGGCTATTTCAGGTTTTGAAATGTGATCGTTGGTATTCTGCGGTTTTCTCGGTACCTATTAAAGGTTAGGGTGACCAAATTACGTGCGACTTTTGGGTGGAGGGGTGTATCTCGCTATCGTTGTCGCCGTCGCCGCTGACATGGTTTCCTAACAATGTCGCACGTAATTCCCTCGTGGCTATTTCAGGTTTTGAAATGTGATCGTTGGTATTCTGCGGTTTTCTCGGTACCTATTAAAGGTTAGGGTGACCAAATTACGTGCGACTTTTGGGTGGAGGGGTGTATCTCGCTATCGTTGTCGCCGTCGCCGCTGACATGGTTTCCTAACAATGTCGCACGTAATTCCCTCGTGGCTATTTCAGGTTTTGAAATGTGATCGTTGGTATTCTGCGGTTTTCTCGGTACCTATTAAAGGTTAGGGTGACCAAATTACGTGCGACTTTTGGGTGGAGGGGCATATCTCGTCGTCGTTGTCGCCGTCGCCGTCGTTGTCGCCGTCTCCTCTGGCCCCGGCCTCGGCTAGCATGACACGCATGGAGAACTCAGCTGATCGCGACCGGCAGTCATCGCCTCGGAGTGGCAAGTCGATACCCACCGTGTTTACGAACGCTGAGAAGCGTGGGTTGCGCCTTTTTCTGGGGTTGATGGCGCTCGGCGTGTACTGGCTCGTGTGGCATTTCCGCCTGCGCGGGGAGTGGGGGCTGTTGTCGATGCGCACCCAGCTCGGTGGCCTGGTCTTCCCCGTGTTCGCCGCGCTCCTGTGGCTGCCCATCGTGTGGGCGACGTTGCGCTGGTGGCTGCGCGACATGCTGCGCGCAGCGAAGGGGCCCTCGCGTGGGAAACATGCGAAAGAGCCTGCCCCGGGCCTGGCCCTGTTCTCCCTCGCGATAGTCGTCGGTATCCTCGCGGCGGTCGTCTACCCGTCGTGGCAGCAGCGTGTGGCGCTTGCTCAGGATTGGTGGCAGGGTCCTGTTCGTCATGACAACGTCAGGTGTGTGGTCAAGGGTGACTTGAGCTCCCTGTCCACGCTGAAGAGTCAGTCCTGGAAGTTCGCCGAGTTCGATCTGGTTGGTGAGGACGGGTATTCGCAGCACTTCATGATGAAGTTCGCTGACCTTGACAGGGAGACCGACCGTATTGACAGCCCCTTCAACACGGTTGCGGACGTATGCGAGTTGCCGTGGACGACGATGACTGTGCGTGTCTACCCGCGCACGGGCATCATCGACGAGGCGTCGGTGAGCAAGTAGAGCAGGCGGAGCTTCGTGGGTGGTGCTCCTCGACGAGGCCGGGGTGCGGCATGAGGCTAAAGACGTGGGGGGTACGATGGGGGTATGACAACGATCGAGACAAGCTCCGACTCGGCGCGCTCAGACCTGTCTATGAATTATCTCTTCACTTCGAAGAACTTGACGCATCGTCAAAAGCTCTTCAGGTGGGTCGTTATCGGCTGCTGGGTTGTGATGGGATATGCGTGCGTCGCCGTCGTTGTCTTCAACGACGACTGGGGCAGTGGAGGTTCTACGGCGGGTTTGCCGCGATGGGGCTCCCGCTCCTGGTGCTCTTCTTCTCGTTGCGCTTCGTGTGGGCGTTGCTGCGGCGTCTGGTGCTAGTCGCTGTCGGGCGCGTCGGCTCCTCGCCTGCGGGAGGGCGGGTGCCGGGGAGTGTGGCTTGGCCGCTCCTGGGACTCGGGTTCATTGGGTGTGTCCTGTGGTTGGTCGGCTACATCTCGTTCATGTACCAGTGGTCCTATGTGGAGGATGCCCGCCAGGGGAGTGTGCGTCATGAGAATGTCATCTGCCAGAACTTTCGCGTTGGGCGCACTACTGGAAAGAACTCGCATGCGCAATATGTTTTTGACCTGGTGAGCGAGGATGGCTTCTCGTGGACCTACCGTATGCGCCGGTCCTCAATGGATGCCAAGGTCGAGAAGGGCGAGGAGCCCTACGCCTCTGTCATGTCCACCTGTAGAGGCGAGACGAGCGGACTTGGGATTGTCGTCTATGAGCATTCGGGCATTATTACCGAGGCCTGGACGAATCAAGCGGGTAGTGGACACTGAGCGCTCGCGGGTCTTGGCGGCGTAGGGGGACAAGGGCTCGGCTGTTCTCACCATGAGCGTCGTGTGAAGAATGTGTGGGGCAAAGGGCATGTTGTGTTGCTGGGGCGCGTTCCAGGCGTGGCATGTGGGTGTGAACAGATCAGGGGAGGCGCCATGTGGCCCGCCTCAACCTCAACGTCAGACGGTGGAGGGGTATGACTGGGATCGGGGGTGGCATCACCGGCCGTATAGGTGGGTGCCTGGACCCGTGGTCTGCACTGTGAGCGCAAGGATGAGCGGTGCGGAGTTTTCGGTGGGGCTCGCGGTGGTCAGTATCAACAGGGCACAACATGAGTCGCTACGTGCGACCTGCATGACGCTCGCGGTGGGGCAGCGTCGATGGGGCACGATTAATCCGCCCGACGTGCCCGGGCTGGTTGTGGCGGGGAGTAGATGGGTCCTGTCAGTTCCGCGTTTGTTCTTGTGTGTTGGGGCAGTGCACCCGAACTGTAGGCAATGCACCTCTTCTGTTCGGGTGCACCGCCACGTAACGGGTGCAGCGCCACGTAACGGGTGTAGTGCCCCTGATCGGGTGTAGTGCCCCCGGGGTTGTGGCGGTTGTGGGGTCTTCTGGGCTTGAGTTGTCTTCTGCTTGGGGCACTTCGTGGGGTCTTTGTGGCGCCTCATGTTGTGGTTCCTCAGAAATGTCGCACGTAATTCCCCGACATGTATTTCAAACGTTGAAATCACATCGTTGGAATTCTGCGGTTTTCTCGATACCTATGAAAAGTTAGGGTACCCAAATTACGTGCGAGTTTTGGTTGATGAGGCGCCGCCCGAGGGGCGCTCGAAGACTTCGCGGCCAGCGACCTGGGAGCGCGTTACCCCCAAACGGTTGCCACCTGGCAGCGCGCCTGGCAGCGCTTCACGCCGTTCTTGGCGTTCCCGCCCATGTTGCGCCGCGTCGTGTACACCACCAACGCTATCGAATCGTTGAACTACCAGCTGCGTAAAATCACCAAGAACCGCGGGCATTTCCCCAGCGAAGAAGTCGCCGTCAAACTCTTGTGGCTGGGAATTTGCAACATCGAAGACAAACGCGCCGCCCAGCGCCTCACAGACGCTGGCAAACCCGCCAACAAACGAACAGGACACACCCGCCTCATCCAAGGACACACCACCACCAACTGGAAACAAGCCCTCGCCCAACTCGCCACCGCTTACCCCGACCGAATCACCTCCTAGCTCTAACCCTCATATACAGAAAAATTGACAGGCTCGCACCCGTTGAGGAACGTTGCACCCGTTGAGGAGCGTTACACCCGATCAGAACGGGTGCAATGCTCACTGAAGGGGTGCACGTCCCCATCAACAACAAGCTTTATCGCGGATGCGCTTCCTAGGCAAAATGGACACCACGACTAGCCCATTCCATACACCGACGCTCCAGCCAACGCCGCATATCTGAGTCCCAAGCACCGGCCACGAGGCACATCCACGACGACGCAGCATCCATTCCGCCAAAGTGCAGACCCATTAAGCAAAAACAGCCAAATTTCGTGGAATTTTGGTGAATGGGTCTACGGTTTGGCGAAAGCCACCGCCTGGAACCACTACGCACACACCCATAAGCCCACACAGCCCGCTTCTAGCAACAGCTGACCACATTTTCACTTGTTCTAAGAGGCAGCGCACCCGAACTGTAGGCATTACACCTCTTCTGTTCGGGTGCACCGCCACGTAACGGGTGCAGTGCCCCCGTGCTTGTGGCGGCTGTCGGGGTTGTGGGGGTCTTCTGGGCTTGAGTTGTCTTCTGCTTGGGTCTTTGTGGCGCCTCATGTTGTGGTTCCTCAGAAATGTCGCACGTAATTCCCCGGCATGTATTTCAAACGTTGAAATCACATCGTTGGAATTCTGCGGTTTTCTCGATACCTGTGAAAAGTTAGGGTACCCAAATTACGTGCGACTTTTGGTTGATGAGGCGCCCCAGGCGAACTCCTGTGTTCGGTCGTCGTCCCACGACACTGCCCACGATCCCCGGGACAGCTCACCGAGCCGGATTAGCCGCACGGCACTTCAGGACGAACCCGCCCTCCTGACAACGCATCCCCGCAGCCACCACGCACAGCTCCACCAACCCGCAATAGGTCGTCATATCCAGAGCAGAAAGGTACCTCACCCATGTCGGGGCCTCCCAGCGTTTGAAGTGTCGCAACCTCAATCATCGGGCAGGCCCCGACCCCATGCCAACACCACCCCACACCCCACAATGCGAAGAGCCGCATTACCCCGCAGGCAACAAAAAAGGTGGCCCCCGCTCGCATGAGCGATGGCCACAGCGCCCACAGTGCCCATGATGCAGAGACGGTGGGGCCGCGCGAACGTCCTGGTTCGCGCGGCCCCGCCGTGACGTGTGGTGGCGGCTCAGTGCTCGCCTTCGTGCTCCTTGAGGCGCTCGTAGGAGCGGCGAATCTCGGCCTCCGCTTCTTCGCGGCCGACCCAGTGCGCGCCCTCGACGCTCTTGCCGGGCTCGAGGTCCTTGTAGACCTCGAAGAAGTGCTGGATTTCGAGGCGGTGGAACTCGGAGACGTCGTCGATCTCGGTGCGCCACGACGCGCGCTGATCGGATGCGGGAACGCACAGGACCTTGTCGTCGCCGCCCTTTCATCGCGCATGCGGAACATGCCGAGCGCGCGGCAGCGGATCACGCAGCCGGGGAAGGTGGGTTCTTCGAGGAGCACCAGCGCGTCCAGGGGGTCGCCGTCTTCGCCCAGGGTGTCGTCAATGAACCCATAGTCGTCCGGGTAGCGGGTTGAGGTGAAGAGCATTCGATCCAGGCGGATGCGTCCCGTCTCGTGATCGATCTCGTACTTGTTTCGGTTTCCCTTGGGAATCTCGATGGTGACATCAAACTCCATGTTCAAGCCTTCCGTGAATCAGCCCCAAAGTTCGGGGTCCGGTTGGTTGTGTGGGTGCTTGGACGGGTACTGTAGCTACCTAGGTAACCACGAAGGGATATCCATGCATCGCACGTCTATGGGGCCAATTGTAAGCGCTACCGCTGCACTTGTGGCGGCTGTCGCCTTTTTGAGTGCTGGTTGCGCTCCGGCGGGTCCCTCTCCTTCTGCAGCTCCGACCGCCGCTCCGGTGGAGGCTGCGACTGCTTCTGTGCCCGCCCAGGCGGCTGGTAATCCGGTGACTGAGGCGCAGGTGGAGCAGCTGTGGCGCCCTGTTGCGGGTGGGGCGGCCACTGGTGAGTACACCGCGTGGGGTGTTGTTGTGGATGCTCAGACGGGCGAGATTCTGCTCGATGAGGACGCGGCGATTGGCCATACGCCTGCATCTACCACGAAGACGCTGGCTGCTTTTTCGGCGCTGACGCATTTGGATCCCACGGACACGCTCGAGACGAGCGCGCAGCTGAGCGGCGACGAACGCACCCTGTACCTCGACTCGGAGGGTGATCTGCTTCTCGGCGCGGGCGCGTCCGACGAGACTGATGTGTCGGGTCGGGCTGGTCTGGGGACCCTCGCGGCGAACACGGCGAGCGCCCTCTCCGACCGTGGTATTACATCTGTCACGTTGAACTGGCGTGGGACTCTCTTCGAGGGGGGCCACGCACCTGCCGTCGTGGGACGCGCAGGAGGTCGGCGGCTACGAGGGGCACGTTGGCCCGATGGCGATTGATGCCGGGCGTACCTCTCCGGGCGCGTTCGACTTCCACGCGGATGCCCCCGGTTATGTCGCCCAGGTTTTCGCTCAGGCCCTGACCTCCGCGGGCGTCGCCGTGACGATGGGCCAGGCCGGTGAACCTCCGGCGGGTGCGCAGACAGTGGCGTCGGTGTCCTCGGCGACGATGGGCGATCAGCTGCGTTGGATGCTGGCACACTCCGATAACACGCTCGCGGATCAGTATTGTCGTCTCGCGGCGGGTGCTGCGGGGCAGCCCACGACCTACGCGGGCGCGATCGCCACGATCAAGGCTGACCTGCTCCAGGCGGGTATCCCCACGAGCGGCATGATCCTTGAGGACTGCTCGGGTCTGTCCACCAACGACAAGCTCAGTGCCAACACGCTGGTTGGCGTCCTGAAGGCGTCGTATGCGGCGCGGGGTAACCAGGCGGAACTGATTCGTCTCCTGCCGTGGGCGGGACTGGTGGGCACGCTTTCGCAGCGTATGCTCGATGAGCCGGCGGTCGGCAATGTTCAGGCCAAAACGGGTGCGCTTCAGGGTGTGACGGCGCTGTCGGGCTCGGTGAAGACGAAGAGCGGCCGGGTACTCCTGGTGGTCGTGGGTCATGACCTGGTTGAGGGCGGTGCGCTGCCCACACGCTGGCGCCTGGACAGCTTCGAGGAAGGGCTCGCCGAGCTAGACTAAGTGCATGGATATGCCGTTTGGTCCGCGCGACGTCGCGGGAGTTCTCGCTTCGATGTCCTACGCTGGCCCCTCGGCCTCGCGTGTGGGAGCGTCCGCTGTGGTGGCGCGCCTGCGCCGTTCGGCGGTGTGGTCGGAGCGCTGGCTTGCTGACCTGTCCACCTGCCCGAGGCCTCGGCGACCGTGGCAGCCTCGCGCACGCTTGTCGTTGATCGTCGTGGGTTGATTCGCCGGGTTGGGGCGATCCTGGATCGTTTTGAGGACACGCGCACGCCGCTGGTGCTCGCGGCCGAGGCCGTGGTGCTGCGGGCGCTGGCCAAGAGTGCGACCGGCATCTGGGATGTCGCCTCCGGGTGTGCCGTGCTGGTGGCGCCCAACGTGCTGGCGGATGCGCAGCGTTACGCGCTGGATCAGACGGATTGGTGTCGCTGGGTGTCCCTGTGCACGAGCCTGCGCGGCGTGCATTTGACGCACGCGCCTCATCTGGTGCCCTATATCGCTGATCTGGTGCGAGCTCTGCCTGAGCGTAGCGACGAGCTGGTGCGCATCGTGTTGCTGCTGGATGCGCTGCCCACCGCCGAGATGGAGGTTTTGACTCCGCGTGACCTGCCCTCGATTCACTGGCTGCGCACGCACCGCGCGCAGGCGGGTGGCGTTGGCCTGGTGCGCGCCTGTGCGGCGGCGGGTATGCCGCTGTCCGGGGTTGAGTTGATGCAGGCTCAGACGGAGGGTTTTGCACGCACGGTTGTGCGCGAGGGTGCGATCGCGACCCTGCTGTCCGGCGTCGAGGCTTTGCCTACGGCTCGTGAGTACGCCGAGCCGGCGGCGTGGCTGGCGCGTGTGCGCTGACGCCTCCCGCCTCGTGGGCGTGAATCCGCGAGGCAGTGTGCGGGCGTGTTCGCTCGCGGTGCGCGCCTGTCTGCGTTCGTTCATCGACGAGGCCGGGGTGCCTTCCGCGTTCGTCGTGGGCCTGTCGGGTGGTGCGGATTCGCTGGCGCTGGCCTGACCGCGATTGATGTGGCGTCGCGCGCGGGTGTCGATGTGGTGACGGTGACGGTCGATCATGGCCTGCGGGCCGGTAGTGCGCAGGAGGCTCGCCGCGTCGCGGATCTGGCCGGCCGCCTGGGTGCGCGCGCGCTGACCGTCGCGGTGAGCGTCGATGGACCGGGAGGTCCCGAGGCCTCGGCCCGCGAGGCGCGTATTGCCGCCCTGCGTGAGGTGGCCCTGCGCGAGGGTGGGCCCGTGTTGCTGGGGCACACGATGGAGGACCAAGCTGAGACGGTGCTGCTGCGCCTGGCGCGCGGCTCGGGTCCCTCGTCGTTGCGCGCGATTGCACCGATTCGACGCGACGAGGATGGGGTGACGTGGCTGCGCCCCCTGCTGGGCCTGCGCCGTGCCGATACGGCGGGCGCGTGCGAGCAGGTGGGGCTGACCCCCGTCGAGGACCCTACGAACGCGATCGACGGGCCGTGGCGCGCCGCGGACGGTAGTGCCCTGCGGCGCAGCGCTGTTCGTTACGGTGCGATCCCCGCGCTGGCCGATGCCCTCGGGATGGATCCTGTGCCCGCCTTGGCCCGCACGGCCGCCCTGTGCGCCGCCGATGATGACGCCCTGAATGGCTGGGCGCGCGCCCTCGTCGCAGGTGCACGCGAACGGGCCGTGAGCGGGGCCGACGCTGCTGCGCGCGCGGCGGACGGGTCCGACGGGATGGCTCGCGGGACGTTGCGCGACCGTGCTCAGGATGTCGCGGGCGAGGCGGGAGCTGAGGTGGGGGAGTGGGCCTCGTCCCTGGCGGTGGCCGACGTGGTCGGCGCTCCCCGAGCCGTGCGCACCCGAGCGCTGCGCGAGGCGGCACGCCGCGGGGGAATCCGGGCGCTGGCGGGAGCACACGTGGACGCCCTCGATGACCTGGTTGTTGCCTGGCGCGGCCAGGGGCCGATCCCTCGCCCGGGGGCGCCGCGAAGCGTGTCGGTCGCGGTGTCCGAGCCCTCATCGTCTTCGCGCCGCACGAGCCCGCCTGACCCCGCTTACTTGCCGCCGTACCCCGTCAGCCCGGCCCGCAACCACCGCCCCGATCCTGCCGCCGTACCCCGTCAGCTCGGCCCTGCAGCCCCCGCCCCGCACCCGCGACGCTCGTCCCGCTGCGCTTACGGCCTCGTGACGACGCGCATCCCGCGAGAATGCTTGTCGGCTGAGGCCAGGGGCTCGCGCGGCGGGATTGTGGCCCTTCGGCGGCGCGAGAGGGGTCGCGCTGGACAGCGTCGTTGCGCTCACAGTGAGAATAGATGCCTTCTACGCACAAACACGCCGTTTTATGGCACGCTTATAGTGCAACCGCTCGCGGAGCACCGATACGAAAAGAGGACACGGTGGACGCCACCGACATGGGTAATGATCTGAAGGAAATCCTCGTGACCGCCGAGGACATGGACCGTAGGCTCGGCGAGATGGCCGAGGCGATCGACCGCGATTACGCCGGCCAGGAACTGCTCATCGTCGGCGTCCTGCGCGGTGCCGTCATGGTCATGGCAGACCTGTCCCGCAAGCTGCACACGCCCCTCGAAATGGACTGGATGGCCGTCTCCTCCTACGGGTCGGGCACCAAGAGCTCGGGCGTCGTGCGTATCCTCAAAGGACCTCGATCAGGACGTCGCCGGACGCCACGTTCTGATCGTCGAGGACATCATCGACTCCGGCCTGACCCTGTCCTGGCTTCAGGCGAACCTGATCGGGCGAGGCGCGGCCTCTGTCAACATCGCGACCGCGCTGCGCAAGCCCGCAGCGGCGAAGGTGGGCATCGACGTGGCCTACGTCGGTTTCGACATTCCCGACGAGTTCGTCGTCGGCTACGGCCTGGATTACGCGGAAAAGTATCGTAACCTGCCCTTCGTGGGAACGTTGCAGCCGCACGTTTACTCCAACTGAGACTATTTGAACCTGTAAGGGACTCACGTGAACGACAAGACGAAGACTAAGCGCCCGAGCTGGGGCTGGGTGACGATCCCCCTCGTCATCCTGCTCGTTGGCGGATGGTTCCTCTGGCAAGCGTTCCAGCCTCGCTCGATTACGACGTCCGAGGGTATGGCGCTCATCTCGGGGACCACGGTCGAGAAGGTTGTCCTCAACGAGGGCACCCAGCAGGTGAACCTGACGCTGACCGAGGATTACACGCACCAGAGCACCGGAGCGGGCGACCCCACGGCGAACCTGGGTAAGGACGTCTACTTCACGTACTCCTACGTTCAGACGAAGGACATCCTGGACACGGTCGCCGAGCAGGCTCCCGCCAAGGCTGGAACGCGGTGCGTCCCCAGTCCAGCGCGCTGGGCGCGATGTTCCAGCTGATCGTTCCGCTGCTGGTCCTCATGGGCGCGTTCTACTTCATCATGCGGTCCATGTCGGGCTCGCGCATGATGGGCGGCTTCACGGCCTCGCGCGCCAAGGAGTTCAACCAGGAGCGCCCGGACGTGACCTTCGCGGACGTCGCCGGTGAGGACGAGGCCGTGGAGGAGCTCGAGGAGATCCGCGAGTTCCTGGCGTCCCCCGATAAGTTCCACAAGGTGGGCGCGCGTATCCCGCGCGGCGTCCTGCTCTACGGTCCTCCCGGAACGGGTAAGACCCTGCTGGCCAAGGCCGTCGCCGGCGAGGCCAAGGCCCCCCTTCTTCTCGATCTCCGGCTCGGAGTTCATGGAGCTGTACGTCGGCGTGGGTGCCTCCCGCGTGCGTGAGCTCTTCGAGCGCGCCAAGAAGAACGCGCCGGCCATCATCTTCGTCGACGAGATCGACGCCGTGGGTCGCCACCGCGGCAGCGGCATTGGCGGCGGCAACGACGAGCGCGAGCAGACCCTGAACCAGCTCCTCGTCGAGATGGACGGCTTCGACGAGCGCGCCAACATCATCCTGATCGCGGCGACCAACCGCCCCGACATCCTCGACCCGGCGCTGCTGCGCCCGGGCCGCTTCGACCGCCAGATCGCCGTCGAGGCCCCGGACCTGAAGGGCCGCGAGGCCATCCTGAAGGTGCACGCGCAGGGCAAGCCCCTCACGCAGCAGGTGGACCTGCGTCAGATCGCGAAGCGTACACCCGGCTTCACGGGCGCGGACCTGGCGAACGTCCTCAACGAGGCCGCGCTGCTCACCGCGCGCTCCAACATGCAGTTCATCGACGAGCGCGCCATCGACGAGGCCATCGACCGCGTCATCGCGGGCCCCCAGAAGCGCACCCGCGTCATGAACGACCACGACAAGGCCGTGACCGCCTACCACGAGGCCGGCCACGCCCTGGCCGCGGCCGCCCTGAACTACACGGACCCGGTCACGAAGGTGACGATCCTGCCGCGCGGCCGCGCCCTGGGCTACACGATGGTCATGCCCACCGAGGACCGCTTCAACAAGACCCGCAACCAGCTCCTCGACGACCTGGTGTACGGCATGGGCGGGCGCGTCGCCGAAGAGATCGTGTTCCGCGACCCCTCCACCGGCCCCGCCAACGACATCCAGCAGGCCACGAAGACGGCCCGCGCGATGGTCACCGACTACGGCATGAGCGACCGCATCGGCATGGTCAAGCTCGGCGACGCCGACACCGAGGCTTTCGGCCACGGAAGCGGCGAGGGCCCGCGCGCCTTCTCCGACGAGACGGCCGCGATCATCGACGAGGAGGTCCGCCGCCTCCTGGACAACGCGATGCGCGAGGCCTGGACGATCCTCACGAACAACCGCGGCGTCCTCGACACGCTGGCCTCCCGCCTCCTGGAGGAGGAAACCCTCGACGAGGCGCAGCTCGCCGAGATCTTCAAGGACGTCGTCAAGGCGCCCGAGCGCCCCGTGTGGAACTACCAGTCCGACGCGGCCGTCCCCGGCGCCCTCATGGGCAACCCGGTCGGCGTGAACTCCGCCGAGTCCTCGGCGACCGACGCCGTTGCGGCCCCCGACCTGGACACACCGGCTAACGAGAACGAGGAGCAGGCGTGACCTACGATGCCGCAGGCGTGGAGAAGGCCTCACGCGACCTTTTGGTCGCGATCGGTGAGGACCCGCAGCGCGAGGGCCTGATCGGCACCCCCGACCGCATGGCGCGCGCGTGGCGCGAGATGTGCTCCGGCCTGTTCGAGGACCCCCGCGAGCACCTACGCACGCAGTTCCACGCGGGCACCGACGAGCTGGTCCTGGTCCGCGACATCACCTTCCACTCGGTGTGCGAACACCACCTGCTCCCCTTCTACGGCCGCGCGCACGTGGGCTACATCCCGCGCGGCGGTGTCGTCACCGGCCTGTCGAAGCTCGCGCGCCTCGTCGAGGGCTACGCGCGCCGCCCCCAGGTGCAGGAGCGCCTGACCGCGCAGATCGCCGACGCCATCGACGAGGTCCTGGAGCCCCAGGGGGTCATCGTCGTTATCGAGGCCGAGCACATGTGCATGTCGATGCGCGGCATCTCCAAGCCGGGCTCGTCGACCGTGACCAGCGCGCTGCGAGGCATCACGAGCGACGGTGCGACCCGCGCCGAGATGATGGCCCTCGTCCTGTCGGGGGAGCCGCTGACATGTCCGCCCTTCCCCTGCCCCCCCGCCCCGGCCTCGTCCCCGGTTCCGTCTCCTCCGGCGCTGCCGGGCGGTCTGAGCCTGCCGACCGGGCGCGCGGCGATCATGGGCATCCTCAACGTCACGCCCGACTCGTTTTCCGACGGGGGCCGCTACGTGGATCCCGCCGCTGCCCTCGAGCATGCCCGTGCGATGGTGGGGGCCGGCGCTGACATTGTGGACGTGGGCGGGGAGTCGACGCGACCGAACTCGACGCGCATCAGTGCCGAGGAGGAGTGGGCGCGCATCGGCGCGATCGTGTCCGCGCTGGCGGGCGACGGCATCGTCGTGTCCGTGGACACGCTGCACGCGTCGACGGCCCGCGCGGCGGCCGAGGCGGGAGCGGCGATTATCAACGACGTAAGCGGCGGGCGCTGGGATCCGCAGATGAACGCGGCGGTGGCTGCCTCGGGATGCGCCTACGTCGTCCAGCACTACCGCGCGCTGCCCGGCATGCCGGGGGAGCACTTCGACTACGGCGAGGACCTTGTGGGCACGCTCATCGAGCGCGTGACCCACCAGGTCCGGGATGCTCTTGATACGGGTGTGACACCTGATAAAATTGTAATCGACCCGGGCCTCGGCTTTTCGCTCACGAACGACCAGTGCTGGCAGATCCTCGCCGAACTGCCGCGCCTGACCACCTGTGGGTACCCTGTACTCATCGGAGCGTCGCGTAAGCGTTTCGTCAAGGCCCTCGGAGGCGACGTCGACACCGACAGCGCAGCCATCGCCGCCCACGCCGTCACCAGCGGCGCGTGGGCTGTGCGGGTCCACGACGTAGCGGCCACCGCGGCCGCCATCGCCTGAAAGGAGAACGACGGTGAGTAGCCGACGCGTCATCATCGCCCTCAAAGGTCTGGGGGCGCTGGCAAACCACGGCGTCTACGACTTCGAGCGCACCCAGGAACAGCGTTTCAGTGCCGACGTCGTCATGTGGATCGAGACTGCGGGTACCACCGACGACATTGCCGCGACCGTCTCCTACGCCGACATCGCCGACGAGACCATGGCGGTCCTGACCGGCAACCCCGTCGACCTCATCGAGACCCTGGCCGAAACCATCGCCTCGCGCGTCATGAGCCACGAGGGCGTGGTCGGCACCGAGGTCACCGTCCACAAGCCGGACGCGCCCATCAACCATCCCTTCGCCGACGTGTCCGTCACCGTGCGCCGCGGCGAGACTGACGCCATGCCTCTGTCCCTGTCCCTCAAGGGTATCTACGAGGCCGAGGACGGCTCCGTGCTCACGGGCGAAATCGAGGCATACGGCCGCGCCCAGGCACCCAGCCCCGCGCAGCAGAAGAAGGCTGCGCCCACGCGCAAGCGCCGCGGCGAACACGCAGCGCCCGCGCCCCGCCCCGAAGACATCTCCCGACCCGCACACCTGCGCGCCCGCCGCGTCGTCCTGGCCATCGGCGGCAACCTGGGCGACGTGCCCGTCACCCTCATGCACACCGTCGAGGCGCTGTCCTACATGGAGGGCTTCCAGATCGAGGACGTCTCCCCGATCATGCGCACCAAGCCGGTGCTCGCCCCCGGCCAGGCACCCCAGCCCGACTACTGGAACGCCGTCGTCGTCGGCTCCGCCATCGCAACCCCCGACGAGCTCTTCGCCCAGACCAGCCGCATCGAGCGCGAGCTGGGCCGCGAACGCCACGAACGCTGGGGCGCGCGTAGCATCGACATCGACATCATTCAGGTGGAAGGCCTGGCCTCCTCCGACCCGGTCCTCACCCTCCCGCACCCGCGCGCCAAGGAACGCGCCTTCGTGCTGGCCCCCTGGCTGCTGTGCGACCCCAACGCGGTCCTCGAGGGCGTGGGGCGCGTCTGCGACCTGCTCGCCACCACCCCCGACCGCGAGGGCATCATCGACGCCGTCGACGACTGGCTCGAAGACCCCTCCGCCGTCATCGCCGACTCCGACCAGCTCATCGCCCAGCGCAACGCCCAGGCCAACGCCGACATGCGCGAGCTCCTCGAGACGCTCACCGGCGAAATCAGCCACCTCGGCGACCTCAGCGCGCCCATCGGCGAGCCGCCGGCGGCCCCGAGCGCCGTCGTCGAAGGCTCCGTCGTTGACGGTTCCATCGTCGAGCCCACACACGCGACGGACGAGGCACCCGCGCCCGCGTCGGAGGGCGCCGACGACGCCGAATCAGACGAGGCCCCGGTTGACGCCGACATCGCGACCCCCGTGCGCGGCGAACACGCGCTCACGGACACGTGGTCGGGCACGTGGGGTCGCCTGGACTCCGCCGACACCGCCGCATCCGGCGCGCCGGTCGAGGACAGCATTGACTCCGAGGCATCCCTGGGCGAGGACTCTCTGGGCGAGGACTCCCTGGGCGAGGACTCTCTGGGCGAGGACTCCGTCCCGCCCGTCCCCCAGCCCGACACACCCGCCCAGCTCGCCGCCCGCGCAGCTCATGCGTCCGCCCGCCAGGACGACGCGAACGATGCGCGTGAGTCCATTGGCGTGCGCGACTCGGTCGGCGCACGCGACGAATCCGGCCAGGGGCCGCGCGCCGACGCCCCGCACACCGCGCCCGCTCCCGGTGACGACGCGCCCACCCAGCCTCGCGACACCCAGCCCGCCGCCCCCGACAGCGGGGACGCGCAGGAGGCCAAGGCCTCGTCCAGGCCCGCGTGGCACCCCGTGTCCTCCGTGCCCGCGGACTCCCCGGCCGGACGGATGACCCGCAAGATTGGTTCGGGCAACTACACGCCGACCGGCGACGAAAAAGCCGCGCTGGGCGCCCGTCTTCCACGAAAAGCGCGCGCAATCGCGCACCGAAATCAAGCTGCCCGACTGGAACTTCTCGGTGGGCGCCGCCCACGACGTGCGCGTCGTCGACGACCGGAGCGGGCTCGGCCGCGAGGAAGAGCCGCCCAAGGCGACCGTCCACGCCGACGGACGATCCACGATCCTGGCGCCCGGCCTGCCCGACAACACGCCCGTGGGTCCCATCCCCGAGGAAGAAGCTACCCACACCGGCATCCTGCGTCGAGTCGTCGTGCGTCCCACGATGACCGGAGCAATCCCAGTCGTCAAGAGGCGTTAAATGAAACCGCTGGCGATCACTTGGGTGCTGCTGGTCGGCGTCGTGAGCGCTGCACTGAGCTTTCTGGGCTTTTTCGCGCACATGCGCACCGGCGGCACACCCATGATCGTCACGCCCGGCCCCGGAGTGGTGTTCGCCGTGGCCACTGCCATCCTGATCTGGTCCGGCATGGCCGTGCGGCGCCTGCGCGCCGGTAAAGACACGTGGATCGACGCGATCGGCGCGATGCGCGTCGCCGTGTTCGCGCGCACGTCCGCGCTGGTGGGCGCGGGTCTGGTCGGCGTGCTCATCGGCGTCATGGGCGTGTCCCTGACGCAGCTTGAGGCCGCCCCTATGGTGTCGAATGCGATTGCCTCGGGTGTCAGCTCGGTCATTGGCGTCGTCTGGGTCATCGTGGCACTCGTCGTCGAACGCTGGTGCATCATCAATCCCGACGACGACACATCCGGCTCCAATAAGCGCAACGCCGCCGCCTGACCTTCACGCGCGGGGCGGCTTGTAGCTCCGAATGTGCCGGGCCTTCCGAGAGTTAGCAGCGCGCTCGCGCCCCGGCCCGGTATCGTTGAGACGTGGCCGACCAGCGTAAGAATTCCCCCAGGCGATCCTCCTCCCGCCGCAGCGCGTCGGGAGGCACCTCCGGGCGCGCGCCAGACCGCACGTCGCGCGCAGCATCGGGTGCACGAACGACGGCGAGCGGCAAGACGGCGCAGGGCCGCACAGCGGCCTCAGGTGCCGCACAGGCTCGCTCCGCACGCGGCGCATCCCGGCCCAGGCCTCGCTCGTCGGGCGGGGGCAAGCGCCCGCCCGTGAACCTGTGGCCTCGCCGCATCATCACGGGCCTGGGCCTCATTCTGGTTCTCGCGCTGATCGTCTGGGGCGTCGTCGCCCTGGTGCGCGCGATCGCCGGTGCGCTCACCCCCGACCCGGTTCCGCAGTCGGCCCCGCAGTCGGTGCAGTCGGGGACGGTCGACGCCTCGGGCTACACGCTTAAGGGCGGCCAGGAAGTCACCGCCGACGGCCTACTCACGAACGGCACGTCGATCGAGATTCCCGCCTGCCTCGAAAAGGACATCGCTGTGACCTCACAGGCCTCCGAGGCGAGCGCAGGGTCGACCATGTACGTGCAGGTGACGCTCGAAAACCGCGGCGCGGTCGCGTGCGCGACGTCGCTGTCGGATTACACCTTGCAGGTCTCTACGGGCGGCCAACAGTCTACGATTCGGCGCGCTGCGAGGTCGATGAGGAGGATTCCAAGACGCTGCTGCTGCGTCCGAGCTCCACGTGGTCCGGGTGGCTCAGCTGGGACGGCCACGTGTACGCGGATGGTTGCACGACGCCTGCGGGTGGTGCCAGCGTGGCAGCGGTCGGCACCTACAAGATCGCTGTCCAGCACGGCACTCGTGAAGTGGGGTCGGCCGTCGCAGACGTGACGCCCGCTCCCGTCCCGCAGTCGGGTGCCCAGTCGGGCGCGCAGTCCGGGGCACAGTCCGGCGCCCAGTCGGGGGCTTCGCGGACTCGTTGACGAGGCCGGGGCAGCGTGCGATGCACCTGTCCTGTGCCGGTTTGTCGGGGCCGTCGGTGGCCGCGCGGGTCCTGCTGGTTGCTGGCTGCTTTACCAGCCGACGACGCCCGCGCCGACGGCCTGGGCCTGGTGGGCCAGGTTTTCGGCGATGAGCTGGGCGCGGTAGTGTCCGACGCCGTCGATGACTTCGATGTCGGCGACGGATGCGGCACGCAGCTGGGGCAGGGTCGTGAAGTGCTCGGAGACGGCCTTGATGGCGTTCCACGACAGGTGGGGGACCAGGGACAGGGCGCGCACGCCTCGCGGCATGATTTCGCGGTCGAGGTCGGCGACCTCGTACACGTCCAGGCCCAGGATGTTCGCGATGGCGGTCAGGTCGACGATGCGCTCCGAGCCCAGGGAGGACAGTTCGGCCTCGACGCGGGCGACGTCCGCGGGGTCAGCGATGTAGTCGCGCATGACGAGGGCGCGCTCGGAGGCAGAGCCGCGCACCAGGTCCTCAACCTGTAGCGCGAGGAGTCGGCCCTCGGAACCCAGTTCCTCGAGGTATTCGGTGATTTCGGAGGTGATGCGGCGGATCATTTCCATGCGCTGCATGACGGTCGCGACGTCGCGCACGGTCGCGCTGTCGCGCATCTCGAGGATCGTCAGGTCTGGAGGACTTCGTCCAGGCGCTGGCTGTATCGATCGAGGGTGTCCACGGCCAGGTTGGCGCGCGACAGGAGAGCCTCAGGTTCTTCAACGAGGCGGTGTTCGGTTCCCACGTAGATGGAGATCATGCGCATCGATGCCGACAGGGACAGGACAGGCAGGTGAGTCTGGCGGGCGGTGCGCTGAGCGGTGCGGTGGCGCATGCCGGACTCGTCGGTGGGGATCATGGGGTCGGGAAAGAGCTGGACGTTGGCCTTACGGATGCGCCACAGGTCGGGGTCGATGATGACGGCGCCGTCCATCTTGCACAGCTCGCGTAGGCGAGCGGCCGTGAAAGCAACGTCGAGGTCGAAGCCGCCCGAGCACATGGCCTGAACCTCGGGGGTGTAACCCAGAACGATGAGAGCGCCCGTGTGGGAGCGCTGGATTCGTTCCAGTCCCTCGCGTAAAGGGGTGCCAGGCGCGACTGCGCGCAGTGCTTCTCGAAGGATCGCTGCGTCGGACGTCAAAGTGCTTCCCTCCCGAATGAGTAGGTTCGCCCTCTATTATTGCGAGTCTGTGGGAAAAGCGACGCGAATCGCCGTCGCTAAATCAGAGACAGTGAACACGGTGATGCCCTCGACGCGGGCGAGGTCCTCGCTGCCTTGAGCGGGGACGATGGCCGCTGAGAAGCCCAGGCGGGCGGCTTCGGCCAGTCGGCGCTGTGTGCCCGTGCAGGCGCGCACCTCTCCGGTGAGGGAGATTTCCCCGACCGCGACGAGGTTGGGGCGCGGGGGAGTGCCTTTGAGTGAGGACACGATGGAGATGGCCATCGCCAGGTCGATGGCGGGCTCGACGGTGCGCGCTCCGCCCACGGTCGACACGTACACGTCGGCCCCCGAAGTGTCGGCGCCGATGCGCGCCTGGAGGACCGCCAGGATCATGGCGACGCGCGCGTGGTCCACGCCCGAGGTGGTGCGCCGGGGCGATCCCCCCGGAGGAGGGGGCGACCAGCGACTGAATCTCGGTGGGCAGCGGGCGGCGTCCTTCCAGTGACACCGTGGCGCACGTGCCGGGCACGCCGCGCGTCGTGCGCGACAGGAAGAGCCCGGAGGGGTCGGCCAGCCCGTAGATCCCCGAGTCGGTGAGCTCGAAGCACCCAACCTCGTCGGTGGGTCCGTAGCGGTTCTTCACGGCGCGCAGCAGGCGCAGGCGCGAGTGACGGTCGCCCTCGAACTGGCAGACGACGTCCACGAGGTGTTCGAGGACGCGCGGGCCCGCGATACCGCCGTCCTTCGTCACATGCCCGACCAGGAGGGTTGGCAGGTCGGATTCCTTGGCGACACGGATGAGCGAGGCAGCGACCGCCCGCACCTGGGCGACGCCGCCCGCCCCGCCCTCGACCTGGGCGGAGGAGATCGTCTGCACAGAGTCGACGATGAGCAGGGACGGAGCCGAGGCCTCGACGTGACCAAGGACAACACCCAGCTCCGTTTCATCCGCGATGAGCAGGTTGGGTTCAAGGGCCCCGATGCGTTCGGCCCGCCCGCGCACCTGCGCCGCCGACTCCTCGCCCGTCACGTACAGGACGGGACCGCGCCCGCCCTCGGCCGCCGTGCGCGCGGCCTTCGCGGCCACATCCAGGAGCAGCGTCGATTTGCCGACGCCGGGTTCGCCAGCCAGGAGGATCACCGCGCCGGGCACGATGCCGCCGCCGAGCACGCGGTCCAGCTCGCCCACTCCCGTCGACCGCGACGAAGCGCGCTCCCCGTCCACGTCACCGATGGGCAGCGCAGGCCGACGCGGGGTGGTTGCGGCCGCGCGCGGGCCGCCCGAGGCCTGACCCGCCTGGTCGACCGTGCCCCACGCCCCGCACTCGCGGCACTGGCCCACCCACTTCGGGGAGGTCCACCCGCACTCGGAGCAACGGTAGGTGATCTTCTCTTTCGCCATGACCCCACGGTAACCCGGCCCGCCCTCATCTGCGGTTCGCCCGCGCGGGACGAGGCCGGGGCACGGACGCGCGGGATGGGCCGTCGTATGCGCGCGCTGGGTTGAGAGCCTACGGGCGGTTCGCGAAATACTCGAGCAGGTGGGAGTCACCCGACACGATGATCTCGTCGTCAGAGTTGATGCGCGTCGTAGAGTTTGCGTACTCGAAGCGCTGCTTGGGGCGTCGAACTGCCACGACGTTGACACCGTAGCGTCCGCGCAGGTCCAGCTCTTCGAGGGAGAAACCGTGCACTTCCTTGGGGGGACGCAGCTTCATGATGGAAAAGCCGTCCTTTTCCATTTCGATGTAGTCGACCATGCGTCCGCCTACCAGGTGCGCGGTGCGCTTGCCCGCATCCAGGTCAGGGTAGACCACGTGATGGGCACCCACGCGTCGCAGGATGCGCCCGTGCTGGGAGGACGTCGCCTTGACCCAAATGGAGGAAATGCCCATATCCACCAGGTTCGCGGTGATCAACACGGCGGCCTCCAGGGAAGAGCCCACGCCGACGACGGCGCTACGGAACTCGCGCGCCCCCAGTTGCTCCAGCGCATCCTTGGACGTGGCGTCGGCCTCGACCAGGGGGAAGCGGCCCGCGAAGGCTTGCACGCGTGCGGGGTTCTTTTCGACGGCCAGGATCTCGTAGCCCAGCTGGTCTTGCGTCACCGCAACGGCGGACCCGAAACGGCCCAGACCAATGACCAGTGTGCCTGACTGGAGTTCCTTGGGAGTCACGTTCTTCTGCCATGCCTCCATTCTTCCCCTCCCGTCCCCCGAGCGCGAACGGTGCGGCGCCTCGTCGCCTATTCCGCCGCGCGAGGAGTCAGGAGACGGCAGCGAACGCGTGAACAGTCGTGCGTGTCTTCGTGTCGACCGGCGTTAGTGACGGCATGCTTGCTGAGCGGCGATAAGAAGTTTTCAAGGTGGTAGACCTTCGTGTGCTGGAGAGGATAAACTTAACGTTAAACCGAGAGGTGCTCCTCAGGGAGTTCCCCTTTCGTCCTATGTCAGTGCCGGTTGACAGAAGTGAGGTCGCGCAGTGGTCGATACAACGAATTATGACAAGCTCAAGAATCTGATTGATATGCCGCGTCAGCCCTTGGGGGCCGAAGACATGACCGAGAATACGCAGGTCGGGGAAGCCCACGGCAAGGTTGATTCGGCCCATAGCAACGCGCAAGCGTTCATCTCCGATGAGACTGTGGGAACATCGCAGACTCGTGCGGGTGCGAACTCATGGATGTCTTCCTATATTGGAGACGTCAATAAACACCTGGGTAAAATCAAGTCGACCAAGGTGCACAATCTGACGGTGCGCGAAAGCATGCACACTCAGGCTGAGAAGGGCAGGGAGCTGAGTCCCGTTCTGCTGAGCGAGTCGGACATTGCGGAGAGTAAGAGGACGCCTCCGCTGACTCTCACTTCCGATGATGGAAAGGTCGTTGAGTACGTGACTCCCGAGGCGTACCTCACCGCCTTGGAAGAGCAGAAGAACGCGAAACGAGAGGCGGCGGCCAAAGAAATCCTGGCTCAGATCGACAAAGAAGCATACGCGGAGGAGGGTAGTATCTTCGTTCCGAAGGAGGATTACGTCCCAGGGCCGTGGCAACCTCAACCCGATCCCGGCCCTACGCCCCCGGCTCCGAGTCCGGCGTCTTCTGGTGGGAGTCGTGGTCTTGTTCCGACGGTTCGTAGTGGCACGGGTGCGGGTGGTGGTGAGTGGACGTCTCCTGCTCCGGGGGAGCTTGGGAGTGCGTCGAATCCGATTAGTGATCCGGCTGATTTGGCTCGTTATGATTTGACGACGACGCCGGTGAATCAGCGGATGACGCCGAATGGTCCTGTGGGTGGGCATATGCCTGCTGATGTGTTGAATGTGAATGATCCGGCGTGGCGTGCTGTTCCTTCTGCCGCGGGTGGTGGTGCGCGTATTGCTGGTGGTGTGTTGGTGGCTGGTTCTGCTGCTGGTGCTGCTGGTGCGGCGTTGTCTTATGGTGGTGGTTTTGCTGGGATTGGTGGGCTTGCTTCGGGTGCGTCTGGTTCTGCGTTGCGTGCTGTTGCTCCTGCCGGTGGTGTGTTGCGTCCTTCTGCGCTTCCTGGTGGGGTGTAGCTGGGGCTGTTGGTGGTGCTGGCCGCGGCGGTGGTGTTGGTGTGGTTGGTCGTGGTGGTGTGGCGCCGGTGGGTTCTGGCGGTGCTGGTTCTGCTGGTGGTCGTGGTGCGACTGGTGGTGTCGCTGGTCGTGGTGGTGTGAGCGCTGCGGGTCGTGGTGCTTCCGGTGCTGGTGTGGTTGGTCGCGGTGGTGTGGCGCCGGTGGGTTCTGGTGCCTCTGGTACTGCTGGCGGTCGTGGCACTTCCGGTACTGGTGCGGTTGGTCGCGGTGGTGTGGCGCCGGTGGGTTCTGGCGGTGTTGGTACTGCTGGCGGTCGTGGCGGTGTCGCTGGTGGTCGTGCTACTTCCGGTGTTACTGCGGTCGGTCGTGGTGCCTCTGGTGGTGTCGCTGGTCGTGGTGGTGTGGCGCCGGTGGGTTCTGGCGGTGTTGGGGATCGTCGTGAGAAGAAGGGGCAGGTGCGGCGTCGTGCGTATGATGTGGTGCGTGTGGATGCCTTGGAGGAGCGTGGTGCTCAGATGATGGGTGGTGCTGCTGGTAGTGCTGATCAGCTCAAGCCGATTGCTCGTGATGCTGATGCTGACTGGTGAGTGGTGGTTGGTTCAGTGATGGCGGGGGCCGCACCCTTGATGGGTGCGGCCCCCGCTTGTTGGTGTGTTAGCTTGTGCGGCGCCGTGCCCAGGTGATTCCCACCGCGGCGGCTAGGAGGAGGAGTGCGGCTCCCACGCCCACGGCGATGATGAGGCCGCGCGAAGAGGTAGACGAGGACTCGGAAGTGGCGTCCGCGCTGGTGTCCGAGGCTGGCTCGTCGGCCTGTGTGGGGGTGATGGTGAAGGGGTTGGCGGGCACTGTCAGGTCGGTGAAGGGCCCGACGGTCGCGTGGTCTCCGTCGTAAAATGCTTGTTCGGCTGTGCCTGTCATGAGGGGGTCGTCGGTGGTGGGGATCGTCGCCCCTTCTTCGGTGTTCCACTTGCAGGTGGTCATGTGGACGTTGCCCGATAGGGGGGCGTCGAGTTTGGTGTAGGAGGGGTCGGCATTGCATTGGGTGTTCACGATCGCCGAGAACCTGTATTCAAATCCGTGAAGTGCACGGTTTCGAAGGATGAGGCGATCTGGTGGAGGTAGACCATGGGGGCGCGCGCCGTGATCGTTCCGTCCTCATCGAGGGAGTAGAAGGCGTGGCGCGCATCGTTGGCATAATGGGCCGTGAGGACGCAGATACCCATGTCGTAGTCGACTGTGCTGTGGTAGTTGGGGGCGCTTCCCGACCAGAACGTGTTCGCCAGCATCGTGCACTCATCGAGCGTGATCTTTGGACTGGGATACTTGCTGCGCAGCCTGATTTGCAGTTCGCTGACGTGGACTCGCTCTCCCACTCCCATGTCATTGCTGGCACTAGGCGCAAGGCTCGCCGCCATCTTGATCTCGTGGCCCGGCAAGAGCGGCAGCTCAGGAGCTTGGCTGACGGGGCTCGGGGGCACAGGAACGGGAGTGTCCGCGGCATCACTGGGCGAGGAAACCCCAACCACACAACACGCGGCCGCAGCCACGCACGCCAGCGCGCGTCTCATGTGTGTGCGTCGCGTTGTCGCCATTGATCCTCCTGTTGTGGTCAGCTCAAGGGATGGGTCAGCTTGTGCGGCGCCGCGCCCAGGTGATTCCCACCGCGGCGGCCAGGAGGAGGAGCGCGGCGCCCACGCCCACTGCGATGACGAGGCCGCGCGAAGAAGCAGACGAGGACTCGGAAGCGGCGTCCGCGCTGGTGCCCGAGGCGGGCTCGTCGGCCTGTGTGGGGGTGATGGTGAAGGGGTTGGCGGGCACTGTCAGGTCAGTGAAGGGCCCGACGGTCGCGTGGTCTCCGTCGTAAAATGCTTGTTCGGCGGTGCCTGTCATGAGGGGGTCGTCGGTGGTGGGGATGGTGGCGCCCTTGTCGGTGTTCCACGTGCAGGTGGTCAAGTGGACGTTGCCCGATAGGGGGGCGTCGAGTTTGGTGTAGGAGGGGTCGGCGTTGCATTGGGTGTTCACGATCGCCGAGAACCAGTAGTCGAATCGTGTGAAGTGTACGGTTTCGAAGGATGAGGCGATCTGGTGGAGGTAGACCATGGGGGCGCGCGCCGTGATCGTTCCGTCTTCGTCGAGGGAGTAGAAGGCGTGGCGCGCATCGTTGGCATAGTGGGCCGTGAGGATGCAGGTGCCGCTGTCGTAGTCGACTGTGCTGTGGTAGTTGGGGGCGCTTCCCGACCAGAACGTGTTCGCCAGCATCGTGCACTCATCGAGCGTGATCTTTGGACTGGGATACTTGCTGCGCAGCCTGATTTGCAGTTCGCTGACGTGGACTCGCTCTCCCACTCCCATGTCATCACTGGCACGAGGCTGGAGAGTTGCCGTCATCTTGATCTCGCGGCCCGGCAAGAGCGGCAGCTCAGGAGCTTGGCTGACGGGGCTCGGGGGCACAGGAACGGGAGTGTCCGCGGCATCACTGGGCGAGGAAACCCCAACCACACAACACGCAGCCGCAGCCACGCACGCCAGCGCGCGAAACAGGGCGGTCCTTGTCATCATCTCTCCTCCTCGATGTCGGCGGCAACCCTCATCCACGGTGACCCTCTTTAGAGCATGGGCATGTTTCTGTGCGCGGAGATGTCATCTCCTGGGTTGTCTTTCCAGTGCTTCTTCATCGCCTCTGACTCATAGACCGAGTCGATTTTACTAATCTCAGCATCGAGACCAGCGATCGCCGCGTCTAGCTCACTCGCCGAGACCATGTCCGTATTCGAGATCTTCTCGAGGGCTACACTCAGGTTGTCGGCGACGCTCTGGGCGTTTATCGCCATTTGCAGCAGGGCAGCGTGCTCGGCGTCGAGGTACTTCTTGTACGTGCTGCCAAAGGCTGCGGGGCCGGGCAGCGTGCCCCACTTGGCCTCGGTTTGGTGCTCCGACGCCCGCATGATATCCTCCGCGGCGCTGTTGAGCTGGTCGACGATACCGTCCCCTTCGCGTGTAATGAGGTCGATCCAGCCTTTCCACTGCGCCCGCGTGATCTCGAGGCGGTTGTCCTCCATGACCTGTCTCCTTCGAACAGCCTGAGTGCTACCCGAGTTAGCCTAGCAGACGGTAAAACTGGGGCGCGGTGGTGTCTAACAGTGTGGGACACCCCGTTTGGCAGGCGGCATCAGCCGATAATGGGCTGCTCCTCGGGCATACGGATCACGCGGGAACGCTCGCGCAGGGCCAAAGCGGCCGCCACCGTCATCGAACCGGTACGACCGGCAAACATGAGCGCAATCAGCACATACTTCGCGGCCACCGGCAGATTGGGTGTCACGCCCGTGGACAGGCCGACGGTGGCGAACGCGGAGACAGTCTCGAACAGGATGATGTCCAGCGAGTGATCCGTCATGGTCAACAGCAGGACCACGGAGATAGCGACCATCGCCAGGCCCAGCAGGGACACGGCAACCGCCAGGCGTACCGTCGAGGTGGGGATACGACGTCCGAAGGTCTCGATATCGCGGTCACCCCGGGCCTCGGCGATGACGGCGAGGACCAGCACCGCGAAGGTCGTGACCTTCACGCCGCCCGCCGTGGACGCCGAGCCGCCGCCGATCATCATGAGGATGTCCTGCACGAAGTGTGTCTGTGAGTGCATCGCCCCCACGTTCAACGCCGAAAGACCCGAAGAGCGCGAGTTCACGCCCGCGAGCATCGCGTTGAGGATCTTCGAGGGCGTGTCCACGGACCCCAGCGTCGCCGGGTTGTGCCATTCGGTGAGGGCCAGGGCGAGTGCGCCGATGAACGCAAGGATCAGGTAGGTGGACAGCGTCAGCTTCGTGTGCAGGCGCCAGCGGCGTGGCGCGCGCAGATTCTTCGCAACATCCATGATGACGGGGAAGCCGATAGCCCCCACCGTCGTGCCCAGGATGATGGGGACCAACATCCACCAGTCGGTCACGTGCGGCTCAAGTCCGCCGGGCAGAATCACGAAGCCGGCGTTGTTGAACACGGAGATGGCCATGAACACGGCGTCCCACACGGCGTGCGCGGGGTCGATGCCCATGGTGAGGAAACGCGGCAGGAACATGACCGCCAGGAGCGCCTGCATGGTCAGCGAGGTCGCGATGACTGCCTTGAGCAGCGTGGAAATCTGGCCCATCGCTCCCGTCCCGGTCTCCTGGGTGGCGAGCATGCGCTGGGTGAGTCCCAGGTGTCGGGACACCGCGAAGCCGAGGATCGACGCCAGCGTCATGACGCCCAGGCCGCCGACGACGATGCCCGCCGCGATGACAGCCTGCCCGAAGGGGGACCAATACGATGCTGTGTCCACCGTCGTGAGACCTGTCACGCATACAGCTGATACGGCGGTAAAGAGCACGTCGACGAAGGGAGCGGACTCGTCAGAGGCGGAAGCGATGGGCAGCATGAGCAGCGCCGTGATGACACCGATGATCAGCGCAAACGTGCTCAGGGCCAGTCGCGCCGGCGAGTACCGGGCCTGCCGGGACAGCCACGCGCGCACGCGCTGCCCGTACGAGGTGGGCACCTGGGGGTGAGGGCCGCGGGGGCCGCCGGGGACCTGTCGGACGACGGGGAGGGCTGGGGGCTGAGGGTTTCCTCTGAAATGGCGCGGGACGAGGCCGTGGCTCGTCCTCTCATCATGGACCGTGTGGCGCCGGGATTGGTGCGCAGCCGAGGGGTCTCAACCCGAGGCTTGCGTCCCTTGCGTGCCGGTCTCATCATTTCTCCTTAACGACTCTGCAACAAAAGTGGATAAAGTTGCAGTTTCCATGCGGTTGGGCAGTAGTATATTTCGTGAGGCTACGTAAGCGGTGAACGAACGGGTTTAACGCGCCTCGCGAGCATCCTGGGAGTCATTAATGGAACAGCAGTCGGCGCCGCGCTTTATGACCGTCACGGAAGTGGCGGACATCATGCGCGTCTCTAAGATGACTGTGTACCGATTGATTCACAGCGGTGAAATGCCCGCGATTCGCGTCGGAAAGAGCTTCCGAGTGCCCGAGGCCGCGGTCGCCCAGATGATCCAGGCCGGTATGGCGGATCACTCCGGTGGCCAGGCTCGCGTCATTGGCGGGTAGTATAGGCACGATGTGCCCGCTTCCGGGCACCCATCATCAACCAGCGGTAGTACCTCTGCCGCCCACACTACGAGGGAGGAACCCCATGGGCTCCGTCATCAAGAAGCGCCGCAAGCGCATGGCGAAGAAGAAGCACCGCAAGCTCCTGCGCAAGACGCGTCACCAGCGTCGCAACAAGAAGTGAGCGAGCGGAGGCCCGACCATTGGTCGGGCCTCTCGTGTATGTCGGGCCGGCCGCCGGTAGGTGAGGGTGCAGATGACCAGCTGCGCCGAGGCCTGTAGACCCTATACTTGGGCGTTATGGACCGCACCATTATTCACGTCATGCGCCACGGCGAAGTGGACAACCCCAACGGTGTTCTCTACGGGCGGCTGCCCGGATTTGGGCTCACGGAGCTGGGGCATCAGATGGCCGCTCGCGCGGCCGACTACCTTCAGGAATCGGGTGCGGACATCGCTCGCGTCATTTCCTCGCCGCTCCTGCGTGCCCAGTTGACGGCCGCGCCGACGGCCGCCGCCTACGGCCTGAGTATTGCCACCGATCCGCGCCTCATCGAGTCGGACAACGTCTTCGAGGGCCTTCCCGTCAACTCGAATCGCGCGATGCTGGCCAACCCCAAGTACTTCAAGTACTACTGCAACCCGCTGCGCCCCTCGTGGGGTGAGCCCTACCGTGACGTCGCCTCCCGCATGAGGGCGGCCCTGTCCTCGGCCCTGCGCGAGGCGCGCGGACGCGAAGCCCTGGTCGTCTCCCACCAGAACCCGATCGTCACGCTCACGCGTTTCGTCGACGGCCTGCCCTTGGCGCACTCGCCCAAGTCGCGCCACTGCTCGCTGGCCTCGATCACGTCGTTCATCTTCTCGGGTTCGACGCTCGTGGGCACCTCCTACGCGGAACCCGCGGCCGACCTCGTCGCCCTGGCGCGCGACATGACGCCGGGAGACTCTGCCGCCGACCTGCGCCGCTGAGGGCGCGTGGCGGACAATACCGCAGCAAGTGGAGCGGGCGACCCGATCAAGGGTCGCCCGCTCCACGTCACGCTCCTGCCTCAGGAGGCCTCTCCGTCCGACGTCTCATTGGAGTCGGTGCCGCGCTTGTCGTGCTTGCGCTGCTCCTCCTCGCGGCGTTCCTCCTCGCGGCGCTTGCGCTGGATGTCGCGTTCGAGGCGGAAGAGAAACTCGGGGTCGTCGTCCGGCGCGGACGGGCGCGCGGGCTTGCTCGGAGGCGCCTGCTGGGCCTTTTCGGCGCGCTGGACCCAGCGCAGCACCAGCCACACGATCGGGCCGATCGCGGCGATAGTCGCCGTGAACAAAATGATCAGCAGCCAGATCGGCTTCGGCAGCTTGCCGGGCATCTCGTCTTCGGGGGTGCGATGCCAATCTGCGGCCGCGTAGATGGTGAGCGCAATCATGGCGACGAAAAGGACAATCCTGAGCATATGCCTAGTTTAGGGGCGTGCACTGCCTCACGTCGCCTCGTTCACTCCCGGGGCAATCCTGCCCGCTCAGCCCTCCGTGATCTGCGGCAGCGCCGCGTACGAGGAGGCGGCTCCCGGCGTCAGGACCGCCGTGGCTCCTGCCCGCATCCCGGCGGCCACGGCCTCGGCGAAGGCATGCCGAGCGCCAGCGCCGCCGCCAGCGCACCCACGCACGCGTCGCCCGCACCCGTCGTATCCGCCACCTTGCCGAGCGTCACAGCGGGGCAGTGGCCGACCTCGGCCCCGGACACCCACGCCGCTCCCTGCGCGCCCAGCGTCACGACGATGTGGCGCGGCCCCATGCCACGCAGCGCGCGAGCGATCCCGATCGCCTCGGTCGGCGTCGCAGGGGCGGGCAGGCCCAGGGTCAGCCCAGCCTCCGTCTCGTTGACGACCAGGACATCAACCTGCGCCAGCGTCGCCGGGGCGGTGTCGCGCGCCGGCGCCAGATTGAGCAGGACGCGCGCACCGTGCGAGTGCGCCCACTCGATGGCCGCGGCGTTCGCCTCGGTGGGCACCTCCGCTTGCAGGACCACAACGTCGGAGGACGCGGGAATCAACGAGGCCTTGGCGGGCTCGGTGGTCACAGCCGCGTTCGCCCCCGCGTCCAGGATGATCGTGTTCTCGCCGGAGGCAGCCACGGTGATCAGCGCCGTCCCCGATGGGCCATCAACCGCGCGCAGGTGGGTGACGTCCACCCCGTGCGAGGCGAGCTCATCGCGTAGTCGCTGGCCCGACGGGTCGGATCCAACCGCGCCCACGAACAGCGTCGTTACTCCCGAGTGCGCGGCCGCCGCCGCCTGATTCGCCCCCTTCCCGCCCAAGCCGTAGGTGAGGGAAGAACCCGACAGAGTCTCGCCGGGGGGAGGGGAAACGGTCGACGGTGACCGTAACATCTTGGTTAATGGAACCGACAACAATGACGCGTGCCATGGAATCTCCTATGTGAGGGAGGCTCTATTGTGTCACGTCACACGCGGAACGCAAATATCCCTCGGGGTCGATTGAGGCGTCATTTCAACGATTAAGTGTTGCTTAAGTTCTATGCCAGTTTCCTGCAATACTACTAAAGAGACGCTTTGTGGTGAACTATCCGCCGTGCGCAATCTCCGATACCTCGTCTCGACCCGCCCGGCAGCCCCATCCTGCCGCCCCATCACCATCCCTCCCAGGTGATCCAGGCAGGGGCCACGGCCTCGTCCCCCACGCGCACAACCGCACCTTCCGCGGCTGGGACAGACAGCCTCGCGCGTGTCCTCCTGCCCCTCCTCGGCATCTACGCTCTCGGCACCGTCTCCCTCCAAGGCTTCAACCTGGTCTACCTGCGCGTCGCCGCCGACATCGGTGCCGGCGAAGCCTCCGGCCTCATCACCGCAATCCCCGGCATCGTCCTGGGCGTCGCCTGCTTCCTATACGGAACCCTCGGCGACTTCATCCCCCTGCGCCGCATCGTCGACGTCGGCGTCGTCCTCATCGTCGCCGGATCCCTCCTCGGCTTCGCATTCTCCTCGTCCCTGACCGGCATCATCATCGCCCGAGCCCTCCAAACCCTCGGCTACCAGGCCTCCGCCTCCGCCTACATGATCCTGGCCACCGGCATCGCCGACCCCAAGCGCCGCGGCCTCTACGTCGGCCTCATGTGCGCCGCCTTCCAGGGCGGAACCGCCATCGGCATGCTCTCAGGCGGCCTCCTCGCCGAACTCAACTGGGCGCTCCTACTCCTCATCCCCCTCGGCGGCCTCGCCGTCCTGCCCATCATGGGACGCCGCGTCCCCGCACACGCCCACGCTGGACGCATCGACGTCGTCGGCCTCGCGATCTTCTCCTCGCTGGCCCTCCTGCTCACCCTGGTCGCCTCCAACCCGCGCTGGTGGCTCATCGGCGGCCTCATCATCGGCGGCGCCCTCTTCTGGCGCTACATCGGCCGCGCCCGCGCCCCCTTCATCACCCGCTCCTTCTTCACCAACGTGCCCTGGGCGCGCTCCGTCAGCCTCATCGTCATCATCTACTGCATGAACTTCACGGTCGCTCCCCTCATGAACGGCATCGGCGCCGCCCACTACGGGCTCACCCCCGCCCAGGTCTCCGTGCGCCTCCTGCCCGCCTACTGCGTCGCGCTGACCACCGCCATGAGCTCCGGCGCCGTCATGGCCCGCATCGGGCGCGGCGCTACCGTGCGCGGCTGCGTCGCCCTCATCCTGTCCGGCACCGCGCTCCTCGCCCTCTTCATGAGCTCCGGCCCGTGGGTCATCACCGCCGCCATGTGCCTCATCTACGCCGGCTTCGGCGCGCTCTTCACCCCCATCTACGACACCGTCTTCGCCACCGTCGCACCCGGCCAGAACGGTCGCGCCGTCGCCATGAACGACCTCGCCATGCAGGGCAGCGCCGCCATCGGAATCGGCGTGTTCACTCCCTGGCTGGCCTCCGGATCCTTCGAATCCATCGCCGTCGTCTGCGTCGGAGCTGCAGCCATCGGCATCCTCGGCGACTGGGCCCACGAGGCCCTCTATCGCCGCGGGCGCTGACCCGCTCGCTCACCCGCGTGGCTACCCCGGCCTCGTGAAAGTGCTGACTAGCGCGCCGACCCGCGTCAACCCGCCCCGGCCTCGTTCTTAGGACAGGAACAGCGCCAGCGCAGCCAACAGCGCCCATGCCAGGGTGAAGAAACCCGTATTGCGCAGGACAGTGATGAGCGCTCGGCCCGAGGCGCCGGTCAGCACCGGCAGGCTCACTCCGGCCGCCCACGCGGCGGCTCCCACGCCCAGCGCGCAGGTCGCCAGCGGATGCAAACCGACCGCAGCGCCGAGGGCCACGATCATTGCGACCGGCACCCACGCGCACGCCGCAAACACCCAGCGCGACGCCCGATCGCCCAGGCGCACGGCCGCCGTCATCTTGCCGGACTCGCGGTCCGTCGGAATATCGCGAATGTTATTGGCCATCAGCAGCGCCACCGACAGCAGGCCCAGCGCCGACGCGCTCATCCACAGCCACCACGGAGCCGACTGCACCTGCGTCCATGTCGTTCCCACGCACGCCAGCAAGCCGAAGAATACGAAAACCATCAGTTCGGACAGGCCGATGCCCATGTAGGCGTAGGGGTGCTTGCCGCCCGTGTAGAACCACGCGGCCACGACCGCCGCAGCGCCCGCAGCGATCAGCCACCATGTGCCCGACACGGCAACCAGGGCGAGGCCCGCCACGCCGGCCACCGCGAACGACCCCAGCGCGGCTGCCAGGACCGTTGTCGGCTTGGCCAGGCCCCCGCCCGTCAGGCGTGCGGGCCCCTTGCGGTTGTCATCCGTGCCGCGAATCCCATCCGAATAGTCGTTCGCGTAATTGACTCCCACCTGCAGGGCCAACGCCACCACGAGCGCCAGGAGAGCCCGCAGCGCGTCAAACCCGCCCAGGTAATGTGCGGCCGCCGACCCGACAATCACGGGTGCGGCGGCGGCGGGCAGGGTGCGCAAGCGAGCGCCTTCAATCCAATCCGTCACGGTAGCCATGGCTACCAGTGTAGTTGGAGGCGGCGCTCGCCCGTCGGTCGGGTTAGCGCACCCAGTCCCTCTCGGTGCCTTCGACGGCAGTCGCGGCTGCGACGGCGGCACCACGGTCGATCTTGTCGAAGCCCAGGTACGGCAGCTCCGTCACCGCGACCACGCGGCGCGGCGCCTGCGCGCGACCGATGTGCGCGGCGGCGTGCTCGCGCACGGCCGAGCCCAGCTCGGCCATTTCCAGGGAGTCCGACGGCATCTGGTGAGGAACCACCAGGGCGGTGACGATCTGTCCCCACTTCTCATCCGGCGTGCCCAGGATCCAAGCATCCGAAATGCCCTCGTAGGAACGCAAGGCGCGGCGCAGGGGACCCGGCGCGATCGACAGACCGCCCGAAATGATGACGTCGTCCGCGCGCCCGCTCACCTCGACCTTGCCCGACGCGCGGATGACGCCCATGTCGCCGGACACCATCCAGCGCTGGCCGCCCTCCTCGAAGAAGGGGCTGTCCGCGTCCAGGTAGCGCGTCATCAGCGTCGGGCCGTTAAACGCCAGGCGGGTACGCCCGTCCCAGTCGACCGCGCGCACCGTGATGCCGGGCATCGGCTCGCCGTCGTAGACGCAGCCGCCCGCCGTCTCCGTCATGCCGTAGGTGACGCGCACCTTCAAGCCCGCGTTCAGGGCGCGCTCGAGCAGGTGATTGCTGATCGCCGCGCCGCCCACGAGAATCGCGGACAGGGAGCGCAGGGCCTCCAGGACCTCCTCGTCAGCGTCGAGGCACTGCACGAGCTGCGTGGGCACCAGCGACAGGTAACCGGGCATGTCATCCTGCGTGACGCCCTTAATGGCGGGCAGCAGATCGCGCGGATGAAAGCCGTTCGTCGTATCCACGACCTGCGGGTTCGTGCCCGCGACCGCCGCGCGCAGCAGGATCATCGCGCCCGCGATGTGATGGGTGGGCAGCGCGAGGATCCAGCGGCCGGGGCCGCCCAGCGCCAGCTCGGTCGCCTTCACCGAGGCCATGAGCGCGTCTGTGGACAGGCCGACCAAGCGCGGCTTGCCCGCGCTGGAACCGGACGTCGAGAGGACCAGGTCCACGCCGTCAAAGAAATGCGGGTCGTTCTTGATGTGATTGGCGAGGCCGGGGTAGTCCTCCTCGGGGAAAGCCTGCTCGGGGGTCGCAGCGGAACCGCGCAGCGTGGCGGGAGGAACCTTGGCGGGGTCGCGCACAAAGACGACCGTGTGGGGCGCGGGGTGGTTCGGGTCTGCGGCGCGCTCCTCGTAGAGTTCAACCAGCTTGTGGATCGATGCGTTAGCAAGCGCGGCGGCACCGATCGATGTACCGCCAGGTACGACAAGAATTCGCGGCGCAGCCATGATGAGCCTCCCATAGTTCTATAGCGAGCGCATATAAAACAAGGATAGGTGCTTGCGTACGCCCAGGTGGCAGGCCGCTTCGCGGCAATAATCACGTTTGGGGGCTAAAAACTGAACAATTCTGCCATTTTCATGTGGCAGACGACGCAACTGAAAATTCAACCGTCTACTTCCACAAGCATGCATGAGGCGATAGGATGAACGGCGATGCTCAAAAATCTTTCCACTAAAACCAGATGGGCGATCGGCGCCGCGTGCGCCCTCGTCTTCCTTGTCGTCTGCGCCGTCATCGTGTATGCGGCCAACTACTCTGGCCGCGCGCTGCCGGGCACGACCGTCGCCGGGACCTCCGTCGAGGGCATGACCCGCGACCAGGTCGTCTCCACCGTCACCGCACGAGCCGACGCCACCAACGTGACCCTCATGGTCGAAGGGAAAGCCACCACGGCCTCGCTCAACGAAGCCGGCATCTCCCTTGACGCCGAGGCAACCGCGGACGAGGCCATGAAAGGCTCGACGTCCCTGTTCTCCTTCGTCGGTGCACTCTTTACCAACCGCACCGTCGAACCCGTCACCACCGTCTCTGAGGACTCGATCAAGAAGCTCGCCGCGACCGCGAACTCCACCCTGACCTCGGAAATGAAGGACGCGCAGGTCATCATCGCGCCCGACGAAGAATCCTTCACCTTCACGCCCGCGCAGAACGGCAACGGCATCGCGCCCGACGAGGTCGCCGCCGCCGTCAAGGAGGCCGGTGCGACCCTGACCTCGGTCACCAAGGACGTCTCCGTCTCCCAGATGGAGCCCAGCATCACCACCTCCGATGCCGAGCGGGCCGCCGACAAGGCCAACGAGCTGCTCGACACGCAGATCGAAATCTCCGACGGCATCGACACCTTCTACGCCGAGCGCTCCGACAAGGTCCAGTGGTTCGAATTCCTCACCAAGGATGACGGTACCCTCGACGAGCCCTCCATCAGCACCGTCAAGGTCGCCGACTGGGTCAACGCCCTGGCGTCCACCACCGACGTCAAGCCCGAGAATCGCGTCGAAAACGTGGACTCCTCCGGCAACGTGCTGACCACCGCCCGCGAAGGCAAGAAGGGCCTGAAGACTAACAACACCGAAGAGATCACGAAGGGCGTCGTTGCCGCGATGAGCGACGGCAAGGCATACGAGGGCCTGTTCCACTATGACGACGTCGAGCCCGGCTCCGAGACCAAGCAGGTCGCCGAAGGCACCGAAAACCTGGTCTACCAGGCAGCCGAAGGTGAGAAGTGGGTCGACATCAACCTTTCTGACGCCTCCGTCACCGCCTATGTGGGCGGCAAGGTTGCGGGCGGTCCGTTCTACATGGTGCCCGGAGCCCCCGACACGCCCACCGTCACTGGCACGTTCCACGTGTACCTCAAGTACGACGTGCAGACCATGCGCGGCGAGAACGCCGACGGTAGCAAGTACGAGACCGAAGGTGTCCCGTGGGTCACCTACTTCACCGGCTCCTACGCGATGCACGGTGCCCCCTGGCGTTCCTCCTTCGGGTGGAGCGGCTACGGCGGCTCCCACGGCTGCGTGAACATGCCCGTCGACGCCGCCAAGTTCATCTACGACTGGACCGACATGGGCGACACGGTGGTCGTGCACTACTGATGGCCGACACTGAGCATTGGGGGCGGGCCGGAACCGAAGGGTTCCGGCCCGCTCTCTGTTACCGCGCGAGGGGCGCGGGTGCGTGTCGGTGAGGGCTGCGGGTACTGCGGGCGCCGACCGTGGGTGGCGTGTGCTGTGTCGGACATGCTGGCAGGGTTTCCCAACAATGTCGCACGTAATTTCCATGTCAACCTTTCAAGTATTGAAATTACGTTGTTGGAATTGCAACGTTTGTGGCGGATGTTGAAGATTCAAGGAAGGGAATTACGTGCGAGATTTATGGGGAGCGGTTCGAGTGGGTGGCTGGTGGCTGATGGCTGACGGCTGATGGCTGACGGCTGGTGGCTGACGGCTGGTAGTAAGCTGCTAGTGACACGCGGCTAGCGGCTGCGTTCCCCGACTCTTGGCAGGTGTTCCATGTTTTTCCGCGACGATGCGCTGAGCGCGGGCAATGGCCTCGGCCCCGACGAGTGGTGGAAGGGCGCCGTCGTCTACCAGATCTACCCGCGCTCCTTCAAGGATTCCAACGGGGACGGCTTCGGTGACCTCGAAGGTATCCGACAGAAGCTGGACTACCTGAAGAACCTGGGCGTGGACGTCCTGTGGCTGTCGCCGATCTATGCCTCCCCGCAGGCGGATAACGGCTACGACATCGCAGACTACTACGACATCGACCCCATGTTCGGGACGCTCGAGGACTTCGACCGCCTGCTCGCGGACGTCCACGAGCGGGGCATGCGCCTCGTCATGGACCTGGTCGTCAACCACTCTTCCGACGAGAACCCGTGGTTCGTCGAGTCGCGCTCCTCGCGGGATAATCCCAAGCGCGACTGGTACATCTGGCGTGACCCCCGCCCCGGGCACGTTGGCGGCGAGGCCGGGGCGCAGCCCAACAACTGGGGGTCCTTCTTCTCCGGCTCGGCTTGGGCCTGGGACGAGGCCACGGGCCAGTACTACCTGCATCTTTTCGACAAGAAGCAGCCCGACCTGAACTGGGATAACCCCGAGGTCCGCGCCGCCGTCTACGAGATGATGAACTGGTGGCTCGACCGCGGCGTCGACGGCTTCCGCATGGATGTCATTATCCTGATTTCGAAGGACCCGGCCCTGCCTGACGGCGTCGTCTACCCCGGGCGCGCGTGGGGCGAGGGCTACCCGCACTTCTCCGAAGGCCCGCACCTGCACGACTACCTGGCCGAGATGCGCCGCGAGGTCTTCGCCGGGCGCGCCGGAACCATGACGGTCGGTGAGTGTCCCGGCGTGCGCCGCGACAACGTCCTGCTCTTCACGGACCCGGCCAGGCGTGAGCTCGACATGGTCTTCCAATTCGACCACGTCGACCTCGGCCTCGAAGCGGGGAAGTTCCACCCCCCGCCCGCTGCGTCCCGGCGAGCTCGCCGACTGCCTGAGCGCGTGGCAGGAGGCCCAGGGAAGCGTTGGCTGGAACAGCCTGTACCTGGACAATCACGACCAGCCGCGCGCCGTCAGCCGCTTCGGCGACGAGGCGCACCGCTACGCCTCGGCGACCGCCTTGGCCACCGCCCTGCACATGCTGCGTGGCACCCCCCTACGTCTACCAGGGCGAGGAGCTCGGCATGACCAACGGGGTCTTCCATGGCCTCGACGATTTCCGTGACGTGGAGGCGCTGCGCTACTACCGCGAGGCCGTGGCGGCGGGGGAGGACCCCGAGTCGGTCCTGGCCGGGATGCGCGCCACCGGCCGCGACAACGGGCGCACCCCCGTTCAGTGGGACGCGGGGCCGAACGCGGGCTTCACCGACGGCACCCCGTGGATCGGCGTCACCCCGAACTACACGGAGATCAACGCCGCCACCCAGGTGGATGACCCGTCCTCCGTGTACGCCTACTATCGGGCGCTCGCGGACGTGCGCCACGGCCTGCCCGTCATCGCGGCGGGCTCGTTCGAGCGCATCGTTACGCCCTCACCCGCAGTCTTCGCCTACCGGCGCACCCTCGACGAGGCCGTGGCCACGATCCTGGTTAATCTGTCCTCTCAGCCCGCCTCCCTGGGCGAGGTCGCGCGCGGGGTGAGTGGCGAGCTCATCCTGTCCAACCGGGACTGTCCGAGGCCGAGCGAGAGGCTCCCGGCGTTCTGGAGCCCTGGGAGGCGCGTGTCTACCTCGCGTGAGGGGCGCGTGGCCCCTGAGTGCTGGCGTATGTTCGTGTACACATCATGAATCATTTATCCAGAGTGCACTCCAGCGTGGGCGTGGCGCCGTCGTAAGCGAAGTCGATGCGGCATTCGTAGGAGGCCGCTTGGGGGGAGTTTCTTGCCGGCGTTCGGGTCGGTGGGGCCTGTCCCTACTATGAGGGTGAAGCTCCATACCGTCGAGAACGCCGGTGACATTGATGGGCCTGTCCCTACTTTGCGGGCGAAGCGCTTATTCTCCAGTGGACCGATGAAGGGAGGGTCGTTTACCAGGTCCAGTGGTTCAGTGGAGAATGCGAGGGCTCCGCAGGTGCGTTGTCGCGCGGGGTCTGGCGTGCCGGTGCGGCAAGATGCCGCGAAGGCTTCACTTTCGGTTTGGATCCATTGGGTGAGCTTCTCGCTCGGCTCGATCGTGAAAAGCTCGCGTCGCGAAGTTCGTGCGGATTTCCCCTGCACCATCGGCCAGGGGGTGCTCGTAGTTGATCGTCCAGTAGTCGGGGTTCTTGGGGGTGGCTTCCATGCGGTAGCTGCCGGGAAGGAGGAGGTAGGAACCCTGCGGGTTGCTGACCAAGATGTCGCCGATGCGAATGCTGCGCAGGCCCTCCGTGTCGATCAACGTGGTCATCGAACCATACGAAGAGGCGTTGATCTTCCACATGCCGAGCTGACCGTTCCTCCGTTTGGTCTCTTTGAAACGCATGTTGAAGTGGTGGGCGTCACTTCTGCTGGCGTTGAAGAGAACTGTGCCCTCGATCGCCGTCGGGTCTTTGGGGGCTGTGTGCCCCTCGAAGGAGACTTTCGAGGGGGCGTGCGCGTGTGCGGCATCCCGTAGGAAGTCATACTGGAACTGGCCGTCGAAAAGGGTTGGGAGTTCGGGGAAGTATGTCACGGCCTCGTTGTACTTTCCGTCTTTGACGAGGTCCATGTAGCGGTTCCACGCATCCAAGGCTGTCAGGTCGGACAGGTACACGTAGTTCGACCAGTAGCCCGCCCCGGCTGCGGCGGCCACGAGGCCCACGCACGAGGCCGTGGCGATCCAGCGCTTACGCCGCGAGGAGGGGGTGGGCGAGGGGTCTTGCGGTGTGCTCGTCGCTGAGGGCTGGGGCATGAGGGTTCCTTACGTCGGTGTATAGGAAAGCTACCAAAGGGGAGGGGCGCGGAACAAGTGGCTGTCGGCGCTCGCAAGGTCTGACTGGCGAGGTGACAGCGGGGGTTTGTCGAGTGCGTGTTGGCCGGTAGGATGGCACGTGGTTAGGTTTTCCTCGCATTGGAGAGAGGTATCGTGAACGCTCGGACTCTGTATAACCGTCTTTATGCTCGCTGGGTGCGGGCTCGGCTGCGTTGGTCTGTGTCGCCGCCGGTGTTTTTTGCGCGAAAGCGGTACTGGTTGACGAGCGTTGCGGTCCTCGTCCTCATTGTTGGGGCGGTCGCCTCGGTGTTGGCGTGGCGCTCGCACGTTGAGCGGGGTGAGCGGGAGCTGGATGCTCAGGCTCTGGCCGGTGCGACCAGCGTGGTGAACGCCTACTGCGATGCGATCCTAAAGGGAAACGTTGACGAGGCGGCGGCGTTGGATGGCCTCGCCAATTCCACCGACCCGGAGTGGAAGCTCACCGATGCGGGTGAGGATTTCAGGGTTCCGGCGGGTACTCATATGTCTCTGACAGTGTCTGAGGGGACGCTCTTGGCCGACAGGCTGACTGCGACCTTCGAGGTCACGAGTACTGATAGGTTCAGGAGGGGCACGCCTGAGCATATCGAGATGGTGGCGCGCCGTGAGAGCCTGGATGCGCCGTGGATGATCGCTACGAGCATGGCGCAGACTGTGACGGTCGAGTTGCCCGCCGCCACGACCGAGGTTCTCTTCAACGGCGCTACCATCGCTTCCTTTGACCCCGTGGCGGAGTGGCCGGTCAAAGGACGGGCCCTCACGTTGACCCTCTACCCGGGGGAGTATGAGATCGGCGCGCGCTCATTCAGTAGCGAAGCGCGCCTCAGCTCGTTGCCTGGCAAGCTTCAGCAGCTCTATCGAGATGACGAGTACGGCGCAGTCCGGTCTCGGTTCGACGTTGAGCTGTCGAGTACCGGCGCCACGACGGTGAGGCCCTTCACCTTCGACGCTACTGTCTTGGAAAACGAAACAGAGATCGAGCTCGTGGAGATTGTCATGGAGTGTATCGACACGCAGGGAAGCGTATCCGATCTGTGTCCCGACATGACCAAGAACGCCCCACCGAGAGTCAAGCAGAGGGACCTTCGTCGGGAAATCGAGTACTACGACATCTCCGTCACCATCAACTCTCCAACGACGTTCACTATCAACTCGCTGAGTCTCCCCAACGCGGACACGGGCGTCCATCAGTACTACAAGGGCAGCGGCACCATGTCCTACGACGAGAACGGTGACGAAACGATCACCGCGATCACCCTCACCCCGAGCGACACCTGACTCTCCCGCAGATGCCCACTAGCCCACGGTCGGCGCGGCTAGACCCAGGTCGGCGCGGCGCCGGGGCCGTCAGAACTATCGGCGTCGTTTACCCACCGTGCATGAGGCGTCGGGTGAGTCTGAGGCATCAGGGAAGCTGATGTCACAGGTAACGTAAACAGTCGAGATGTGGTAGCCCTCTTTGAGGATGGTCTCGCCCATGTCGACGTAGAACCCGAACCAAGTCGGATGCACTTCGAAGCTGATGAGGTCAACAGGTGGGAGGGCGGGGGCATCAGAGCGCAGTGCCAGGACACCGCATTTCTGCACATCAGCAGGATAGAGGAAAGGCATGGAAGGGCTGAAACTGGTCCGGCAGTCCATCATGAAAGCCTGGGCTGCCCCGTTGGCCCAATCCTTCAGCTCGTCGCTGGCGACCACCTCGAACGAGGGCGGACCGGCCGTGCGTAGTTCCCCCACGTTGTCGCCGAGCGGGTAGGTAAAGTCCACTTTCCAGTAGGGTTCGTGATCCGCATGCGCCTCCATACGATACCGTCCCGCAAAGAGGAGATGCCGCGCGTCGGGGTCAGAGACGGCCACGTCACCTACGCGCACGTCGCGCATTCCGGAGAAAGAAACGCTTCGAGTCACCCCTCCAAAGTCTGCTTGCCACATGCCAAGCGAGCCGTTTCTTCTCTCGGTACTTCTCAATGAGAAGGAAAGAGTATCGGGCTCCGAGGAATCGTCGTAGACGAAGGTGGTGTCAAACCATTCAGAACTTGTGCTTGAGGCCTGCGTGCTGACGTCACTGACCTGCGGAGCGCCGACGTGGGCGCGATCCGTCAGTAGATCGGTGGAAAACCCGTCCGTGTGGAACGGGTTGCTCCCGTCCGTGAGTGAAAAAGCCTCCTCGTACTTGCCGTCCGCGATAAGCGAGGCGAAGCGAGCAGCAGCATCCTCCGCGCTCACGTCAGACATGTACACGTAGTTCGACCAGTAGCCCACCCCGGACGCGGCGGCCACGAGGCCCACGCACGAGGCCGTGGCGATCCAGCGCTTGCGCCGCGAGGAGGGGGTGGGCGAGGGGTCTTGCGGTGTGCTCGTCGCTGAGGGCTGGGGCATGGGGGTTCCTTACGTAGGTGTATAGGAAAGCTACCAAAGGGGAGGGGCGCGGAACAAGTGGCTGTCGGCGCTCGCAAGGTCTGACTGGCGACGTGACAGCGGGGGTTTGTCGAGCGCGTGTTGGCCGGTAGGATGGCACGTGGTTAGGTTTTCCTCGCATTGGAGAGAGGTATCGTGAACGGGCGGACTCTGTATCACCGTCTTTATGCTCGCTGGGTGCGGGCTCGGCTGCGTTGGTCTGTGTCGCCGCCGGTGTTTTTGCGCGAAAGCGGTACTGGTTGACGAGCGTCGCGGTCCTCGTCCTCATTGTTGGGGCGGTCGCCTCCGTGTTGGCGTGGCGCTCGCACGTTGAGCGGGTTGAGCGGGAGCTGGATGCTCAGGCGCTGGCCGGTGCGACCAGCGTGGTGAATGCCTACTGCGATGCGATCCTAAAGGGAAACGTTGATGAGGCGGCGGCGTTGGATGGCCTCGCCGATTCGACGGACCCGGAGTGGATGCTCACCGATGCGGGTGCTGATTTGAGGGGTGCAGCTCGAAGGGTCTATCAGGTCAGCCTCTCTGAGGGGACGCTCTCGCCCGACAGGCTCACAGCGACCTTTAATGTTACGAGTACCCCTTTCGTCAGGACGGTAGCGCCTGAGCATATCGAGATGGTGGCGCGCCGTGAGAGCCTGGATGCGCCGTGGATGATCGCTACGAGCATGGCGCAGACTGTGACGGTCGAGTTGCCCGCCGCCACGACCGAGGTTCTCTTCAACGGTGCTACCATCGCTTCCTTTAACCCCGTGGCGGAGTGGCCGGTCAAAGGACGGGCCCTCACGTTGACCCTCTACCCGGGGATGTATGAGATCGGCGCGCGCTCATTCAGTAGCGAAGCGCGCCTGAGCTCGTTGCCTGGCAAGCTTCAGCAGCTCTATCGAGATGACGAGTATCGCGCAGTCCGGTCTCTGTTCAACGTTGAGCTGTCGAGTACCGGCGCAACGACGGTGAGGCCCTTCACTTTCGATGCTATTGTCTTGGAAAAGCAAATAGAGTACGAGCTCGCGGAGATCATCGCGCAGTGTATCGACACGCAGGGAAGCGTATCCGATCTGTGCCCCGACGCGACCAAGAACGCCCCACCGAGAGTCAAGCAGGTTGACCTCAGTCACGAAGTCAGGTACTACGACATTCGAGTGACCATTGACTCTCCGACGACCTTCACGATTGAGAGGCTGTATGTCCCGAACCCAGCGCCCGACATGGCCGAGTCATACACGGGCACTGTCACCGTTACCTATGACGATGAGAGGCACCAGACGATCACGGGCATAACGCTCACTGCCCGCGAATAGGGGGGCGCATAGAGGAGGCCTCGGGGTCGCGTCCGCGATCCCGAGGCCTCCTGGCACAGTCGCCCGGTGGGCCAGGCCTCAGTAGTAGTAGGGGTAGTCCTCCCAGCGGGGCGCGCGGTGCTCGAGGAAGGCATCGCGGCCCTCCTGCGCCTCGGCCGTCATGTACGCCATGCGCGTGGCCTCGCCCGCGAAGACCTGCTGGCCCGCCAGCCCGTCGTCGGCCAGGTTGAAGGCGAACTTGAGCATGCGGATGGCCTGCGGGGACTTCGTCGCGATGATCGCCGCCCATTCAAGGGCGGTGTCCTCGAGCTGCGCGTGGGGGACCGCGCGGTTGATGACGCCCCACCGCTCGGCAGTTTCGGCGTCGTAGCGTTCGGCGAGGAAGAAGATCTCGCGCGCACGCTTGTCGCCCGCCTGGCGGGCCAGCAGCGCCGAGCCGTAGCCCGCGTCAAAAGACCCCACGTTCGCGTCCGTCTGCATGAAGGCCGCGTGCTCAATGGACGCCACCGACAGGTCCGCCACCACGTTGAGCGAATGCCCGCCGCCCGCGGCCCACCCGGGCACTGCCGCGATGACGACCTTCGGCATCGTGCGGATCAGGCGCTGGACCTCCAGGATGTGCAGGCGACCGGCGCGCGCCGGGTCGATCTGCTCGCGCCGCTGCGCGGTGGCCGCCTCCGGGTCCGCGCCCTCGACCTCGTAGCGGTACCCGTCACGGCCTCGGACCCTCTGGTCCCCGCCCGAACAGAACGAGTAGCCGCCGTCGCGCGCCGACGGGCCGTTGCCCGTCAGGATGACGGCCGCGACCGACGAGGTCTGGCGCGCGTGGTCGAGCGCCCGGTACAGCTCGTCGACCGTGCCCGGACGGAAGGCGTTACGAATATCGGGGCGATCAAAGGCAATGCGCACGACCGGCATGTCCGCGCCCTCGGGGCGACCGTCGGCCGCGGGGCCGCGCGAAATCCCGCGGTGGTAGGTGATGTCAGCGAAGTCGAATCCCTCGACCTCACGCCAGCGGGTCGGGTCGAAGGTGTCGGAGACAAAAGGAAGAGCACTCATGCCTCGGATTCTAATGGACGAGGCCGGGGCGGGCTTTCGGCACCGGGCCGGGTCTCGCAGTCGGTTGGGGAAGGGGCGGAGGGCCGCGTGTCCAACCGGGGAGGTCGCCTGCGCGGCTGCGCGTCGCACCTGGTGGCAAGCTAACCGCACGGAATGACCGAAAGGCGAGGGGGTGTCTAGATGGTGATAACTAGTCACTTTTCCTGTGAGGTGTGAGATGTCTTTATTTGCCAGGTGTTTGGTAGGTGCTGAGAGTCTGTCACTTATTTATAGTTAGCGCAAAATGTCTTACAAGTGGTAGCGTGAAGCAGTTGAGCTTGAGGGCAGCATGCGCGACAATATTACCGATATGTAAGGAGGGGAGCGATGAACGCTTCGCAGTACGCCACGCTTATGCGTATTCCCATGCGTCAGTTGAGTCGTCAGACGCGCTACGCCCTCGAAGGTGTCGACGACATTCTCGTGTACAAGGTAGCGATGACCACACGCTTCCGTGGGGTGACTCGCCGCGAGGGCCTCCTTCTTCACGGCCACGCCGGATGGGGCGAAGCCGCCCCCTTCTGGAACTATGACGACGCCGAATCCTCGCGCTGGCTGGGCGCCGCCCTCGAGTCCGCGCGCCGCTTCCCGCCCGTGCCCCGGCGCAAGTACGTGCCCGTCAACGTGACCGTTCCCGTTATCTCCCCCGAAGAGGCCTACGACCGAGTCAAGGCCTCCGGCGGGTGCGCGACCGCGAAAATCAAGGTCGCCGAACCCGGCGTGAGCATCTCGCGCGACTGCGCGCGCATCGCCGCCGTCGCCGACGCCCTGCGTGAGACCGTGGGCGGGCAGGCGATGATCCGCCTCGACGCCAACGGCGCCTGGGAGGTCGACGAGGCGCGCGCCGCCATCCCCGCCATGGCCGAGGCCGCCGGCGTCGTCCCCATCGAATACGTCGAACAGCCCTGCCTGACCGTCGACGAACTCGCCGAGGTGCGCCGCAGCGTCGACGTGCCCATCGCCGCCGACGAATCCATCCGCCGCGCCGAAGACCCCCTCGAGGTGGCCCGCAAGGAAGCCGCCGACGTCGTCATCATCAAGGTCGCGCCCCTCGGAGGCGTGCGCTCCGCCCTGAAGGTCGCCCGCAAGTGCGGCCTCGGCGTCGTCGTCTCCTCCGCGCTGGAAACGTCCGTGGGCCTGTCCGTCGGCGTCGCCGCTGCCGCCGCCGTGCCCGGCATCCCCCGGGCGGCCGGACTGGCCACGGCCTCGTTGCTCGTCGCGGACGTCACCACTCCCCTCGTGCCCGAGCGCGGCCGCCTGCCCGTGGGGCGCCTCGAACCCGACCTGGACCTCATCGGGCGCGGCCCGCAGGACTCCGACCTCGTGAGCCGCTGGGGAATGCGCCTCGAAGGCATGGCTGAGCACCTGGGGGCGGGATCCCGGTAGGCTGGGCCCATGCCCTCCGTCGACACCGCTCGCGCGATCCTGTCCGCCCTGGATGACCTGGGCCTCACGCACGTCCTGTACTGCCCGGGCTCGCGCAGCGCGCCCTTCGCCTACGCCCTCGAATCCGGGGTGTTCGGCGGGCGTGCCATGCCCGTCCTCGACGAACGCGGCGCCGGTTTTGCGGCCGTGGGCCTGGCCCGCACCGGCGCGCTGCCAGCCGTCATCGTCACCTCTGGCACCGCCGTCGCCGAGCTGACCCCCGCCGTCCTCGAGGCCTCCCACGCGCGCCTGCCCCTCTTCGTCATTAGCGCCGATCGGCCCGGCGAGCTGCGCGGCGTCGGCGCATCCCAAGCCACCTTCCAGTCCGGTCTCTTCGGCGTGCACGCGCGCGCCTGCGTCGACCTGGAACCGCAGGAGCCCTCGCGCGCGCTCGTCGGCCAGCTCTCGCGCGCCGTCGCTGCCGCGTGCGGGGCGCCCACCGGCACGCCCGGACCCGTCCAGATCAACGTCGCCTTCCGCGATCCGCTCACGCCGCAGTCGCGCGCGTCCGGGGCCGCGGGCGATTCGCAGGACGAGGCCATGGCCTCGTTCGTCCCGCGCCCGACCCGGGTGCAGCCCACCAACGCCGCGCCCGAGCGCTGGGAGGACGTCGTGGGGGCCGCACGCGCCGGGCTGATCGTCGCTGACGAGGGAGCGTCGCCCCTCGCAGCGCAGTGGTCGCGTGCCTCCGGGTTCCCGCTCCTGGCCGAGCCCACCTCCGGGGCGTGGGCGGGTGGGGAGTGACCCCCTACGAACAAGCTCATCGTCTCCTCCCCTGGCGGGCGAGGTGGACACCGTCGTCGTGACCGGCAGACCCACCCTGTCGCGGCCCATCCACGTGCTGCTCGCGCGCCCCGACGTGCGCGTGGTCGTCGTCGACGCCCACGCACCCTGGGTGGACATCTCCGGCAACGCCTCCGTCGTCGTTCCTGCCCTGGCCGCGCCCCTGCGGCCGACATGCGGCGGCGAGTGGGCCGCCCGCGTGCGCGCCGCCGCCGACGAGGCAGGCCTGCGCATCGACGCTCTCCTGGCCGCGGGGTCTGGGCGCGCCATGCTCTCTCTGGCGCGCGCCGTCGCCTCGGCGACTCGCGGGCCCCTCGTGCTGGGGGCCTCTAACCCCGTGCGCGCCTTCGACCTGGCGGTTGAATCCCTGGCGGGCCGACCCGTGTTCTCGAACCGCGGCCAAGCTGGCATCGACGGCACCATTGCCACCGCCGTCGGCATCGCCGCCGGACTGGGCAGCGCCCGCATAGCCACGCCTGACCGAGCTGGCGAACCGCGCGACGATGCTCGCGGCCGAGCCCAGGCCTCGCGCGTTACTGCCGTCATGGGCGACCTGACCCTGTGCCACGACGCCTCCTCGCTGGCGCTCGCGGCGGCCACGGGGGCCGAGCTTGACATCATCGTCGCCGACGACGAGGGGGGCGGCATCTTCGCCACCCTCGAGCATGGGAATGCTGCCACTCCCGAGGCCTACGACCGCTGGTTTGGCGTCGCCCAACACGTCAACTACGAGGCGCTCGCCGCCGCCTACGGCGTCGGCTTCGCGCGCGCAGCCACCCCGAGCGAGCTTGCCTCGGTTCTCGCTGATCCGCCGGCCGGGCCGCGCCTCATCCACGCGCCCGTCGAGCGGGCGGCCCACCTGTACGCGCAGGCGCGCAACGCGCTGAACGCCTCCTAGGTCGCGTGCGCGGGCCTGGGGGCTTCTACCGTCCGCGCTCTCCATGCACCGCTCCACCTTGGCATGGTTCCCCAACAATGTCGCACGTAATTCCCGCGTGCATATTTCAAGATTTGAAATCGAGTTGTTGGAATTGCAACGTTTGTGGGGTTGGTTGAAAGTTGTAGTAAGGGAATTACGTGCGAGATTTGGGGGGACCTCCGTTCGTGCGCGCGGTGGTACCCGCCGCATGCGCGGGTCCATCATTCAGGAAACTCACAGGGCGCTTCCAGTGCTCGTTGGAAGAAACGCCTCATACTGGTGAATAACTAATGAACTGACACTAGAGGAAACCATGACTGAGCCTCGTATTCCAGCCCCCGACACCGGCTCTGGCACACAGCCCGCGCCCAGCTACCAGCGCCCCTCCTACGACGCCGCGTCCAGGCCTACTGTGGGTGGAGCCGCCGCGCAGGCGCAGACCGAGCGTGACGCCACTCAGGAGATGCGCGCGGCCACAACGATCCCGGCACCCGCGCAAGCCGAGCACAATGCTGCTCCCAGGCCCACGGTGGGTGGAGCGGCCGCCGCGCAGGCGCAGGCCGAGCGTGACGCCACTCAGGAGATGCGCGCGGCCACAACGATCCCGGCACCTGCCGCACCTGCCACCCCCGCCGCCCCCGCGCACTCCGCGCCGGGCGCAGAGCGCAGCGAGGCCTCGGGCGGCACCTACGCGCCCCCCGCAGGAATGCCGGTCACCGGATACGCGGCCCCGGCCTCGTCCCCGGAACCCGGACAAACCATCATCATCAAGAAGCGCGGACCCGGGTGGGTCGCCCTGCTGGGCGCAATGCTCCTGACGATCGGCTTGACCCTGGGCGCGATGCTGTACGTGCGCCCCGAGCTGCTGCGCGTCGCCACGGCGGAGAACCTCAACAACGGCACCGTCGCGACCGTGCCCGCGTCGAGCGACGTCGCCGACTGGACCGCAGTCGCCGCGGCCGTGTCCCCCGCGGTCGTCACCATCCAGAGCCAGGGAGCGTCCTCGGGCGGTACCGGTTCCGGCGTCATCTACGACGCCCAGGGTGACATCGTCACCAACTACCACGTGATCTCCCCGGCAATCGACGGCGGCCAGCTTCAGGTCACCCTGGCGGACGGGCGCCTGTACGCCGCGCGCATCGTCGGCCACGACAAGACCACCGACCTGGCCGTCATCCGCCTGGAAAATCCGCCGTCGAACCTGACGGTCGCGCGCTTCGCGAGCTCGCAGAACCTCCAGGTCGGCGCCCCCGTCATGGCCATCGGCGCGCCGCTGGGCCTGTCGAACACGGTCACGACCGGCATCGTGTCCGCGCTCAACCGCCCCGTCGAGGTTTCCATGGACGAGGATTCCACCGCGCAGGACCAGACGCAGGCGTCCTCCGACCTGGTCGTCACCAACGCCATCCAGATCGACGCTTCTATTAACCCCGGTAACTCGGGCGGCCCGCTGTTCGACGCAACCGGCGCGGTGATCGGCATTAACTCCTCGATCAAGTCGCTGGCCACCTCCGCCGACGGCCAGGCAGGGTCGATTGGCCTGGGCTTCGCGATCCCCTCAGACCTGACGGTGTCCATTGCCGAACAGCTCATCACCAACGGCTTCGCCTCCCACGGCCTGCTCGGCGTCACCGTCAAGGCTGCGACCGCCACCGTCGGCTCCGACACCTACGTCGGCGCGCAGGTTCAGGAGGTTTCCTCCGGCTCCGGTGCCGCCGCTGCCGGCCTGCGCGCCGGGGACGTCATCCTCAAGGTTGAAGGCCAGGGAAGTCACCAGCCCCAAGCAGCTCATCGGCTACGTGCGCCGCTACAAGGCGGGCGACACGATCAACCTGACGATCGCTCGGGACGGCTCGACTCAGGACGTCGCGGTTACGATCCAGGGTTCCTAATTCGCGCTCGTCATTGACGAGGCCCGCCGTCCCCTCGTGGGATGGCGGGCCTTTGCGTGTGGCGGGGTGGGGGAAGGGGCGTGTTGCGTTGCTGGGCGTGTCTCTGGCGTGGGGAGATGCGTGGGTGACCTTGTTGTCTGGGCGCTCGCGGATAGGTTTCGTCTACGCGGATAGGTTATCCACTCGCGGATAGGTTACGAAGCTATCCGTATGTTTATAACTATCCGTATGTTCATAAGCTATCCGCGTGCTCGTTACCTATCCGCGAACGGGAGCAACGAGTTCGAGCGCGCCGACGTCCCGCCGTCACACCCCGACGGCGTCCAGGAGCGGGCGCATCTTGGCCTCGGTCTCGGTCAACTCCAAGTCGGGGTCCGAATCCGGCATGATGCCGGCCCCGGCAAACAGGCGCAGGCGAGTCCCGGAGGCCAGGCCGCATCGCAGGGCGATCGCGAACTCGCCGTTGCCGGCCGTGTCGACCCAGCCCACGGGCCCGGAGTAGCGGCCGCGCTCGGTGTCCTCCAGCTCTTCGATGAGGCGCATCGCGGCGTCGCGGGGAGTGCCGCACACGGCCGCCGTCGGATGCAGGGCGGCGACGAGGTCCAGTAGGTGCGCCGATCCGAGCCGGGCGCGCACGTCTGTCGCCAGGTGTGTGACGTTGGGGAGGGTGAGCAGGAATGGGCCCTGTGCGCGCACGTCCAGGCACAGGCGCTCCAGGATGGAGGACACCGACTCTGACGCCAGTGCGTGTTCGCGCAGGTCTTTCGCGCTCGACGCCAAGGCCTGCCCCTCGCCGGGCTGACACGTGCCTGCCAGTACGCGTGACGACGCGGTCCCGCAGGCGGCGGCGATCAGCATCTCGGGGGAGGCTCCCACCAGCGAATCCACGCTAAAACGCCACGTCGAGGGGTACAGGTCGCTCAGGCGCTCGAGCAAGAAGCGCTCGTCGAAGCCGTGCGGGCAGCGGATCGTCATGTCGCGCGCCATCACCGCCTTATCGGCCGCGCCCTCGCGCAGGCGCGCCGCCATCGAGCGCACCGAGTCGCGCCACTGGGTCCGCGACATCGACCCCTGGCCAAAGGTTAAAGACTCGGGCACGCGAGCGGTCGGCCGCGCTGCCGCCATGGCCTCGGACACGGCAGCCAGCGGATCCGGCGCATCCCCGATGCCGGCGGTGATCGCCCAACGCGCCCCGGCCTCGTCGATGAGGGTCAGAGCCGGGACGAACGCCACCGAGCGGGCGGGGGAGCGGAACGCGAAGGACGCGAACAGGACGGGGGAGGGGGCGCCCTCCTCCAGGGACGAGGCCGGGGTGGCCTCCCACGCCCGGCGCACGCGGGTGATCGCGTCGGGGGAGGCGGACTCGAACGTCACGGCGCGGCCCAGGCCGATCATGGAGCGGCGCTCGCCGAGCCAGGCCGCGCCGCCCGATGAAGGGAGCAGAGAAGTCAGTGAGCAAGTAGACCCCGGGTGCTGCGGGGGCAGGACCAACGCCCGAAACACAAGGCGCGAGCATCCAAAGTCGTCATGCATGCGTCCAATGGTAGAAGCAGGGGCGGCGGCACGCTGAAAGACGTGGGAGGATTAACGCATGACTGACACCCCACGCGCCGATCTGACCAAGGATCCCACCGAAGTTGCGTCGATGTTCGACTCCGTCGCGACGCGGTACGACATGATGGACACGCTGATGACGGGCGGTTTCAACCACGTGTGGATGACCGCCCTGCGCAAGGCGGTCGCGCCCCACCCCGGCGAACGCATTCTCGACCTGGCCGCCGGCACCGGCGCGTCGTCGGTCGCCCTGGCCAAGGGTGGCGCCGAGGTCGTCGCCTGCGACCTGTCCGAAGGCATGATCGAGGTGGGCCGCGAGCGCCACCCCGAGATCGAGTTCGTGCACGGCAATGCGATGGACCTGGACTTCGAGGACGGCTCCTTCGACGCGGTCACCATCTCGTGGGGCCTGCGCAATATTCCCGACCCGGCTCTGGCGCTGCGCGAGATGGCGCGCGTCGTGCGTCCGCGCGGCCGCCTCGTGATCCTGGAGTTCTCTACCCCGCCGTCGCGTGCCTTCCGCGGCTTGTACTCGGCCTACCAGAAGACGGTTATGCCGACGATGGCCCGCCTGGCGTCCACGAACGATGGCGCGTACGACTACCTGGTCGAGTCGATCCGCCAGTGGCCCGCGCAGGAGGAGATCGCTCGAATGGTCGCCGCGAACGGCTGGAGTGAGGTCGAGTACCGCAACCTGACCGGCGGTATCGCCGCCATGCACCGCGCGGTCAAGCCGCTGCCGTGATTTTTCGCTGACGAGGCCGGGGTCCCTACGCGGGGTCCCGGCCTTTGTCGTGGGCGGGTTGGGTGAGCGGGAGCGGCGTCCGTGAGCGTTCGCGGACGGCGAGGCCGCGGTGGGCATTTACAACAAAGAAATGTTGCGCAAATGTCGGGTGAGAGCGCGGCCATCCATGGCCTCGTGGCCCGAAAATGCGCGGAAAAACTTCTGTGCCCGG